>ENA-ORCW01000014-ORCW01000014.1-marine-metagenome-genome-assembly--contig:-NODE-14-length-403426-cov-7.453766_pt1 | contig 403426 bp, 365 predicted proteins | sample MGYA00237784_ERZ508517 | MGnify/ENA primary metagenome ERZ508517 (study PRJEB26187, sample SAMN06268979) | marine metagenome | isolation source: Tt ae E1 feedstock associated aerobic enrichment on... | reverse complement strand
CGAAAGCGGTGCCGGTGCAGGTAGTTGAGGCCACAGGGCACGATCGACACCGGGATACGGTTGTTGGCCGCCGCCTCCAGCGCGACCCGGGCGGTGCCGGTGCCGGAGCGCCTGTTCATGGACGACCTGTCGAAGGTGCTGGCAGGGGGCGACGAGATCAATCCCTGTACAGACTCTTCCCCCGTTCCTTCATGATCCGCTCATACATCTTCACGTCGCGCAGCCATTTGCCGAAGCCGGACATTAAAGCGAAGGCGAAGCCATAAACGCCGCCGCGCCACAGCCCGTTGACGAAATAGCGCTTGGAGAAATAGACCGGCAGGCCGAGAAAAATGCGGATGATCAGCCACGCCATCGCCTTGTCCTCGACATGGCGCGCGCGCGTTGACGAGTTCTTGTTGACCTTGGTGATGAACAGCTCGGCGCCGTCGAAGGCGTAATGCAGGATCGCGTGCTTGAGCTTGCCGACTTTCGTCCCGCGCGGGATCCTGAACTGGTCCCAGGCCGGATGATCGGGAATCCGGATCTTCGTCTTGTCATAGAGCTTGTGCCGCTCCGACTGGCCATAGCCGTACCACGGCTTGCCAACCGGGGGCACATTGACCAGCGGCGTATTATAGACGGCGCAGGGCGGCTCGCCGGCCTCAAACAGGTCCATCACCTCGGCGGCGAATTCCGGCGTAACCACTTCATCTGCATCGAGATCGAGCACCCAGTCATAGGAGGCACGGTCCTCGCCGACCCGCTTCTGGCCGCCATTGCCGAGCCAGTCCTGGTGGACCACCGAGGCGCCGGCCTCGCGGGCAATGGCGATGGTGCCATCGGTCGAGCCGGAATCGATGATGATCACCTCGCGGCAGACCTGGTAGGCGGCGCGCACCACCTCGGCGATCATCCGGCTTTCATTCAGGGTGCGGATATAGCAGGAGATCGGCGGGATCATCCGCTCGCTCGCCGCCACGGGGCTTTCGGTCATCGTCTCACTCATGACTCAGCGCCTCGGCCAGTTTCGGCAGGCTGACATCCATGCGGTAATCGATCGAGGAGTGGTTGTCGTCGAACTCGCCATAGATATGGCTGACCCCCATCGCCTCCAGCTTGCGGTGCAGGCGGCGGGCGCCATAGAGAAGGTCATACTGGTCCTGCGTGCCGCAATCGATGAAGAGGCATTTCAGCTGCTTCAGGCCGTCGCCGAGCGTATCGGCCATGACAACCGGGTCCCACTTGCGGAAATTGTCCCAGCGGTCCGCGATGACCTCGCAGGTGTCGAGCGTCACCGGCAGGCGGATGCCGTAGGGCTCGTCCGGGGCGGGATCATAGGTCGCGCACATGGCAAGCGCCATCAGCACGTGGAAATCATCACCCTTCTGCTTGGGCGCGTCCCAGAACGCTTCCAGCCAGGCGGCAATGTCGTGGTCGAAACGGGCAAGGGCGCGCAGCACGCCGGGGAAGTCCTTCAGATAGCCGAGTTCGAAGGCCATGTCGCCGGAATGACAGGCCGCCGCTGCCCAGAAATCGGGATGCAGCAACGCATGGGCGATGGCGCCATAGCCGCCGGAGGACTTGCCGAAGACGCCGCGCCGGCCGGGGCCGCCGCAGCCGAATTTCTCCTCGACGAAGGGCACGAATTCCTGGCGCAGGACATCGTCCCACGGCCCCATCACGGTCGAGTTGATATACTGGTTGCCGCCGAGCTTCGTGAAACAGTCGGGAAAGGCGATGACGCAGGGCGCCATCGGCCGCGTCGCCCGCCAGCCACGCGGTGATCGAGCGCACCTGCTCGTAGCCGGTCGCGGCGAGGAAGGTCGGCGCGCGGCCGTAGCTCTTCATCCCGGCGAGGAAGAACCCGGGCTCGGGATGCTGCAGCTCGGCGTATCCGTGCGGCTCGACCGTGCCGCAGGTGTGCACGTTCGGGTCGATCATCGGGGCGAGCCGACGCGGGGCCTCGACCACGTCGTCGAGCTCGAGGCGGATCTCGCGGAGCATCTCGAGGTCGGGCCGGAAGCCGGTCGCGTTCACGACGAGGTCGAACTCGCGGGTCACGAGGTCGCCGGCGCGCGAGCCGGTGACTTCGATGGAGCCGGGAGTGGATGCCCCGAGGCGCACGATCTCGAATCGGTCGAGCAGCGCGATCACGCCGGCGTCGACGGCCCGGTCGACGTTCTGGCCGATCGTGGCGCGCGCGGGCAGCCCGTCGTCGTCGCTCGAGGTGAGGCGCGCGGCCCGGCTGGAACGGATCGCCCACGTGACCTCGGTGCCCGGCTCCTCGCGGGCGAGGTCGACGAGGGCGAGCAGCGTGTGCGCGGCCGAGTGCCCGGCGCCGACGACGAGCGTGCGGCGGCCGGCGAAACGGGCGCGGTCGCGCCCGAGCACGTCGGGCAGCGGCGGCACGATGCGGTCGGCGACCTCGGCTGCGCCGAGCGGGTCGAGGCCGTTCGAGCCGAGCCGGTTCGGCGTGCGGATCGTGCCCGACGCGTCGATCACCGAGCGGGCGCGCAGCTCGGCGACCTCGCCGTCCGCGTCGCGGGTGCGGAGCACGAACGGGGCGGCGGCGCGGCCGGTGGTGCGGGTGCGGTCCATGCCCTCGCGGCTCACGGCGAGCACCTCGACGCCGGTGCGGATGTGCGGGGCGAGCGCGGGCAGCGCGGCGAGCGGCTCGAGGTACCCGTCGACGAACTGGTCGCCCGTGGGCAGGCGCGCGGGGTTCGGCGCGGCCCAGCCGGCTGCATCGAGCAGCTCGCGTGCGGTGGCGTCGACCAGCAGTGCCCACGAGGAGAAGAGTCGCACGTGCCCCCACGAACGGATGCCGTCGCCGACGCGCGGACCCGCCTCGAGCACCGTGAAGGGGATGTCGCGGGCGTGCAGGTGCGCGGCGGCGGCGAGCCCGATGGGACCTGCGCCGATGATCGCGACCGGCAGGGCGTCGAGGCGGGGCCGGGTCGTGGCGGGCGGCATGAGGTCGACGAGGGTCATGGTGTCTCCTATATCGATGATCATCGATGAAGCGTGCAGGACGACTATATCGATGAGTGTCGATATGCGGTAGCGTGTTCCGCGTGACCAGCCGACCCATCGCCCTCCTCGACGCCCCCGACGGCGCCACGATCGTCGACGCGGCCCCGGCGGTCGCTGCCGTGGCGGTCGGCGCCGACTCCGCCGCATCCGCCGCCGCGTGCTGCGCTCCGCTCGTCACCGAGCCGCTCGGCCACGACGAGGCCGTCGAACTCGCGCACGCGCTCAAGGCGCTCGCCGACCCGACCCGCCTGCGGCTGATGTCGATCGTGGCTGCGTCCGAGGGCGGCGAGGCGTGCGTCTGCGACCTGATCGAGCCGGTCGGGCTCAGCCAGTCCACGGTGTCGCATCACCTCAAGGTGCTGACCGAGGCCGGGTTCCTCACCCGGTCGCAGCGCGGCACCTGGGCGTACTTCTCGCTCGTGCCGGGCGCCCTCGAGGGGCTCGCCTCGGTGCTGGGCGACGCGTGAACGCGGCATCCGCCCGTCGTCTCACCGCGGAGTTCCTCGGCAGTGCCGGGCTCGCGACCGTCGTTATCGGCTCCGGCATCATGGGCGCCTCGCTCACCGCCGACACCGGGCTCGCGCTGCTCATCAACTCGATCGCGACCGCGTTCGGCCTCGCGGTGCTGATCCTCGCGTACCAGACCGTGAGCGGCGCGCACTTCAACCCCGTGGTGTCGCTCGTCGACGCCGCCCTCGGCTACCGCGGCTGGGGCGACGTGGCGCGGTACATCCCGGCGCAGGTGATCGGATGCCTCGCCGGCGCCGTCGTCGCCAACCTCATGTTCGCGCTGCCCGCCGCCACCTGGAGCACGACCGATCGCGCGGCCCCCGCGCACCTGCTCGCCGAGGTCGTCGCGACCGCTGGGCTGGTCGGCCTCATCTTCGCGCTCGCCCGCACGGGGCGCGCCGCGTGGGCCGGGCCGGCGGTCGGCGCCTACATCGGCGCGGCGTACTTCTTCACGTCGTCGACGAGCTTCGCGAACCCGGCGATCACGGTCGGGCGCATGATCTCGGACACGTTCGCGGGCATCGCCCCGGCATCCGTGCTGCCCTACATCGGCGCGCAGCTCGTGGGCGCGGCGATCGCGCTCGTCGTCGTGCGCTTCCTCTTCCCGAAGCCGCTGCCGCACGCGCCCTGACGCTCCGGCTGCGGTGCGTGGCGCGTCTGCGTGAGCCGAGACCCGTCGATTTGCTGCGCTCTGGCGGCTGGGAGTGCAGTTTCTTGACGGGTCTCGTGGGGTGCGTGCGCGAGACCCGTCGAAAGAGTGCGGATCTGGGGCTGAGAGCGCAGGTTCTTGACGGGTCTCGGGAAGCTCGGATGGCGGCCCGCGGGCGGGAGGTCAGTCGCGGTCGTCGACGTAGGCGATGAGGGGGCGGCCGGTGCGCGGGTGCGCGAGCACGTCGGCGTGGACTCCCCACACGTCGTGGATCAGGTCGGGGGTGAGGGTCTCGGCGGCGGGGCCGGCGGCGACCACGCGGCCGGCGTGCAGCACGACCACGTGGTCGGCGTAGGCGGCGGCGAGCCCGAGGTCGTGGAGCGCCGCGAGCACGGTGAGTCCGCCGCGGGCGAGCTCGCCGAGCAGCGAGAGCGTGGTGAGCTGCGCGCGGATGTCGAGGTGGTTCGTCGGCTCGTCGAGCAACAGCAGCACGGGCTCCTGCGCGAGTGCGCGGGCGAGGTTCACGCGCTGGCGCTCGCCGCCGGAGAGGGTGCCGTACTCGCGGTCGGCGAGGTGCGCGAGCCCGGCGTCGTCGATGCAGCGCTGCACGAGCGCGCGGTCGAACTCGCCGAGCCCCTGGAACGCGCCGAGGTGCGGGGTGCGTCCGAGGGCGACGACCTCGTGCACGCGGAGGCCCGGTTCGTCGCGCACCTCCTGCTCGGCGAGCGCGATGACCCGGGCGCGGTGACGGCGTCGCAGGGTCGACAGGTCGCGGTCGCCGAAGCGCACCTCACCCGCATCCGCTCGCTGGAGCCCCGCGACCAGGTGCAGCAGCGTCGACTTGCCCGCCCCGTTCGGGCCGACGAGTGCGCCGACCTGCCCGACCGGCACCGTGATGTCGACGTCGTCGACGATGAGTCGCTCGCCGCGCGCGAACCGCACGCGCTCGCCCGCGAGCCCGGCGTCACGACCCGGCGGGTTCGCCGAGTCGTCATGAAGTGTCGCTTCAGCCCCGCGGCGTGACGACTCGCGGAGGGTGCGGTCGGGGGTGCGGGGGTCGGGCATGGTGCGGGTCATGAGATCCTCCGGCTGCGGAGCATGATGAGGGCGAACACGGGGCCGCCGATGAGGGCGGTGAGGATGCCGACGGGCAGCTCGCGCGGGTCGAAGAGCGTGCGCGCGCCCGTGTCGGCCCAGACGAGGAAGAGCGCGCCCGCGAGGGCGGAGAGCGGCAGCAGGGCACGGTGCCGCGAGCCGACGAGCAGGCGCACGGCGTGCGGGAGGATCAGCCCGACGAATCCGATCGCCCCGGACACCGCGACGAGCGCGCCGGTGAGCAGCGCCGTGCCGGTGAGCAGCAGCGCGCGGCTGCGGCCGACGTGCACGCCGAGCGCGGCGGCCGCGGTGTCGCCGAACGCGAAGGCGTCGAGCGTGCGGGCGCTCGCAATGAGCGGCAGCCCGATCAGCACCACCGCGCCGCCGGCGATCGCGACCGACGTCCAGTCGGTGCCGGCGAGCGAGCCGAGCAGCCAGTTGAGGATCTCGCGGTAGCTGTCGCCGGTCGCACTCCAGAAGATGACGAGGCTCGTGATCGCGCCGAACACGCTCGAGACCGCGAGGCCCGCCAGCACGGTGCGGGTCGGCGTGAGGGCGCCCGCGGCGCTTGCGAGCCCGAGCGTCGCGACGAGCGCGACGAGCGCGCCGGCGAACGCGGCGACCGGCAGCAGCAGTCCGGCGCCCAGCACGATCACCACGACCGCGCCGACCGACGCGCCCGACGAGAGGCCGAGCAGGTACGGGTCGGCGAGCGGGTTGCGCGTGAGCGCCTGCATGACCGCGCCGCACAGCGCGAGCCCGGCGCCGACGGCCGCCGCCGTGAGCACGCGGGGCATGCGCAGCTCCCAGACGATGCCGTCGCGCAGCGGCGACAGGGTCGGTTCGCCGATGCCGAGGTGTGCGAGCACGCTCGCGAGCACGTCGGCGGGGCTGAGGCTCGCGGGTCCGATGGTCACGGCCACGACGACGGATGCCACGAGCGCGACGCCCAGCAGCAGCGCCCAGCCCGCGGTGCGCAGGCCCCGTCGCGTGCCGCGTTCCGGCCGGCCGGGCGCATCGGCGTTCGCGCGCACGGACGCCTGGGGCGCGCTGATGGCGCGCTCCCGGGCATCCGTCTGCTGCGTCATCGCTACCCGAGCTCCTCGAGCTGCGCGACGATCGACTCGACCGCGCTGACGTTGCGCACGCCCGCTTCAGTTGCTGGGAAGTCGACGACCACGTAGCGCTGCTCCTGCACCGCGGGCAGCGCGGCCGTCGCGGGGTTCTGCTCGAGCAGCTCGATCTTCGACTCGGCGGTGTTCCAGGCGGCGTCCACCAGCACGATCACGTCGGGCTCGGCGTCGACGATCGCCTCCCAGCCCATCGACGTCCAGGTGTCGTGCACGTCGGCGGCGATGTTCGTCAGCCCGGTGGCATCCATGATCATCTGCGGTGCGCCGATGCCCGCGCCGACGTACGGGGTGTCGCTGCCGGAGCTGTACCAGAGCGCCGTGAGCCCGTCGGCGTTCGGCACGACCTCGTCGAGCGCGGCCTGCTGGCCGGCGATGAGGCCCTCGGCGGCGGCGGGCACGCCGAAGATCTCGCCCGCCTCGGCGAACTCGGCGAACACCTCGTCGAAGGTGAGCGGGTCGGGCATGTAGCCCTCGGCCTTGCACGCGGCGGGGGCCACGTAGGTGTGCACGCCGAGCTGCTCGAGCGTGTCGCGCTCGCCGGCACCGTCGGCCGAGAAGTTCGACTCCCATCCCGCGAAGACCAGGTCGGGCTCGGCGGCGAGCGTGACCTCCTGCGACGGCACGCGGTCGCTCAGCACGGGAATCTCGTCCGACAGCCCGGAGTAGGCCTCGGGCACCGGCCCGTCGGTGAAGGCGACGCCGACGATGCGGTCGCCGAGGCCGAGCGCGAGCATCAGCTCGTAGGTCGACGACTTCACCGTGACCACGCGCTCGGGGGCGGCGTCGAAGGTCACTTCGGTGCCGCAGTTGTCGATCGTGAGCGGGTAGCCGGTGGCGGCGTCGGGCTCGTCGGTCTGGGCGGGCGCGGCGGCCGTCGCGCAGCCGGCCAGCAGCAGGGCGGCGAGGGGGAGGGTCGCAACGAGTGCGCGACGGGAACGAGCGGATGCAGCGGGCATGGGGCCTTCCGGGTCGGTACGTGCGCGAGATGGCGCAACAGGTGTACGGATCCGACGAACGTCGGCGACTCGACCCAAAGCCCGGGCCTTCGCACCGGTCAGAGCAGGACCGGCGGTCGTTCGGCAGCATACTCCGGAGGGTTCTCAGAAATCAATACTGGATTCTGGATCCAGAATCCGACAAGATGAACGTGCGGGCCGAGCGGAGACCTCCGACACCGGCGCAGACGGACGGAGCATCGTCCGGCCGCCGGATCCCGCGCACCACGTCGTTCGATCCGAGAGGACCGCATCCATGAAGACCACCCCGGTCGAGTTCTTCAGCGAGGGGGACCGCATCGCGGGCCTCTGGCGCACGCCCGACGGCGACGGGCCGTTCCGCGCGATCGTGCAGGGCCCGGGCTGGCTCGGGCTCAAGGACGCCAAGCTCTACGTGCGCTACCACGAGGCCCTCGTGGCGGCCGGCTTCGGCGTGCTCGTGTTCGACTACCGCGGGTTCGGCGACTCGGGCGGCGACCGCGGCATCCTCTCGCCCGTCCGCCAGCTCCAGGACCTGGTCAACGCGGTTACGTACCTCACCATCCGCGACGACGTGATCGCCGACGCGATCGGCGTCTTCGGCACCGGCGGCACGGGCGGCGGCAACGCCGTGCTGCTCGCCGACGCCGACCCCCGCGTGCGCGCCGCCGTCAGCCAGGTGCCCGTCGCCGACGGTGCCGACTGGCTGCACCGCATGCGCCCCGAGCACGAATGGCTCTCGTTCCTCGCCGGCCTCGAGGAGGACCGCCGGGCTCGGGTCGCCACCGGCACCGGCCGCCTGGTGCACCCGCGCGAGGAGATCATGGTGCCGACGCCCGAGCGCCGCGCCACCAAGATCAAGGCCGACGTCGACGACCGCATCCCGAGCGCCGTGCCGCTCTCGGCCGCCGACGAGATCCTCGCCTACCGCCCCATCGACGCGGCCGAGCGCCTCACCACCCCGCTGCTCGTGATCGGCGTCGAGGGCGACGCGACGACGCCGACGGACCACGCCGAGCGCCTCTACGAGGCCGCGCAGGGCCCGAAGCAACTCATCATGCAGCGGCACACCACCCACTACGCGGCCTACGACCGCTACTGGACCCAGACGACCCCCCGCATCGTCGACTGGCTCGACCGCCACGTGCAGCCGAGCGACGTCGTCGTGCGCACCGCGGCCGCCGACGGCGCGGCCGAGACCACCGAGCACATGGAGGCACCCCAGTGAGCATCGACCTCAGGATCACCGGCGGCGTCGTGATGACGCCCTCAGGCCCCACCACCGCCGACGTCCTCGTCGCCGACGGCCGCATCGCGGGCATCGTCGGCAGCGACGTCGCGATCGACTCGGCCCGCACCGTCGACGCGACCGGCCGGCTCGTGCTGCCCGGCATGGTCGACGTGCACGTGCACACCCGCGAGCCGGGCTACGAGCACAAGGACGACATCCTCACCACCACGCAGCAGGCCGCGGCCGGCGGGGTCACGACCATCTTCGGCATGCCGAACCTGCAGCCGCCGACCACCGACGTCGCGACCCTCACCGACGTGTTCGAGCGCTACGACCGCACCTCGATCGTCGACTGGAACCACAACCCCGCCCCCACCAAGCCCGCCGAGATCCAGGGCATGTCCGACCTGGGCATCCGCGCGTACAAGATCTACATGGTCGTCGACACGGGCCGCACCTACCCGCACCCCGCCGGCACCGGCATGCACGACCACGGTCACCTGCTGCAGATCATGGACCACATCGTCGCCACCGGGAAGCGGTTCATCATCCACCCGCACGACCAGGCGCTGATGGACTACATCGAGGGCCAGTACCTCGCCCGCGGCGACAACACCCCCGAGGGCTACGCGTCGGCGTACGCGGCACGCGAGGGCGTCATCTGGGACACGGCGATCGACGTCGTGCTGCGGCTGGCCGAGGCATCCGGATGCCCCGTGCACATCGCGCACATCCAGACCCGGCGCTCGATCGAGGCCGTGCGTCGCGCCAAGGCCGCCGGTGTCGACGTCACCTGCGAGGTCAACCACTGGGCGCCGTTCCTCTCCACCTGGGAGGACGTGCAGGTGCTCGGGCCGTACGCCCTCTCGTACTGGGTGCCCGACGACAACCGCGCCGCGGTCTGGGACGGCATGCGCGACGGCACCATCGACATCGCCAGCTCCGACCACGCGCCGCACACGCGCGAGGAGAAGGAGATCGGCTGGACCGAGATGTGGAGCGCCCACACCGGCACGCCGGGCATCCAGTACTACTACGAGCTCATGCTGGACGCCGTGAACCGCGGGCAGCTCACCCTCCAGCGCGCGATCGACATGGTCGCGACCGTGCCGGCGGAGAAGTTCGGCCTCGAGGGCGTCAAGGGATCGCTCGTGGTCGGCGCCGACGCCGACATCGTGATCGCCGACATGGCGCACGAGTGGACCATCACCAACGACGACGTCATGTCGAAGACCGGATGGACCCCCTACGACGGCCGCACGATCAGCGCGCGCATCGAGCGCACCATCGTGCGCGGCCAGGACGTCTACGCCGACGGCGCCGTCGTCGGCGAGCCCGGGTACGGCGTGCTCGCCGCCGCCCGCAACGACCCTGCGGCAGCTGCCGCCGAGCACATGGCCGACCTGGCCGGGAAGGACCTGAAGTGACCATGAAGTTCGGACTGCTGCTGCCCCACTTCGGCGAACAGGCCAGCCGCGAGAAGCTCCTCGAGGGCTCGAAGCTCGCCGAGGCCAAGGGCTTCGACTCCGTCTGGGTGCGCGACCACCTGGTGTTCGAGCCGCACGGCGAGATGGAGAAGCCCAACCGCACCTTCTACGACGCGCTCACGACGCTCACCGCGATCGGCGCCGTCACCGAGAAGCTCGAACTGGGCACCGGCTCGCTCATCCCGTTCCGCCACCCGCTCGTCACCGCGCTCATGGCCGGCACGATCACGCAGCTCGTCGGGCCGCGCCTGATCCTCGGCTTCGGCGCCGGCACGTTCGACCACGAGTTCGAGGCGATCGGCTGGGGCGACCTCGACCGCGTCGAGGCGGTGCGCTCGAACGCCGAGATCCTGAAGCGCGTGTTCACCGAGAACGACGTGACCTACGACGACGGCATCTTCTCGTTCGAGAACGTGACGATCGAGCCGAAGCCCGTGGGCGGCCGCGTGCCGTTCTGGTACTGCGGCGCGACCCCGCGCTCGGCCCGCCTCGCGGCCGAGTATGCCGACGGCTGGATGCCCGGCCGCATCTCGCTCGCGACGATGGACCGCCGTATCCAGAAGATGCGCGAGATGACGGATGCCTCGGGCCGGCCCATGCCGACCGTCGCCGTGATCCCCCCGACGTCGATCGAGGAGACCCGCGAGGAGGCGCTGCAGCACGTGAACGTGCCCGGCCTGCTCGCGTGGGCCAACAAGGCCAAGTTCGCGGTCAAGCCGCCCTCGGGTACCTTCGAGACCGTCGAGGACCTGGAGGGCCAGCTCATCGTCGGCAACCCGGACGAGGCCGTCGAGGAGATCAGGAAGTTCCAGGCGCTGGGCGTCGAGCACCTGGTGTTCGACTTCCGGTTCAAGTTCGACCGATTCTTCGAGCAGATCGAGCTCCTCGGCAGCGAGGTGCTGCCGAAGCTGCGCTGACGCCGGAACCCGAGGAGCCGACCAATGACGGTGAGAGAGAGTGCGCCCATGACCGAGACGAGCGAACGCGACGAGACCACGGCATCCGAGCCGCTGATCTCGGTGCGCGACCTGAGCGTGCGGTACAACGTGGCCCGCACCGGCAACACCCTGACCGCCATCGAGGGCGTCGACCTCGACGTGCGCGAGGGCGAGTTCATCACCGTGCTCGGCCCCTCGGGCTGCGGCAAGACCACGTTCATGAACGTGATCGCGGGGCTCGTGCAGGCGACCACCGGCACGGTGACCGTCGCCGGGGAGCCGGTCACCGGGCCCGGGCCGGACCGCGCGGTCGTGTTCCAGGACTACGCGCTGCTGCCGTGGCGCACGGTGTTCGACAACGTGAAGTTCGGCCTCGAGATGCAGAAGGGGCTGAAGGGCGACGGTTGGCGCGACCGGGTGCAGGAGGCGGTCGATCTGGTCGGCCTCTCGGGCTTCGAGTCGTCGTACCCGCGGGAGCTGTCGGGCGGCATGCAGCAGCGCGTCGGCCTGGCCCGCGCGATCGTCGCGAAGCCCCGCATCCTGCTGATGGACGAGCCGCTCGGCGCCGTCGACGCGCTCACCCGCGAGGTCATGCGCGACGAGATCGAGAAGCTCATCGCCGCGACCGGCAAGACCGTGCTCTTCATCACGCACTCCATCGAGGAGGCGATCCTGCTGGGCGACCGCATCGTCGTCTTCAAGAGCCACCCGGGTGCGATCAAGGAGATCATCGAGACCCGGCTCGACCGGCCGCGGTCCGAGCGCAGCGTGCAGTCCGACCCGCGGTTCCTCGAGCTGCGCGACCACCTGTGGGACGCGCTGCAGGGCGAGGCGACCGCGGCCGCGCACAGCTCGAGCACGAAGACACGTGCGACGAAGGTGCAGGACGGATGAGCACCCTCCTGGCCTCCGGGCCGAACCTCGGCAAGACCGGCGTCGCCGCGTGGCTCGCGAGCCTCGACACGCGCGGCAAGGCCGTCGTCATCGCGGTCGAGGTCGTCATCCTGCTCGCGCTGTGGGAGCTCGTCGTCGGCGTGCTCGGCTGGATCAACCCCGTGTTCTTCCCGCCGCCGTCGGCGATCGCCGGCGGGTTCGTCGAGCTGCTGCAGAGCGGCGCACTGTGGACGAACATCGCCATCTCGATGCAGGCGTGGCTCACGGGCTTCGCCATCGCGGTCGTGGTCGGCGTGCCCGTGGGGCTGCTGATGGGCAGCTCGCTGCCCGTCGACCGGGTCGTCGGGCCGATCGCGTGGACGATCTACGCGACGCCCGCGATCGCCTACCAGCCGCTCGCCAAGGCGTGGTTCGGGTTCGGAATCGGGCCCGTCATCTTCCTGGTCACGATCAGCGCACTGTTCCCGATCCTGCTGAACATCGCGGCGGGCATGCGCACGACGAACCAGTCGATCATCCGTGCCGGTCGCGTCTACGGCGGCTCGCGGATGGACCTCTATCGCAAGGTGTTCCTGCCGACGACGGTGCCGTTCCTGTTCGCCGGTCTCCGGCAGGCCGTCGTGCTCGCCACGATCGGCATGGTCGTCGCCGAGCTCGCCGGCTCGTCCTCGGGCATGGGTGCGCTCATCATCCGCTCGGCGAACACGTACCAGACCGACCAGGCCTTCGCCGCGATCGCGGTGGTGGTCGTGTGGAGCGTCGGCATGACCCAGGTGATGACCGGCATCGAACGCTGGGTCGCGCCGTGGACCAGGAAGGCCCGCCGATGATCACCACCGCACCCCGCGTGCTGCGTCCGCGCAACCTCGTCGGCGGCGAGGCGAAGTGGCGCTGGCTGCTCCTCGCCGTGATCGCCGCGATCCTCCTCGTCTGGGAGGCATCCGTCACCTGGCTGCAGCTCGTGCCCGCCGCATTCCTGCCGCCGCCCACCGCCGTCTTCGCGTCGTTCCTGCAACTGCTCGTCGACCCGGAGTTCTGGCAGGCGTTCGTCTTCAGCTTCCAGAACCTCGTCATCGGCCTGCTGATGGCCGTGGTCGTCGGCGTGACCGTCGGCCTCGCGGTCGGCTGGTCGCCCGTGCTGCGGTTCACGGTCGCGCCGTTCCTCTGGCTGCTCTACTCGACGCCGAAGGTCGCGCTCGCGCCGCTGTTCATCCTCGTGCTCGGGCTCGGCAACGAGTCGAAGATCGCGCTGGTGTTCCTGCTCGCGGTGTTCCCGATCATCCTGAACACGATGGAGGGCGCCGTCACGGTGAGCGATTCGCTCGTGAACGCCGGCCGCGTCTACGGGGTCAACGGCGTCGCGCTCGGCTGGAAGGTCATCTTCCCGGCGACGCTCCCGTATTCCCTCGCGGGCATCCAGCGCGGAGCGGCCCTCGGGTTCACCGGCGAGGTGCTCGGCGAGTTCCTCGGCGGCACGGGCGGCCTCGGCCACATGCTCGAGTACGCCGCCTACCAGTTCCAGATGGACGAGGCGATCGCCATGGTCATCGTCATGGTGATCATCGCGAACCTCACGCTCGTGCTCATCGCGGCGCTGCGCAAGCGCCTCGCGCCCTGGTACGACGACCGGCAGATCATGGGCGCGTCCTGACGGGCGGCCCGCGGAAGGGAGTGCGGATGCAGAAGGAGATCATCGTTCCCGAGGGCGTCTACCCGCCCACGGCCGACTTCAGCCAGGCCATCCGGGTCTCGGGCGGCGACCTGCTGTTCGTGAGCGGCATCATCGGCTACCGGCTCGACGGCACCATGCCGAAGGGCGCGGTCGAGCAGGCCGAGGTCGCGTTCGACAACCTCCGCCGCGTGCTCGAGTCGGCGGGCGGCAGCATGGCCGACATCGTGAAGGTGAACGTGTACCTGGGCGAGGACTTCCGGCTCATGCGCGACGAGCTGCGGGAGGTGCGCGCGCGGTTCTTCACGCACGACTTCCCCGTGTCGACGCTCGTGCAGGTCGCGGGCTTCGCCAACCCCGACTACCTGTTCGAGATCGAGGCCATCGCGGCGCTGCCGTCAAAGGGGTAGGCGCCCCGCGAGAAGACCGCCGGCCCCCGTTTCATGCGCAGTAGACGGGGGCCGGCTTCTCGCGTGCCCGGGTGCGCCTCGAGACCGGGGCGGGCGGATGCCTCGCCCGAGCCCGTCCCGCCCCGAGCGAGATCCGCTGGGCGGCTGGCCGGCGCGTCTGCGATGCTGGCCGGCGCGGATCAGCACGGACCGGTCGTTCGAGCGGGCGCAGCGGGCGCGGGAGGCGCCGACCCAGGGGCATCCGCTCGCCCTCGAACACGCACGGAACCGCCCTGCACACGACGAAGCGCCCCCACCGTCATGCGCTGCGGTGGGGGCGCTTCGAGGATACGGCCCGACTCAGGGGTAGGGCAGCGTCTCCGGTCCGGCGTTGTCGATGCCGAGCAGCTCCTGCGCCTTCAGCAGGTAGGCGATCTGCGCCTCGTCGAACTCGATCGGCTGCAGCGACTGCGTCTCGACCGTCTCGTCCCACGCCGCGGCGTCGAAGTAGAGGTTGTCGCAGGCCAGGTGCCCGTCGAGCACCCACGGCGTCTCGTTCTCGCGGAGGTCGGCGACGTCGAAGTCGTTGGCCTCGTAGATGTCGAGCACGCTGTCGACGTTCTCGGGGAACTCGCCCGGAGCCGGCGCGGTGAGGTACTGCGTCGCCTTGATCGTCGCGCGCAGGAAGCGCACGAGCGTGTTCGGGTTCTCCTCGATCCAGCCGTCGCCGGCGATCTGCACGTCGTTCGCCCAGTTGCGCAGCGACTCGACGATGATGTTCGCGTCGTGCGCCTCGAGCGCCGGCAGGTCGTCGCCGTAGAACGGCTGGAGGGTGATGCGGTCGTTCACGAAGAACTCGGTCCACGACTCGGAGCCGGGGCCGGGGTAGACGACCTCGACGTTCACCGTGTCGAGGTCCCAGCCCTCCTCCTGCAGCACCAGCGCGCGCTGGAACTCCGCGGGGTCGCCGGGCGTGCCCGCGAGCACCACCGAGGTGCCCTCGAGCTGGTCGACCGAGGTGATGCCGTCCTGCACGGCGAAGTCGAAGTTCTGGCGGCAGTAGTGGCCGCTCACGAGCTCGACCTCGACGCCGCCGCGGATCGCCTCGATCACCGTGCCGGTGCTCTCGACGCCGATGTCGGCGCTGCCCGAGGCCACCGCGGCGGTGACGTTGTCGGCCGTGATCACCTCGACCGTGAGGCCCTCCTCCTCGTAGTACCCGAGGTCGGTGGCGAGGACGTACATCGAGTACATCGTGATGTCGGGGAAGGGGATGGCCACCGTGATCTCGGTGTCCTCGGCGGGACCGGGCTCGCCGTCGGCGATCTCGACGGGTTCGTCGGATCCCGTGGCCGTGTCGGTCGCCGCACAGGCCGCCAGCAGCGCGAGGGCGGAGACCCCCGCGGCCAGCATGAGGCCGTACCGTGCTCTGGAATTGCGCATGACTTTCTCCATTCTCGGCGGGTTCCTCACGGTCGGCTCCCCGCTGTGCAGAAGGCCTCCCGCGAATTGCGGATACTGTATCCAAAGTGGTGGAAGGTGTCTACGGATGCGGCGAGACTCGCAACGCGGTCGTTACCTGGGCACGTATCGTCGAATGACCGTGGACAGGTCCGGGCAATTCTGGATACAGTATCCAAGACGACGAAACGCGGGGCCGCCGACGGCTCCCACCCGAGGAGGCGAGACGACATGGTTCGAGCGGCGCGCCTCACCGCGCACGGCCTCGACGGCCTGCGGGTGGAAGACGTCGCCGCACCCGAGCCCGCAGCGGGCGAGGTGCTCGTGGCCGTCGAGACCGTCGGGGTCAACCAGCTCGACCTGAACCTCATCGCTGGCGTCGGACCGGGCGCCGCCGTGCGGCTCCCGCGCACGCTGGGCCTCGACCCGGCCGGCACGATCATGGCGGTGGGAACCGGTGTGGACCCCGCCCGCGTCGGCGAGCGCGTGGTCGTGAAGCCCAACGTGCCGTGCGGTGCCTGCACGTGGTGCGCGCGGGGCCGCGAGGCCGACTGCCCCGCGCAGACCGTGATCGGCGGGCACCGCGACGGCGGCGCCGCCGAGCTCGTGACGGTACCCGAGCGCAACGCGGTCGACCGGCGCGACCTCGATGCCGCGATCGCGTCGGCGGCCGTGCACAGCGTGCCGATCGTGCTGAACGCGCTCGAGACGGCCGGGGTCGCTGCGGGCGAGCGGGTGCTCGTCACCGGCGCGAGCGGCACGCTCGGCCAGGTCGCCGTGCAGCTCGCGCGTTACCTGGGCGCCGAGGTGGTCGCCGCGTCGCGGCAGCCGCTCGACCTCTGGCCGGACGTGACCACGCTGCGGGCGTCGTCGCCCGACGATCTCGCCTCCGAATTCGCCCGTGCGCTGCCCGACGGCGTCGACGTCTCCCTCGACGTGAGCGGCCACGCCGGCATGCTGGCCGCGGGCGTGGGCGCCCTTCGCTGGGGCGGCCGCGCAGTCTTCTGCTCGGCCTCCGTCGAGACCTCGCTCGAGCTCGACGCGCGGGCCTTCTACCTCCGCCGCCTGCGTCTCATCGGAGTGGCCAGCGCCGACCACGCGCAGGTGCGCCGCGGCATGGACCTCGTCGCCGACGGGGTCGTGCGGCCGCCGATCGCGCGCCGCTATCCGCTCGACCGCATCGCCGACGCGTACCGCGAGTTCGGCGAGCACCGCACGGGGAAGGTGATCGTCGATGTCGCCTGAGCGCACCGCCGCACGGGGTCGTCGGGGCACGGATGCCCCCGAGCCCATCGTCGACCGACAGGCGCTGCGCGCCTCGATGCACCGCTCGTCGGAGCGGCTGTGGAAGGACGCCGACGCGGGCGTCGTGCGCCCGTGGGTGTCGGCCTCGCTCGAGCGCGACGTCACCGCCGTCTCCCGGTTCACGCAGTACGGCACCGACGTCGAGTTCCGCGCCGACGAGGCGCCCGACCGCGGCGGCGCGGGCTCCGCGCCCAGCCCCATGCGCTACCTGCTGAGCGGCATCGCGTTCTGCGTGCTCGGCTGGGCGGCCAAGACGTGGGCGGCGCGCGACGTGGCCGTGCACCGCCTCGAGCTCGACGTGCGCACCCTGCTCGACACGCGCGGTGAGCTCGGGGTGGGCGATGCCCCGCCGCATCCGCAGTGGTTCGTGCTCGACGTGCGCGTCGAGGACTCGGCGACGGATGCCGCTGCCGTGGGCATGCTCCGCGAGGCGGTGGCGCGCTGCCCCATCAGCGCCCTCATGTCGCGCGCGGTGCCCGTGCACCTCATGCTGGAGCACAACGGACGCGCCGTGCTCGACGAGCGCCCGGCCGAGCTGCGCACCGAACACGAACAGGAGCAGACCCGATGACCGACCACTCCCGGCCGACCGACGACGCCCGCGGGCCGCTCGCCGGCGTGCGCGTGATCGAGCTCGGCCAGTACATCTCGGGCCCGTACGCGGCGAAGCTGCTGGCCGACCTGGGCGCCGACGTGATCAAGGTCGAGTCGCCCGACGGCGACCCGATGCGTCGGTGGGAGGGCAGCGGCACGTACAGCCCGCAGTTCGCCGCCTACAACCGCGGCAAGCGCGGGGTCGTGCTCGACCTGAAGGATCCTGAGGGCCTCGAGTGCCTGCTCGAGCTGGCCGAGGATGCCGACGTGCTGATCGAGAACTTCCGCCCGGGGGTCGCCGAGCGCCTCGGGTTCGGACCCGACGTGCTGCGCGCCCGCAACCCGAGGCTCATCTCGTGCGCCATCACGGGCTTCGGCCCCGACGGCCCGTACGCGAAGCGGCCCGCCTACGACACCGTCATCTCGGCGGTCGGCGGCATGTACAGCCAGGTCGTGCCCGACAGCGTGCTGCGCCCGCTCGGGCCTGCGTTCTCCGACCTGCTGTCGGGCATGTCGGCGGCGCAGGCCGTGCTCGCGGCCCTGCACGCACGCGAGGCCCGCGGTGAGGGCGAGCACCTCGAGGTCTCGATGGTCGGGTCGCTCATCGACTTCGTGACCGAGGCCGCCTCGACCTACCTCGAGACCGGTCAGGTCGCGGCGCCCGATTCCCGGCCCCGACGCGCGCAGGCCTACGCGTGCGTCGGCTCCGACGGCAAGGCGTTCGTCATCCACATGTCGGTGCCCGAGAAGTTCTGGACCGGCCTGCTCGAGGTGCTCGAGCGCCCCGACCTCGCCGACGACCCGCGCTTCGCCACCCGGGAGGGCCGCGTGCGCAACTACGACGAGCTCGACGTCGAGCTGAAGGCCATCACCGCTGCGAAGCCCCGGGAGCACTGGCTCCAGCGGCTTGCCGACCACGACATCCCGCACGGCCCGCTGAACACGGTGGCCGACCTGTTCGACGACCCGCAGGTCGCCGCGATGGGCCTGATCGAGGAGATCGCGAGCCCGGCCGGCGGCACCGTCAGCGTGCCGGCGCCGAGCACGCGGTTCCACCGCAGCGGCCGCCCCGCACTGCACGCCGCGCCCATGCTCGGCGCCGACACCGACGCCCTCACCCGGCCGCGTACCGAAGGAGCCCGCGCATGAGCATCCCCGACGGCCTCGTCGCCATCGACGCGCACACCCATCCGCAGACCGAGGAGTTCCTCGCCGCGATGGGGTCGCGCCACACCCAGATGGCCAAGCACTTCGGCCGCGAGCGGCCCGTGGTCTCGTTCGCCGAGCAGGCCGACCAGTACCGCGACCGGCACATGATGGCGGTCATCGTCAACTCCGATTCCGAGACCACGTCGGGCATCCCCGGTGCCCCGAACGACCTGCTCGGCCGGGCGCAGGCCGACCACCCCGACGTCTTCCTCGCCTTCGCGGGCATCGACCCGTGGAAGGGCGAGGCGGCCATCGCCGAGATCCGCCGCATGCACGCCGAGTACGGCATCAAGGGCGTCGGCGAGCTGAACCCGGCCCGCCAGAAGTTCCTACCGAACGACCGCCGGTTCTTCCCCATCTGGGAGACCTGCGCCGAGCTCGGCCTCGTCGTCATGTTCCATTCCGGGTTCCCGGGTGCCGGCGCGGGAACGCCCGGCGGCGGCGGGTACCGGCTCGAGAACGCTCGGCCCGTGCCCTACATCGACGACGTCGCCGCCGAGTTCCCCGAGCTCAAGATCATCAGCGCGCACCCCGCGTGGCCGTGGCACCTCGAGAACCTCGCGATGGTCTGGCACAAGTCGAACGTCTACCTCGACCTCTCCGGCTGGGCGCCGAAGTACCTGCCCCCGGAGGTCGTGCGCTACGCGGACTCGCTCATCACCGACCGGGTGCTGTTCGGGTCGGACTGGCCGGTCATGACGGCCGATCGCTGGATGCGCGAGTTCGACGACCTCGGACTCAAGGAGACGTCCAGGCAGAAGATCCTGCTGGACAACGCCCGGACCCTGTTCGGGCTCTGACCGGGTGCCGCGCCGGGGGTTCCGTCCACCGTCGGTCGCGGCATCCGATCGCCCCTCGACCCCCGCACTCGACCCGACGGAAGGCGGCACGCATGGCCGAACTCGTGATGGCGGCGGCGACGCCGCACAACCCGCTGCTCTGGCGGGCGATGCGCGACCCGATGCCCGACGACCTCGCTGCGGTCGCGGGCAACTTCGCCCGCATCCGCGACACCATCAGCGAGCTCGGCGTCGACGTGCTCGTCGTCGTCGGCACCGACCACATCCGCCAGTTCTTCTTCGACCACGCCCCAGCGTTCGTCGTCGGCAAGGCCGCGCAGTACCACGGCACCTACGAGAACGAGGTCCGCACGTTCGGCATGGAGTACGTCGAGCTCGCGGGGCATCCGGAGCTCGCCGAGGCCATCGCCGGCCGCGAGCTGCTGCCCGAGGCGATCGACTTCGCCGTCAGCCACGAGTGGCGACTCGACCACGGCTTCGTGATCCCGCTGCAGTACCTGCGGCCCGAGCTCGACCTGCCGATCGTGCCGATCCACACCAACGCGACCCTGCCGCCGCTGCCCTCGCCGCGCCGGTTCGCGGTGCTCGGCGAGCACCTGCGCGAGACGATCGCCGCCTGGGAGACCGACGCGCGCGTCGCGCTCATCACCTCGGGCCACATGGCGACCGACGTCGGCGGCCCGAGGCAGTTCGCCGGCTCGCCCGACCCCGAGTTTGACGCCGACGCCGTCGCCTGGATGCGCGACGGCGACCTCGAGGGCGCGGTCGACGGATGCCGCTTCGATCGCGTCATGGCCGCCGGCAACGTGACCTACCAGTACGTGAACGTGATCACGGCGCTCGCCGCGATGGGCGGCCGGCCCGCCGACCTCGCCGAGGCGACCGAGTCGCGCTTCGCGTCCAGCCCGTTCTTCATGTGGAGGAAGCCGGCATGACGAAGTACATGATCGACAAGTTCATGCGCGCCGTCGAGATGAGCGACGACGCCGTCTCGCGATACGTCGCCGACCCGGCCGGCTTCGTCGACGCGTGGCTCGCGGGCGGCGGCACGCCGGACCTCCCGACCGACGACCGGGTGCTCACGCCCGAGGAGCGCGACGCGTTCGCCGCGGTCGACCACGCCGCCCTCTACGCGCTCGGCGCCCACCCGTACCTGCTGTGGCACTTCATCGAGGCGGCGCACACGCACGAGTTCGGCGACGGCTTCGGCTGGCGCGACCTGGTGGAGCGGTATCGCGCGGACGTCGCGCCGCACGGGCACGTCGACTACATCCCCTGACGTTCCCCGGGGTTCCGCGGGTGGGGCGGATGCCCCGGGTCAGCGCAGCGCGAGGTCGATCGCGTCGCCAGCGAGCGTCGCCGACGTGTCGAGGTCGTGCATCCAGAGCGGCACCGCGGCGGTGCGGATGCCCGCCGAGACGAGCGACGACGTGCTCGAGGCATCCGTCTCGTCGACCAGCCAGGCGTCGAGCAGGCCGCCGTGCGAGGCGGCGCCGTAGTGGCGCGCGACCGCAGCGGCATCCGTCGCCACCCCGATCGCGGTGAGGCAGGCGTCGGCCATGCCGCGCACGACCGAACCGGCGATGATCGGGGAGACGCCGACGACGGGTGCGGGTGCCGCGGTGACGGCGTCGCGCACGCCGGGAACGCCCAGGATCGGGCCGATCGAGACCACCGGGTTCGAGGGGGCGAGCATGATGAGGTCGGCGGCCGCCAGCGTGTCGAGCACGCCGGGGGCAGGGCGGGCGACCTCGATGTCGAGCTGGCGGAACGACCGGGCGCGCATCGTCGCGCGGTGGCGCGTCCACCACTCCTGGAAGTGCATCTCGCGGGCGCCCGCGGGCGCCTCGGGGTCGTCGACGAGCACCTGGGTGTCGATCTCGTGGTCGGTGACGGGGTGCAGGCGCGCGCCGAGCGTCCAGCGCTGCTGGAGGCGCTCGGCGACCTGGGTCGGCGTCATGCCGTCGCGCAGCCACGAGGTGCGGGCGATGTGCGTGCCGAGGTCGAGGTCGCCGAGGGTGAACCACGGCCAGCCGGCGCCCCACGCGGCGAGCTCGTCGCTCACCCGCTCGGTCTCGCCCGCGCGACCCCAGCCGCGGATCTCGTCGTTGACCCCCGCGAGCGCGTAGAGCAGGGAGTCGAAGTCGGGCATGAGGCGCAGTCCCGCGAGCCAGAGGTCGTCGGCCGTGTTGACGATCACATCGATCTCGGCGGTCGTGCCGCCCTCTCCGTCGGGCCAGCGGCGGATGCACTCCTCGCGCAGCCCGCGCGTGTACTTCGCGCCCCCGACACCTCCGGCGAGCACCACGATCCGCATTCGCCCAGCCTACGTGCGCGCGGCGCCCACCCGGCACGTGACCGGTCGCTCGTGCTGGCGCCTCCGCGTCCGATCGATGGCGCACCGGCCCGTGCCGATCGTGCCGGCCCGTCGCACGGACACCGGCCCGCGTTCTGCCGCGGGCCGGCGTGCGCAGGACGCGCCGGCGTGCGCAGTACGGTCCGGCGATGGATGCAGCGCTGCGACGCGCTCCGGGCAGGTCCATGCTCCGGCCCGCCGATGGCGCACGGGCCCGCGGCAGAACGCGGGCCGATGTGACGGGCGCGGGCCGCTGGCGCGTCGAGGCCCGACGGAGTCGTGACCGGGGGTCGGGCGGCGACGGATGCGCCGGGTCAGCGCGTCCCGCGCACGCCGGCGAAGTACCGCGAGATCGCGATGCCGGCCGCCCAGGCGCTCGCGAGGGTCACCACGGTGTCGGCGTTCGCGCCGAAGCGGAACCGCCCGACCCCGAACAGGAGCGCGGCGCCGCCGATCGCGTTCGCGCCGCTCCAGACGACGTTCGTCTCGGGCGACGACTCGCCCACGCCGGGCGGGCGCCCGAACGGGCTCTGGAATCGCTTGCCCGAGAGTCCGTGTACCCCGTGCGGCACGGCGTTCACGAGCAGCGCCGCGCCGGCGGCGTGCGCGAGCAGGTGCCCGACCGGTGTGCGGCCGGTGGTGCGGTGCGGGCGTGCGGGCTTCGGCATGAGCGTCCCTCCGGTCGGCGTCGCGGCGAACGTAGCACGCACTGCAGGTCGCATCCGCTCGCTGTCCACGGTGCGGTGCGTCGATCCGCGCCAGCACGTGCCCGGCGACTCGGCACGCCCAACATGACTCGGCACGTCGCGCACGGCGTGCCGACTCGCGCTCGACGTGCCCAGTCGCCGGGCACGTGCCGGGTTCCTCCGGACGCGAGGTCAGTAGCCGCCGGCGGCGTGGTGGTGGGCCGCGGTCGCGAGAGCGTCGGCCACGTCGTCGATTCCCTCGCGCACGACGCCGACGGTGACGCGCACGAAGTCGCGCGAAGCGCGCGCAGACGATCCGCCGGACCGCGTCGCAGACACACCGGCCCGCCCGGACGACCCGCCGAGAGCACCGCCGCCCCCCGAGGCATCCGCCCCCGCCGCCAGGAACGGCGTGCCCGCCGCCACCCGGATGCCCCCGGCCGCGAGCTGCACGAGCGCCGACCGCTCGCTGAGCACCGGCACCCACAGGTTGATGCCGTCGGCCGGCGCGACGTCGACCCCCCGCGCACGCAGCGCGTCGCCGAGTGCGCGCTGGCGCGTGTAGTACTGGCGGCGGGCCTCGGCGACGGCGTCGATCGAGGCGCCGTCGGTGAGCAGGTCGAGGAGGATGCCCTGGAGCATCCGAGAGGTCCAGCCCGGGCCGATCATGCGGCGCGCGATCACGCGCTCGACCAGGTCGCGCGGCCCGCCGAGGGCCGCGATGCGCAGGTCGGGTCCGTGCGACTTCGAGAAGCTGCGCACGTGCACCACGCGCTCGGGCAGCCAGGTGCCGAGCGTGACGTCGCCCTCGGTCGAGATGAGGCCCGAGTGGTCGTCCTCGACCACGAGCAGGTGGTCGGCGTCGGGCGCGTTGCGGATGACCCCCGCCAGCGCCTCGGCCCGCTCGGGCGTCATCGACGCGCCGGTCGGGTTCTGCGCGCGCGGCTGCAGCAGCACGGCGGCGGGGCGGCGCAGCAGCGCGGCGGCGAGCGACTCGGGCACCATGCCCGACGCGTCGAGGCGCACCGGGACGGGCTCGGCGCCGAGCAGCTCGATCAGGTCGAGGAACGGCGGGAAGCCCGGATGCTCCACCACGACGCGGTCGCCCAGGCGCACGACCTGCTCGAGCGTGCGGCTGATCGCGTCGAGCGCGCCGTCGACCACCATGATCGTCTCCGCCTGCGCGGGCCACGAGGAGGCGAGCACCGCGGCGAGCTCGGGGATCACGGGCTCCTGCTGGTAGCTGCCGGTCTCGGCACGTGCCGAGACGCGCGAGAGCGCCGGCCCGAGCGGTGGCAGCAGCAGGGGATCGGGCGTGCCGCGCGAGAGGTCGAGGCGCACGGGGTCGTCGGGGGCGGCCATGCCGCGCATGCGCGGGGCGAGCCAGGTCGGCGCGGTGTCGCGCACGAACGAGCCGGCGCGCCCGCGCGACTCGATCAACCCGGCGCGGGCGAGCGCCTGCCACGACTGGCTGATGGTGGCGGGGCTCACCCCGAGCGCGGTGCCGAGCTCGCGCACGGTGGGCAGACGGATGCCGGGGGCCAGGTCGCCGTCGTTGATCAGGCGTGCGAGCACGGCGGCGATGGCCCGCGGGGAGCGATCGGGGAACTCGGGAGCCACCGCCAGCCCGGGGAACAGTGCGCCGAGGTCGGGCGCGAGCGCAGGGGCATCCGTCACGCCCGGAAGCTCGTCACCGCCCACACGAATACTCGACACGACCATTGCCTCCTGACGAAGAGAGGGACAGGATGATTAACCACAACGTCACAGGGTGAAACACAAGAGAAATGTTCACGCCGAAGAATAACAGAACGGGCGCGGAGCCCGGGCAGACACGTTCCATCGGCATCACGACTCGGCGTTCCCCCAGCGCCCGGTAGGCCCACCAGGCCCACCGAGCGGCGGCAACGACGCCGACCGACTCAGGAGGCAGCATGACGATCGTTCGAGCGGCGATCACGCAGACCACGTGGACCGGCGACAAGGACTCGATGCTCGACAAGCACGAGCAGTTCGCGCGCGACGCCAAGGAGCAGGGCGCACAGGTGATCTGCTTCCAGGAGCTGTTCTACGGCCCCTACTTCGGCATCACCGAGGACGTGAAGTACTACGACTTCGCCGAGCCGGCAGACGGCCCGATCGTGCAGCGCTTCGCGGCGCTCGCGAAGGAGCTCGGCATGGTGATGGTGCTCCCCATCTACGAGGAGGAGCAGCCCGGGGTGTACTACAACACCGCGGTCGTGGTCGACTCCGACGGCACCATCCTCGGCTCGTACCGCAAGCACCACATCCCGAACCTCGACAAGTTCTGGGAGAAGTTCTACTTCCGCCCCGGCAACCTCGGCTACCCGGTCTTCCAGACCGCGGTCGGGCCCATCGGCGTGTACATCTGCTACGACCGGCACTTCCCCGAGGGCTGGCGCGAACTGGGCCTGAACGGCGCGCAGATCGTGTTCAATCCGAACGCGACCAAGCCGGGCCTGTCGAACCGCCTGTGGGAGATCGAGCAGCCCGCCGCGGCGGCCGCCAACGGGTACTTCGTCGCCGCGCCCAACCGCGTCGGCCGCGAGGACAACGAGTACGGCGACCTCGCCGTCGACTTCTACGGCTCGAGCCAGTTCTGCGACCCGCAGGGCAACATCGTCGGCGAGTACGGCTCGGCCCACGACGAGGAGATCGTCGTGCGCGACCTCGACATGGACATGATCCGCCAGGTGCGCAACGCCTGGCAGTTCTACCGCGACCGGCGTCCGGAGTCGTACACGTCGATCCCGAAGCCCTGAGACGTCGCCGCGGGGCATCCGACACCTCTCACGGATGTCCCGGGGCGACCCGGCGCACCAGACATCCCGACCCGCATCCAGCGAAGGAGCGCACCATGGCAACCACCCTCATCACCGGCGGAACGGTCGTCAGCGCGACCGGCCGGGCGAACGCCGACGTGCTCGTCGACGGCGAGCGCATCGTCGCCGTGCTCGAGCCCGGCAGCGAGCTGCTCGGCACCGACCTGAAGTCGGGCGTCGACACCGTGATCGACGCGACCGGCAAGTACGTCATCCCGGGCGGCATCGACGCCCACACCCACATGGAGCTGCCGTTCGGCGGCACCGCCGCGATCGACACGTTCGAGACCGGCACCCGCGCGGCCGCGCACGGCGGCACGACCTCGATCGTCGACTTCGCCGTGCAGCGCTACGGCGAGCGCGTGCAGGACGGCCTCGACGCGTGGCACGCCAAGGCCGCCGGCGAGTGCGCCATCGACTACGGCTTCCACCAGATCGTCGGCGGCGTCGACGCCGACGCGATCGAGGCCATGAAGACGCTGCCCGACCAGGGCGTCACGAGCTTCAAGCTGTTCATGGCCTACCCGGGCGTCTTCTACTCCGACGACGCCCAGGTGCTGAAGGCCATGCAGGTCAGCCGCGACACCGGCATGCTCACGATGATGCACGCCGAGAACGGCCCCGCCATCGACGTGCTCGCCGAGCAGCTGATCGAGGAGGGCAAGACCGACCCGTACTTCCACGGCATCGCGCGCGCCTGGCAGATGGAGGAGGAGGCGACGCACCGCGCGATCATGCTCGCGAACCTCACCGGCGCGCCGCTGTACGTCGTGCACGTCTCCGCAAAGCAGGCCGTCGAGCAGCTCGCCTGGGCGCGCGACAAGGGCCAGAACGTGTTCGGCGAGACCTGCCCGCAGTACCTCTACCTCTCGCTCGAGGAGCAGCTCGGTGCCTCCAGCGACGAGTGGGGTGCGTTCGAGGGCGCCAAGTGGGTGTGCTCGACGCCGCTGCGCTCGCGCGAGGAGGGCCACCAGGACGCTATGTGGCAGGCGCTGCGCACGAACGACCTGCAGATGGTCTCGACCGACCACTGCCCGTTCTGCATGAAGGACCAGAAGGAGCTCGGCCTCGGCGACTTCCGCAAGATCCCGAACGGCATCGGCTCGATCGAGCACCGCATGGACCTCATGTACCAGGGCGTCGTGACCGGCGAGATCACCCTCGAGCGCTGGGTCGAGCTCACGAGCACGACCCCGGCGCGCATGTTCGGCATGTACGGGCAGAAGGGCGTCATCCAGCCCGGCGCCGACGCCGACATCGTCGTCTACGACCCGAACGGGCACACCTCGATCGGCCTCGACAAGACGCACCACATGGCCATGGACCACTCCGCCTGGGAGGGCTACGAGATCGACGGCCACGTCGACACGGTGCTCTCGCGCGGCAAGGTCATCGTCGACGACAACGCCTACCTCGGCGCCAAGGGCGACGGCCGCTTCATCAAGCGCGGGCTCAGCCAGTACCTGGTCTAGGGGCGAGCGGATGCCTCGAGCCGCACGCCGGCCCAGGGGCATCCGCTCACCGCCTGTCGCACCCACCCCGCACGAAGGAACACAGCATGGACTTCGGAGCAGTACTCCAGACCAACCCGCCGTCGGCGCGCGCCGTGCAGCTCTCGCAGCTCGCCGAGGCGCACGGCTTCAGCACCGTGTGGACGTTCGACTCGCACCTGCTCTGGCAGGAGCCGTACGTCATCCACTCGCAGATCCTCGCCGAGACGAAGCGCATCAAGGTCGGCCCGTTCGTGACGAACCCGGCCACGCGCGACTGGACCGTGACCGCGTCGACCTTCGCGACGCTCAACGAGATGTACGGCAACCGCACGATCTGCGGCATCGGCCGCGGCGACTCGGCGGTGCGCGTCACCAACGGCAAGCCCGTCACGATGAAAGAGCTGCGCGAGTCGATCCACGTGATCCGCGAACTCGGCAACTCGCGCGAGGTCGAGTACAAGGGGTCGATGCTGCGGTTCCCGTGGTCGGTCGGCTCCGAGCTCGAGGTGTGGGTCGCCGCGTACGGGCCGATGGCGCTGAAGCTCACGGGCGAGGTGGGCGACGGGTTCATCCTGCAACTCGCCGACGTCGACATCGCGAAGTGGATGATCCGCACCGTGCGCGAGGCCGCCGAGGCGGCCGGCCGCGACCCCGACGCGATCACGTTCTGCGTGGCCGCGCCGTTCTACGTCGGCGACGACTGGGAGCACATGCGCGACCAGTGCCGCTGGTTCGGCGGCATGGTCGGCAACCACGTCGCCGACATCGTCGCGAAGTACGGCACGCACGGCGAGGTACCCGAGGCGCTCACCGACTACATCGCGGGCCGCACCGGCTACGACTACAACACGCACGGGCGCGCCGAGAACGACCACGTCGACTTCGTGCCCGACGAGATCGTCGACCGGTTCTGCCTGCTCGGCACGGCCGACGACCACATCGCGAAGCTCGAGGAGCTCAAGGCGATCGGCGTCGACCACTTCGCCGGTTACCTCCAGCACGACAACAAGGAGGAGACGCTGCGGGTCTACGGCGAGACCGTGATCCCCGCGCTCTCCGACCACATCACGGCGAAGGCATGACGGGAACCCTCCAGGAGCAGCAGGCGACGGATGCCGCCCAGGCGGCCGCCGTACCCGGCCGCGCGCCCGCGCCGGGCGGGCGTCGTCGTCGCTCGGGCGGGCGGCAGGCGGCGCGCTGGGTCTGGGGCGTCGCGGGCATCCTGCTCGTCGCGGTCGTCTGGGAGCTGTACAAGTGGCTCGCGCCGGCCGATGGGGTGCTCATCGGCGAGACGCGCGTGCTGCCGCGCACGACCGACCTCGCGATGCCGCACGTGTGGGACATGCTCGCCCGGCTCGGCGAGCCCGTCACCCGTGCGCCCGGCGCGAACGTGCTCTGGCTCGAGATCGCGCTCGCCGCGCTCGTCACCCTTGGCATCGCCGCCGCGGGCTGGCTCGTCGGCGTCATCGTCGGCATCGGCCTCGCGCTCGTGATGCAGCGCTGGCGGCTCGCGGAGTGGGGCCTGCTGCCGTGGATCATCGTCAGCCAGACCGTGCCGCTCATCGCGTTCGCGCCGGTCGTGCGCAGCTGGGGCTCGCGCGTCGAGATCGGCGCGTTCGAGTGGCAGGACTGGATGTCGGTCGCCCTCATCGCGAGCTACCTGGCGTTCTTCCCCATCGCCGTGGGCGCGCTGAAGGGCCTGCAGTCGCCCGACCGCATCCACACCGAACTCATGAAGACGTACGCCGCGGGCTACTGGCAGACCCTGTTCCGGCTGCGCTTCCCCGCGGCCGTGCCCTACCTGCTGCCGGCCCTGCGCCTGGGCGCCGCGAACGCCGTGATCGGCGCGGTGGTCGCCGAGGTGTCGACGGGCCTCCAGGGCGGCATCGGCCGTCTCCTCATCCAGTTCGCCGGGCAGGCGTCGGGCGACCCCGCGAAGGCGTGGGCCCCGATCTTCGGCGCCATCGTGCTCGGCCTCGTCGCCGCGGGCTCGATCGCGCTGCTCGGCGTCATCCTCAAGAACTACCGCCGCGTGGAGGTCACCGCATGAGCACCGCACCGACGACGACCGCAGCCGTGCGGGTCACCGGGGTCGACAAGACGTTCGAGACCCGGTCGGGCGTCGTGCACGCCCTGCAGGGCATCGACCTCGAGGTGGCCGCGGGCGAGTTCGTCTCGCTCATCGGGCCGTCGGGCTGCGGCAAGTCGACGCTCATGCGCCTCATCGCCGACCTCGACGAGCCGACCGCCGGCACGGTCGAGGTGAACGGCACGTCGGCGGCGCAGGCGCGCAAGGACCAGGCGTACGGCATCGCGTTCCAGCAGGCGGGCCTGCTGCCGTGGCGCACCGTCGCCGCGAACGTGGCGCTGCCGATGGAGCTGCACGGCCCGTCGGGCGCGGCCCGTCGCGAGCGCGTGGCCGACCTGCTCGAGATGGTCGGCCTCTCCGACTTCGCCGACCGCTACCCCGACCAGCTCTCGGGCGGCATGCAGCAGCGCGTGGCGATCGCCCGGTCGCTGGCCGAGAAGCCCAGCATCCTGCTCATGGACGAGCCGTTCGGCGCGCTCGACGAGATGACGCGCGAGAAGATGCAGACCGACCTCGTGCGCATCTGCGCCGAGACCGGCGCCGCGGTCGCGTTCGTCACGCACTCCATTCCCGAGGCCGTGTTCCTCTCCGACCGGGTGGTCGTGATGAGCCCGCGCCCGGGCCGCATCCAGGAGATCGTGCCCATCGAGGTCGGGGCGGATGCCGCCCGCGACGACCACCTCCGCGAGGAGTCGGTGTTCTTCGAGCACGTCACCGCCGTGCGCGAGGCGCTCCACGGCGGCTCCGCCGCCTCGACCGCCCGGGGGGTCGAGACCCGATGACCCTCACCCTGTCGATGACTTACGCCGAGTGTGCTCGATTTGCACGCCCGGAGGCCCGAATCGGGGGTCCGGCCGGTCGATTCGAGCACACTCGGCGGGGGGGGTGGGGCCGATGAGCGTCGCCACGCTGAGTCCGAGGGGGGAGACGACGGTGCGCATCGTCGCGCCGGTCACGGTCGGGCTGCTGGTGCTGGGCATCTGGCAGTTCCTCGTCACCGTCGTCGGGGTCAGCGACTACCTGCTGCCGAGCCCCGCGTCGATCGTCGAGGAGCTCGTCGCGTTCTGGCCGTCGATCGTGTCGGCCACTGTCATCACCGGCACCAACGCGCTGATCGGCCTCGTCGTCGGCACCGTGCTCGGCGTCGGCCTCGCCGCGCTCGCCGCGCGCTGGCGAGCGGTCGACGACATGTCCGCACCGATCGTCGCGGCGCTCGCCGTGATCCCGATCGTCGCCCTCGCGCCGGTGCTCAACTCGATGTTCGGTGCCGACAGCCAGTTCGGCCGGCAGGCGATCGCCGCGCTCGCGTCGTTCGTGCCGGTGTTCATCAACACCCTGCGCGGGTTCCGGCAGACCCTGCCCGTGCATCGCGACCTCATGCGCGCCTACGCCGCGAGCGGTGGCCAGGTCTTCCGCACCGTGACGTTGCCGACCGCGTTGCCGTTCGTGCTCACGGGCATCCGCATCGCCTCGTCCCTCGCGGTGATCTCCGCCCTCGTCGCCGAGTACTTCGGCGGCCCGCGCGGCGGCCTCGGCGGGCTCATCTCGACGTCGGCCGCCTCGAGCGCCTACGCCCGCGCATGGGCGTACGTCGTGGCATCCATCGCCCTCGGCCTGCTCTTCTACCTCGTGACGCTCGGCATCGAGCGCCTCGTGCTGCGCCGCATCCCGACCGGAGGTGCGCGATGACGCGCGCCGCCGCCGGCATCGCGGCAGCCGAACCCGGTACGCGACGCGAACCGGACGGACGCCCTCGCACCCGGAGGCGACCCGCACCACCAGCACGCACCGAGCATTCGAAAGGACTGACATGAAGCACAGCACTCGCCGCGGACTTGCGGCCGGAGCGTTCGCCCTCTCGGCGGCGCTCGTCCTCGCAGCCTGTTCCTCGTCTGACGACTCCGGAGACACCGGGTCGGACGCGGGCGGTGACGAGCTCACCGAGGTGAAGCTCCAGCTCCAGTGGCTCCCGCAGGGCCAGTTCGCCGGCTACTTCGCGGCCGTCGAGAACGGCTACTTCGAGGAGGAGGGCCTGGAGGTCGAGATCATCCCGTCCGGCGGCGACATCGTGCCGCAGGACGCCCTCGCCAACGGCGACGTCGACTACGCGATCGCCTGGGTGCCGAAGGTGCTCGGGTCGATCGAGGCCGGCGCCAACCTCACCAACATCGCGCAGATCTTCCAGCGTTCGGGCACCCTGCAGGTGTCGTGGGCCGACTCCGACATCTCGTCGGTGGCCGACTTCGAGGGCAAGAAGATCGGCTCGTGGGGCTTCGGCAACGAGTGGGAGATCTTCGCGGCCATGGCCGCCGAGGGCCTCGACTCGTCGACCGTCGAGATCATCACGCAGGACTTCAACATGAACGCCTTCCTGCAGGGCGACATCGACGCGGCCCAGGCGATGACCTACAACGAGTACGCGCAGCTGCTCGAGACCCCGAACCCCGACACGGGCGAGCTGTACACGGCCGACGACTTCAACGTCATCAGCTACCAGGACACCGTCGGCGCCATGCTGCAGGACGCGATCTGGGCCGACACCGAGCGCCTCGAGTCCGACGTGGAGTACCAGGAGACGACGGTCGCGTTCCTCAAGGCCGTCATCAAGGGCTGGGAGTTCGCGCGCGACAACCCCGAGGAGGCGTCATCGATCACCATCGCCGCCGGTTCCGGCTGGGGCCCGAGCCACGAGCTCTGGATGGTCAACGAGACCAACAAGCTCATCTGGCCGGCGCCTGCGGGCATCGGCGTCATCGACGAGGCGGCCTGGGACCAGACCGTCGAGGGCGCGCTGAGCGCCGTCAACGAGGTCGGGGCCAGCCCCATCACCACCGAGCCGCCGTCGACGGCGTGGACGAACGAGTACATCGAGCAGGCCATCGCCGAGCTCGGTGACGAGGTCGACACGACGGGCGACTCCTTCGAGCCGATCGAGGTCGAGCTCCTGGAGGGCGGCAACTAGCCATGCGCACCACCGGCGGCCGGATGCCACGGGCGGAGACTCCGCTCGCGGCGTCCGGCCGTCGCCGTGCTGGGCGGGTCCGCGCAAGCCGCGCGTCCGCCCCGCACCACCACCACACCGAACCGCGTCGCACGAGGGGGAACCCATGACCGACACCGCAGACACCGCCGAAACCGCTGCACCGAACCCCGACCTCGACGAGCTCGCGCGCGAGCTCGACCACGCCCACGTGTTCCACTCGTGGTCGGCGCAGGGCTCGCCGCCGCAGCTGACGATCGCGGGCGGCCGGGGCACGAAGGTCTGGACGCACGGGGGCGACGAGTACCTCGACTTCTCGAGCCAGCTCGTCAACGTGAACATCGGGCACCAGCATCCGTCGGTCGTGGAGGCGATCCGCGAGCAGGCGTCGCTGCTGTCGACCATCGGTCCGCCCATCGTGAACCTCGCCCGCGGCGAGGCGGCCAAGCGCATCACCGCGCGAGCCCCGCGCCGGTTCCACAAGGTGTTCTTCACCAACGGCGGTGCGGATGCGAACGAGAACGCCGTGCGCATGGCCCGCCTGCACACCGGCCGCGACAAGGTGCTCTCGACCTACCGCTCGTACCACGGCAACACGGGCGCGGCGGTCGTCGCGACGGGCGACTGGCGCCGCATCCCGAACGAGTTCGCCCGCGGGCACGTGCACTTCTTCGGGCCCTACCTGTACCGCTCCGAGTTCTGGGCGACCACGCCCGAGGAGGAGTCGGAGCGCGCGCTGCAGCACCTGCGGCGCGTGATCGAGAGCGAGGGGCCGTCGTCGATCGCGGCGATCCTGCTCGAGACCATTCCCGGCACGGCCGGCATCATGCTGCCGCCGCCCGGCTACCTGGCCGGCGTGCGCGAACTCGCCACGAAGCACGGCATCGTGCTGATCCTCGACGAGGTGATGGCCGGGTTCGGCCGCACCGGGCGCTGGTTCGCGTTCGACGGCTACGACGTCGAGCCCGACCTCATCACCTTCGCGAAGGGCGTGAACTCGGGCTACGTGCCGGTCGGCGGCGTGCTCATCGCTGAGGAGATCGCCGCGGACTTCGACGAGCGCGTCTTCCCGGGCGGGCTGACCTACTCGGGGCATCCGCTCGCTGCCGCCTCGATCGTCGCCGCGCTCGACGCGATGGAGTCGGAGGGCATCGTCGACAACGCCCGGCGCGTGGGCGCCGAGGCGATCGGGCCCGGGCTCGAGGCGCTCGCCGAGAAGCACGAGATCATCGGCGAGGTGCGGGGCGAGGGCGTGTTCTGGGCGATGGAGCTCGTCGCCGACCGCGCGACGCGCGAGCCGGTCGCACCCGCGGTCGTCGCCCGGGCGAAGGGGGAGCTCGCCGCGCGCGGGCTGCTCGCGTTCACCGCGGAGAACCGCATCCACGTCGTGCCGCCGTGCGTCGTCACCGACGCCGAGGTCGCGCAGGCGATGGACATCTACGACGAGGTGCTGGGGCTCGACCTGCTCGGCTGAGCGGTCGCCACCGGCGCGAAAGGGAGAAGGAATGATGACGGAGACGACGATGACCCCGCAGGCACAGGCGCCGACGGGGGCCACGGTGATGGGCCACTGGATCGACGGGCACGAGGTCGCCGGTGAAGGGTCGCGCACCGGGCCGGTGTACGACCCCGCGCTGGGTGTCGTGCAGAAGGAGGTGCGGTACGGGTCGGCGGGCGACGTCGACACGGCCGTGCAGGTCGCGCGCACCGCATTCGCGAGCTGGAGCGAGGTGTCGGTCGCGAAGCGGCAGGCCGTCATGTTCGCGTTCCGCGAGCTGCTCAACGCGCGCCGCGGCGAGCTCGCCGAGATCCTCACCGCCGAGCACGGCAAGGTGCTGTCGGATGCCGGCGGCGAGATCGCCCGCGGGCTCGAGGTCGTCGAGTTCGCGTGCGGCCTCGGGCACCTCTTGAAGGGCGAGTTCAGCGACAACGTGTCGACCGGCGTCGACGTGTACTCGCTCAAGCAGCCGCTCGGCGTGGTGGGCATCATCAGCCCGTTCAACTTCCCGGCGATGGTGCCGCTCTGGTTCTTCCCGCTCGCAATCGCGGCCGGCAACACGGTCGTGCTGAAGCCGAGCGAGAAGGACCCGACGGCCGCGAACTGGATGGCCGCACTGCTCAAGGAGGCGGGCCTGCCCGACGGCGTCTTCAACGTCGTGCACGGCGACAAGGAGGCCGTCGACGCGCTGCTCACGCACGAGCACGTCGCCTCGATCTCGTTCGTCGGTTCGACGCCGATCGCGCGCTACGTCTACGAGACCGCGACCTCGCACGGCAAGCGCGTGCAGGCGCTCGGCGGCGCGAAGAACCACATGCTCGTGCTGCCCGACGCCGACCTAGACCTCGTCGCCGACTCGGCCGTGAACGCGGGATTCGGCTCAGCGGGCGAGCGGTGCATGGCGATCAGCGTCGTGCTCGCCGTCGACTCGATCGCCGACGAGCTGGTGGGCAAGATCACCGAGCGGATGCGTCGCCTGAAGACCGGCGACGGCCGGCGTGGCTGCGACATGGGCCCGCTGATCACCTCCGCGCACCGCGACAAGGTGTCGGGCTACCTCGACGTGGCCGCCGCCGACGGGGCCTCGGTCGTGGTCGACGGTCGCGAGGCGACGTTCGACGGGGCATCCGACGGCTTCTGGCTCGGGCCGACCCTCATCGACAAGGTGCCGACCTCGTCGACGGTCTACACCGACGAGATCTTCGGACCGGTGCTGTCGGTCGTGCGGGTCGAGGGGTATGAGGAGGGCATGGAGCTCATCGAGCGCGTGCCGTACGGGAACGGCACGGCGATCTTCACCAACGACGGCGGCGCCGCCCGGCGCTTCCAGCGCGAGGTGCAGGTCGGCATGGTCGGCGTGAACGTGCCGATCCCCGTGCCGGTGGCGTACCACTCGTTCGGCGGCTGGAAGGCGTCGCTCTTCGGCGACGCCAAGGCGTACGGCCCGCACGGCGTGGAGTTCTTCACGCGCGAGAAGGCCGTCACGTCGCGCTGGCTCGACCCGAGCCACGGCGGGCTGAACCTGGGCTTCCCGCAGCACACCTGATGGGTGGCGGCGCCGGCGTCGTCGTGCGGCGGGTTCGCGCCGACGAGTGGCGGCAGGTGCGCGCCCTCCGCGTCGAGGCGGTCTCCGACCCCGACGCGGGCGTCGCGTTCCTCTCCACGCGCGAGGAGGAGCTCGCGCGCGACGACGCGTTCTGGCGTGACCGCGCGGCGACGGCCGGGTCGGCCGACTGGGTGGCGCAGTTCGTCGCGTCGTCGTCCGACGGGCTGGTCGGCTCGGCGACGGTGATCATCTGGGACGTCGGTGCGACCGATCACCTCGGGCAGGTCGTCGAGGAGCGCCGGGCCGACGTGCTCGGCGTCTACCTGCGGCCGTCGCTCCGCGGTACCGGCACCATCGATGCCCTGCTCGACGCCGCCGCGTCGTGGGCCGCCTCGCGGGGCCTCGCGGCGCTCACGCTCGACGTGCACGTCGACAACCTGCGCGCGCAGGCGGCGTACCGGCGCTGCGGCTTCGCGCCCACCGGCGTGGAGTTCACCAGCTCGATCGGTCCTGAGCTGCAGATGCGGCGCGTGCTCGCCGAGTCCGCTCGGAACGGCAGCTGACCCGGTCGAACGTGGTGCCTGTGGGCGAAGCGGCTCGAGCCCGCGGTCGTTCGATAGCGTCGACGCGTGCACGTGACCCGAAGGACCTGGTTCGTCGGCGGAGTCGCCCTCATCGCCTGCGGCGTCTTCGGCCTGCTTCGCACGCCACTCTTCGGGCCTCCGTTGTACGTCGCGGGCGTGATGACCGACCTCGCCTGGGCAGGCGCCCTCCTGCTCCTTGCGATCGGATTCACCAGGCGCGAAAGCGTCCTGGGTCGCAGTGCGCTCGGCATCGTCGCCGTGGCGGTCGTCGCATTGTGGCCGCTCGTGAACAGGACGCTGCTCCGAGCGCTCGACCTCGCATTGGCCCCCTCTTTCGAGAGCTGGCCGATGTGGAGGTACGCGCTCAGCCTGCTTCCGCTCGTAGCCGCACTGATCGCCGCCGTGCTGATCGCTGGCGCGGGCACCGTCCCCTCCCCGTGGAAGTGGGCGCCACTCTGGGCTGTGGGCATCCAGCTCCTCGTGTGGGTGGCAGCGCAGGTGGTCCTCACGGGCTTCTCGTCGAGCGACCTGCAGCAACTCGCCATCGTCGTCGTTGCGCTCGCTGCGCTCCCCTTCGCCGTCAACACCTTCGTGCTCGGGGCGATCGCGGTGTGGTTGGGAACGCAGCGTCGATCCACGACCATCCCTGATCAGCCGGTCGCTCAAGACGTCGACAACTAACGTCCACCGCTCGACCTCCTTCGCGCGGCCTCCCGGACGAGGGTCATTGCCTCCGTCATCCCGTACCGGCCTTCGAGGCGGTGGATCACGGCCTCGGTTGAAGAGCGAGGACCGGAGCGCCCGCTCCTCGCAGCGATCTCGGCTACAGCGGTCAACGCGCGATGCGGGCTGATCTGCGTCGCATCCAGGGCGAATTGGTGCGGCGGCATGGCGCTCATGCCGCTCGGGAGTCGACTCGCGGGGAAGTCCCGCAGGTTCGAGGTGACGATGACGGCTGCGCCTCCGAGGTGCGCCGCCGCCACGACGTGTTCGTCGTCGGGATCGGGGAGTCCATAAGTGCCTTCGAGCGGCTCCCACCCGGTGATCTCGGCGTCGACGAAGGCGGATCGCATCGTGCCGACGAGACGCGCGGCGCGGCGTTCCGACTGCTCGGGCTCGATGCCATGGCGATCGCGAAGCTTCCGGGCCTCGTGGTACTCGAGCTCGGCAAGGATGGCGCTGCTCCAGATCGGCCGATAGATCTGTTCGATCGCAAGTGAGAGCAGGAAGTCCCGCTGAAGGCTCGGCCAGAGGACGCTCGTGTCGAGGAGGGCGGTGAACACACCTCGACGATGTCAGCGGGTACCCACACCGCCCCGACGCCGGCCTGCGACAGCTCGACGGGCAGCCTTGAGCTCCCCGAGGACCTCGTCGATCGGAGCATCCTCATCGAGCTCTTCGGAAAGCACGCTCAGGGCGGCATACTGCTCTTCCCGCCGGAACCTGCGGAACTCCAGCAGTTCGCTCAGCGTGATCCTGCGGTGGCTGCCGACACGCTCGAACGGAATCTTCCCATCGTCGAGGAACTTGATCAGCGTCGGCCGACTCACGCCGAGCAGCTCGGCTGCCTGCTGCGTCGTCAACGTCTGCGCCACCGGTGAAATGGTCACCGACAGCCCGCGCTGCATCGCCTCGACGACCTGCCGCAGCACTGAGAAGACCTCCCCTGGCAGTTCCACCTGGTCGCCGGGCTCGGCACCGGCGAGGAGGTAGCGCGGTGCGGGCGCGCTGCGCCCGGTGGTCTCGTGGGCGGCGAGGAAGTCATGGACGCGGGCGATGCCGACGTCGTCGGCAGCTTCGTACGTCTCCGGCGCGAGTGCGGAAGCGGCCTTCGTCATCTGATCTCCTCTCAACGCAAGAAACGTAACATAGTTCGTTTCTTGCGGCTAGAGGGGGCCCCTCTCGAGGGGGCTCTCGTCCGTGCCAGCGCCGGTGGTCCGTACACTGTCGCGGTGGGCATGATCGAACGCCTCGGTCGTTTCAACGCCGAGCACCCGTGGTCGCACAACGATGCCTACGCCGGGTTGCTCGTCAGGCACGCCCGGGCGGTCAGGCGGCGTGGCGGCGACACCGCCGTCGACGTGGGGTGCGGCACGGGGAACCTGCTGGCGCGACTCGCCCGAGTGCTTCCGAACGTGATCGGCGTCGAACCGAACGCGGAGGCGGCCGCCATCGCGGCGCGACGGTTCGAGCCGAACACGGTCCGGATCGACGTGCGGACGTTCGGCGACGAACCCGACCGTGCGTACGACCTGATCAGCTTCGTCGCGTCGCTCCATCACATGCCCCTTCGGCCGACGTTGGTGCAAGCACAGGCGGCGCTGCGCCCCGGAGGGCGGATCGTCATCGTCGGCGTGGCACGGGAGACGGATCGCGACAGATGGCGATCGATCGCGTCGCTGGCACTGAACCCGATCATCGGGTTCCTGCGTCACCCTGCTCGAGCGACCGCACTGCCGGCGAGCATGACGGCACCCACCGCGGAAGCGACCGAGACGTTCGAGGAGATCGCGACCGTCATGAGCGAGGTCCTGCCGGGGATCCGGATGCGCCGCAGGCTCTTCTGGCGCTACACCGCAGCATGGGTCGCACCCGATCGACCCGCGCCCGACGCTCGGGCGTGATGGTCGCCCGGCCGTCGGCGTCGGGTCAGGCGCCCCGAGCGGATGCCGCGGCGAACGCCGCCACGCGACGCTGCGCCTCGGGGGCGGCGAACGCGGCGCCGATGGTGCGGGCCTCGTCGTCGAGCGAGTCCTGGAACGAGCGGGTGCTGCCCGCGTGCAGGAGGCGCTTCGCCTGGCCGTAGGCGCCGGTCGCGCCCGACAGCCACACGTCGGCGATCGCCCGCGCCCTGGCGTCGAGCTCGTCGGGCGCGACGACCTCGGCCACGAGCCCCCAGTCGTACGCCTCGGCCGCGGTGAGCATGCGGTCCGAGAGCGTGAGCTCGAGCGCGCGGCGCATGCCGACCGCCTCGGGCAGCAGCGTGCTCACCCCGCAGTCGGGCGTGAGGCCCATGTCGGCGTAGCGGCTGCCGAAGGTGGCGCGATCGGATGCCACGATGACATCGGCCACGAGCATGAAGCCGAGCCCGCCCCCGACCACGACGCCCTGCACGGCGGCGACGATCGGCACGGCGGACTCGCGGAGCATCCGGTGCCCCTCGTGGATGTCGTCGGCGAGACGCTTCACCGTGGCCTCGCCGCCCGTGGGGTCGTTGACGGAGAGCTCCGACATCGCGCGTACATCGCCGCCGGCGCAGAACGCGCGGCCCGTGGCATCCAGCAGCACCGCACCGATGTCGTCGCGCGTGGAGACCGCCTCTGCGGCGGCGCGCCAGCCGGCGATCGCCTCGGGGTCGACGGCGTTCAGCCGGTCGGCGCGGTTCAGGGTGATGCGGGCGAGCCCGTCGGTCACGTCGAACAGGATCGCGTCGTCGCTCATGACGAGGGAGTCTAGCCCGTGTATCCGACCGGGCGGTCGGTCATGCGACCCTCAGCCGGCGGCGTGCTCGGCCTGCACGCGGGCGGCGTGCCGCACGAGCGAGTCGACGACCGTGCGCACCGCGAGTCGCTGGGCGACGTCGGGCCGCATGAGCGCCACGATCGTGCGTTCGGCGGCGATGCCGCGCAGCGGCTTCAGCACGACGTCGGGGGAGACGTTGCCCGAGGTGAAGCGCGGCACGAGTGCGACGCCGTGGCCGGCGGCGATGAACGCCTCGATGACGCGCAGGTCGCTGAAGCGCTGCCCGATGCGCACGCGGCGGCCGGCCTGCTGCTCGATCTCGTGCAGCACGCGCTCGAACGGCAGCCCGGGCGGCACGCCGAGCCAGAGTTCGTCGGCGACATCGGCCGCGGTCACGTACGACCGCCCGGCGAGACGGTGGTCGGCGGGCAGGCCGACGTCGAGCGGCTCGTGCATGAGCTCGACCGCCGTGAGCCCGCGACCGCCCCACGACAGCAGGCCTGGCATGGTGTGGGCGAGCACGATGTCGTGGTCGTTGGTGAGGTCGGGGAACTCGTCGAGCCCGGGGTCGAGGTCGCTGCAGTGCAGCACGAGGTCGTCGATCTCGGCCAGGTCGGTGAGCACGCTCGGCAGGAGCATCTGCCCCGCGGTCGGGAACGTGACGAGCGTGACCTCGCCGCCGGGGTCGTTGCGGAACTCGTCCCACAGCGCCTCGGCGCGCTCGAGGGCGACCGCGACGTCGGCCGCGCTGCGGGCGAGCGCGTGCCCGGCGCTGGTGAGCACGACCCCGCGTCCGGAGCGCTCGGTGAGCGGCATCCCGGCCTCCCGCTCGAGCACCTTCAGCTGCTGCGAGACCGCCGAGGGCGTGCGCCCGGTGGCCTCCGCGACCGCGGTCACGCTGCCCCGCTCGGCGAGTTCGCGGAGCAGGTCGAGTCGGCGTACATCCATGTAGGCAGCCTACATCGATAGTAAAGTATTGTGAGCTTGTGCTGAACAGTCGAACGAGGTTCAATTGAGGTGACGCCGGCGCGACCACGATGGTCCCGAGCCGGCGTCTCGCGTTCCCGAACGGGTGCGCCACTTCGACGAAAGGAATCATCGTGTTCGCTCTCCTCGCACTGCTCGCGGTCACCGCCGTGGCGGCTGTCGTCATGGCAGTCGTCGAGACGGCACGTGACGGCTACGGCCGCATTCCCGAGCGCGAGTACCCGCGCGCCATCTGACGCGCGCGACCCCGAGCAGGGGCAGGGCCCTGCGCACGGCCGCCGGTGGGCCAGGGACTCCCGCCCGGCGGCCGTCGTCGTCTCCGGGCACCTGCCCGCCCACGCCGAGCGGGCGGCGCGTCGTGCACAGGCGCCCCCGCGCACCCCGGGTATGGTGTACGGCCGCCGCCCAATAGAGTGGACGCCGTGACCGACGCACGCCAGCAGCTCATCGACCACATCACGGCCGAGGCCGTGTTCCACGGCGACTTCACGCTCACCAGCGGCAAGAAGGCGTCGTACTACGTCGACCTGCGCAAGGTCAGCCTCGACCACCGCGTCGCACCGCTCATCGGCCAGGTCATGCTCGACCTCATCGCCGACGTCCCCGACGTCGTCGCCGTCGGCGGCATGACCATGGGCGCCGACCCGATCGCCGCCGCGGTGCTGCACCAGGGCGCCGCCCGCGGCGCGACCTACGACGCGTTCGTCGTCCGCAAGGAGCCGAAGGACCACGGTCGCGGCCGCCAGGTCGAGGGCCCCGACCTCGCGGGCAAGCGCGTCATCGTGCTGGAGGACACGTCGACCACCGGCGGTTCGCCGCTCAAGGCCATCGAGGCGCTCGAGAAGGTCGGCGCCGAGATCGCCGCAGTCGCGGTCGTCGTCGACCGCGGCACCGAGGCGCGCGAGGTCATCGAGGGCGCCGGCTACCCGTATCGCTTCGCGATCGGCCTCGACGACCTGGGGCTCGCCTGATGGCAGCCCGTGGGGGGAACGACGACGAGGACGTCGCCGGCGGCACCGACTGGTTGATGGACCAGCTCGGCGACGACTCCGAGCCCGACGAGCCCGGGGGCGACGCCGTCGCGGGCGATCAGGCGACGGATGCCCCTGAGTCGGCCGACTCCGCCGACGAGCCGGCGGCCGAGGAGCCCAAGCCGCGCATCGACTGGGAGCCGCCGCCCCCGCCGGCCGCCGAGGAGGTCGACGACTGGTTCTCGGTGGCCGAGCCGCCGAAGCGACGCACCTCGTCGGTATCCGAGCCCGCGGAAGCGCTAGCGGCGCCCGTCGATGAGCCCGAGGAGCCCGCGGCGCCCATCGACGAGCCTCAGGCGCCCGCGTCGGAGCCCGCCGAACCCGCTGCCGAGCCGGTGATCGAGCCGCCGCAAGCGAATGACGACCCGGACGCGCCGGAGGCGGAGCCCGAGGCCGCACCCGCGGCCGCCGACGATCCGGCCGACCTGGACGACGCCACCCGCGCCGCGCTGTGGTCGATGGTGCCGCCCGAGAGCGAGCCGGAACCGGCAGCCCCCGAGGCATCCGCTCCGCCCGTCGTGCCGCCCCCGCCTGCGGCTCCGCCGCCGCCCGCGCCGGGTGCCGAGTCGTCCCGTCAGCCCGTGGAGGAGGAGCCGCCCGTGCCCGAGGACGACGGACTCGTCTGGTCGATCTTCGACGAGGAGCACCCGACCGCGGTGGCCCGTCGCCGCGAGACCGGCGAGGTGCCCCGGCTTCCGGAGCCGGAGGAGCCGGAAGAACCGGAGGAGCCCGAGGTCGAGCGGACCGCCGTCTACCCGCCCGGCCTCGTCGGCGGTGACGCGCCGGACGCAGGTGCACCGGCGGCCGACCAGCCGGCCGATGCCGACGCGCCCGCCGGGGACGACCCGTTCGGGGCGCTCGCCGGTGCTGCCGGTGCGAGCGCGTTCGCGTGGAACCTGGAGCCCGACCCGAACGCCGTCGACCCGCGCGCGACGCCGCGCAAGCCCTCGTGGCGACGCCCCGACACCGCGGGCGTCGACGACGCGTCGACGTCCCCCGAGCCGGGAACCGACGCCGACGCCGAGGCCGCCGGGGCTGCCGCGCCGGAGGTACCCGACGCGGAGGCCGACGCTGGTGAGCGCGCGGACGCCGCGCCCGACGCAGCGCCCGACACCGCCGACGTCGAGTCGGCGCCGGAGCAGCCGGTCCAGCCCGAGCCGCAGGACGAGTCGCGCGACTCGGCCGCACCGTGGGCCGCCGGTGCCGCGGGCGCCGCGTTCGGCGCCGCGGCCGCAGGGGCTGCCGCCGGCGCGGGCGCGACGCCCGACTCCGATGCATCCCCTCCCGCCGAGGGCATCTGGAGCCTGCTCGGCTCGGGCAGCACGCCGCCCGACGACCGCGGTCCGGCGACCGGTGGCGCGTTCGACATGCCCGACCCGTTCGGGCGGTCGGATCCGTTCGACTCCGGTGACCCGTTCGCCGCGAGCGTGGCCGGGGCTGCCGACGCCGAGCCGCCGCACGTCGGCCACGAGGGATTCACGGCCGACCCGTTCGGGCAGGACCTCGGCGGCACCCCGCTGGCCCCGCCGTCCGACCGGCACGACCCGTTCGCCGAGCTCTTCGGCAGCCTCGGCGTCGAGGAGCCGCCGCCCGCACACACCTGGGATCGCGCGGAGTTCGCCGACGACACCTCGCACGTGCCCGGCGTCGCGCCGATCGGCATGCCGCCGAGCGCCGCGGAGGAGGAGAACGCGACCCGGCTGCTGCCCCTGGCGGGCTTCGCCGCCGCGCAGCCGGGCGGCCAGGCCGCAACCGCCGCTCCCGGTGCGTCCGGCGCGGCGACCACCGTGCTCCCCCGAGCCGGAGCGGAGGCGCCGCCGCAGGGCCCGCCCGCCGAGGGCGCGAGCGCTGCCGGCTCGGGCGGCTCCGGCCGCGGCGGGTCGACGCGGGTGCTGCTCTGGGTCGCGGGCGGTCTCGTCGCGGTGATCGCGCTGGTCGGCCTGTTCTTCCTCGGCACCCGGCTCGGCGACACCGTGGTGACGGCCACGACGCCGACCCCCACGCCGACCGCGACCCCCACGCCGACGCCGACGATCATCGCCGGACCGGCCGAGGCGCAGGCGCCCGGCACCCACGAGTGGGACACGCTGTTCGGCACGGAGTGCATCGATCCGTTCGACTCGCCCTGGGCGGAGGAGTTCACGGTCGTCGACTGCGCGAACCCGCACGCCGCGCAGCTCGTGCACCGCGGCACGCTCGGCGAGATCGGCGACCCGTTCCCGGGCGAGGCCGAGCTCGCGGCGTCGATGGGCGAGCGCTGCACGCAGGCGGGCATCGTCGACCTCGCGACGGTCGCGGGCATCGACGACCTGCAGGTGCAGGCGTCGTTCCCGGTCACCGCCGAGCAGTGGGACGAGGGCCAGCGCGCCTACTTCTGCTTCGTGAACCGCTCCGGCGGCGAACCGCTCACCGGCAGCATCGCGGGCCCCGGTCCGAGCTGATCACCGCGGCGGGCCGACCGCCGCTCCAGTCGGACGTGCCACCGACGGCGTGCGCCGCCCCGCGGCATCCGCCTGTCAGTGCCCGGCGCCGAGGCGCCCGGTGAGCCGCTCGCGCATCTTGACGCTCGCGTCGTTGAGGCCGGTGAGCTCGACGGATGCCCCGTGCGCCTCGTACTTCGTGACGATGGCGTCGATCGCTGCGACCGTCGACGCGTCCCAGATGTGCGACGACGACAGGTCGATGACGACGCGCGACGGGTCGTCGGCGTACTCGAACTGCGTGGTGAGGTCGTTCGACGAGGCGAAGAACAGCTCGCCGGTCACGGTGTAGTGCACGATCTCGCCCTCGTCGTCCTCGCTGACCTTCCGGCCGACCGAGGTGAAGTGCGCAACGCGACGCGCGAAGAGCACCATCGCGATGACCACGCCGACGATGACGCCGATCGCCAGGTTGTGCGTGGCGACGACGATCGCGACCGTCGAGACCATGACGATCGTCTCGCTCAGGGGCATCCGTCGCAGTGTCTGCGGGGTGATCGAGTGCCAGTCGAAGGTCGCGACCGAGACCATGACCATGACCGCCACGAGCGCGGCCATCGGGATGAGCCCGACGATGTCGCCGAGGGCGACCACGAGGATGAGCAGGAACACGCCCGCGAGGAACGTCGAGATGCGGGTGCGCGCGCCCGAGACCTTCACGTTGATCATGGTCTGGCCGATCATGGCGCAGCCGCCCATGCCGCCGAACAGGCCCGAGAGGATGTTCGCGGCGCCCTGGCCGAGCGACTCGCGGGTCTTGCGCGAGTGGGTGTCGGTGATGTCGTCGACGAGCTTCGCGGTCATGAGCGACTCGAGCAGGCCGACGAGCGCCATCGCGAGCGCGAACGGCGCGATGATCGTGAACGTCTCCCACGTGAGCGGCACGTTCGGGATGAACAGCTCGGGCAGGCTCTCGGGCAGCTCGCCCTGGTCGGCGACGTTCGGCACGCTCCAGCCCATGGCGAGCACGATGCCCGTGATCACGACGATCGCGACCAGCGGCGCCGGCACGATCTTCGTCAGGCGCGGCAGCAGCACGATGATGATGATGCCCGCGGCGACGAGCGGGTAGACGAGCGCCGGCACGCCGATGAGGTGCGGCAGCTGGGCCATGAAGATGAGGATCGCGAGCGAGTTCACGAAGCCGACCATCACGCTGCGGGGGATGAACCGCATGAGCTTCGCGACGCCGAGCGCGCCGAGCACGAGCTGGAAGACACCGGCGAGGATGACGGTGGCGATGAAGTAGTCCATGCCGTAGTCGCGCGCGACCGGGGCGATGACGAGTGCGACCGCGCCCGTGGCCGCGGTGATCATGGCCGGGCGACCGCCGAGGAACGCGATCGACACCGCCATCACGAACGACGAGAAGAGGCCGACGCGCGGGTCGACGCCCGCGATGATCGAGAACGAGATGGCCTCGGGGATCAGCGCGAGCGCGACGACGAGACCCGCGAGCACCTCCTTGGTGAGGATGCGCGGGGAGCGCAGCGCCTCAAGCACGGAGGGGCGGGGGCGGTAGCGCTCGCGTTCGGCGGCGCGGTCGACGGTGGCGATGCTGGAGGTCATTTCGGGTGCTCCGAGGGTCGGTGAGACGGTCGGTGCGCCCCATCGCGCACGCGGGAACGGCCGGTTGTTCGGCGAAAAGGGGAGGGCTCCGGCGGATCGCGCCGGCCCTGACACTGTACCCGACGGGCTCGGCGCGCCCGGATTCAGGAGGCCGCGCGGTTAGGCTGGCGCGCGAGGAGGGTGCTCGTGGCAGCTGCATCGCCGGCCGGATCCGTCGTCGTGTTCGGCTCGCTCAACGTCGACTCGACGAGCTACGTCGACCGCTTCCCCCTGCCCGGCGAGACGCTCGCGAGCACGGGCTTCGCGACGGCGCTCGGGGGCAAGGGCACGAACCAGGCGGTCGCGGCGCACCGGTCGGGAGCTGTGGTCCGGCTCGTGGCTCGGGTCGGGGCGGATGCCTCCGGCGACTTCGCGCTCGCGTCGCTGACCCGCCTCGGGCTCGACGTCTCGTCGATCGCCGCGGTGCCCGACGCCCCGACCGGCGTCGCCCAGATCACGGTCGACGCGTCGGGCGAGAACACCATCGTCATCACCGCGGGCGCGAACGCGGCGCTCACGCCCGAGCTCGTCGTGGACCGGCACGACGACATCGCCGCCGCCGACCTCGTGCTCACGCAGGGCGAGGTGCCGGCCGTGACCATCGAGCGCCTCGCAGCCGCGTGCGCACGCTTCGGCACCCGCTTCGTGCTGAACCTCGCGCCGCCCGTCGACGTGTCGCGCGGCGCGCTCGCCGAGTGCGACCCGCTCGTCGTGAACGAGCACGAGGCGCGGTCGGTGGGCATCGCGCCGGAGGGCGACGGGTCCGCCGACGCGTGGCGCGCGGCCGCCGAGGCCGCCGTGGGTCGTGTCGCGCGCTCGGTGGTGATCACGCTCGGCGGTGCCGGGGCGGTCGGCGCGGGCCCCGGGGCATCCGTCGCCTGTGCCGCACCCGAGGTCGACGCGGTCGACACGACGGGAGCGGGCGACGGGTTCACCGGCACGCTCGCCGCGTTCCTCGCGGGCGGTGCGCCGCTCGACGAGGCGGTGGCCGCCGCGGTCGCCGCCGGCGCGCTCGCCGTGCAGCGACGCGGCACGACCGACTCGTACGCGACGCGCGACGAGATCCTGCACGCGATGGAGGAGCCCGCATGACCGATCCGATCCCGCTGATCCTCGACTGCGACCCGGGGCACGACGACGTGTTCGCGCTCTGGCTCGCCGCAGCGAGCCCCGCGGTCGACCTGCGCGCGATCACGACCGTCGGCGGCAACGTGCCGCTCGAGTTCACGTCGATGAACGCGCGCATCGCCTGCACGGTCGCCGGCGTCGAGGTGCCGGTCGCGGCCGGGGCATCCGGCCCGCTCGTGAAGGTGCTGCAGACGGCCGAGTGGATCCACGGGGCGAACGGGCTCGGCGGTCCCGAGCTGCCCGAACCGACGGTGCCGCTCGATGACCGCGACGCGACGACGCTGATGGCGGACGTGCTGGCCGAGGCATCCGAGCCCGTCGCCATCATCGCGACCGGGCCGCTCACGAACGTGGCCGTGCTGCTGCGCGACCGCCCCGAGCTCGCCCCGCGGGTGCGCGAGGTCGTGTGGATGGGCGGGTCGACCGAGCGCGGCAACGTCACGCCCTACGCCGAGTTCAACGCGTGGGTCGACCCCGACGCGGTCGCGATCGTGCTGGGCAGCGGCGTGCGCTTCACGATGGTGGGGCTGAACACCACCCACCGAGCGCTCGTCACGAGCGAGGTGCAGGCGCGCATCGCGGCGGCCGGCACGCGCACGGCGGCGTTCGCCGACGAGCTGCTCGACTTCTTCTGCCACACGAACGCCGAGGTGTTCGGCATGCCCGACGGCCCGCTGCACGACCCGGTCGCGGTGGCGGTGCTCACCGACCCGGGCTGCATCACGACCGTGCACACACGACTCGACGTCGAGCTCGCCGGCACCGAGACGAGCGGCGCGACCGTGGTCGACTTCGACGGCATGCTCGCGCGGGAGCCGAACGCCCACGTGGCGGTCGACATCGACGTGCCCCGCTTCTGGAGCGGGATGGTCGACGCGGTCGCCCGCCTGGCGTAGGCGAGCGGCTGGCGCTACAGCTCGGTCTCGATGGGGCCGGATGCCACGAGCTCGTGCACGCCCTCGATGACCTCCGACGGGCGGAACGGGTACTTGTCGATCTCGCGCTGGTCGCTGATGCCGGTCATCACGAGGATCGTGTGCAGCCCCGCCTCGATGCCCGCCACGATGTCGGTGTCCATGCGGTCGCCGATCATCGCGGTGTTCTCCGAGTGCGCGCCGATCTTGTTCAGCGCCGACCGGAACATCATGGGGTTCGGCTTGCCGACCACGTAGGGCTCGCGCCCGGTCGCCTTGGTGATCATCGCGGCGATCGCGCCGGTCGCGGGCAGCGGGCCGTCGGCGCTCGGGCCCGTGGCGTCCGGGTTCGTCACGATGAACCGCGACCCCTTGCCGATGAACCGGATCGCCTTGGTGATCGCGTCGAACGAGTAGTTGCGCGTCTCGCCGACGACCACGAAGTCGGGGTCCGACTCGGTCATGATGTAGCCCGCCTCGTGCAGTGCGGTGAGGATGCCCGCCTCGCCGATCACGAACGCGGTGCCGCCCGGCTGCTGCTGCTTCAGGAAGTCGGCCGTCGCGAGCGCCGAGGTCCAGATCGACTCCTCGGGCACCTCGAGCCCGGACCGCTGCAGCCTCGCCGACAGGTCGCGCGCCGTGAAGATCGAGTTGTTCGTCAGCACCAGGAACGGGGTGCCGGTGTCACGCCACTGCTGCAGCAGCTCGGCCGCGCCGGGCAGGGCGTGGTTCTCGTGCACGAGCACGCCATCCATGTCGGTCAGCCAGCACTCGACCTCGTCACGTCGTCCCATGTGATCAGACTAGGGGCGCGGGGCTGTGGGGCAGCCGTGCGGATGCCTCGGAGCGGCCGTACCCGCATCGCGGCCACCTGCCGTCCCGCTGGGACTGCGGGCTTGCTACACTGCCAACACACCCCCGAGCGCTTCGGCTATCGGGTACGGGGCCCTACGGGGCCCCTGTTTTGTTTTCGTCACGCCCAAGCCGCCGGCCGTGTGAGCTGCTTTCCATTCGCCCGTACGTACGGATTCGGGTACTGCGACGCCATCAGCGCCCGCTCACGGATCACTTTCACGAACAGTGGGTTCAAGTTCATCAGGTCGCGCGAGGGCGTTTGCGTCGTGGAGAACAACCCGAACCTCCGGCCGAGACCGGTCGTGAGTAACTCCAGTGCGGTGCAGTAGTCGGAGTCGTTCGAGACGAGCACCGAAACATCCGGTGGGTTCGTACACGCATCGAAGATCATGTGCGCCGCCAAGTTGACGTCGGACCCCTTCTCCTCGATCTTCCGCACCTTCGCCGTGACGAGCTTGCCGTCCGCGCCGGTCGTGAGCGGGACCACCGCCAGGCGTCGCTTGTCGACGCGGAACTGGCCCTCGTCGTGGACCTGGATCCCGGCGTCTCGAAGCACACGCAGGTACGTCTGCTGGCGAATCGGCGACTGCGGATCCGCGCCGGCTATGGGCCGCACGTTGGCGGTGAAGTACCTCACGAGCCTGATGTGATGCGTTGGCAGGAGCAACTCCGAGAGTGCGTGCAAGTCCAGCCACTTCGCCGCAGGTCGGTCCTCCAGGTTGCGCCGGTACAGGTTGAAACCGTCGACGTAGACGATCGCGGTCGGCCGAGGCACGCGGACCACCATAGTGAGCCGCGGGGGCCCAAAGCGGAAACCTGTCGAGTTGGGGAGGAACGTTGGCGAGGTGCCTCAGCGCACCAGCGATTCCCAGTCGTCGGGCACGCGGCCCGCAGGGCCGGGACAGGGCTGGTCGCGCGGGCGCGAGAACGGCGGCGAGAGCGGCACGGGTCGTGCGCCGGCCTCGCGCGTGAAGTCCCAGAACCAGTGCTCGTCGGGTTCGAAACTCGTCATCACGGCGTGCCCGTGGGTCATCGCATGCTCGCGTGCGTGCCGGGCGGGCGACGAGTCGCAGCATCCGATGTACCCGCACTCGACGCAGCGGCGCAGGTGCCACCACCATCCGCCGGCCTCGATGCACGACGCGCAGCCGGTGCCCTGCGGCGGCGGCGCGAGTTCCGTCATGCCGGCACCTCCATCGCGGCGAGGGCACGGTGCACGGATGCCACGGCGCTGGAGCCCTCGCCCACGGCCGCCGCGACCCGCTTCATCGACCCGCGGCGCACGTCGCCTGCGGCGAACACGCCGGGGATCGACGTCTCGAACGGCAGCGGCATGCGGCCGAGCGCCTGCCACTCGTCGCCGAGGCCGAGCACGTCGGCGCCGGTCAGCACGAACCCGTGGTCGTCGCGGTCGACGTCGGTGAGCCACCCGGTCGACGGCTCGGCGCCGATGAAGCAGAACAGCTGGCTGCAGTCGACGCGCTCCTCCGAGGCATCCGCCCCGCCCGTCGCCCTGAGGCCGACCCCCTCGAGCGCGCCGTCGCCGTGCAGCTCGCCCACCTCGGTTCCGGTGTGCACCTCGATGCGCGGATCCTCGCGGATGCGGTCGACGAGGTAGCTCGACATGCGCGCCCCGAGGTCTTCGCTGCGCACGACGATGTGCACGCGACAGCCGCTCCCCGCCAGCGCGAGGGCCGCCTGCCCGGCCGAGTTCGCCCCGCCGACGACGACCACGTCGCGCCCCGCGGCCTGCCGGATCTCGAGCGCCGTGGCCGCATACGAGATGCCCGCGCCCTCGAAGTCGGCCCAGCGCGGCAACGCGAGCGTGCGGTACGAGACGCCCGTCGCGACGATCACGGAACGCGCGTCGACGATCGTGCCGTCGGCGAGCACGAGCCGCAGCGGGCCGCCGTCGTGCTCGAGGCGCACGCCCTCGCACGGCGCGACCATCTGCACGCCGAACTTGAACGCCTGCAGTGACGCCTGGGCGGTGAGCGCGTCGCCGCTCACGCCGAACGGGAACCCGAGGTAGTTCTCGATGCGCGAGGTCGACGCCGACTGCCCGCCGGGCGCGACCGAGTCGAGCAGCACGGTGCGCAGGCCCTCGGATGCCCCGTAGATCGCGGCGGCCAGACCGGCCGGGCCCGCGCCGACGACGGCCAGGTCGACCGCGACGTCGTCGTCGGCCGTGTACGCCAGGCCGAGCAGCTCGGCCACCTGCCCGGGCGTCGCGTTGCGCAGGTACTCGCCCTGCACGATCGCGATGGGCAGGTCGTCTTCGGTGAGGTCGTGCACGTTGAGGTAGTCGGGCGGCACGTCGTCGGGATCGACCCAGGTGTGCACGAGCTCGAGCCGCTCGACGTAGCGGCGCAGCGCGTGCCCCTCGACGGTGCGGTCGGATGCCACGATCTTCAGCGTCCATGCGGCCGGGCCCGAGCGCAGCTGCTCGCGCCTGGCCCACAGCGCGCGCAGCATGAGGTCGCAGAGCTCGTCGTCCTCGGCCATGAGCCGGGTGAGGCCCGCGTGGTCGATGTGGTACACGACGCCGGCCTCGGAGACGCGTGCGGTGAGGAACGCGCGCTGCCCGTTCAGCAGGCCGAGCTCGCCGACGAACCCGCGCTGGCCCACGGTCGCGATCGTCGCCTCACCCGCCCACGGCAGCTCGTCGCGCACGACATCGACCGCGCCGCGCTCGACGAGCACCAGGTCGTACCAGCGCTCGCCGGTGCGGAACAGCACGTCGCCGACCGCCGTGTCGACGGCGACGCCGTACCGGGTGAGTCGCTGCCACTGCGCATCCGTCAGCCGGGGCATGGCCGTCGTGCCTTCGCCTCCCATGCCCTCATCGTGCATCACCGCGGGCGCGGTGGGAAGGGGCGTCCGGCGGATGCGGCGGGAGGCGTGCACGCCGACCGCGAACGGTCGCGGAGGTCCGCGTCAGGCGGTCACCCAGATGGCGTCGGCGTGCGTGCGCGGCAGGTGCAGCGGTGCCGAGGCGACGGGCGCCGGCCCAGGGGCATCCGTCGTCTGCGGCGTCGCCGAGGGGTCGAGCTCGACCGTGACGGCGTCGGGCGTGGCATCCGTCAGCGTCAGCACCGTGTCGAGCCCCACGCCCACCTCGACGAGGTCGCGCAGCACCGCCGGGTCGCGGTCGCTGATGCGCACCACGCGGCCGACGTGGGCGACGGATGCCTCGGAGAGCAGCACCGCCTCGGCCTGCTCGCGCGTGCCGTCGGCCCGGGGAATCGGGTCGCCGTGCGGATCGCGGTCGGGTCGGCCGAGCCGGGCGTCGATCGCCTCGAGCAGCCGGTCGCTGATGGAGTGCTCGAGCACCTCGGCCTCGTCGTGCACCTCGTCCCACGCGTAACCCATCTCGCGCACGAGCCAGGTCTCGATGAGGCGGTGCCGCCGCACGACCGCCAGCGCCCGCATCGTGCCACCGGGCGTCAGGCGCACCGCGCCGTACGGCACGTGCGAGACGAGGCCGGCCGCCGCCATCTTCTTGACCATTTCGGTGACGGAGGAGGGCGCGACGCCGAGCTTGCCGGCGAGCACCGAGGGCGTGATCGGTTCGTCCTGCCACTCGGTATGGCCGTAGATGGTCTTGAGGTAGTCCTCGACCGCGGGGCTCGTGGAGGTGGGCATCGGGGTCAGGATACCGGTCGACTTTTGCGCTGGCCCTTGACCCACCCCCGTTTGGGGGGTTAGCGTCATGGGACGCACGGAAAGCGCATTCCAATTCCACAGGGGGAAGCGGCCCACGAGGCCGCGATCGCCCCCGACCGATGGGCGTTCCTCGCCCGGGAAGTGATTCGACGATGAATCTCGGAACCCACCCGTTCCGCGCGCTCCTTGCAACGGCTGCGGCCGGCTGCCTCATCGCCGGCGCCGCGCAGCCGGCGCTCGCCACTCCGCCAGACGGCCCACCGGACGGCCTCCCGCAATTCGAACAGCTCGACCGCGGCCTGGTCGCGGTCGAGACCGACGAGGGCGTGTTCCTCAGCTGGCGACTCCTCGCGTCCGAGGCGTCCGGCAGCACCGACAGCGGCGTCGGCGGCCCGTCGTTCGCCGTCTTCCGCGACGGCGAGCACGTCGCAACGGTCGACGACAGCACCAACTACGCCGACCCCGACGGCACCGCGACGTCGGCGTACAGCGTCGCGCCGTCCTGGCACGACGTGGTGGGCGAGCACAGCGCCGAGGCATCCGCCTGGGCCGACGGCTACTACGACCTGCCACTCACGAAGCCCGCCGACGGCGTCACGCCCACCGGCGAGGCGTTCACCTACTCGGCCAACGACGCCTCGGTCGCAGACGTCGACGGCGACGGGGCGTACGAGTTCATCGTGAAGTGGGACCCGTCGAACTCGAAGGACGTGTCGCAGAAGGGCTACACGGGCACCGTCTACCTCGACACCTACGAGCTCGACGGCACGCTGCTGAACCGCATCGACCTCGGCGTGAACATCCGCGCCGGAGCGCACTACACGCAGTTCATGGTCTACGACTTCGACGGCGACGGCAGCGCCGAGACGATGCTGAAGACGGCACCCGGCACGAAGTCGATCACGTACGGCGACGGCGGTTCGGCCGAGGACGAGCGGTACGTGACGATGCCGCAGTCCGACCTCGACGCGGGCTACTCGCACGACGACGACTACCGCATGAGCGCCGCCGACTACCGGGAGTACCTCATCGGGGTGTTCCAGGACTGGACGGAGCACCCCGAGGTGGTCGCCGGCAACTGGCCGACGACGCTCGAGGAGGCATGGGGGATCCCGGTCGCGCACGAGTACCCGCTGTCGGAGGAGTCGGCGACCGAGCTCGCCGACTACTTCATCGACGTGTACGCCCCCGGGCGATCGGGTCGGAACGACCTCACCACGTTCGACGGATTCGTCATCACGGGCCCCGAGTACCTGACGGTGTTCGACTCGGCCACCGGCGAGGAGCTCGAGACCGTGCCGTACGACCCGCCGCGCGGTGACGACGGACTCATCTGGGGCGACTACGCGTACTCGCGCATCGAGCCGGGCAACCGAGTCGACCGGTTCCTGGCGGGAGTCGCCTACCTCGACGGCCAGCACCCGTCCGCGATCTTCGCGCGTGGCTACTACACGCGCTCCACGATCGCGGCGTACGACTGGGACGGCGAGGAGCTCTCCCAGCGCTGGTTCGTCGACAGCGGGCACGCGCCGATGTCCAACCCGTTCAACGACAGCCCGCACGGCGTCGAGGGCACCGACCCCGAGTTCGGCACCCTCACCACGCAGGGCTTCCACTCGCTGAGCGCGGCGGACGTCGACGGCGACGGCAAGCACGAGATCGTCTACGGATCTGCGACCATCGACCACGACGGCAGCCTGCTCTACAGCTCGTACGACGTGCTGCCCGAGGGCAGCGGTGCGCCGGGCGAGTTCGTGAAGCTCGGGCACGGCGACGCGATGCACGTGACCGACATCGACCCGAGCCGACCCGGCCAGGAGATCTGGACCGTGCACGAGGGCGGCGCATGGGCGCCCTACGGGTCGGTGCTGCGCGACGCGGCCACCGGGGAGATCCTGTTCGGCGCCTACTCGGGCCGCGACACCGGCCGCGGCATGATCGGCGACGTGCGCAGCGATATCGACGGCATCGAGCTGTGGGCGAGCATGCCGGGCGGCACGGATGCCTCCGGGCTCCTGAGCGCCACAGGCGCGCAGCTCGAATCGGGCACCCCGGGCACGAACCAGTCGATCCGCTGGGCGGCCGACCTCACCACGCAGATCGTCAACGGCGCGCAGACCACCGTCAACGTCACGCCGACGATCGACGACTGGACCCGCGGCACGCTGCTCAGCGCCGACGGGACGGCGGCGAACAACTGGACGAAGGGCAACCCCTCGCTCGTCGCCGACGTGCTCGGCGACTGGCGCGAGGAGCTGCTCGTGCGCACGCTCGATTCCGACGCGCTCCGCATCTACACGTCGACCGAGGTGACGGAGCACAAGCTCCCGACCCTGATGCACGACGTGCAGTACCGCGCGGAGGTCGCACGCCAGAACACCACCTACAACCAGCCGTCGTACACGTCGTACTACCTCGCGAGCGACATGGACTTCGGGCAGGTCGCGCTGTTCACCCAGCCGGTGGAGCCGACGGCACCCAGGTTCAAGGACCGCCCCGGCACCGGCCGGGACGAGGTGCAGGTGCCGACGAACGTGCGCGGCGTCGACTACTACGTCGACGGCGAGCTCGTGACGGCGTCGAACGGCAAGGTGAGCGTGTCGGGCGAGGTGACCGTGGTCGCGGTTCCGAAGCCGTGGTACGGCATCGCCGACGGCGCCGACTCCACGTGGAGCGCGACCTTCGGGGAGTGATCCGAGCGGATGCCCCGGAGCGGTGAGCCGCCCCCGGGGCATCCGCCCTCAGACCCCGCCCCGGGTGCCACTGCTTTCCGTGCGCCGGCACCCGGGGCGGTTCCCCGTTCCACGAGCTCAGACGCCCGCGGTCAGGTCTCCCGCGCGGCTCGTGGTCCTGCGGCGCACGGGCGCTCGACGCAGCATCCGCACCACCACGCCCTGCCGCGGTGCGAACAGGTAGGCGATCGCGAACGCGACGCCCATCGCCAGCACGACCATGCCGCCCGACGACGTGTCGAGGTAGTAGCTGGCGTAGATGCCGACGACGGCGCTCGCGGCGGCGACCGCGGGTGAGATGAGCAGCATCCGCCCGAACCGGTCGGTGAGCAGGTACGCAGTCGCGCCCGGGATGATCACCATCGCGACCACGAGCACCACGCCGACGGCCTGGAGCGCGACGACGACCGTGAGCGCGAGCAGGCCGAGCAGCAGCGCGCCGAGCGCGCGCGGGTTCAGGCCGATCGCGTTCGCGTGGGTCGGGTCGAACGCGTAGAGCGTGAGGTCGCGGCGCTTGAACACGAGGATCGCGAGCGTGATCGCGCCGAGGCCGAGCACCTGCACGAGGTCGACCGTGTTCACGCCGAGCAGGTTGCCGAAGAGGATGTGCCCGAGGTCGGTCTGGCTCGGGAACACCGAGATGAGCACCAGGCCGAGCGCGAACAGGGTCGTGAAGACCACGCCGATCGCGGCATCCTCCTTCACCCGGCTCGTCGAGCGCACCAGGAAGATGAGCGCCACCGCGGCGAACCCGAACACGAGCGCGCCGACCGCGAACGGTGTGCCGAGCAGGTACGCGATCACCACGCCCGGCAGCACTGCGTGCGACACGGCGTCGCCGAGCAGCGACCAGCCGATGAGCACGAGCCAGCAGCTCAGCACGCCGCAGACGATCGCCGCGGTCACGGTGACGGCAAGGGCGCGCTGCATGAAGTCGTAGGTCAGCGGCTCGAGCAGGAATTCGATCATGCCGCCTCCTCGGGCCGGCGCAGCACGTCGAGCCCGAACGCGCGCACGAGGTGCTCGGGCTGTAGCACGACCTCGGGCGCGCCGTGCACGAGCACGCGCCGCAGGAAGAGGATCGCCTCGTCGGCGAGGTCGGCCAGCGCGTGCAGGTCGTGGGTCGAGACGAGCACGGTCGCGCCGCCGTCGGCGAGCTCGCGCAGCAGGTCGGTGACCGTCGCCTCGGTGCGCTTGTCGACGCCCGCGAACGGCTCGTCGAGCAGCAGGATGCGGGCGCCCTGCGCGATCCCGCGCGCGACGAACGCGCGCTTGCGCTGCCCGCCCGAGAGCGCGCCGATCTGGCGGCCGGCGAGGTCGGCGAGCTCGACCCGCTCGAGCGCGTGGTCGACGGCCTCGTGGTCGGCCCGGCGCGCCCGCCTGGTTGGGCCCTGGAACCCGTAGCGCCCCATCATCACCACGTCGCGCACGCTGAGCGGGAACGACCAGTCGACGTCTTCGCTCTGCGGCACGTAGCCGATCGCACCGGCCTTGCGGGCGGCCTTCGCGGGGCCGCCGTCGATCGCGATGCGCCCTTCGTCGGGGCGCACCATGCCCATGATCGCCTTGAACAGCGTCGACTTGCCCGACCCGTTCATGCCGACGAGACCGCACACGCGCCCCGCGCCAATCTCGATCGACGCGTCGTCGACGGCGAGCACGTCGCCGTAGCGCACGGTGAGGTGCTCGACCGCGATGGCGGGGGCGGATGCCCCTGGGCTGACCGCGCCCGTCATCCGGCGCTCCCCGTGAGAGCGGCGACGATCGTGTCGGCGTCGTGGCGCAGCAGCTCGAGGTACGTCGGCACCGGGCCGTCGGCCTCGGAGAGCGAGTCGACGTAGAGCGTTCCGCCGAAGGCGGCATCCGTCGCCTCGACCACCTGCTGCATCGGCTTGTCGCTCACCGTCGACTCGCAGAACACGGCCGGCACGTCGTTGTCGCGCACGAACTCGATCGCGCCCGCGATCTGCTGCGGGGTCGCCTGCTGCTCGGCGTTGACGGCCCAGATGTAGCGCTCGGTGAGGCCGGCGTCGCGGGCCAGATACGAGAAGGCGCCCTCGCAGGTGACGAGTGCGCGCTCGGCCTCGGGCAGCGTGGCGAGCTCGGCGACCAGCTCGTCGTGCACGGCCTGCAGCTCGTCGGCGTAGGCGGCGGCGTTCGCGGCGAACGCGTCGGCGTTGGCGGGGTCGAGCTCGGCGAACGCGTCGGCCATGTTCGCGGCGTAGACCTGCACGTTGAGCGGCGACATCCAGGCGTGCGGGTTCGGCAGCCCCTCGTACGCGTCCTCGGTGATCGACATGACCTCGACGCCCTCGCTCACCACGACGTGCGGCACGTCGAGCCCCTCGACGAACTGCGCGAACCACGCCTCGAGGTTCAGCCCGTTGTCGAGGATCAGGTCGGCCTCCGCCGCGCGCCGCAGGTCGCCGGGCGTCGGCTCGTAGCCGTGGATCTCCGCGCCGACCTTCGTGATCGACTCGACCCGCAGGTGCTCGCCGGCGACCTCCTGCGCGATGTCCTGCAGCACCGTGAACGTGGTGAGCACCACCGGGCGATCGTCGTCCTCGCCGTTCGCCGCGACCGAGCACCCGGCCAGCGCGAGGGCGGCCGCGACGGCGCTCGCGATCGTGGCGACGGCGCGTCCGCTGCGGCGTCGGCTCGGGGCATCCGTCGACCTTTTCGGCATACCGAAATCGTACACATTTTTCGGGTCACCGAAAACCCGACGAGCGGATGCCGCGTGGCGGCGTGCGCGCTGCCGGGCGTGGTCCGGTCGACCGCATCCGCGCCGGCACGCGGGCGTGCGCCGGTCCCGTCGCATCCGCGTAGCCTTGGGGCGTGCAGACCGGTCCCGAGTCCACCCCCGAGTCGCAGGGTCGAGCCGCTCCTGAGCCGAGCCCCGAGCGCTCGACGCACGGTGTCGGCCCGTGGCCCGGCGGGCCGGACGCGTGGCCCGACGACCCGCGCTACGACCCCGAGCTGCTCGCGGCGGGCGACACGCGCAACGTGATCGACCGGTACCGCTACTGGCGCATGGACGCGATCGTGGCGGATCTCGACGAGCGCCGGCATCCGTTCCACGTGGCCATCGAGAACTGGCAGCACGACATGAACATCGGGTCGATCGTGCGCAGCGCGAACGCGTTCGCGGCCGACACCGTGCACATCATCGGGCGTCGCCGGTGGAACAAGCGCGGCGCGATGGTGACCGACCGCTACCAGCACGTCGACCACCACGACGACGTCGCGTCGTTCGCAGACTGGGCCCGCGCGGCGGGCGTGCCGATCATCGCGGTCGACAACGTGCCCGGCGCAGTGCCGATCGAGACGTTCGCCTGGCCCGAGACCTGCGTGCTCCTGTTCGGTCAGGAGGGGCCAGGCCTCTCGACCGAGGCGACCGCCGTCGCCGACGCGATCGTCGAGATCGCCCAGTTCGGCTCGACCCGCTCGATCAACGCCTCAGCGGCCGCGGCGATCGCGATGCACTCCTGGGTGCTCGCCCACGCCGACCTCCCCGGCTGACCCGCGCCGGCCGACCGCGCGCTGGCCGCGCGCGCTGACCGCCGCTCCCCCGCGGCCGGCACGCTCGACTCGATCGGGCACGTCGAACTCGACGTGCCGAAACGACCGGCCCGCCCAAATCGCACGGGCCCGTGTTCGAACACGTGCCCGTGTGACTACGACGGGCCGGTGCGGAACGAGCGCAGAGCGAGCGCGCGCGACGCGTCAGTCGGTGCCGAGGTCGAACGCGGCCGCCTCGTTCGCGGCGTCGGTCGCCGCCTCGAGGTCGCGGTCGTGCACCTCGCCGGCAGGCTCGCCGACGATCGCCAGGGCCTCGCCCTCGGTGAGGTCGCCCACGAGCGACGCGGTCGCGCCGCCCACGATGCCGAGGTGCGCGTACTGCTCGAGGCGGGCGCGCGAGTCGGCGATGTCGAGGTTGCGCATGGTGAGCTGGCCGATGCGGTCCTCGGGGCCGAACGCCTGGTCGCCGACGCGCTCCATCGAGAGCTTGTCGGGGTGGTACGACAGCGCGGGGCCCGACGTGTCGAGGATCGTGTAGTCGTCGCCGCGGCGCAGGCGCAGCGTCACCTCGCCGGTCACGGCCGAGCCGACCCAGCGCACGATCGACTCGCGCAACATGAGCGACTGCGGGTCGAGCCAGCGGCCCTCGTACATGAGGCGGCCGAGGCGGCGGCCCTCGTTGTGGTAGTTCGCGACCGTGTCCTCGTTGTGGATCGCGTTCAGCAGCCGCTCGTAGGTGATGTGCAGCAGCGCCATGCCGGGCGCCTCGTAGATGCCGCGCGACTTCGCCTCGATGATGCGGTTCTCGATCTGGTCGCTCATGCCGAGCCCGTGGCGGCCGCCGATCGCGTTCGCCTCGAGCACGAGGTCGACCGGGTTCGCGTACTCGACGCCGTTCAGTGCCACCGGCCGGCCCTGCTCGAACCGAACGGTCACGTCCTCCGCGGCGATCGCCACGTCCTCGTCCCAGAACCGCACGCCCATGATCGGGTCGACGATGGTGACGCCCGCGTCGAGGTCCTCGAGCTTCTTCGCCTCGTGCGTCGCGCCCCAGATGTTCGCGTCGGTCGAGTACGCCTTCTCGACGGATGCCCGGTACGGCAGGTCGCGCGCCTGCAGCCACTCGCTCATCTCGGTGCGGCCGCCGAGCTCGGTGACGAAGTCGGCGTCGAGCCACGGCTTGTAGATGCGCAGCCGCGGGTTCGCCATCAGGCCGTAGCGGTAGAACCGCTCGATGTCGTTGCCCTTGTAGGTCGACCCGTCGCCCCAGATGTCGACGCCGTCCTCCATCATGGCGCGCACGAGCAGCGTGCCGGTGACCGCGCGGCCGAGCGGCGTGGTGTTGAAGTACGTCTTGCCGCCCGAGCGGATGTGGAACGCACCGCACTGCAGTGCGACGAGCCCCTCCTCGACGAGTGCGGTCTTGCAGTCGACGAGGCGCGAGATCTCCGCGCCGTACTCGATCGCGCGGCCGGGAACCGCCTCGACGTCGGGCTCGTCGGGCTGGCCGAGGTCGCCCGTGTACGTGCAGGGCACGGCGCCCTTCTCGCGCATCCAGGCGACGGCCACCGAGGTGTCCAGACCGCCGGAGAAGGCGATGCCGACGCGCTCGCCGGCGGGAAGGGAAGTGAGGACCTTGGACATGCCACCAGCCTACTTGCGCGCGCGTGCGCGACTTGAATCGTGACGTCGGTGAGGGCGAGGGCGGCGGATGCCCCTGAGCCGGCGCTCCGAGGCATCCGTCACCCGGCACTGTGCAGCGGATGCCACGGGGTCTAGCGTGGCCTCATGACCGAGATCACCGACGATCTTCCCGCCCGGCTCCTGCACGAGGAGCACTCCGGATGGCGCGCCATCCTCGACGGCCACGGCGGCGAGCACTACACCCGTGCGATGACGCGCGACGGACTCATGATCGTGGAGGGCGCCGTGCTCGGCCGCGACGAGATGATGCAGGCGTTCGCGGGCACCGCGCCGTGGGAGCACTACGAGATCCACGAGCCGGCGGTCGTGCGGCTCGGCGAGCGGGCCGGCGTGCTCGCGTATCGCGCGGTCGCGCGTCGCGGGAACGACGAGGTGCAGCTGCGCATGTCGACGACGTACCTCTACGAGGGCGGCGCGTGGCACGTCGCCGCGCACCAGCAGACGCCCGTGTGACGCGTCCGGCCCGGGGCATCCGCTGCTGTCGTCGACGGGTGTATGACATCGCACCGGGGCGAAACGGGCCCTCGCGATAGAGTGAAGTGTGAGCGCAGACGAGACGAACGGGCGTACCGAGCGGTACCTGCCCGACGAGACCGCCGTACGCGAGGCGCTCCAGGGGGGCCGGCGGGCAGACGTCGCCGGCATCGTGGGGGCGAATCCGCAGTCACCGTTGGCCTGGGCAGAACTCGCCGACATCGCCGATTCCGAGGGGCGGGTGACCGACACGTACGCCAGTGCGACGGTCGCCGTCGACCGCGCGCGCGAGGTACTGCGCGACGCCGGCTGGCAGCCGGGCGACGCGGTCCTCTGGTCGCACGAACCCAACCGCGCGTACCTGCGCGCGCTCGACGCGAAGCGCCGCGCCGCGAACACGCTGGGGCTCACCGCCGAGGCCGGTGCCGCCGCCGAGGAGCTCGCGGCCGCCGACCCCGATGCCCAGATGCGCATCGCGTCGGAGTTCACGCCGACCCAGGTGATCTCGCTCGACGAGGTGCAGGCGATGCTCGCCGAGCGCGTGGCGGCGCAGACCGCCGAGGCCGAGGCCGCGGTCGCCGCAGCGGACACCGCCGGGGCGCCGGCCGACGCTCCGAGCGCCGAGGCGCCGGTCGATGCTCCGACCGCCGAGCCGCCGGCCGAGGAGGCGCCCGCCGCCCCCGTCTCCGCCGCGTACGCGGCCGGGGCCGACGTGCCGCCGACCGTCGCGCCCGAGGCGCAGCCGGCCGTGCCGGCGCCCGTGCCCGCGAGCTGGGCGTTCGACGGGGCGCCGACGCCGGCCTACACGAGCGTGGAGCCCGCCGCCGAGACGGCCGACGCGGCCGAGGCCGCCGACGACGAGCCGCGGCACGACACCGCGCCGATCCCCGACGACGTCGACGGGTCGTCGAACGGCGTCGAGCCCGAGGCATCCGAGTCGCCTGATGACGACGCCGAGCCCGAGGCATCCGTCACCGCCGAGGACGTCGAGACGGTCTCCGTCGACGACGACGGGGGGCGCTGACGTGCCGGCGATCGTCCTGATCGGTGCGCAGTGGGGTGACGAAGGCAAGGGCAAGGCGACCGACCTGCTCGGTCCGCGCGTCGACTACGTCGTCAAGTTCAACGGCGGCAACAACGCCGGGCACACCGTCGTCGTGGGCGACGAGAAGTACGCGCTGCACCTGCTGCCCTCGGGCATCCTGACCCCCGGCGTCACGCCGATCATCGCCAACGGCGTGGTCGTCGACATCGAGGTGCTCTTCGACGAGCTCACCGCGCTGTCGTCGCGGGGCGTCGACGTGTCGAAGCTGCGCATCAGCGCCAACGCGCACGTCATCACGCAGTACCACCGCACGCTCGACAAGGTGACCGAGCGGTTCCTCGGCAAGCGGCAGATCGGCACGACCGGGCGCGGCATCGGGCCCGCCTACGCCGACAAGATCAACCGCGTCGGCATCCGCATGCAGGACCTCTTCGACGAGAACATCCTGCGGCAGAAGGTCGAGGGCGCGCTCGACCAGAAGAACCACCTGCTGCTGAAGATCTACAACCGCCGCGCGATCGGGGTCGACGAGATCGTCGACGACCTGCTCTCCTACGCCGACCGGCTGCGCCCCATGGTCACGGACACCGCGCTGCTGCTGCACCAGGCGCTCGACGCGGGCGACACCGTGCTGTTCGAGGGCGGTCAGGCGACCATGCTCGACGTCGACCACGGCACGTACCCGTTCGTCACGTCGTCGAACGCGACCTCGGGCGGCGCGGTCACGGGCTCGGGCATCGCGCCGAACCGCATCGACCGCGTCATCGCCGTGGTCAAGGCGTACACGACCCGCGTCGGCGCCGGCCCGTTCCCGACCGAGCTGTTCGACGAGTCGGGCGAGTTCCTGCGTGCGAAGGGCTTCGAGTTCGGCACGACCACCGGGCGCCCCCGCCGCTGCGGCTGGTACGACGCGCCGATCGCGCGCTTCACGGCCCGCATCAACGGCGTGACCGACTTCGTGCTGACCAAGCTCGACGTGCTCACCGGGCTCGAGACGATCCCCGTGTGCGTCGCGTACGACGTCGACGGCGAGCGCTTCGACGAGCTGCCCGTCAACCAGTCGGACTTCCACCACGCGACGCCCATCTACGAGGAGTTCCCCGGCTGGTCGGAGGACATCACGGGCGCCCGCACGTTCGACGACCTGCCGAAGGCCGCGCAGGACTACGTGCTCGCGATCGAGGCGATGAGCGGCGCGCGCATCTCGGCGATCGGCGTCGGCCCCGGCCGCGACGCGATCGTCGTGCGCCACGACCTGCTCGACTGACCCGGCGCCCCGCGGGGCGGGCACTTTTCAGGAAGCCGGCCCGGATTCGGTCGCGCCCGACGGGCTCGGAGCTGGCGCTTTTCAGGAGTCGACCCAACCGCGCTGGCGGAAAACGCAGCCGCCCAGGCTCGGGATGCACCGATACTGCGTGATCGCATCGCGTATGCAGGATTCCGCCGGGGCATCCGCCCGCGTTCCTGAAAACTGACGGATGCCTCCGGCGCCGCGTTCCTAAAAAGCGCCTGAGGCGCGTGCGGCCGGCCGAGGCGCGTGCGCCGTGCGGATGAGGAGCGCCGCCCGCGGAGGCATCCGTCATCCTGCCGAGCCTGCTGGTCACGCGGGCCACGCGCACGTAGGGTCGGAGCCGAGGGGGAACACACATGGATCACAAGGACGCGACCCAGGCGATTCGCGACGCGCACGCACGCCTCGTCGAGCAGCTGCCGTTCGACGACACGAGGGACTTCGAGGCCGCCCGTCGCGGCTTCCTCGGCGCACCCGAGTCGGGGGCGGTGACGGATGCCTCGGGCGACACGGTCTGGGACGCCGGCAGCTACGACTTCATCGACGGGGACGCCCCCGACACAGTGAACCCGAGCCTCTGGCGCCAGTCGTCGCTGGTGTCGAAGGTCGGCCTGTTCGAGGTGGTCGAGGGCATCTACCAGGTGCGCGGGCTCGACCTGTCGAACGTGAGCTTCATCGAGGGCGACACGGGCGTGATCGTGGTCGATCCGCTCATCTCGAAGGAGACCGCGGCCGCCGCGCTCGGCCTCTACCGTGCGCACCGTGGCGACCGCCCGGTGACCGCGGTGATCGTCACGCACAGCCACATCGACCACTTCGGCGGCATCTTCGGCGTGGTCGACCCGGACGACGTGACGCGTGGAGCCGTGCAGGTCGTGTACCCGGAGCACCTCGTGAGCGAGGCGGTCGCCGAGAACGTGTACGCCGGGGTCGCGATGGGGCGTCGCGCCGGGTACATGTACGGCGCCGCGCTCGAACGCGGCCCCCGGGGCCAGGTGGGCGCCGGGCTCGGGCAGACCACGTCGACCGGCCACGCCGGCATCATGCTGCCGACCCTCGAGATTCGCCGCACGGGCGAGTCGCACGTGATCGACGGCGTCGAGTTCGAGTTCCAGATGGCGCCCGGAACCGAGGCGCCCGCCGAGATGCACTTCCTCCTCCCCGGCAGGCGCGCGCTCTGCATGGCGGAGAACGCGACCCACACGCTGCACAACCTGCTGACGCTGCGCGGCGCGCTCGTACGCGACCCGCGGGTGTGGGCCGGCTACCTCACCGAGGCGATCGAGCGCTTCGCCGGCCGCGCCGACGTCGTGTTCGCGTCGCACCACTGGCCGACCTGGGGCGCCGACGAGATCCGCGAGTTCCTCGGGCAGCAGCGCGACCTGTACGCCTACCTGCACGACCAGACCCTCCGCATGCTGAACCTCGGCATGACCGGCGCCGAGATCGCCGAGGAGATCGAGCTGCCCCCGGCGCTCGAGCGCGCCTGGAACGCCCGCGGCTACTACGGGTCGGTCAGCCACAACGTCAAGGCGATCTACCAGCGCTACATGGGCTGGTTCGACGGCAACCCGGCGCGGCTCTGGCCGCACCCGCCGAAGCCGCTCGCCGAGCGGTACGTCGCCGCGATCGGCGGCATCGACCGCGTGGTCGAGCAGGCGCAGGCCGCGTACGACGAGGGCGACTTCCGGTGGGCGGCGACGCTGCTCGACCATGCGGTGTTCGCCGATGCGGAGCATCCGGCCGCCCGTGCCCTCTACGCCGACACGCTCGAGCAGCTCGCCTACGGCGCGGAGAACGGGCCGTGGCGCAACTTCTTCATGTCGGGCGCGACCGAACTGCGCGGCGAGAACTTCGGTACGCCGACCACGACGAGCGCACCCGAGATCCTCGCGCAGCTCACCGTCGAGCAGCTGCTCGACTCGGTCGCGATCCGCGTCGACGGGCCCGCCGCGTGGGACCTCGACCTCGCGCTCGATGTCACGCTCAGCGACCTCGGCCGCAACCATCGGGTCACGCTGCGCAACGGCGTGCTCGTGCACCTCGTCAAGCCGGCCGACCCGTCGACCGCCGGGGTGACGCTGACGCTGTCGAAGCCGCGGCTGCTCGCGCTCGCCGGGGGCGACGTCGACGGCCCGGGCCTGGAACTCGAGGGTGACCGGGCGGTGCTGGAGCAGCTGCTCGGCGCGCTCTCGCAGCCCGACCCGTCGTTCGACATCGTGGTGCCCTGACGGCGGAGCGGTGCGCCCCGCCGGCGCAGTGCAGACTGTTCGCGTGACCGCCACCATTCCCGAACGCGTCGACCTCATCGGGCGCTTCGTGCGCCTCACCCCGCTCACCGAGGCCGACCTCGACGAGCTGTACGACGCGATCGGCTCGCCGGACGTGTTCGCCGGCGGCTACGGGGGCGGGCCGGTGGGCCTGCCCGCCGACGCCGCGGCGTTCCGCGAGTTCGCGCGCGACTACTACCACTGGGGCGAGCACGGCATCGCGTACGCCATCCGGCTCGAGGGCGGGTCGGATGCCGGGCGCATCGTCGGCACCTCGACCCTCGGCGATTTCGAGCCGGTGAACGAGGCCGCGCACCTCGGCTGGACCGCCTACGACCCTCGCGTCTGGGGCACGGTCGTGAACCCCGAGGCGAAGCTGCTGCTGCTCAGCACGGCGTTCGACCGCGGGTTCGGCCGGGTGAAGCTGCAGGCGGATGCTCTCAACCAGCGCTCGCGCGCTGCGATCCTGCGCCTCGGGGCGACGTTCGAGGGCGTGCTGCGCCGGGTCATGCCCAAGCCCGACGGCACCTGGCGCGACACGGCGGTGTACTCGGTGCTGGCCGAGGAATGGCCGGAGGTGCGTGCCGGGCTGGAGGAGCGCATCGCCGCCTGGGGCGACGAGCCGGTCGTGCTCGCAGCGCCCTGACGCCCCCGGACCCGCCCCGGGGCTATCGGCACTTTTCAGGAGCCGGGCACCGGGCGGCGGCGACATTCGCCGAGGATGGCCGGCAATGAGCACGAATCGAGCGTCAACCCGGCCACGGCGCACGATCGCACACCGGCGCCCACCCCGGCTCCTGAAAAGCGCCGCCAAGCCCCGAGCGGGCGCGGAGCACATCGGTGAGCGGAAGTCCACCCCCTCGCACTCCGGCGCACCCCGACCTAGCGTCGAAGGCGAGACGAGCGCTGCGGCATCGACTGCAGCGCCCACCGAGTGAGGAAGGGAGTCTCCATGGGTACGGACGACAAGGCACAGAACAAGGCCGAGGAGCTGGTCGGCAAGGCCAAGGAGAAGGTCGGCGAGGCCACGAACGATCGTGAGATGCAGGCCGAGGGCCAGGCCGAGCAGTCCAAGGCGAACCTCAAGCAGGCCGGCGAGAACGTGAAGGACGCGTTCAAGTAACCTGAGCGCCGCGGCGCACCGCGGACCGAGCGCCTCGTCTCCGAGTACGGAGGCGGGGCGTTTCTCATGCACGGGCGAGCGGATGCCCCGTGCCGACGTGCGCCCCCCGCCCCGCCGATGCGCTAACATACCGAGCGGTCGGTTTTTTGCGAGAGGAATCACGATGGGGCGATTCGACGGCAGGGTGGCGCTGGTCACCGCGGGCAGCAGGGGCATCGGCCTCGCGACGGCGCGGCGGCTGGTCGACGAAGGGGCGCAGGTCGTGATCACGGCCAGGAAGCCGGACGGCCTGGAGCAGGCGGCATCCGGCCTCGGACCCGCCGCGAGCTGGGTCGCCGGCCGCGTCGACGACCCCGACCACCGCGCCGAGGTGTTCGCCCACGTGCGCGAGCGCCACGGCGGCCTCGACGTGCTCGTGAACAACGCCGGCATCAACCCGATCTACGGGCCGGCGCTCGAGGCCGAGCCCTCGGCGGTACGCAAGATCCTCGACGTGAACGTCGTGAGCGCGCTCGACTGGTCGCGCGACGCGATGGCCGCGGGCCTCGCCGAACGCGGCGGCGCCATCGTGAACATGGGGTCGATCTCGGCGCTCACCGCGAGCCCGGGCATCGCGTTCTACGGCGTCTCGAAGGCGGCGCTGCTCGGCCTCACCCGACAGCTCGCGTGGGAGCTCGCGCCCGAGGTGCGGGTCAACGCCATCGCCCCCGCGGTCGTCAAGACCTCCTTCGCCCGCGCCCTCTACGAGGGCCGCGAGTCGGAGGTCGCCAAGGGGTACCCGCTCGGTAGGCTCGGTGCGCCCGAGGACGTCGCCGCCGCGGTCGCCTTCCTCGCCTCGTCCGACGCGTCGTGGATCACGGGGCAGACCATCGTCATCGACGGCGGCGGCTCGCTCTCCCCGGTGCTCTAGGAGGGGTGATGAAGGACTTCAGCGTTCGCGACCAGGTGCAGCAGGCGGCCGTCGAGCTGTTCGCCACCAAGGGCTACGCCAACACCTCGGTGCAGGAGGTCGTCGAGGCGGCCGGCGTCACCAAGGGCGCGATGTACCACTACTACCGCTCGAAGGACGACCTGCTCTTCGGCATCTACGAGCGGCTGCTCACGCTGCAGCAGGAGCACCTCGACGAGATCATCGGGCGGGGGATGCCCGTGGCCGAGACGCTCCGCGCGGCGTGCGTCGACGTGATCGAGACGTCGATCGAGTACCTCCCCGAGGGCACCGTGTTCTTCCGCTCGATGCACATGCTCTCGCCCGACCGCCACGACGAGGTCGTTCGCCGTCGCCGTCGATACAACGACGACTTCGTCGCCCTGATCGAGCGCGGACAGTCCGAGGGCGTGTTCCGCACCGACATCCCGCGTGCGGTGCTCATGGCGCACTTCTTCTCCGACATCCACTACCTCTCGCAGTGGTACAACCCGTCCGGCCCCGAGTCGGGCACCGAGGTGGCGGAGCAGATCACCGAGCTGTTCCTCGACAGCCTGACCACGGGGGTGACGTCGTGAGCCGCGTCTGGCAGGTCGTGCGTCACGGCTCGCCGTCGGATGCCCTCGAGCTGGGTGACCGGTCGGTCCCGGAACCCGGTCCCGGCGAGCTCGTGGTGCGCACCCGCGCGGTCGCGCTGAACTTCCCCGACGTGCTGCTCTGCCGCGGCGAGTACCAGGTGCGGCCCGAGCTGCCGTTCCCGCCGGGCATCGAGGCGTGCGGCGAGGTGGTCGCGGTGGGGTCGGATGCTGCCGAGTCGGGCGCCTTCGCCGTCGGCGACCGCGTCGTCGGCTCGCGCATCGGCACCCTCGCGGAGCACGCGGTGCTCGACGCCGCCGTGAGCTTCCCTGCGCCCGACGCGCTCTCCGACGCCGAGGCGTCGGGCCTGATCATCGCGTACCAGACCGCGTACGTGGCGCTCCATCGCCGGGCCCAGTTGCAGGCCGGCGAGACCGTGCTCGTGCACGCGGCGGCCGGCGGTGTCGGCACCGCAGCCGTGCAGCTCGCGAAGGCCGCGGGCGCCCGCGTGATCGGCGTCGTGAGCTCGCCCGCGAAGGCGGAGGTCGCCCGCTCGTGCGGCGCCGACGAGGTCGTCGACCGCACGAGTGAGGACGTCATCGCGCGCGTCAAGAAGCTCGCGGGCCGGCACGGCGTCGACGTGGTGTTCGACCCGGTCGGCGGCGACGCGTTCGACCAGTCGACCAAGGTCATCGCCTTCGAGGGCCGCATCGTGGTCGTCGGCTTCGCCGGCGGACGCATGCAGGAGGTCAAGCCGAACCACGCGCTGGTGAAGAACTACAGCGTGCTCGGCCTGCACTGGGCGCTCTACAACCAATTCCGGCCCGACCTCGTGCGCGAGGCGCACGGCGAACTCACGCGGCTGGCCGCCGAGGGGCTGATCCGCCCCGTGATCGGCGAGCAGGTCGGCTTCGCGGATGCCCCCGAAGCACTCGACCGACTCGCCGCCGGCGCCACGGTGGGCCGTAGCGTGGTCACGGTCGACTGATGGGTGGTCTCCTTGCCGAGCGTGGCGCAGTGATGGGCGCGGTCGACTGATGGGCCGCCTCGGCGGCAGGGTCGCGCTCGTTACCGGCGGCGCCCGCGGCCTCGGTGCGGCGTACGCCCGGGCCCTGACGCGCGAGGGCGCGCTGGTGGTCGTGGCCGACGTGCTCGATGAGCCGGGAGCGGCGCTCGCCGCCGAACTGCCGGGCGCCCGGTTCGCCCACCTCGACGTGACCGACCAGGACGCCTGGGAGCAGGTCGTCGCCGACATCGTCGACGAGGCGGGCCGACTCGACGTGCTGGTGAACAACGCCGGCATCGCCGACCGCGGCAGCCTGCGGTCGTACACGCTCGAACGCTGGCAGCGCATGATGGACGTGAACGTCACGGGCACCTTCCTCGGCCTGAAGGTCGTGTCGGCCGCGATGCGGGAGGCCGGCAACGGCGGGTCGATCGTCAACATCTCGTCGGTCGAGGGCCTGCGCGGCAGCATCGCGCTGCACGGCTACGTGGCGAGCAAGTTCGCGGTGCGCGGGCTCACCAAGTCGGCGGCGCTCGAGCTCGCGCGCGACGGGATCCGCGTCAACTCGGTGCATCCGGGCTTCATCGACACCGCCATGACCGCCGACATGGACCCGGCCGAGGCCGGCATCCCGCTCGGACGCCCGGCTGCGCCCGAGGAGGTCGCCGAGCTCATCGTCTTCCTCGCGAGCGACGACTCGGGCTACTCCACGGGCGCCGAGTTCGTCGCCGACGGCGGCCTCACCGCCTCCCTCCCGCACCACTGACCCCGGGGCATCCGCCCTGGCCAGCAGCATGATGAGCACCTGTCAGCGGAACATACCGCCCAGTCGGTTTCTCTGCTACAGTGGCCGAACCAACGACCGGCGACACGATGAGGTGCCCATGTCCGTCGATGCTCCACCCGCCCGCGACGAGGCGTCCCCGCCCGCGGCGGACCCGCTCCGACTCGAGCACGTCACTGTGCGCTTCGGCGGCATCCTCGCGATCGACGACGCGTCGCTCGCGGTGGGCGCCGGCCACGTCGTCGGGCTGATCGGCCCGAACGGCGCGGGCAAGACGACACTCTTTAACGTCGCCTGCGGCATCGTGCGCCCCCGCACCGGCACGGTGCGCGTGATGGGCGTCGAGCGCCCCCGGCCGCACCGGCTCACCGGCCTGGGCGTGGCCCGCACCCTTCAGGGCCTCGGCCTCTTCCCGGGCCTCACCGTGCGCCAGAACGTCATGGCCGGTCTGAGCCACGGAGCCCCCGGCGCGGCGGCGGGACTCGTCGGCGCACCCGCATCCGCCCGCTTCCTCCGCGAGGCCGCCGAGCGCGCCGAGGCGGCCCTCGCCCGGGTCGGCCTCGCAGGTGCAGGCGAGCGGATGCCCGAGGCCCTGCCCTACCCCGAGCGCAAGCGCGTCGCCCTGGCCCGCGCCTTCGTCTCCGAACCGCGCCTGCTGCTGCTCGACGAGCCGGCCGGTGGCCTCGGCGCCGCCGAGATCGACGAGCTGGCCGAACTGGTCCGCGACTTCGCCGGCGGCGAGCGTGGCCGCTCGGTGCTGCTGGTCGAGCACCACGTCGACCTCGTGATGTCGCTCTGCGACCGCATCGCGGTGCTCGACTCGGGGCGCATGCTCGCGACCGGCACCCCCGACGAGATCCGCGACGACCAGGCGGTCGTCGACGCGTACCTCGGCGTCGACGTCGACGGGGAGGATGCCGCGTGACCGACACGCTCACCGCCACCGCACGTCACGACGCCCAGCCGGCGGCCCTGCTCGAGGTCTCCGGCCTCGTGGCCGGCTACGGGCAGGGCGAGGTGCTGCACGCCGTCGACCTGTCGGTACCGGCCGGCTCGGTCGTGGCGGTCGTCGGCGCGAACGGCGCCGGCAAGTCGACCCTGTTGCGCGTGCTCTCGGGCCTCCTGCCCGCCGCCGCCGGCACCGTGCGCTTCGACGGCGACGACCTCGCGAGCGCGGCGGTCGAGGACCGCATCCGTCGCGGCATCGTGCACGTGCCCGAGGGTCGCCACGCGGTCGCCGAACTCACCGTCGACGAGAACCTCCGCCTCGGCGGGCTCTGGCGCGGCGACCGCCGCGAGCTGCGCGCCGACGTCGACGCCGCGTACGACCTCTTCCCCGCGCTCGCCGCGCGCCGCACCAGCCACGGCCACGCGCTCTCGGGCGGCGAGCGCCAGATGCTCGCCATCGCCCGCGCCCTCGTGGCCCACCCGCGACTGCTCCTGCTCGACGAGCCGTCGCTCGGCCTCGCGCCGCGCATCGTCGCCGAGATCCTCGGCACGCTCGCGCACCTGCGCGCCGAGCGCGGCCTCGCGATCCTGCTCGTGGAGCAGAACGTGCGCAGCGCCCTCTCCGTCGCCGACACCGGGGTCGTGTTGAACCTCGGCTCCGTCGTGGCCGCCCGACCGTCCGCCGCGCTGCTCGACGACGAGCAGCTCCGACACGCCTACCTGGGGTTCTGAATGGACGTCCCGATCCTGCTGCTCGCCGGCACCGGCCTCGCCCGGGGCGCGATCTTCGCGGCCTTCGCGCTCGCCCTCGTGCTGATCTGGCGTGCGGCCCGCATCGCCAACTTCGCGCAGGGCGCGATGGCCACCGTCTCCTGCTACGTCGCGTTCCACGTGACCGCGCTGACCGGCAACTACTGGCTGGGCCTCGCGGCGGCGCTCGTGTCGGGCGCGGTGCTCGGCTGGGTCGTCGAGCGGGGCGTGATGCGCTTCGTCGACCGGTCGAATCCGCTGGCCGCGGTCATCGTGGCGATCGGCCTGGTGATGGTGCTCACCTCGACGCTCGCGATCGCATTCGGCGCCGACTACCGGCCCATGCCGGCGCCGTTCCCGCGCGAGCCGATCCGCATCGGCGACGTCGCCGTCATCTCGCCCTACTCGCTCTTCGTGCTGGCGGTGGTGGCGGTGCTGATGCTCGCGCTCGCGCTGCTGTTCACCCGCACGGGGGTCGGCCTCGCGATGCGCGCGGCGGCGTTCGCCCCCGAGGTGTCGCGCCTGAACGGCGTGCGCGTCGACCGTATGCGCACGCTCGGCTGGACCCTCTCGGCGGCCGTCGGCGGCCTCGCCGCGCTGCTCGTCATTCCTACCGAGCTCGGCCTCAACCCGCACGCCGCCGACCTGCTGTTCGTCTACGCCTTCACGGTCGCCATCGTCGGCGGCCTCGACTCCCCGGTGGGCGCCGTGGTCGCGGGCCTCGCCATCGGCGTCATCCTCACCTTCGTCACGGCGTTCGCCGGTGCGACCTTCGCGCCCATCGCCATCGTCGTGATCCTGCTCGGCGTGCTGCTGGTGCGACCCCAGGGACTGTTCGCCGCGAGGGAAGCGAGGGTCGCATGACCACCACGACGACCGCTGCACGCGCCGCCGACGCGGGCGACGCCCCGATGCCGAGTCCAGCGGATGCCCCGGGCCCACGCCCGCGCTTCACCGCCACCGCGCGCGGGCGGTACGCCGTCGCCGCGGCAGGCCTCGTGCTCGCGATCGGCGCGACCTTCCTGCTCGATCCGTACCGCAACTACCTGCTGTCGCTCGCCGCCGCGTACGTCTGCGCGACGGCCGGCCTGACGATCCTGATCGGCCGCACCGGCCAGCTCTCACTGGGTCACGCCGCGTTCATGGCGACCGGGGCGTACGGCTTCGCGCTCACCTCGAACGCGCTCGCAGAGGCGGGCATCGAGGGCCCGGTGCTGCTCCTCGTGCCGTTCCTCGTGGCCGTCATCGCCGCGACCGCGTTCGGCACGCTCGTCGGCGCTGCCGGCGCCCGCCTGCACGGACCGTACCTCGCGGGCCTCACGCTCGCGATCGTGCTCGCGCTGCCCGCGGTGACGAGCACCTTCTCCGGGCTGCTCGGCGGCGACCAGGGCCTGTACGTGCGCACCGAGCGCCGCCCCGAGGTGCTCAGCGCCGTGATCGCGAACGAGCAGTGGCAGGCGTGGGTCGCGCTCGTGGCCGCCGCGATCGTGCTGGTGCTGCTCGCGCAGCTCGGGCGTTCGCCCAGCGGCATCCGCATGCAAGCTGTTCGCGATGACACGGCGGCGGCCCGGCTCTCGGGCATCGACCCGTTCCGGGTGAAGGTGCAGGCGTTCGCGATCAGCGCGGGCGCGGCCGGGCTCGGCGGGGCGGTGCTCGCGTATGTGACCCAGGCGGCGAGCCCCGGGGCCTACGGGCTGTCGTTCTCGCTGTTCCTGCTGGTCGCGGTCGTCGTGGGCGGCACGGGCACGCTGCCCGGCGCCGTCTGGGGTGCGCTGCTGCTCGTGCTGCTGCCCGAGGCCATCGCGGCCGTGACCGACGCCCTCCCGCTTCCCGACGACGCCGTGAGCCGGCTCGACGGGAACCTGGCGGTCCTGATCTTCGGCGCCCTGCTCGTCGTGATCATGATCGCCGCGCCGCGCGGCATCCAGGGGGCGCTCGTCGCCCTGCGGGGCCGCATCCGCTCCCGCACCACCCGCACCACCTCCACCTAGAACGCACCACCACCCCGCGTTGCCCACACCGAGAGAAAGGGTGTCGACGATGACACAGCACACCACCAGATGGATCGCCGCGCTCGGCGCCGCGGCACTCGCCGTACCGGCGCTCGCCGCGTGCAGCACCCCCGGCGCCGCCGCGCCCGGCGTCACCGAGGAGTCGATCGTGATCGGCACCCACCAGCCGCTCACCGGTCCCGCGGCCGCGGGCTACGCATCGATCTCCGCCGCGACCCAGGCGTACTTCGACTACGTCAACGACAACGGCGGCGTCAACGGCCGCACGATCGACTACGTCGTCATGGACGACCAGTACAACCCGGCCGAGACCCAGACCGTCGTGCGCGAGCTCGTGCTCGAGGAGGACGTGTTCGCGGTCGTCGGCGGCCTCGGCACGCCCACGCACAGCGCGGTGCTCGACTTCCTGAACGACAACGAGGTGCCCGATCTCTTCGTGGCATCCGGCAGCCTCGCGTGGGACCAGCCCGAGACCTACCCGATGACGTTCGGCGTGAACACCGACTACACGCGCGAGGGCAAGATCCTCGGCGCGTACGCCGCGGAGGAGTTCGCCGACGGCACGTTCTGCTACCTCGGGCAGGACGACGACTTCGGCGAGGACTTCTCGGCCGGTGTGCTACAGACCCTCGGCGCGGACTTCGCCGAGTCGCAGGTGTACACGGTGTCGAACCAGGACGTCGCGCCGCAGGTCGTGGCAATGCAGTCGACCGGCTGCGACGTGGCGTTCCTCGCGACCATCCCGGGTTTCACGGCGCTGACGATCGGCACCGCGGCGCAGCTCGGCTGGTTCCCGCAGTACATCACCGCGAACCCCGGCGCCGACTACCCGACCCTCGCCGAGTACCTGGGCGAGTCGGCGCCGCTGCTGCTCGAGGGCTTCATCTCGTCGAACTACCTCGGCGCCGCGGGCGACGACAGCGACGAGTGGGTGCAGCTGTTCCGCGACATCAACGACGAGTACGGCGACCCCGACGTGTTCAACGGCAACACCGTCTACGGCATGGCCATCGGCTACCTGACGGCGGAGGCGCTCGCCAAGGCGGGCGAGAACCCGACCCGCGAGTCGCTGCTCGAGGTCGTCTCGTCGGGCGAGCTCGTCGGCAGCGGCGTCGTGCCGCTCGCCTTCGGCGACGACAGCCACGCCGGCTACTCCGGCGCCCAGCTCACGCAGGTGGTCGGCGGTGCGCAGCTGCCGATGGGCGACACGGCCTACGTCACCGACTCGGGCGACGGCCCGGTCGAGGTCTACGACGGCGGGGCCGCCCCGATCGAGAACGACGGCATCCCGCAGGGCTGACGCCGGCCTTCACGAGCGACGGATGCCTCGGGGCTGCGCGTCCCCGAGGCATCCGTCGCTTCACTGCCCCCGGCACGTGCCCGTCGTTCTGGCACGTCGTGTTCGGCGTGCCGAAACGACTTCGGCGTGCCGAGGCGGCTTGGGGGTGACTGGGAGGGCCTGCCAGCCCCGGGCTCCCCGTCGTTGAATGGACTCGGCCGGCGGACACGACCGGCCACGCGGCCGCGGCGGAGCCTCGCCGCGGCCGAATGCTGCACCAGAAGGAGGTCCACCATGCGTGGAGTCGTCATGTACGCGCCCGGCGATGTGCGGGTGGAGGAGCGGGAGGACCCGACGATCGTCGACCCGACCGATGCGATCGTGCGGATCACGGCGACCTGCATCTGCGGGTCGGACCTCTGGCCGTACCGCGGCATCGAGCCGGTCGACCACACCCCGATGGGGCACGAGTACGTCGGCGTGGTCGAGGAGATCGGCGCAGACGTCACGACGCTCCGGGTCGGCGACTTCGTGGTCGGCTCGTTCGTCATCTCCGACAACACCTGCGAGATCTGCCGGTCGGGCTACCAGTCGCAGTGCGTGCACCGCATGTTCGTCGCGGGGCAGATCGGCACGCAGGCCGAGATGGCGCGCATCCCGTACGCCGACGGCACGCTCGTCGCGACGCCGGGGGAACCCACCGAGGAGCAGGTGCGTCACCTGCTGGCGGCATCCGACGTGCTGGGCACCGGGTGGTACGCCGCGGTCGCCGCGGAGGCGGGGCCGGGCAAGACGGTCGCCGTCGTGGGCGACGGCGCGGTGGGGCTCATGGCGATCCTCGCCGCGAAGCAGCTCGGCGCCGAGCGCATCATCGCGATGTCGCGGCACCCGGAGCGCCAGGCCCTCGCCCGCCACTACGGCGCGACCGACATCGTCGAGGAGCGGGGCAAGGCGGGCGTCGCGAAGATCAAGGAGCTCACCGGTGGACTCGGCGCGCACTCCGTCGTCGAGGCCGTCGGCACGGAGGAGTCGTTCATGCAGGCCGTCGGCGCGACGCGTGGAGGCGGGAACCTGGGCTACGTCGGCGTGAACTACGAGGTCCAGATCCCCGGCATCCGCCTCTTCTTCGCCGGCATCCGCGCCGAGGGCGGGCCCGCTCCGGTGCGCCGGTTCCTGCCCGACCTCATCCGGATGATCTGGGACGGCGCGATCGACCCCGGCCGGGTGTTCGACCTCACCCTGCCGCTCGAGGACGCGGCCGACGGGTACCGGGCCATGGACGAGCGGCGCGCCACCAAGGTGCTGCTCACCCTCTGACCACCCGGCCGCGGCGGTGCGCGGGCGCTGCCGCGGCCTCCGACATGAGACGTAGGTTGGTTCCATGGCTGCCGAAGACGAGGTGCGCGAGTTCCTGATGGCCCGACGTGCCGCCATCACTCCCGAGCAGGCGGGCATGCCGGGCGGCGGCGACCGCCGGGTCGCGGGGTTGCGTCGCGAGGAGGTCGCCCTGCTCGCCGGCGTGAGCCTCGACTACTACACGCGGCTTGAGCGCGGACGCATCAGCGGGGCATCCGACGCCGTGCTCGACGCCATCGCCGACGCGCTGCGGATGACCGACGTGGAACGCTCGCACCTGCACGACCTCGCGCGCCGCCTTCCCGCCACCCCGGCCGGCCGAGCCCACGCGACCCGCGCGGGGTCGGGTGAGCTGCGCGTGTCGGTGCAGCGGCTGCTCGACCAGATGCACGCGCCCGCCGTCGTCTACAACGCCCGGCAAGACCTCATCGCGTCGAACCTGCTCGGGCGGGCGCTGTTCGCACCGCTCTTCGACTCCCCGCGGCCGAACATGGCACGGTTCATCTTCCTGGACTCCCGTGCCCAGGACTTCTACGACGACTGGCCGCTCGCGTGCAGCCTGACCGCCGCCATGCTGCGCTACCAGGCGGGGCGCGACCCGCTGAACGCCGACCTCACCTCGCTCATCGGCGAGCTCGCCACCCGCAGCGCCGAGTTCCGCCGGCACTGGGCCCAGCAGGACGTGCACGAGCACCGCACGGGCACCAAGGTCTACCGCCACCCCGACGTCGGCGCGATGGAACTCAGCTACGACGTGCTCGAGCTGCCCGGCGAGCCGGGCCTGTCGATCGGCACCTACACCGCCGCTCCCGGCACCCCCAGCGCCGAGCGGCTGAGCCTCCTCGCCAGCATCGCGGCGACGACCGAGCACGTGCCGCACGAACAGGAGACGACATGACCGCGAGCCTCGACGACCTGCTCGCCGCGCTGCGCGCCGGGCAGACCATCACCGGCGGCTCGCCCCTGCACGGGGCGATGCACCATGCCAGCCAGGAGGCGCTGCGGATCACCGCGGAGCTCAACGGCGCCTACCAGTCGCCGGAGCGCGTGCGCGCGCTGCTCGCCGAACTGACCGGCGCACCCGTCGACGAGACCGTCACGGTCTTCCCGCCGCTGTCCACCGATTTCGGCCGGAACATCCGCATCGGCCGGCGGGTGTTCATCAACTCGGGATGCCGGTTCCAGGACCAGGGCGGTGTGACCATCGGCGACGGCTGCTTCATCGGGCACAACGCCGTCTTCGCCACCCTGAACCACGACCTCGACCCGAGTCGCCGGTCCGACCTGCATCCCGCCCCCATCGTCGTCGGCAACAACGTCTGGATCGGCGCGAACGTCACGATCCTGCCGGGCGTGACCATCGGCGACAACTCGGTCATCGGTGCCGGGTCGCTCGTGACGAAGGACGTGCCGGCCGACGTGATCGCCGTCGGGTCGCCGGCGAAGGGCATCCGCGCGGTGCCCACGGGCGAGGCGGGCGAGTAGGGGCTCTGCGCTCGGCCCACCGCGCCCGCACGTCAGGGGTGACGGACAATGGACGCATGACCCCCGACTTCGAGCCCACCGTGACGCAGTGGACGGCGGCGGAGATCCGGTCGGTCGATGACACGCGAGAACTGCAGATCGCCACGACGCGCGCGAACGGATCGACATCGCCCTGGACGCCGATCTGGGTCGTGGTCGTTGCCGACGAGGTGTTCGTACGCACCTGGACGCCGCGCACGACCGGGTGGTACGGGCGGGCGGTCGCCCGCCGTCGCGCGGTGATCTCGCTGTTCGAGAGCCCCGTCGACGTCGTCGTCACTGCCGTGGGCGACACGAACGTCGCCGCAGTCGACGCGGCCTACCGCGCCAAGTACGGCGTCGCCGCGGCAGCGTCGATGGTCACTCCCGCCGCACAGACCTCCACCCTGAAGCTCGCTCGCGCCTCGAGCCCTGCCGCATCGGCGTAGGCCGCAGGGTCGCGTGCGGCTGCGTCGCCCGGCGGCGTGTCCACGTGAGACTCCGACATGCCGAAGCGCGGGCCACCGTGGCTCGAACCATGCAGGTGCCGGCGGAAGTGCACGAAACGGCCGACGCGGCCGGGCGGGAGCGATCCGTAGCGTCGCCTGCATGGACCTTCCCACCCTCGCCGGCACGGTGTCGACCGTGCTGTTCGCCTCGGCGAACCTGCCGATGGTGGTCAAGGCGGTGCGGTCGAGGGACCTCGCCTCGTACAGTCTGCCCGCGCTCTGGATGGGCAACGTCGGCAACCTCTTCCACACGGTGTACGTCGTCAGCCTGCCGTTCGGGCCGGTCTGGATCCTGCACGGCTTCTACTTGGTCACCATGCTGGCGATGCTCGCGATGTATCTGAGGTACCGGGTACTATCCCGGCATGACCGACGCCAGCGTCCTGCTCGAGGACGCGCGCCGGGCCTCGCGCGACCGGGACTGGAGCGCCGCCCGCTCCGGGTACCGCGCGGCGGCTGACGCGGGCGACCCGCTCGCTCCCGACGACGTGCGCGCCCTCGCGGCGAGCCAGTGGTGGCTGAGCGACATCGACGGATGCCTCGCCTCCCTGGAGGAGGCGTATCGCGCGAGTCGGGCTGCGCGCGACGAGATCGCGTGCGCCGACACCGCGCTGCTGATCTCGTTGCTGCGAGTCACGCGCGGCGAGACCACGGTCGGCGGGGCATGGGCGCGCCGTGCCCAGCGGCTGCTGAGCGGTCGCCCCGACAGCCTGTCGCACGCCTACCTCACCTACCTCGAGGGGGCCAGCGGGCTGGCGGCCGACGGCGACGAACTGTGGACCGACGCATCGGTGGCGCGGCTGCGTGCGCTCGACGCGTCGCTCGACGACCCCGCGGTGTCGGCGCTCGCCGCCGTCGTGGCGGGCATGCACGACATGCGTGAGGGTGACGCTGCGGGGGGCTTCCGCAAGCTCGACGAGGCGATGCTCGGCGTGGTCGGCGGTGATGTCGCGCCGGAGTGGGCCGGCGACATCCTCTGCATGACCATCCACGCCTGCTACGAGCTCGCCGACTACCGCCGAATGGCCGAGTGGACCCGGGCGACCGAGGAATGGTGCGCAGGCTACGGAGCGGAGGCGGTGTACGTCGGCGTCTGCCGGGTGCACCGGCTCGAGCTGCGCAGCGCGGCCGGGGAGTGGACCGAGACCGAGACGGAGCTCGAGCGCGCGTGCATCGACCTGCGGTCGGCCGACCCGTGGGTCGCGGGCGAGGGGTGGTACCAGGTCGGCGAGATCCGGCGGCTGCGCGGCGAGGCCGACGGCGCACGCGCCGCGTACGCGCAGGCGCGTGACGCGGGCATCGACCCGGCACCCGGCGAGGCGCTGCTGCATCTCGCCGAGGGCGCCGGGGAGCGCGCCTGGGCGCTGCTCTCGACCGCGCTCGTCGGGCGCGATCGCATGGCGCGGGTGCGGCTGCTGCGCGCGGGCATCGAGGTGGCGCTCGCCACGGGTCGCGGCGACGAGGCGCGCGCGATGCTCGACGAGCTCGCCGGGGCGGCGCGCGACTACGGCACCGACGGGTTCCGCGCCTGGGCGGAGCACGCGCAGGGGATGGTCGCTCTCGCCGACGGCGACTCGGATGCCGCGATCGCGGCGTTCCACCGCGCGCTGACGTTGTTCACGCGGCTCGGGCTGCGCTGGGAGCAGGGGAGCCTGCGCTCGTGGATCGCCGCCGCGCTCGAGGCGCGCGGCGACGAGGCATCCGGTGCTCAACTGCGTGCCGAGGCGGCGGAGCTGTTCGACCGGTTGGGGGCGCGGCCGGTCGTCGTGCAGGCCCGCCCGGAGGCGGCATCGACCGGACCGCTCACCGCCCGCGAGGCGGAGATCCTCGCCCTGGTGGCGGAGGGCGGCTCGAACCGCGAGGTCGCGAACCGGCTCTTCATCAGCGAGAAGACCGTCGGACGCCACCTGGCCAACATCTACCTGAAGCTCGGGGTCGGCTCGCGCACCGCGGCCGCCGCCTGGTGGCGCGACTCCGTCGGCGGTCAACTGCCGCGCTGACCCGCCGTGCATCGCGGTATGCAGATGGTGCAGGCCGGATGCATGATTCGGCCGATGAGCCCCCGCACGCCCGCTCACTAGCTTCGGAGACGCCGGCCCCGCGCCGGCATCCGGACCAGAGGGGACACACGATCATGACCATCATCACCACCACCGAGACCGCCGCCGACCGCGCGGCACATGCCGAGCCCGCCGTCGAGCCCGCCGCCGTCGACGAGGCCGCGGCCGACGCCTTCACCGAGCGCGTCATGGCGTCGGTCCTGGGCGCCGTCGAGACCATGTCGATCCACCTGGGCAGCCAGCTGGGCTGGTACGACGCCCTCGCCGAGGGCGGGCCCGCCACGGCCGCCGAGCTCGCCGACCGCACCAGCACCGACGCCCGGTACGCGCGCGAATGGCTTGAGCAGCAGGCGGCCTGCGGCATCCTCACCGTCGACGACGCGGATGCCGCTGCCGAGGAGCGTCGCTTCGCACTGCCCGCGCACGCCGAGCCCGCGCTCACCGACCGGGCGAACCTGTCGTATGTCGCGCCGCTCGCGCGCATGTTCGCGGCCGCGGGCCGAGCGATGCCGCAGATCATCGACGCGTACCGCACCGGCGGCGGCGTCAGCTGGGAGGAGCTCGGCGCCGACGCCCGCGAGTCGCAGGCCGAGGCGAACCGGCCCTGGTTCGACGCGATGCCGGCCGTGCTGGCCGGCGTGCCGCAGCTGCACGAGGTGCTCTCGCGGCCGGGGGCCCGCATCGCCGACGTCGGCATGGGCCTCGGCTGGTCGTCGATCGCCCTCGCGCAGGCGTACCCGAACTCCCGCATCGAGGGCTTCGACGTCGACACGGCATCCGTGGTCGCCGCAGGCGGGAACGCCCGCGAGGCGGGCGTGGCCGACCGCGTCGACTTCCGCGAGGAGGATGCCGCGAGGCTGGCCGAGCACGGACCGTTCGACGCGATCTTCGCGCTCGAGTGCATCCACGACCTCCCGCACCCGGTCGAGGTGCTCCGCGCGATGCGCGACGCAGTACGCCCCGGTGGCCGCGTCGTGATCATGGACGAGGCGGTGGCCGACGCCTTCGCCCCGAACGCCGACGACGCCGACCGCCTCATGTACGGCTTCAGCCTCTTCGTCTGCCTGCCCGACGGCCGGTCGCACGCGCCGAGCGCCGCCACCGGAACCGTCATGCGGATCGACACGCTGCGCGGCTACGCGCGCGAGGCTGGCTGGAACGACGTGCGCGTCATCGTGCCCGAGTTCGGCTTCTGGCGCTTCTACGAGCTCGTCTGACGCGGGCCGTCCACCTCGCCGCACCCGCGGGCACGGAGGATGATGGGGGCATGCCTGCCGCCCATCGCCCCGGCCTGCGGGTCACGGCGGGGCTCACCATCCCGGAGTCGGAGCTGACCTGGCGCTTCTCCCGCTCGTCGGGCCCCGGCGGCCAGGGCGTGAACACCGCCGACTCCCGGGTGGAGCTGGTGTGGGATGTCGCAGGGTCGGCCGTGCTCTCGCCGACACAGCGCGAGCGGCTGCTCGACCGGCTCGCCAGCCGTCTCGTGCACGGCGTGCTCACGATCGCCGCGTCGGAGCATCGTGCGCAGCTGCGCAACCGCGACGCCGCGCGCGCCCGGCTCGCCGAGCTGGTGGGCGACGCTCTGCGGCCGCCGGCCCCGTCGCGCCGGCCGACGCGGCCGACGCGCGGCTCGAAGGGACGCCGGCTCGACGCGAAGAAGCGCCGCTCCGACGTCAAGCGGCTGCGGCGGCCGCCGGCCGACTAGTCCCCGCCTCCGTCTGCCTGTGGACCCGTCGACCTTCACCGAGTCCTCCGCCGAGCCTGAGGATGTTGAAGCAACAGCAGTACCGCGCTGGCGGAATCGATCGTTGTCCGCGCGTGCGACTGTCTGTTCCAGTGAGGGTGCGACTAGCGAGAATCACATCGTGCGGGTCCTACGTGCATCCGCGATTCCAGATATGAGGCCACGCCTTCGCGCGATCGACTTGGGGCACGATGACCGACCCGCCAGCGCGCATCTGAGCCGATGCCGCCCGCATCTAAGTGATCGTGTCGCTATCGCGGCGATCAAAATGTGTTCGCGTCGGCGATGTCAATGGCGTGAACGACTGAGCTCCGAGAAGCCCTGGTCGATAAGCTCGGGCCATGACGACCGGTGAACCCAAAGACAAGCGGCCGGTCCTCCGCTTCCGGAAGTCCGAGCTCGTCCTCGGCCCGAAGGTTTGGGTGGGATGCCTGATTGCAGTTGTCCTGATCGGTCTAGGCGTCTGGGTCACGCCGACTAACGGCTGGGCAGGCGTCGGTATTGGCGTCGCCGGCGTGCTCGGCGCGGCGCTCGGCGCCCTGTTCCAGACGACGCCGCGTGAGCGAGATTTCACCGCCAACGGCGCGAGCGCAGTGCGTGGTTTGCTCGTCATCGCCGAAGACGTAGAGAACGCCCAGCTGCTTGCGACGCAGCTCTCAAAGGCAGCGAATCCGAAGAACGGTCGTGTCTCTCTGGGTTTGGTAGACGTACAGGATCGGCTGCAGGCCGTCCGAGTGGCGCTCTACACCTCCATGGCGGAGTGGAACTCAGTGGCACCCGGCTCCCTGGACGAGGTGAACCGACTGCGCGACGAAGGGCAAAAGGCGTTCGCCCTTCTGGCAAAACAGGCTGAAGAGAATGGTTGAGGAGCAGCACATGGATGACGCGATCGAACTGGCGGAGGTCGTCGATCCGGACGAGCGCATCTACGGAAAGGTCGCGGAGGTCGTAAGCGACCGCGAGGTGATCTTGAATCGCGGCACCGAGCACGGCGTGCATGTCGGAATGTACTTCGCGATCCTGGACCCGTCCGCAGTGGGGATCACGGATCCCGACACCGGAGAAGCCCTCGGCGACATCAAGATGGTCAAGATTGTTGTCCGGGCCATCGAGGTTGCGCCGAAGCTGACGCTGGCAAGAACCTTCCGAACACGGCGAGTCAATGTCGGCGGCACTGGTGCCCTGGGTCTCGGTGCGATTGCCAGGGGGATGCAGGAGCCCGAGTACGTCGAGAAGGTCGAGAAGTTGACTCTAGACAGGAACTCGCCCCGGAAGATCGATCCGAAGGATTCTGTCGTTGGCCGTGGCGACCCCTTCGAGTCGGCAACGCCTGAAGAAGTTGAGGACGTCCGCTCAATCACCGTCTGGGAGGAGCCGACCTACTGAGTGATGTCGGACGCGACCGGCATCCTTTCGGTAGCGGTAGGTCGCCGCTTCAGGGGGGCAACACTATGGCAGTGCAGATTCCCCATGTCCGATTCAGCGGCTATAACAAGTCCGAGGAGACGATCATCGCGTACCGATGGCTGAACCCGTCGGACGGTATGACCGGCGGTAGCGACAAACCGACAATGGTCGACTTCATCGACAATAAGAACGGTGAGGCCCACGTCGGCACCGCGCGTCGAAGGTTAGCGTGGGTGTCATTCATCGGGGCGCAGGGCCAGCCCTATCTCCGCACCTACGCCGACGGGCAATGGAACACTCCCGCTGGCCGCGAATCGGACCGCGTTTACACCCGCACCGGGAGTTCGATAACGGGAACGAGCGCCTCAAGTCGTCCTGCATAGGCACGGACCACGCGGTCGTAGAGGTCCGCGGTCCGTCGAGACTCGACCGTGACAACCAAGGCATACGGGATGGCACGCGGCGACCGCGCGTCACCACCGTTCTGCCGCGCGTTGTAGTGCACGTCGAATACAGGGTTGTGCAATCCGGAACCACGCATTGTCTCGCTGTGGTTGAGAGTGGTCTCCCACTTCTGGGCGTCACGTCGCAACGAGCCTTCGCTGTCATAGGCGCTCCGCCGGAAGAATGGGCGTGGGCTTGGGTCCACGGCGTCGTCGTCTTCGAAGCGCTCGTCGTTGGGTCGGAACGTGATGTCCAATCCGGCGCGACTGTAGTTGCCCGGATCTTCCGGATCAGTCTCGGTCGCATAGGTGAAGGTAGCGCTGATCTTGACGTTTCCGGGAAGTTGGTTGGGTGGCAGCGGGATCTGCGCGCGAAGGTACTGAGCTGGAGTCAGGACGCCCTGATAGATGACGCGGACTTGCCCATCGCCGCACACCATGATGTCCTCGAGACGGGGAGCGATTCGACCCCAACCGACGTCGCTCTTGTCGAACTGCCCATCATCGGCCGCGTGGATTAGGAGGGCCTTGATGCCCAGCGGGGTGAGTCGCTCGCCGAAGTGCGCGCGCAGAGCGATCCCGCGTCGCAGAGCACTGGGAGCTGAAAAGGATGTACCCATCGTGAACGCAACGGCAGCGCCCGGCTCGCGATCGGTGACGATAAACGGCTCAGTCGGGCTGCCGCCAAAGTCAAGAAGATCCGGCTTGACGAAGCCGGGGGCTCGCCCGGGACCAACGGCGCTGTAAGGGGCCCGCTGCCATCCGTCCTTCACAGAATCGGCCGCCCCCAGTGTGAATCCATTCACAGTGTCAGATGGCACTTGAATTCGACGCTCAATGTCCTCGCCGTTGTTTCCCGCTGCGATCGCAACCAGCGTTTGGCCAGAAGCGAGGTGAGAGTCCAGAAGCGCCGTCCACGGATGTATATCGTCATCCTCTATGCACATGTAGGGCCCAATGCTGACGTTCGCGAACTCATACTTCTTCTCGCTCAGGACTGAGTCGATCCGCTGCAAGACGTCGTAAAGGTCAAAGGGATCATTCCGAGCGTCCTCGTCGAGGACGCGGTAATGATCGACCCGCGCAAAAGGGCGCGGAGCATTCTCCCCCGGAGTCAGCGAACCGAACAGGAGCGCGGATGATATGTCGTGGCCGTGGGCCTCCAGCTCGGGAACTTTCGTGCCAATCCCGGGCAACTCGATGGCTTGCACCCATGCGGCCAAGGGGCTGTTGTCCGGCAGGCCGCCATCAAACACCGCTACGCGGATGTCGCCGTCGATTGCGTCTTGGGACGGCAGGAGCGCAGGCGGGAGAGCTGGCATCGGTGTTGCCCGTTCGACGACGGGGACACCACGGAGCCGCGAAAGGGGGCGCGCCGTACGCAAGAACGCGAAGCGCGCGAGCTCCCGAATCTGAGCCGCGGACCCCTCGGCGGGCAGGAAGCACAGGCCCCCGGCAAAGAGGCGGCGATCCAACTTCGCATCGACACCAACAGTCTCGGCATATCGCTGGAAGGCCTCAATGATGTAGTCGTCCGTCGCGGATGCGTGAATGATGAGCTCGACGAGCAAGCCGGCGTCAGATCGCTCGGCGTGGTCGAGATTTCGAATCCGGTCTCCAGGGTTCGGGGCACGTACCTCCTCGATTCGCTGAATGGCCGCGTTGATGCGAAACGGTGACTCTGCAAAGTCCGCTGCCCAACGGGAGAAGGACGGGCGAGGCCCGGCCACATAGAGTTCCGTCGAATGGCTCGGCTCCGGGTCACCCTGCCGGGTCCACTTATCTGGCGTCACTTCGACTGGCCGGGACCCCACTTGCCTCAGGTTGTACTGATCGAGAAGGCGTTTTGGGTGATAGGACTTCGCCAGCGACTGGGGGTGCAATGTGAGCACTGCCACTGCTTCGTTGTCCGGGCATGCGTCTGCAGGGAGATCGTCGAGGATGGACGTCAGCTGCACGACCTCTGGCGCGAGGCGCTGAACCGCTTCCTCGAACTCGTATGCAGGACCTGGAGGAGGCGCGCCGTGCGGCGCGGCAACGGGGCCGGTTAGTCGCTCGCCATAGCCCAGCAGGAACCGCTCTTCACTTGGCATCAGTACCCCCACTCGTCGACGCTGAGTACTTCCGCAGCGTGTCTCTGCTGACACCTGTCAGCTCGTGAACAGCTCGCTGGCTTAGGTCGGTCGTCTCCAGCAGTCGCGCTGCCGCCGGCCCGCGTACGCTGGTCGGCAGCCGCGCGAAGCGATCTTTCGCCATATTGACAAGCGCGTCGACCGAAGAGGTACCCGACATGGTCGCCGCACGCCTTGCACGGAAGACATCTCGTTCGAGCCTGCTCAGATTCTCTCCGTCGTAGAGCCGGGCGATCAGCGCGACAACGTCACCGTCGGCCTCTGGTTCGTCAAGGAATGCTTTGACACCGGCCTCCATCGCTCGGTGGTCTGGCATCGGGAAGTCAAGCACGATGTCGAATCGGCGCCACACCGCAGGGTCAAGCAGGTCAGCGTGGTTGGTAGCAGCGAGAAGCAGTGCTCCGTCTGGCCAGGAGTCGATCTCCTGCAGGAGGACAGTCACGAGTCTCTTCAGTTCGCCGATCTCTGTCGTGTCGTCTCGCCGTTTCGCAACAGCGTCCAATTCGTCGAGTAAGAGAACCGCCGGAACTGAGCGAGCGTAGTCTAGGACGCGACGCACATTGACTCCGGTGCGGCCCAAGAAACTGCTCATGACCGACGAGAGATCGAGAACCAGAAGAGGAAGATCTAGTTCGCGCGCGATCCACCGGGCTGCGAGTGTCTTGCCTACCCCCGGGGCTCCCACGAGCAGCGCAGTACGGGTCGGCGCCAGACCGGCCTCGAGGAGGCGTTGACGACTCCGGTGCTCGTCCACGATTTGTCGAAGAACGGACTCAACGGCGCCGTCCAGGATCGGTTCGTTCACGAGCACCACCGGGTGCTCCTCGCGGATCAATGGCAGCCGGGTCTCAGAGTCGAGCGGTTGACTCGTCGCGACGGTCGGAGTTGCCGCCCGCACAGGTCCAGCGCGTAGCACGTCTACGATCGCGCGGGCGAAGTTCGGTGCAGTCTTCTTATACTTTCGTGCGAGCTTACGGAGGAGGGCGCTCGCGGAGACAGGGTTGCCACCGACCATCAGTCGAGCCATCTGGACTAGTTCTGACTCTAGAACGACAATATCTTCCGTCTCAGATTCGCTCATAGGTGAAGACTACGCGGCACTTCGGACGAAACTCCACACCTGACCTTAAAATTAGTCCACTCTCGACAGTTCACCTCGCCCCTTGGTGCCCTTGCGCCACAATCCGGGCAAGGAACGGAAAGGATGCGCACTCCGCCGCAATTGCAGGCCAAGGTCTGGAAGTTCAGCGGGATCTTCACAGCGCCCCCTCCGCGATGGCTATGAGACGGATGCTAAGGCCTGCCAACGACATCGAGGCTGACGACGGAGATGCACTACCGCGCTGCCTTCATTGCCATGCAGAGAGCTGTGGCCGATCCATAGACCGGGCTTCCTGCCTCGAGCCGTGCCGCCGCAGGCTAGACCGTTGTCGACGCCGGCATCCATGGACGCACAAATCGCGGGCTTCGACGCCCCTCGCGGTGGCTGGCTGGAAGAAGCACATCGGTCGTCGACCACCTAAGCGCCGTGCGGCGACGGCGAGGAGCGGCTGTCCTGGGTGTCAGCGAGGAGTCCAAGAACTCCGCTGTCTTCGCTTACTTCTTGGATGAGTGCCGTTGTGGACGCCGGAAGCACCGCGGTCGGGTCCAATGTGCTCCGTTCCTCGGTCGGCCCCGTGTCGTAGACTTACGAAATCGCGGAATCGTAGGGCGGACTTGGCCGTCCAGGCGGCGGCTACAGAGCGTGATGCTCTGGCTGAAAGGCCTACGGGGAAGCGGTCGAGGCGCGGTGTTACCCACCGTAAGGTGGGTGCCCTCGGTCGAGCCCGAGTTGGAGCGCCGTCCCCCTGCCGGTCAGGGCCGATAGGGTACAACCACGCAGGGGGACATGCTTCAGCCTAGGGGTGACTCCGCAACTGGTCTCCGGAGGCCACTGTTGACGCGAAGGCCCGATGCCCGAAGCTTCGCTGCGAATCGGCGGAGGTCTACTCGCGTTGTCGCTGGGCGGCTCTTCTGCAAAGTGAATGTGTTGCCCCTCGGTGAGGCAATGCGCAGAGTGGTGAGGCTATTTGTCTTGACGGTCCAGCCTTGCGCAGTGGCGTTGGAGCACAGCAGGTCGATTTCGTGGTCCAGTGCGGTCTCTGGGCCACTAGAGCTGACCGGTGCGCCGACCCGTTCCAGACGGCCGAGGGCGCGGACTCGCTCTTCGAGTTGAAGGACGGCTTCTGTGACCGCAGCACGCTGGTTGCTCTGAGCGCGGTACGACAGCCTCGTAATCCCCAACACGTCGGTGGGGAGCTTCAAGTCACCGGTTGCCAACAGAAACGTCCGCTCCCGACCGAGCGATCCGGCAAATAGTCCGAACTCCAGAACTATATTGTCGCGGGCAGAGGGTCTTGTTTCACCGCGGCTGACGGTGGAGTCGTCCGGGGTCGCGACTAGTACTGCGAAGTCGACGCTGGAGGCCGTGTGTATGAGCGAGTCGAGCGTGTATCCGCTCGGCTCGAAGACGTTCTGGTCCCATCGGACAACTTCGCACAACCCACCCAACTCGGCATGCAAGTGGCGCGCAACGTCGCGTCCCTCCGCGGAGGACCCCACAAAGAGGCGGACGGGAGAAGACGAATCGACCACGCTCCAACAATATTGGATCCGAAGGTGACCCAAACGGAGTGCGCACCTGGAGGCATCGGCAGAGCGACAATGCCCTCGAGGTGATCATGCTGAACGAGACCCACGCCTAGGGCGCTGGTTGGACCCCCACTGCTTCGCGGCCTTCTTGGCGGCGATCCCGTCCGCGCGATTGCAGCGCTATCCGAGGTTGGTGAACTGGCCGCATACATCCGAACCCGACATCGACGCCGGGTCACGCTCACAGTGGCATCACCCGGCCGCCGGCACCCCCGCCGAGTACCGCGCCACGAGCTCGCGCTTCAGCACCTTGCCGCTCGCGCCGAGCGGCAGCTCGTCGACGAAGTCGATGTGGCGGGGGTACTTGTAGGCGGCCATGCGCTCCTGCGCCCAGGCGATGAGCTCGGGTTCGGTGACGGATGCTCCGGGCTCGAGCACGGCCGCCGCGTTGACCTCCTGGCCGCGGGTGTCGTCGGCCAGGCCGAACACGGCGATGTTCGCCACGTCGGGATGCTGGATGAGCACCGCCTCCACCTCGCTCGGGTAGACGTTGTAGCCGTTGCGTACGATCATGTCCTTCTTGCGGTCGCAGATCGTGATGTAGTCGTCGTCGTCCTTCGTGCCGATGTCGCCGGTGCGGAACCAGCCGTCGGTGAACGCCGCCTCCGTGGCATCCGGCATCGCGAGGTACCCCGCGAACAGGGCGTGCCCGCGCACCACGATCTCGCCGGCCTCGCCGTGAGGCAACAGCACGATGCGGTCCTCCACGTCGGCGTCGGCGATCTCGACGTCGACGCCCCAGAGCGGCGTGCCCACGGTGCCCGGGCGGGTCGGCACGCCGACCGAGTTGAACGCCACCGTCGGCGACGTCTCGGTGAGGCCGTACCCCTCGTGCACCTCGGCGCCGAACGTGCGCTCGAACTCCTCGAGCACACTCACCGGCAACGCCGCCCCGCCCGACACGGCGAACCGCAGCTGCGGGTGCTCGGCGTGCGAGCGCGCGGCGTGCAGCAGCGCGATGTACATGGTCGGCACCGCCGTGAACAGGGTCGCGCCATGCCGATTCATCAGCGCGAGCGCCTCGTCGGGGTCGAACTTCGGCAGCAGGATGATCGCCGCGCCCTTGCGGAACGAGATGTTCAGCACCGCCATCTGCCCGTAGGTGTGGAACAGCGGCAGCCCGCCGAACACGACGTCGTCGCTGCGCATGGGGAAGGTGTCGATGAGGTTCGCGTTGACCTGCTCGATCATGCCCAGGTGCATGCCGACGGCGCCCTTCGGCCTGCCCGTCGTGCCGCTCGTGTAGAGCACCGTGGCGGGGTCCATGGGCGAGACCGACGCGTAGCGCTCGATGGGCACGGCGGCGGATGCCTCGTCCTCCAGCCTCGGCACCGGAACCTGCTCGCGCATGGCGTCGGGCAGCAGCACCGAGACCATCGGCACGCCCGCACGTGCGGCGGCCGCGCCGGCCTCCTGCAGCATGGGCGCCGCGACGACCGCGAGCGTCGCGCCCGAGTCACGCAGCACGTACTCGATCTCGTCGGCCTTGAACAGCAGGTGCACGGGCACGACGACCGCGCCGAGCGAGAGCACCGCGTAGTAGACGCGTGCGAAGTCGGGCACGTTCGGCACGATCATCGCGACCCGGTCGCCCGGGACGACCCCGCGGTCGCGCAGCGCGCCGGCGTAGGCGCGGGTCTGGCGCCAGAGTTCGCCGTACCGCACATGCTCGTCGTTCCAGATGAGCGCCACGTTGTCGGGCTGGCGGTGCGCGGTCTCGGCGAGGATCGCCGCGATCGACATGGTCGCGCGGCCGTAGCCCTCGATGATGCGGTCGGTCATGGTGCGGGTGCCTTTCGTCGTCGTTGACGGTGCAGGGGGTGGGTCAGGCGGGGTCGCGCAGCTGCGCGCGCCCCAGGGAGTTCAGGTGCACCTCGTCGGGGCCGTCGGCGAGGCGCAGGGTTCGGGCGGCAGCGTACATCTCGGCGAGCGGGTGGTCGTCGGAGACTCCACCGCCCCCGAAGAGCTGGATGCCGCGGTCGACGATGCCCTGCACGGTGCCGGGCACGGCGATCTTGATCGCCTGGATCTCGGTCATCGCGGCGCGGTTGCCGACGGTGTCCATCAGCCAGGCGGTCTTCAGCACGAGCAGCCGCATGGCCTCGAGCTCCACGCGCGAGCGCGCGATCCACTCGCGCACCACGCCCTGGTCGGCCAGCGGGCGGCCGAACGCCACGCGGGAGCCGGCACGCTCGCGCATCAGCTCGATGGCGCGCTCGCCCATGCCGATCAGCCGCATGCAGTGGTGGATGCGGCCCGGCCCGAGCCGCGCCTGGGCGATCGCGAAGCCCTCGCCCTCGCCGCCGAGCAGGTGCGACGCCGGCACGCGCACGTCGTGGAACGCCACCTCGGCGTGCCCGCCGTGGTCGCGGTCGTCGTAGCCGAACACGGTGAGCGGCCGCACGACCTCGACGCCGGGGGTGTCGCGGGGCACGAGCACCATCGACTGCTGGCGATGGCGCGGAGCATCCGGGTCGGTCTTGCCCATCACGATGAACAGCCGCGCATCGGGGTTCATCGCGCCCGTCGACCACCACTTGCGCCCCGAGATGACGAACTCGTCGCCGTCGCGGCGGATGCGGGTGGCGATGTTCGTCGCATCCGACGACGCGACCTCGGGCTCGGTCATGCAGAACGCCGAGCGGATGCGCGCGTCGAGCAGCGGCTCCAGCCAGCGCTCCCGCTGCTCGGGGGTGCCGAAGTCGGCGAGCAGCTCCATGTTGCCGGTGTCGGGCGCGGCGCAGTTCATCGCGACCGGCGCGAGCTTGGGGCTGCGCCCGGTGAGCTCGGCGACGGGCGCGTAGTCGAGGTTCGACAGGCCCGCGCTTCCGTCGTCGCGGGTGCCCGGGAGGAAGAGGTTCCAGAGGCCGCGGGCGCGGGCGGCCCGGCGCAGGTCGTCGACGACGGGGCGGAAGCTCCAGTCGTCGGGCGTCGCGGCGAGCTGCGCGGCGAGCACGGGCTCGGCGGGCAGCACCTCCTCGTCGAGGAAGCGGCGGGCCTCGTCGGCGACGGCCGTCGCGCGTGCGCTGGGTGCGAAGTCCATCAGTGCGTCTCCTCGTCGAGCATGCGCAGTCCGTAGCGGGCGAGCGGCGCGACCATGTCGCCGATGCCGTCGAAGCCCGGCCCGAGCGTCTCGCCGGCCTCGTGCCGGTAGTGGATGCCCTCCACGATGATCGCGAGCTTCAGCGCCGCGAACGCGAGGTACCACGACAGCGACGGCAGGCGGATGCCCCTGAGCTCGGCGTAGCGCGCGCAGAGCTCGTCGAATTCGGGGTATCCGACCGCGGGGTCGACGGCCGAGAGGCCGAGACGCGGCGACTCGGGTGCGACCTCCGAGAGGTTCCAGTACAGCCCGAGCAGGCCGAGGTCGGCCAGGGAGTCGCCGATGGTGGCCATCTCCCAGTCGAGGATCGCCGCGACGCTCGCGCGGCCCTCGGCGTCGTGCGCGACGAGCACGTTGTCGAGCCGGAAGTCGCCGTGCAGCAGCGAGGTGAAACGCGTCTCGGGCAGGTCGTCGGCGACGCGGGCGAGCAGCCGGTCGAGGTCGGGCAGGTCGCGGCTGCGCGACCCGTCGTACTGCTCGCCCCACCGCCGCACCTGGCGCGCGAGGTAGCCGTCGGGTCGGCCGAAGTCGGCGAGGCCCACGTCGGCCGGGTCGATCGCGTGCAGCGCGGCGAGCGTCTCGACGAGGCGGAAGCCGAGCCCGCGGAGCGTCTCGGGGTCGTAGCCAGCGTTGTCGGCCGCGGTGCGGAGCACGCTTCCGTCGACGAGCTCCATCAGGTAGAAGTCGGTGCCGACGCCGGCGGCGCCGTCGGCATCCTCGACCAGCACGTACGCGGCGGGCACCGGCACGTCGGTGTGGGCGAGGGCAGAGATCACGCGGAACTCGCGCGCCATGTCGTGGGCGGTGCGCAGCACGTGGCCGAGCGGCGGGCGCCGCAGCACCAGGGGGCGGGCGCCGCCGTCGATGCGGTAGGTGAGGTTCGACTTGCCGCCCGCGAGCAGGGTGGCCGTCAGCGGCCCGTCGCCGAGCAGGTCGGGCCGGTGCTCGGCCAGCCAGGAGCGGAGCGCGAGCGGGTCCACGCCCGCGGGGCCGGCGGCCTCGGGTGCGCTCGCGGCTGCGTCGTCGCGCAGCGCGGTGGGCGCAAGTGCATCGTCCACGTCGTGGTCCTCCCGCCGGGCCGCGTCGTCGCGTGCACCCGGTGTCGAGAGACTAGCATACCGCCCGGTCGGTTTTATTCGGGATCGACGATCAGGTCGCGTTCCATCGCCGCGCGCAACGGCGCCGGCACGGGGGTGGGTCGCCGCGACGCGCGGTCGACGAACACGTGCACGAACCGGCCGGTCGCGAGTAGCTCCGAGTCGGATGCCCGGAAGATGCCGGTCTCCCACGTGACGCTCGACGAGCCGAGGCGACCGATGCGCACGCCGACCTCGAGCACGTCGGGGTAGGCGCCCGACGCGTGGTAGTCGCACGACGAGCTCACGACCAGGCCGATCGCGTCGCCGTGCTCGATGTCGAGGCCCTGCGCGATCATCCACGCGTTCACGGCGCTGTCCATCGCGGCGTAGTAGACGACGTTGTTCACGTGGCCGTAGACGTCGTTGTCGTTCCACCTCGTGGGGAATGACGCGATGTGGCCGTAGTCGTCGCGCCGTGGCATCCGCTCGCCCTTCGTCGTGCCCGCCGGTGCGGGGGTGCCCGCGCTCATCGGCCCAGCACCAGCGCGAACGCGTCGCGCGCCTTGGCCGCGTCGGGCTCGTCGCCCGTGATGAGGTCGGCGTAGATGAACGACTCGGCGATGCGCGCGAGCAGGTACGCGAGGTCGGTGGTCGGCAGCGGCGGCGTGTAGGTGCCGCGCACGGCCTCCTCCTCGATCGCGGTCTCGATCACCACGCGCAGCCGGCGCTGGATCTCGCTGTCGGCGGTGGTCAGCAGCCGCAGGGCGCGGGCGGGCTCGCGGGTGAGGAAGGTGCGGAAGTAGTCCGCGTCGATCAGCGCGTCGACGAACGCACTCAGCAGTTCGACGAGTCGCGCCGGGCCCTGCAGTTCGGCGTGGTCGGCGCGGTCCAGCGTCGGGATCGCGAGCGACCAGAGCACCTCGCTGAGCAGCGCGTCGCGATTGCCGACCCAGCGGAACAGCGACGTGCGGTCGACGCCGAGTTCGGCAGCCAGCGCGCCCATGTCGATGCGGGAGCCGGCGATGAACTCGTGCCGAGCGGCGCGGAAGGCGCGCAGTGCGTCGGCGTGCGGTTCGCCCGACATGCCGAGGCGGTCGGAGAGCCGGGTCGGCACCGCGCGCACGGCCACGAGCCCGAGACGAGGGGCGGATGCCTCGTCGGCGGCCGTGCCCGCGGGTGGTGCGCCCGTGGCATCCGTCGTCGTCATGCGGCTCCTCTCGCCTGCGTCGTGGCCCACTGTAGCCCGGCCGCTGGACAAGTGTGCAACAATCCGTAGAATGTTGCACGCCCCGCTCGGGGCTGGACCGACGACGCTGTCGAGAGGACGCCGACGATGACCGACCAGATGACCACGCTGACCGAGACCCCGCTGCTCGCGGCGGACTTCTACGGGTTCCAGTCGACGCTCACGCCTGAGGAGCAGGCGTCGATCGGGCGCATCCGCGCCTTCCTCGAGGAGGAGCTGAAGCCGATCGCCGACGAGTACTGGGACCGCGCCGAGACCGCCGTGCACCTCATTCCTCGGTTCGCCGAGCTCGGCGTCTTCGGTGCCGCCTGGCCCGAGACCCGCCAGTTCGAGAACAGCGACCTCTACCGGGCGTGGATCGCGCTCGAGATCGCTCGCGTCGACCCGTCGACCTGCACCTTCGTGGGTGTGCACAACGGGCTCGGCATGACCTCGATCGCCGTCGGCGGCTCGGAGCAGCAGAAGGCCGAGTGGATGGGGCCCATGGCGCGCGGCGAGGTCATCGGCGCGTTCGGGCTGACCGAGCCCGGCCACGGTTCCGACACCGCGCGCGGGCTCGAGACCACCGCCACCCGGCGCGGCGACGAGTGGGTGCTGAACGGCGCGAAGCGCTGGATCGGCAACGCCACCTTCGCCGACATGGTCATCATCTGGGCGCGCGACACCGCCGACGACCAGGTCAAGGGCTTCATCGTGCGCACCCCCGCGATCGGCTTCAGCGCGACCAAGATCGAGCGCAAGCAGTCGCTGCGCGGCGTGCAGAACGCCGACATCGTGCTCGAGGACGTCGTCGTGCCCGAGCGCGACCGGCTGCAGCGCATCGACTCGTTCCGCGACCTCGCCGTCGTGCTGCGGCTCACCCGCGCCGGCGTCGCCTGGCAGGCCATCGGGGTCGCCGTCGGCGCGTACGAGGCCGCGCTCGCCTACGCGAAGGAGCGCGTGCAGTTCGGCAAGTCGATCGCCTCGTACCAGCTCACCCAGGAGAAGCTCGCCACCGCGCTGTCGAACATCACCGCGTCGATCGCGATGTGCGTGCGGCTCGCCGAGATGGAGGGGCAGGGCGAGCAGCACGACGAGCACTCCGCGATGGCCAAGGCGTACACGACGAAGCTGATGCGCGAGACCGTCGCGCTCTGCCGCGAGATCGCCGGCGGCAACGGCATCCAGCTCGACCACGGGCTCGCCAGGTTCTTCGCCGACGCCGAGGCGGTCTACACGTTCGAGGGCACCTACGACATGAACCAGCTCATCGTCGGGCGCGCCATCACGGGCATCGCGGCATTCCGTTGAGCGCGCACCCAGTGGCATCCGCCACCCTTGACCCAGACCTCGCAGGCGCGGTCGCCGGCCTGCGGGACCCACGACTCGAAGGAGCATCCGCATGACCGAAGCAGTGATCGTCTCGACCGCCCGCTCGCCGATCGGCCGCGCCCGCAAGGGGTCGCTCGTCAGCATGCGCGGCGACGACATGGCCGTGCAGATGGTCGCGGCCGCCCTGGCGAAGGTGCCCGAGCTCGACCCCGCCGAGATCGACGACCTCATCATGGGGTGCGGGCAGCCCGGCGGCGAGCAGGGCATGAACATCGGCCGCGTCGTCGCGGTGCTGCTCGGCATGGACCACCTGCCCGGCACGACCGTGAACCGGTACTGCTCGTCGAGCCTGCAGTCGACGCGCATGGCGTTCCACGCGATCAAGGCCGGCGAGGGCGACGTGTTCATCTCGGCGGGGGTCGAGGCGGTGAGCCGCATGGGCATCGGGTCGTCCGACTGGATTCCCGGCGCCGAGCTCGAGAACCCGTTGTTCGGGGAGGCCGTGGCGCGGTCTGCTCGTGGGGCCGAGGGCGGGTTCGTGTGGCACGATCCGCGCGAGGACGACCTGCTGCCCGACGTGTACATCGCCATGGGGCAGACCGCCGAGAACGTGGCGCAGCTCACCGGGGTCTCGCGCGAGGAGCAGGACGAGTACGCGGCGCTCAGCCAGAACCGGGCCGAGCAGGCGATCGCCGACGGGTTCTACGCCACCGACATCACGCCGCTCACCCTGCCCGACGGGTCCGTGGTTTCTTCGGATGACGGGCCGCGGCCGGGAGTGACGGTCGAGGCGCTCGCCGGGCTGCAGCCGGTGTTCCGGCCCGACGGCACGGTGACGGCCGGCAACGCGTGCCCGCTGAACGACGGCGCGGCAGCGCTCGTGGTCATGAGCGATGCGAAGGCTCGTGAGCTGGGACTGACCCCGCTCGCGCGGATCGTGTCCACCGGGGTGACCGGGCTCTCGCCCGAGATCATGGGGCTCGGCCCGGTGGAGGCGAGTCGGCAGGCGCTGGGCCGTGCCGGCCTGACCATCGACGACATCGACCTCGTCGAGCTGAACGAGGCGTTCGCGGCGCAGGTCATTCCGTCGGCGCGCGAGCTGGGCGTCTCGTGGGACAAGCTCAACGTGCACGGCGGGGCGATCGCGGTGGGGCATCCGTTCGGCATGACCGGCGCGCGCATCACCTCGACGCTGCTCAACGGCCTGCGGGCGCGCGACGCGCAGTTCGGCCTCGAGACCATGTGCGTCGGCGGCGGCCAGGGCATGGCGATGGTGGTCGAGCGGCTGAGCTGAGGGTGCGGGCGGTCCGCCTTGGCCCGCGGGCCGCTACGGCCGGGTGACGGGTTCTGCTGTGGCTTCCCAGTCGACCCGGCCGCTCACGAGTCCGCCCGCCACGGCGAGTGCGGTCTCGCGCCATGCCGTCAGCTCGGCGACCGCGAGATGGGCTTGGTTCGTCGCGAACGAGGCGCGCGCGGCTCGCACGAGGTCGTCTGCGCACGTCGCCTGATCGGCGGGCTCGAGCGCGAGCATCCACGGCAGGCGGTCGGCCATGCGCTCCGCGAGCGTGCCCTCGTCGTCGATCGCAGCCCCGATGATCTGCGCCGCGAGCTGCAGCAGCGACTCGCGCGCGTCGGACTCGCGCTGCGACATCAGCACCAGGGACTCGCCGTCACGCCGGGTCACCCGAATGGGGTGCTCGACGGCTGCCGCGAACACCTTGCTCGAGTGCCGGCTCAGATCAGACGACTGGAACGACTCCGGCGGGGGCGCGGTCTGCATGCCACGATTCTATTCAGAACACGTTCTGAACTCAAGGGCGCGGCACCACGAGCGTCAGCCACTGCGCCGCGAGCGCGGGCGTCTCCGACTCCTCGATCTCGACCGTGAGGTCCTGCGTCACGCGCACGCCCGAGCGTCCCGGCGCGGCATCCGTCACCTGCCCGACGACGCGCACGCGCGAGCCGACGGTCACCGGTGCGAGGAACCGCACCCGGTCGAACCCGTAGTTCACGCCCATCGCGACGCCGCGCACGTCGAGCAGCGGCGACGCCAGCGCCGACAGCAGCGACAGGGTGAGGAACCCGTGCGCGATGGGCGCCCCGAACGGGCCGCCCTTCGCGCGCTCGACGTCGACGTGGATCCACTGGTGGTCCTCGGTCGCCCGCGCGAACTCGTCGATGCGCGCTTGGTCGATGGTGAACCACTCTCCGGGTCCGAGCGCGACCGGGCGGGCGGCGACGGCCTCGACGAGTGCGGCGGGGGAGTCGAACGTCGCGGTCACGAGGTCGGCCCTCCCGCCACGTAGAGCACCTGGCCCGAGCAGAACCCGGCCACCTCGGAGCAGAAGTACGACGCCGCTGCCGCGATGTCGTCGGGCACGCCTGCGCGCTGCACCGGGATCTGCTGCACGGCGGCGGCGACGAAGTCGTCGAACGGCACGCCGACGCGCTCGGCGGTCGCGCGCGTCATGTCGGTCTGGATGAAGCCTGGCGCGATGGCGTTCGCGGTCACGCCGTAGCGGCCCAGCTCGATCGCGAGCGTCTTCGTGAAGCCCTGCAGCCCGGCCTTCGCGGCGGCGTAGTTCGCCTGCCCGCGGTTGCCGAGCGCAGAGGTGCTCGACAGGTTGACGATGCGGCCCCACTTCGCCGCGACCTGGTGCGCCTGCACCGCGCGGGTCATCAGGAATGCGCCGCGCAGGTGCACCTGCATCACCTGGTCCCAGTCGTCGTCGGTCATCTTGAAGAGCAGGTTGTCGCGCAGGATGCCGGCGTTGTTGACGAGGATCGTGGGCGCGCCCAGCTCGTCGGCGACGCGCGCGACGGCGGATGCCACGGCGGCGGAGTCGGACACGTCGGCGCCGATGCCGATCGCGCGGCCGCCCGCGGCGGTGATCGCGTCGACCGTCTCGGCTGTGGAGTCCTCCTGCAGGTCGATCACGGCGACGGCGTTGCCGTCGGCGGCCAGGCGTCGCGCGACGGCGGCGCCGATGCCGCGGGCCGCGCCGGTGACGATCGCGATGCGTTCGGTCATGGGGTTCCTCTCGGTGGTGGTGTGGCTGGTGCGTGGTCGGGAGTCAGGGGTGGATGAGCTGGCGCAGCACGTGCCCGCCCGCGAGCGCATCCATCGCCTCGTTCACGTCGGCGAGGGCGACCTCGCCCGAGACGAGTCGCTCGACGGGCAGGCGGCCGGCGCGCCAGAGGTCGACGTAGCGCGGGATGTCGCGCGACGGCACCGACGAGCCCAGGTAGCTGCCGACGACCGTGCGCGCCTCGGCGGTCAGCGTGAGCGGGGCGATCGTCGAGGTCGCGTCGGGGCGCGGCAGGCCGACGGTCACGGTCGTGCCGCCGGGTGCGGTCGCGGCGTACGCGGTCTCGAAGGCGCGCGGGTGCCCCGCCGCCTCGATCACGGCAGGCGAGCGGATGCCTCGGGCGGCCAGCTCCTCGGGCGTGTACGTCTCGACCGCCCCGGCGTCGCGGGCCGCCGCCAGCTTGTCGGGCAGCGCATCGACGCCGATCACGGGGTGGCCGAGCGCGACCGCGACGAGCAGTGCGGCCATGCCGACGCCGCCGAGCCCGACGACCATCACGGTCTCGCCCGGCGCGGGCCGGGCCGCGTTCAGCACGCCCCCGCCGCCGGTGAGCACCGCGCAGCCGAGCAGCGCGGCCACGTCGGGCGGCACGTCGGCGTCGACGGGCACGACGGATGCCCGGTCGACCACGGCGTGCGTGGCGAAGGCCGAGGCGCCGAGGTGGTGGTGCAGGTCCTGCCTGCCGCCCGGGGCGGTGCGGTGCAGCCGGCGCTCGCCGGCGAGCAGTGTGCCGGCAGCGTTCGCGGCGCTCCCCCGCTCGCAGGGCAGGCGGCCGTCGGTCGCGCAGCCCGGGCACGTGCCGCAGCGGGGGAGGAACGTGAGCACGACCCGGTCGCCGGGCGAGAGGTCGTCGACCGTGCCGCCCACGACTTCGACGATGCCGGACGCCTCGTGTCCCAGCACCATCGGCGTCGGCCGCACGCGGTTGCCGTCGACCACGGAGAGGTCGGAGTGGCAGATGCCGGCGGCCTCGATGCGCACGCGCACCTCGGTCGGCCCGGGGGCGTCGAGCGAGACCTCCTGCACCGTGAGCGGGCGCGAGGCGGCGAACGGTCGGGGGCGATCGCATGCCTCGAGCACGGCTGCCGTGATCTCCATCGCGCCCTCCCGGTCTGCGCCGGACCTCCGTCGGACCGGCGCGGGTTCCTAACATACCGAACAGTCGGAATGTTCGCACGTCGGACCCCTCGCCTATTCTGCATACTGTGCAACGACAGCCCGACGCTCCGCGGCGACGCGACGTGCGCGCGGGCGAGGGCATGGCCCCCCGGGAGGAGCGACTGCACGTCGCACGGCACGTGGCGGGCGACCCGCGGCAGGCACGGCACCGGGGCGAGGCCGACGTGCGGCGCGATGCATCCTCCGACGCACGCGGCTCCGATGCATCCGAGTCGACCCGCCGCAGCGAGGAGCGCACGCGCGTGCGCCGCTCCGTGATCCGCGACGCGGGGCTCCACGGCTACGAGGAGCGACCCACGCTGCCGGCCGCACCGCGCGGCCGCCGCGGACGGCGCGCGCGAGGCGACGAGGGCACCGACCGCACGATCGGCTGACTCGAGCCGAGCCGAGCCGAGCCGGGGCGGGGGCGAGCGGATGCGAGTGGCATCCGTTCCTGCCGACCATCGGCGGAATCCGGACATCGCGTCGCCCGGCCCGGGCGCGGCGCCCGAAGCGCGAGTAGCGTCCGAACCGTGACACACGGCAACACCGGGGCGATCGCACAGGCCCCATCCGAGCTGCGCGCCGCCGCGGCATCCGCCCCCGCCCCTGGCCCCGGACGGCTCTCGGTCGTGCTCCAGTTCATCGGCATGGGGCTCATCTGGGGCGCGAGCTTCCTGTTCATGAAGGTCGCGCTCGACGGCGTCAGCTACTCGCAGGTCTCCTGGTCGCGGCTCGTGCTCGGCGGGCTGACGCTCGCCGTCATCGTCGCCGTCATGCGACCGCGCGTCGGCACCGGCCCGGTGCTGCCGCGCGAGCCGATCGTGTGGGTGCACTTCACGGTCATCGCGATCACCTTCTGCGTGATCCCGCACACGCTCTTCGCCTGGGCGGAGCAGTACGTCACGTCGAGCCTCGCGTCGATCTACAACGCCGTCACGCCCATCGCGACCGCGCTCATGGCCACGCTCGCGTTCCGCGTCGAGCGCCTGAGCGCCCTGCGCTGGGCCGGTGTCGGCGTCGGCGTGATCGGAGTGATCGTCATCATCGGCCCGTGGCAGGTGTCGCTCGGCGGCGAGCTCGCCGGCCAGCTCGCGTGCCTCGGCGCGGTCGTCTGCTACGGATTCAGCCTCGGCTACACCAAGAAGTTCCTGAGCTCGCGGCCCATCGCGCCGACGACCTTCGCGTTCCTCAACATCGGCATCGCGGGGCTCATCATGGCGCTGCTCACGCCCGTGGTCGCGTGGCAGCCGGTCGACCTCGACACGACGATCGTGCTCAGCCTGCTCGCCCTCGGCGTGCTCGGCACGGGCCTCGCCTACATCTGGCAGGTCAACGTGCTGCGCGCGTGGGGGCCGACCGGCATGTCGACCGTCACCTACGTCACGCCCGTCGTCGGCGTGGTGCTCGGCGTGCTGCTGCTGCAGGAGCGGTTCGGCTGGCACGAGCCGGTCGGCGCGCTGCTCGTGCTCGCGGGCATCCTGCTCGCCCAGGGGCGAGTCGACGCGATGCTCGCGCGGCGGGCGGTCGCGGTGCGCGGCCCGCGGCCTGCCGGCTGACACCCGAGGCGGCGCATCCACCCCGACTCGCTAGGGTCGTGTGCATGGCTGAGATCCGCCCCGACGACCAGGCTGCCGCGATGACGGAGCTGCTCGGCATCCGCTCGAGCATCGACAACATCGACGCGGCGCTGATCCACCTGCTCGCCGAGCGGTTCAAGTTCACCCAGAAGGTCGGCCGCCTCAAGGCCGAGCACGGCCTGCCCCCGTCGGACCCGGAGCGCGAGAAGCGCCAGATCGCCCGCCTGCGCGCGCTCGCCGTCGACGCGCACCTCGACCCCGCCTTCGCCGAGAAGTGGTTCAACTTCGTGGTCGCCGAGGTCATCCAGCACCACGAGCAGATCGCTGGCGAGTCGACGGATGCCCCGAGCGAGCCGGGACCCGACGCATGAGCTGGTACCCGGTAGCGCTGCCGCGCCTCGACGGGCGCACCTACCTCGTCACCGGCGCGAACGCCGGGCTGGGGTTCTTCACCAGCGCCCGGCTCGCCGGTCAGGGGGCGCACGTCGTGCTGAGCGGACGCAACCCGGAGCGGCTGGCCGCGGCCGTGGCGGCGCTGCGGGAGCGGCTGCCGGAGGCATCCGTCGACACCCTCGTCGTGGACACGTCGTCGCTCGCCTCGGTCGGCGCCGCAGCGGCCGAGGTGCAGGCGTTCGACCGCCTCGACGGGCTCGTGCTGAACGCCGGCATGGTGCACACCCCGCGCGCACGGGAGGAGTCCGTCGACGGCAACGAACTCGTGCTCGCCACCAACCACCTCGGGCACTTCGCGTTCGTCGGGCAGGTGCTTCCGGTGCTCGAGCGGTCGGATGCCGCGCGCATCGTCTGGCTCGGCTCGCTCTCGTCACGGCTCAGCGGGTTCGGCATCGACGACCTCCAGCTCGAGCGACGCTACGACGCGTGGACCGCGTACGCGCATTCGAAGATCGCCACCCAGTCGACCGGCTTCGAGCTCGCTCGCCGACTCGGGGCCGCGGGTTCGCCGGTCGCGAGCATCGTCGCGCACCCCGGCTACTCGATCAGCGGGCGCACGCCGCGCGTGCCCGGGGTCAGCGACCCGTCGACCGGCGAGCGCTTCGTCGACCACTTGCAGTCGCCCTTCACGCAGGGCAAGCACCGCGGTGCCGAGCCGGTGCTCGTCGCGGCGACCTCACCGGACGCGCTGAACGGCGACTACTGGGGCCCGGTCGGCTGGACCAAGGGCGCACCGGCGCGTCAGGTGCCGACCCGCACGTCGACGGATGCCGCGGTGGCGGCGCGGCTCTGGCAGCTGTCGGAGCAGTGGGCCGGCGTGTCCGTGCCGGTGGGTGGGGCGCGTGGCTGAGCCGACGTCGATCGGGGGTCGCGTCTGGGCGGCCGTGCGCCGACGCGCCGCCGAGGTGTTCGTCGTCGTCGGCGCGCTCGTCGTGGTGCTCGCACTCGTGACCTCGCGGTTCGGGTTCATCCTGGTCGGGCTCATGGTCGTCGTGATCGGGGCGGGGCTGCGGGCACGGGTGACGCGCGGGCACGAGCCCGACCCCGAGCCGAAGCCGCGCCGGCGGTGGCGCCGGGGGAGCGAGGCGTCGTGATCAGCCGGGAGCTGGCGCTCGAGTTGCGGGAGGCGGGGCTGGCGTGGCATCCGTCGTCGGGCGACCGGTTCCAGCTGAACCTCACGAACGACGTCGAGCCCGAGGTCGAGGCCGACGTCTTCACCGTGAGCGAGATGACGATCGAGCCGCACGACTACGCGACCGGCACGATCCTCGGGTTCAACGGCACGACCGAGTGGGCGCTCGACTCGGTCGACCTGGCCGACGCGGTCTGGCTGCCGCGCGAGGAGCAGCTGCGCGACCTGCTGCGTGCGACCTTCCGTGCGCTGCGGCGGCTCGAGGACGCGTTCGAGGTGGAGATCGAGCTGGCGGGCGAGCGCCTGCGCTTCGAGCACCCCGACCCGGCCGAGGCGTACGGCATGGCGCTGCTCGAGCTGATCGGCCGCACGCACTGACCCGCCGCGGGCCGTCACAGCGGCGACGTATCATCGGGCCATGTCGGATGCCGCGGATGCCGCGATCGTACGAGCGCGCGGGGCGCTCGTCGCCGCGCGGGAGGCGCTCGTCGCCGCCGACGCGCGCGACGAGGCGCTCGCCGTGTTCGAGCCGTCGCGCCGTGTGCTCGGCATCGCGCGGAAGCCGAAGATGCGCCCGATCGGTCGGGTCTGGCGGCTCGGCGTGCTGCTCATCGGCACCGACGGCACACTCCACGCGACCGGCGAGGTGACCCGCGCGACCCCGCCCGGACGCGCCACGTTCCAGGCGAACTCCGCCGAGGTGCGGCGCGTCTACCGGGCCGCCGCGTTCGAGGGGCCGTTCGCCCGCGACGAGACCGTCAACTTCCACACCCGCGAACTCGCGCTCGACGCTGCGGCGCTCGCCGCGTCCGACGGGCCGCTGCTGCTGCGCGGCGGTGACCTCCTCGTGCGCTGGAACCCGTCGTTCGACGACGCCGTCATCGCGCTCGACCGCTACCTCGCCGACCGCCTGCAGCTCCTCCTCGACCCGCCCGAGGGCGCCTGAGGCTGTTCGGGCGGTCCCATGTTCGCGGATGCGGAGATCGTGAGCTCCGCCCGGCGTGTCGCCCGCGACGGGCGGCGTGTCGGGGAGGATCTCCGCATCCGCGAACATCGACTGATGCTTCGGCTCGTGTGGGCGGTGGTGGGTGGCGCGCCGTCGCAGGCGGGGCGGCTCGGCCGGAACGGTGCGGGGCGTCGGTGGGCAGGCGCGACTGAGGGGCGCGGTCGGCGGATGCCTGGCGGCTACGCGCCGCGGAGGGCGAGCGCGGCGCTGACCCAGCGGGCGTACTCGTCCCACGGGTCGTCGACTCCTGCGCGGAGCACCGCCACGTGCGCGTCGAGCTCGGCGTGCTGCTCGAACCACTCCGTGCCGGGGATGCGGTGGGCGGCGAACTCGGCGTGCCGGCGCTGCTCGAGCGAGCGTCCGCCGCGCTCGAACGCGAGCACCTCGTCGTACGGCAACGCCTGGAACCGCCCGCGCGGGTTCGCCGTCGTGCCGATCTTCACGCGGTCGTCGTAGCGCAGGTAGTACACGACCTCCACGCGCGGCGACGCCGCGTCACCGTCGGGCGCCTCGCCGACGCGCCACTCGCAGACCGCGCACACCCACCCCGACGGGTACTGCACGCCGACGCGCGACCCGCACGCGCGGCACGGCGACGGCAGCAGGTCGGTCGTGCCCACGTCGCGCGCGACCCAGTCGTACGCGGCGAGCAGGTGCCGCGTGCAGAGCGCCACCGGGGCACCCGGCTCGACCTCGCGGTCGCACGCACGCCCCGAGGCATCCGTCGCCCTGCAGTGCCCGCCCGCGCCCGCCGTGCCATCCGCGGGCTGGGTGCTCCCCGCCGTACCATCCGCGGGCTGTCCGCTCCCCGCCGTACCATCCGCCGGCTGTCCGCTTCCCTCCGTGCCACCCGCTGGCTGTCCGCTTCCCTCCGTGCCATCCGCGGCCTGGCCGCTCGCCGCCTCGCCACCCATGCCCGCACCCTACGCCCGCCCGCCGACGCGCTCCTCTCGGCACGTGCCCCATCGCCGGCTGCGTGCGAAACGCAGGAGATTCGGCCGCGGGCGGGCCCGGGCGTCGGCATGTCGGGCAACGAGTCCGACGTTCGGCACCGTCCGAGCCCGAGCCGCGCCACCGTCGCGTGCGAAACGTAGGAGGATCGGCCGCGCGCGGGACGAGACGGCGGCGTGTCGCCGAGATCGTCCTCCGTTCGGCGCACGGGCCGAGCGCTCAGAACCCGAACGGCGTGATCGCGGCGAGCGTGCCGTCGCGCAACCCCTCGAGCACGGCGCGCTCGTGGTGCACGACCCGGTCGGGCAGCTCGTCGAGCGCGAACCACTCGAGCGCGTCGGCCGTCGACTCCTGCAGCGCCGGCACCCCGGCCCAGCGCCGGCACGCGAACGCGAAGTCGACGCGCTGGTCGGCGGCGGCGTCCGATCCGGCCCGCCGGTGCAGCACGGTCAGGGGCGCGAGGTCGGATGCCTCGAGCCCAACGCCGATCTCCTCGGCCGCCTCGCGCACCGCCGCGTCGACCGCCGACTCCCCCGGGTCGACGTGCCCGGCCGCGGACGCGCCCCACCAGCCGTCGTAGAACCCGGTGCCCGCGCGCCGCTGCAGCAGCACGCGGTCGTCGCCGCCGTCACCCGAGCCGTCGAGCAGGAACACGTACGCTGCCGGCACGAGCGCGAACCGCCCGTGCGCCGCCGCGTACTCGGCCGAGTACCCGCGCGGCCCGCCGTCGTCTGCGGCCGACCCCGCTGGGACCCGGCTCACCGGCTCGCCCCCTCGTGGGCGGTTCGCCGATGCGGAGATCCACCGCGACGCGCCGTCGAGCGCGCGCCCAAGGCGGCATGTCGCGGCGCGACTCCGCATCCGCGTGCACCGACGGGCGCATCACCGGCCACGTTCGGGCGCACGTCGACCGCCGGCTCGCCTCAGTACCCGACGACCGGCCCGAACGCGTCGGCGAGCGGCGCGCGGTGCGTGCCGCGCAGCTCGTCGATCGACACCGTGAACGCGTCCTGCACCTCGAGGGTGCCCGACGCGGCATCCGTCACGCCGATGCGAGCGACCGGGTAGTCGCGGCCCTCGCAGAGCCCGCGGAACTTCACGTCGTCCTCGCGCGGCACGGTGACGATGACCCGGCCCTGCGACTCCGAGAAGAGGGCGGATGCCACGTCGACGCCGTCGCGGTCGAGCACCTCGCCGAGCACCACGCGGGCGCCCACGCCGAAGCGCAGCACGCCCTCCGCGAGCGCGGCGGCGAGCCCGCCGTCGGACAGGTCGTGCGCCGAGTCGATGAGGCCCTCGAGCGACGCCGCGCGCAGCAGCTCCGCGAGGCGCTGCTCGCCGGGCAGGTCGACCACGGGCGGGGTGCCGCCGAGGTGGTCGTGCACGACGCCGGCCCACGCCGAGCCGTCGAGCTCCTCGCGCGTGATGCCGAGCAGGTAGATGTTGTGGCCGTCGTCCTGCCAGCCCGACGGGATGCGGCGGGCGACGTCGTCGATCACGCCGAGCACGGCGACGACCGGCGTCGGGTGGATCGGCACGTCGCCGGTCTGGTTGTAGAACGACACGTTGCCGCCGGTGACGGGAACGGCCAGCTCGAGGCATCCGTCTGCCAGCCCCTCGACGGCCTGCTTGAACTGCCACATGACCTCGGGGTTCTCGGGGGAGCCGAAGTTCAGGCAGTCGGAGACGCCCATGGGCACGGCACCGGTCGCGGCGACGTTGCGGTACGCCTCGGCCAGCGCGAGCTGCGCGCCGGCGTACGGGTCGAGCTGGCAGTACCGGCCGTTCGCGTCGGTCGCGACCGAGACGCCGAGCCCCGATTCCTCGTCGACCCGGATCATGCCCGCGTCGTCGGGCGAGGCGAGCGCCGTGTTGCCGAGTACGTAGTGGTCGTACTGGCTGGTCACCCACGAGGCATCCGCGAGGTTCGGCGAGCCGACCAGCTGCAGGAACTGCGCGCGCAGCTCGTCGGGCGCGGTGGGCCGGGGCAGCGCGGTCGCCGAGTCGGCGTTCAGCGCCTTCAGCCACTTGGGCTTGCGCACGGGCCGGTCGTAGACGGGGCCGTCGACCGCGACCGTGCGCGGGTCGACGTTCACGATCTCCTCGCCGCGCCACGTGATCGAGAGGCGTCCGGTGTCGGTGACCTCGCCGAGCACGCTCGTCTCGACGTCCCACTTGCCGACGACCTCGAGGAAGCCGTCGAGCTTCTCGGGGCGCACGATGGCCATCATGCGCTCCTGGCTCTCCGACATGAGGATCTCCTCGGCGGTGAGCGACGGGTCGCGCAGCAGCACCTCGTCGAGCACGATCGACATGCCGCCGTCGCCGTTCGACGCGAGCTCCGAGGTCGCGCACGAGATGCCGGCCGCGCCGAGGTCCTGGATGCCCTCGACCAGGTCGCCCGCGAACAGCTCGAGGCAGCACTCGATGAGCACCTTCTCGGCGAACGGGTCGCCCACCTGCACCGCGGGGCGCTTGGTGGGGCCGCCTTCGGCGAAGGTGTCGGATGCGAGGATCGACGCCCCGCCGATGCCGTCGCCGCCCGTGCGCGCGCCGAACAGCACCACCTTGTTGCCGGCGCCCTTGGCGTTGGCGAGGTGCAGGTCCTCGTGGCGGAGCACGCCGACCGCGAGCGCGTTGACGAGCGGGTTCGCCTGGTACACCGGGTCGAACCACGTCTCGCCGCCGATGTTCGGCAGGCCGAGGCAGTTGCCGTAGAACGAGATGCCGCTGACCACGCCGTGCACGACGCGCGCCGTGTCGGGGTCGGAGATCTCGCCGAAGCGCAGCGCGTCCATGACCGCGACCGGGCGGGCGCCCATCGAGATGATGTCGCGCACGATGCCGCCGACGCCGGTCGCGGCGCCCTGGAACGGCTCGATGTAGCTCGGGTGGTTGTGCGACTCGATCTTGAACGTGACCGCCCAGCCCTCGCCGATGTCGAGCACGCCGGCGTTCTCGCCCATGCCGACCATGAGGTCCTTGCGCATCTCGTCGGTGACCTTCTTGCCGAACTGGCGCAGGTACTTCTTCGACGACTTGTACGAGCAGTGCTCGCTCCACATGACCGAGTACATGGCCAGCTCACCGCTCGTGGGGCGCCGCCCGAGGATCTCGCGGATCTGCTCGTACTCGTCGGGCTTCAGCCCGAGCGCGGCGTACGGCTGCTCCTTGTCGGGGGTGGCGGCAGCGTGCTCGACGGTGTCGAGGGTGGCCGTGGTGGAAACGGTATCGGTCACGTGGGAGACTCCCGGAACGAGCGGATGCCGGGGGCGGATGCCGCGCCGGACGCTGACGCGTCGATCCTACCGCCGACCCGCCCGAACGCCGGTGTCGGGCGGCGGGCGCGGGGCGGTCGCACGGCTCGGCCGACAGGCCCGCACGGCCGCTCACGGCGGGTGCACAACCGGCGTGCAGCGCGCGTTCAGCGCGCATCGCTAGCGTGAGCAGCAGCATGGCGGCGGTGGCCCTACGGCCCCGCCGTTCGTCGTGTCCGCAGGGTGCGGACCGGATGCGTCCGCAGAGCGCGGACCTGAGTCGATCGGAGGTGCCGGATGGAGTGGTTGCAGTCGGTGTTCGCCGACTTCCAGTGGAGGTCGTGGGTCGGACTCCTGCTCGCCGTCGGCATCTCCGTCGGCGTGAGCATGGTGTTCAGCTGGCTCGTGCAGGGCGGCATCCGCTTCGTCGCCAATCGCGACGACTGGCCCGCGATGCTCGCCCGCCGGCTCACCCTGCCCCTGCGCGTGACCGTCTTCCTCGTCGGCGGCTTCGTCGCGCTCGCCGTGACGATGCCCGAGCGCGAGTGGCGCGCCGCCGCCGAGCACGGCCTGAAGATCGCGCTCATCGCGAGCGTCGCCTGGCTGCTCGGCTCGCTCGTCATGTTCGTCGCCGACCTGTCGACCGCCCGGTACCCGCGCGACATGGACAACCGCCACGTGCGCCGCCTGCACACGCAGTTGCAGGTGTTCCAGCGCGTCGCGATCGTCATCATCGCCGTCGTGGCCGTCGGCGCGATCCTGCTGACCTTCCCCGACGTGCAGACGATCGGCGCGTCGATGCTCGCGTCTGCGGGCCTCGCATCGATCGTCGCCGGTCTCGCCCTGCAGTCGGTGCTCGCGAACCTGTTCGCGGGCATGCAGCTGGCCATCACCGGCGCGATCCACGTCGACGACATCGTGGTCGTCGAGGACGAGTGGGGCCGCATCAAGCGCATCACGCTCAGCTACGTCGTGGTCGAGGTGTGGGACTCGCGCACGCTCGTGCTGCCCTGCACCTACTTCACGACCCAGCCGTTCGAGAACTGGACCAAGGAGGGCAACGAACTCCTCGGCACCGTCGACTTCGACCTCGACTGGCGCGTCTCGACCACGCGCATGCGCGAGCGCCTCGAGCAGATCACCGCGCACTCCGACCTGTGGGACGGCCGCACCTCGATCCTCCAGGTGCTCGACGCGGTCGGCGGGCTCGTGCGCATCCGCTGCGTGATCAGCGCGGAGGACGCCGCGAAGCTGTACGACCTCCGCTGCCTCGTGCGCGAGAAGCTCGTGCTCTGGGTGCAAGCCGAGAACGCCGCCGCGCTCCCCGTGCAGCGCTTCGAGTACGTCGACCCCGAGGCCCCCGCACCGCTCGTGCTCACCGAGCCGATCGCGGTGGTCGACAGGGCCGTGGATGCCGCCGAGGGCATGTTCTCCGGCAGCCCCGAGGCCGAGGAGCGGGCCGCCGTGTTCACGCAGACGCTCGACGTCGAGGCGGTCGAGCGCGAGCTGGCGCACGAGCTGGGCGGCTACGACGGCCCGCGCGCCGACCGCGAGCTGGTCGGCGCGTCGACCGGGGCGATCCACAAGGTCGCCGGACGCGGCGGCGAGGGCGCCGACTTCGGCTCCGCCGATGGTGGGTCCGGCGGCGAGGGCGGTCGCTGACGCGACTCGCTGGCAGGGCGAGCGGATGCCCCGCTGGCGCGAGCCGCGGCCCGGGCGCGGGCTGACGCCGACCGCTCGGCGCGGCCTGACGCGACCCGCTACGAGCGGCCTCCGGGCGGGCCGATCACGAGCAGCGCGCTGAACACGACGGCGACGCCGACGACGCCGAGCACGACCGTGGTCACGGGGCGCGCGAGCGCGAGGCGGAGCATCCGCTCGACCCACCGCTGATCGCGCGGGTCGTCGCCGGCCTCGCGTCGCCAGTCGCCGTCGAGCCGGCCCGTGCGGTCGGCCCAGATGTCGAACGGGATCGTCGCGTACGGCACGATCGCCGAGACGAGCCCGACGAGCGTCACGCCCCAGTGCCAGCGCTGGTTCACGGCGACGACCACGACGCACACCGCGTACGCGAGGAACACGAACCCGTGCAGTCCGCCGCCGATCGAGATGCCGAGGCGGGTGCCGTCGAAGCCGTACGCGATCACCATGCCCGCGATCAGCAGGGTCCAGGTGATCGCCTCGGCGATCGCGAGCGTGCGGAAGAGGATGCGCGGTGACACGGTGCTCCAGGGGGGTCGGGGGTCCCTCCATCCTCGCCGTTGAAGCCGAGACCCGTCGAATTCCTGCGCTCTCAGCGCTGAGAACGCAGTTTCTTGACGGGTCTCGCGAACGTGGGCTCGCGGGACTACGCGAGACCCGTCGAATTCCTGCGCTCTGGGCGCCCAGAGCGCAGGAAATTGACGGGTCTGGAACGGGGCGGGCGGGCACAGGGGATTCGGGCCTCGGGGAGGGGGTGCCTAGGCTGGGACGGCACCCGACGCACCCGACGGAAGGACCGCATGGACGACCTCAACGGAACGGACGAGCTCGCCGTCCTGGCCGAACTCGACGGATGGACGCACTTCTGGACGTTCCTCATCGCCCTCGGCATCTCGCTGCTGTTCGGCGTCATCGTGCTGGTGATCGCACGGGTGATCCTCGCGCTGATCCGCCGCAAGAAGGACTGGCCCGAGGCGCTGCGCAAGCGGGCCGAGTGGCCGTTCCGCGTGACGATCCTGCTCCTGTCGCTCATGGTCGCCTTCGTGTTCTTCCCCGTCACCGAGTGGGTGGGGGAGATCATCCACTGGCTCGGCATCGGACTGATCGCATCGGGCGCCTGGCTCGTCTGCCAGATCTTCCTGTTCATGGTCGACACGGGCGTGAAGCGGTATCGCATCCAGGAGACCGACACGGTGCAGGCCGCCCGCATCCGCACCCAGCTGCAGATCGTGCGCCGGCTCGTGGTCGCCGTGATCGTGGTCGTCGCGGTCGGCTCGATCCTCGTGACGTTCCCGTCGGTGCGCGCGGTCGGCGCCAGCGTGCTGGCGTCTGCCGGCATCGCGTCGATCGTCGCCGGCCTCGCCGCGCAAACCGTGCTCGGCAACGTGTTCGCGGGCGTGCAGCTCGCCTTCAGCGACGCGATCCGCGTGGGCGACGTCGTCGTGGTCGAGGGCGAGTGGGGCCGCATCAACCAGATCACGCTGAGCTACGTCGTCGTCGACATCTGGGACCAGCGCTCCCTCGTGCTGCCCTGCACGTACTTCACGAGCCAGCCCTTCGAGAACTGGACCAAGACCGGCAAGGCGCTGCTCGGCACGGTCGAGTTCGACCTCGACTGGCGCGTCTCGACGACGGGCATGCGCAAGGAGCTCGACAAGGTGCTCGCCGAGACCGACCTGTGGGACGGCGTCGCGTCGGGCATCCAGGTGACGGATGCCACGGGCGGCTACATGCGCGTGCGCGTGCTCGTCAGCGCCGAGGACTCGGCCAAGATGTGGGACCTGCGCTGCCTCATCCGCGAGGAGCTCTCGGAGTGGATGCGCGACGAGGACCGCGACGCCCTGCCGCTGCAGCGCGTGCTGGTCGGCAACACGGATGACCCTGAGCCCGGCGAGGCCCCCGCGGAGCGTGCGCAGCGGGTGGCGCAGGATCGCACCGGCCTGTTCTCGGGCACGCCCGAGGCGCAGGCGCGCGCGGAGGCGTTCACCTCGAAGATCGAGATCGTCGACCCCGAGCGCGTGCGCATCACCGACCCCGACGCACCCAAGGGCGGCGACCCGACCGGGTCCGAGCACCGCGACGGCGACGCCGACGGGGAGGGCGAGGGCTCGCGCTGACCCGCCGCTCGATCAGCCGAGCAGCTTGGCCTTCGCTGCGGCGAACTCCGCGTCGGTGAGGATGCCGGCGGCCTTCATGTTCGCGAGCTTCTCGAGCTCGGCCATGAGGTCGCCGCCACCGCCTGCGGGGGCCGCCGCGGGGGCTGCCGGCGGCGCGGGCGCCTGCTGCGCCTGCAGCGCGTTCAGCTGCGCCTGCATCTCGGCGACCTGCGCCTGCGACTGGGCCTGCTGCTGCGCGGCGGCCTGCTCCTCGGCGGCCTGCTGCTGCTGTGCGTTCCAGCGGTTCGCCTGGCGGTGCTGCACGCCGCCGGCGACGGCGCTCGCCGTGCCGGCGACCACCGCGGTGCGTGCCATCGTGCCCACGAGCCCCGGTCGTCCGATTCTGCGTCGCATGGTCTCTCCCCTGTCTCCGGCCCGCGTGGCGCGGGCTCAGTCCTCGTCGGGCACGGTCGCGAGGATCTCGTCGACCACGGGCCCCGGAATGCGGATGTTCTCGACGAGCGTGCCGCCCGCGGCGGTGATCGCGTCGCGCAGCGGGATCACCCACGTGTGCTCGAACACGAGGATCGCGGCGGCGGTACCGGGCGCGATGCCCGCGGTGAGGTCCTCGACATCCTCGTCGGAGACGAGCCCGTCGACCCGGTCCATCACGCCGGACAGCGCCGCGGCGTCCTCGTCGTCGGAGACCTCGGCGATCTCGATGAGCTCGACGTCGCCGTCCTCCGACTTCCGCGCGAAGAGCCCGTCGACGATGCTGACGGTGCCCGCGGCGACGAGCCGCTCGAGCTCCGGGAGTATCGCTCCGGTGAACTTCCCCGTGAACTCGAAGACGACGATCTCGATCGGTCCGGATGGCATGGAGTCCCCCTCGGTGTCGATGCCCCGCTGCCGAGCATATTGACGCCGAATGGCCGGGGCAAGGGCGGGATCGCCGCGAGGCATCCGCTCAGTCGTCGAAGTCGACCGAGGTGCCCTCGACGAGCCGCACGGAGACGTGCGTGGTGTCGATGCCGGCGTCGTCGAACGCCTGCTGCAGGTCGTCGGTGTCGGGTGCGGGCGAGGGGCCCTCGACCTGGGCGACGAGCGTGTCGTTGTGCCAGGTGACCGACGTGACGACCCAGCCGGCGGGGTGCGCCCACTGCTGCAGCTCGTGCTGCACCTGGCTCGCGAGCAGGTTGTCCTGGAGCTTGACGATGCCCGACAGGCTGAGGATCACGAGGATGGCCGCGCCCATCGTGGAGAGCACGATGATCGTGCTGCGACGGCTGCCCGAGCGCACGGCGTCGACGCGGCGGTTCTCGCCGACGCGGCTGCGCCCGTAGATCGACATGACGAACATGCCCGTGCCGATCATCGCCGACACGTTCGTGAGGAACAGCACGAGCGAACCGAACGCGTCGTTCCAGGCGCCCGACTCGAGCGTGACCCCGACGACCGACAGCGGCGGCACGAGCGAGATCGCGATCGCCACGCCCGGCAGCGTGTCGGAGATGTCGCGCCGCACGAGCGCGATCGAGCCGACGGCGCCCGTTGCGAGCGCTGCGAGCAGGTCGACGAGGCCGGGCGACGCGCGTGCCGCCACCTGGGCGTTGTTGGTCGAATCGATGTCGTAGATCATGACGAGGCCGAGCAGGAACCCGATGCCGACCGCGACGATCGATCCGCCGACGAGCAGCACGAGCGCGCGGCGCAGGTTGAGGCGGTCGCCGAGCACGCTCGCGAGCATCACGCCCTGGATCGGGAGCATGAGCGGCGCGACGATCATCGCGCCGATGACGGTCGCGGTGGAGTCGGCGACGATGCCCGCGGCCGAGATGACCGACGACAGGATGAGCAGGATCCAGTACCGGCTGACCTTGCGCTGCCGCTCCGGCCCGGCGAAGAAGACCGCGTCGCGCATCTCCCCGAGCTCGTTCAGCTCGGACCGCTGTCGCTCCCCAGACGCCATCGGATGCCCCCAATGGCCCCGATCGTACGCGGATGCCCGTGTCGGCCGCCAGTGCCCGAGTCCGTGCGCCTCGGTGATCGGCCGCCGCCGCTACCCTGTCCGCATGGACGACATCCGCGCCGCGCTCGAGTCGCACATCGCCCTCGTGCCCGACTTCCCCGAGCCGGGCATCCTGTTCCGCGACCTGACCCCGGTCTTCACGCGTGCCGAGCTGTTCCGTGGCATGGTCGACGCGATGGTCGAGCCGTTCGCGGGGCGCTACGACGCGTTCGCGGGCATCGAGGCGCGCGGGTTCCTGCTCGCGGGTGCCGCGTCGATGCGCACGGATGCCGGTGTGCTGGCCGTGCGCAAGGCCGGCAAGCTGCCCCGGGCGACGCTCGCCGAGTCGTACGCGCTGGAGTACGGCGAGGCGCGCCTCGAGGTGCACGCCGACGAGCTCGACCCCGGCGCGCGCGTGCTCGTGCTCGACGACGTGCTCGCGACCGGCGGCACGGCCGCGGCGACGTGCGCGCTCGTCGAGCGCGCCGGCTGGGAGGTCGCTGGCGTGGCGGTCGTGCTGGAGCTGGAGGCGCTCGGCGGCCGCTCCGCCCTCGGCGGTCGCGACGTGTTCAGCCTGCTGCAGGCGTAGCGGCCCGGGAGCCGGGCCCTACTCGCGCCCCTCCTCGAGTGGGATGAGCATGGTGCGGAACTCGCCCGGCGTCGCGTGGAGCCCCCAGATGCGGTCGGCGACGTCGTCGATGCCGTTCGGCAGCTGCAGCTTCGGGATGGCGCCCGGAATGACGAGCTGCACCACCCGCACGCCCTCGTCGGCGAGTGCATCGTGCAGCATCTCGCCGTAGGCGCTCTCGGCGGGGAACGCGACGGAGGTGCCCGAGAAGCCCGGACGCGCCTGCACGGAGGTGCCGCCGTTGATCAGGATGATCGTGCCGTCGCCCGCCTCGCGCATCGCCGGGAGCACGGCGCGGGCGGCCGTGATGAGCCCCAACGCGGAGAACCGAAGGGCCTCGAGGGCGAGCTCGGGCGTGAGGTCGAGCACCGGCTCCAGGTAGCTGCGCGACGGCAGCGGGCTGTACTGCAGGGCCGTGATCGGGCCGAGGTCCTCCGCGGCGCGGGCGAGGGCCGACTCGAGCGACGCGGCTTCCCGCACATCGGCCGAGTACCCGCGGGCCGTGACCCCGCCGTCGGCCAGTTCGGCCGCGAGCGCATCGAGCTTCGCCTGGTCGCGCGAGATCAGCGCGACCGAGAACCCCTCGCGTGCGAACCTGCGGGCGACGGCGGCGCCGAGGCCCGGCCCTGCTCCGACGATGGCGATGGTGGGCATGCGAACCTCCTCGTAGACGCGTGTTCCCGACGATACCCGCGCCGCGAGGCCCCGGGCCCGATCAGGCGAGCGGATGCCGGTGCACGTCGGTCTCGAGCGTGACGCCGTTCAGGTCGAGGTAGATGCGGCGCTCGGTGATCGAGACGGTGAGCTCGTTGCGGCGCTCGAGGTGCGCGGTCGCCGCGTCGAGGAAGCCGGGGTCGAACGAGTGCAGCGCGAGCTCGTCGACGCGATGGATGCGCTTGCCCGACCACTGCGCGGCGACCTTGTCCGGGTCGCGGTGCGTGTAGACGGCGGTGCGCTCCGACTGCATGCTGCCCGTGTGCAGGCGCTCGGCGTCGGGCGCGCCGACCTCGATCCACGCCGTGATCGACCCGGTCAGGTCGCGCACCAGCACGGCCGGTAGGTCGGTGGCCGAGACGCCGTCGCTGAACGCGATGCCCTCCTCGTACTCGAGGCAGTAGGCGAGCACGCGCGTGAGCATGAACGCGTCGGTCTCCGACGGGTGGCGGGCCACGCGCAGCGCGAGCTCCTCGTAGACGCCGCGGTCGACGTCGGCCAGGTGCACCGTGAACGTGTGGACCGTCGCGCCTGTCGCCATGGGATGCGAGCCTACGCGCTCGCCGCGGGCGCGCCGGACAGCGCCTCGTCGACCGCGCGGGCGGCCGCGGCGAACCGCGTGCGCTCGACGTCGTCGTAGTCCTCGGCGTCGACGGATGCCGCGAGACGGGCCGCCTGCTCGCGCACCGCATCACCGCGGTCGCCCGAACCGGTGTGCAGCGCGACGTCGTGCAGCAACTGGAACATGCGCGCCGCGACGACGGGATCGCTCGCGCCGTACCGGCGCGGCTGCTCGAGCGCCACCTCCAGCAGCTCGGCGAACTCCTGCGGGCGGTGCACGAGGCGCGGGACGCCCTCCTCATCGACCAGGGCGGCGGGCTCCGGGTCGAGTCGCGCGATCGCGCACAGCAGCGCTGCGAGGTGGCTCAGCGCGTGCACCGCCGTGGTCGGATCGTTCACGCCGGGGGAGAGCGCACGGGCCGCGATGTCGACGAGCTGGCGGAGCCCGAAGCCGATGTCCTGCGCGGCGGTGCGCTCGTAGCCCGTGTCGTGGGCGGCCACCACGGCGTCGGCGATCTCGGACGGGTCGCGCTCAGGGGCATCCGCTCGCCTCTCGCCCCCGTCGGTGCGCGGCCACCAGTCGGCCAGCGGCGTGCCCTCGATGACGCTCGAGCCGATCGCGCGGCGCTCGACGATGACGATGTCGAACGTCTCGCCCGCCTCGATGAGCGCGTGGCGGTCGACGCCGGTCAGGAACCCGGAGTGCCTGGCGAGCACCGTCGTCGCGTCCGCCGGCTGCGACGGTGCGGTCGCGACCCCGTCGAGTTCCGTCGCCGCGAGCAGGTCGATCGTGCGCTGCGTCTCGTCGTGCACGTCGCGCATGATCGTCTCCACGCGGAGCTGGCGGGCGAGATGGGCGAGGAACAGCACGAGCACGATCACGCTGGCGAACGTGAGCACGCTCGCGAGGGTGACTGCGATGCGGGGGATGAACGGATCGCCGTCGGCGTCGTCCACCGTGCGCAGCACCGTGAGCGCGAAGGCGAACGTGGCGAGGAAGAGCGCGAGCGTGCCGTGCACCATGCGGTCCTGCGCGAACAGTCGCAGCACGCGCGGCGACGCCTGGCTGCTCGCGAGCTGCAGCGCGACGACGGTCAGCGAGAACGTGAGCGACGTGGCGGTGATGAGCGAGCCGGCGATGGCCGAGAGCACCGCGCGCGCCGAGTTGGTGCCGCCGGCGAACAGCACGGCCTGCACCGCCGCCGGGAGATCCGGGTCGAGTGCACGGTCGATCGCCGGGATCGCGAGGCCCGCGATGACCGCGGCCACGACCGCGGCGGTCGGCACCGGCCAGAGCCTCGTGCCGAACGCGTCCACGAACGCGGCCCACCTGCGGAGCATCCGCCCCCTGCCGGCATCCGCTCGGCTCGCCTGCACCACGGCACCTCCTCGTGTCGGTGGTGCCGATCGTACCGGCCGATCGTACCGGCCGACCGCCGGTCAGATGCGAGCGAGCGCGCGCGAGATGACGCTCGTGAAGAAGTCGAGGCCGTCGACGCCAGAGCGCATGGCCTCGACGGTGTCGGGGCCGAAGCCCGGCTCCACCGCGTGCTCGGGGTGCGGCATCAGGCCGACCACATTGCCGCGCGCGTTGGTGATGCCCGCGATGTCGCGCAGCGAGCCGTTCGGGTTCACGCCGATGTAGCGGAACACCACGCGGCCCTCGTCTTCGAGGCGGTCGAGCGTGTCGTCGTCGGCGATGAACCCGCCCTCGCCGTTCTTCAGCGGGATGGTGATCTGCTGGCCCAGCTCGAAGTCGCCCGTCCAGTCGGTCGCGGTCGTCTCGACCGACAGCACCTGGTCGCGGCAGATGAAGTTGCCGTGGTCGTTGCGGATGAGGCCGCCCTCGAGCAGGCGTGCCTCCGTGAGCATCTGGAACCCGTTGCAGATGCCGAGCACGGGCATGCCGTGCCGTGCCGCGTCGATGACCTCGGCCATGATCGGCGACAGGCTCGCGATCGACCCGCAGCGCAGGTAGTCGCCGTAGCTGAACCCGCCCGGCAGCACGAGCGCGTCGACGCCCTCGAGGTCGTGCGAACCGTGCCAGAGCGCGACCGGCTCGGCGCCCGCGAGGCGCACCGCGCGCTGGGCGTCGCGGTCGTCGAGCGAGCCCGGGAAGGTGATGACGCCGACGCGCATGGTCAGTGCGTCTCGCCCGCGGGGGCGTCGTAGCCGACCCCGTCGTGCGCCTCGGGCGCGGTCGCGGCGGCCTCGGCGAGCTCCGCGTCGGTGAGCGACACGTCGACCGTCTCGCTGTCGGTGTCGTCGGCCGGCGGCGCCGTCACGTCGTCGTCGCCCCAGTGGATCGCGACGACGTCCTCGATCACGCCGTTCGAGAGGATGTCGGCCGCGATCTGCTCGATGTCGGCGCGCACCGCGTCATCGACGGGACCGTCGACGGTGAGCTCGAATCGCTTGCCGATGCGCACGCCGGTGACGGCCTCGTGACCCGTGCGGGAGAGGGCGCCGGCGACGGCCTTCCCCTGCGGGTCGAGCAGCTCGGCCTTGGGCATCACGTCGACGACGATGGTGGGCACCGTGGTTCTCCGTCCGATGGGTGATGGGATGCCCCTGAAGTCTACCGGCGCGCGGGTCAGGAGTCGGTGCCGGTGCTGCCGCTGCCCTCCTGCCCGTTCCACTCCCCGCGGTCGGGGCGCTCGCCCGGGCCGCCGGGGAACTCGCGGTCGAGCGGGCGGTCGACGCCGACGACGGCGCGCACGTCGAGGATGCCGGTGGTCGCGGCGCCCGTGGCGAAGCCGGCACCGAAGAGTAGGAGCGCGGCGACGGCGCCCGCGGTGATGAGGAACCAGAGTCGGCGGTACCAGGGGGTGGTGGGATCGGGTTCTGGCTCGGCCGTCGCCGTTGCAGCTGCGGCGGGCGCGGCGGCCTGCGGCAGCGGGGTGGTCGGCCCGGTGGGAGCGGCGGGCTCGGGGGTGTCGGCCGGGGTGGCGGCAGCGGATGCCTCTGAGGCATCCGCTCGCTCGGTCTCGGTCTCGGTCTCGGTCTCGGTCTCGGTCTCGGTCTCGGGCTTGGGCTCGGGCTCGGGCTCGGGTGTCGTGTCGGCGTCGTCGCCGGGCTGCTCGGGGGTGCGGTCGTCGTTCTGCATGTGAGCCATGCTCGGCGACCGGGCTATGGGCGGCCCCGCACCGGGCTATGGATTCGCCCAGACCTCGGACGACGGGTCGGCCGGCGCGTGTCGACTCAGGCCAGCCCGGCCTCGCGGGCGCGGATCGCGCGCAGGGCCTCGCGCACCGCCGCCATGCCGTGGAACGTCTCCTCGAAGCTCGTCGACAGCGGCGAGAGGCCCACGCGCAGCCCGCCGGGGTCGCGGTAGTCGGGGATCACGTCCTGTTCCCACAGCGTCGCGACGACCTCGCGCATCGAGGGGTGCGACAGCGTGACGTGCCCGCCGCGCTCGGCCGCCGCGCGCGGCGAGGCGACCTCGACCCCCAGCGGCGCGAGCCACTCGTCCGACAGCGCGATCGCGAACTCCGTCAGCGCGACCGACTTCGCGCGCACCGCGGGCATGCCGGCGTCGCCGATCATCTCGATCGTGTCCTGCATGGCGAGCATGCCGACGATCGGCGGGGTGCCGCTGATGAAGCGGCGGATGCCCCATGCCGGCACGTACTCCGGACCCATCGCGAATACGTCGGCGGTGCCCATCCAGCCCTGGATCGGCTGCGCGAGCGCCGCCTGCAGGTCGTCGCGCACGTACGCGAACGCGGGGGAGCCGGGGCCGCCGTTCAGGTACTTGTACGTGCAGCCGACCGCGAGGTCGAACCCCCAGGCATCCGCCTCGACCGGCACCGAACCGGCCGAGTGGCAGAGGTCCCACAGCACCAGCGCGCCGGCGTCGTGCGCGATGCGCGTGAGCTCGGGGGCATCCGCCAGATGGCCCGACCGGTAGGCGACGTGGCTCAGCACGACGAGGGCGGTCTCGGGGCCGACCGCCGCGCGCAGCTGCTCGACGGTGACGCCCGAGTCGCGCGCCACCTCGATCCAGCGCAGGCGCGCGCCGCGCTCGCGGGCGATTCCCTCGAGCAGGTAGCGGTCGGTGGGGAAGTCGTCGCTGCCGACCACGATCTCGACGCGGGCGGGGTCGCGGGCGAGCTGCGCGTCGACGGCCGCACGCGCGAGCTTGTAGAGCAGCACGGTCGTGGAGTCGCCGATGACGGTCTGGCCGGGCGCGGTGCCGATGACGTGCCTGCCGATGTCGTCGCCGATGCGGAACGGCAGCTCCATCCACTGCTCGTCCCACCCGCGGATGAGTCGCTCGCCCCACGCCTCGCGCAGGAAGCGCTCGACCCGCTCGATCGCCGACACCGCCGGGCGACCCAGCGAGTTGCCGTCGAAGTAGACGAGGGGCGTGTCGGCGCCGTGGAAGCGCGCGCGGTGATGGGCGAGGCCGTCGGCGCGATCCTGGCGGCGCGCCCACGCGAGGTGGCGGTCGAGACTCATGGGCTCCATTCTCGGCGACGCGCCCCGGTTCGGCCCGTCTCGGGCGCGCGGGCCCGTCAGGTCGGCACGTGCCGTTCACGCCGGCCCGTCAGGTCGGCACGTGCCGTTCACGCCGGCCCGTCTCGGGCGCGCGGGCCCGTGTTCGAACGCGGGCCGGCGTGACGTGGGCGGGCCGGAACCTCAGTGCTGTCGCGTTCGGCCCGCTCGAGTCGTTCGGGCACCGTCGAACTCGACGTGCCCGAACGAGCTGAGCGTGCCCAGACGACGGGCACGTGCCCGGCGAGCCGGCCAGCGGCGCGCGACGCGGCCAGCCGTGCACGACTGGCCGGGTTGCGTTGGGCTGGCCGGGTCGCGCGGCACGTGCCGCGTTGCGTGGGTTGCCACGGGCGGTCGGATGCCACGGGGCGGCGCGCGGTCGGATGCCGCGGGGCGGCGCGGGCGGGGCGGATGCCGCGGGGCCGCGTCAGATGTGCTGCTCGAACGCCTCGGCGGGCACGACGTGGGCGCCGGTCAGCCAGTCGGCGAGCTCGTCGGCCGCCGCCGGGGGCAGGCCCGGGATCCACGTGGCGAGGCCGTCCGGCGGGCCGACCGGCCAGGTCGCGGTCATCGCGGCGAGCACGTCGGCGGGGGAGAGCCCGGCGTCGAGCAGGCCCTGCACCTCGCGCGGGTTCACGCCGAGCGGGAGGTCGCCGTTGCCGAGGTCGGTGCCCGAGAGCACCGTGCCGCCGGCCGCGTGGAAGCGCGCGAGGTTGTCGAGCGCGACCGCGTGGTCGGCGCCGCGGCCGCCGCGGTCGTGGATGTCGAGCGACGAGATCCAGCGCTGCCCGGCGGCGACGGCGCGGGCGATGAGCGCGTCGTCGAGCCGCTCGGTCCACGGCGTGTGCGCGAGCGCGTCGACACCGGCGTCGAGCGCACGCTCGGCCATGCCCGCGCCTTGCACGTGCGCGACGACCGGCAGCCCGGCTTCGCGTGCGGCGGCGACGACCTCAGCGAGCCCGTCCGGGTCGAAGACGGCTCCGTCATCGGCGTGCAGCGTCACCTTGACGACGGATGCCCCGAAGGAGTGCTGCTCCTCGACCGCAGCCTCGGCGGGAGTGCGCCCGGCGGTGTGGTGCTCGAGTCGGCCGGTCTCCACCGAGCGCACGGCGCCGGCCGGCGCCCAGTCTCGCCCGGTCGGGTAGCCGCCCGGAGCGGTCAGGAACGCGCCCGCGTACGCGATCTGCGGCGAGTGGTGCTCGTCGGCGAGGCGCGACAGCGCGGCGGGCTCGCCGCCGAGGTCGAGCACCGCGGCGACACCGCCCGCGACGATGCCGTGCAGATCGACGAGCGCGAGGTGCACGTGGTGGTCGCAGAGCGGGGGGAGGGCGACGCCGTCCTCACCCGTGACGCCGTGACGCACGTGCCGGGCGAGCGGGCCGAGCAGCGGATCCACGTCGGTCACGGTGCCTCCTCGGGTCGGGCGACCGGGCGGATGCAGCGGTGTGCGGGACCGTCGGGCGAGGGGTGCGCGCAGCCGGGCATCCGTCACGCCCCGATCTCGGTGCGCACGGCGTACAGCTCGGGGAAGAACGTGAGCTGCAGCGCCTGCTGCAGGAACGGGGCGCCGCTCGAGCCGCCGGTGCCGGTCTTCATGCCGATGATGCGCTCGACCGTCTTCAGGTGGCGGAAACGCCAGAACTGGAAGTTGTCCTCGAGGTCGACGAGCTCCTCGCAGGTCTCGTACGCCGACCAGTGGTGCTCGGTGTCGGCGTAGATCGCCGTGAACATCGGCACGAGGTTCGGCTGGTAGGTCCACGCCTTCGTGACGTCGCGGTCGAGCACGGCCTTCGGCACGGGGTAGCCGGCACGTGCCAGAAGTCGCAGGAACTCGTCGTACAGGCTCGGCGATTCGAGTGCCTCGCGCAGCAGCGCGGTGGCGGCGAGGTCGTTCTCGAAGACCTGGAGCATCCGCTCGTTCTTGTTGCCGAGCACGAACTCGACCGCGCGGTACTGGTACGACTGGAATCCGCTCGCGTTGCCGAGGAAGTCGCGGAACTGGCTGTACTCGGTCGGCGTGAGCGTGGCGAGCACCGACCACTGCTCGGTGAGCGTGCGCTGGATGTGCTTGACGCGCGCGATGCACTTCAGCGCCGGGGCCAGCTCGTCGTGGCGGAGCAGGTCGCGCGCCGTGCGCAGCTCGTGCAGCATGAGCTTCAGCCAGAGCTCGGTGGTCTGGTGCTGGATGATGAACAGCAGCTCGTCGTGGTGCTCGGGGCGGCTGACCGGATGCTGCGCCGAGAGCACCTGCCCGAGCTCGAGGTAGCCGCCGTAGCTCATGCGCTCGCTGAAGTCGGTCACGACCGAGTCCTCGATCGTGCGCGTGTTCTGCTCGACGCCGGTGTGCTCCTCGTCCGCGCTCACGATCGCCAGCCTAGCGAGGCCGGTGTGCGCGGCGCGGGCGTCGGCGGGCGCGCCTATGCTCGGGCGCATGGGGGAGCAGCTGAGGTTCCGCGCCGAGGTGTGGCAGTGGGAAGCGCGCACCGAGGAGGGCTGGTTCTTCGTGACCCTGCCGGTGGGCCCGTCGGAGGAGATCGCCGACCGGCCGCGCCCGCCGCGCGGATTCGGGTCGGTGAAGGTGCGTGTGCGGGTCGGCGGGTCGAGTTGGTCGACGTCGATCTTCCCCGATTCGAAGGCGGGCGCGTACGTGCTGCCGCTCAAGAAGGCGGTGCGGAAGGCCGAGGGCATCGAACTCGGCGATGAGGTCGAGGTCGAGCTGGAGACGGTCGAGTAGGCGGCGCTCAGCCGGCGGCGCGGACCTGCACGACGTTGTCCCACGGGTCGTCGAACTCGAGCGAGCGCCCGTCGTCGCGCGCGGCCACGCCGAAATGCGCCATGCGCTCCCCCAGCTCGCCGACGTCGTCGGCGCCCGGCACGACGATCTCGACGCGTCCGAGCCCGAGCGCGAGCTGGCGGCGACCAGCGCCCGCGCTCTTCCAGGTGTTCATCGCCATGTGGTGGTGGTACCCGCCGGCCGACACGAACAGCGCCTGCGGACCGAACGTCGCGGTGGTCTCGAAGCCGAGGCGGTCGACGTAGAACTCGCGGGCGCTCGCGATGTCGCCGACGGACAGGTGCACGTGCCCCACGACGGCGTCGCCGAGGCGCGGCCCCGAGGCATCCGTCGTCATGCCCTGCTCGGTCAGGTGCTCCTGCAGGAAGCCGTTCGGATCGAGGAACAGCGTGTCCATCTCGACCGAGCCGTGCGTCCACGACCACTCGGTGCGGTCGCGGTCCCAGTAGAGCTCGACCCCGTTGCCCTCGGGGTCGTCGAAGTAGAACGCCTGGCTGACGAGGTGGTCGGCGCTGCCGGTGAAGGTGCCGGGGTAGCGGGTCGCGACCGAGTAGACGGCGGCGGCGAGCGCGGCCTGGTCGTCGAAGAGCACGGCGGTGTGGAAGAGCCCCGCGCTGCGCGGGCTCGCGTGCTTCAGCTCGGGCGCGTGCTGGAGGATCACGACCGGCGTCGCGCCGCGGCTGAGCACGGCGACCGGGCCGTCGTGGCTCAGCAGGTCGAGCGTGACGCCGTCGCGGTAGTAGCGGATCATCGCGTCGAGGTCGGCGACGCGCAGCGTGACCGCGCCCATGCCGGTGTCGGGCGACAGCAGATCGGATGCGCCGGGGCGATTAGTTGTACTCACAAGTAAATCCAACTGCCGTGCCGGGGTGCGTATTCCCTCAGGCGGGCCGGTCGGTGAGTCGCTCGATCAGCGCCCGGTACCGCTCGGCGGTGCGCTCGACGATCTCGGTGGGCAGCGTCGGTGGCGCCGGCACCGACTCGGCGTCCCAGTTCGCGGCCAGCCAGTCGCGCACGATCTGCTTGTCGAAACTCGCCATGCGCAGCTCGGGGGTCGCGCCGGTCGCGTAGGCCTCGGCGTCCCAGTAGCGACTCGAGTCGCTCGTCAGCACCTCGTCGGCGAGCGTGACGATGCCCGTGTCGCGGTCGGCGCCGAACTCGAACTTGGTGTCGGCGAGGATCACCCCGCGAGCCTCGGCGATGGCGGATGCCCGTGCGAACACGTCGAGCGAGATCGCACGCAGCTGCTCGGCGACTACGTCACCCACCAGCTCCACCGTGCGCTCGTACGAGATGTTCTCGTCGTGCTCGCCCATCGGTGCCTTCCACGCGGGCGTGTAGATCGGCTCGGGCAGGCGGTCGCCGTTCTGCAGGCCCTCGGGCAGTCGGATGCCGCAGACGGTGCCCTCCGCCCGGTACTCCTTCCAGCCCGACCCGGTGAGGTAGCCGCGCACCACGCACTCGACCGGGAACATGCGCAGCGGCCGCACGAGCATCGACCGCGCGGCGACGACGGCGGGCACGGCCGGCACGTCGAGCCGGTCGTCCTCGGCGTACGCGAGGTGGTTCGGAACGTCGGCGAGCTGCGCGAACCACCAGTTCGACAGCGTCGTGAGCAGCGCGCCCTTCTCCGGGATGCCCGGCTCGAGCACGTGGTCGAACGCGCTCACGCGATCGGTCGCCACGACCAGCGCGACCGGGGCCGTCGCCATGGGATCGCCCGTCCAGGTGTCGTCGTCGGTCATCGACGCGGTCGGCACGTAGAGGTCGCGCACCTTGCCCGAGTAGACGTGGGTCCAGCCGGCTTCGGCGAGGTCGTTGCTCACGCGTCCAGTGTAGGTTGGCGGATGGCACGGGCCCATGCCCGTGCGCCGCGCGACCTGGTGGTGCACGCGGATGCGGACTCCTACGGCGACACGCCGCGCGGACGGGGCTGCGCCGCGGCGTGGCGCCGCCGATCTCCGCATCCGCGAACACGCGGCGTCAGCGCGTCGGGGCCGAACGTAGGAGATTCGGGCGGCTGGGCGGCGGGGGTGCGGCGTGTCGGGCGGATCGTCCTACGTTCGGTGCACGGCGGCTCGGGACGGTTGTGCGGAACGTAGGAGATTCGGGCGGGCGGATGCTACGGAGCCGGCGCGTCGGTGAGATCGTCCTACGTTCCGCACGCGCGGGCGTGCGCCGGACGGAACGAGCGGGTCAGCCGGCGACGCGGGCCGCGATGTCGGTGCGGAACTGGCCGCCGTCGAGGTGGATGCGGCCGATCGCGTCGTACGCGCGGGCGCGGGCGGTGACGAAGTCCTCGCCGGTGGCGACCACGTTGAGCACGCGCCCGCCGGTCGCGACGAGCGGCGCGGCGGCGTCGCCCGGGTCGCCGTCGACGGGCACCGCCGTCGCCGCGTGCGCCAGGTGCACCCCGGGCACCGCTGCCGCGTCGGCGAGCCCGTGCAGCAGGCGACCGGTGCGGGGCTGCTCCGGGTACCCCTCGCTCGCGAGCACCACGGTGACCGCCGCATCCGCTCGGAATTCGGGGCGCTCGAGCGAACCCAGCCCGCCGGTCGCGGCCGCCATGAGCAGGCCCGACAGCGGCGTCGCGAGGCGCGGCAGCACGACCTGCGTCTCGGGGTCGCCGAAGCGCGCGTTGAACTCGATGACGCGGATGCCGCGCTCGGTGATGATGAGCCCGCAGTAGAGCAGGCCGATGAACGGGGTGCCGTCGGCGTCGAGCTGTCGCACCGTCGGCAGCGCGATCGTCTCGATCACCTCGTCGACGAAGGCCTGCTCGCTGCCGAACCGGTCGTCGAGCCACGGCAGCGGCGAGTAGGCGCCCATGCCGCCCGTGTTCGGACCCTCGTCGCCGTCGCCGAGGCGCTTGTAGTCCTGTGCGGGCGAGAGCGGCAGCACGTTCGTGCCGTCGGAGAGGAGGAACAGCGACACCTCCTGCCCGTCGAGGAACTCCTCGACGAGCACGCCGCCGTGCTGCAGCCAGAACGTCGCGTGGGCGAGGGCGGCGTCGCGGTCGTTCGTGACGAGCACGCCCTTGCCCGCTGCGAGGCCGTCGGCCTTGACCACGTACGGCGTGCCGAACTCGTCGAGCACGCGCTCCGCGTCATCCGTCGTCTGTAGCCGCTCGGCGCGGCCGGTGGGCACCCCCGCGGCGTCCATCACGTGCTTCGCGAAGGCCTTCGAGCCCTCGAGCTGCGCGGCCGCCTTGCCCGGGCCGAAGACCGCGATGCCGCGCGTGCGCAGGGCATCGGCGACGCCCGCGACGAGGGGCGCCTCAGGGCCGATCACGACGAGCTCGACATCGTTGTCGAACGCGAAGTCGGCGACCACGACGGGGTCGTTGGCGTCGAGGGCGATGGTGGTGACCGTGCCCGCCTCGGGGTCGGGGGCGGATGCGGCGATGCCGGCGTTGCCGGGCGCCGCGACGATCTCGTGGCCGGCCCGTTCGGCCAGCAGTGCGGTGATGATGGCGTGCTCCCGCGCGCCCGAGCCGAGGACCAGGATTCTCACCGTCTCAGGCTACCCGACCGGCTCCGAACCGCCGCCGGTGAGGCGGCCGTCGTGCGCCCGCACCGGTGGCAGGATGGGCGCATGGCACGCGCGCGCATCAACGACGAGGACGGCTGGGCCGCGCTGCGGGCGGCGATCGGCGCAGAGGACGCGGCCGACCACGCCGGAAACCCCGACGCGGCGGTCGTCAACCCCGACGCGGGCGCCGCCTCGGTGGCATCCGTCGACCGGCAGACCCTGTCGCTCGCCGTGCACTTCAGCCTGCAGCTGCTCGCCGAGAAGGCGCCCGGCAACACGCTCGAGGTGCGGGTGCCGCCGTTCGCGGTGGTGCAGTGCGTCGAGGGCCCGCGTCACACGCGCGGCACGCCGCCGAACGTCATCGAGACGGATGCCGCGACCTGGCTCGGCCTCGCCGCCGGCACGATCACCTGGGACGCCGCCGTCGCGTCCGGCGCGGTGCAGGCGTCGGGCACGCGCGCCGACCTGCGCGACCAGCTGCCGCTCGTCTGAGTCCGTGGGGTCGGCCCGGGGCCACCCGCTCCGGCCGGCCGATTCACCGCACGGCCCGACCTCACAGCAACGCCTGCGACAATGGGCGCGTGAACGACTCTTCCGCGCCGAACGAGCACGCCGAGGTCACCCGCGACGAGGTGACGGTGCGCCGCTCGCCGCGCTACCCGCGGTTCCTCGCGCTCGGCTTCGGTGTCGGCGCGCTGATGGCGCTCATCCTCACCTTCGCGTTCCCCGAGGTGGAGGACTTCGACAAGGGGCAGATCTTCGGGTTCCTGCTGCTGGTGCTGGGCGCAATCGGCGTGGCGCTCGGCGCGGTGCTGGCCCTCGTGCTCGATCGGGTCATGGCGGGGCACGCCCGCACGGTCATCGCCGAGCACGCGGAGGTGCACCCGCAGACCGACACCATCGAGCGTGCGGTCGCCGAGGCGGAGCTCGGCGGGGCGGATGCGGCTCAGGCCGACGCGGCCCCGAGCAGCGACGCGAAGCGCTCGACCGAGCCCCCCGCAGTCTCGAGCTGATCGGCGTCGAGCGCGACGCGCAGCACTCCCCCGACGCGCGCGAACACGACCGGTGACCCGGCTTCGGCGACCGCCGCGCGCAGTTCGTCGTCGAGCTCGTTCAGGTGCAGCAGGCGGAACGGCACGCCGAGTCGCGCGACCATCTCGTCCCACTCGGGGCGCCTGCGCCAGGTGTGCGTGATGTCGCAGAGCGCGCAGTGCGCGGTGCCGAGGAACTTGCCGACGATGTAGCGCACTTCGCCCACCGGGCCGCCGTCGGCGTGGTAGACGCCGACGTACTCGGTCGGGCCGGTCGCCGCGGTCGCGCCGGAAGGGTCGGTCGCGATCACGACAGCTGCGTGCGCTCGACCCAGTCGAGGTACTCCTCGGTGACCGTGCCGGTGACGTAGTCGCCCGTGAAGCACGACAGGTCGAGCTGCTCGATCGAGGTGCCCTCGGTGATCGCGGCCTGCAGGTCGGCGACCTCCTGGTAGATCATGTGGTCGGCGCCGAGCTCGGCGGCGATCTCGGGGATCTTGCGACCGTGCGCGACCAGCTCGGCGCGGGTGGGCATGTTGATGCCGTACACGTGCGGGAAGCGCACGGGTGGGGCGGCTGAGGTGAAGGTGACCTTGTTGGCGCCGGCGGCGCGGGCCATCTCCACGATCTCCTTCGAGGTCGTGCCGCGCACGATCGAGTCGTCGACGATGAGGATGTTCTTGCCCTTGAACTCCGAGCCCATGGCGTTGAGCTTCTGGCGCACGCTCTTCTTGCGCTGCGCCTGCCCGGGCATGATGAACGTGCGGCCCACGTAGCGGTTCTTGTAGAAGCCCTCGCGGTACTCGACGCCGAGCTTGCGGGCGACCTGCATGGCCGCCGGGCGCGACGAGTCGGGGATCGGCATGACGACGTCGATGTCGCCGAGCGGCGCGTGCCGCGCGACGGTGTCGGCGAGGCGGTCGCCCATGCGCAGGCGTGCCTCGTAGACCGAGATGCCGTTCATGATCGAGTCGGGGCGCGCGAGGTAGACGTACTCGAACGAGCAGGGCACGAGGCGCGGGTTCGCGGCGCACTGGCGCGAGTACATCTCGCCCTGCATGGTGATGAACACGGCCTCGCCGGGTGCGATCTCGCGCACGATCTCGTAGTCGCCGTTCTCGAGCACGAGCGACTCGGATGCCACGATCCACTCGTCGCCCACGAGCCCGGCGGTGCGCCGGCCGAGCACGAGCGGGCGGATGCCGTACGGGTCGCGGAACGCGAGCAGCCCGTGGCCGGCGATCATGGCGATCGCGGCATACGACCCCTCGACGCGCTCGTGCACGTTGCGCACAGCGTTGAACACCTGGTCTGGGTCGAGGTCGAGCGAGCCCGACACCTCGCCCTGCAGCTCGGTGGCGAGCACGTTCAGCAGCATCTCGGTGTCGCTGGCGGAGTTCATGTGCCGGCGGTCCTTGTGGAACAGGTCGCCGGCGAGCTCGCGCGTGTTCGTCAGGTTGCCGTTGTGGATCAGGATGATGCCGTACGGCGCGTTCACGTAGAACGGCTGCGCCTCGCGCTCGTTGGCGGCGTCGCCCTTGGTCGCGTAGCGCACGTGGCCGAGGCCCATCGTGCCGAGGAGGGCCCGCATGTCACGCGTGCGGAACGCCTCGCGCACCTGGCCGCGCCCCTTGTGGATGTGGAACTGCGGGCCGTCGGCGGTCGCGATGCCGGTCGAGTCCTGCCCGCGGTGCTGCAGCAGGAGGAGGCTGTCGTAGATCTGCTGGTTGACCGGTTCGGTAGAGACGATTCCGACGATGCCGCACATGCGTGGCGTGGCTCCTGGGGTGAGGGAGGTGCGAGTGCCCCGGACCGGGCAGGGCAATCCTCCCACACGCTCGATGGGTGAAGGCTGGGTGGGCGTCGGGTGAACGGCGGGCGGATGCCTCGGGGCGACGGGCCAGGTCACGAATGCATCACGGGTACTTGCTTCTGAACTTTCTTTAGTCCTAAATTAAGAGCGTCCCGACACCGGGACCCCGACACACCCGAGGAATCGATGGCGATCCACTCATCCACGCGTACCGACGTGAACCGCTCGGCCATCCTGGCGCGGCTCGGCGCCGGCGGACCTGCCTCGCGCGCCGATCTCGCGCGGGCGCTCACGCTGTCGCCGGCCCTCATCACGCAGCTCGTGAAGGACCTGATCACCGACGGCCTCGTCGTCGAGCTGGATCAAGCGCCGTCGAACGGCGGCAGGCCGGCCCGGATGCTCGGGCTCGCCGCATCCGCGGGACGCGCCGTCGGCGTCAAGGTCGTCGCCGACCACGTGGCGTTCGTCGAGGTGGGAATCGACGGCCAGGTCGTGCGCTCGGCGAGCACCCCCTTCGACGCCACGTCGAGCACCTTCGTCTCGGAGCTGGTGGAGCGGATTCGCGAGTTCATCGGCTCTGGGTCGGACGTGAACCTCCTGGGACTCGGCGTGGGCGTACCCGGCAGCGTGGACAGCCCCGGCAACGGCGTCGTCGAGTCCGCCCAACTGGGCTGGAACGGCGTCGAGCTCGGGGACGCGCTGCGACGGGCCATCGGGCTGCCGGTGATCGTCGAGAACAACGTGAACGCGCTCGCTGTCGCCGAACGCCTGTTCGGCCTCGGCCGGTCGCACGACGACTTCCTCGTCGTCACGATCGGAACGGGCATCGGCGCCGGCATCGTCGTCGACGGCAGCGTGCTCCGCTCGGCGTCCGGCGGCGCCGGCGAGATCGGCCACATTCCGGTGGCGGACGACGGGCCGCGTTGCACGTGCGGCAACGACGGCTGCCTGGAGTCGCTCATCAGCGAGGCGGCGCTCGTCGCCCAGGCTCGCTCCGCGGGGGCCATCGAGCCGGCGGCGGGCATCGATGCGCTGCTGGCCGCGGCCGACGGCGGCGACGAGGGTGCGCTCGGCATCTTCCGGGAGGCCGGCCGGCTGCTCGGTCGCACGCTCGCGGGCATCGTCCACACCATCGACCCGGCGCTCGTCGTGGTGCTCGGTGAGGGGACCAGCGCCTGGCGGCACTGGTCCCCGGGGTTCGAGCCGGCGTTCCGGTCGCACCTGCTGCGACACCGGCGCAGCATCCCGGTCGAGGTCGAGACCTGGCAGGACCAGAGCTGGGCCCAGGGCGCTGCGGCCCTTGTGCTCGCCACGCCGTTCGATGCCGCGGGCGCCGGAGACCAGGGCCGACTCATCCGTGCGCGCCTGGCGGGTCAGGTGGCCACGCCATGACCGCGCTCATCGGCGAAGCCACCGGCGAGGTGCTGCGCGACGGTGCCGGTCGGCCGGTCCGCTCGCAGCCGCCGCGCGGCCGCACACAGCGCTCGCGCCGGGTCCGCTACGCCCTCACCGTCGCCGCCTTCCTGCTGCCGAGCGCGGTGCCGCTGGCGATGTTCACGCTCGGCCCCATGATCGGCGCGGCGTGGATCAGCCTCACGGAGTGGAATCTCATCTCCCCCGCCACATGGGTCGGCCTCGACAACTACGCCACGCTGCTCACCGACCCCGAGACCGGCGAGGTCTTCCTCCACACGCTGTACTACATCGCGGGGTACCTCCCGATGGTCTACATCGGCGGCCTCGCGATCGCGCTCGCGCTGAACACGGCGCTCCGCGGGCGAACCCTGCTCCGCGGGATCTACTTCCTCCCGGTCGTGACCAGCTGGATCGTCGTCGCCCTCGTCTGGCGCTGGCTGCTCAACCCGGCGAACGGCGTGGTCAACACCGTGCTCGCGTTCTTCGGCATCGACGGGCCCGGCTGGTGGACCGACCCGGCCTGGGCGATGCCCTCGATCATCCTCGCCTCGGCGTGGAAGGACCTCGGGTTCGTGATGGTGATCCTGCTCGCAGGGCTCCAGGCGATCGACCCCGAACTCCTCGACGCCGCTCGGGTCGACGGGGCCGGCTGGTGGCGACGGCTGTTCTCGGTCATCCTGCCGCTGCTGTCGCCCGCGACGTTCTTCGTCATCGTGATCTCGCTCATCAACGGGTTCCAGGTCTTCGACCAGGTCTATGCGATGACGGGCGGCGGACCCGGCGGTGCGACGCAGGTCGTCGTCCAGCAGATCTACGACCTCACGTTCCGGTACGGGCAGGCCGGCGAGGCATCCGCCCTGTCGTGGATGCTCTTCGCCGTGATCCTCGCCGTGACCCTGATCCAGATCCGCGGACAGCGCAGGTGGGTGAACTATGGCTGAGACGACCCTGACGGCCCCCGCCCCCGCTCGCGGCACTCGGCGCCGCAGCGCGGCGGCACGCGCCGCGCTCTCGCGCAGCGTGCTCCTGCACGTCGTGATGGTCATCGGCGCGCTGGCGATGTTCTTCCCCTTCTACTGGACGGTGGTGACCTCGCTCACCCCGGGGACCGGGCTGAGCTCGACCCCGTCGCTGATCCCCGCGGACCCCGGCTTCGACGCGTACCGGCAGCTGTTCTCCGACCTGCCGTTCGCGAGGATCGTCGGCAACAGCCTGCTGCTCGCGACCATCACGACGCTGGCGCAGCTGTTCACGAGCGCCACCGCCGCGTACGCGTTCAGCCGGCTGCCCTTCCGCGGGCGCACCGTGGTGTTCGGCATCTACCTCGCGACGATGATGATCCCCCTGCAGGTGCTCGTGGTGCCGCTGTTCGCCGAGCTGCGCGCCTGGGGCCTCGTCGACACGTACCTCGGCGCGCTGCTGCCGACCCTCGCCGCCGCATTCGGCGTGTTCCTGCTGCGACAGGCGATGAACCAGGTGCCGGTCGAGCTCGACGAGGCAGCCGCGATCGACGGCGCCGGCCACTTCCGCATCTTCTGGACGGTGATCCTCCCGAACATCCGGCCGGCGCTGGCGACGCTCGCCGTGTTCGCGTTCATGGGCAGCTGGAACAACTTCCTCTGGCCGCTCGTGGTGCTGCGCTCGCCCGAACTGCAGACGCTGCCCGTCGCGCTCGCCGGGCTCCAGGGCCAGTACACGACCCAGTGGGACGTCGTCATGGCCGGTTCGGTCGTGAGCATCCTGCCGATGCTCGCCATCTACCTCTTCGCGCAGAAGTACGTCATCCAGGGAGTCGCGAACACCGGTCTCAAGTGAGGCGGCCGGTCACCCGTCGCGCATTCCATCCACGTTCCACCCGCACCTCACCCATATCGAAGGAGATACGCACCATGAGGAACACCGCACTGGCCGGCGTCGGCATCGTCGCCGCGGCCGCACTCGCACTCACCGGCTGTGCTGCCGGTGACCAGAGCTCCGACGAGGCCGAGGGCCCCGTCACCATCACCTACAGCAACTTCATCTCGAACGGCGGCAACGAAGAGAACCTCCAGGCGATCGTCGACGCGTTCGAGGAGGAGCACCCCGACATCACCGTCGAGGTCACCACTCTGCCGTACGCCGATTACGGGACCGCGCTGCAGACGGACCTCGCGGCCGGCACCGTCTCGGACGTCTTCGACATCGAGTACGCCAACTTCGCGCAGTACCAGGCGAACGGCGCGCTGGCCGAGCTGTCGCCGGAGGACTCCGGCGCCTACCGGGCGAGCGTTCTGGAGGCCTACCAGGCCGACGGAGCGCAGTACGCGCTTCCCAGTTCGTTCTCGACCGTCGTGCTCTTCTACAACAGCGACCTCTTCGAGGCCGCCGGCGTCGAGACGCCCACCGGCGACTGGACGTGGGCCGAGGAGCTCGCGGCCGCGGAGGAGCTGACCGACGAGGGCGCCGGCATCTGGGGCGACCACCAGCCGGTCAGCTTCTACGAGTACTACAAGGTGCTCGCCCAGAACGGCGGCGAGTTCCTGAACGCGGATGGCACCGCCGTGGCGTTCAACACGCCCGAGGGCGTCGAGGCGGCCGAGTGGCTCGTCGAGAAGAGCGGCACCGTCATGCCGTCGATCGAGGACGGTCAGGGCACGCCCGACTTCGACACGAACCTGTTCCTGGACGGCAAGCTCGCGATGCTGCACACGGGCATCTGGATGTTCGGCGCATTCGCCGACGTACCGTTCGGCTGGGACATCGCAGTCGAGCCGGGCAACGCACAGCAGGCCAGCGCGCTGTTCTCGAACGCGGTGGGCGTCTCGGCCGGTTCCGAGCATCAGGAGGCCGCGGCCCGGTTCGCCGAGTTCCTCACCTCGAGCGACGTGATGGTCCAGACCCGACTCGACGCGGGCTGGGAGCTGCCGGCGATCTCGGACGAGGCCGCGCTCGACAGCTACCTGACGCTCGGCGACCCGGCGAACCGCCAGGCCGTGTTCGACTCGCTCGAGCAGGTCGCCCTGCCGCCGGTCGTCGCACAGGGCCAGCAGGAGATGCAGGACATCATGACCGAGGAGCTGGTCGAGGCGCAGGCCGGTCGCAAGACCGTGCAGGAGGCCCTGGACTCCGCCGAGGAGCGGATCAACGCCGCGATCGGCGGCTGATCCGCGCACCGAACGGGGCCGGGTGCTCGCACCCGGCCCCTCCCATCACCGAGAAGGCAGCAGCATGACCCTCCGAACCCCCGAGCGCGCCGACATCGCGGCGCTCGCCGTGTCGAGCGCGGATCTCATCGCATCACTCCAGGACGACAGCGGCGCGTACCCCGCGAGCCCGACGTTCTCCGCCTACCGCGGGTACAGCTGGTTCCGCGACGGCGCGTTCATCGCCGACGCCATGTCGAGCGCCGGACGCGCCGAGTCGGCCGAGCGCTTCTTCGACTGGTGCGCCGATGTCGTCGTCGCGCACGACGATGACATCGCCGCGATCGTGGGCGCCGCCGGAACGAGCAGTCCGGCGCCCGACTCGGCGATGCTGGCCACGCGGTTCACCCTCGACGGCCGGGTCGGGGACGACGATTGGTGGGACTTCCAGCTCGACGGCTACGGCACGTGGCTGTGGGCGGTCGCGGAGCACGTGCGTCGTCACGGCGGCGATGCGGCCCGTTGGGGGCGCGCGATCGCACTCACCGTGGACTACCTCGCGAGTTCGTGGCGCCGACCGTGCTTCGACTGGTGGGAGGAGCACGCCGAGCACGTCCACGTCTCCACGCTCGGGTGCATCGCCGCCGGCCTGCGGGCAGCTGCCGCGCTCCGCGTGCTCGATGCCGATCGCCAGGCGCTCGCGGAATCCGCCGCCGACGACGTCGAGCGGCTCATGCGCTCGACGGGTGTCGCGAACGGGCACCTCTCGAAGTGGCTCGGTTCTCCGGCGGTCGACGGCAGCCTCGCCGCGGTCGTCGGGGTCCTGGACGTCGTGCCGGCGGCATCCGACATCGGAGCAGCCACCATCTCTGCGATCGAGCGCGACCTCACCGTCGACGGCGGCGTGCACCGCTTCCTCGACGACACGTTCTTCGGGGGCGGGCAATGGCCGCTCCTGAGCTGCTTCCTCGGGATCGCGCACGCTCGCGCGGGGGACCGGGACCGTGCGGCCGAGTTGCTCGCCTGGGCGTTCTCGACCGCTGAGACCGACGGCACGATGCCCGAGCAGGTCGGCCGGCACCTCCTCGACCCCACGATGGTCGACGAGTGGGTCGAGCGCTGGGGCCCGGTCGCCCTCCCGCTCCTCTGGAGCCACGCGATGTTCATCCGCCTCGCCGTCGAGCTCGACGGCGAACTGATCCACCAGCTCGGCGCCCCGCAGGGCGCCACCCGGGAGGCCACCGCATGATCCGCCACCGGCCGTACGGCTCCGGCCACCCGTACTCGGTCGACACCGAGCAGCGCTGGCCCGTCGATCCGGTTGCCGGCGAGACGCTGAAGCTCGGCGTCCGCGCGTCCGCCGACGTCGGGTCGGTCGCCGTGGAGCTCGAGGAGCAGGATGCCGCAGGCGAGCGCCGGTCGCGGCGCCTTGCGCTGACCCGCGTCGCGAGCACCTCGCGCGGGCAGACCGTGGATGGCGGGCACCTCGCATCGGCGCAGGCACGACTCGCACGGGCGATCGGCGGATGGGCGGTCGAGTTCTCTGCGCCAGCGACGGGGACGGTGCTGCGCTACCGGTTCGTGGGCATCGCCGCCGACGGCAGCGAGCAGTCGACCCGCGAGTTCGGAACGATCGTCGCCGGTTGGGTCGACGCTCCCGACGGCGTCGTCACGGTCGAGGGGGCCGGACGGCTCGTCCGGGGGAGCGTGCGCGTGCTGACCGACGGCGAACGGGTGCGTCGCGTGCGGTTCGCGCTGCCGCTCGTCACTGGTGAGCACGTCACGGGGTTCGGCGAGCGCTTCGATCGGCTCGACCACCGCGGCACCGAGCTCGATGCCGTGGTGTTCGAGCAGTACAAGCGCCAGGGCGCCGAGCGCAAGACGTACCTGCCCATGCCATTCGCACACGTGGTCGGCGGCGCGGGCTGGGGGTTCCACGTGCGCACCTCCCGCCGCACCTGGTTCGACGTCGGCGCGAGCACGAACGATCGGATCGTGGTCGAAGCCGAGGTGGACGCACCCGCAGGCGTTCCCGCCGTCGAGCTCGCGTGCTACGACGGCTCGCCCACCGAGGTGCTCGACGCCTTCCTCGACGAGGTGGGGAGGCCCGAGCAGCTGCCCGACTGGGTCTTCCGGCTCTGGGCCAGCGGCAACGAGTGGAACACGCAGGCGGAGGTCATGCGCCAGATGGACCTCCACCGTGAGCACGGCGTGCCCGTCGGCTCGGTCGTGATCGAGGCGTGGAGCGACGAGCGAACGTTCACGGCGTTCCGGGACGCCGAGTACCGCGTGCACGACGACGGCTCGCCGCACCGTCTGGCCGCCTTCACGTTCCCGCCGGACGGCGCGTGGCCGGACCCGAAGGGCATGGTCGACGAGTTGCACGACCGCGACGTGCGCGTCCACCTGTGGCAGATTCCGCTGCTGAAGGCGCGGCCGCATCCGACCGGGCAGGCGCGGGCGGACGCCGTCTCGGCGAAGGACGCGGGTGTGCTGATCCGGGAGCCGGACGCGCGCAGAGGGCTTCGCCCGTACCGGAACCGCGGCTGGTGGTTCCCGCTCTCGACCATGCCGGATCTCACGGACGCGCGAGCGGCCGGGTGGTGGACCGACAAGCGCCGCTACCTCGTGGAGGAGGTCGGCATCGACGGGTTCAAGACCGACGGCGGGGAGCACGCATGGGGTCGGGAGCTCGAGTACCTCGACGGCACCCGCGGAGCCGAGGGCAACAACCGCTACCCGGTCGCGTACGCCAAGGCCTACGGAGACCTGCTCCGCTCGGCGGGGAAGGCCCCCGTCACGTTCAGCCGCGCGGGGTTCACCGGCTCGCAGGCGCACGGCGCGTTCTGGGCGGGCGACGAGAACTCCACCTGGGAGGCGTTCCGCTGGTCGATGTTCGCCGGGTTGTCCGCGGCCGCGAGCGGGATCGTCTACTGGGGGTGGGACCTCGCCGGCTTCTCCGGGCCGGTCCCCTCCCCGGAGCTGTTCCTGCGTGCCGCTGCCGCGTCGGCCTTCGTGCCGATCATGCAGTACCACTCGGAGTTCAACCACCACCGCACGCCGTCGCGGGACCGGACCCCGTGGAACATCGCCGAGCAGACCGGCGACGACCGCGTCATCCCCGTGTTCCGCGAGTTCGTGCACCTGCGTGAGCGGCTCGTGCCGTACCTGTCCGCGGCTGCCGCGGAGAGCATCCGCACGTCGGCGCCGCTGATGCGGCCGGTGTACTTCGACCATCCGACGTCGGAGGCCGCCTGGTCGCATCCGTTGCAGTGGTTCCTCGGCGACGACCTGTTCGTGTCGCCGGTCGTCACGGAGGGCGAGACCCGGCACGAGGTCGCGCTGCCGCCGGGCGAGTGGGTCGATGCGTGGACGGGGGAGCCGGCCGCAGGCGGGGTGATCACGAGGGTGGAGGTGCCGATCGACCGCATCCCGGTCTACGTGCGTGCCGACGCATGGCCGCGGTTGCGGACGGTCTTCGCGAGCTGAGCGCCTACCGCGCGAACCGCTCCACGAACGTGCGCAGCATGCGCTGCGGCTCGGTGACGGGCGCGCGGCGCACCGACGCGAGCGTGAGCTCGACCTCGTGGTCCTCGAAGTAGCCGTAGCCGGCGTACGCGTCGATGCGCACCTCGATGCCGGGGAGGTCGAGCTCGGGGTGGAACTGGGTCGCGTACACGTTGGCGCCGACGCGGAAGGCCTGCACCGGGCACGCGGGCGACGAGGCGAGCAGCGTCGCCGACGCGGGCAGTTCGCGCACGGCCTCCTTGTGGCCGACGAACGCGTTGAAGGCCGGCGGCATGCCGGCGAAGAGGGGGTCGGATGCCCCGGCGGCGGTCAGGCTCACGGGCACGACGCCGATCTTCTCGGCGTACGCGCCGTCGATGACGGCGCCCTGGTGCGCGCCGAGGGTGCCGACGCCGTAGCAGGCGCCGAGGAACGGGAAGTCGCGCGCGACGACCTCGTCGAGCAGTGCGTCGAACTCGGCCTCGACGCGGCGCTGCACGGCCGACTTCCGCTCGGGCGGGTCGGACGCGTTGAACGGCCCGCCGCCGACGATGATGCCCGAGACGGCGTCGAGGTCGATCGCCGGCATCGGGCCGGCCTCGAGGCGCACCCGCACGAGGTCGCGCTCCTCGAGCCCCGCCCCGCGCAGCATGAGCTCGTACTCCCCGTCGGCAGCGATGTCCTCGGCACGCGTGGCGAGGAGGACGAACGGCTTCACGGGGCCACGATAACCCGGACGAGCGGCTCGGAGGAGGTCAGTAGTGCGACGGTGCGGCGAGCACGGCGATCGTGCAGCGCGAGACGCAGACCGATCGGCCCTGCTCGTCGGTGATGCGGATGTCCCACACCTGCGTGGTGCGGCCGCGCGTGATGGGCCGGGCCTCGCCGAGCACCCAGCCCGAGGCGACGGGGCGCGTGTGGTTGGCGTTGATCTCCATGCCGACGCAGTGGAATCGCTCGCGGTCGACCGTGAACGACGAGCCCCAGCTCGCGAGGGTCTCGGCGAAGAGCACGGAGGACCCGCCGTGCAGCACGCCGCCGGGCTGCCGGGTGCGGCCGTCCACGGGCATCCGCCCCCGGATCGAGTCGTCGGTGAACTCGGTGATCTCGATGCCGAGCGAGCGGATCGCGGTGTCGTCGCAGCGGGAGTCGACCCACTCGGCCGAGGGCAGTTCGTCGGCGAACCAGATGCTCATGCGGTCGAGTCTGTCACGGCGCGACCGGGGCGGTCGGGGCGGGCGGATGCCCCGGGGCGGGCGCTCAGGCCAGCTCGGCGATGATCGGGTGCAGCGCCTCGTCGAACGCCGCCGGGTCGGTGCGGAGCGTGTCGGTCACGGCCACCGTGAGCGAGCCGATCCACCAGATGCCGCGCTCGGCGAGCGGCAGCACCTCGACGTTCAGCTCGAACGAGTGCGCCCGCCGGCCGACCTCGCGCTCGTGCTCGGCGATCGTGCCCGCGTACGCGCGGTAGGCGTCGCCACGGTGCGTCGACGAGCTCGACCGGTACGCCTCGTGCGCCCACTCGGCCCACGAGAGCGCCGCGTCGGCGTGCGGCACGATCGCCTCGGCCAGCGCCTCCGCGCCGCTCGTCGGCAGCGCGATCTCGGTGCCGAACGCCTCCACCAGTTCGAGCGGCACCGGCGAAGGGTGCGCCTCGGGCTCGACGGTCATCATCCACCAGGCGCGCCACTGTCGTTCGAGCTCGTCCTGCACGTCGACGGCCCGGTCGGCCGGCGTCACGGTGCCCAGGTCGCGCACGCGTGGCAGCTCGGTGGGCGAGGCGATGCCGAGCACCTCGCGCAGGTAGAGGGCGAGCAGCACCGAGCGAGACGCGTTCTCGCGAATCACCCATGACGGCGTGCCCCCGCTCGGCATGCTCCAAGTGTAGAGCGCTCCCCGCCTGCGAGGCGCGGGATTCCGCGGCTGGGGAGGGCGACGGGCGGGCGGATGCGACGGGGCTCACCAGTGGGCGAGCACCGCCGCCTCCTCCTCGACGTCGTCGTCGGGCAGCGCGTACGCCACGGCCTCGGGCACGGTCAGGTCGCGCCCGCGGCGTTCGCCCGCGGCGACGGCCGCCGGCTCCGCCTCGCGCACCGCGTGCAGCGAGACGGTGTGCACGGTGAACGCCTCCACATCGAAGATGCCGATGCGGGAGCGGATGGTGGCCGCGGCCGCCGCGAGCACGCCCGCGCGCTCGGCCTCGCCGCGGAGCGCGGCGACCCCGCACAGCCCCTCGAGCCCGTACGCCACGCCCTCCTCGAAGTGGAGGCGCACCGACACGTGCAGGGTGCGGAGAAACGCGTCCTCCGCGGCATCCGCATCGCCCTTCGCCAGCAGCAGGCGGCCGCGGTGGTTGCCGCTCACCGAGAGCGTGAAGAGGTCTGCGCCGGCCTCGGCCAGCGCCGTCGCCCGGTCGAAGTGCGCCACCGCCGACGCGACGTCGCCGCGCACCCACGACAGGCGCCCGCGCGACACCTCGGTGATCGCCTCCGCCCAGCCGTTGCCGAGCTCGTGCATGCGCGTCGCGGCACGTGCCAGCTCGTCGTCGGCGGCCACGATGTCGGGGTGCGACAGCTGCAGGCGCGCGGTCGCCCGCGCCGCGAGCGACATCGCGGCCGCATCCTCGTCGCCCGACTCGGCGAACCGCTCGACGCACTCGCCGAGCCCCTCGACGACCTCCTCCGACGGCTGCTGCCACATCGCGCACCAGAGCACGAAGAACCGGGCGACGGCGCGCGTGTGCTCGGTCATCGGTCGATCCTTGCCGAGCAGTTCGGTCATCCAGACCCGCACCTCGTCGAAGAATCCGGCGATCCACCAGTAGATCAGCAGGCTCCACGCGAAGTCGCCGGCGTCGTCGAGGCGGTCGGTGTAGACGAGGTGCCGCACCGCTGCGCGCAGGTTCGACAGCTCGAGCCCGAGCAGCGCGACCGCATCGCCCTGCCCGGCGCCGCGCAGGCCCGGCGCGAGGCGCGCGACGAGTCCGCGGTAGTAGTCGGCGTGCGCCGCCCGCACCGCACGCGTCTCCCCCTGCTCGCGCAGGCGGTCGATCGCGTACTCGCGCACGATCGCGAGCAGCGAGTAGACCGACCGTCCGCCGATGTCCATCTCCTTCACGAGGCTGCCGTCGACGAGGGCCGCGAGGCCGTCGAGCGCCCGGCCGTCCCAGGCCCGCCCGACGCCGATCGCCTCGACCGCGTCGAGCGTGAACCGGGTGGCGAACACCCCGAGGTCGAACAGCATCGCACGCTGCTCGGGCGGGAGGAGGCTCACGCTCCAGTCGATCGCGCTGCGCATCGTGCGGTGGCGCTCCGGCAGGTCGCGCACCGACGACGACAGCAGCGGCAGCGCCTGCTCGAGGCGCTGCGCGATGCCGTGCGGGCCGAGCAGGCGCACCTTCGCGGCGGCGAGCTCGATCGCGAGCGGCAGCCCCTCGAGCGCGCGGCAGATGTTCGCGACGTCCGCGGCGTTCTCGGCCGTCACCTCGAAGTCGGGCTTCGCGGCACGTGCCCGGTCGACGAACAGCGCGACCGCGGGGGAGCGCGTGGCGCGGTCGAGCGACGCCGGCGCGCCCTCGGGCGGTGCGCGGAGCACCGGCACGTCGAAGACGCGCTCGCCGCGGACGCGGAGCACGACACGGCTCGTGACGAGGAACGCCACGGTGGGCGCGGCGCTCGACAGGCGCACGAGCACGGGTGCGGCCTCGACGATCTGCTCGAAGTTGTCGAGCACGACCAGGGCGCTCCGGCCCTGCAGCGCGCGCACGACCCGCTCCTCGAGCGCCGCCTCGCCGTTGTCGCGGATGCCGAGCGCGTACGAGATCGTCGGCACCAGCAGCCCGGGCTCGAGCACGCCCTCGAGCGGCACGAACGTCACGCCGTCGGGGAACAGGTCGCCGCACGCGTGCGCGACCTCGATCGAGAGGCGGCTCTTGCCCACGCCGCCCGGTCCGATGAGGCTGACGATGCGGCCGTCGACGTCGGCGAGCATCCGGCGCAGCTCGGCGACCTCGTGCTCGCGCCCGATGGTCGTCGTGTACGGCACCGGCAGCCCGGGCACCGGCGGGATCGCGGCATCCGCCGGCTCGTCCTCGACCGGGCGCGACTGCACGAAGCGCTCGGCCAGCAGCGCGGCGAGGTCGGATGCCACCTGCTCCTCGAGTTCGTCGGCCGAGTCGAAGGACAGGTAGGCGGCCGTGTCGTCGTCCTTGATGCGCGCGAGCAGCGCGAGCAGTCGCTCCTCGCGCTCGCCGCTGCGGCGGATGTAGATGAGCTTCGGCATGTCGGGCGGTGCGAGCCGGTACTCGTCCTCGAGGCCCGAGATCTCCTCGCCGGGCGCGACCCAGCCGTAGCTGTCGGCGTAGATGCCGACGAACACGTCGCTCTGCGACAGGTAGGAACGATAGACCTCGCGCGGCGGGTACGGCCGGGCGCCCTGCTCGAACATGACGGGCGCGAGTCGCAGGCGCTCGATCGCGGCGCGCACGGCTCGACGCTCGGGCTGCAGTTCGCGCAGCGTCGAGCTCACGAAGACGCGGATCCGCTGATCCGGCGTGCGGATCACCGGCGTCGTGGCCATGTGCTCATCATGGCCCTCCCGGGCCCGCTCGGCATGCCCCTCGAACGGGGGTATTCGGCCGCCGGTACGATTGAGCGGTGACCAGCAACTCCACCTACGCCGCCGCCGGAGTCGACACCGCGGCCGGCGACCTGGCCGTCGAGCTCATGAAGGAGTCGGTCGCCCGCACGCACGGGCCGAACGTGCTCGGTGGCGTGGGCGGCTTCGCCGGCATGTTCGACCTGTCCTTCGCGAAGGACTACGACCGCCCGCTGCTCGCCACCTCGACCGACGGCGTCGGCACGAAGATCGCGATCGCCCAGGCGCTCGACCGGCACGACACCATCGGGCAGGACCTCGTCGCGATGGTCGTCGACGACATCGTCGTGGTCGGCGCGACGCCGCTGTTCATGACCGACTACATCGCGTGCGGCCGGGTGGTGCCCGAGCGCATCGCCACGATCGTCACGGGCATCGCGAACGCATGCGCCGCGACCGGCACCGCCCTCGTCGGCGGCGAGACCGCCGAGCACCCCGGTCTCATGGGCCCCGACGACTACGACGTCGCGGGCGCCGCGGTGGGCGTCGTCGAGGCCGACCGCATGCTCGGTGCCGACCGGGTCGCCGACGGCGACGCGGTGATCGCGATCGCGTCGAGCGGCGTGCACTCCAACGGCTTCTCGCTCGTGCGGCACATCCTCGACCAGCGCGGCATCGGCTACGCCGACTCCGCCCCCGACCTGGGCACCAGCTGGGGCGAGGCCCTGCTCGAGCCGACGCGCCTCTACACCGGCCCGCTCGTCGAGCTCCTCGCCGACGAGCGCGTCGGCGCCGCGGTGCACGCCCTCTCGCACGTGACCGGCGGCGGCATCGCCGCGAACCTCGCGCGCGTGCTGCCGCGCGGGGCATGGGTCGAGCTCGAGCGGTCGACCTGGTCGCCGCAGCCCGTGTTCCGCGTGCTGAGCGACCTCGCGGGCGACCCGCTCGAGGCCGCGGAGGGCACCTGGAACCTCGGGATCGGGTTCTTCGCGGTGGTGGCGGCGGATGCGGCTGCCGACGTCGTCGCCGAGCTCGGCCGTCTCGGCCTGCCGTCGTGGCAGGCGGGCACCGTGTCGACGGCCGCACGCGACCTCGCCGTGTTCGAGCAGGGCGCGAAGGGCGTGGACGGCGGCGCCGTGCGACTGGTCGGCGGGTACGCGGCCTGAGCCCGCCCGGGTGCGGGCATGCCGGATCGCTCCGGCGATCGGGGCGTGCCGGCTGCGAGGTGGGTGGCCCGGGTCAGGCCCGCTTCTGCTCGTCCGACGCGTAGTCGTCGTCGGCGTACTCCGACCACTTCGACGCCTCTTCGGCGTAGTGGTCGTCATGCCCGCTCGTGAGCTCGCGCTCGAGCGCATCGTAGTCGGTCTCCGGGCTGAAGTACTTCAGCTCCCGAGCGACCTTCGTGTGCTTGGCTTTCTGACGGCCGCGCCCCATGCGTGACCCCCTAACGACGTCGGGCCGGTGCGAACATGAGCCTCGCCCGGCGCTCACTGATATGAACAGAATCCGTGGGTCAGTTTAGCACCGTGATTCGGGCGCCCCGCCGCATGTAGTCACAGCGGGGCATCCGTTCTGCGCGCGCCCAGCGCGGCATGTTCTGATGGTGGCGTGGAGCATGCTGCGGAGGCCGTGACGGTCGTGGTGATCGGCGCCGGCCAGGCCGGACTCTCGGTCGCCTACTACCTCCGCCGCTTCGAACTGGTCGCCGGCGAGGACTTCGTGATCCTCGACCGCACCGACCGCCCCGGGGGCGCCTGGGCGCACCGCTGGGAGTCGCTGAAGCTCGGCACGGCGCACCGCGTGCACGACCTGCCGGGCATGGAGCAGCTCGGCGTGAGCTTCGACACCGCCGACCGTTCGCGCCCCGCGCGAGAGGTGGTCACCGACTACTACGACCGCTACGAGCGGCACTTCGAGCTCGACGTGCGTCGGCCCGTGCACGTGCGCAGCGTGGTCAACCGCGGCGTGGAGCTGGCGGTGCGCTACGACGACCTGCGCCCCCGCGAGCAGGAGGAGCGGCCGCAGCGCGGGCTGTTCGGCCGGTGGAGCAGGCGGGCCGAGGACCAGCAGGTTGCACGGGAGGCGCCGACGGGCGAGATCGTCACGCGATTCCTCGTCAACGCCACCGGCACCTGGGGTGCGCCGTTCGTGCCCTACTACCCCGGCATGAACGACTTCGCGGGCCGCCACGTGCACACCTCCGACTTCCGCTCGGCCGAGGAGTTCCGCGGCCAGCAGGTCGTCGTGGTCGGCGGCGGCACCTCGGCGATCGGGTTCATGCTCGAACTGGAATCCGTCGCCGCGGGGCTCACCTGGGTGTCGCGCCGGTCCATCGACTGGATCGACTCGGAGGACCTCGACCTCGAGGGGGCATCCGCCGCCGTCGCCATGCAGGACGAGGCGGCACGCGCGGGACGCGCCCTCCCGTCGATCGTCAGCGGCACCGGCGTGCCGCGCAGCCGTCGCATCGCGGCCGGCATCGACCGCGGCCTGCTCGTGGCCAGGCCCATGTTCGAGCGCATCGAGCGCGCGGGCGTGCGCTGGGCTGACGGCGACTTCGCGTTCGCCGACACGATCATCTGGGCGACCGGGTTCCGCCCCGAGCTGCGCCACCTGTCGCCGCTGAAGCTGCGCGAGAAGGCCGGCGGCATCTCGGTCGGCCAGGGCGCATCGTGGGCCGACCCGCGCGTCTTCCTCGCCGGCTACGGACCGCAGGCGTCGACGATCGGCGCCAACCGCGCCGGGCGCATGATCGCGCGGCAGATCATGGCGCTGCTCTGACGCGACCTCGCAGGGCAGCGAGCGGATGCCCCTGGGCGCGCGTCCGGCCCCGCGGCATCGGCTCGGCCCCGCGGCATCCTCAACTCAGAGCAGCAGCCCGAGCCACAATCCGAGGGCCGCCGCCGCCACCGACAGCACGAGCATGCCGAGCCCGCTCGCGAGGCCCGCGGTCCAGCGGCGCTCCAGCAGCAGGCGCACCGTCTCGGCGCTCGCCGTGCTGAACGTGGTGTAGCCGCCGAGGAAGCCGGTGCCGAGCACCAGGTGCAGCTCGTGCGGCACGAGCCCGGTGTCGGCGAAGCCGACCACGACGCCGAGCGCGAACGACCCGGTGACGTTCACCACGGTGGTCGCCCACGGGAACGGCGAGGCGATACGCGTGCGCAGCACGCCGTCGAGCACGAGCCGGCACGCGGCGCCGAGGCCGCCCGCGACGGCGATGCCGAGGAAGAGCAGCGGGGTCACGTCGCCGCCGCTCCCTCGCCGCGGCGGCGCACGAGCGTGCCCGCGGCGATGATGCCCGCGAACGTCGCCGCAGCGCCGAGCACGACCGTGCCGAGCGCGTTCAGCAGCCCGAGCCAGAGGTGGCCCTGCTGCAGCAGCTCGACCGTGCCGACCGCGAACGCGCTGTAGGTCGTGAACCCGCCGAGGAGGCCGGTGCCGAACGCGAGCCGCACGGTGCGCCGCCGACCGGCGTCGGGACCGAGCCGCAGCAGCACCTCGAGCAGCGCGCCCAGGGCGAACGCGCCGAGCACGTTGACCAGCAGGAGCGTGCCCGGGAAGTGGCCGGGGTCGGGGAAGGCGAGTGTCGCGCCCTCGCGGGCGGCGGTGCCCACGGCGCCGCCCGCGGCGACGAGTGCGACGGACGACGGGCGGAGATGGAGCGGCCGGTGGGTCACGGCTCGTCCCACGGCAGCGCCTCGCCGTCGGCGGCGGGCTGCAGTGGAACGACGACCACCGGCCGGCACTGGCGGTGGGACAGCTGCGCGGCGATCGAGCCGCTCAGGAACTCGGCGAGCCCGGCCAGCACGCCGCGCTCGCGGGTGCCGACGACGATGAGCTCGGCGTCGACCTCGTCGGCGAGACGCTCGAGCTCGCGCGACGCGTTGCCGGCGAGCAGGTGCACGCGCCAGTCGATGCCCGCACCGGCGAGCTCGCGCCGGAGGTACTGCTCGATGGCGACGGCGGTCTCCTCGGCGGCATCCGTCGCGCCGTCGGGGTCGATCGGCACCGCGAGGATCGAGCCGTCGATGTTGGTCGAGATGGCGTAGCTCGACACGTCGACGTACGCGCACTCGAGCGGCACGCCGAAGGTCGCGGCGAGGCGGGCGGCGTAGCGGACCACCGCCGAGGGCTGGCCGGGCACGATTCCGGCGACGATCGCACGAGCGGGGGTGTCGGGCATGGGTGCCTCCTCGCGGGCCTCGACTTCACACTACGCCCGGGGAGGCGCTCGCGTCAGCGCCCTCGCAGCTCGGCGAGCACGTCGGACCGCACCTCGGCCAGGCGCGACTTCAGCAGGTCGACCGTGTCGGCGGAGACCTTGCCCCGTCGTGCGTGCGTGCGCAGGTCGGTGCGCAGCTGCTGCCGGAACGCGTTGATCGCGAGATCGGCCTCGTGCACCGCCCGCCCCTCGGGCTCGGTCGCGGCCGACGGGGCAGCGGGTGCGTCGGAGGTTGCCTCGCGCGCCGCGCGCTTGGCCTCGCGGGCGGCGCTCGCGAGATCGGCGCGCATGCTCCGCAGGGCCTCCTCGACGTTCGTGCGCACTTCGTCGGCGAGCCGGCTGACCGAGTCGGTGACCTCGGCCTCGATCGACTCGAGCTCGGGCTCGCGGTCGGCGAGCTCGGCGCGGCCGGCGTCGGTGATCTCGTACACCGTCTTGCGACCGTCGGCGGTCTTGGCGACGAGGCCCTCCGCCTCGAGCTTGGCCAGGCGCGGGTAGATGGTGCCCGCGCTCGGGCTGTAGGTGCCGCCGAACCGGTCGGACAGCGCTTGGATGAGCTCGTAGCCGTGCCGCGGCTGCTCCGCGAGCAGGCTCAGCAGGTACAGCCGCAGGCTGCCGTGCGAGAAGACGGGCGGGGTCATGCGGTGGCCGCCGTCTCGGCGCCGGGCGTCGCGCCGGCCGGGTCGTCGGCGTCGGCGTCGGTCTCGCCCGAGGCATCCGCCTGCTCGCCGTGCTGACGGCGCATGACCGACACGTTGCCCGACACCGAGTTGGCGCCGAAGTTGGTCCAGGTGCCGGCGAGGTCGCCGACCACGCGCTCGTACCCCTTGCCGAGGGTGCCGCGGATGGAGGTGTCGTCGATGAAGATCGTGCCGCTGACGGTGTTGACCCGGAAGCGCGCGCTCGCGTGCGCATCGAGGCGCACCGTGAGGTCGCCCGAGATGGTGTTCGCGTCGATGCGGCTCGGCACGCCCTCGAGATCGAGGATGACGTCGCCCGACACGGTGTCGCTGAAGAACCGGGTGACGGTGCCGGTCGCCGCGATGTCGCCCGACACCGAGTGCGCGCCGATGCGGCCCTCGTGCGAGCCGACCGAGATCTCGCCGGTCACGCTGTTGAGCTCGAGGTCGCCGACGTGCCGGTCGACCGTGACGTCGCCGTTGACGGTGCTGAGCTTCGCGTCGCCGACGAAGCCGGCGATGAGCGCGTCGGCCGACACCACGCCGAGCTTCAGCGCGGTCTCGCGCGGGGCGAGGATGGAGACCACGGCGCGCATGTTGCCGCGGAAGCCCTTGAAGACGTCGAGGAAGTTGTCCCACCGCAGCTGCGGGTGGTCGATCTCGACCTTGTCGCCGTCGATCTCGACGCGGAGGTCGCGGCCGCTCACCTCGGACACCTCGATGCGCAGGCCCGGCTCGTCGTGCGCGATGACCGTGACGCTGCCGCCGACGAGGCCCACCTTGAGGGAGCGCGCCAGCTCGATGTCGATCACCCGGCTCTGACCGGGTGAGATGATCCACTTCTCCAGGGCCATGATGGGTCCTTCTCCTTCGCAGCGCCCGGCCGTCCGGCCGGAGCGGGGTCAAGTCGCGTTATATCGCGTTTCGTCAACTCAAGATATATCGCGAGTGCGCGGAACGCAACCGGCAATCGCGGAACTCCGCTTGACGTTGACGCGACGTCAAGTTCTACCGTGGAGTCATCCCGCCGCGACCGCCGCGGCATCGACGACACGAGGAGAGGAGCGCCCCATGGACTGGTCGATCCAGGAGATCGCGCGCATCGCCGGCACGACGAGCCGCACGCTGCGCCACTACGACGACATCGGGCTGCTGCCGCCCAGTCGCATCGCGCCGAACGGCTACCGGCACTACGACCGCGACGCGCTCGTGCGCCTGCAGCGCATCCTGCTGCTGCGCGAGCTCGGTCTCGGGCTGCCCGCCATCGCGGAGGCGCTCGGCAACGAGCCGCGCGAGGCCCACGCGCTGCACGGCCACCTCGAGTGGCTGCGGCGGGAACAGGAACGGCTCGCGAGGCAGGCCGCCTCGGTCGAGCGCACCATCGAGGCACTGGAGGGAGGTGAGAACCTCATGGCAGAGCAGATGTTCGACGGCTTCGACCACACGCAGTACAAGGACGAGGTCGAGCAGCGCTGGGGCGCCGACGCGTACGCGAAGTCCGACGCCTGGTGGCGCGGCAAGAGCGCCTCGGAGCAGGAGTCCTGGAAGGCCGAGTCGGCCGCGCTCGGTCGCGACTGGGCGGATGCCGCGGAGCGCGGCGTCGCACCCGACGACGACGAGGCGCAGGCCCTGGCCGCGCGTCATGCCGAGTGGCTCGGCTCGATCCCGGGCACCCCGGGCTCCGAGCACGGCCGCCCGGTGAAGGAGTACGTGCTCGGGCTGGGCGACATGTACGTCGCCGACCCGCGGTTCGCGAAGAACTACGGCGGGCAGCGCGGCGCCGAGTTCGTGCGCGACGCGCTCGCGGTCTACGCGGAGCGCAACCTGTAGGACGACGGATGCCTCGGGGCCGGCCGGCCCCGAGGCATCCGTGTCTCCGCCGAGTGTGCTCGAAATGACCGGATCTGACCCGGAAACGGTCCCCTCGGGCGTCATTTCGAGCACACTCGGCGAGTGGGATTGGGAGAGTCGGGGTCGGGGGTCAGGTGTCGCGGGTGGGGATGCGGCGGTAGCCGTCGCGGAACCAGTCGACGACGGTCCATGCGATGCCGGTCGCCGCGAGGGCGGCGAGGGCGATCATGGTCGCGAGCATGTCTCCTCCTCCTTCGTGCGCGGGTGGTCAGGTGCGGTGCGGGGCGGGCGTCGCGAGGGTCGCGACCTGCCCGGTGGCCGAAGCGGCCGCGCGGCGTGCGGGCTCCGGCACCGTGAAGAACGGGATGGTGCGCCCGCAGATCGGCCCGATCAGCAGGGCGAAGGCGAGCGTGCCGATGCCGACCTGGCCGCCGAGCAGCCAGCCGACGGCGAGCACCGTCACCTCGATGCCGGTGCGCACGACCCAGATCGGAGCACCGGTGCGGGCGTGCAGCCCGGTCATGAGGCCGTCGCGCGGGCCCGGTCCGAAGCGCGCGCCGACGTACAGGCCGGTCGCGACGCCGAGCAGCACGATGCCCGCGGGCAGCAGCGCCGCCCGCACGAACGGGTCGAGTCCCGCCGGCACGAGCCAGAGCCCCAGGTCGGCGAACGGGCCGACGAGCAGCGCGTTGGCGAGGGTGCCGACGCCCGGCTTCTGCCGGATGGGGATCCACAGCAGCAGCACGACGCCGCTCACCAGCACCGTGATCAGCCCGAACCCGAGGCCGGTGACGCGGCTCAGCCCCTGCGTGAGCACGTCCCACGGGGCGACGCCGTACCCGGCGCGCACGATGAGCGCGATGGCGAACCCGTAGAGGGAGAGGCCGACCAGCAGTTGGGTGACACGACGAAGCATGTGACCATCCAATTACTCGATTGGACTGTTGCCAAGATGCCAATCGCGCTAGAGTGGCCGCATGAACGATGCCACCCTCGGGCCACGGGCGCTGATCGGCCTGCTCGGTGACTGGCGCAGCGGCGGAGCCGCCTACGAGGACCTGGCTGCCCGCATCCGCCTGCTCGTCATCGACGGGCGCATCGCGGTCGGCACCCGGCTCCCCGCCGAGCGCGAGCTCGCCGCCCGGCTCGGCCTCAGCCGCACGACCATCGCCGCGGCCTACGCCCGACTGCGCGAGTCGGAGCACCTCGAGTCGCTGCGCGGGTCGGGCAGCGTCACGCGGCTGCCCGCGGCGCACATCACCCCGCTGCATCCGACCGGGGCCGACAGCCTCGACTTCACCAAGGCGGCGCTGCCCGCCCTGCCGTGGCTCGGCGAGGCCGCACGAGCGGCCGCCGAGCGGTTGCCCGCCTACCTCGGCGACCCCGGCTACGACCCGATCGGCCTGCCCGAGCTGCGCCAGGCGATCGCCGCCCGGTACGCAGCGCGCGGCCTGCCGACCGACCCCGACGAGATCCTCGTCACGATCGGCGCGCAGCACGCGATCTCCCTGCTCGCACGCACGCTGATCGGTCGCGGCGACCGCGCGCTCGTCGAGTCGCCCACCTACCCGCACGCCTACGAGGCGCTGCGCGGCGCGGGTGCCCGACTCGTCGCGGTGCCGGTCGGCGGCGAGCCCGGGGCATCCGTGCACCCCGTCGGCGACCCGCCGTTGGGCGACGGGGAGGCGATCGCCGAGGCGATCCGCCACGCGAGCCCGTCGGTCGCGTACCTGCTGCCCGACTTCCACAACCCCACCGGGCGCTCGCTCACCGAGCTCGACCGCGAACGGGTCGTCGACGCGGCCTCGGCGCAGGGCACCGTGCTCATCGCCGACGAGACCACGGCCGAGCTCGACATCGACCGGCCGTTCCGGGCGAAGCCGCTCGCCGCCTACGGGCCCGCCGTGATGATCGGCTCGGTCGGCAAGACGGTCTGGGGCGGCATCCGCATGGGCTGGATCCGCGCCGACCGCGGGCTGATCCGCCGGCTGCTGGCGCAGCGCGCGCCGAACGACCTCGGCACGCCCATCCTCGAGCAGCTGCTGGTATCGGAGCTGCTGCCGCGCATGGACGACATCCTCGAGCTGCGGCGCACCCAGCTGGGCGAACGGCGCGCGCACCTGGAGCAGGCGCTCGCCGAGCGCTTCCCCCAGTGGACGGTGCCGCACGTGCACGGCGGACTCGCGCTCTGGGTGCACCTCGGCGCGCCGGTCAGCTCGCAGCTCGCGCTCGCCGCACGCACCCACGACCTGCTCATCACCGCGGGGCCCCGCTTCGGCATCGACGGGGCGTTCGAGCGCAACCTGCGCATCCCGCTGGGGTTCACGGCCGCGGAGACCGAGCGTGCGCTCGACGCGCTGCAGGCGGCGTGGGCGACCATGGGCGGTGCGCCGGTCGTCGACGCGGACGTGCTGTCGGCGGTGGTGTGAGGCACCCGCGAGCGAATCGGTGACCCCGGCTGGGAATCCGGTGACGAATCCGTTGCAGTGACTGCAACCATGCTTGACTGGAGTATGGCCACCGACGACGCGAAGACCACGACCCTCGACGAGATCCCGATCACGACCATCGACGGCGCGGAGACGAGCCTCGCCGAGTACGACGGCAAGGTGAAGCTGATCGTGAACGTCGCCTCGCGCTGCGGGCTCTCGCCCCAGTACGAGCAGCTCGAGCAGCTGCAGAAGGACTACGCCGACCGCGGGTTCACGGTGCTCGGCTTCCCCAGCAACCAGTTCCTGCAGGAGCTCGGCTCGAACGAGGCCATCTCCGAGTACTGCTCCACGACCTGGGGCATCACCTTCCCGATCTTCGATCGCATCAGGGTGAACGGCAAGAAGGAGCATCCGCTCTTCACCGAGCTCAAGAAGACGCCCGACGCCGAGGGCAAGGCCGGCAAGGTCGTGTGGAACTTCGAGAAGTTCCTCGTGACCCCCGACGGGCAGGTGTACCGCTTCCGTCCGACGACGAAGCCCGATGCGCCCGAGGTCATCGCCGCGATCGAGGAGTCGCTGCCCGCCTGAGCCGCAGCCGGCGGCCGGGAGGCCGCACCGTCCGTTCACCGACCGGACACCACCGCGTCACGCGCGCATCACGCCGAGTTGCGTCCGCGCCGGAACGGTGGGAGCACCAGAGGCATCCGCCTCGCCCCCACTGAGAAGGAGACGCGATGACGCGCGCGCGCCGATTGACCGGACTCGCCCTCGCCACCACCGCCGCCCTGCTCGCCTGCGGAGCCGCCGCCCCGGCGCTCGCGCAGCCGAACGGGCCGAAGTACGGCACGCCCAACACGGCGTTCCACCGCACGGCGACCTACCCCGTGTACCTGAACGCCCCCGAGGGCGTCGACCCCGCCGACGAGACGGTCGCCGAGATCTCGGCGATCAGCCCCGACGGCAACACCGTCATCTACACGGATGCCGCGGGCGAGCGCATCGGCTTCGTCGACGTGACCGACCCGTCGAACCCGGTCGGCGCGGGCACCCTGGCCCTCGACGAGATCACGGATGCCTCGGAGGCGTCGCCGACCTCGGTCGCCGCCGTGGGCGACTACGTGCTCGTCGTCGTCGACACGACCGACTACGACGCCGACACGCTCGCCTCGAAGCCCCGCTCCGGCGAGCTCGTGGTCGTCGACGCCGTCAGCCATGACGTCGTCGCGACGTTCGACCTGGCCGGCCAGCCCGACTCGATCGCCGTGAGCCCCGACGGCGCGTACGCGGCGATCGCCATGGAGAACCAGCGCAACGAGGACTTCCCCGCCGACGGCGGCATCGGCGACGAGGGCGACCTGCCCCAGGCGCCCGCCGGCTTCGTGCAGGTCATCACGTTCGGCGGCACGCCGGCCGACCCGGGCACGTGGAGCCTCGACCCGGTCTCGCTCGTGGACGGCGCTGCGGGCGACATCCTGACCGCCGCAGGCATCGACACCCCGAGCGACCCCGAGCCCGAGTACGTCGACATCAACGACGCCAACCAGCTCGCCGTGTCGCTGCAGGAGAACAACGGCCTCGTCACGATCGACCTCGCGACTTTGACCGTGACCGGGGCGTTCGAGCTCGGCTCGCCGGTGATCCCGAACGTCGACACCGACGACGACGGCGCCATCGAGCTCACCGACACCATCGAGGTGCCCCGCGAGCCCGACGCCATCGGCTGGATCGGCGACCGGTACGTCGCGACCGCCAACGAGGGCGACTGGAAGGGCGGCAGCCGTGGCTGGTCGATCTTCGACGCCGCGACCGGGGAGGTCGTCTGGGACGCGGGTGACACGTTCGAGCACCTCGCGATCGCGCACGGCCTGTACAACGACGGCCGCGCCGACAACAAGGGCGCCGAGCCCGAGGGCCTCGCGATCGCCGAGTTCGACGGCGTGCCCACCGCGTTCGTCGCTTCGGAGCGGTCGAACTTCATCGCGGTCTACGACGTGAGCGACCCGACCGCGCCGGAGTTCCAGCAGCTGCTGTTCGCGACCAACGGCCCCGAGGGCATCCTGCCGGTGCCGAGCCGCGACCTCCTCATCGTGTTGAGCGAGGAGGACGACTCCGACGCCCTCGTGCGCGCCGCGGTGAACATCTACGAGGTGCAGAAGGGCCAGCCGTCGCAGCCGAGCATCGTCTCGGCCGACGTCGACGGCCTCCCCATCGGCTGGTCGGCGCTCGGCGCACTCTCGGCCGACCCGGCGGAGAAGGGCATCGTCTACGCGGCGAGCGACAACGCGCTCACCCCGAGCACGGTGTTCACCGTCGACGTCTCCGACAAGAAGGGCCAGGCGGTCATCGTCGACTCGCTCGTCGTGACCGACGGCGGCGAGCCGGCCGAGTACGACGTCGAGGGCCTGCAGGCGCTCGCGGACGGTGGCTTCTGGCTCGCGGTCGAGGGCTCGAGCGGCCCGGCGAACGCGCTGGTGCGCATCGACGCCTCGGGCGAGGTCGTCGAGACGGTGTCGCTGCCGGCCGAGGTCGCCGCGCACGTGCGCAACTGGGGCTTCGAGGGCGTGACCATCACGGGTGAGGGCACCGGCGACGAGGCGCTCTGGGTCGCGATCCAGCGCCCGCTGTGGGTCGACCCGTCGGTCGGCGCCGGCAGCCTCGAGCTGTACGAGGGCAACGTCGCGCGCATCGGGCGCTACGACGTCTCGGGCGGCACCTGGGCGTTCTTCGGCATCGAGCTCGAGTCGACCTCCGCGGACGGAGACTGGATCGGCCTGTCGGAGATCACCGCGATCGACGACGACACCCTGGCCCTCATCGAGCGCGACAAGCTCAATGGCCCGGATGCCGCGCTGAAGACCGTCATCACCGTCGAGGTCCCCGACGAGCTGCCCGGCGAGGGCGAGCTGCCGATCCTCGAGAAGTCGCTCGCGATCGACGTGCTGCCCGCACTGCAGGCCGTGAACGGCTGGACCCAGGAGAAGCTCGAGGGCTTCACCATCGGCATCGACCGCCAGGTCTACGCGGTCACCGACAACGACGGCGTCGACGACGCCACCGGCGAGACCGTGTTCCTGCGGCTCGGCGATGCCAAGAAGGTGATCCCCGCGTTCCGCTGAACCCGCGGGGCATGACCGGCGCCGGCCGGGTGGCGAACCACGCCGCCCGGCCGGCGCTCGTCGTCGGCGGGGCCCTCGCCCCCACTGCGCGCGCCGCTCACAGCTTCCCGTTACTTCTTGCACTCGCTGCAATGCGAGAATCGACGAATGCATCTCCTCGCGCAGGCCAGCCTGAAGAACCGCGCCCTCATCGCACTCGTCACGATCGTGGTCGCGATCTTCGGCGGAGTCTCGCTGACGCTGCTCAAGCAGGAGCTCATCCCCTCGATCGCGTTCCCGCAGCTCTCGGTCGTCACCACGTACCCGGGCGCGGCGCCCGAGGTCGTCGAGAACGACGTCTCCACGCCGATCGAGACGTCGCTGCGCGGCATCGCGGGCCTCGAATCGACCAGCTCGACGAGCTCGACCAACATCTCGGTGGTCACGGCGACGTTCGACTACGAGACCGACCTCGCGACGGCCGAGCAGAAGATGACGACCGCGATCAACCGCATCTCGTCGCAGTTGCCCGACGACGTCGACCCGGCCGTGGTCGCCTTCAGCTTCGACGACTTCCCGGTCATCGCGATCGCGGTGAGCGGCACCGACGACACCTCCGCGCTCTCCGACGCGCTGAACCGCACCACGGTCGGCGAGCTGAACGAGATCGACGGCGTGCGCGAGGCGAGCGTCATCGGCGAGATCGGCCAGCGCGTCACCATCGTGCCCGACCAGGAGGAACTCGCCGCCCTCGGCCTCACCACGCAGGCGATCACGAGCGCCCTCCAGCAGAACGGCGTGCTCCTGCCCGCCGGCGACATCACCGAGGACGGCATCTCCTACGCCGTGCAGTCGGGCGAACGCCTCACCTCCGTCGACGACATCGCCGACCTCCCCCTGCTCGGCGCGACCGAGCAGGTCGCCGCGCCGAGCACCGACGCGGGCGCGGGCCAGGTGCCGGGCGCGGATGCCGGTGCGGGCACCGGGCTCGAGGCCGGAGCGGGGGCGGATGCCGGTGCCGGCACGGGCCTCGGCACGTCGACGGGCACCGTCACGGTGCCCGTCTCGCCCGCGCCGACGATCGGCGACGTGGCATCCGTCGAGCTCGTCGACAACCCCGAGACCTCGATCTCGCGCGTGAACGGCGAGCCCGCACTCACGCTCTCGATCACCAAGCTGCCCGCCGCGAACACAGTCGACGTGTCCACGGCCGTGCAGGAGGCGATGGCCGACCTCGAGGCGAACATCGCCTCGCAGTTCCCCGGCGCGGAGTTCACGGTGGTCTTCGACCAGGCGCCGTTCATCGAGGAGTCGATCGAGACTCTCGCCGTCGAGGGCATGCTCGGCCTCGTGATGGCGGTGCTCGTCATCCTCGTGTTCCTGCTGTCGGTGCGGGCGACGCTCGTCACCGCGATCTCGATCCCGACCTCGGTGCTCATCACGTTCATCGGGCTCTGGGCGACCGACTACAGCCTGAACATCCTGACCCTCGGCGCGCTCACCATCTCGGTCGGTCGCGTGGTCGACGACTCGATCGTCGTCATCGAGAACATCAAGCGCCATCTCGTCGAGGGCGTCGAGAAGGTGCCGACCATCGTGAAGGCCGTGCGCGAGGTTGCCGGCGCGATCACGGCGTCGACCGTCACGACCATCGCCGTCTTCCTGCCGGTCGCGCTCGTCGGCGGACCGACGGGCGAGCTCTTCCGACCCTTCGCGCTGACCGTGGCGATCGCCCTCGCGGCATCCCTCTTCGTGTCGCTCACGATCGTGCCGGTGCTCGCGTACTGGTTCCTGAAGCCCGCCAAGCTCACCCGCAAGGACGGCACGGTCTCGACCGAGGCGCTCGCCGAGGAGACCGGCGAGGACGAGCTCGAGCACCCCGGCCGCCTGCAGAAGGGCTACCTGCCCATCATCGGCTGGACGCTCCGCCACGGCTGGCTCACGCTCGTCGCCGCGGTGCTCGTGCTCGTGGGCACCTTCGCGCTCTACCCGCTGATGCCGACGAACTTCATCGGCGCCACGGGGCAGAACACGTTCCAGGTGACGCAGGAGCTGCCCGCGGGCACGTCGCTGGAGGAGATGGATGCGGCCTCGACCGAGGTCGAGGAGACCCTGCGCGACACCGAGGGGATCGAGATCGTGCAGACCTCCATCGGCGGCGGCTCCGACATCCAGCTCGGGCTCGGCGGCGGCGCGGGCAGCACCATCACCTACGCGATCACGACCGACGAGCACGCCGATCAGGACGCCCTCCAGGCCGAGGTGCGCGAGGAGCTCGACGCGCTCGACGACGTGGGCGAGCTCACGCTCGCCGCACAGCAGGGCGGGTTCTCGAGCGACATCCTCATCGACGTCACCGCCGGCAACGACGCGGACCTGCGCGAGGCGTCGGAGTCCGTCGTCGAGGCGCTCGACGGGCTGCCCGAGATCGTCGAGGTGACCTCGAACCTGTCGGAGACCCGCCCGTTCATCGGCGTGGTCGTCGACCGCGAGGCGGCGGCGGACGCCGGGTACTCGGAGTTCGCGCTGAGCTCGCTCGTGGCATCCGCCATGCAGCCGCAGGCCGCGGGCAGCGTGCAGATCGACGAGGACCTCCTCACGATCTACGTGCAGAGCGACGACCCGCCCGCGACGGTCGAGGAGCTGCGCGAGCTGCCCGTGCCGACGCCGGCCGGCACGGTCGAGCTCGACGAGCTCGCGGACGTCGACGAGACCGACGGCCCCGCGTCGATCACCACGGTGCAGGGACTGCGCAGTGCGACCATCACCGCTTCGCCCGACCAGGCCGACGTCGGCGCGGCGTCGTTCGCCGTGACCACCGCGCTCGAGGAGGCCGACCTGCCGGCCGGCACCAGCGCCACCGTGGGCGGCGTCACGAGCGACCAGGAGGAGGCGTTCACGCAGCTCGGGCTCGCACTGCTCGCGGCGATCCTCATCGTGTACATCGTGATGGTGGCGACGTTCCGCTCGCTGCTGCAGCCGCTGCTGCTGCTCGTGTCGGTGCCGTTCGCGGCGACCGGTGCCATCCTGCTGCAGCTCGCGGTCGGCATCCCGTTCGGCGTCTCGTCGCTCATCGGCGTGCTCATGCTCGTCGGCATCGTGGTGACGAACGCGATCGTGCTCATCGACCTCGTGAACCAGTATCGAGATCGCGGCTACGACGTTCGCGATGCCTTGCTGCACGGTGCGTCCCGCCGTCTGCGCCCGATCCTCATGACGGCGCTCGCGACGATCTTCGCGCTCATCCCGATGGCCAGCGGCATCACGGGCACCGGCGGGTTCATCTCGCAGCCGCTCGCGATCGTCGTGATCGGCGGCCTGCTGTCGTCGACCGTGCTGACGCTCATCGTGCTGCCGGTGCTCTACTTCCTCGTCGAGGGCGGTCGCGAGAAGCGGCGCGCGAAGCGCGAGCTGAAGCGGGCGCAGAAGCGGGCCGACGAGGAGGCCGCGGCGGCAGCCGCCGCGTCGGGCTCGCCGGCCGAGTAGGCGCCGCCCCGGGTCGGCGAGCGACGTCAGCCCGGGGCATCCGCTCGCCCTCGCTCGCACCGGCCCGTCGAAGTCGCATCGGCCCGTGTTCGAACGCGGGCCGGCGTGCCTTCGACGGGCCGAACTCGTCTGGGACACTGGTCGGGCACGTGAAGGAGGTCGCCATGGAGCGAACCGGGACGTACGTCGACGAGTTCCTGGCGTCGCTCGAGGGGGAGCGCGGCGACGCGATGCGGGCGCTCGATGCGCGGATCGCGGCGGCGTTCGACGGGCTCGAGCGCGTGCTCTGGGAGGGCGTCTTCTGGGGCGGCACCGAGCAGCGCATCGTCGGGTACGGCGCGATCACGCAGCCGCGGCCGCGCGGCGCCGACGTGGAATGGTTCCTCGTGGGACTCGCCGCACAGCAGCAGCACGTGAGCGTCTACGTCAACGCGGTCGACGACGGCGCGTACCTCGTGCAGGCGTTCGCGCCGCGGCTCGGGCGAGTGAAGGTCGGCTCGGCCGCGGTGAACATCACCCGGCTCGATGCGCTCGAACTCGACGCGTTCGACGAGATGATCCGTCGCGCGCGCGAGGTCACGCCCGACGCGCGCTGACGCTACCCCTCGCGGTCGAGCACGGCGCGCGTGGACACCTCGGGACGCAGGTCGAGGCGGCGCAGCAGCTGCGCGTTGACCGCGACCACCACGGCCGACGCCGACATGAGGATCGCGCCGACCGACATCGGCAGCACGAACCCGATCGGCGCGAGCACGCCCGCCGCGAGCGGCACCGACACCAGGTTGTAGCCGGCCGCCCACCACAGGTTCTGCCGCATCTTGCGGTAGGACGCCCGCGAGAGCTCGATCACCGAGAGCACCGAGCGCGGGTCGGACGACGCGAGCACGACGCCCGCCGACGCGATCGCCACGTCGGTGCCGGCGCCGATCGCGAGCCCGACGTCGGCCTGCGCGAGCGCGGGTGCGTCGTTCACGCCGTCGCCGACCATCGCGACGCTCCGACCCTCGCGCTGCAGCGTCTCGACCCGGTCGGCCTTGTCCTCCGGCCGCACCTGCGCGAACACCCGGTCGATGCCGAGGTCGTCGGCGACCGCCTGCGCGACCGGCTCCGCGTCGCCCGTGATCATCACCACGCCGATGCCGAGCGCGTGCAGTGCGTCGATCGCCTCGCGCGACTCCTCGCGCACCTCGTCGGCCAGCGCGAGCGCCCCGACGACCTCCCCGTCGGCGACCACGTGCAGCACGGTCGCGCCGCGCTCGGCCCAGTCGGCGGATGCCCCGAGCGGATCGAGTCCCTCCTCCTCGAGCAGCGCGGGCCCGCCGACCCGCACCGTGCGGCCGTCGACCGTGGCGCGCACGCCCACCGCCGGAGCCGAGGAGAAGTCCGTCGCGCGCGGCACGTCGACGCCGTGCTCGTCGGCGTGGGCGACGATGGCGCGGGCGAGCGGATGCTCCGAGTCGGCCTCCGCCGCAGCCGCGATCGCCAGCACCTGGTCGGTGTCGTGGCCGTCCGCCGCGGCGGCATCCGTCACCGTCGGCTCGCCCTTCGTCAGGGTGCCGGTCTTGTCGAAGAGCACGGAGTCGATCGTGCGCATCTGCTCGAGCGCCATGCGGTCGGTCACGAGCACGCCGCCCTTCGCCGCGCGCTCGGTCGCGATCGAGACGACGAGCGGAATGGCGAGTCCGAGCGCGTGCGGGCACGCGATGACCAGCACCGTGATGGTGCGCACCACGGCGTCATCGGGGCTGCCGACGATGGTCCACGCGGCGGCGGTCAGCACTGCAGCGCCGAGCGCGAACCAGAACAGCCAGCCGGCGGCGCGGTCGGCGAGGCGCTGTGCACGCGAGCTCGACGCCTGCGCGTCGGACACCAGCCGCTGGATGCCGGCGAGTGCGGTGTCGTCGCCGACGGCCGTGACCCGTACGCGGATCGCGGTGTCGGTCGCGACGGTGCCCGCGACGACCGTGGTGCCCGGGCCGCGCGAGACCGTCGTCGACTCGCCCGTGATCATCGACTCGTCCATCTCGGCCGTGCCCTCGGTGACCTCGCCGTCCGCGGGCACGCGTCCGCCCGGGCGGACGACGACCACGTCGTCCACCGCCAGGTCGGCGGGGGAGACCGTCTCGGTGCTGTCGTCGGTGACGCGCTCGGCCGCGTCGGGGAGGAGCTTCGCGAGCTCGTCGAGGGCCGACGAGGCCTGCATGATCGAGCGCATCTCGATCCAGTGCCCGAGCAGCATGATCACGATCAGCAGCGCGAGCTCCCACCAGAACTCGAGCCGGTGGTCGAGCAGGCCGAGGCTCGCGCCGAGCGACGCGACGTACGCGACCGTGATCGCGAGGCCGATGAGGAGCATCATGCCCGGCGACTTCGCGCGGAGCTCGCCGACCGCGCCCGAGAGGAACGGCCAGCCGCCCCAGGCGTACATGACGGTGCCGAGCACGGGGGCGATCCACGCGATCGGACCGGTGGTGGGCACCTCGTAGCCGAGGAGCATCCCGAACATCGGGCTCAGCGCGACGGTGGGGACGGCGAGCGCCAGCATGATCCAGAACAGGCGGCGGAACTGGCCGACGTGGTCGCCGTGCCCGCCGTGCCCGGAGTGGTCCGAGTGGCCGGAGTGCATGTCGTGGCCCTCGTGCTCCGCGTGCATGTCGTGCTCGTGGTGCTCGTGCGCCGAGTGCTGGTGCGCCTCGTGCTCGTGCTCGTGCTCGTGCAGGTCGTGCTCCGTGCCGGCCTGCGGTTCGTGTGCGTGTGCCATGATCGCTCCCTCGCTTCGCAACCTATACCCCTAGGGGGTATCAGTCAACGCCAACGCGAACGCCTCCCCCGATGTTCCCGCGATCCGCTCCGAATGTCTCCCCTACGCTCGGACCATGCCCATCCCCGAGTTCATCGTCGACCTGCGCCGCTCGATCGGCACCGCCCCGCTCTGGCTCTCGGGCGTCACCGCGGTCATCATCCGAGGTGACGACGTGCTGCTCGGCCGCCGCAGCGACAACGGCCGGCTCGCGCCGATCTCGGGCATCATCGAGCCGGGCGAGGAGCCTGCGACGACCGCCGTGCGCGAGGCGCTCGAGGAGGCGAACGTGCAGATCGAGGTCGAGCGACTCGCCTGGGTGCACACGACCCCCGAGATCACGTACCCGAACGGCGACCGCACCTCGTACCTCGATCTCACGTTCCGCTGCCGCTATGTCTCGGGCGATCCGTACCCGGCCGACGGCGAGGCATCCGAGGTGTTCTGGCACACCCTCGCCCGGCTCGACGAGCTCGACGACATGCCCGACGACCAGAAGGCGCGCGTGCGTGCTGCGGCCTCCGACGAGGTCGCGGCGCGATTCGAGGCCTGACCGCCACCCGAGACGCGGGCAGGGCCGAGTGGATGCCCCGGGGCATCCGCACCCGTTGTGCCCACCCCGCCACGCGCCCGAGTATGGAACGGTGGCGAGCGACGAACGGACCGACCAGCCGACCGACCGTGCGACCGACGCGACCGCGCTCCGATCCTCCGACGACCCCACGCTCGCGCGTGCCGTTGAGGTGGCGGATGCGCTCGGCGTCGAACCGACGGTCGGGCTGACCGCGGCCGAGGCCGCCCGCCGCCTCGAGGCCGACGGCCCGAACGAGCTGCGGGAGGCGCGCGCGACCCCGCTCTGGCGCCGCATCCTCTCCCAGTTCCAGGACCCGCTGATCTACCTGCTGCTCGGTGCGCTGCTCGTCGCCCTGCTCGCCTGGGTGCTCGAGGGCGCCGAGGGCCTGCCGATCGACGTGATCGTGATCGGCGCGATCGTCATCATCAACGCGATCATCGGCGTCGTGCAGGAGGCCCGCGCCGACGAGGCCGTCGCCGCGCTCTCGCGGATGACGGAGGCGAACTCCCTCGTGCTGCGCGACGGGGAGCGCGGCACCGTGCCGAGCAGCGAACTGGTGCGCGGCGACGTGATCGTGCTGGGCGAGGGCGACCAGGTCGGCGCCGACGCGCGACTCGTCGAGTCGAGCGGGCTGCGCGTGGCCGAGGCATCCCTCACCGGCGAGAGCCAGCCGGTCGACAAGCACCCGCGTGCCCTCGAGGGGCCCGCCGAGCTGGGCGACCGCACGAACATGGTGTTCAAGGGCACCGCCGTGAACCGCGGCACGGGCCTCGCCGTCGTCACGGCCACGGGCATGGACACCCAGATGGGCTCCATCGCGACCATGCTCGAGCAGACGCAGGAGGAGAAGACCCCGCTGCAGCGCGAGATCGGGCGGGTCGGGCGGATGCTCGGGATCGTCGTGATCGCCATCGCGATCGTGGTCATGGCGACCATCATCATCGTCGAGGGCGTGACCCAGCCCGCCGACCTGGTCACCGTGCTGCTGCTCGGCGTCTCGCTCGCAGTGGCGGCCGTGCCCGAGGGGCTGCCGGCGATCATGTCCGTCGTGCTCGCGCTGGGCGTGCAGCGCATGGCGAAGCGCAAGGCCGTCGTGCGCCAGCTGTCGAGCGTCGAGACGCTGGGCGCCGCATCCGCCATCTGCTCCGACAAGACCGGCACGCTCACCACCAACGAGATGACGGTGCAGCGGATCGTGACCGCGTCGGGCACCGTCGAGCTCGCGGGCGTCGGCTACGCGCCGGTGGGCGACGTCACGTCCGGCGGCGAGCCGATCGGCGACGGGCCGCTGCGCGAGGAGGCGCAGGTGGTGCTCGCCGCGGGATCGCTCGCGAACGACGCCGCGCTCACCGAGCACGACGGCGAGTGGAGCATCCAGGGCGACCCGACCGAGGCCGCGTTCCTCGTCGCGGCGCGCAAGCTCGCGGGCACGGTCGAGCGGGCCGAGCGGTTCGAGCGCGTCGCATCCGTGCCGTTCGACTCCGAGCGCAAGATGATGTCGACCGCGAACCGCCACCTCGACGAGGACGTGTCGGTGCTGTTCAGCAAGGGCGCGCCCGACGTGCTGCTCGAGCGCTGCACCGCGATCCGCATCGGGGACGACGCGGTGCCGCTGACCGACGAGCGGCGGGAGCAGGCGCTCGCCGACGTGCACGGCCTCACCCGGCAGGCGTACCGCACCCTCGGCGTCGCCTACCGCGAGCAGCCCGACCTCCCGATCGAGACGGATGCCCCCGAGCTCGACGAGTCCGTCGAGCACGACCTGATCTACGTGGGCGTCGTCGGCATCATCGACCCCGCGCGTCCGGAGGCGAAGCCGTCGATCGCCGAGGCGCATCGCGCGGGCATCCGCGTGCTCATGATCACGGGCGATCATCCCGAGACGGCGGCGCGCATCGCGGCCGACCTCGGCATCGTCGAGCCCGGAGCGGAGGCGGTGGTCGGGCGCGAGCTCGGCGAGCTGGACGACGAGGCGCTGCGTCGCACCGTGCACGACCACTCGGTGTACGCGCGCGTCGCGCCCGAGCACAAGCTGCGCATCGTCGACGCGCTGCAGGCCGACGGGCAGGTGATCGCGATGACCGGCGACGGGGTGAACGACGCCCCCGCGCTGAAGTCGGCCGACATCGGCGTCGCCATGGGGATCACGGGCACCGAGGTGACCAAGCAGGCGGCCAAGATGATCCTCGGCGACGACGACTTCGCCACGATCGTCGCGGCCGTGCGCGAGGGTCGCGTGATCTTCGACAACATCAAGAAGTTCCTGCGCTACCTGCTCTTCTCCAACATGGGCGAGGTCATGACCGTGTTCTTCGGCGTGGTGTTCGCCGGGGTGCTCGGCCTCGCGGGCGCGACCGATGAGGCCGTCGTGGCCCCGCTGCTCGCGACGCAGATCCTCTGGATGAACCTCATCACCGACTCCGGCCCGGCGCTCGCGATGGGCGTCGACCCCGAGATCGACGACGTGATGGCCCGGAAGCCGCGCGGCGTCGACGACCGGGCGATCGACGGACGCATGTGGGTCGGCATCTTCATCACCGGTGCGGTCATGGCCGTCGCCGCCCTCGGCGTGATGGACCTGTTCCTGCCCGGCGGGCTCATCCCGGGCGGCGACGACTCGATCGAGGTCGCGCGCACGGCGGCCTTCACCACGCTGGTGTTCGCCGCGATGCTCACCGCGTTCAACGCGCGGTCGGAGACGCACAGCGCGTTCTTCCGCCCGTTCAGCAACCGCTGGCTGCTCGGCGCGGTGGCGCTCAGCGTCGTGCTGCAGGTCGCGGTCGTGGAGGTGCCGTTCCTGCAGGTGGCGTTCGGCACCGCGCACCTGTCGGCCGAGCACTGGATCGCGTGCGTGGTCGCCGCGACCCTCGTGCTCTGGGTGTCGGAGGTGCAGAAGGTCGCGCTGCGGGCGCGCGACCGGGCGCGTGCTGGCGCGGCATCCGCCGACCTGCTCTGATGGGGGCATGGAGATCCTCATCCTGGGCGGCACCGCCTGGCTCGGGCAGACGATCGCGGCGACGGCCCTGGAGCGCGGGCACTCGGTGACCTGCCTGGCGCGCGGCGAGGCGGGGTCGGTGGCCGACGGCGCCGAGCTCGTGGCATCCGACCGCACCGCACCCGGAGCGTACGACGACGTCGCCGGGCGCGATTGGGACGCCGTGTTCGAGGTGTCGTGGCAGCCGGGCTTCGTGCGCGATGCGGTGCGCGCGATCGGGCCGCGCGCCCGGCACTGGACCTACGTCTCGTCGGGCAGCGTGTACGCGCGCAACGACGTGGCGGGGGAGGACGAGACGGCCGACGTGCTCGCGCCGCACGACGGCGACACGGCCGATCGCGAGGTGTACGGCGCCGCGAAGGTCGCGTGCGAACTGGCGACCGCCGAGGTGGTCGGCGACCGGCTGCACCTGTCGCGGCCGGGCATCATCGGCGGGCCGGGCGACCACACCGGGCGGTCCGGATACTGGGTGCGCCGAGCGGCCCGAGACCCCGAGGCACCGCTGCTCGTGCCCGACACGCCGGCCGCCGCGACCCAGGTGATCGACGTGCGCGACCTCGTCGCGTGGCTGCTCGACGCCGCCGAGCGGGGCATCGTCGGCACGTTCAACGCCGACGGGCCGATCGTGCCGTTCGCGCACTGGGTCGAGGACTCGCGCGAGGTCGGCGGCCACACCGGCGAGGTCGTGCGGGTCTCGTCGGAGTGGCTGGTCGAGCAGGAGGTGGGCCCGCTCGAGCTGCCGCTCTGGCTGCCCGGCGACGAGGTCGCGGGCTTCTTCTCGCGGTCGACCGCCGCGGCCGAAGCGGCGGGTCTCCGGCTGCGGGCACCTCGCGAACTGCTCGCGGACGTGCTCGCGTGGGAGCGCGAGGAGGGCCTGCACGCCACTCGACCCGCGGGCATGCCCGCCGAGCGCGAGCGCGAGCTGCTGGGGAGGGTCGCATGAGCGCCGGCGCGAGCCTGTCGCACGACCCGCTCTGGCCGCGCGCGGGCGGCTGGCCGGGGGCGGATGCCACGGGGCCGGACGCACGCTTCGACCTCGCGCTCCTCGGCGTGCCCGCGTTCCGCACCTCGCTGTCGCCGACGCGTGCCGACACGACGCCCACGGCCGTGCGCGAGGCGCTGCGGCGCTACAGCCCAGCGCTCGTGCCCGACCGGCGGCACGAAGGGACGGCGGCCTCGGTCGAGCATCGGGCCACGCGCTCGGGGGTGCACGTGCAGGGGCAGGGGGTCGCGCATCGGCCCGAGGCATCCGCCCCGCTCGACCTCGGGGCCATGCGCTGCACCGACCTCGGCGACATCGAGGAACCCGACGGCGAGGCCGGCGAGGCGGCGACGGTCGCGGCGGTCGCGGCGGCGCTGCGACGGTCGTCGACGCTGATGGCGCTCGGCGGCGACAACTCGGTCACGTACGCGACCGCGCTCGGGGCATGGGGCGATCAGCTCGGGCGGGCCGGGCTCGTCACGATCGACGCGCACTACGACCTGCGCGACGGCGTCTCGAACGGCTCGCCCGTGCGGCGGCTCGTGGAGGCCGGGCTCGACCCGCGGCGCATCGTGCAGGTCGGCATCGCCGACTTCGCGAACTCGGCTGCCTACGCGCAGCGGGCGGCCGACCTCGGCATCACGGTGATCCATCGCGACGAGCTGCACGGCCGGCGACCGGCCGACGTCATGGCTGAGGCGGTGTCGATCGCCGGGGCCGGCGGTGGGCCGGTGCACCTCGACGTCGACGTCGACGCGTGCGACCGGTCGGTGGCGCCCGCGTGCCCGGCGTCGGTGCCGGGCGGCCTGCAGGCGTGGGAGCTGCGGGCGCTGGTGCGCGCGGCGGCGTCCGACATCCGGGTGCGCACCGCCGACCTGGTCGAGATCGACGCGACGACGGATGCCCCCGACGGACGCACCGTGCGCCTCGCAGCGTTGTGCGTGCTCGAGTGGCTCGCCGGGGTCGCGCTGCGGTGAGGCCGCGCCCGCGGTGCCGGTCGCGGCGACGCGAGCCGCGTGAAAGGATCTGCGTACCGCCGCGGCGACGGGCCGCGGATCTCGGCGAGGGGAGCAGGCCGTGAAGACGCTCATCCTGGTGCGGCACGCGAAGTCCGACTGGGGCGACGCACGCCTCGACGACCACGAGCGCCCGCTGAACGAGCGCGGGCAGCGGGACGCCCCCGAGATGGGCCGCCGACTCGCCGAGCGCGGGGTCGTCCCCGACGCGATCCGGTCGAGCACCGCGGTGCGGGCGCGCACCACGGCGGCGGCGCTCGCCGAGGCGCTCGGCCTCGCCGCGGACCGGCTGGTGCTCGAGGAGCGGCTCTACGGGGCATCCGCCGCGACCCTTCGACTGGTCGCCGAGGAGTTCGACGAGTCGGTCGGCACGGGCATGATCGTGGCCCACGACCCCGGCATGTCGGATCTGGCATACGCCCTCTCGGGCTCGATCGGCCGCATGCCGACCTGCGCGGTCGCCGAGTTCGACTTCGACGTCACGCACTGGGCCGACACCGTCGCGGCCATCCCGGTCGACGTGCGCCTCGACACGCCCAAGGGGTGACGGCGGGAGCACACTGACCCCTTGATGCGTGCAACGCATGCGCGACACACTGACTCGGTGATCGTGAACTTCTGCAGACGGGTTCGAAGGAAGGAGTGGACATGATGAAGCACCCCCCGCACCCCGGCGAGATCATCGGGGAGGACGTGTTGGGCGAGCTGGGTCTGACGGTCGCCGAGGCCGCGGCGCGCCTCGGCGTATCTCGCGTGACGCTGAGCCGCGTGATCCACGGGCACTCGGGAGTGAGTCCGAATCTCGCGGTGCGCCTGGAGCGCGCCGGCGTCGGCACAGCTCGAGCGTGGCTCGCAATGCAGACGAACTACGACCTCGCCCGCGAGCTCGAGAGCCGCGACCACGAGGTGCTCCCGCTCGTCGTCGCCTGAGTTCCGATCCGCCTGACCTCGGACGTGGGGTCGGCCCACTCTGCGCTACGCCGCCGCGCCGTCCTTCCAGACCCGGCGCACGATTGGCACGCCGGGGCGGTAGGCCAGGTGCACGTGGCTCGGCGCGGCGAGCTCGACGAGGTCGGCCCGCGCGCCGGCGCGGATGACGCCCACGTCGTCGCGCCGCAGCGCAGCCGCCCCGCCGGCGGTCGCCGCGTGCAGCGCCTCACCCGGCGTCATGCCCATCTCGCGCACCGCGACCGCGATGCAGAACGGCATCGAGCTCGTGAAGCTCGAGCCCGGGTTGCAGTCGCTCGCGAGCGCCACGCGCACGCCCGCGTCGATGAGGCGGCGCGCGTCGGGGTAGGGCTGCCGGGTCGAGAACTCGACGCCCGGCAGCAGGGTCGCGACGGTGCCGGATGCCGCGAGGGCGGCCACGTCCGCATCGCTCAGGTACGTGCAGTGGTCGACGGATGCCGCGCCGAGCGCGGTCGCGAGCCGCACCCCCTCGCCCGGGCCGAGCTGGTTGCCGTGCACGCGCACGCCGAGCCCGCGGGCGGAGCCCGCCTCGAGCACGCGCCGGGACTGCTCCGGCGTGAAGGCGCCGCGCTCGCAGAACGCGTCGATCCAGCGCGCGTGCGGTGCGCAGGCGTCGAGCATCTCGCCGGCCACGAGGTCGACGTAGTCGTCGGGGCGGTCGGCGTACTCGGCCGGTACGACGTGCGCCCCGAGGAAGGTGACCTCGGGCGTGACCTCGGCAGCGAGCCGGGCAAGGCGCTCCTCGTCGGCGACGGTGAGCCCGTAGCCGGTCTTCACCTCGAACGTCGTGGTGCCCTGCCCGCGCAGCTCGGCGACGAACGCGGCGAGCCGGGCGCGCAAGGCGTCGTCGCTCGCGGCGCGGGTCGCCGCGACGGTCGAGCGGATGCCACCGGCCTCGTACGCCCGCCCGGCCATGCGGGCCGCGAACTCGTCGGCGCGGTCGCCGCCGAACACGAGGTGCGTGTGGGCGTCGACGAACCCCGGCACGAGGCATCCGCCCGCCATATCGACCACGTCGACCGGATCGTCCCAGAGCTCGCGGTGCTCCTCGCCCTCTTCGCGATCGTCGCGGCCCGGGTGCCGGGCGACGCGCTCGCGCGCGTGCGTGTCGGCGCCGACCCAGGCGATGCGGTCGCCGTCGACCAGCACCGCCGCGTCGCGCACGATGCCGAGCGCACCGCCCTCGCGCCCCTCCGCCGGGACGTTGGTGACCAGCTCACCCACGCCGACCAGCAGCATGCGATCGCGTCTCATACGCGCCCCCTCCCCGCCCCCGCGCTCCCGAGATCCGTCGATTCCCTGCGGAATACGGGCGCGAAGCGCAGCCTTCTGACGGGTCTCGCGCCGCGCCGAACCCAGACCCGTCGAAAAGGTGCGGAATGCGGGCCCAGAGGGCAGGGAATTGACGGGTCTGGGAACCTGAGGGACGTGGAGGAGCGGGGCGCGGGCACGGGGATCACACGTCCAGCATGGGGACGCGCAGGCCGCGCTCGCGGGCGACCTCGACCGCGCGGTCGTAGCCCGCGTCGACGTGGCGCATCACGCCCGTGCCCGGGTCGTTGACCAGCACGCGCGCGATCTTCTCCGCCGCGAGGTCGGTGCCGTCGGCGACCACAACCTGCCCGGCGTGGATCGAGCGGCCGATGCCGACGCCGCCGCCGTGGTGCAGCGACACCCAGGTCGCGCCCGACGCCGTGTTCAGCAGCGCGTTGAGCAGCGGCCAGTCGGCGATGGCGTCGGAGCCGTCGGCCATCGCCTCGGTCTCCCGGTACGGCGAGGCGACCGACCCCGAGTCGAGGTGGTCGCGGCCGATCACGACCGGCGCCGACAGCTCGCCCGACGCGACCATCTCGTTGAACCTCAGCCCCGCGAGGTGGCGCTCCTGGTAGCCGAGCCAGCAGATGCGCGCGGGCAGGCCCTCGAAGTGCACCTGCTCGCCCGCCTGCTCGATCCAGCGACGCAGGTGCGCGTCGTCGGGGAACAGCTCCAGGATCGCCCGGTCGGTCGCGGCGATGTCGGCTGGGTCGCCCGAGAGTGCGGCCCAGCGGAACGGGCCCTTGCCCTCGGCGAACAGCGGGCGGATGTACGCGGGCACGAACCCCGGGAAGTCGAACGCCCGGTCGAACCCGCCGAGCTCCGCCTCGCGGCGGATCGAGTTGCCGTAGTCGAACACCTCGGCGCCGGCGTCCTGGAAGCCGACCATCGCGGCCACGTGCTTGGCCATCGACGCCCGAGCGCGCTCGGTGAAGCCCTCGGGGTCGGATGTCGCGAGCTCGTGCCACTCCTCGACCGAGACGCCCTCCGGCAGGTACGAGAGCGGGTCGTGCGCGCTCGTCTGGTCGGTCACGATGTCGATCGGCACGCCCTCGGCGAGCAGCTCGTCGAACACGGTCGCCGCGTTGCCGACCACGCCGACCGACAGCGCCTCGCCGGCCGACTTCGCCGCGAGCACGCGCGCGACCGCGGCGTCGAGCGATGGGGCGACCTCGTGCAGGTAGCCGTGCTCGACCCGGCGGCGCAGCCGCGTCTCGTCGACGTCGACGATGAGCACGGCGCCGCCGTTCATGGTCACCGCGAGCGGCTGCGCGCCGCCCATGCCGCCGCACCCGGCGGTGAGAGTGAGGGTGTGCGCCAGCGAGGCATCCGTCACGTGCACCGAGGCGTCGAGGCCCTCGGCGAGTGCCCGGCGCGCGGCGATCGACCGCGCGACCGCGCCGAACGTCTCGTAGGTGCCCTGCAGGATGCCCTGGGTGCCGATGTAGATCCACGAGCCGGCGGTCATCTGCCCGTACATCGTGAGCCCGAGCTGCTCGAGGCGACGGAACTCGGGCCACGTCGCCCAGTCGCCCACGAGGTTCGAGTTCGCGATGAGCACGCGCGGCGCCCACTCGTGCGTGCGGAAGACGCCCACGGGCTTGCCCGACTGCACGAGCAGCGTCTCGTCGTCGGCGAGGTCGCGCAGGGTGTCGACGATCGCGTCGAACGCCTCCCAGCTGCGCGCGGCCCGGCCGGTGCCGCCGTAGACGACCAGGTCGTCGGGGCGCTCGGCGACCTCGGGGTCGAGGTTGTTCATGAGCATGCGCAGCGGCGCCTCGGTCTGCCAGCTGCGCGCGGTGCGCTCGGTGCCGCGCTCGGCGCGCACAGTGCGGGGCGAGTGATCGGTCATCTTCCGATCACACACCGGCGGGTGGGCCTGCGGTGAGCGGATGCCTCGGAGGTCGTCCGGGATCCCGGACGCATCGGGTCAGCCCCCGAAGTTCCCGAGGAAGGCCGACCCGAGCACGACGCCGCGCGCCTCCATGAACGGCACCGCGTCGATGGCCGTGTTGTCGAGGCGCACCTCGTAGTGCAGGTGGCATCCGGTCGACGCGCCCGTGCTGCCGACCGCAGCGATCGTCTGGCCGGCGACGACCTCGTCGCCGGGCGCGACGAGCGACGAGCCGGTGGCGAGGTGGGCGTAGCCGGTCGAGACGCCGTCGCCGTGCTGGATCAGGATCCAGTTGCCGTAGGTGCCGTTCGGCCCGACCTGCACGACGATGCCGTCGGTCGCCGCGAAGACGGGGCTCGCGCAGGCGCTCGCGATGTCGGTGCCGCGGTGGAAGTCCTGCACGCTGGGCAGTGGCTTCACGGGGCGGTGGCCGAACCCGTCGGTCAGGTAGCCCGACGCCGGGGCCGACCAGCCCTGCTCGCTCAGCTGGCCCGAGTCGGTCGGCAGGTTCTCGAACTGGAAGGCCGTCGTCGTGTTGGCGAGCACGACCTCGTTCGCCTCGGCCTCCATCTCGTCGCGGGCGTCGTCGACGGCGTCCTTCGCCGCGTCGACCGCGTCCTCTGCGTCGGCGACGGCCTGGCGGAGGGCCGGGATGCCGACCGCGTCGACCGCCTCGGAGGCGGCGTCGGCGCGGGCCTGGGCGCGGTCCGCCGCATCGCGCGCGGCTTCGGCGAGCTCGGCGAGGGCGGACACGTCGGCGGTGAGGCCCGACACGCGGTCGACCGAGGCGAGGCCGCCGAGCAGGTCGGACTCGGTGTCGAAGAGCACGTCCAGTGCGCTCGTCGAGGTGTCGAGGCTGCCGCGCACCGCGTGCAGGTAGAGCCCGGCGACCTCGTCGGCCTCCTCGGCGGCCACATCGGCCGCGAGCTGGAGCCGGTCGGCGACGGCCTGCGCGCGCTCGACCTCGGCGAGGCCGGCGGCGAGTGCGTCGCGCGCGTCCTGGAGTGCCGAGCGGGCGTCGACGAGGCGCTGCTGCGCGGCGACGAGTCGGGGCGAGGGGCCGGTGTCGACCGTCGTTCGGGTGGTGCCGGTGCCGGTGAACAGCAGCGGCTGGTAGAGCGAGTAGGAGTACGAGAACGGCGACGGCGGTGCGACCGGGCTCGGGGTGGGCGTGGGCGTCGGCGTGCCGCTCGGCGACGGCGTGCCCGTGGGTGACGGCGTGCCCGTCGGCGACGGGGTGCCGGTGGGCGACGGGGTGCCGGTGGGCGACGGGGTGCCGGTGGGCGACGGCGTCGGCGTGCCGGTGGGCGACGGGGTCGGCGTTCCCGTGGGCGACGGCGTCGGCGTGCTCGTCTCCTCGGGCGGCGCCGGCGGGGTGCCCGTCGGACTCGGGGAGGGCTCGGTGGTCGGCGTCGGCGTGGACGTCTCGGTCGGCGTGGGCGATGACGTTTCGGTGGGCGTCGGCGACGGGTCCGGCGAGGGCGTCGAGGTCTGGGTCGGCGCCGGGCTCGACGTCTCGGTGGGCGCAGGCGTCGGCGTCGCGGTCGACTCGGTCTGCGTCTCGGCGGTGCCGGTCTCCTCAGCGGCAGCGAGTGGGGCACCGACCAGCACGAGCGCGGCGGCCGCGAGGCTCGCCGTGACAGGGAGCGACCGCCGGCCGTACCTCAGCCGGCGGTGTGCGTCGCCTTCACTGGGTGCCACTGTGCACATCTGCCTATCGTCGGGTTCGGGGAACCGTCGGGCTCAGTCTGACAGCCCCGTGAGAGCCGCACAATGGCCGGTTCGGTGAATGGCGCGGATCGGTCAGGCAGCGGATGCCGTGTGCGCCGCCCGCAGCGTCGCGGCCCGCTGTGTTGATCCCCCGGCGGCGGGGCAGCCGCCGCCGCCCTCAGCGCAGTGTTCCGACCGCCGAGCCCGCCGCCGCAGCGACCTCGCCGCGCGCCACGAGCCCGACCACGGCGTCGATCTCGGGCGCGAGGAACCGGTCCGGACCGGGGCCGGGCACCACGCCGCCCACGAGCGCCGCGACCGCGCCGGTGCCGGCCGCCGGGCGCAGCGGCGCCCGCAACGCGAGCCCGCGCGTCGCCGTCATGACCTCGATCGCGAGCACCCGCGTCAACCCGTCGAGCGCGCGCCGGAGCTTGCGCGCCGCCGCCCAGCCCATCGACACGTGGTCCTCCTGCATGGCCGACGACGGGATCGAGTCGACCGACGCGGGCACCGCCAGGCGCTTCAGCTCCGACACGATGCCCGCTGCCGTGTACTGCGCGATCATGAGCCCCGAGTCGACGCCCACCTCGTGGGCCAGGAACGGCGGCAGGCCGTGGTTGCGCGCCCGGTCGAGGAAGCGGTCGGTGCGCCGCTCGCTCATCGATGCGACGTCGGCCACCGCGATCGCCAGGAAGTCGAGCACGTACGCGACCGGCGCCCCGTGGAAGTTGCCGTTCGACTCGACCCGCCCGTCGGGCGTGAGCACGGGGTTGTCGACCGCGCTCGCGAGCTCGGCACGGGCGACGGATGCCGCGTGGGCGACCGTGTCGCGCGCCGCGCCGTGCACCTGGGGCGCGCAGCGCAGCGAGTACGCGTCCTGCACGCGCGTGCACTCCGGGCCGCGGTGGCTCTGCATGATCGGCGAGCCCGCGAGCATCGCGCGCAGGTTCTGTGCCGACGCGGCCTGCCCGGGGTGCGGGCGCAGCGCCTGCAGGTCGTCGGCGAACACGGCGTCGGTGCCGAGCAGCCCCTCGACGCTCATCGCCGCGGCGACGTCGGCGGCGGTCAGCAGCGCGCCCAGGTCGTGGATCGCGAGCGCGAGCATCCCGAGCATGCCGTCGGTGCCGTTGATGAGGGCGAGGCCCTCCTTCTCCCGGAGCACGAGCGGCGCGATGCCGGCGGACTCGAGAGCGGATGCCGCGGGGACGCGCTCGTCCGTGGCATCCGTCACCTCGCCCTCGCCCATCGCGGCCAGCGCGACGTGCGCGAGCGGGGCGAGGTCGCCCGAGCAGCCGAGCGAGCCGAACTCGTGCACGACCGGCGTGATGCCGGCGTTCAGCATGGCGGCGTACGTCTCGCAGACGACCGACCGCACGCCGGTGCGGCCGGTCATGAGCGTCGACAGGCGCAGCAGCACGAGCGCGCGCGCGACCTCGCGCTCGACCTCCGTGCCCGAGCCCGCGGCGTGCGAGCGCACGAGGCTCGCCTGCAGCTGCGCCCGGCGGTCGCCCGGGATGAACGTGGTCGCCAGCGCGCCGAAGCCCGTCGAGATGCCGTAGTGCGGCTCGGGGTCGGCGGCCAGCCCGTCGACGACGGCGCGGCTCGCGTCGACGGCGGCGAGCGCGTCCTGGTCGAGGTCGACCCGTGCGTCGTGGCGGGCGACGGCGACGACCTCGTCGATCGTCAACGGGCCGGTGCCGATCGTGACGGCGGCGGGGCGGGCGGATGCCTCGGGGCCGGCGAGGTGCAGGGCGGGGGTGGTGCGCATGCTCCGATCCAACCCCGCCACGGGGCATCCGGAACCGCAGCGGGAGTAGCCTCAGTCTGTGATCCCGGACGGTTCGCGCGCTCCGAAGGTGCCGGCGGCGGATGCCACGCTGCGCATCCTGTCGCACCTCGCCACGCTGCGCGGGCCGGCGCCCGCCGCGTCGATCGCCACGGCGCTCGACCTGCCGCGCTCGACCGTCTACCACCTGCTCGCGACCCTGGTCGAGCACGGCTACGTGGTGCACCTGCCCGAGGAGCGCCGGTACGGGCTCGGCGTGGCCGCCTTCGAGCTGAGCTCGGGGTTCAGCAGGCAGCAACCGCTCGCCCGGCTCGGCGCGCCGCTCGTCGCGGGGCTCGTCGACACGGTCGCCGAGAGCGGGCACCTCGCGGTGCTGCACGGGCGGGACGTGCTCTACCTCGTCGAGGAGCGCGCGCCGCGCCGCCCGTCGCTCGTCTCCGATGTCGGGGTGCGCCTGCCCGCGCACCTCACCGCGACCGGTCGGGCGATGCTCGCGGAGCTGCCCGCGGCGCAGGTGCGCGCGCTCTACCCCGACGCGTCCGCGTACGCGCCGGGCGCTGCCGGCGAGGCATCGGGTGCCTGGAGCCTGCGGCGGCTGCGCACCGTGCTCGCCGAGGTGCGCGAGCACGGGTTCGCCGCCGAGGACGGCGAGGTGACCGCGGGGCTCGCCTCGGTCGGCGTCGCGGTGCTCGACCACACGGGCTGGCCGGCGGCGGCGATCGCGGTCACGTTCCCGGTCGAGCGGGCCGACGAGTCGCGCCGCGCGGCGCTCGTCGCCGAGGTCGATCGCGCGGCGACGGAACTGTCGCGCCGCATCCGCGGCATCGGCCACCGCGCGGCGCCGTCGGGTGCGTCGCCATCGGAGACCACGCCGGCCTGAGCGCGGGTGCGGCTCAGGGGCATCCGCTCAGCTGTTCGCCCGCCGCCGTTCGTCGGAAGCCCCTCAGCGCCTGCGATGCAGCCACGGCTGCAGCAGCCGCGTCACCCACGGCAGCACGAAGTACGTCATGAGCGGGGTGAGCACGAGCGTCAGCGCCAGTGAGTGCAGCCAGATCGGCAGCGCCTCCCAGCCCGGGATGCCGCCGACGAGGTACGAGAACACGAGGTTCACGGGGAAGAAGCCCAGCCAGATGGCGACCGCCTGCTTCCAGCGCGGCGGGGCGGGCGGCAGCGCGGGCTCGTCCACGGTGGGGGTCGAGCCCGTCGGCTCGTCGAACCAGCCCTCGATCCCCGTGCGGCGCGTGCTGCGCTCCGAGCGGATGAGCCCCTCGCCCGTCGAGAGCCACCACTGTCGCTCCGACGAGTCCTCCCACGCGGCAAGCGTCCGCTCGCTCGCGAAGCGGTAGAGCATGTGCCACACGTGCGAGTCGGCGCCCTGGCGGATCCACCCGGAGCCGAGGAACCCGGGGTAGCGGTTCGCCAGGTTCACGCCGGCCTGCACCCACGCCGTCACCTCGGGGATGCGGTCGGGGTCGACCTCGCGGCGGATGGACACGGTGATCGGCTGGGCGGGCATGCCTCCTATTGCATCGCATGCCGGCTGGGTGCGCGACGGAAGCGCGGTCCGGCGGCCGGTCAGCCCACTCCGGATGCAGCGAGCCAGAGCCCGAGCGCGAACAGGGCGAGGTTCGCGAAGGTGCCGAGGATCGGCACCCGTCGGGCGGCGCGGCGCTGCAGCATCCGCACCGTCGTCCAGATCACGACGACGAGCGCGACGAGCCACGGGCCGAAGATCGCCAGGAGCGAGCCCCAGCCGATGCGTGCGCGGTCGCACGCGGCATCCGTCACGCAGTCCTCGGTGAACGACGGCAGGAACACGCCGCCGAGGCTCACGGTCGCGGTGACGACGAGGAACAGTGCGAGCAGCAGCAGCGTCGCCACGACGTGGCCGGCTCCGGGGCGCGGTGCCGGGTCGACGGCGGTCGTCTCGTGCTCGGTCGTCTCGTCCACGCTCGCCCCTCCGGCCGCGGTCGGCGCGGCGCCTGCGCAAGAGTAGTGCCCGCGTCGGCGCCCGACGCGAATCGCTCCACAAGCGACGGTCAGCGCTTCGCGGAGTCCTGCTGCTCCTGCTCCTGCTGATCGGCGAGTTCGGCGCGCCGCCGCGCGACCTTGGCGCTCTGCGCCGACTCGAGCCGGAACTCGATCGCGCGGGCGACGTCGTCGCGCACCTTCTGCGCCTGCTTCTCGATGCCCGAGCGGTCGCGGAGCGGCAGTTGCACGGCGACCTCGGACTCGACGCCCATCTGCAGCTCCCGCGCCCGCTCGAGCTCCGTGTCGAGCTCGGCGCCGACGAGCACCGCGAGGTTCGAGATCCACATCCACAGCAGGAACACGATGACCCCGCCGAGCACGCCGTAGGTGGCGTCGTAGTTGGCGAAGTTGGACACGTAGAAACCGAACCCGGCCGATGCCAGGCCCCAGACCACGATCGCGAGGAACGCGCCCACGCTCAGGATGCGGAAGCGTTGGCGCACGTTCGGCGTCGCGTAGTAGAGGATCGCGATCGCGATCACGGCGATCAGCGCGAGCGCCGGCAGCTTCACCGCGTTCCACACCGCCACCGCCGTGTCGGAGAGGCCGACGACCGCTCCGATCGCCGCCGCGAGCGGACCCGAGACGACCAGCAGCAGTCCGGCGCTCGCCGCGAGCAGCACGATGACGACGGTCACGAGCAGCATCTGGGGGCGAAGCTTCCAGAACGCGCGACCCTCCTCGACGCCGACGATGCGATTCATCGAGCGGCCGAACGCGCCGACGTACCCCGATGCCGACCAGAGGGCGCCGACGAGGCCGATCACGAACGTCCACCCGGCCGACGGCGATGCCGTGAGGCCCTCGACGGGGCCCCGCACCGCCTCGATGATGCTCGCCCCGCCCAGTTCCTCGATGAGGCCGAAGACCGCGTCGGTGGTCTCGTCGGCCTGCCCGATCAGGCCGAGCAGCGACACGATCGCGAGCAGACCCGGGAAGAGCGCCAGCACCGCGAAGTACGTCATGCCGGCGGCCAGGTCGGTCGCCTTGTCGCGCGAGAACTCGCGGACCGTGCGCGACAGGGCGAGCTTCCACGCCGGCCAGGTGAGCCGCCTGGGCCCGCCGCGCGCGCCGAGCGTCGCGGCCGCAGCATCGGCCTGACCGCGGTCGCGCCCCTGTGCGAGCGCGTCGACCACGTCCTGGGTGGTGGCCTCGGCGGATGCCTCCTCAGCGGCATCCGCTCGCTTCGCCTTGCCCCGTCCGAACATGCCCGCTCCCCTCCCGTGCGCCCCGCGCCCGCGAATCACGTCGCTTCGAGCGTAGGCGAGCGCTGCGCGTGCCCGCAGGGGGTTGCGGGCGCGTAGCGAATACATGCAGTCCCGCCCGCTCCGCGGCGTGTCTGCATGCATTCGCCGCCATCGTGCAGATCTGCATGTATTCGCTACATGCGAGCGTGGGTCCTCAGTAGTCGACCGGGTCGCGCACGATCGGGCAGGTCATGCAGTGCCCGCCGCCCCGCCCGCGGCCGAGCTCGCCGCCGACGATCTCGATCACCTCGACGCCCTGGTTGCGCAGCAGCTCGTTGGTGTACGTGTTGCGGTCGTACGTGAACACGACGCCCGGCTCGACCGCGACGGCGTTGTTGCCGCTGTCCCACTGCTGGCGCTCGCCGGCGTACCAACCGCCGCCGGGCTCGACCGCGCGCAGCCTCGGCAGCCCGAGCGACGAGGCGACGACGTCGATGAACGGCGACTGCTCCTCGGTGATGTCGAGCCCACCGGCATCCGCGGGCCTGAGCGAGAAGGTGTGGATGCCGTCGACGATGTCGGGGTAGTACGTGACGAGGTCGCGGTCGGCGAACGTGAACACGGTGTCGAGGTGCATCGCGGCGCGCAGCTTCGGCATGCCCGCGACGACGACCCGCTCGGCGGCGCCCGCCGCGAAGAGGCGCTCGGCGACCGACGTGATCGCCTGCCGCGAGGTGCGCTCGCTCATGCCGATGAGCACGACGCCGTTGCCGACGGGCATGACGTCGCCGCCCTCGAGCGTCGCGCGACCCCAGTCGGCCTCGGCGTCGCCCCACCAGACGGTGCTGCCCGTGTAGTCGGGGTGGAACGCGTAGATCGCCTGCATGAGCAGCGTCTCGCCGTGGCGGGCGGGCCAGAAGAGCGGGTTGAGCGTCAGGCCGCCGTAGATCCAGCAGGTGGTGTCGCGCGTGTAGATCGTGTTCGGCAGCGGCGCCATGAGGTACTCGGTGAGCCCCGCGGACTCGCGCACGAGGGCGAGCTCGGCGGAGCGGAACTCCTCGGGCAGGTCGCGCGTCGACAGCCCGCCGATGAGGTACTCGGTCAGCACCTCGTCGGCGAGGGAGTCGAGGAAGGCACGCGTGTCGGCCACCAGCCCGCCGCCCACCTCGGCCGCGGTGATCTTGCGGTCGAGCAGCCAGTCGCGGGCGCCCGGCACGGCGAGCGTCTCGGTGAGCAGGTCGTGCAGCTCGACGACCTCGACGTCGCGGGCCCGCAGCTTGTCGACGAAGTCGGCGTGGTCGCGCTGCGCGTTCTGCACCCAGAGCACGTCGTCGAACAGCAGCGCGTCGCTGTTGCTCGGCGTCAGGCGCTCGTGCCCGAGGCCGGGCCGGCAGACGAGCACCTTGTGCAGGCGGCCGACCTCGGAGTGCACTCCGTACGACGTCTCCGACATGTGCGTCCCCTCCCGGAGCCGTGCGGCGTGGAGCATCCGTCTCGGCGCCGTCGCGTGTCTCGGGCGGTGTCTCGTGTCTAGCGCATCGGTCGGCGAGCGTTCAAGCGCCGTGCCGGTGCTGGAGCGCCTCCCGAGAACATGCAACGGCGTGCGACGCACCGCGTTGGTGCATGCATTCGCGGCGGATCGCGCAGATCTGCATGTTTTCGGGAGGGGTGGGGCGAGCGGATGCTGCGGGGCGGCGCGTCGGGCGGTGGCGGCGTGACGAGGGGCAGGGCGAGCGGATGCCGCGGGGCGACAGGCCGACGCGATCAGCGCGGGCAGTGCATGAGCGGCTTCGGACCCGAGCGGTCGAAGGTGTGGGCGTCCATCGTGGCGCCGCAGAGCGGACACGGGCGGGCGGCGCTCGCGGGCGGGGGCTCGGTCTCGTAGGGGCCGACGGTCGCGGGCCCGGCGATGCGCACGAGCCAGCGATTGACGAGCCAGTACCAGCCGCCGGCGGCGCGGGCGCGTTCGCGGAGGGGCATCCGCTCGGATTCGCTTCGTGTCACGATGATTAGTGTACGAACAATCAGCGGTAGCATCAATCCCGTGACCGACGACCTGCTGAAGCTCGACAACCAGGTGTGCTTCGCGATCGTGACGGCGGCGCGCAACGTCGTCTCGATCTACCGGCCGGTGCTCGCGCCGCTCGGCCTGACGCACCCGCAGTACCTCGTCATGCTCGCGCTCTGGGAGCGGTCGCCGCGCTCGCTGACCGAGCTCGCGGCCGAGCTCGCGATGGAGCCCGCGACGCTCTCGCCGCTCGTCAAGCGGCTCGAGGCGCAGGGGCTCGTCGAGCGACGCCGGCGCGCGAGCGACGAGCGCGTGCTCGACATCTCGCTGACCGCCGAGGGCACGGCGCTGCGGGCACGTGCCGAGCGGGTGCCCGAGCAGATCATGGCGATCACCGGACTCGACGTGGACCAGCTGACGGCACTGCGCGATGCGCTCGCGCCGTTCGCGGGCGCGCGCGACTGAGCCGCGCTCCCGTCACTCGCGATCGGCCGGCCGCAGCGAATACATGCAACGTCGCTCGGCGCGCGGCGTGTCTGCATGTATTCGCCGCCATCGCGCAGATCTGCATGTATTCGCTGCGCTCCGAGCGGCTACCCCTCGGCCGACGCGTCGACGGGCTGCTCCGCCGGGAGCTCCTCCGCCCAGCCGAGGTGCGCGTGCAGGAACGCCGCGATGCGCTCGCGGAGCCAGGCGTCGAGGATGCCGATCGAGTGCCCGTCGCCAGCGACCACGGCGAGCTCGACGGGCACCCCCGCCTCGTCGAGCGTGCGGGCGAAGCGCTCGGCCTGCGCGAGCGGGATGATCTCGTCGTCGGCGTGGGCGATGAACACCGGGGGATCGCTTGCGTCGACGTGCGACGTCGGCGACGCGGCATCCGCCTCGGGGCACTCGGAGGCGCGGTCGCAGCCGAGGTAGTCGGTCACGATGCCGTGCAGCCAGGTCGTCGCCTGGTCGGCGCCGAGCGTGACGGCGTCGAGGGTGATCGGCGCGCTGAGCTCCACGACCGCCGCGACCCGCGACCCCGCGTCGAGTGCTCCGGCGCCGGCCGTGCCGAGCAGCGCGGCGAGGTTGCCGCCCGCCGATCCGCCGAACGCGCCGATGCGCGCAGGGTCGATGCCGTACGCCGCGACCTGCTCGGGCTCGCGCAGCCACTGCACGGCGAGCGACACGTCGTCGATCGCCGCCGGGAACGTCACGTCGGGCACGAGCCGGTAGTTCACCGACACCGCCACGAACCCCTGCGACGCGAGCCACTCGCACACGAGCCGCCAGTCGTCGCTCGCCTTGTCGCCGCGCGCCCAGCTGCCGCCGTGGATCGACAGCACCGCCGGTCGGCTCGCCGCGGGGCCCGCGGGGCTGCAGACATCGAGGGTCAGCAGCGTGCCGTCGGCGCGCGCGCCGTACTCGACGTCCTCGTCGATGAGGACGCCGGCGGCCGGGGCGGTGAAGGTGCGGATGCCCGTGATCGCATCGCCCGCCAGTTCGCTCACGTCGTTCGGGCCGGCCGGGTCGATCGCGCGCAGGCCGAGATGGAAGCCGCTGAGTGCGGCGGCCGTCGCGACCGCTGCGCCCGCGGCGGCGGTGACGATGAGGGCTCGCCAGCGGCGGCGGCGTGGCGCCCGGCGCCCGTCGGGTGCGGCGCCGCGGCCCGGGCCGCCGTCGGTGGCTCGGGTGGGGGTCACGGGCGCGCTCCGGGGAATTCGGGGTGGGGCGATGCTACCCGAGGCGGGCTCACCCGCCGAATGCGGCGCCGGGGCGGTGGCGCCGGGCGAAACGGAGGACCGGATGGGCGACACGCCGCGGCGGGCCGGCCGGAGGCCGCGAATCTCCTACGGTTCGCACACCGGGGTCGGCGGGGTGCGGGCGAAACGGAGGACTCGATGGGCGACACGCCGCGCTGCGCGGGCCCGCCGGTGCGTTTCTCCTACGGTTCGCACGCGGGGTGTTCGCGCCGTGCAGGGCACGCCGCCCGGGCATCCTCCCAGCAAGGCCCGCTAGCATCGACACGTCGGTCTGGGACACCGCGCGCAGCGCGCGGATGGGTTTGTGAGTCCCGTGGGCCGGATCCCCGCCGCGGTGGCGGGGAGCATCACCGTATGTGACGGCCCCGGTCGAGGACAGCCCGGGTTCTGAAGCCGACGCGCGCTCGCCGGGCGGCTTCCCATGTACTCGAGGACAACCCAGGAAGCATCGCCATGCCCAAGAACAAGAAGCCCGCCGGCGGCCGACCCGCCAAGAACTTCGACCCGTCGTACGCGAAGAAGTCGAAGAAGCCCAAGCGATCGGATGCCTCCGGCAGCACGCGCAAGCCCGGCTCGCGCAGCCCGGGCCACCGCGGCTACCGCGCCGAGGAGGCCGAGCCCAAGCAGCGCTGGACCCGCGAGGAGCGCGAGGCGGCCGGTCGTTCGCCGCGCCGCTCGAGCTCGTCGCGCCGAGATGACCGCGACGGGGGCCGCTACGAGCGGGACGACCGCGCATCCCGGAAGGGCGACCGCGACCAGCGCGGAGGTTCGCGCGGGTACGACCGTGACGACCGCCAGCGCCGTGACGACCGTGACCGCCGCGACGGCGGCCGCGGGTACGACCGTGACGACCGTGACCGCCGCGATGGCGGTCGCCGGTACGACCGGGACGACCGGCCCCGTCGGGACGACCGCGACCAGCGTGGAGGTTCGCGCGGGTACGACCGTGACGACCGTCCGCGTCGTGACGACCGGGACCGCCGCGACTCCGGTCGCCGGTACGACCGCGACGACCGCGCACCCCGCCGTGACGACCGCGATCGCAGCCAGCGCGTCGCCGGCCGCGGCTACGACCACGACGACGCCCGCAAGCGCGACCGCGACCGGGGCGAGCGCCCCCGCCGCGACCACGACGACCGCCGGGTCGCCGGCCGCGGGTACGACCGCAACGATCGGGACGACCGCCGCGGCTACGACCGCACCGATCGATACGACCGCACCGACCGCCCGGGCTTCCGCGAGTCGGAGCGTCGGCCGTCGACGTACTTCCCCGCGAAGGACGACCGCGCGCCGTACACGCCCGAGGACGACGTCGTGCTCGAGCGCCTCGAAGCCGAGGCGATCCAGGCGGACGCCGTCGAGGGCGTGACGTTCGCCGACCTCGGTCTCGGCGGCAACATCGTGCGCGCCCTGGGCGACCTCGGCGCGGAGCATCCGTTCCCGATCCAGGCCGCGACCATCCCGGTCGTGCTCGAGGGGCGCGACGTGCTGGGCCGCGGTCGCACCGGTTCGGGCAAGACGATCGCGTTCGGCGCCCCCACGGTCGAGCGCCTCATGCAGATGTGGGCCGCGAAGGGCAAGAGCGGCGAGAAGCGCAAGCTCGGCCGTGCCCCGCGCGCGCTGATCCTCGCGCCGACCCGCGAGCTCGCCCTGCAGATCGACCGCACCGTGCAGCCGATCGCGCAGAGCGTGGGCCTGTTCACCACGCAGATCTACGGCGGCGTGCCGCAGGGTCGCCAGGTCGGTGCGCTGCAGCGCGGCGTCGACATCGTGATCGGCACGCCCGGTCGCATCGAGGACCTCATCGAGCAGCGCCGCCTCGACCTCAGCGAGGTCGAGATCACCGTGCTCGACGAGGCCGACCACATGTGCGACCTCGGCTTCCTCGAGCCGGTGCAGCGCATCCTCCGCCGCACCCGTGCGGGCGGGCAGAAGCTGCTCTTCTCGGCGACCCTCGACACGGGCGTCGCCGCGCTCGTCGACGAGTTCCTCGTCGACCCGGCCGTGCACGAGGTCGCGGGCGAGGACCAGGCGTCGGGCACGATCGAGCACCGCGTGCTCGTGATCCGCAACGACCAGAAGCGCGACATCGTCGCGCAGCTGGCCCGGCACCGCGGCAAGACCCTCGTGTTCTCGCGCACGCGCGCCTTCGCGGAGGACCTCGTCGAGCACCTCGAGGACCGCGGCGTCTTCGCCGTCGCCCTGCACGGCGACCTCAACCAGGCCCGCCGCACGCGCAACCTCCAGCAGCTCACGAGCGGCAAGGTCGACGTGCTGGTCGCGACCGACGTGGCGGCACGAGGCATCCACGTCGACGACATCGACCTCGTGATCCAGGCGGATGCCCCGGACGAGTACAAGACCTACCTGCACCGCTCCGGTCGCACCGGCCGTGCCGGCAAGCGCGGTGTCGTGGTGACGCTCATCCCCCGCGGGCGCCACCGCCGCATGACCGAGCTGCTCGAGCGCGCCGAGATCGCGGCCGAGTTCGACGAGTTCGCGCGCGGCGACGCGTTCACGCTCGCGGCGCCGGAGCCCGAGTCGCAGCCCGACCCGAAGGACTCGACGGCGACGGATGCCTCGGCGGCGGCCCCGACCGAGTAGCCGGCGCCCCTACTCCGCGCGCATCCACGCGGCCACCGACTCCCCGATGAGCACGGCGGTCGCCGCCGGACCGCGCGACGGGGTGTCGGGCAGCATCGACGTGTCGGCGACGCGCAGCCCGGTCGCCCCGTGCACTCGACCGTGCGCGTCGACGACCGAGCCCGGGGCATCCGCCGGCCCCATCGGGGCGCTGCCGCAGAGGTGGATGGCCGTGCCGAGGTGCGCGCGCATCCACGCGTCGAGCGCGTCGTCGTCTGCGACGGTCGCGTCGTCCAGCTCGGTGAGCCGCTCGACGAGCGGCGCGAACGGTCGGCTGCGCAGCAGCGCCACCGCGGTGCGCACGCCGACCCGCAACCGCGCACGGTCGGACGCGGTCGACAGGTAGCGGTAGTCGATGTGCGGCGCCACGGTCGGGTCGGCCGAGGCGAGCGTGATCGACCCGCGCGCCTGTTCGCGCTGCAGGCCGACGAGCACCGACAGGTCGCGGCCGTGCGCCGCCTGCTCGCGCACCCGGGCGAGCGAGGTACCGCGCAGCGCGCGCAGGGTGTCGATCGGGTGCCGCAGGGCGGTTCGCGCGCCGCCCGCGAACATGCTGCGCCGCCCGGTGAGCAGCCAGCTCATCGACTTCACGCACACCATGACCTCGAGGTCGTCGGCGGGCGCGCCGGGTGCCCCCGAGGCATCCGGCACCGGCTCCCCCGACGACAGGTTGAGCGCGGTCGTGAAGGTCTCGGGCGTGCGCGGGTCCATGAGGTCGCGCCGCGCACGCCAGCCGATCGACAGGTCGGGGTGGTCGCTGAACGCGGCCCCCACGCCGGGCGAGTCGACGACCACGGGCACGCCGGCAGCCCGCAACTGGTCGGCCGGGCCGATGCCGGAGGCGAGCAGCAGGTGCGGCGTGCCGATGCCCCCGGCGCAGAGCACCACCTCGTCGGCGGGCACGGTCTCGCGCGCACCGTCGCGGAGCACCTCGACCCCGGTCGCGCGCGTCCCGTCGAGCACGACGCGCAGCACGCGGCATCCGCCCACCACCCGCAGGTTCGGCCGCCCGCGCGCCGGGTTCAGGTACGCCTCGCCCGTGTTGACCCGCACCCCGTCGACCACGTTCAGCGGCACCGGCCCGACCCCCGCCGCCCCGCCGGCGTTCTTGTCGGGCTCGTCGGCGAAGCCGAGGTCGCGCGCCGCCGCGCTGAAGGCCTCGGCGGCCGGATGCCCCTGGGCCGCGCGCCGCACCGGCATCGGCCCCGCGTCGCCGTGCAGCGGCCCCGCCCCGAGGTCGAGGTCGCGCTCGAGCGCGCGCATGCGGGGGAGCATCCGCTCGTAGCCCCAGTCGTCGCCGCCGACCGTCGCCCAGCGCGCGAAGTCGGCCGGCGTGGCACGCACGAAGTAGGCCCCGTTGATGGTCGACGAGCCGCCGATGATGCGGCCGCGCGCGATCGTGTACGGCAGGTCCTCGGTGAGGTGCCCGAGGTACGACCAGTTCGCCGGGTGCCCGGGCATCGCGCCCTGCACGGTCGACGCGTCGAGCAGCTCGGGCGGGAACTCGGCACGCCGCGCCGGCACCGCCCCGGCCTCGAGCACGGTCACGTCGACATCGGCGTCCTCGCTCAGCCGCGCGGCCAGCGGAGCGCCCGCCGCGCCCGCGCCGACCACGACGACCCGCCGGGTCATGCCCGCCGCGGCCGCCGGTGCGCCTGCACGACGCGCGGATCGATGCGCTCGTCGATCATGCCGAACGCCTGGTCGAGCTGGTCGATGAGGTCGGACTCGGGCTCGCGCAGCCACTGCTCGTACGCGGCGAGGCACACGCCGAGGCAGGTCCAGGCCATGGTCTGCGGCACGAGGTCCTCCGACGGGAGGTCGAGGCGACCGGCGACGTGCTCGGCGACCACCTCCCGCCACGCCGTGTACCGCAAGGTCGAGTGCGCGAGCAGCGTCGGCACGTGCAGGAGCAGCTCCATGCGCCGGCGGTGGTACTCGGCCTCCTCCGCGGGCACGCGGTTGAAGTCGAGGATCGCGACGCGCAGCTGTTCCATGAGCGGCATCTCGTCGGGCATGCCGCCGAGGTGCGTGCGCATGCCGTCGAGCATCGCGTCGAACTCGCCCCACGGGAGGTCGTTCTTCGACGGGAAGTAGCGGAAGAAGGTGCGCCGCCCGATGCCCGCCTCGCGGGCGATGTCGTCGATGGTGGTCTCGTCGAAGCCGTTGTCCATGAACAGGCGCAGCGCGGTGTGGCTCAGCTCGGCGTGGGTCGTCGACGGCGCACGGCCCATCCGGGGGCGCGTCGGGGCCTCCTCCGGCAGGGTCATCGTCGCACCCCCTTCCCATCGGCACCGAGTGCCATTAGTATCGTCCACATCGCGAGGGGACGCCAACGAGGGCGACCCGCACATGAGGAGCATCCCATGACTCGAATGAACCCGGTCGACGACTCCCAGCAGGCAGCCGACGACATCGTCGAAGCCGATTCGCTCGTCGAGGAGGTCTCGATCGACGGCATGTGCGGCGTCTACTGACCGCGCTCGCCATGGCTTCGATCGATCCCGACTCCACCTGGACCCTGCATCCGCAGGTCTCCGTACGCCCCGAACCGTTCGGCGCGCTGCTCTACCACTTCGGCACGCGCCGGCTGTCGTTCCTGAAGGACCGCACGCTGCTCGACGTGGTCGAACGGCTGGCGGATGCCCCGAGCGCCCGCGCCGCCTGCATCGACGCCGGGGTGGCCGAGACGCACCTGCCGACGTACCTGCGCGCACTCGGCACGCTCGCCGAGTCGCGCATGATCGCGCCGCGCGACGCAGGGGAGCGGGCCGCATGACACTGACGGATGCCCCGGTCCAGGCCGCCCCCCCGCCTGCGCCCAAGCGCCTGGTCGACCACTTCGAGCTCGGGCTCGACGCCCCGATCTGCCTCACCTGGGAGCTCACCTACGCGTGCAACCTCTCGTGCGTGCACTGCCTGTCGAGCTCGGGCCGCCGCGACCCGCGCGAACTCTCGACCGAGGAGTGCAAGGCGGTCATCGACGAGCTCGAGCGGATGCAGGTGTTCTACGTGAACATCGGCGGCGGCGAGCCGACCGTGCGCAGCGACTTCTGGGAGCTGGTCGACTACGCGACCGCGCACCACGTGGGCGTGAAGTTCTCCACCAACGGGGTGAAGATCACGCCCGAGGTCGCCGAGCGCCTCGCCGCGAACGACTACGTCGACGTGCAGGTCTCGCTCGACGGCGCGACGCCCGACGTGAACGACCACGTCCGCGGCCCCGGCTCGTACGACACGGCGGTCCGCGCCATGCGGAACCTCCGCGACGCGGGCATGCGCAACTTCAAGCTCTCGGTGGTCTGCACCCGGCAGAACATCTCGCAGCTCGACGACTTCAAGGCCATCGCCGACGAGTACGGCGCGCAGCTGCGCCTCACGCGCCTGCGGCCCTCGGGCCGCGGCGCCGACGTGTGGGACGAACTGCACCCCACCGCCGACCAGCAGCGCGAGCTCTACGACTGGCTCGTTGCGCACGGCGAGGACGTGCTGACCGGCGACTCGTTCTTCCACCTCTCCGCGTACGGCCAGGCGCTGCCCGGGCTGAACCTCTGCGGGGCCGGCCGCGTGGTGTGCCTGATCGATCCGATCGGCGACGTCTACGCCTGCCCGTTCGCGATCCACGACGAGTTCCTCGCCGGCAACGTGCGCGAGGTCGGGGGCTTCCAGCAGGTCTGGCGCGAGTCGGAGCTGTTCGGCCGACTGCGCTCGCCGCAGTCGGGCGGCGCGTGCTCGTCCTGCCAGTTCTACGACACGTGCAAGGGCGGATGCATGGCGGCGAAGTTCTTCACCGGCCTGCCGCTCGACGGGCCCGACCCCGAGTGCGTGCAGGGCTACGGCGAGCAGGCGCTCGAGCAGCGCGCGGCCGCCGCGGACCTCCCGAAGCACTCCGGCGACCACTCGCACCGCACCTCGCCGCCCCGCCCGCGTACGGGCCCGAACGGCATGGGACCGGTACGCCTCACGCTCTCGCGCCGGGAGGACCTCCAGGCACCGCCGGTCAGCGCGTGCGCCGAGAGCCCGCTCGCGGGCTTCGCCGCGACGCTCGCCCAGGCGCAGGGGAACGACTTCGACACGAAGCAGAGCGGCGCCGACCGGCGCCACGAGGGAGGCGCTCCGCCCCGACTCGCGTGAGACCCGACCACGGCACGGCCGCGACGACGCGGTCGTGGTGCGGCCGTGCGTGTCCACGGGCCGTCCGGCGCGCCCGGAAGGAAAGGGTGCAACACCATGGCAGGACAACTCGAGGGCAAGGTCGCCTTCATCACGGGCGCCGCGCGCGGCCAGGGCAGGGCGCACGCGGTTCGCCTCGCCGAGGAGGGCGCCGACATCATCGCGATCGACCTCTGCAAGCAGATCGAGACCGTCGGATACCCGATGTCGACGCCGGAGGACCTCGCGGAGACGGTCGCACAGGTCGAGGCGCTCGACCGGCGCATCCACGCCGTCGAGGCCGACGTGCGCGACCGCGACGCGATGCAGGCGGCCTTCGACGCGGGCGTCGCCGAGCTCGGCGACGTGCAGATCGTGTCGGCCAACGCCGGCATCGCGCCGCTGTCGATGAATCCGGTACCGGAGGAGTGGCAGGACGTCATCGACGTCAACCTCACCGGTGTCTACCACACGGTCGAGGTCGTCAAGCCGTCGATGATCGCGCACGGCAAGGGCGGCGCGATCGTGCTGACCAGCTCGACTGCGGGCATCGCCGGCATCGGCGGCAACACCCCTGGCGGGCTCGGCTACACGGCGGCGAAGCACGGCGTGGTCGGCCTCATGCGCAGCTACGCGAACCAGCTGGCCGAGCACTCGATCCGCGTGAACACCGTGCACCCCACCGGCGTGAACACGCCGATGGTCGTGAACGACGTGATGCAGGAGTTCCTGGAGTCCGATCCCAGCCTCTCGAACGCCATGGCGAACGCGCTGCCGGTGCCGATGATCGAAGCGGTCGACATCTCGAACGCGATCGTCTGGCTCGCCTCCGACGCCGCCCGCTACGTGACCGGCGTCACGCTGCCGGTGGACGCAGGATTCCTCAACAAGCGCTGACCCGACCGAACCGACAGGAAGGAACGAACGAACATGGCAGGACGAGTGGAAGGCAAGGTCGCCTTCGTCACCGGAGCGGCCCGCGGGCAGGGGCGCAGCCACGCGCTGCGACTCGCCGAAGAGGGCGCCGACATCATCGCGGTCGACGTCTGCGGGCCGATCCCGAACCTCCAGTACCCGCACGCGACCCCGGAGGACCTCGAGGAGACCGTCCGGCAGGTCGAGGCGCTCGACCGGCGCATCGTCGCCAGGGAGGCCGACGTGCGCGACGCGGCGGCCATGAAGGCGGCCGTCGACGAGGGCGTGGCCGAGCTCGGCCACCTCGACATCGTCGTCGGCAACGCGGGCATCTGCATCGTCGCCCCGTGGGACGAGGTGACCGAGGAGATCTGGGACGACACGGTCGACACCAACCTCAAGGGCGTCTGGAACACCGTGCGCCTCACCGCGCCGCACCTGATCGCGGCCGGCGGCGGCTCGATCATCCTCACCAGCTCTGCGGCGGGCCTCAAGGGGTTGCCGTTCATCACGCCGTACGTCGCGTCGAAGTTCGGCGTGACCGGGCTGACGAAGGCGTTCGCGCACGAGCTGGCGATGCACAACATCCGCGTCAACTCGCTGCATCCGACCGGTGTCGCCACCGACATGGGGCAGATGGGCGCCGAGTACCCGCGCATGCTCGAAGCCAACCCGCGCCTCGCCGGCATGCTCACCAACTCGCTGCCGATCGAGGTGACCGAGCCGCGCGACCAGTCGAACGCCGTGCTGTTCCTCGCCTCCGACGAGTCGCGGTACGTCACCGCGATGGCGATGACCGTCGACGCGGGCAACACGCAGTACTGAACCGCGGATGCCTCGGGGCGGCACCCGCCCCGAGGCATCCGGAACCGGCGGGCGACCCCCGCCATGAGGGAAGGAGCACGCGATGGGGCGTGTGGAGGGGAAGGTGGCGTTCATCACGGGCGCCGCACGAGGACAGGGTCGCAGCCACGCGGTGCGACTGGCCCAGGAGGGCGCCGACATCATCGCGATCGACGCGTGCGAGCGGTTCGAGGAGAACCCGTACGATCCGGCGACCGAGGAGGACCTCGCGGAGACCGTGCGCCAGGTCGAGGCACTCGACCGGCGCATCGTCGCGTCGAAGGCCGACGTGCGCGACTTCGACCAGGTAAAGCGGGCCGTCGACGAGGGCGTCGCCCAGCTCGGCCGGCTCGACATCGTGTGCGCCAACGCGGGCATCGCGGGCCGGTTCAACCGGGCCGAGGACATCCCCGAGGACGAGTGGGTCAACATGACCGACATCAACCTCAACGGGGTGTGGCGCAGCTGCAAGGCGGCCATTCCGCACATCCGCGCCGGCGGCAACGGCGGGTCGATGATCCTGACGAGCTCCGACGCCGGGCTGTTCGCGTTCGAGAACATCTCGCACTACGTGTCGGCCAAGCACGGCGTGGTCGGGCTCATGAAGACGCTCGCCCTCGAGCTGGCGCCCGACATGATCCGCGTGAACAGCGTGCACCCCACGGTCGTGGACACGCCGATGGTGCAGAACGACGCCATCTACCGGCTGTTCCGGCCCGACCTCGAGAACCCGACGAAGGACGACTTCGCCGAGGGCGCGGGCGCGATCAATGCGCTGCCCATCCCGTGGGTCGAGGCCGTCGACATCTCGAACGCGGTGCTGTTCCTGGCATCCGACGAGGCCCGGTACATCACCGGCGTCCCGCTGCCGGTCGACGCCGGCGCGGCGGTGAAGTAGGAGGGGAGCGCATGGGCGAGGAACAGGTGACGGATGCCCCGACGGACGTCGATCGCGCGGCGACGGGCGGCGATCTCGCCGAACGGCGCCGGCGCATCGCGGCGAACATCGTGGGCCGGGAACGGGAGCTCGAGCTGACGCTCGCGGCGGTCGCCGCCGGGCGGGACATCCTGCTCGAGGGACCGCCCGGCACGAGCAAGACCACGATGCTCACCGCGATCACGGCCGACTGGGGCATCCCCCTGCTCTTCGTCGAGGGCAACGCCGACCTCACGCCGGCGAAGCTCGTCGGCCACCACAACCCGGCGCGCGTGCTGCGCGAGGACTACAGCGCCGACAACTTCGTCGCCGGGCCCCTCGTGGAGGCGATGCAGCAGGGCGGGTTCCTCTACATCGAGGAGTTCAACCGCGCGCCCGAGGACACCATCAACACGCTGCTCACCGCGATGGCCGACCGGTCGATCGCGGTGCCGCGGGTCGGGCGCATCCGCGCCAAGGCGACCTTCCGGGTCATCGCGTCGATGAACCCGTACGACAACATCGGCACCACGCGCCTCTCGACGAGCGTGCACGACCGGCTCAACCGGCTCGCCGTCGACTACCAGGACGCCGAGGCCGAGGAGCGCATCGCCGCACTCCGCTCGGGCGCGCGGGGCGCGGTGGGCGAACGGCTCGTGCGCGACGCGGTCGCCGTGACCCGCGCGACCCGCACCCACCCCGACGTGCGGCAGGGGTCGAGCGTGCGCGGCGCGATCGACTGCGTGCTCGTCGGCACCGAACTCGCCGAGATGCGGGGCATCCGCTCGCCCGAGCAGGAGCAGTACCCGGCCATGGTGCTCGACGCGATGATCGTGTCGCTCTCGGGCCGCATCCACCTCGACGAGGCCGCCGAGACGACGCCCGAGCGGGTGCTGCGCGAGATCTGGGAGGACCGCTTCGTGCTCGAGCCGGCGACTGCCGCGCCGGGATGAAGGGCCGTGCCGGCCGACTCGCCGATCCAGCGGGAGTCGGGCCGCGAGCGCCGCACGGAGCAGGGCACGCCCTTGCGCCGCAAGCCGAAGCAGCTCCAGGAGGACCCCACCGTGTTCGATGCGACCCCCGGCGCCGGCGGCATGCTGCTGCGCGCCGGCGGTCGGTCGCGTTCGCGGGCGACCGCTCGTGCGGGATCGGTGGCCGGCGACTTCACGGACGAGCAGGGTGCCGTGGTCGCGCCCGAGCTCGAGGCATCCGTCGACCCGGTCGCCCGGAAGCGCGCCCGCCAGATCGCCGCACGGCTGGCCGTGCCCCGGCCACGGCGCGATGCGACCTCGCGACGGGGGATGGGCGAGCTCGGGAGCATGCCGTACCGGGGCGGGTCCGACGAGATCGACCTCGACGCGACCATCGAGGTGCTGGCCGAGCGGCCGGTGCCCGACGACGAGGACATCGTGGTGCGCGAGCGCATCCGCACCACGCGCTCGGTCGTGCTCGTCGTCGACGTGTCGGGGTCGATGAAGGGCGAGCGCATCCTGACCGCCGCCGCGACGGTGGGGGCGCTCGCGGGCGAGCTGCAGCACGACGACCTGGCGGTCGTCGCGTTCTGGTCGGATGCCGCGGTGCTGCAGCACCTCGGCGCGCCGGTGCAGCCCATGGAACTCGTCGACACGATCATGCGGCTGCCCGCACAGGGGCTCACGAACGTGGCGTTCCCGCTCGAGCTGGCCGCGAAGGAGCTCGCCGGAGCGCCGCTGCGCGACTCGCGGGTCGTGCTGCTGTCGGACTGCGTGCACAACGCCGGACCCGACCCCCGGCCGATCGCGGCGCGGCTGCCCCGGCTCGACGTGCTGCTCGACTCGACGGGGGAGCGCGACGTCGAGCTGGGGCGCGAGCTCGCCCGACTCGGCCGGGGCACGCTGCACGTGGTGCGCGACGTGCGGGCGGTGGCGCCCGCGATCAGCGAGATGTTCGGTGGCTGATGCCGCCGGGAGTTCGGCGGCGATGCCGCCCGAGGAAGGAGTGGACATGACCGACGACACGAGGGGAGGCCGCTGATGGCCGGGACATGGTTCGAGACGGTGGCCGAGGCGCAGCGACGCGCGAAGAGGCGACTGCCGGGCTCGGTGTACGGCGCACTGGTCGCGGGCTCGGAGCGCGGCGCGACGATCGACGACAACATGCGCGCGTTCGCCGAGCTCCAGTTCGCCCCGCACGTCGCCGGGCACCAGCCGGAGCGGTCGCTCGACACGTCCGTCATGGGCATCCCGATCTCGCTGCCTGTGCTCATCTCGCCGACGGGCGTGCAGGCCGTGCACCCCGAGGGCGAGGTCGCGGTCGCGCGCGCCGCGGCGAACCGGGGCACGATCATGGGCCTCAGCTCGTTCGCGTCGAAGCCGGTCGAGGAGGTCGCCGCGGCGAACGGCAACACGTTCTTCCAGCTGTACTGGAGCGGCTCGCGCGAGGCCATGGTGCAGCGCATGGAGCGCGCGCGTGCGGCGGGGGCGAAGGGGCTCATCGCCACGCTCGACTGGTCGTTCTCGAACGGGCGCGACTGGGGCAGCCCGTGGATCCCCGAGAAGCTCACCCTGCAGGCCGCGATGCGGTTCGCCCCGCAGGCGGTGACGAAGCCGTCGTGGCTGCTCGACTTCCTGAAGACCGGTCGCGTGCCCGACCTCACGGCGCCGAACCTCGCCCCGCCCGACGGCGACCCGCCCACCTTCTTCGGCGCGTACGGCGAGTGGATGTCGACCCCGCCGCCGTCGTGGGAGGACGTCGCCTGGCTCCGCGAGACCTGGGGCGGACCGTTCATGCTGAAGGGCGTGGGCCGCATCGACGACGCGAAGCGCGCGGTCGACGCGGGCGTCACCGCCATCTCGGTGTCGAACCACGGCGGCAATAACCTTGACACGACGCCGGCGTCGATCCGGATGCTGCCGGGCATCGCCGAGGCCGTGGGCGACCAGGTCGAGGTGCTGCTCGACGGCGGCGTCCGCCGCGGCGGCGACGTGGCGAAGGCGCTCGCGCTCGGCGCGCGGGCGGTCATGATCGGGCGAGCGTACCTCTGGGGGTTGGCGGCGAATGGACAGGCGGGCGTCGAGAACGTGCTCGACATCCTGCGCGGCGGGCTCGACTCGGCCGTGCTCGGCCTCGGGCACTCGTCGATCTCCGAGCTGTCGCCCGCGGACCTCTTCATGCCCGAGGGGTTCCGGCGCGATCTCGGGGCGGGGGCCGCTGGAAGCGGTGCGCGGTCACGTTCCGCTGCGAAGCGGCCGGCCGCATCGGGTGCACGGAAGTCGACCGCTGCGGGCGCCTGACGCGAGTCGGGGGCCGGCGTGGTGAGGGGCGGCCGGGCGCGGCCGGGCGCGCTCGGCGACGCCGTGTGGACGGCGATCGACCGCCCGCTCGTCGTCGTGCCGGTCGGCTCGACCGAGCAGCACGGGCCGCACCTGCCCTTCGGGACCGACACGCTCGTGGCATCCGCCGTGGTCGACGGCGTGGTCGCCAGAGCCCGTGCCGACGGCGTCGAGGCGCTCGCCGCGCCCGCGCTCGCCTACGGTGCGAGCGGCGAGCACCAGGACTTCCCCGGCACGTCCTCGATCGGCACGCAGGCGCTGACGTTCGCGCTGCTCGAACTGGGGCGGTCGATGAGCGGATGGGCCGGGCGCATCGTGCTCGTGAACGGCCACGGCGGCAACGTCGAGGCGCTCGCGACCGCGGTGCCGGTGCTGCGCGACGAGGAGCGGCCGGTGTCGTGGCTGCCGTGCGGGCCTGCGGCCGGGCTGCTCGATGCGGGCGGCACGGGCGACGCGCACGCGGGCCGGGTCGAGACGTCGCTCGTGCTCGCGATCGCACCCGACCTCGTGCGTCGGGCGCGGGCCGAGCCGGGCAACACGGCATCATCGCTCGCCGACCTCATGCCGGCCCTGCGGGCGGGTGGAGTGCGGCAGGTCGCGCCGAACGGGGTGCTCGGCGACCCGTCGGGTGCCAACGCCGTCGAGGGGGAGCGGCTGCTGGCGGGCATGGTCGACGATGCGTGGGCGCGCATCGCGGGCGGGCAGGTCGACGGGCGCGGATGCCTCGTGCCGACCGGGCGCCGCGGACCAACCGGTTCCGGGGCCGAGGTGCACGCGCACGACGGATCGACGGACACCTGATGCCGGCGCCCCGCCTGCCCGACGGGTTCACCGTGCGGCTGGGCCGTCACACCCGCGTGCTCGACGACGGAGCCGTACTCGTGGGTGGCGCACCCACGCGCATCGCGCGGCTGAAGCCGGCCGCGCGCGACCGCCTGCGCGGGCGCGACGTGGTGGTCGAGGACGCGAGCGGCCGGGCGCTCGCCGAGCACCTGCTCGCCACCGGGCTCGCCGACCCGGTCGTCGCGGCACTCCCCGCGGCGTCGCTCGAGGCCCTGACCGTCGTGGTCCCGGTCCGCGACCGGCCGCGCCAGCTCGACCGGCTGCTCGGCGGCCTCGCGGGCGAGGTGCGCGTGCTCGTCGTCGACGACGCCTCCGACGACCCCGTGGCCACGGCCGCCGTGGCCGCGCGGCACGGCGCCGAGCTGGTGGCGCTCGGCGCGAACGTCGGCCCAGCGGGCGCGCGCAACGCCGGTCTCGCGCGGGTCGACACCCCGTTCGTCGCGTTCATCGACTCCGACGTCGTGGCCGAGGCATCCGCTCTCGAACTGCTGCTGCGGCACTTCGCCGACCCGGCCCTCGCGATGGCCGCGCCGCGGGTGCTGGGACTCGAGACCGATCGTCCGAACTGGATCACGCGCTACGAGGACGCCCGCTCCTCGCTCGACCTCGGCGACGACGCCGCGAGCGTGCGGCCGCGCTCGCCGGTGTCGTGGGTGTCGAGCACGTGCCTGGTCGCGCGGGTCGACGCGCTCGGGGAGGGGTTCGACGGCTCGATGCGCGTGGGGGAGGACGTCGACCTCGTCTGGCGCCTCGTGGCGGAGGGCCGGCGCGTGCGGTTCGAGCCCGCCGCCGTCGTGCGGCACGAGCACCGCACCACGCTGCGAGCGTGGCTCGGGCGCAAGGCGTTCTACGGTACCGGCGCGCACCCGCTCGGTACTCGTCATCCCCACGACATCGCGCCGGTGGTGCTCGCGCCCTGGGCCGCGGTCTCGCTCGGCGCGCTGTTGGCGCAGCGGCGTTGGTCGGTTCCGGTGGTCGCGGCGCTCGGCGCGGTGACCGCGGTGCGCATCGGGCGACGGGCGTCGGGCGTGCGGCATCCGTACCGGCTCGGCGTGCGGCTCACCGGCTACGGTCTCGTCGGCGCGTCGGCCCAGGGGGTCGCACTGCTGCTGCGGCACTGGTGGCCGCTGACGGCGATCGGATGCCTCGTGTCGCGCCGCCTCCGCCGGGCGGTCGTGGTCGCGGTCGTCGCCGACACCGCGTGGGAGTACGCCAGAACGCGGCCTCGCCTCGACCCGGTGCGGTTCGGCATCGCGCGGCGGCTCGACGATCTCGCCTACGGGTGGGGCGTGTGGACGAGCGCGATGCGGGGGCGCTCGCTGCGGGCGCTGCTGCCCGACCTGCGGGCGCGTCGGGAGAGCTGAGGGAGGCTCACCCCGCGAAGTGGGGTGTTGTCGCCGTCCTGCGGCAGGACTAGCGTGCCGCGTGGGCCCGCTGTCGCGGCCCGCTGACGCGCTCGTCGCCCGCCGTCGGACGCGCACAGCCGACGCACCACGTGCCGGGTCGTCCCGGATCGAACGTTCGCATTCGTCCAACGGAGGACCGATGTCCCGTCATCGTCCGGCCGGCGCTCCCGCAGCCGTCGCCGTCGTCATCTCGGCTGTGATCGCGGTCGGTCTCATCGCGAGCCCCGCGCTCGGCGCACCGCCCGAGGGCAAGGGCGGCGGCAACGGCAACGGCAAGGGGAACGGGAAGCCGACCGCGACGAGCACGCCGCCGCCGAGCACGACGACCCCGCCCCCCACGACCACCAGCCCGCCGCCGTCATCGCCGCCGCCCACCGAGACGACTCCGCCACCCACGGAGACGACCCCGCCCCCGACGGAGACCACGCCGCCCCCGACCGAGACGAGCCCGCCGCCCACCACCCCGGGCACCGACCCGGCCGGCCTCCCGTCGGTCATCGTCGGCGTCGGCGACTCGATCACCGTCGCGTACGACGCCGTCGGCAGCGGCGCGTACCCGCAGTACAGCTGGTCGACGGGTTCCTCGTCGAGCGTGCAGTCGCATGCGACCCGGTTGCGCGCAGCCGGGGCATCCGATCTCGTGGCCGTGAACGCCGCGGTGGTCGGTGCGACGGCATCGGGCCTCGCCGCGCAGGTGAACCAGGCGATCGCGGCCGAGGCCGACTACCTGACCGTGCAGATCGGCGCCAACGACGCGTGCACCGACACGGTGGGCGCGATGACCCCGACGAGCGCGTACGCAGCGAGCATCTCCGGCGCGCTCGCCGCGTTCGCCGACGCACGGCCCGACGCGGAGATCCTGCTGACGACGGTGCCGAACCTGAAGCGCATGTGGGCGCTCAGCAAGGACAACGGCTGGGCGAGGTTCATCTGGGCGATCGGCGACGTCTGCCAGTCGATGCTGCAGAACCCGACCTCGACGACCACCGCGAGCGAGGAGCGTCGCGACGCCGTGCAGGCGCGGGTCGACGAGTACAACGACCAGCTCGCGTCCATCTGCGCGGCGCTCGAGCGATGCAGCTTCGACGACTACGCCGTGGCGGACTTCCAGTTCAGCTCGTCGCACATCTCGACGTACGACTACTTCCATCCGAGCGTCTCGGGGCAGACGACCCTCGCCGCGATCACGTGGCCGTACTCGCCCTACGCCGGTTAGGGCGTCGCTTTTCAGGAGTCGGCTGGGCGGCCGCGCACGGATCGTGCGGGCCGGGCCGGATTCCGACCGGTTCGGTCGTGACCGGCTGGCGCCGCGCAGGATTCCGCCGCCAGGCGCAGGTCGGCTCCTGAAAAGTGCCGCACTTCGCCGGGGGTCAGTCGTCGATGAGGCGCTTGCCCAGGTCGATCGTCTCGTCGACCCGGTAGCCGAGTCGCTCGTAGAAGGCGACAGCCTCGCGGTTCGTCGCGCGCACCTGCAGGTTCACCTTGGGGCATCCGATCGCCTGCAGGGACTCCTCGACATGGTCGACGAGCGCGCGTCCGATCCCGATCCCGCGGGCATCCGGCGCGGTGGCCAGGTAATTCATCCAGCCGCGGTGACCGTCGTATCCGGCCATCACCGACCCGACCACCCGGCCGCCGTCGACCGCCACCACGAACAGCTCCGGCTGCACGGCGAGCTTGCGGGCGATGTCCTTCCGCGGGTCGTTCCACGGCCGCGTCAGCCCGGACGCCTCCCACAGCGCGACGACCGCCTCGGTGTCGTCGGTGCGGAACGGTCGGATCTCCATCACCACACTGTGGCAGACGACCGGCGTGCGGTCACCGGCCGGATCGGGCGGCTCGCGGTACGGTCGGCTGCATGGTCGAGCCCGCAACACCACGCGAGATGCCGGCGTCGCTCGAGCTGCGCGACGACCGGATGCCCGGCAGCGAGGCGCTCATCGCGCTGTACGACGCGGTCGGTTGGTCGGCGTACACCGCCGCGCCCGAGACGCTCGTCGCCGCCCTCGCGGGATCGCTCCGCGTGGTGACGGCGTGGCACGGCGAGCATCTCGTCGGCCTCGCCCGCATCGTCGGCGACGGCGCGACCATCGCGTACCTGCAGGACGTGCTGGTGCACCCGGAGCATCGACGCTCCGGGTTGGGGTCGCGACTCGTCGCCGCCGCGTTCGCGCCGTTCGGCGACGTGCGGCAGCACGTGCTGCTCACCGACGACGAGCCGGGCCAGCGGGCGTTCTACGAGTCGCTCGGGTTCGCGGAGGCGCACGACGTGCGGCCGCGGCAGTTGCGCGCGTTCGTCCGAATCCAGAGCTGAGCGACGCGAGCGGGTCGGCGCTACAGCTCGATCTCGTAGTGGATGAAGCCCGTGCGCTCGGCGACCCGATCGTAGAGCCCGCGCGCGACCGCGTTGGTCTCGGCCGTGAGCCAGTAGACCTTCGCGCAGTCGTGCTTCGCGGCCCAGTCGCGCACGTGCGCGATCAGCGCCCGGCCCGCACCGCCGACTCTCGTGTCGGGTGCGACGAACAGGTCCTCCAGGTAGCAGGAAGCGTGCGTCGACCAGGTGCCGGGGTGCGTCAGCCAGTGCACGAGCCCGATCGCACGCCCCGCCTCGTCGCGCGCGAGGGCGCCGTGCACGGCCGACTCGGGGTCGAGGAGCGTCGCGAACGTGGCATCCGTCGTCGCATCGTCGAGCACGGTCTCGTAGAAGGTCAGGTACCCGTCCCAGAGCACGTCCCACTCGGCACGGTCCTGCGCGGTGACCGCGGTGATGTCGATCATGGCGTCAGCCTATGGCGGATGCTCCCCCTCAGCGTCAGTCTCAGCGCCAACCGAGCGCCGGCGCCACGTGCGTCAGCACCGACTCGAGCACGTGGGCGTTGTAGTCGACGCCGAGCTGCGTGGGCACGGTGAGCAGCAGCGTGTCGGCCGCGGCGATCGCCTCGTCGTCGCGCAGCTGCTCGACCAACCGGTCGGGCTCGTCGGAGTAGCTCCGCCCGAACACCGCACGGTAGCCGTCGATCGCGCCGAACTGGTCGCTCGCCTCGCCGCCGCCCACGAAGTACGCGCGGTCACGGTCGTCGACGATGGGGAAGATCGACCGACTCACCGACACGCGCGGCTCGCGCGAGTGCCCCGCCGACGCCCACGCCTCGCGGTAGCGCTCGATCTGCTTCCGCTGCTGCACGTGCAGCGGCTCGCCCGACTCGTCCTCCTTGAGCGTCGAGCTCATGAGGTGCATGCCGCGCTCGGCGGCCCACACCGCCGTGGCATCCGACCCGGCGCCCCACCAGATGCGGTCGCGCAGGCCCGGCGACTGCGGCTCGATCGGCAGCGGGCCGGGGTACGGGTTGGCGAACATCGGCCGCGGGTTCGGCTCGGCGAAGCGCGCCCCCTCGATGACCTTCAGGAACAACTCGGTCTGCTCGCGCGCGACGTCAGACATCGTCTTGCCCTCGGGCGCCTCGTACCCGAAGTAGCGGTACCCGTCGATGACCTGCTCGGGTGACCCGCGGCTCACGCCGAGCTGCAGCCGCCCGCCCGAGATGAGGTCGGCAGCGCCCGCGTCCTCCGCCATGTAGAGCGGGTTCTCGTACCGCATGTCGATCACGCCCGTGCCGATCTCGATGCGGTTCGTGCGCGCGCCGATCGCCGCGAGCAGCGGGAACGGGCTCGCGAGCTGCCGGGCGAAGTGGTGCACACGGAAGTACGCGCCGTCGGCGCCGAGCTCCTCCGCCGCGACGGCGAGGTCGATCGACTGCAGCAGGGCGTCGCCTGCCGAGCGCGTGCCCGACTGGGGCGAGGGCTGCCAGTGTCCGAACGAGAGGAATCCGATGTGCTTCACACGGGCTGCAGCGCAGAGCGGATGCTCCGCATTCCCGCCCGCCCTTGACCGGGCCGCTCGGGCGCGGCCAGTGTGGGTGGCATGACGAGTACCGGCGCGATGCCCGCAGCCCGCCCCACCCCACCGCGCGGCGCCGCGTACTGGTGGTGCTTCGCGGTCATCCTGCTCGCCTCGGCGGTCAGCACGTTCGGTGCCGTGACCCGGGTGATCGACGGCGGTCTCGAGGACGCGAACGCGCTGTTCCTCGCGTCGCGTGCGGTCGCGATCCTGGTGGTGGCGCTCATCGTGCCGCTCTTCCCGGCGGATGGGGCCCTGCTCGCGCTCGCCGTAGTCACGGTCATCGTGCAGGGCATCGATGTGTTCGTCTTCGCCGTGCAGGAGGACTGGGGGCTCGCCGCCGGCGCCGCCGTGTTCTGCCTGGTGAGCATCGTGACCGCGAGCTTCCTCGCCCGCACCGACCGCGTGCGCGGCGGGGCGTAGACGCCCCGCGCAGCCCTACCCGCGCAGCGCGAGCGCGAACGGCAGCACGGCGCTCGCCCCGGCCCGGCGCAGTTCGCGCGCGGCGACCGTGAGGGTCCACCGGCTGTCGGCGAGGTCGTCGACGAGCAGCACGGGCCCGTCGGGCAGGTCGAGGGTGGATGCCTCGAAGCGCCCCCACACCCCCGCCAGCCGGTAGGCGCTGTTGCCGCCGGCATCGCCGGTCGGGCCACCGTCGACCAGGCCGAGCGCGCCGAGGTAGGGGAGCCGCCCGACGTCGGCGAGCCCGCGCGCGAGCGACTCCACGAGCAGCGGCCGGCGCCGCGCGGGCATCGAGACGACCGCGACCGGCCGCTCGTCCCACGGCCAGTCGGCCAGCACGCGCACGACCGCGTCGCGGAGGGCGCCGCTGACCGGGGCATCCGGTGCCGACTCGGCGAAGACCTCGCGGAGCGCACCGCCCCAGCCGAGGTCGGTGAGCCGGGCCAGGGCCCGCCCCTCCGCGGCGCGCTCGTCGAGCGCGATGCGTCCCTTCACGGGCACGCCGAGGCGGTCGGCGCCGGTCGGCCACTGGGCGCGCGGCTCGATCGGCACGCCGACCCGGTCGAGCGATGCGGCGGCCGTGTCGGCGGCGACCGAGTCGATCGAGGTCGGGAACCACGGCTCGGTGCAGTTGTCGCACCGCCCGCACGGCGCCGCCGTCGCGTCGTCGAGCGAACGCTGCAGGAACTCCATGCGGCAGCTGTCGGTCTGCTCGTACTCGACCATGTGCTGCTGCTCGGCGCGGCGCTCGGCGGCGATGCGGTCATACCGGTCGGCGTCGTACACCCACGGCTGCCCGGTCGACACCCAGCCGCCGCGCACGCGCCGCACGGCCCCGTCGACATCGAGCACCTTCAGCAGCAGCTCGAGCGGTGAGCGGCGGATGTCGACGATCGACTCGAGTGCGGGCGTCGACAGCGGTTCGTCGGGCGACAGGGCGGCGATCACGCGCGACGCGCGCTCCTCGGTCGGCATCGCGGCGGTCGCGAAGTGGTGCCAGATGTCGGGGTCCTCGCGGCCGGGCATGAGCAGCACGTCGGCGTTCTCGGTCGCGCGGCCGGCGCGCCCCACCTGCTGGTAGTACGCCACCGGCGACGACGGCGCGCCCAGGTGCACGACGAAGCCCAGGTCGGGCTTGTCGAAGCCCATGCCGAGCGCCGAGGTCGCCACGAGCGCCTTGACCCGGTTCTCCTTCAGCAGGCGCTCCGACTCCTCGCGCTCGGCCGGATCGGTCTGCCCCGTGTAGGCGCGCACCTCGTGCCCGGCGTCGCGCAGCATCCGTGCCGTGTCGTTCGCGGCGCTCACCGTGAGGGCGTAGACGATGCCCGAGCCGGGCAGGTCGTCGAGGTGGCTGAGCAGCCAGCCCAGCCGGCCACGGGCCTCAGGCAGGCGCAGGACTCCGAGGCGCAGGGATGCTCGCGCGAGCGGCCCACGGATCGTCACGACCTCCACGGCACCCCCGTCGGCGGCGTGCTCGAGCTGCTCGGCGACATCCGTCACCACCCGGCTGTTCGCGGTCGCGGTGGTCGCGAGTACGGGCACCTCGTCGGGCAGCTGGGCGATGAGCTCGGCCAGGCGCCGGTAGTCGGGCCGGAAGTCGTGGCCCCAGTCGCTGATGCAGTGCGCCTCGTCGACGACGAGCATGCCCATGCGGCGCACGAGCACGGGCAGGCGCTCGTCGCGGAACGACGGGTTGTTCAGGCGCTCGGGGGAGACGAGCAGCACGTCGACCTCGTCGCGGTCGAGGTCGGCGAGCACGTCGCCCCACTCGTGCGCGTTGGTCGAGTTGATCGCGACCGCGCGCACGCCGGCGCGCTCGGCGGCCGCGATCTGGTCGCGCATGAGCGCGAGCAGCGGCGAGACGAGCACTGTCGGCCCGGCGCCCTGCCGGCGGCGCAGCAGCGTCGCGACGAAGTACACCGCCGACTTGCCCCAGCCGGTGCGCTGCACGACGAGCGCCCGTCGCCGGTCGTCGACGAGCGTCGAGATCGCCTCGAACTGGCCGTCGTGGAACTCGGCGTCGTCGCGCCCGACCAGGGCGCGCAGCACGTCGAGGGCGTCGTCGCGGGTGGTGGTGGCGGTCGTCACCCCTCCACCCTCTCGCACCCGGCCGACATGGCCCTGCGGCAGACCCTCAGCGCAGCACCGGCGTCAGGTCGGGCAGCGACCACGTCCCGTCGAAGTACTCCTGGCGCGGGCGGTAGAGCCGCACGATGAAGTTCCACCCCTCGGGGATCGGGATGGCGTTCGGCAGGTCGCGCACCCCGTCGTCGTGCACGAAGTGCACGGTGATCGCGCCGTCCTCGTCGGGCACCCCGGTCACGCTGTTCACGGTGTACCGGCCGCTCTCGTTCGGCACGAAGAACCCCTTCGCGTCGTACACCGAGATCGACCAGAACGCGTCGACCGGCACGTCGGCCATGCGCAGCGAGAAGGTACCCGTCGCCTCGTCGGGCGCGACGCCGACGTACGACGCTTCGTGCGACGGCAGCCCGCCCCAGCCGGCGGCCGTGCCGATCAGGTGCCGCACCGGGTCGACTTCCTCGCGCGAGCCGAAGGTGCGCTCGAACCCGCCGATGCCCGCGGCCAGCTGCAGCAGCGCGTTGCGCGTCGCGTCGAGGCTCGCCCGGTCGAACTCCTCCGACTCGAACGGCTCGGCGGATGCCGCGTCCAGCCCGATCGCGTCCTGCAGCGCGCCGACCGCGGCGACGTCGTCGGGGTCGTTCGGGTCGACGAGCGTGCGCACCGCCAGGAAGCAGTGCGAGCCCTCCGCCAGGTCGGCGTCGATCCGGTACTCGCCGGGGTCGTGGAAGATCCTCGGGATGTAGTGCTCGATCGTCACGACCATCGCCGACAGGTAGCGCCCACCGGCATCGGGCAGCGTCAGTGTCGCCCCGCCCGAGACGTCGACGACGACGAAGCTGTACAGCGTGTCGCGGTTCATGCGGATCACGGTCTGGTGCTCGATCGGGGCGGGTGCCCGATGGTGCAGCAGCCGGTTGACGCCTCCGGCGTCGCGTTGCAGGTCGAGGAACATGCGCGCGGTCTCCGCGACCGCGAAGTTGTCGACGTTGACGTGCGTGCCCATCTCGGATCCCCCATCCGTGCGTGGAACACGTTCACCGTACCGCCGTTCGGGCGGCGTGTCAGGGCCGTCGCTGCACACGTCGGCGGCCGACTCCCCGCCGACGCCTTGACGCGGATGCGGCGCGGCCGACAGCATCGGACGAGCGTGGACGGACGCCGAGAGCGGGGAGGGGATCCGATGGCCGAGGAGCGACCTGGCTCAGCCCGCACTCGTCCGCGCTTCGGCAGGCCGACCGTGCGCGACGCGATCTCGGGCTTCGTGACGGGGCTGTTCTCGATCCCCGAGGGCATGGCGTACGCGAGCATCGGCGGGTTCGCGGCTCCGCTCGGGCTGTGGTCGGGCATCGTGCCGACGATCATCGGGTCGGTGTTCGCCCGCACGGTGCTCATGGTCACGACGCTGACGAGCGCGATCGCGCTGACCTCGAGCAGCGTGCTCGCGCAGGCGGGCATCGATCCCGGTGACATCGGGGCGATCGCGACCATGACCGTGATGACCGGTGTCGTGATGCTCGCAATGGGGTTGCTGCGGCTCGGTTCGGTGATGTCGTTCGTGTCGACCGCGGTCATGACCGGGTTCACGACCGGGATCGCCGTGCAGATCGTCGCGGGCGTCATCGGCGACGCCACCGGCTACGTGCCGGACAGCGCGAACACGGTCGGAAAGCTCGTCGACGCGGTGCTCCACGTGGGGCAGTGGGATGCTCCGACGGTCGCCATCGCCGCCGCGACCGTCGCCGTGTGGGCGGTGGTCCGGATCTTCCGGCGGCTGCGGGCGCTCGCGACCCTGATCGCGCTGCTCGTCGTCTCGATCGGCGTCGCCGTCGTCGGGGCCACGGTGGAACTCGTCTCCGACATCGCCGAGATCCCGAGGTCGCTGCCCCCGGTGACACTCCCCGACCCGTCCGCGATCCCTGCGCTCGCGACCGGCGCCGTCGCGATCGCGCTGGTCGCCCTGGCACAGGCGGCGGGTATCAGCGCGGCGGTGGCGAACCCCGACGGGTCGCGGTCCGACGCGTCGAAGGACTTCTCGGCGCAGGGCGTCGCGAACATCGCCGGCGGCGTCTTCGGCGCGCTCCCGACCGGCGGATCGCTCTCGCGCACCGGCGTGGCCACCAGCGCCGGTGCGCAGACGCGATGGTCGGGCATCTTCGCCGGCATCTGGCTCGCCGTCATCGTGCTCGCGGTGGGGCCGCTGGCCGGGCAGATCCCGATGGCGGTGATCGGCGGGCTGATGATCGTCATCGGGGCCGAGCTGGTGCTGGGTCGACGGCGCGACATCGTGCTCGTCGCCACCACCTCCTGGCTCTCGCTCATCGCCATGATCGCCACCTTCGTCGCGACGACCGCGCTGCCGCTGCAGCAGGCGATCTTCATCGGCGCGGGCATCAGCATCGTGCTCACCTCGGTGGAGATCTCACGGATCGCACGGCTGAGCCGGTTCGTCCGCACGCCGGACGGCGGCTGGGAGGTCGAGGACGTCCCCGAGGTGCTTCCCGACGGGCAGACCACCGTGCTGCACTACCTCGGCGTCGGATTCTTCGCCGAGGTCGATCGGGTCCGCCAGTTCCTGCCGGACACCGCCGGTGCGCGAGATGCGGCGATCGTGCTCTCGCTGCGCGGAGCGATCGGCGTGCCGTCCGCGACCTTCCTCAAGGCGTTCGAGCACGAGATCACCGCACTGCGCGAGCAGCGGATCCCATTGGTCGTCTGCGGCGTCGACCCCGCGGTGCGGCGTCGCCTCGCCCGTTCCGGCGCACTCGCGAGCATCGGCGAGGAGAACGTCATCGCCGCCACCCCGCGCCTCGCCGAGGCGCTCGACCTGGCCTACGACCGCGCCGAGCGACTTCGGGTCGAGGCGTCCGCCTAGGTTGCGGGGCGCGGGGACCGCGTTCACCTCGACGCCACCGGCGAGCCATTGAATCGCCGAACGGCGCACGGCTAGGGTCGTGACGTCGCAGTCGATCCGAGGGGGACGCATGCCGAATCCGTACGATGTCGAACGATCGTTCCCGGACTACTTCCTGGAGCATCGTCGCCTGACGGTCGAGCAGCAGGGCACCTACCGGTGCGGCGAGCTTCCGGTGTGGACCGTCTACTGCCCGGCCGGGCTGTTGGGCAACAGCACGATCATCGAGGGGCCAGACGGCCTCATCGTCTACGACACCGGCGTGAACCTCGACGCGGGCGAGGTGATCGCCGCGGAGATCGCGAAGGTCTCCGACAAGCCGGTGAAGGCGATCTTCTACTCCCACCACCACACCGACCACTACAACGGCGCGTCCGCCATCGTCGACCCCGCCGCCGTCGCGGCGGGCGAGGTCGACGTGTACGCCTGGCAGAACTTCCGCGCCGAGATGGCCAACGAGTTCGGCGAGATCCTCCAGCGTCAGGCGATGGGCGCCGGCTACTACGGCGGCGCCTTCCTCAGCCCCGACGACCGGCACCACCACGGCATCGGCACGCTCCCGACCGGTGGTGCGCCCGGCTTCATCCCGCCGACCAAGCTGCTCTCCGGCGACGCCACCCTGCAGATCGCCGGCCTCGAGGTGCGTGTGTTCTACACCGGCGGTGAGGCGATCAGCGAGTTCGGTCTGTACCTCCCCGAGTTCGACATGATCGCGATCGCCGACGAGTTCTTCACGGGCATCCCGAACATGCACACCATCCGCGGCTCGAAGCCGCGCATCCCCGACAACTACATCGGCGCGCTCAACACGGTGCTCGACATCCGTCCCGAGTGGCTCGTCGGCTCGCACATCCGCCCGATCCAGGGCAAGGACGAGATCGCCGAGCACGTCGGGAAGTACGCCGACGCGACCAAGTACCTCTGGGACCAGTCGGTGCGCCTCATCAACAAGGGCTACACGCCGGTCGAGCTGCAGCATGCGCTGAAGGACCTGCCCGACGAGCTGTGGGACGCCCCCTACACCGTGCCCATGTACGGCACCCCGTTCACCTCCGTGCCGGAGTTCTTCACCGGGTGGGTGAGCTGGTTCACCGGCGACTCGACCGACATGCTGCCGTCTCCCCCGGCGCACAAGGCCAAGCGGCTCGCCGGGCTGATGGGCGGCGTCGACAAGCTGCTGGATGCCGCGAAGGCCGACCACGCCGCGGGCGACCACCAGCTGGCCGCCGAGCTGGCGCAGATCGCGCTGCGCGCCGACCCCGAGAACGAGGATGCGCGACTCGTCAAGGCCGCGGCACTCCGCGCGCGGGGCTACCAGGAGCTCAACCCGATCGCGCGCTCGTGGTACCTCACCGGCGCGCTCGAGCTCGAGGGCGCCATGGACCCCGGCCAGGTGCTCGCCGCCTACGGAGCCATGATGTCGGTCGACAAGTCGGTCGTCGACACGGTGCGCGGGTGGCGCTACCAGCTCGACGCCGGGAAGGCGAAGGGCGTGGACCTCGCCGTCGGCATCCGCGACGCGGACTCCGGCGCGGAGGTGACCGTGCGCGTGCGCAACCGCGTCCTGCATGTGCAGGACGGCATCGCCGACGGCGCCGACGTCGTCATCGAAGCCACGGCGGCCCAGCTCGCCGGGGCGGCGGACCCGAGGGTGGTCTCGGGCGACCCGGCCGCGTGGTCCCGCTTCCGCGACCTGCTCGACACCGACTGGACCACCTTCTACATGCACATGCGGTAGCCGACCCGACCTCAGTCGTCGTCGGAGGGAGCGGAGGCGCGCTCGCGCCGGGCGATGTCGTCGGCGAGCTCGTCGTCGATGAGCAGGTCGCGGCGCACGTGGTCGGTGCGATAGGCCGCGCGGCCGAGCATGTGCGCCGTCATCGGCTGCGTGAGCAGCTGGAACGTGAGGATGAGCACGATCGTGGTCAGCACGCCCCAGCTCGGCACCTCGAGGAGGATCGCGGCGAGCACCGCGACGAGGCCCAGCACCTGCGGCTTGGTGCCCGCGTGCAGGCGCGAGAGCACGTCCGGGAAGCGCACGATGCCGACGCCCGCGGCGAGCGACAGGAACGCACCGAGCAGGATGAGCACGCCGACGATCGCGTCGCGCACCGAGAAGTCCTCGGGCAGCGGTGGCATCCCCTCGGCGGCGGGGGCCAGGGCGGGCACGAGCAGGGCGACGGATGCTGCGCTCACGAGTCGTCCTCCTTCGCCATGAACCGCGCGATGGCGATCGATCCGAGCACCGCGAACATCGCCAGGATGAGCAGCACGACGAGCGTGTCGGTGTGCCGGTTGACGGCCATCTCCGCGCCGAGGGCGCACATCGAGATCGCGAGCAGCACGTCGGCGGCGAGCGCACGGTCGAGGATCGACGGCCCGCGGATCACTCGCCACACGGCGCAGATCGCGCCGATGCCGAACATGGTGCCGGCGATGATCACGACCACCAGGGTGAGGAGGCTCATCGGCTGCCCTCCCCGCTGTCTTCGTTCCGGTCGAGCCGGTGCGCGCCGTCGCGACGCCGGATGTCGCCGGTGGACACCTCGTCGGAGCTGAGGCCGGTCAGCCCGTCGGGCGCGCCGCCGTGCACGCCGCCGCCCCGCTGCATCCGCCTCGCCCGTCGCTCGGCGCGCACCGACTCGGCCTCCTCGTGGGTGCCGACGGCGAGCACGATGCGCTCCTCCGTGCCGAGCACGTGGCGCCTGGTGCGCTCGACGTCCTCGTCGGTGACGGTGCCGAGCGCGTGCAGGTACAGCACGGCGCGCTCGCGGTCGACGTCGACCACGACGGTGCCGGGCACGACCGTGATCGCCTCGGCGGTGAGCGTCATGACCAGGTCGGAGTGGGTGTGCAACTCCACGGCGATGATCGCGTTCGTCGGCGTGTACCGCGGGTTCACGGCCCGGAACGCCACCTCGATCGACGCGGTCGCGACGTCGACGATCATCCGCAGGCCGAGCAGCAGGCCCCGCCACGGGTTGAACCGGCCCGACAGCAGCACCGGTGGCAGGTAGAACACGCGGGTGACGAGGATCGCGAGCAGCACGCCGGTGACGACCGACATGACCGTGACCTCGTCCCAGAGGAAGAGCCAGAGCGCGACGAGCAGCACGAGCAGCGGCAGCTGCCGCCAGAGCGACCGCCAGGGCGAGATGTCGCGTGCCGGGCTCATCGGATGCCTCCGGGGAAGACCAGGTTCACGTACACGGCCGGGTCGAGCAGGTTCGTCGCCGCGCGGCTGCTGAGGTCGAACAACGGCCCGGCGAGCACCGTGAGCAGCAGGCTGAAGGCGACCAGGCCGACCGTGGCCGCGAGCATCAGCACGGGTGCGGTGCGCGTCTCGGTGACCGTCGCGCCCTCGGGCGCCTCCTGCATCGACTCGACGAGGAACGACTCGTAGCCCTCGAGCTCGTCGCGGCCGCGCCAGAACGCGAGGTTCCAGAACCGGGTGAGGGCGTAGAGCGTGAGCAGCGAGGTCGCCGCCCCGGCGCCGACGACCGCCCAGATGACCCACGGGGCCGGCCCCTCGCCCGAGCCGGCGACCTCGGCGCCGCCGAGGAACAGGCCGACCTTACCGATGAAGCCCGAGAACGGCGGGATGCCGCCGAGGTTCAGTGCGGGGATGAAGAACAGGATCGCGACGAACGGCGACGCGGCGAGCAACCCCGAGAGTCGGTTCACCGAGGTCGCCCCGCCGACGCGCTCGATGAGGCCCGTCGTCAGGAACAATGCGGTCTGCACCGTGATGTGGTGCACGACGTAGTAGACGGTCGCCGCGATGCCGAGCTCCGACGCCAGGCCGATGCCGAAGAGCATGTAGCCGATGTGCGAGACGAGCGTGAACGACAGCAGCCGCTTGATGTCGGCCTGCGCGAGCGCGCCGAGGATGCCCACGAGCATCGTCAGCCCGCCCAGCACGAGGTACATCGTGGTGAGGTCGTTCTCGGCGAAGATCGTCATCTCCGACCGGATGAGCGCGTAGACCCCGACCTTCGTCAGCAGGCCCGCGAACACCGCCGTCACCGGCGCGGGCGCGGTCGGGTACGAGTCGGGCAGCCAGAACGACAGCGGGAAGACCGCGGCCTTGATGCCGAACGCCGTGATGAGCGCGAGGTGCAGCAGCAGTTGCACGTCCTGCGGCAGCTCGGCGATGCGCACCGAGAGCTGGGCGATGTTGGCCGTGCCGGTCGCGCCGTAGATGAGCGCGATCGCGCCGAGGAAGAACAGCGACGACACGAGGCTCACGACGATGTAGGTGACGCCCGCGCGGATGCGCTCGCCGGTGCCGCCGAGCGTCAGCAGCACGTAGCTCGCCGACAGCAGGATCTCGAAACCGACGTAGAGGTTGAACAGGTCGCCCGCGATGAAGGCGTTGCAGATGCCCGCGGCGAGGATCAGGTAGGTGGGGTAGAAGATCGACACCGGCGTCTCGCGGTGGCGGTCGGCGACGCCCTGCCCCACCGAGTACACGAGCACGCCGAGCAGCATGATCGCCGAGATGACGAGCAGGATGGCCGAGAGTCGATCGACGACGAGGGTGATGCCGAAGGGGGCATCCCAGTCGCCGATGTAGACGACGAGCCCGCGGGTCGCGTCGACCGCGAACAGCAGCACGCTCGCGATGACCGCGACCGCTGCGAGCACGGCGACGCTGAGCCACAGCTGCACGCGTCGGTTGCGGCCGAGCACGAGGGTCGCGGCTGCGCCCAGCAGGGGGAGCAGCACGACGAGGGGCACGAGGGCGGTCATCGGCGGTCACCTCCCCGGTCGGCGCGGTCGGCGGGGTCGGCCCCGTCGCGGCCGGTGCGAGCGGATGCCTCGGAGCCGCGCTCCTCGTACTCCTCGTCGCTCTGCTCGAGGATGTCGAGGATCGCCGTGTCGTCGAGTCGCGAGCTGCGCGCGACGTCCGCCGCGCCCTCGCCCGACTCGCGCTCGTCGCGGTCGTCGTCGACCAGGTCGCCGCGGTCGCCGAGCCGGGCGAGCCACCACGACCGGTAGATGAGGGCGAGCATGAACGCGGTGATGCCGAGGTTGATCACGATCGCGGTGAGCATGAACACCTGCGGCAGCGGGTCGCTGATCTCGTCGGGGTCGACGCCGTCGTACAGCACCGGGGCGAGGCCGGGTGCGCCCGACATCACGTAGATGAGCAGGTTCACCGCGTTGCCGACGAGCAGGAACCCGATGAGCACGCGCGTGAGGCTGCGCTCGAGCATCACGTAGATGCCGGCGCCGAACATGACGGCGACGAGCGCGACGAGGGTGAGCGAGCCGGTCACGGGCGGGCCTCCCCGGGGGTGATCGCGGCGTCCACGGGCCCGGTGGCGGCCGTGTCGTCGGCGGTGACGGATGCCTCGTCGCCGTCGGTCCCGTCATCCGGGTCGTTGCCGTCGGCGGTGTCGATGCCCTCCTCGCGGTGGCGGTCCACCTCGGCGCCCAGCGAGCGCAGGATGTCGAGCACGAGCGCGACCACCACGAGGTAGACGCCGATGTCGAAGAACGTCGAGGTGCCGAACGAGATCTCGCCGAGCACGGGCACGTGCCACTCGAACCAGCTCGACGCGAACACGGTCGAGCCGAACAGCAGCGGAGCGGTGGCGGTGGCCGCGGCGAGCAGCAGGCCGAACCCGAGCAGCTTGCCCGCGTCGACCGGCACGGCCTCGCCGAGCTCGTACCGGCCCGCGGCGAGGTAGCGCGCGACGAGCGCGAGGCCCGCGAGCAGGCCCCCCGCGAATCCGCCACCGGGGGCGTTGTGGCCGGTGAAGAGCAGGTAGATCGACACGATGATCGCGGGGTGGAAGAGCAGCCGCACGAGCACCTCGATGAGGATCGAGCGGTTGCGCGGGCCGAGCGTGCGGCCGGCGAGCAGCCACGCCTGGCGGGTCGTGGCGCGGTCGTCGCGCACGTTCGACTGCTCGACGATCGGCTGCACGCGCTCGCGGCGCCCGGCCGACGAGTCGAGTCGCGGGGCCGCCCCCGTACGGCCGCTGACGAAGATGAGGCTCGCGACGCCGGTCGCGACGGCGACGAGCACCGAGATCTCGCCGAGCGTGTCCCAGGCGCGGATGTCGACGAGCATGACGTTCACGATGTTCTTGCCGTGCGCCTCGAGGGCGAGCTCCGGCAGCCCGCCCGAGATCGACGGCTGGATGCGCGCGCCGAGCGCGACGAGGCCGACGATGCCCATCACCGCCCCGGCGAGGATGCCGATGATCGCGCGGAAGCGACGGCGCACCGGCGGGTTGTGCTGTGCGATCTGCTTGGGAAGCCGGCGCAGCACGAGCACGAACGCGACGAGCGTGAGCGACTCGACGAGCGCCTGGGTGAGCGCGAGGTCGGGCGCTCCGGACATGCCGAACAGCATCACGAGGCCGTACCCGGTGACGCCGACGAGCAGGATCGCGGTGACCCGATGGCTCGCGACGGCCGCGGCGATCGCGGCGACGGCCATGACGGCCGCGATGAACGGCTGCGCGGGGAAGTCCCACGCGCGCACCTCTTCCGGCCAGGCGCCGTTCAGCAGCAGGCCGGTGCCGAGGCCGGCGACGAGCACGAGCACGATCACCGCGACGTACCCGGGCAGCCCGCGGCGCTGGATGAACATCGTCAGGGATGCGGCGAACCGGTCGATGCCGCGCACGATGGAGAGGTATTCGCGCGACGCGTCGAACCACTCCGGCGTCGCGGCCTGGAACCGGGCGACGGGGCGGCGCAGCCACACGAGCAGCGCGCCGACGCCGAAGACGAGTGCGGAGATCGCCAGCGGCGGCCCGAACCCGTGCCAGAGCGCGAGGTGGTACTCCTGCGGCCCGGGCAGCTCGTCGGCGTAGGCGGTGAGGAGCGGCTCGATCGCGGCGATCGTGAACGCGGCGACGACACCGGCGGTCGACAGCACGACGGGGGAGACGAGGATGCCCGCGCCCTCGTCGTGCAGGGGCGTGTCGGGCTTCCCGTCGCGGCGCCAGAACGCGCCCCAGAAGAACCGCACCGTGTAGGCGACCGTGAGGATCGAGCCGACGACCACGCCGACGAGCGCGAGCCACGCCCACGCCTCGCCGTGCGCGACGCCCTCGAGGAACGCCTCGAACACGGCCTCCTTCGCCACGAACCCGATGAGCGGCGGCAGCCCGGCCATCGATGCGGCCGCGAGGCCCGCGAACGTCGCGAGCACCGGCATCCGCCTGCCCACCCCCGACAGCTCGCGCCAGTCGCGGGTGCCGGCCGCGTGGTCGACGATGCCCACCACGAGGAACAGCGTCGACTTGAACAGCGCGTGCGCGAGCAGCAGGGCCACGCCGGCCAGCGCCGCATCCCGCGTGCCGAAGCCGACCACCACGATCATGAAGCCGAGCTGGCTGACCGTGCCGTACGCGAGCAGCAGCTTCAGGTCGTACTGCCGCAGCGCGCGCCAGCCGCCGACGAGCATGGTGAGCACGCCGAGGCCGATGACGATCGGATGCCACACCGACAGATCCGCGTACCCGGGCGCGAGGCGGGCCACGAGGTAGACGCCCGCCTTCACCATGGCTGCCGCGTGCAGGTAGGCGCTGACCGGGGTCGGGGCGGCCATCGCGGCCGGCAGCCAGAAGTGGAACGGCACGAGCGCGCTCTTCGAGATCGCGCCGACGAGCACGAGCGCGACGCCCCACTCGGCGGCGGCGCCCGTGACCGGCGTGGCGAGCAGCGTCGCGAGCGAGGTGGTCTCGCCCGCGACGGCGAGCAGCACGAGCCCGACGAGCATGACGAGCCCGCCGAACGTCGTGACCGTGAGCGCCTGCAGCGCCGCACCGCGACTCTCGCGGCGGCCCGTGTAGTGGCCGATGAGGAGGTACGAGAGCACGCTCGTCGCCTCCCAGAAGATGAAGAGCGCGAACACGTCGTCGGCGGTGACGAGGCCGAACATCACGCCCGCGAAGAGCAGCAGCAGTGACGCGAAGCGCCCGAGCGACGGCTCGTCGTCGCGGAAGTACCAGGCGCAGTAGAGCAGCACGAGGGCGCCGACACCCGTGACGACGAGCGCGAGCAGCAGCGAGAGCGCGTCGAGGCGGAAGCCGAGCTCGATGCCGAGGCGGGGGATCCAGCGGAACTGCTCGACGAGCTCGCCGGACGCGCCGGTCTCCTCGCTGCCGCCGACCACCAGCGGCAGCTGCGCGCACAGCCACGCGAAGACGGCGGCCGGGAGGATCGCGATGACCAGGAAGACGCGTCGCCCCAGGAGGCGGGTGGCGAACGGGGTCAGCAGCGACACGAGCGCGAAGAGCCCGAGGCTGACGAGCATCCGGCCTCCCCCACCATTCGCGGATGACCAGCCTACCGGGCGCTCGCTGCGCGTTCGGCCCGTCGAAATCGCGCCGGCACGCGTTCTTCGACGTGCCCAACCGATTTCGACGGGCCGGTGTGATCGGCACGTGCCGGACTCGACCTCGGCACGTGCCCGATGTGACGCGGGACGGGCGGGTGCGAGCATGGGGGGATGGACGTGACGATCACCGCCGACGCGCTCGCCGATGCGCTGGCCGGGCCGACGCCGCCGGTGCTGCTCGACGTGCGCTGGAGCCTCGCCGAGCCCGATGGGCGCCCCGCGTACCGAACCGGGCACGTGCCGGGTGCGGTGTTCGTCGACCTCGAGACCGAGCTCGCGCGCCGCGACCACGAGCCGTCCGACGGCCGGCATCCGCTGCCCGAGGAAGCCGCGTTCACCGCGGCGATGCGCCGCTGGGGGATCCGCGCAGGCGACGCGGTCGTGGCCTACGACGACCTCGGCAACCAGTCGGCGGCGCGCGCCTGGTGGCTGCTGCGCCACGCGGGCGTCGCCGACGTCCGACTGCTCGACGGCGGGCTCGGCGCGTGGCGCTCGGCGGGCCTCCCGCTCGAGGCGGGCGAGGTGCAGCCGACGCTCGGCGACGCGACCGCCCGCTACGGACACCTGCCCGTGCTCGACATCGACGGGGCCGAGCGGATGCCGCGGAGCGGCGTGCTCCTGGACGCACGTGCCGCCGCCCGCTACCGCGGCGAGGTCGAGCCGGTCGATCCGGTCGCGGGACACATCCCCGGCGCGGCATCCGCCCCCACCGCCGGCAACCTCGACGCCGACGACCGGTTCCTCCCCGCCGACGTGCTGCGCAACCGCTACGCCGCGCTCGGCGTCGCGGACGGGCGACCCGTCGCCGCGTACTGCGGGTCGGGCGTGACCGCGGCGCACGCCGTCGCCGCCCTCGCGATCGCCGGCGTCGACGCGGCGCTCTACCCCGGCTCGTGGAGCCAGTGGGCGAACACTCCCGGCCGCCCGATCGAGACCGGCGGCGCGTAGCCGGGGCCGCTACTCGGGGCGGCGGCCCACCCCGACCAGCGTGCTCGCGTCGATGCGCTCGATCTCGCGCTCGGCGATAGTCGCGAGGAGCCCCGTGCGCACCTCCTCGACCTTGCGCGCGCCGAGGTCGCCGAACAGCGCGCGCATGCCGGTGCCGCGCGCGAAGCCCCACGCGAGCTCGGGCGTGAGCTCGAGGGTGCGCGGCACGGCGTCGGCGCGCACCTGCGTCAGTCCGAGGCCACCCATCCACACCGCGAGCGCGCCGGGCGTCGACGCCGACCGCATGACCGGCGACATGTCGTCGAGGTCGAGGTCCTCCAGCTCGGGCCGGAACGGCAGGAGCGCCTCGAACAACGCCTCCGCGAGCGGCTCGATCGCGCCCGGCGCCCAGATCGTGAATCCGACGCGCCCACCGGGACGTGCGAGCGAGATCAGGTGCTCCGCCCCGGCACGCGGGTCGTCGAAGAAGAACACGCCGAGCACGCACTGCACGAGGTCGTAGCCGTCGGCGTCCCACGCCAGCACGTCGGCGGTGTGCGGATGCAGCTGGGGCAGGTCGCCCCCGGCGCGCGTGACGAGTCGGTCGATCATCGCCTGGGCGGCATCCACCGCGTCGACGCGACCCTCCTCGCCGACGAGCTCGGCCGCAGGCACGGCCGATGCGCCGTCACCGCAGCACGCGTCGAGCACGCGCTCGCCCGGCATCGGTCTCGTGCGCATGATCGTCGCCGTCGAGATCGGTTCCCACAATTGCGGCCCGAGCACCCCGAAGTCGGCCGCCGCCTCGGCGAATGACTCGGCGTACGCGGGCGTCGTCGCCGCTTCCCCCATGTGCCCCATTGTGAACCAGTGGCATCCGATTCAGGCAATTGAAAGCGGGAGCCGCCAGACTGGACGCACACCCACGACGAATCGAGACGCACCTCCATGCATCGCACCCTGCGCCGTGCCGCGCCCATCGCACTGCTCTCCGCCTCCGCACTGCTGCTCGCCGGCTGCGCGTCGACGCCCGACGAGCCCGACGCCACGACCGAGGCGGGCGCCTGCCTCGAGGTCGCCGCAGGTGCCGAGAGCGACTCGGTCGAGGTCTCGGGCGACTTCGGCGTGGAGCCGACCGCCGAGTTCGACGTGCCGCTCGACGCCGATGCGCTGCAGCGCACCGTCGTCGAGGAGGGTGACGGCGACGCGACCGAGATCGGCGACGCCGTGACCGCGCAGATCACCGTCTTCTCGGGCAGCACCGGCGAGCTCGCGTTCTCGCAGGAGGCGACGCTGACGGTCGCCGACGAGACGATCTTCCCGGCGTTCCTCGCCGGCATCGACTGCCTGCCGGTCGGCACCCGCACCGTCACCATCGCGCCGAGCGACGAGCTCTTCGGCGACGAGGGCAACCCCGACATCGGCATCGCGGGCGGCGACACCGTCGTCATCGTGACCGACCTGGTCGATCGCATCGAGCCGGCCGTGCCGCAGGAGTGGACCGAGGACGTGCCCGACGTGTCGTTCGACGACGCGGGCGTGCCCACCGTGACGCTTCCCGACACCGAGCCGTCGGACGAGCTGCTCATCGCGGTGCTCGAGGAGGGCGACGGCGCCGAGGTCGGCGAGGGCGACACGGTCACCGTGCAGTACCAGGGCATCAACTGGGACACCGGCGAGATCTTCGACCAGAGCTACGGCGGCGACCCGATCAGCTTCAGCACCGCCGGCGTCATCGAGGGCTTCGGTGCGGCGCTCGTCGGCCAGACGGTCGGCACCCAGCTGATCGTCACGATCCCGCCGCGCTACGCCTACGGCGAGGAGGGCGCGGGGCAGCAGCTCTCGGGCCAGACCCTCGTCTTCCTCATCGACATCGAGGACACCGCACCCGCGGCCGGCTGACCCCGGCCCGACGCAGCGGAGCCGCCCACCCCGAGTCGGGGTGGGCGGCTCCGTTCGTCTGGCGTGGGTCTCGGTGTCGGTGGCCGTCGCGCTCAGGCGGTCGCGTCGGCGGACGCGGTCTCCGCCGCCTCGGCCCGCCGCACCGGCTCGGGCCGTGCGAGCCCGCGCACCACGCCGGTGCGCTCGAGGCGCGCGGCCAGGAACCGGCCGAGCCAGGTGCCCGCCACGGCGCTCAGCACGAGGAGCACGACGAACGCGACCTGCGCGGCCGGCGCGAAGTCGATCACGCCGAGGCTGCGCATCGACACGGTCGAGTAGAGCGCGGCGAACGCACCGGCGCCCACGTAGAACACCCACGGCTTCCAGTAGCGGTAGAGGCTCAGCAGGAACGGGATCTCGAGGGCCACGCCGATCATGAGGCACGTGACGACCGCCGAGAAGCCGTACGGCGTGAAGGGCACGTTCACGAGCCCGGCGATGAGCGCCGTGAGCACGCCGACGCCCGGGCGGCGCAGCAGCGCGAGGGCGATGACGAACGGCAGCAGGTACAGCCCGATGCCCGCGGCGTACGCGAGCGGCACGACCTTCGCGAGTGCGGCCGCGGCGTTGTTCACCGGGATGAGCAGCAGGCCGCCGGCCGCGCCGATCGCGGCGCACGTCATGAGCAGTCGGGTCGTGAATCGCATGGGGTCTCCTGGGGTGGGGGGTGAGAATGCGAGCGGATGCCGCTGGGCTACGCGGCCCGGCGTGCGGGCGCCTCGGCGCCGGTGATCGCCGGCGCGTCCTTCGGCAGGCGCCAGTAGCCGCAGAAGTCGATCGATTCCTTCGGCCAGCCGCGCTCGCCGACGAGGTGGCGGCGGATGCCGGTGGCCAGCGCCTGCTCGCCCACGGCGAAGGCGTGGCGCACGGGCGCGGGGTGGCCGGGGTCGGCGGTGTCGCCGGGCATCCGTGCCGCGAGCACCGCGGCGTACGCGAGCGAGCCGATGCGCTCGCCGTCGGTGCGGGGCAGCCAGTGCACCTCGACCCCGTCGGGCACGGGGAGGTCCTGCGCGTCGTCGGCCGACGGCAGCTCCACGAACACGAGCCCGCGTGCGTCGGCCGGCAGCGCGGCGCACGCACCGGCGACGGCGGGGAGCCCGGTCTCGTCGGCGACGAACAGGAACCACGCGGCATCCGGCGCCGGATCGAACCCGTAGCCCTCGTCGAGCAGGCCGACCGCGTCGCCGGGCGCGCACCGGGTCGCCCAGGTCGCGGCCAGGCCCTCGACCTCGCCCGTCTCGGGCGACGCGTGCAGCACGAAGTCGACGTCGAGCTCGGCGCCGCGGTCGGGGGTCGCGGCCCGGTAGCCGCGCACGGTGTAGTTGCGCATGGTGGGGCGCAGCGAGCGCGCGGTCGTGCGCAGCTGGAAGTAGCCGCCCCAGCCGTCGCGGTCGGGCAGCTTCATGCCGACGCCGTCGACGGGCGGCAGGAACAGCCGGAACCACTGGTCGCGGCCGCGGTGGGTGAACCGGTCGATCTCGCCGCCGCCGAGCGTGACGCGCGCGATGTGCGGGCTGACCTGCGTGCGGCGCAGCACCTCGAGCCGCAGCGGCACGGTGCGCTCGGGCTTGACCTGCTTGCTGTGGGTGTCGGCCATGGGATCCTTCCGGGAACGTCGAGGGAGCGGGGCGGGCGCCGTCAGGCGGTGATCTCGGTGCGGCTGGTCGTGAGGGCGCCGACGCCCGACGAGATGCCCCACCAGTAGAGGGCGATCGCGACGGCCCAGAACGCGAGCACGAACACGGTGTCGCGGGCGCGCCACGGCACGAGGTAGCGCTCGGTGCGGGTGGCGTGGGCGCCGAAGGCGCGGGCGTCCATGGCGAGGGCGATGCGCTCCGCGTGGCGGATGGCGCTCGCCAGCAGCGGCACGGCGTAGCCGATCGAGCGTCGCAGGCCCGCGACCGGTCCGCGCCCTGCATCCGTGCCCCGCACCCGGTGGGCCTGCCGGATCACCTCGAGCTCATGGCCGAACCGCGGCACGAACCGGAACGCGGCCAGCGCCGTGTAGCCGATGCGGTACGGCACGCGCAGCTGCTGCACCATGGAGCGCACGAGGTCGGGGCCGGACGTGGTGAGGCCCGAGAGCAGTGCGAGCGCGAGCAGCGCGGCGATGCGCAGCGACGTCGCGAGGCCGACCAGGTAGGCGGCGAGCGTGAAGCGCCAATCGCCGATCTCGAGCAGCACGACGGATGCCGCGGGCGAGCCCTGGTCGATGCGCGAGGCGTCGACCCACAGGCCGAAGCTCACCCCCATGAGGGCGATGACGACCGGCAGCCCGACCACGATCGCGGCGGTGACGCGCCCACTCAGGCGCGCACCCACGAGCAGCAGGGCGACGACGAGCACGATGAACGCGAGCGGAATCGCGATGCCGCGCGTGAAGATGAGCAGCAGCATCACGGGCAGCGGCGCGGCGACCTTCGCGAGCGGGTTGAGGTGGTGCAGGAACCGCCAGGCCGGTGCGGGCGGCTTCGGCGCGAACGGGTCGATGCGCACGCCCTCGCCGCGGCCGCGGCGGCCGGCCGACGCCGTGCCGAGGCCGTCGTCGTGGCCCGGGGCGGCTGCAGGTGCGGCGGTGCCGGTCGGGTTCGCCGAGGTCGCGCTCATCGAGTGGCTCCGATGCGGTCGGATGCCTCGGGGCCGGTGGGTCGCACGCCGCCCGCCCGACCGGGAGTCGCCACCGGCAGCTGCGCGATGCGGCTCACGCCGTGCCACTCGGGGTGCCGTGCGAGGGCACGCGTCGCACGCGCGAGCGGCGGGTGTCGCAGCCCGGCCTCGTCGATGAGCGGCCCGGCGAGCACGGCGCCGGTCGGGCCGTGCCCGAGGATGCGCCCGTCGCGCATGACCGCGACGCGGGTGGCGTAGTCGGCGACGAGCTGCAGGTCGTGCGTGACGACGATGACCGTGGTGCCCGCGGCGTTCAGGTCGGCGAGCATGCCGAGCAGCTCGGCGGCGCGCTCGCGGTCCTGCCCGAACGTCGGCTCGTCGAGCGCGAGCACGGGCGCCCCGGCGATGAGCGCGGTGCCGACCGACAGCCGTCGCTTCTGCCCGCCCGACAGCAGGAACGGATGCTGCTCGCGGTGCCCCGACAGCCCGAACCGCTCGAGCATCTCGGTGACGCGCGGGGTGCGCTCGGCTTCGGGAACCCCCTGCACGCGCAGCCCGTGGTCGAGCTCGTCGGCGACGGTGTGGGCGAGGAACTGGTGCTCGGGGTTCTGGAACACGAAGCCGATGCTGCGCGCGAGCGTGCGCGCGTCGGTGCGCGCCGGGTCGAGCCCGAGCACGTCGACCGTGCCGGGCGGCGGCACCACGACGCCCGCGAGCGCCTGCAGCAGCGTGGTCTTGCCCGCGCCGTTGGTGCCGACGATCGCGAGGAACTCTCCGCGCTCGACGTCGAGCGTGACGTCGCGCACCACGACGGGGCCGCGCTTGCCGCCGCGGCGCACGTCGAGCCCGCGGGCGCGGATGGCGGGGCCGTCGGACGCCGCGGCGCGGGCGGCCACCTGCGGGCGGGGGTTCCGCGTCGAGGCGCGCACCGGCGCGGCATCCGTCAAGGGAGCCGGCAGCTCGGGCACCGCGTCGAGGGCGGCGGCCAGCTCGGTCGGGGTGAGGGGGAGCGGTTCGATCGGCACGCCAGCGTCGGCGAGGCGGATCGCGGCGAGCGTCGACACGGGCAGCCACACGCCGTGGTCGAGCAGCTCGCGCGCCCGCCCGGCGAGCACCTCGCGCGCCGGACCGTCGACGACCACGTGCCCGTCGCCGTCGAGCACGACGACCCGGTCGATCAGGTCGACGGCCTGGTCGAGGTTGTGCTCGACGAGCACGATGGCGTGCTGGTCGTCACGCGCGAGCTCGCGCAGCACCGCATACACCTCGTCGATGCCCGCCGGGTCGAGGTTCGCCGTCGGCTCGTCGAGCACGAGCACGGGGCTCGCCATGGCGAGCGCGCAGGCGATGGCGAGGCGCTGGCGGCCACCGCCCGAGAGCCGGTCGGGGTTCTCGCTGCGACGCTCCCAGAGGCCGACGCGGCGGAGCGCCTGCTCGCCGCGGGCGAGCACCTCGTCGGCGGGCAGCAGCTGGTTCTCGGGGCCGAAGCACACCTCGTCGAGCAGGGTGCCGGTCACGACCTGCGCGTCCGGGTCCTGGAACACCATCGCCACGTGCGCGCTGAGCGCACCCACGGGGTGCTCGGCGGTGTCGAGCCCCGCGACGCGCACCGTGCCGTCGAGCGTCGCCGGCACCGCGTGCGGGATGAGCCCGTCGAGCGCGAGGGCGAGTGTCGACTTGCCGCATCCGCTCGGCCCCAGGATGAGCACGACCTCGCCGGGGGCGACGTCGAACGTGACGTCGTCGGGGGTCGCACGTGCCGCGCCGTCGTGTCGGATGGACACGCGGTCGAGGTGCAGCAGTGGCGTCTGGGTCATGGGCTCGCGGGACGATGAGGGCGGATGCAGCTTAGGCCAGCCTAACCTCACGGGGCGCGGAACCCAATGACGAGGTCGCGCCGCGGAGATCGAAGTACACAGGTGTCATTCGGATTCCGCCCAGCGGGAATGCACGTTGCGCGCGCAGTGTTGTACCAGTGCTACGCGCGATCCCCCTGTCCCGCGCGTGGTGAAGGGAGGGCACCATGGGCAAGTCGTATGTCGAGTTCGAAGACGACCACGGCGTCACCCTGCGGTACCGCAAGCACGTCAACGGCCGCGGCTACGTGGCGGCCGGTGCCAAGGTGGATGCGTCGGCGTACGTGCATCCCACTGCATACGTCGACCCGGGCGCGAAGGTGCTCAAGAACGCGTCGATCGGTCCGGGCAGCTGGATCGACTACGACGCGGTCGTGGGCGAACGCGTCAACATCGGCACGAACGTGCACATCGGCAAGCGCACCGTCGTCGGCCACGGGGTCGACGTCGGGGCGCACGCGAAGGTCGGTGCCGACGTGAAGATCGCCAACGGCGCCCGCGTCGATCGTGACGTGATGGTGCCCGACGGCACGCACATCGACACGACGTCGTGGGCGCGGACGCACGGGCTGGCCGCCTGAGCGTCGCGACTCGAGCCTGATCGAGGGCCCGGAGACCCGAGTGGTCGCCGGGCCCTCGTCGTCGTTCCGGGGTCAGCCGGTCGTGCTCGGCCCGATGGGCGGCAGCACGAAGTCGCCGATGCCCGCGACCTCGACCTGCACGGGTGCGCCCTTCGCGACGCCGCGCGGCGTCGGGATCTCGTGCGTGCGGAGCCCCAGGTCTGCCGTGCACGTGTCGCCGCCGGTGCGCACGACGTCGATCGCGATCTGCGACGGCTCGGGTGCGCTGATGTCGGTCGGCACGTACGGGCACGACGAGCTGCCCGGGATGGTCAGCGCGATGCGGTCGCCGTCGTCGACCCAGGCGACGCCCGGCTCGAACTGGCCGGCCGGCGCATCGGAGGGGGCGGGCGTCGAGATGCCGTCCTCGACGGGGCCGTCGTAGGTGCGCACGGCGACCGAGTGCGGGTCGCACGCGGTCAGCACCACCACGAGCGCGAGCGCTCCCAGTGCGGCCGTGACCGGCCTTCCGACCCGGTGGCGGCTCCCTCGTGCACGTCGCATCCGCGATCCCCTCGCCTCGCTCGCCTGGCTTCGATCGTACTTGCCCAGCCTCCGCCCCGGGTTACGGGCGCTTTTCAGGAAGCCGGGCGGCGCCGGTGGCCTGATGCTGCGTCGGCAGAGCCTGCGGCGCACGGATGCTGCGTGGCCGACCGGCCCACGCAACGCCGCGCCGCCGGGCCGGAGGCGCTTCCTGAAAAGTGCCTCACCTGGACGCGAGGAGTTCGCGCGCGAGCAGCTCGAGGGTGACCTCGCGTCCCGGGGAGGCATCCGCCCCCTCGTGCGCGTACGCGCCCGCGACCGGCGAGACCATCACCTCGTCGACGTCGTACCGTTCGGCCAGGCGCCGCACCTCGGCCGCGGCGTCGGTCGCCGCACCGATCACCCAGCGGCGCTCCATCGCGGCGACGACCTGCGCGGTCGCCTGGTCGGGCGTCGCGGCTGCGGCCTCGTCGACGGTCTCGAGCGCCTGCAGCGGCCGGCCGGTCTGGATGCGCGCCATGCCCCGCAGCTGCGGCAGCGCCCGGGCGTGGGCCTCGTCATGCGTCTCGGCGACCGAAGCGTTCAGCGTGAGGAACGTGCGCGGCTCGGGGTGCGCCTCGCTCGGCCGGTAGCCCGTGCGGTACAGCTCCAGCGCGCGCTCGATGCCCTCGCCCGAGAAGTGGTACGCGAACACGTAGGGCAGCCCCAGCTCGGCCGCGAGACGCGCCGAGAAGTCGCTCGAGCCCAGCAGCCAGATCGTGGGGGTGCCGGATGCCCCGGGGGTCGCGTGCACCGCGTACTCGCGCCCGCTCGTGAGGCGAAGCGTCGCGCCGTCGGGCTGCACGAGCGCCGCGATGTCGGCCACGTGGTCGCCGAACCGGTCGACATCGCTCGTCGTGCCCGACATGCGCAGCAGCTGCGTGATGACGCCGTCGCTGCCCGGCGCACGGCCGAGGCCCAGGTCGATGCGCCCGGGCGCGAGCGCCTCGAGCGCGGCGAACTGCTCGGCGACGACGAGCGGCGAGTGGTTCGGCAGCATGACCCCGCCCGACCCGACGCGGATGCGCTGGGTGCGCGCCGCAGCGGCGGCGATGAGCACCGGCGGCGTCGTCGACGCGACGGCCGGCATGTTGTGGTGCTCGGCGAACCAGTAGCGGGTGAACCCGAGCCCGTCGGCGAGCGTCGCCAGCCGCATCGAGGCGGCGACGGCCTGCGCGCTGGTCTGGCCGGAGCGCACCGGAACGAGGTCGAGTACGGAGAGGTGCAGCGGTGCGGTCATCGCACGGGCCAACGTGGTCGGGGCGACGGGTATTCCGGGGCGGGGGTCGTGCGGGTGCGTGCGCCCGACCCACGTGATCGCCTGACCCGTAGGGGCAGTTTTCAGGACGCCGGGAGGGCGCTCCGGCGGATCGTTGCGCCACGGTGCCTGCTGCGCACGATGGTTGTGCGGGCGAGGCAGGAGACGGGGGATTGCGGCGCCGGCGCCTGGTCGCGTCCTGAAAAGTGACGCGGTCTAGGCGGTGGGCTCGGACAGGAGCTGGAACACCGGCTCCTGGTCGAGCTCGGCGGGGCGGAGCCGGTCGGGGTGCGGCTCCGCGATCGGGATGCGCAGGTCGCCGGCCGGGGTGTGCACGAGCACCTCGGTGGCGCGGGGCGACTCGAACCAGTCGTCGACGCACACGCGGGTGAGCACGCGCACCCGCGAGCGGTCGGCGGGAACCTCGCGGAGCGCGACCGCGAGGGAGCCGGTCGCCTCCGAACGTCCGGGCTCGGCGGCGAGTTCCAGCGTCCAGCCGTCGGTCGGGCACACGCCCGACCCCGTCACGTGCACGAGGCGGCGCTCCCCGGTGTACACGGCGGACGCGGCGAAGTCGGCTGCGTCGTAGGTACAGCGCTTCCGGAAGACGACCATGCAGGGGACGCTATGGCCCGCTCCGGGTGAAACGCATCAGTGCATTCCCCGACCTTGCCGGGCGGGGCCCGAGCGGCTCGGGCGTGCGTAGGCTCGACCCATGCGATTCGGGATGTTCGTACCTCAGGGCTGGCGGCACGATCTGGTCGGCATCGAGCCGGCCGAGCAGTGGCGGGTGATGCGCAACCTCGCCGCCTACGCCGACGGCGGCGCGTGGGAGTCGATCTGGGTCTACGACCACTTCCACACCGTGCCGGTACCGAGCACGGAGGCCACGCACGAGGCGTGGTCGCTCATGTCGGCGTTCGCCGCGGTCACGGAGCGGGTGCGGCTGGGCCAGATGTGCACCTGCATGGGGTACCGCAACCCGGTGTACCTCGCGAAGGTCGCCGCCACGGTCGACATCGTCTCGGGCGGCCGCGTCGAGATGGGCATCGGCGCCGGCTGGTACGAGCACGAGTGGGAGGCGTACGGGTACGGGTTCCCGCCGGTGCGCGATCGGCTCCGGATGCTCCGCGAGGGCGTCGAGCTCATGCGACAGGCGTGGGCGACGGGCGAGGCCAGCCTCGACGGCGAGTACTACCGGGTCTCGGGCGCCCTGGTGCATCCGCAGCCGTTGCAGGACGGCGGCATCCCGCTGTGGATCGCGGGCGGCGGCGAGCAGGTGACGCTCCGCATCGCGGCGCGCTACGCGCAGTACACGAACTTCGGCAACGGCGTGCCCGACGACTTCAGCCGGCGCAGCGACCTGCTGCGCGGGCACGCCGAGGCGGTCGGCACCGACTTCGACCAGATCGTGCGCAGCACGAACTACAACACCGTCATCGGCGAGACCGAGGCGGAGGTCGCCGAGCGGCTCGCCGCGATCGAGGCGCGTGCGGCGTCGGCGATGCCGGCCGACGCGGTCGAGCGGTACATGGCCGGGTACCGCGGCGAGAACGCGTTCGGCACCGGAACGGTCGAGCAGATGATCGAGCGCCTGCAGGACATGCGCGATCGCGGCCTGGGGTACTCGATCCACTACTTCCCCGAGGCGGCGTACGACCGCTCGGGGCTGGAACTGTTCGAGCGCGAGGTCATCCCCGCGCTCGCCTGACCCCGGTCGGGGCCTGGCCGGCTACGCCGCGGGTGCCTCGTCGAGCGCGAGCTTCGCCTCGAGCTCCGCGTCGGTCGGCTCGACGACGTGCGTGCCGTCGGGGAACACGATGACGGGGATGCTGGTGCGGCCGCTGATCGCCTTGGCGCGCTCGGCGCCGTCGAACTCCTCCTCGAGGTCGACGTAGTCGTAGTCGACGTCGAGACGGTCGAGCAGCGCCTTCGAGCGGCGGCAGTCGCCGCACCATTCGGCGCCGTACATGGTCACGCGGGCAGGGGTGAGCTGTGGTGCAGGGGAAGTCACATCAGGAGACTACGTCGGCGAGCTGCGAGGTATTCCCAGCTTCCACAGGCGCGGGTTCGCGCCCGACGAGGCGGATGAACCCGCTGAGCTGCGCGAGCCCATCGGGCGTGTACGGCAGGTAGTCGAGCAGCCCCGGCGAGTAGACGAGGTACGCGGCGACCTTCGCTCGCGACACGGCGACGTTCAGACGGTTCTTCAGCAGCAGGAAGTCGATGCCGCGCGGCACCTCCGCTGCGCTCGACGCGGCGAGCGACACGATCGCGACCGCGGCCTCCTGGCCTTGGAACTTGTCGACCGTGCCGACCGGCACGTCGGGGAATCCGGCGGCGTCGAGCGACTCGCGCACGAGTGCGAGCTGCGCGTTGTACGGCGTGACCACGATGAGGTCGGACTGCGCAAGGGGGCGCGTGGAGGTGCCGTCGGCGGCGCCGTCGGTGAAGTCGCGCCCCAACAGGGAGCTGACGAGCTGCACGACCTCGGCCGCCTCCTGCGGCGACTCGGTCGCGTTGCCGTGGTGCACGAGCGGCACCGGATGCAGCCCGGGCGCGACGCCCTCGATCGCACGCGTCCCGGCCGATGCGTGCGAGTGCAGCGCCCCCTCGTACGACAGCACCGACACGGGCTCGGCGACCGCCGGGTGCATCCGCCTGCTCTCGGCGAGGAAGACGCCGAACTCGGGCGGCAGCACGTCGTGCCCGTCGGCGACCCAGCCGAGCGCGGACCCGTCGACCGGTTCGGGGTGGATGCCCTGGCTCACCTGCGGCAGCTGCTGCGGGTCGCCGAGCAGCAGCAGGTTGCGGGCAGCCACGCCGACCGCGATCGTCGAGGCGAGCGAGAACTGGCCGGCCTCGTCGATGACGAGCAGGTCGAGGCTGCGACGGCCGAACCGGCCGAGGTTGGCGAAGTCCCAGGCGGTGCCGCCGACGACGTAGCCGGATGCCTCGTGCGCCCGCGTGTACTCACCGACGCCGTTCTTCGCGATCGGGGTGAACGGCGGCTCAGGGGCATCCGGGTCCTTTGGTGCCTTGGCGACCAGGTCGGCGTCGAGCCCCGCCTCGACGATGCGCCCGAGCAGGTGCTCGACGACCGCGTGCGACTGCGCGACGACGCCGATGCGCCAGCGGTGCTCGGCGACGAGGCGGGCGATGACGTGCGAGCCCACGAAGGTCTTGCCCGTGCCGGGCGGCCCCTGCACGGCGAGGTACGAGTCGTCGAGGTCGAGCAGCGCATCGGTGACGGATGCCACGGGGTCGGCGCCGGTCGGCAGCGCCCCGCTCCTCGTGCGCGGCGGCATACGGCGCAGCACGTCGGCCGCGGGGTTGCGCGGCCAGTCGGGCAACGTGCGCACGAGGTCGTGCGCCCACTCGGCGATCGCGCCCTTCTGCGCGCCCGCGTTGGGCGGAGCGCTCGGCGCGAGCGCGGTCGGCAGCTCGCGCCACGGCTCGGCGTCGTCGCGCAGGATCTCCTCGATCACCACGCCGTCGTCGCGCACCTCGAGCACGGAGACGCCGAGCGTCACGCGCGCGGTGGGGCGCGCGCCGGGCAGTCCGAACGGCGCAGGCGGCTCGTAGAGGGCGAACGGCTTCGCACCGGTCGAGAACCGGCTGCCCGGCGCGATGCGCCCGCGCAGCAGCACGTGGCGGCGGGGCTTGCGCTGACGCGAGTCGTCCTCCATGAACCAGTCGCGCAGCACCACGGAGGCGGCGGGCTCGACCACGAGCACGTCGCGCGTGTCCTCCCACTCCTCGACCGGCTGCTCGAGGCGGAAGAAGTGCGCCCACCAGAAGCTCTTCTGCTCGCGTTCGTGGTAGTCGATCGCGGCCGCGGCGAGCGCGAGGGCGGTGCGCTCGGGATCGCGGTCGCGCGCGAGCGGGTCGCCGGCTCGGGCGAGCAGCTCCGCGGCCAGCGGCGACGCCTCGACGGTGGCCTCGGTCGCGTCGGGCATCGGTGCGGGCGTGACGCCCTCCTCGCGGGCGCGCTCGAGCAGCCAGTCGCGCAGGCGCAGGGTCGAGACGCAGTCGTAGCGGTTGTAGTCGGCGAGGTCGTCGAGCACGATCTGCGCGGCGTCGGCATCGCCGTTCGCGAGCAGTTCGCGCGCCCGCACGTACTCGAGGATCGAGTCGCCGCCCGACTTCACCTCGGCCTCGCGCAGTTCGTCGCCCATGTACAGCGGCTCGAGCTTCTTGATCGAGTACGAGCGGCTGCCGACGCGCACGCCGCGCTTCACGACCGGGTAGAGGTCGACGAACACGCCCTCGCGCAGCAGCTGGTCGATCTCGCGCTCGCCGACGCCGTGGCGTGCGGCCATGTTGAGCAGGTGCGTGCGCTCGTAGCTCGCGTAGTGGTAGATGTGCAGGCCGGGGTATCGGCGCCGGCGCTCGGCCACGAGCGCGAGGAACGCCTCGAGCGCCCGGCGCTCCTCGGCGAAGGTGTGTGCCCAGATGGGCGTGAACTCCTCGTCGACGTCGACCATGCCGAACAGGTAGTCGATGCCCCACCACGAGCCCTCGCCCTCGGCGTAGAGCGGGTCGCCCTCGAAGTCGAAGAAGAGGTCGCCCGGGTCGGGCTCGGGGATCGCGGCGAGCGCGCCGGCGTCGCGCACGTGGAACGGCGGCGGCGCGGGCGGGGCTGCGCCGTCGGGCACGGATGCCTCGGAGCCGGCGTCCGACCCGCTGCTCGCCGGCTCAGGGGCATCCGCCTCGGCCTCGAGCTGCAGCCGCGCCTGCTCGCGCAGCCCGTCGAGCACCGACGGCCCGATGCCCTCGACCTCGCCGTGCGAGGCGGCCAGGTCGTCGATGGTGCGGATGCCCGCCGCTTGGAGGCGCGCGCGCTGCCCGACGCGCATGCCCGCGACGAGCAGCACGTCGCGGTGCGCCTGCACCTCGAGGTCGCACGTCGGGCAGCGGCCGTCGAGCGCGTACCGCTCGTCGCCCCACGCGACCGGAACGGTGTCGGCGAGGCGCTCGTCGATCACCTGGCGCAGGCGCGCGAGGCGCAGCCGGTAGGCGGGCATGAGGTCGTCGATGCGGTGGCTCGAGACCGTGCCGTCGCCGAGCAGGAGCTCGGCGGTGTCGGCGCGCGGCACGCCGATGCGGTCGAGCTGCTCGGCGTAGGCGGCGAGCTGGAGCAGCGCGGTGACCTTGGCGCGGCGGGCCAGCTTCGCGTCCTGCACGAGGTAGCGGCCGTCGTCGCCGCGCACGATGAAGTCGGCGAAGCCGACGAACTCGTCGGTCGCGAACGTCGCCTGGAACACCACGTCGGCGCCGCGCGCGAACGCGGCGTTCGTGGCATCAACCGCCGCCTGCACCTCGTCGGCGTCACGCGTGTCGGGTCGGGCGATCTGGGCGACGCCGTCGCCGAACCGGTCGACGTACTGGGCGAGCAGCTCCTCCTCGTGCACGTCGCCGAGGCGCGCCGAGCGCTCGAGCATGGCGTCCTCGGGGTCGGGCACCGGTTCACAGCGGCCGAGCTTCGCGTCGAGCGCGCGCAGGAACGCGAACTCGCACTCCGACGCCTTCTTGAGATCGCTGGCGCTCGTGACGACCCGGCCGTCTCGTACGAACATGCCGCTCCTCGCCTGCCGGGCTCGGGCGGCCCGACACCCTCACGGTAGCGGCGACGGGCGACACCGCGGTCGCGACCGCACGGCGACCGCGAGCTGACGCCGCGTCAGGTGGAGAGGCTCGGCTCAACGCATTCGTATGCGCCGGATGCGTCCGTTCGGGTGCGCGAGTTGATCGACGTGGTGCCGGTCAAGCGGAGTCCGCTGAGGGCGGTGATTGTCAGGGTGATCAGCGCGTCGGTGTCGCTGGGCAGCGTCACCCACACTTCGACCCTCGTGGAGTAGGTCACGCCGCCGCCGGTCACGATGGCGGGCGTAACGGTCGGGTCATAGGGAAGCGCGTGGATCTGGCCGGCGAGGCTCCCCGGGACGGACGAGGTCACCGAGATCGCGAGCTGCGCGCCGGCCGGGATTGGCTGGAGCGTACTGACGTCGTACTGGAGATCTTTCCCGTAGCAGTACAACTCCACCTCGAGTTCGACGGTCGGGAGCTCGGCCGATGCAGCGACCGCGGGCACGGTTGCCGCGACGGCGATCGCGGGCACCGACCAGGCGGCCGACCGCGTCAGGGCACGGCGGGTGAGGCCCGTCGGCTCGTCGATTCGTTGGTGGTGCGTGTCACGTGGTGCGTCTGCTGCGTCGTGCATGCGTGTCTCCTGGGTCTCTCGCATTCGGTCCCGGCCGCCGCTCGACGCGGCTCCGCTCAGCAGCAGCATTCCCACCCCGTGTTCTCGGGCCTCAGCAGGTACGCGCCGCGCGTCGTGGTGCCCGTGAAGGTCACTCCGGACAATGCGCTGACAGAGACCAAGAGGGTCCCTCTGCCCTCGAGGTCCATCGTGACGGAGAGGTCGATCGTCTCGTCGAATGCGACGCCGGTGCCGGTCACGGTGGCGGGACCGGACGTCAGGTCGATGCCGAGCGCGGGGATGCCGGCACTGATCAGTCCGAGATCCTCGTCCGTGGTCACGGACACCAGGAACTGCGCACCCACCGGTATCGGGTTCGTCGAGATCTCCACATGGAATTCGGGGATGGTGGAGCAGTTGAAGAACGGGATCCGGACCGCGACTGCGGGCACCTCGGCCGACGCGGCGACCGCCGGAACCGTTGCGGCGACGGCGACCGCGGGCACCGACCAGGCGGCCGACCGCGTCAGGGCGCGGCGGGTGAGCCCCGGCGGCTCGTCGATTCGTTGGTCGTGCGTGGTGCGTGGTGCGTCTGCTGCGTCGTGCATGCACGGCTCCTGCGCTCGGGACGTCTGGTACCCGTCGACTGGATGCACCGACGGCGGCCGTGCCGCGGCGCTCCGCCCAGATTAGGGGAGCGGATGCGGCTGCCGCCAGCGTCTTGGTCGATCGGGTCCGTTTCCGCGTCGCCGGGATGCGTGCGCCGGGGTTGTGCCGGCAGTCAGGTGGCGGATGCCGCGCCTGCGCGAGACTCGGACGCCAGCGCCCCGCGCCGCAGCCCGAGCATGCCCTCGACCGCACGGCCGAGCATCGAGCCGCGCTCGCCCGGGTCGCCCCAGCGCACGAGCGCCTGGGCGTTCAGCCCGTCGATCATGCCGAGCAGCTGCCAGGCGACCGCATCGGGGGCATCCGTCTCGAACTCGCCCGCGGCGACGCCCTGCTCGACGAAGCCGCGCAGCACGTCGTGCCAGGCGTCCATCTCGCCGCGGATCGCGCCCGCGAGCGCGTCGCTGCGCCGGCCCATCGCCCACGCCTCGACCCAGACGATCGTGACGTCGTCGCGCTCGGCGTCGAGCAGCGTGTCGAGCAGCACCGCGAGGCCCGCCGTCGGGGTGGGCTGCTCCGCGAGCAGGGCGGCGACCTCCTCGACCTCCTCCGAGACGATCGCCGTGAAGGTGGCGGCGATGAGCGCGTCCATGTTCGGCTGGTAGTGCGAGACGAGGGCGGGGGTGACGTCGATGCGGGCCGCGATGCTGCGCAGCGTGAGCGCCGAGAGGCCCTGGTCGAGGGCGAGCGAGCGCGCCGCGGCCTGGATCTGTTCCCCCCGAGCCTCGGGCGACTTCCGGCCGGCGCGCCGGCGAAGCGTTCGAGTCATCGCGTCGAGTCTAGGCAGACGGATGCCTCGGAGGTGGTGCGCCGCGCCGATTGTTGACCATATGATCAATAACGTGTCGGTCGCCCCGAGCGGCCGCCGCCCGCCCCGAGGAGGAACCATGACCTGGCGCATGCCGTCCGAGACCGCCCCGCACGAGCGCACGTGGATGGCGTTCCCGCGCCCCAACCTCACCCTCGGCGAATCCGAGGCAGACGGCGACCGCGCCCGCGAGGCGTGGACCGCGGTCGCCCACGCCGTCGCGGAGTTCGAGCCGGTGACGATGGTCGTCGACCCCGTGGCATCCGCTCAGGCCCGCAGCATGCTCGGCGGCCACATCACGCAGGTCGAGGCCCCGCTCGACGACTACTGGATGCGCGACATGGGCCCCACCTTCGTGCTCGGCGACGGCGGCGCGCTCGGCGCGGTCGACTGGGTCTTCAACGGCTGGGGCGCGCCCGCCTGGGCGAGCTGGGAGCACGACCGCGAGATCGCGCGCTTCGTCGCCGGGCAGGTGGACGCGCCCGTGATCTCGTCGCTGCTCGTGAACGAGGGCGGCGGCATCCACGTCGACGGCGAGGGAACCGTGCTCGTCACCGAGACCGTGCAGCTCGACCCCGGTCGCAACCCGTACGCCGACCGCGCCCGCGTCGAGGACGAACTCGCCCGCACCATCGGCGCGACCAAGGTGATCTGGCTGCCGCGCGGCCTCACCCGCGACTACGACGACTTCGGCACGCGCGGCCACGTCGACATGGTCGCCACGATCCCCTCGCCCGGCCGCCTGCTGCTGCACGCCCAGCACGACGTCGAGCACCCCGACTACGAGGTGACCCGCGAGCTGCGCCACTTCTTCGAGATGCAGACGGATGCCGCGGGGCGACGCTTCGACATCATCGACCTGCCCGCACCGGCGACGCTGCGCGACGAGCACGGCTTCGTCGACTACAGCTACGTGAACCACCTCGTCGTCAACGGCGGCGTCATCGCCTGCGGCTACGGGGAAGAGCGGGCGGATGCGGCGGCCGCCGAGATCCTCGCCGACGCGTACCCCGGGCGGAAGGTCGTGACCGTCGACGCGCGGGAGATCCTGGCGCGCGGCGGGGGCATCCACTGCATCACGCAGCAGCAGCCCGCGGTCGGTGCGGGCGACGCTGTTGCGGCCGGCCCCGAGGGAGGCGCCCGATGATCGAGGTGCACGAGGCGTCCATCGCCGACCTGCGTGCTGCGCTCGAGGACGGCCGGGCGACGAGCGAGCAGCTCGTGCTCGCGTACCTCGCGCGCATCGCGTACTTCGATCGCGGCGGCATCCGACTGAACGCCGTGGTCGTGCCGAACCCCGAGGCGCTCGCCGAGGCGCGCGAGAGCGACGCCCGCCGGGCGCGCGGCGAGGTGCGCGGGCCGCTCGACGGCATCCCGTACACCGCCAAGGACTCGTACGCGGTGCGCGGGCTCACGGTCGCGGCCGGCAGCCCGGCGTTCGCCGACCTCGTGGCCGGCGACGACGCGTTCGCGATCGCGCGGCTGCGTGCGGGCGGGGCGATCTGCCTGGGCCTGACGAACATGCCGCCCATGGCCAACGGCGGCATGCAGCGCGGCGTCTACGGCCGCGCCGAGAGCCCCTACAACGCGGAGTACCTGACCGCCGCGTTCGCGTCGGGCTCGTCGAACGGCTCGGGCACCACGACGGCGGCGTCGTTCGCCGCGTTCGGACTCGGCGAGGAGACCTGGTCGTCGGGCCGCGCGCCCGCCTCCAACAACGCGCTCTGCGCCTACACGCCCTCGCGCGGCGTCATCTCGGTGCGCGGCAACTGGCCGCTCGTGCCGACCATGGACGTCGTCGTGCCGCAGGCGCGCACCATGGCCGACCTGCTCGCCGTGCTCGACGTGATCGTCGCCGACGACCCCGCGACGCGCGGCGACTTCTGGCGCGCGCAGCCGTGGGTCGCGCTGCCCGCCGCGTCGGCGGTGCGTCCCGAGTCGTATGCGGCGCTGGCGCCGGGTGGGGTGGATGCCCCGGGGTCGGGCGACGACGGCGCGGATGCCTCGCAGGGCCGCGCCGCGGCGGCCCGTGCCGTGCTCGCGGGCCGGCGCTTCGGCGTGCCGCGCATGTACGTGAACGCCGACCCCGACGCCGGCACCGCCGACGCACCCGGCATCGGCGGACCGACGGGGCGGCGCATCGAGACCCGTGCATCGGTCGTCGAACTCTGGGCGGCCGCGCGCCGCGACCTCGAGGCCGCCGGTGCCGAGGTCGTCGAGGTCGACTTCCCCGCCGTGACGAACTACGAGGGCGACCGGCCCGGTGCGCCCACCGTGTTCACGCGCGGGCTCGTGAGCCCCGAGTTCCTGCACCACGAGATCGTCGACCTGTCGGCGTGGGCGTGGGACGACTTCCTGCGTGCGAACGGCGACCCCGCGCTGCCGAGTCTCGCCGACGTCGACGGCGCGCGCATCTTCCCGCAGCCCGAGGGCGCGCTGCCCGACCGCTACGACGGGTTCGACGACGACATCGCCGACTACCCGGCGCACGTGCGAGCGCACCCGGGACGGCAACTCACGGACATCCCGCACCTCGAGGAGGGCCTGCGCGGGCTCGAGGAGACCCGTCGCATCGACCTCGAGCAGTGGATGGACGGTCTCGGCCTCGACGCCGTCGTCTTCCCCGCCGTGGCCGACGTGGGTCCGGCGGACGCCGATGTCGACGAGGCATCCGCCGACCTGGCCTGGCGCAACGGCACCTGGGTCGCCAACGGCAACCTCGTGCCCCGGCACCTGGGCATCCCCACGGTCACCGTGCCGATGGGCACGATGGCCGACATCGGGATGCCCGTGGGCCTCACGTTCGCCGGCCGCGCCTACGACGACACGGCGCTGCTGGCGCTCGCCGCCGCGTTCGAGGCGACCGGGTCGCGTCGCACGTCGCCGCCGCGCACGCCGCCGCTCACCGGACGCTGACCCGGGCATCCGCTCGACCTGCGGCGCTACGCTGAGCGTGGAGCGCCGCGTGTCGGAAAGGGGGTCGGCGATGGGGTGGAATGACCTGTTCCGTCGCGGCCCCAAGCGTCGCAAGATGGCGCCCTACCGCGCGCCCGAGATCAACCCCGACCAGCCGCTGCGCGAGCACGTGATCGACGACGGCGTGATGGTTGCGCGGTACAGCGCCCGGCTCACGCTGAAGAACCGCATCATCGTCGGCGCGCTGCGTGGCGAGGACGCGTTCGACACGGCGCGGTACGAGGGGGTCGCGCGGGAGATCCTCGACGAGCACATCGCCGAACTCGACCGCTCGGCCGAGCGCGTGCACGAGGTGCGGCGCAAGGCCTTCAGCCTGCCCGGCCGGGCCAAGCACGAGCACGACTACCGGTCGCGCGACCTGCACAACCTCGAGCACCGCGAGGAGGTCAACACGGCGGTCGCGGCGCGGCTGCGGGTGATCCGCGACGACGCGCAGTCGGTGCAGGTGCTCGTCAAGCTCGCGCGCGACGACGCGTGGGGGGAGATCGGCGGGGAGATCGCGCGCCGTTCCGCCGAGACCTGGCACCGCTACGAGGACGACCCAGACTACGAGCAGGGGCGCGAGCGCCGGATGCGCCTGCTCATGCGCGAGGTCGCGTTCGAGGTGAAGCAGTCGCGCGAGGCCGCCGACGGCGCCCAGCACGCCTGAGGCGCTGCACCGTCAGGGGGCGACGGCGGTGCGGGCCGTGAGACGGAGCACCGTGAACTCGGCCGGCGCGGTCAGCGCGACGCCGATCAGCACGTGCAGGCGGCCCGCGGCGACGTCGGCGGGCGTCGTCGTCGAGGCATCCGCCCGCACCGTGTAGGCCTCGCGCGCGCTCTGGCCGCGGAACGCGCCGGCCCGGAACAGGTCGTCGAGGAAGCGCTCGACCATCGCACGCACGCGCGCCTGCAGGTTCGCGTCGTTCGGCTCGAACACGGTCCAGGCGAGGCCGCGCTCGATGCTCTCCTCGAGGAAGCGCACCGTGCGGCGCACGGGCAGGTACCGCCATGTCGGGTCGGTCGAGCGGGTGCGGGCGCCCCACACGAGCACGGAGCCGTCGCCCGCCACGCGCAGCGCATTCACGCGCAGCTGCGTGAGCGCCTCGATCTCGTGTTGGTGCACGGATGCCTCGAGGCCGCCGATGCCCGCCAGGGCGGCATCCGTGCCCGCGGGGGCCTTCCACACGCCCCGCGTCGCATCGGTGCGCGCGATCAGGCCCGCGATCGCACCCGACGGCGCGCGTACGGTGTCGGCGGGTCGGAGCGGATCGGCGCCGGTCACGCGTGGGGCGTACACCGCTGCATCCGGGCTGTCGGGGAAGGCCGCGAAGTCGGCGGCGGTGGCGGATCGCGGGTCGAGGCCGAGGGGCGCGTCGAGCACCGCGGTCGCGCGGCGCCGGGCGGCGAACTCCACGGCGGCGGCGATCACGGACTCGCCGACGCCGAACGCCGCGAGCGGGTCGCCGCGTCGCGCGACCCCGGGGGAGCCGTAGGGCGGCACGACCACGAGGCCGAGGTGCTCCGAGATCGCGAGCGCGTGGATGCCGCGGGGCGCCGGCACGTCCGCGCCGAGCACGTCGTCGTCGGCGACCGTCCCGTCGCCGTCGCCCACCCGCACCACGATCGCGCGTCGCCCGCCGTTGCGGAAGTAGTCGCGCACCGAGTAGCCGAGGTGGCTGCGCGCGGTGACGCCGCCGAACGTGCGGGCGAACTCGCCCCAGCTCGCGACCGACACCGGCTCGTCGTGCGGGCCGGCCGTGGCACCGCCCACGAACCCCGTGATCGCCGTGTCGACCGGCGTGATCGGCGGCGGCCCGGGTTGCGGCACCTCGCGCACGAACACGCCCGGCGACAGGAACCGATCGGCCATCGTGTGCCTCCTCCCGGGCGTTCGGCGGCTACGACCGAGTGTACGAGGGGTGGTGCTGAGACGGGTCTGGAGGGCGCCGGTCAGGGGAGGCGCTCGCGCAGCAGCGCGAGGCCCACGAGGCCCTGGTCGAGCTGGAAGCGGCGCAGGTTCGGGATCTCGGCCACCTCCGGCCCCGCCGACGCCTCGAGGAAGTAGCCCGTGAGCCCCGCGAGCACCCGGTTCGCGACGGCCCCGTCGAGTTCCGCGAACACCGGATGCTCCCGAAGCAGCGACTCCACGTCGGCGGCGGGGTCGTACAGGCGCACGTTGACCAGCAGCACGAGCGCGTCGAGCCAGCCCGCGCCGAGCGCCGCCCACGGCCAGTCGACGAGCACGACGGATCCGTCCGGCCGCACGAGCAGGTTGTCGGCCCGCACGTCGAGGTGCACCAGGCGGTCGCCGCCGACCTCGCCGATCGCGGTCGCGGCGTCCGCGGCCAGCCGGTCGAGACGGGCCGCGACCCACTCGCGGTCGCCGGGTGCCAGCGCGGGCAGACGTGCAGGATCGGCGGCGATGCGCTGCCAGCCGCGCAGGTTGTCCGCCAGCGCGTCCGATGCGGACTCCAGCATCGCGGCCAGTTCGGCCGGCGCGGGTTCGGCGGAGAGCCGGGCGAGGGCGTCGAGCACGGCGCCCAGCTCGGCGGGCTGCCAGGGGGTGTGCGGATGCCTCCCCTCGACGTCGTCGAACACGACCGCGATCCAGTCGCCGCGGTCGACCACGCCGCGCACGGCGGGCACCGGCATGCCCGCGGGCATCGCGCCCGCGATCGCGCCCTCGCGGCGATGCAGGTCGACCGCCTGCGCGTTCACGGCTGTCGACGCGGTCTTCACGAACGCCCGCGTGCCATCGGCCGTCGTGACGCGGTCGGCGGAGCCGGGCGAGAACCCGGCCGGCTGGCTGACGGCGTCGACCACGGGCGAGCCGAGCAGGTCGTCCACGGCCGCGCGCACGCTCGCGGGCACGTCGCCCCAGGGCATCCGCCCGCCCGAACCGTGCACCGCCATGGCCGCCACCGTATCGCTCCGCACCGTCGCGAGACCCGTCAACAACCTGCGGAATGGCGCGTGGAAGCGCAGGGTATTGACGGGTCTCGGGCAGGGGTTCGATGGCGGGACGGGGGGCGAGGCGGGTCAGGCGACCTGCACGGTGATGATGTGGTGGCCGGTGGCGCCGTCGGGGGCCACCGGCACGCGCTCCTCGGTCTGCACCTCGCCGTCGGCGCTGATGGCCCGCACCCGCAGCTGTCGCGTGCCCGGCTCGGCCTGCCACTCGTGCCGCCACTGCACCCACGTGTCGTCCGAGATCGCCGTCGCGAGCTCGGCCGGCTCCCACGGCCCGTCGTCGACCGACACCTCGACGCCCGCGACACCCGTGTGCTGGTGCCAGGCGACGCCGGCCGCGACCTGCGTGCCGGGCGAGACCGTCGACCCGGGGCGCGGCACGTCGATGCGCGAGTGCAGCTTGATCGGCCCGCGCTCCGACCAGCCGCGCGGGGTCCAGTACGCCTCGGCGCGATCGAACCGCGTGACCTCGAGCTCGGTCACCCACTTCGTCGCCGACACGTAGCCGTAGAGCCCGGGCACCACCATGCGCACCGGGAAGCCGTGCTCGGCGGGCAGCGGCTCGCCGTTCATGCCGACGGCGAGCAGCGACTGCCGGTCGTCGGTGAGCGCCTCGATGGGCGTGCTGGCCGTCCACCCGTCGACCGAGCGCGAGAGCACCATGTCGGCGTCGGCGGACGGGCCGGCCTCGGCGAGCAGGTCGCGGATCGGCGCGCCGAGCCACACGGCGTTGCCGATGAGCGAACCGCCCACCTCGTTCGACACGCACGCGAGCGTCACGGCGTGCTCCACCATCGGCAGCGCGAGCAGCTCGTCCCACGTCAGCGTGACCTCGCGGTCGACCATGCCGTGGATGCGCAGGCTCCAGTCGGCCGGCTCGAGGTCGGGCACGCGCAGCGCCGTGTCGATGCGGTAGAAGCGGTCGTTCGGCGTGACGACGGGTGCGAGCCCGTTGATGCCGAGTTCAGCGCCGGCCGGAATCGGCGGGGCGGGCGTCGCCGGCGTCGGCAGCGAGATGGCCTCGCGCACCGCGCTCACGGCCCGGGATCCCGCCTGCATGGCGTAGCCGCCGAGCGCGGCGAGCGCGCCGATCGCGGCCGCACCGCCGGCCCAGCCGAGGAAGCGTCGCCGGTCGACCGTCGTCGCACGGGCGGCGTCCTCGGGAGCATCCGCTCGCTCCGGTGGACGGGCGGGCAGGCGCCTGAGCACGACGGCCAGCGCGGATGCCGCTGCGCCGGCCGCGATCGCCGACGGCACCCAGTCGAGCGGGGTGGCGTTCGCGCGAGACGTCGCGGCGATGAAGCCGACCACGCCGAGCCCGACGAGCACGACGCGGCCGAACGGCGGGCGCCGCCACTCGAGCACGCCCGCGCCGAACGCGACCGCGACGAGCACGATGCCGATGCCGACGAGCAGCGCGGTCTTGTTGTTCGTGCCGAACAGCGCGATCGCGGTGTCCTTCGCCCACGGCGGCGCGAGGTCGACGAGCCACGAGCCGATGACCGTGAACGGGCTGCCGCCCTGCGCGAAGAGCGCCGCCGAGAGCTCGCCGAGGCCCGCGCCGAAGAGCGCCGCGGCCACGCCGGCGCCGCCCGGGAGCAGCCATCCGGGCACGGGTCGTCGCGGCGAGTCGGCCATGCTCCCACGCTAGGTCGCGCACGGGCGCGCGACGGCGCGGACGCCCGAATCGTCAGCGCTTCGTCACATTTCGCCGATGCGCCAGACTGGGCGCATGCTCACTCCCGACAGCCCGGACTGGATGCGGCCGCTCGGCGCGACCGGCATCGACGTGTGCGCCATCACCATCGGCGGCAGCCCGCTGGGCTCGATGCCGCAGCTCTACGGATCGGCGGTCGCCGCCGACGCCGCGGTCGACTTCGTCCAGGCGGTGCTCGAGTCGCCGTTCCACACCATCGACACGTCGAACGGCTACAGCGACGGCGAGAGCGAGCGGCGCATCGGCGCGGCGATCGCGCGGGTCGGCGGGCTCGGCGAGGGCCGGGTGGTGATCACGAAGGTCGACCCGCGGGACGGCGACTACTCCGGGGCGCGCGTGCGCGAGTCGGTGCGCGAGAGCCGCGAGCGGCTCGGCCTCGACGAACTGCCGCTCGTGCACCTGCACGACCCCGAGGGCTGGGACTTCGCCGCCATGACCGCGCCCGGCGGCGCCGTCGACACGCTCGTCGCCATGCGGGAGGCCGGCGAGATCGGGCGCATCGGGCTGGCGGGCGGCCGCGTGCAGGAGATCGAGCGCTACTTCGCGCTCGACGTGTTCGACGCCCTGCTCGTGCACAACCGCTGGACCCTCGTCGACCACAGCGCCGAGGCGCTCGTCGAGCGTGCGGTCGAACGCGGCGTTCCGGTGATCAACGCGGCGGTCTACGGCGGCGGCATCCTCGCGCGACCCGAGGGCGCGACGCACTACGGCTACCGGCCGGCATCGGATGCCACGCTGGCCGCGGTGCGCGCGATGTCCGAGGCGTGCACGCGGTACGGCACCGACCTCGCCACCGCCGCGCTGCAGGCGTCGCTGCGCGACCCCGTCGTCGCCACCACGGTCGTGGGCGCGACGAAGCCCGAGCGGCTCGACGGCCTGCTGCGGGCGGCCGCGGCCGACCTGCCCGACGCGCTGTTCGACGAGCTCGACGCGCTGCGGCCCGGGCGGGAGCACTGGCTCGACTTCGGCGACTGAGGGGCGCGGCCCGGCGGCCCGGGTTCGCCCGCGCCGCGCGTCGCGACCGGGCGATGTCGGCGGCCGGGCGTAGCGTGCGGCACATGGAGACGAGCCCCGTGACCGAGTCGATCGACCTGCCGCTGACCGGCAGCGACGCCTGCCCCGACTGCGGGTCGGGCAGCACCGTGCAGGTGGTCTACGGGCTCACCGACGAGGTGCTCGACGAGGCGATCGCCGACGGCGCGGTGGTGCACGGCGGCTGGTTCCCCACCGACTTCGCGCCGACGCGGCACTGCAAGGCGTGCCACGCCCAGTGGGTCGACACCGACGAGTACCTCGGGTCGCTCGCGAGCTGACGGCGGTGCCGGCTCAGGGGCATCCGCTCGTTGCCGCCCCCAGGGCATCCGCTCAGTCGGTGACGACCGGCTCGCGCGCCGGCTTCGGGGCCTCCGCGGCCCGTGCCCGGCGGCGCAGCCACCACTTGTGCGCCTCGACCACGGCCAGCACCGGGAGCAGTAGGGCGATGCACTCGAGCCACTGCCACCCGGTCAGCGAGACCGTGCCGAGCGCGTTCTGGAGGAATCCGAACTCGGTCGTCGCGACGAGCAGCAGCACCGGCCAGACGAGCATCTTCGCGGCCGACGAGATCGGCGGCAGCAGCCCGGACTCGGGTGCGCGACGCATGAGCAGCGCGCTCAGCACCGTGGCGAACCCGACGACGATGTACACCATGGTCATCGAGGCACTGGGAGCGGTCGGGCTCGGGGCATCCGGCCCCCACACCAGCGGCACGAGCGAGACGATGAAGATCGTGACGCCGTAGAGCAGCCACTCGCTGATCGACGCCGGGTTCGTGACGCCCTTCGCCGGGTCGCGCGGCGGGCGGTCCATGATGCCGGGCGGTGTCGGGTCGCCGGCGATCGCGAGCACCGCGAACAGGGTGATGAAGAAGTTGAGGAAGAGCACCATGCCCGGGAACATCGCGATGCCGTCGTTGATCGCGAACGCGCTCGCCGCGAGGAACAGGAAGATCATCGAGAACAGCTGCGACATCTGGAAGCGCAGGTAGGAGATGATCTTGTCGTAGACGACGCGACCCAGCTCGACCGCGTGCACGAGCGTCGAGAAGTTGTCGTCCGTGAGCACCAGCTTCGCCGCCTGCTTCGTGACCTCTGAGCCGGAGCCCATCGCCACGCCGATGTCGGCCTGCTTGATCGCGGCGGCGTCGTTCACGGCATCGCCGGTCATGGCGACCACCTCGCCCTGGGACTGGAGCATGCCGACGAGGCGCAGCTTGTCCTGCGGGGTGACGCGGCCGAACACGTGCAGGTGGCCGAGGCGCGAGTTCAGCTTCGCGTCGTCGAGCGTGCGCAGGTCGGCACCCGAGATCGCGCCCGGACCGAGGCCGAGCTCGGCGCCGATCGCGCCCGCCGTCACCGCGTGGTCGCCCGTGATCATGCGCACCTCGATGCCGGCGCGCTGCGCGAGTGCGACCGCATCCTTCGCCTCGGAGCGCAGCGGGTCGACGATGCCGACGATGCCCGCGAGCACCAGGTCGTGCACCATGCCCTGCGGGTCGCGCAGCATGTCCGCCTCGTCGGACTCGTCGAGCGTGCGGGTCGCGAGGGCGAGGGTGCGCAGCCCCGACGCCGACATCTCCTCGAGCGCCGCCGTCGCGGCATCCGCATCGACCGGCACGATCTCGCCCGACGCGTCGACCATGCTGACGCACCGGTCGAGCACGATGTCGGGCGCGCCCTTCACGAACTCGACCAGGTGGCGCTCGCCGCGCACCTCCATGCGGTGGAACGTGGCCATGTACTTGTAGTCGGAGTCGAAGGGCACCTCGGCGAGCCGCGGGTGGGTGCGGCGCGACTCGTCGGCGTCGACGCCGAGCTTCGCGGCGAGCACCACGAGTGCGGCCTCGGTCGGGTCGCCGACCACGTCGCCGTCGGGCGAGACGGATGCATCGTTCGGCAGCACGAGCGCCTGGGCGAGCTTGCCCGGATGCACCTCCGCCTCGTCGCCCGCGGGCGTCAGCACCCGCCCGTCGAACGAGTAACCGCCGCCCGTGACCGACAGGTGCGCGCCGCCGAACCACACCGTGCGCACCGTCATCTCGTTCATCGTGAGGGTGCCCGTCTTGTCGGAGCAGATCGCGCTCGTCGCACCGAGCGTCTCGACGTCGTTCAGGCTCGTGACGATCGCCTTCTGCGCGGCGAGCCGGTTCGCGCCCCAGCCGAGCAGGCTCTGCACGAACGCGGGCAGGCCGGTCGGGATCGCCGAGATCGCGACCGCCGTGCCGAGGAAGAGCAGCTCGTCGAGCTCCTGCCCGCGCAGCAGGCCGATCGCGATGATGACCGCGACCGCCGACCAGGCGATGATGCCGAGCACCTTCGTGAGCGAGTCGAGCTCGCGCCCGAGCGGCGACTTGCCCGACTCGACCGTGGTGAGCAGGCTCGCGATGCGGCCGACCTCGGTGCGCATGCCGGTCTCGACGACGACGATGCGGGCGGTGCCGCGCGTGATCGACGTGTTCTGGTAGACCATCGAGGTGCGGTCGGCGAGGGCCGTGTCGGCGTCGGTCGCGGTCGGGCCCTTGGGGATCGGCAGCGACTCGCCCGTGAGCGCCGCCTCCTGCGTCTCGAGGTTCGCCGCCCGCAGGATGCGCCCGTCGGCCGGCACCAGGTCGCCCGCCTCGAGCTCAACCAGGTCGCCGGGCACGATGTTCGTCGCGTCGACCAGCCGCACCACCCCGCCGCGCACGACACGCGCCTGCGGCACCTGCAGCTTCGACAGGGCGTCGACGCTGCGCTTCGCCTTCAGCTCCTGGCTCGTGCCGCGCCACACGTTGTACAGCACCAGGATGCCGACGACGAGCGCCGTCGAGACCTGGCCGATCAGCAGCGAGACGATCGCGACGATCACGAGCATGAGCGTCATGAGCTCGAACAGCTGCTTCAGCGCGATGCGCACCCAGCTCGGCTGCGGGGCGGATGCGAGCGCGTTCTCGCCGTACTCGGCGAGCCGCCCGTTCACCTCGCCCTCGACGAGGCCCGCTGCCGGATCGACGCCGAGCCGTGTCGTCACCTCGTCGGTCGTCAGGCTCCACCAGGCCGGGCCGGGCGTCTCCTCGGGTGCATCCGTGGTGCTCGTTGCAGCTGCGTCGGTCATGCCGCTCCGCCTCTCCGCGTCGTCGTCGCCAGCCTAGTGACGATGCGGGAGCGCGGGCGAGCGGATGCCGCGGGGCGGCGCCCTACTTCGGCTGCTCGCCGCGCAGCATGAGGCGCGCCCGGGCGAGGATCGTCGCGATCACCACGACGACCACCGCGACGATCGCCGCGATCGCGGCCGGCGTCGACAGGAGGTTCCCGTCGAGACGCGCGATTGCGACCCAGGTGAGGCCCCAGCAGAGCGACAGCGTCGGCGCGATGCGCCCGCCGCCGCGCACGGCGATCGCGACACCAACGAGACCGGCGACCGCGAGCACGACGACGGCCCAGGCATCCGCCCCCATGCCCCACCCGTCGAACCCGGCGGCGACGAGCCCGGCCGTCACGTTCGCGGCGGTCGCGATCGACACCCAGCCGAGGTAGAGGCCGACCGTGCCGTCGGTGACGAGCGCATCGAGCGCGTTCGCCGGCCGCCACCGCAGCAGGGTCAGGAACGCGACGACGAGCACGCCGAGCAGCACGGCGATGATCGGGATGCTGAGCCAGAGCACGTCGAACTGGATGGACAGGATCCACGCGGCGTTCAGCAGCAGCGAGGCGGCGACCGGGTAGCCGACGCGGCGGTGGCGCTCGGCCGTGCGCTGCGCAGGCAGGAACTGCCAGACCGCGTACGCCAGGAGCCCGAAGTAGATGACCGACCAGATCGAGAACGCGCCCGTGCCCGGCGCGATGGGCGTGGCGTCGGCGGCCAGCGCGCCGCCCGCGGCGTCCTGGATCGGCGTGCCGCCGGCCGCGCCCGACCCGATGAACGAGCCGACCACCGCGAGCACGGCGCTCACGGCGACGGTGAGCTGGCGGGCCAGGTCGTTCGGCCGGCGGGCGGGTGGGACGGATGCCTCGGGGGCATCCGTCGCCTGCGCTGCCGTCGGGCGGCCGGTGGTGGTCGCGTCGTTCGCGGCGCCGGTCGTCGTCGATCGCGCCGCGGTCTCGTGGGATGCGGACATGTCGTTGCCTCCTCGTGCTCACGGTAGGCCTCGCCGCCCGTGTCGGCGGGAGGTGCGCGGCGCGTTCGGCACCGCTCGTACAGGGTTCAGGCGGACCCGCCCGTTCGGATGCACCGGATTCCGTCCCCCGGCGGCGTCCGTAGACTCGGCGCGTGCAGGTGCAGCAGACCGGGGACGTCACGCGCGACTGGTACACCCGGTTCGCCGCGCACGAGGCGCGCGGGCAGTCGGCGATTTACGAGGCGTGGGCGGTCGGGGTCGCGGGCGACGACGAGGTGCTCGACCGCATTCGTGAGCTGCCGCGGCCCAAGCGGCAGCCGAACCTCGTGTTCGCGTGCTCGCGCCTGCTCGGCGCGCCCGAGGGGTCGTACGGCGAATGGCGCGAGTGGCTGCTCGCGCACTGGCCGGCGGTGGCGGATGCTGCGCTGCACCGCTCCACCCAGACCAACGAGCCGCGCCGCTGCGCCGTCATGCTGCCGCTGCTCGCCCGCATCGACGGGCCGATCGCGCTGCTCGAGGTGGGCGCGTCGGCCGGGCTCTGCCTGTACCCGGATCGCTACGCGTACCGCTACGACGACGGGTCCGTGCTCGGCGATACCGTGCTCGGCGCGTCCGACGTGCTGCTCGAGTGCGCGACGACCGGGCCGGTGCCGCTGCCCGCGCGCATGCCCGAGATCGCGTGGCGCGCAGGCATCGACCTGGCGCCGCTCGATGCCGACGACGCCGACGACATGCGCTGGCTCGAGACGCTGATCTGGCCCGAGCAGGTCGAGCGGCGCGAGCGCATCCGACGGGCGATCGAGGTGGCGCGGCGCGAGCCCGCGAGGCTCGTCGCGGGCGACGGGCGGGAGCGGCTGCGCGAGGTCGCGGCCGGGGCGCCGGCGAATGCGACGCTGGTGGTGTTCCACGCCGGCACGATCGTCTACCTCGGCCGCGACGACCGGGCGGCGTTCGCCGATGCGGTGCGTGCGCTCGCGGCCGACCGCGGCCGCACGCACTGGATCTCGCTCGAGGGCCAGGGCGTCACGCCGGGCGTGCAGCCCGACGGCACCGCCCCGTCATCGACCTTCGCGCTCGCGTTCGACGGCGACCTGGTCGCGTTCGCCGGGCCGCACGGCCAGTCGCTCGACTGGCTCGGCTGACCCCAGCGGCCGCTTCGACGACTCGGTGGGGGGCTACGGGGTCAGCCAGGTCCAGCCCTCTTCGCTGATGTCGATCAGCACCTGCACGCGGTCGCCGTCGTCGAAGCTGGTGACGCAGGTGTACGAGTCACCGGTCGCGACCCGGTCGGGTGCGTCGCCGCAGTCGGTGCCGGTCGCACGCCACGGCGCGCCCTCGGCCTCGGCCTGGTCGTTCCAGTCGAGCGTGACGTAGTACTCGACCTCCGCGGGGTCGAGCTCCCACCGCTGCGTCTTGTCGAGCGCGGCGTCGCCGGCGGCATCGCCATCGGCCGGCTCGTCGACCGGGGCCGGCGCCTCCTGCGAGGTCTCGTCGAGCTCGGCCAGCGCGGCGTCGATCTCGGCCTGCACGATCGGGTCGGAGAGCGCGGTGACGAACGAGACGATCACCGCGATGATGAGCGCCAGCGCGCCGGCGACGATGCTGAGGATGCCGAGCACCTTCGCGAGCGTGCGGCGGCGGCGCACGACCGCGAGCACGAGCGCGACGATGCCGAGCACGATCGCCGGCACCGAGGCGAGGATGCCGACGAGCGGCAGCACGAACGCGCCGATGAGGGCGATCGCGGCGACGACCGCCGCGATGATCGCGAGGGCGCCGACGCCGCGGGGTGCGGCAGCCGGCTCGTCGGCCGTCGGCTCGGCCGCGGGCGGCGCCGGCTCCTGCGCCACCTCGGGGAGGGTCGCCGTGGCGGTCGTGGACGCGCCGGGCGCGCTCCACCCCGCCTCGGCTGCGGGGGCCGGCGCGGTGGGCGCGGCAGCCGGTGCCTCGGGTGCGGGCGCGGTCGCGTCGGTCGCGGGCTGGGCCGGGGTGGTCTGGTCGTCGGTCTGCTCGCTCACGGCGTCCTCTCGGTGGCTGTCGGTCGAGGGTACGACGCGGTGCACCGGCGTCCGGTTCCCTTGTGGAGGAACGAGCGGGCGGATGCCTCTCAGCCGGCGTCGTCCTCGCCGACGATCCCCTCGTGGATGCGCCGCAGGTCTTCCATCAGCGAACCGATCAGCACCCAGTGCGTCGACCGGGGCGGTGCGAGCGCGAGCGGCGCGGTGAGCACCGGGATCTCGGTGGTCATCGGCTCGGGCTCCCGCTCGGCGGGGCGCACGAGTAGGCGCACGTCGTGCGCGGCGCGCTCGAGCTCGTCGCGGATCGAGCGCACCGACGGCTCGTCGTGCAGCGACTCGTCGTAGTGGTCGTGGAAGGCGCGGGTCATGCCGATGAGCTGCGTAGTGATCGGGCGGAGCCGTTCGAGCAGCGCCTCGAGCTGTTCGAGCTCGCGCCGGTGCGACTGGCGGCGCGGGTTCAGCGCGAGCGACTCGCGCGCGTCGTCGAGCGCCTGCTCCGCGGCATCCGTCATCGGCCGCAGCAGCCGGGCCTCGATGATGATGCCCGACACGTCGGCGGGTCTCTGCGGGTCGGCCAGGCCGTGCGCGAGGCGATCCATCGACGCGGCGACCTCGAGGCCCAGGTCGACCACCGCGCGGCGGGCCGGCTCGACCAACACGGGCGGCACGATCAGGGCGTTCACGACGATGCCGATGAACGCGCCGAGCACCGTCTCGAGCACGCGGTCGAGCGCGTACTGCGGGGTCGCCTGCCCGAGGGCGAGCACGAGCATCGCGCTGATCGCGACCTGGTTCGACGTGCCCGACGTGAGCTTCAGGCCCCACGACGTGAGGCTCGCCACGATGATCGCGAGCAGCACGACCCACGACGCGGGCCCGAGGAGCAGGCCCAGCACCGACGCGAGGATGACCCCGACGATCACGCCCACGCTGCGCTCGATGCCCTTGCCCAGCGACTGGTTCACGCTCGGCTGCACCACGAGCAGGGCCGCGATGGCCGCGAAGATCGGCAGCGTGGCCGGGAACAGCAGGCCGCCGAGGAGCCACGCCGTGAGCGTGGCCACGATCGACTTGGCGACCTGCAGCAGCGGCAGTCGCCGCGACGCTCGGAACTCGCCGGCGAAGCGCATGGCTCCACGCTAGCGCTCGCGCGGGTCGGGATCCGGGCGGCGGCCGCCCGGAGGCATCCGCCTCGCCTCAGGAGTAGATGTGCCCGCCGAGGTACTTGAGGCCGGTGTCGCATGCGACGGTCACGACCCGATGCCCGGGGCCGAGCGCGACGGCCTCGTCGATCGCGGCGCATACGTTGAGCCCCGTCGAGCCGCCGCCGAACACGCCCTCGGTGCGGGCGAGCGTACGACACATCTCGAACGCGCGATCCTGCTCGATCGTGCGCACCTCGCGCAGCGCCGACCGATCGAGGAACGGCGGGTTCGTCGTCACCGCGACGCCCTCCACCCGGTGCGCGCCCGGCACGCCGGTCGTGAGCAGCGCAGCCTCGGCGGGCTCGACGGCGACCAAGGCGGGGTCGACACCGGATGCCCGGATCCCGGCGAGCGTGCCCATGAGCGCGCCGCCCGTGCCGACGGCCATGCAGAGCACATCCGGCGCGCCGCCCAGCTGCGCGGCGATCTCCGCACCCATCGGGTGGTAGCCGCGCGGCACGTCGGAGGAGCCGAACTGGTCGGCGTAGAACGCACCGGGTGCGTCGGCGAGCGCGAGCGCCCGCTCCCGCATCCGCTCCAGCAGGCGCGTGGTGATCGTGCCGTCGCCGCTCGGCTCGACCAGCACGGTCGCGCCGAACGCCTCCATCGCCTGCCGCTTGCTGTCGGAGAACGCGTCGGAGAACACCGCCGTGAACCCGAGCCCCAGCACGCCGGCGACGAACGCGAGGGCCGTGCCGGTCGAGCCGCCCGTGTACTCGACGACGGTGTCGCCGGGCGAGACCTCGCCGCGCTCGACGGCGGCGGTCAGCACCGAGACCGCCATGCGGTCCTTGTAGGAGCCGGTCGGGTTGCCGCCCTCGACCTTGACCCACACCTCCGCGGCACCGTCGGGCACCACATGCTCGAGTCGAACGAGCGGTGTGCGACCGATCGCGGCCAGCCCGCCGTCCCCGCTGTGCCCACCGCTCGGATCACCCATGCGCGCACCCCCGCGGGTGCAGGCTATCGCGGGTAGGCTCTCGACATGAGCCCGGAAGCACAGGTGCTGGTGGTCGGCGAATCGCTCATGGACGTCGTCATCGACGCCGATGGTGGCGAGACGGATGCCCCGGGCGGATCGCCCGCGAACGTGGCGCTGGGGCTCGCTCGGCTGGGCGTCGGTGCGCGCCTCGTGACGGCGCTCGCCCGCGACGCGTACGGCGAGGCGATCGCGGCGCATCTCGAGGCATCCGGTGTCGTGATCGACGAGGGCTCGTGGTCGCTCGAGCGCACCGCGAGCGCGCGGGCCACGATCGCCGCCGACGGCTCGGCGACGTACGACTTCGACATCGCGTGGGAGCTGCCCGTGGCGCCGGCGCTCGCCGGGGAGCGCGTGCTGCACACCGGATCGATCGCCGCGTTCCTCGCGCCCGGAGCCGCCCGCGTGCGCGAGGCGGTCGCTGCCGCGTCGGGGCAGGCGCTCGTCACGTTCGACCCGAACATCCGCCCGGCGCTGCTCGGCGACGCCGTCGCGGTGCGCGCGGAGGTCGAGTCGCTCGCGGCCGCGTGCGACGTCGTGAAGCTGAGCGACGAGGACGCCGCGTGGCTCTACCCCGGGCGCGCGATCGACGTCGTGGTGGCAGAGCTGCTCGGCGCCGGGGCCGGAGTCGTGGCCGTCACGCTCGGGGGTGACGGTGCGGTGGTCGCGAACTCCGAGGCATCCGCCGTGGTGCCCGCCGTGCCGGTCGACGTGCGCGACACGGTCGGGGCCGGCGACACCTTCATGGCGGCGCTCATCGCGGGGCTGCTGGCAACGGATGCCCCGCCGGCGACGCTCGACCACGACGCCCTCGCCCGGCTCGGGAAGCGAGCAGTGACGGCCGCGTCGATCACCGTCGGGCGCGTGGGCGCCGACCTGCCGACCGCGCGCGAGCTGGAGCACGCGCTCGACGCAGCGACCGTGCGCGAGTGCATCGACGCTGCGGTCGGCACCAGCCCCTGGTGAGCGCGCCGGCGCCGGGCTATTCGGATGCGGCGGGCTCGGCGACCTCCGCAGCCTCGCGTTCGACGGGCTGCCGGATCAGCCGCACCAGGAACACGCAACCCGCGAGCACGAGGAGCGTCACGACCAGTCCGAGCCAGATGAGGTCGGTCGCCGCGAGCACCACGTAGCCGACGATCGCCGAGCCGCCCGCGATGCCGACGAACGGCAGCTGCGTCACCACGTGCGTGATCACGTTCGCGCCCGCACCGGTCGCGGAGAGGATCGTCGTGTCGGAGATCGGCGAGCTGTGGTCGCCCGCGACGGCGCCCGCCAGCACGGCGCCGAGCATCGGGAGCAGCAGCTCCGGGGCATCCACCGCGTTCACGATGCCGCCCGCGATCGGCAGCAGCAGGCCGAACGAACCCCACGAGGTGCCGGTCGAGAACGCCATCGCCGCGGCGAGCACGAACACGATCGGGATCAGCCACTCCGGCGAGAGGTTCGACGACTCGACGAGCTCGCCGAGGAAAACGCCCGTGCCGAGCGCGTCGATCAGGCCGCCGAGCATCCACGCCAGGATCAGGATGCCGACCGCGGGCATCATCGACTTGACACCCTCCCACCAGCCGCGGCCGAAGGTGTTCCACGCGAACTTCGGGTTCGCCGTGGTGTAGCGGAAGTAGTAGTACAGCGCGGCGACCAGGCCGAGCGCGCCGCCGAAGATGAGCGCGGCGCTCGTGTCGGTCGAGGCCAGGATGTCGACGACGTTCCACGACCCGCCCGCGCTCACGCCGGTCCAGACGATGCCCGTGAAGACGCCGACGACCAGTGCCACGAACGGCACGACGAGTGCGCGCTTCGCGCCGGGCTCGTGCACGGGCAGGTCTTCGCTCAGCGCGCCGGGCACGACCTCGCCCTCGGCGTACGGTCGGCCCTCGGTGATGGCCCGGCGCTCCTCCCGGCGCATCGGGCCGATGTCGGCCTTGAAGATGATGACGAGCCAGACCAGCACCGCCGCGGCGATCGCGTAGTAGTTCGAAGCGGCCGCGCCGAGGAACGCCTGCACGCTGCTGAGCGTGAGCGCCGAGGCCGCGACGATGGGCGCGAGGATGCCCATGATGTACGCGCCCCAGCTCGAGAACGGGGCGAGCACCGCGACCGGGGCCGACGTGGAGTCGACGATGTACGCGAGCTTCGCGCGCGAGATGCGGTGCTGGTCGGTCACCGGGCGGCTGATCTGGCCGACCGCGAGGGCGTTGAAGTAGTCGTCGATGAAGATGACGATGCCGAGGATCGCCGGCAGGAACATGCCGCCGCGGCGGGTCTTGATGCGCTCCACCGCCCAGTCGGCGAACGCCTTGGTGCCGCCCGACATCATGATGAACGCCGCGATCACGCCGAGCGCGAGGGTGAAGACGAGGATGTAGACGTACCAGGTGTTCACGCCGCCGTCGACCCAGAAGATCTCGGCGAAGGACTCCCACACCAGGCGGAGCGTCTCGAGCGGGTTGAACGCGGCGATGAGGAGCGCCGCCGCGACGACGCCGGCCCCGAGGCTCAGCATCACCTTCTTCGTGATGATCGCCAGCAGGATCGCGATCACCGGCGGTACCAGGGTCAGCCAGGGTGCGGTCTCGAGCATCGGGTCCCCCTCCCGTGTGCTCCGACCCTAGGAGGGGTGCGCGCGACCCGTCAACGGTCGGCGGGACGCGCGGGGCGAGCGGGCGCCGCTCGTGTTCGCTCACGGCTGAACAGGTTGCAGTGGTGGTTCAGGCGGTGGATTCGGCCGGAATCCACCGTGTTTCGGGCGGCGTAACACGGCGCGATCTCGGCGCAACGTCCGCGGAGACATGCGGATTTCGACGACATTCGTTGAAGAACAGGCCTCGAAGCGGCAGTTCGACACGGCGCGTTCCCGGCGCGAAACCGCCGAATTCCGCGTAACTCCGAGTTAACTCCGGCCGTCGGTGACAGAAACAAACCGCCCGGACACTCGATCACACCTCCCTCAACGCCGAAGCAGTGTCCTCGTCCGTCGCCGGCGGGAGCGACGCTGACGACCGAAAGGATGCAACGTGCTCGACGTCCCATCCGCAACTGAATCCCGCCCCCTGCTGGAAGTCCGCGACCTGCGTGTCACGTTCGAGTCGGGCGCGGTGCACGCGGTGCGCTCGGCCGGCTTCGAGGTCCGACCGGGGGAGCGCGTCGCCATCGTCGGCGAGTCCGGCTCCGGCAAGAGCACGACGTGTGCGGCGGTCGGAGGCTTCGTGACCGAGCCCGGCTCGCTCGTCGAGGCATCCGCCCTGCAGTTCGACGGCCGAGACCTGCGCACGCGCAAGCAGTCGCGCATCCCGCGCCAGACGCCGGGCGTCTCGATGATGTTCCAGGACGCCATGACCTCGCTCGACGCGGTCTGGACCGTCGGGAGCCAGCTCGAGGCGGTGCTCGGCAACCAGCTCAAGCTGCGCGGGAAGGCTCGGCGGGCCGAGGCCGAGTCGTGGCTGCGCAGGGTCGGCCTGCACGACGTCGATCGGGTCATGCGCAGTCGGCCGTACGAGCTCTCCGGCGGCATGCGACAGCGCGTGATGCTCGCGATCGCGCTCTGCGGCCGGCCGCGGCTGCTCATCGCCGACGAGCCCACCTCCGCGCTCGATGCCTCGCGCTCCGTGGAGATGATGCAGCTCATGATCGAGCTCGCATCGACGACCGGTGCCGCGGTGCTGATCGTCACGCACGACATCCGGCTCTGCCAGTCGTTCGCCGATCGGGTCGTCGTCATGTACCAGGGATGCGTGGTCGAGGACCTCCCGGCGAACCGACTGACGCAGGCGGCCCACCCCTACACCCGGGCGCTGGTCGAGTGCGTGCCGAGCCTCGACAACCACGACGCCGAGCTGCTCCCCACCATCGACGGCATGGCGCTCGCCTCGAACGTCGCCGCCAGCGAAGCGGAGGCCCGCGTTGCCTGAGACCGTCATCGGCCGTCGGCCCTTCACCGAGATCCGCGTGGACGACGCGCGCCGCATCTTCGGGTCGCGCCGCTCGCGCCACGTCGCCGTCGACGGCGTCGACCTCACCATCGGTCCGTCCACTTCGCTGGGGATCGTCGGCGAGTCGGGCTCGGGCAAGAGCACGCTGTCGCGGATGCTGGTCGGGCTGGACGAGCCGACCTCGGGCACCGTCCACCTGAACGACGTCCCCGTGCACGACTGGCTCGCGCAACGTGAACGGGAACTCGAGTTCCGACGCACCGTGCAGTACGTGCCGCAGGACACGAGTTCGTCCTTCGACCCGCGCCGAACCCTGCGCGACTCGGTGCAGTCACCGCTGCGCACGCTCTACGGGTTGACCGGTCGCGAGCTCGACGACGCGTTCGACGACGTGCTCGAGTCGCTCCAGCTCGATCCGGCCCTGGCCGACCGCAAGCCCCACCGCGTCTCGGGGGGGCAGCGCCAGCGCTTCGCCATCGCCCGCGCGCTCATCGTGCGTCCCCGCGTGATCGTCTGCGACGAGGTCGTCTCCGCGCTCGACGTCAGCGTGCAGGGCGCCATCCTGAACCTCCTCAAGCAGTACATCGCCGAGCACGACGCGGCGATCGTCTTCGTCTCGCACGGCCTCCCCGCAACCGCGTTCATCTGCTCGCGGATGAGCGTCATGCACCACGGCCGCGTCGTCGAGAGCGGGCCGACCGAGCAGGTCGTGCACGACCCGGCCGACGACTACACGCGTTCGCTGATCGACGCCTACCGGCTGGACGACGTGCACGCGGGGGTGCCCGCATGAGCGCACTCGGTCGCCAGCGGTGGTGGATCATGCGGACCCTGGCCCTGCCCGTCCACATCCTCGTCTTCGCGCTGCTCGCGTTCTTCCTCGTCCGGCTCATGCCGGGCGACCCCGTGCTCAATTTCCTCAGCGACGGCGCGGCGTCGCCGGAGGACTACGCACGCGTCGAGGCCGCCCTCGGCCTCGACGGCACCCTGCTCGAGCAGTTCGGCCGCTACCTCGTCGGACTCGCCCAGTTCGACATGGGGAACTCGATCACCTCGGGCAGGCCTGTCGTCGACGAGCTGATGCTGCGATTCCCGATCACCCTCCAGCTCACCGTCGTGGGACTGGTCGTGACGATCGCCGCCGCGTTCGCAGGCAGCTACGTCGCGGCGGTCGCACCGACGAGCATCATCGGCCGGGGCATCCGCGTCTACGCCCGCACCGCCGGGGCGATCCCCGACTTCGTCCTCGGCGTGGTCTCGATCTTCCTGTTCTACGTCCTGCTGCGCATCGCGCCGCCCCCCGTGGGCCTCGTCGGGGCGGTGGAGACGCTCCCCGAGCCGGTGACCGGCTTCTCGCTCATCGACGCCGCCCTCGTGGGCGACTGGCACATCACCGGGTCGATCCTCGCGCACCTCGCACTCCCCGTGCTGGTGCTGGTGCTGGGCTACTCCCCGCTCATCATGAAGATCCTCATCATCTCGCTCGACGAGGCGGTCGATGCGCCGTCCACGCGCTTCCGCATCTCGACCGGTGCCTCGAGGGGCACGGTCATCGCCAGCATCATGCGGAGGGCGGCCCCGCCGGCCGTCGTCATCTGCGGGATGCTCTTCGGCGGGCTGCTGGGCGGCTCCATCGTGCTCGACCAGCTGTTCAGCCTCGGCGGCGTGGGGCAGTTCGCCGTCGCGTCGATCAACGCCAACGACTTCCCGGTGCTGCAGGGATTCCTCGTGCTCACCGCGGCCGTCTCCCTCGTCGTCTACCTCCTGGTGGACGTCGTGAACATGACCCTCGACCCCCGACGCCGACCCGGAATGGTGGTGGCCTGATGACCCTCCGACTCGCTGGACCCGCGGGTGATGCGGCCGTCGCCGCCCCTGCCGCGCGACCCAGGCCGCGCTGGTCGACCTACCTGATCTTCCTGCCCGCGGCCCTGCTCGCCGTGCTGGCGATCGTCGGTCCGTACATCACTCCGTACGACCCGACCAGGGTGGTCGGCGGAGCCGCCATCGCACCGAACGCCACCTACTGGTTCGGAACGGACTCCGCCGGCATGGACGTCTTCTCCCGCACCATCGCCGCGGCCCGCGTCGACGTGCTGATCGCCACCGTGGTGACGCTCGGCGCGACCCTCGGCGGCATCCTGATCGGGATGTTCGCCGGAATGGGCGAGTCCCACGGGGGGCTTCGGGGGCTGATCGCTCGCGGCACCTCGCGCGTCCTCGACCTGGCGGACGCCGTGCCCCTCATCGTGATCGCCATGGTGATCGTCGCGATGTTCGGCGCCACCGAACTCTCGCTCAGCATCGTGCTGACGATCGTGCTGATCCCCGGACCCGCACGTCTCACCCGGGCGGAGACCCTGCGGGTGAGAGGGGAGGCCTACCTCGACGCGGCCCGGATCGGCGGCATGCGGGAGTCGAAGCTGAGCCTCCGGCACGTGCTGCCGAACGCGGCGATCCCCGCGGTCGAGAACATGTCCGTCGTGTTCGGCATCGCCGTCGCGATCGCCGCGGCGCTCGGATTCCTCGGGGTGGGGATCGCCCCGCCGACGCCCGAGTGGGGATCGATGGTCTCCAGGGGGACGTCCGACCTCATCTCCGGCCGATGGTGGTCCGCGGTGTTCCCCGCCGTATTCCTGGGCGCGGCGATCGTCGCCGTCGCCGTCGCCGGAGGAGCCGCCGTCAGGCGCCTCCGCAACTGACCTGACCCCCCGTTCCACCGACCCGCGCCCATCGGCGCACCTCTCCTGCACCACCTCCGAACGCACCACCCTGCCCGAAAACCCATCACGCACACCCGGAAAGGCAGTACCGTGACACGACACCACAGCACCACCCGACGCGGAATCCGAACCGCGTTCGCCGCAATCGCCGCGACCGCCGCCCTCGTCCTGAGCGGCTGCGCCGCAGGCGGGACCGACAGCGCCGACGACTCCGAGGAGATGTCCTCGATCGTCGTCGCCGCAGCCGGGATCCCGACGACCTGGGCGCACGACTCGGGCGCCTTCGCGACCTCGAAGTACGACTACCTGACGCTCTCGCAGGGCTTCCTCGTGAAGAACCCGTACATCCCGAGCGACGACGGCGTGACCATGCTCCAGGACGTCTCCTCGTTCGAGGGCGACCTCGCCGAGTCGTACGAGGTGAGCGACGACGGCCTCGTCTACACGTTCCACCTCCGCGAGGACGCCGTGAGCGCCGCCGGCAACCCGCTGACGGCGGACGACGTGCTCTGGACGTACGAGCGCAAGTTCGCGACGCCGACCAGCTCGGTGCAGTTCGTGAACCGCCCGATCCTCACCGACCCTGCGACGCAGATCCAGAAGGTCGACGACCACACGGTCACCTTCACGATCGAGGAGGCCGGCTACGGCTTCACGCTGCTCTCCCTGCTCGCGAACAGCACCGGCGGCATCTTCGACTCGGTGCTGCTGCAGGAGCACGCGACCGACGACGACCCCTACGCGGTCACCTGGTCGGACACGAACTGGGACTCGAACTACGGGTTCGGCCCGTACATGGTCGAGAGCGTGTCGGGCGACACCGAGTTCGTGATGGTCGCCAACCCGAACTGGTGGGGAGGCACCCCGGCGATCGAGCGCATCACCTTCCGCGCCATCGCCGACCCGGCGACGCGTGCCAGCGCGCTGGCGACGGGTGAGGTGCAGGCGGCCATGGCCCTCCGCGCCTCGGAGTCGGTCGACCTGGTCGACAATCCCGACGTGGCCGTGCCGAGCGGCTCGTGGTCGAACGGCCTGCTGATGGCGCCGCTCATGACCGACAAGGCTCCCTTCGACGACGAGCTCGTCCGCCAGGCGTTCGCCTACGCGGTCCCGTACGAGCAGATCGTCGACACGGTCTACGTCGGCCGGGCGACCGTCGACCACGGCATCCTCGACAAGACCCTCCCCGGCTACACCGACGAGGGCCTGCCCGAGTACTCCTACGACCCCGAGGAAGCGCTCGCGCTGCTCGAGGAGGCGGGCCTCGACGAGGTCGCGTTCACGCTCACCTACGCGTCGGGCACGCCTGACGTCGCCGACGCCGCCATCCAGATCCAGAGCGCGGCCGCCGACGCCGGCTTCGACATCACCCTCGAGGAGCTGCCGATCGCGGCGTTCTCGTCGGGTCGCGCCGAGTCGGAGTACCAGGCCGTGCTGCAGCGCGACGGTGCGATCGTCCAGGCGCCGTCGTACGAGATCAGCCTGTTCACGGGCGAGGGTGCGACGACCAACTACGCCCGGTGGGAGAACCCCGAGTTCTACGCGGCGGTCGACGCGGCCATCGAGGCCGGCGAGCCGACCACCGACGAGGCCGGGCAGGCCTGGGCCGAGGCGGAGTCGATCCTCCTCACCGAGGCGCCCTACGTGTTCATCGCCCGTCCGATGGCCAACTGGGCCGTCGCCGCGGAGCTGGCGGGCGCGCAGTACCGCACCGACAGCACCATCGACTGGTCCGCCGTCACCCCAGGGGAGTGATGACGACGGGTGGGCGACGCTGCCACGTCGCCCACCCGTCCACTCCCGATCCATCACGCACTGAGAAGACAGGAAGTAGCACCAATGGTAAAGAAGATGCACCTCGGCTGGTTCATGAACTTCAGCCGCTCCACGGCCTGGACCAGCCCGTGGGTCCTCGAGTCCGAGGCCCGCGAGTGGATGAACGGCGACTACCACATCGACTGGGTGCGCTCCATGGAGCGTGCGGGCTTCGACTACGCGATGCTCGAGGACTCCTCGATGGTCGCCGACGGCTACGGCGGGTCGATGGAGGTCGACCTCAAGCACTCGCTGTACGCGCCCAAGGGAGACCCGCTGAGCATCGCCCCGGTGCTGGCCAAGGCCACCGAGCACATCGGCATCATCTCGACCGCGTCGACGTCGTTCTACCCGCCGTTCCTGCTCGCTCGCGCCATCGCGACGATCGACCACATCAGCGGGGGACGCGCCGGCTGGAACATCGTGACCTCGAGCGAGGACCGCGCCGCGCAGAACTTCAACCTCGACAAGCTCTACGAGCACGACACCCGCTATGAGATGGCAGACGAGTTCGTCGAGGTCGCCGAGAAGCTGTGGTCGTCGTGGGACGCGGACGCGGTGGTCATGGACCGCGCGACCGGCACGTACGTCGACCACAACAAGGTCCGCCCGATCGACCACGTCGGCGAGTACTTCAAGGTGCGCGGTCCGCTCAACGTGCCGCGCCCCCCGCAGGGCCGCCCGGTCTACTGCCAGGCGGGCGGGTCTCCCCGCGGTCGCCAGTTCGCGGCCGCCCACGCCGACACGATCATCAGCGCGGCTCAGGGCATCGAGGACATGCGCGAGTTCCGCGACGACATCCGCCGTCGCATGATCGACCTCGGTCGCGACCCCGACTCGTGCAAGGTCATGTTCATCACCACGCCGGTGCTCGGCAACACCGAGGCGGAGGCGAAGGAGCGCTGGGAGGCGATGCTCCACCCCACGCAGGCGGGCGTCGACGTGGCGCTGGGCCACATGGGCGCGCTCACCGAGATCGACTTCACCCAGATCGACGCCGACAAGCCGTTCCCGGAGCTCACCACGAACGGGCACCGCACGACGCTGGAGAAGTTCCTCAAGCTCGGCAAGACCCCGCGCGAGGCGGCCGGCAAGTGGGCGATCCGCTACACCGACCCCACGTTCGTCGGCACGCCCGAGAAGGTGGCCGCCGAGATGAGCCGCGTGTTCGACGAGGTCGGGGGCGACGGATTCCTGATCGCGGCGGGCGGCTCGCGTCGTGGCATCACCGAGATCACCGACGGGCTCGTGGGTGCCCTCCAGCAGCTCGGCCGCACCCGCACCTCGTACAACCACGCGCACCTGCGCGACAACCTCATGGAGTTCTGACACGTGACCGCATCCGCACCACGCATGCACCTCGGCTGGTTCACCAACTTCCTCCCGCCGTCGTGGAACCGCACCTGGTCGGGGCGGGCCGCGGACACGTGGGCGTCGGGCGACTTCCACATCAACGTCGCCCGGCGTCTCGAGGAGGGCCGGCTCGACTACCTGCTGCTCGAGGACTCGAGCTACGTGTCGAACACGTACGGCGGGGACTTCGAGCTCGAGCTGGCCCAGATGTCGCGCGCGCCCAAGCACGACCCGATGCCGCTCGCGGCGGCCATCACCCGGGAGACGCGCAACCTCGGGGTCATCGCGACCGCGAACACCACGTTCTACCCGCCGTACCTGCTCGCCCGGCTGATCTCGACGCTCGACCACATCAGCCGCGGCCGTATCGGACTCAACGTGGTCACCGGCGCCCCCAACCAGGCGCTGGCGAACTTCGGCATCTCCGACGCGGCGCTGAAGGACTCGGCGTCGGCGCACGACCTGCGCTACGACATGGCCGACGAGTTCGTCGAGCTGGTGGTGAAGCTCTGGGAGTCGTGGGAGCGCGACGCGGTCATCCAGGACCGCGAGGCCGACCGGTACATCGAGTCGAGCAAGGTGCACACGGTCGACTACGACGGTCAGTACCACCGCAGCCGCGGCCCGCTCAACACGATCCCGAGCCCGCAGTACCGGCCGGTCATCTGCCAGGCGGGTGGGTCGCCGCGAGGCATCCGCTTCGCCGCCAAGTACGCGTCGACCATCGTCGCGCTGCCCAAGGGCGAGGACTACATGCGGAAGTACTGCGACGACGTGCGCCGCGAGATGGAGGCCGCGGGACGCGACCCCGAGGAGTGCAAGATCCTCTTCCTGGTGTCGCCCACGCTGGGCGACACGGATGCCGATGCACAGCGCCGTCGGGAAGCCGACCGCGCCCGCGTCGACGAGCGGGTCCGCCAGCGGCTGTCGCTGATGTCGGGCGGCGAGACGGACTACTCGGCGTATCCGCTGGACGAGCCGCTGCCCGAGCTCGATGCGCGCGGCCAGAGCGTGACCGACACGTTCGTGCGCATGAACGCGGGCAAGACGTTCCGATCGGCCCTCGCGGACGACACGACCGAGTCGGTCGAGCTGGTCGGTGCGCCGGAGACGGTCGCCGACCGCATGGGGGAGGTGCTCGAGTCCACGACGGGCGACGGGTACCTCTTCTACTCGGGCAGCGGGCAGCTCACGATGCGCTACGTCGACGAGGTCATCGACGGCCTCGTGCCGGAGCTGCAGCGTTCCGGCCTCGCGCGCACCGAGTACACGGGGTCGACCCTCTCGGAGCACCTGGCCGAGTTCTGACCGGAACGCGGGCGGCCCGACCACACGGAGGAGACGAGGAAGGCATGCTGATGGAAGACGAATCGCTCATCGCGCGCTCGGCGTACCGGCGGGCCGTCGCATCGCGTTCGAGCGGGGCGAAGCAGAACCAGGCGCGCCGGGTGTACGCGCTGCTGCGCACGGCGATCCGCACGAAGCTCGTGCGCCGCGGCGATCCGCTCGTCGAGTCCGACCTCGGCGCCCAGCTCAACGCGACGCGCGCGGCCGTGCGCGGCGCGCTGGTGCAGCTCGCACAGGACGGCCTGGTGACGCGGTCGCCGCGGGTCGGCACGACCGCCCTGGAGCTGTTCGAGGGGGTCGAGATCGGCACGCCGCAGGGCTCCACGCTCGGATTCGAGGTGCAGGTGCTGTTCGAGGGGCTGGTACCCGGCTCGCCGGTCGTCTGCCAGCAGCTGCACCTCGACCCGGACTCACCCGTGCGGGTGGCCGAGTACTTCCTGGTGCAGAACGGACGGCCCTACTGCGTGGAGACCTGCTACTGGGCGCCCGATGTCGAGCCGCGGCGACCGTTCGTGCTCGAGGACGGCGCCGACCTCCCGTCGTCGTTCCTCGCGCACTTCGGTCGGCCGCTGTCGCGCTCGACGACCGCCATCGAGGCCATCCAGGGCGACGAGGCGACGACCCGCCTGCTCGACCTTCCGCCGGGCGCGGCCCTCCTCCTCAGCGAGAAGCAGCTCATCGACGACACCGGCACGCCGCGCGAGCTCCAGTACGTCTACTACGCGGCGGCTCGCACGTACTTCCGGCACGACGGGCTGTACCAGCCCATCCAGCGCGGCGACGAATGAGCCGCGACGTCGCCTCCGGCAGGCTGAGACGTCTGCGCCGGCGCGGGCGCCGCCCGGTCGGCGAGGCGAGGCCCCGCGAGGACTCGCTGCGGCCGGTCATCGCCCCGATCGCGGGCCTCGTCATCGCGCAGTTCGTCGCCGGCCTCAGCGGCACGATCGTCGCGACCGCGCTCCCGTCGATCCTGACGAGCCTGGAGGGCACGCCCGGCGAGTCGACCTGGATCGTCGCAGCCACGATCCTCGGCAACACCGCGACGGCGTCGATCTGGGGTCGCCTGGCCGACCGCATCGAGGCGAAGCACGTCGTGCAGGCCGGCCTCGCGTTCTTCCTCGTCGGCTCACTGCTCGCCGGCATCGCACCGAACATCCCGATCCTCATCGCGGCGCGCGCCCTGCAGGGCATCGGCCTGGGCGGCATCCTCACCTCGACCGCCGCGACCCTCGCGGGGCTGGTCGCCCCTCGGCAGCGTGGTCGGGTCAACGCCTTCATGGCGACGGCGCAGACCACTGCGACCCTGGCCGGGCCGGTCGTGGGCGGCATCATCGTGCAGACCTCCTGGCTCGGTTGGCGCTGGTGCTTCCTGCTCAGCGTGCCGTTCGCCGTGACCTCGATGATCGTGATCGCGGCGACGCTCAAGGTGACCCGGCGTCCGGTGGAGCCGCGGCCGGCCGACTACGCGGGCATGTTCCTGCTGCCGACGGCCATCACCGCGCTGCTCATCGCGGTCTCGGCGGCGCCGGATGCGGGCGACCATCCCTGGCTGGTCTGGGTGAGCGGAGGCCTCGGGCTGATCGCGCTCGCGGCGCTGATCGTCGTCGAACTGCGCGCCTCCGACCCGGTACTGCCGATCCGGCTGTTCGCGCAACGACGCACGTCGACCATCTTCATCGCCGCGTTCGCCGCGGGCAGCGCGATGTTCAGCGGGTCGGTGTTCATCAGCCAGTACCTCCAGTTCGGGCTCGGTCTGCAACCCGCCGTGTCGGGCACGCTGCTCGTGCCGATGGCGATCGCGACCGTTGTCACGGGTTTCGGAGTCGGGCGCTTCATGAGTCGTACGGCCAAGCTCCGGCCAGTGCTGCTGTTCGGCAGCATCGCGCTGGTGCTGGGCAACGCGGTGCTCGCGGCCGTGAACCTGGCGCCCGTACCGCTCACGATCGCGGGCACGGTGCTGCTCGCGTGCGGACTCGGAGCGATGACGCAGAACCTGATCCTCGCCTCCCAGGTGTCGGGCCGACAGGACCAGGCCGGCACCATGGGCGCCACCGTGCTGATGATCTTCGTGCTCGGCGGCACGGTCGGCCTCGTGGCGCTCGGTGCCGTGCTCACCGCCGTCGTGACCGGACTCACGGGCGACGGCGCGAGCGAAGCGGAGGCGTACCTGCACGGCATGCCCGTGCTGTTCGCGGTCTCGGCCGTGGCGGTCGTGCCGGCGTTCGTCGCCGTCCTGGCGATGCCCGCCATCCACCTGCGGTCGCATGTGGACGACACGGTCGAGGAACGATGCGAGCACGGCGCATGACGGCGCGGATGCCTCGTGCGACCGCTCAGCGGATGGCCGCCCACGGCGGCGGAATCGTCGATGGCGGCCGAGAGACGACCCATGCGCGCGTCATGAAAGTGCAGGTCAGCCTCGATTCGTCGCGAGCCGGCGCGTGTCTCGTGTGTTTCGTCGACGGCGCAAAGCAGGCGCAATGCAGGAGTCACCCGGCAGAAACTGCACACGGGTTCAATCGAATCAACGCAACACTCGTCGCCGAAGTCTGATCGCACCACGAGCACCACGAAAGGAACCGACATGCGCACCGTCTCGCTGGCCGAACGCCCACTGGTCGAGTCGGCCTTCGCCGCGTTCCCCTCGGGGGTCGCCGCGATCACCGCGATCGTCGACGACGCGCCGGTCGGCTTCGTGTCGACGTCGTTCACCGTCGGGGTCTCGTTCGAGCCGCCGCAGGTGCTGTTCTCCGCGCAGCGCGGCTCGCGCACCTGGCCGGTGCTGCGGCGCGCGCAGCGCCTCGGCGTCTCGGTGCTCGCCACCGGGCACGAGGCGGCGTGCATGCAGCTCGCCTCGCGCTCGCGCGACCGCTTCGCGGGCCTCGCGCTCACGCATGGCACCGAGGGGGCCGTGACGATCGACGGATCGGTCCTGACCCTCGAGTGCTCGGTGCGCGCCGAGGTGCCGTCGGGCGACCACGACCTGGTCGTGCTCGACGTGCACGACCTCTCCGTCAGCGACGACGCCGAGCCGCTCATCTACCACGGCCGCGCGTTCCGCTCGCTGCTCGCCGCCACCGACGACTTCGCCGCCTGACACGGCACGACCCGCAAGGAGACCCGCATGACCCTGAACGTGACCGTCGTCGCCGGCAACCCGAAGCCGGACTCGAAGACCCTCGATGCCGGGCGCGTGGTCGCCCGTGCATTCGCCGAGCGCTGGAACGAGATCGACCTCGTCACGCTCGGCCCCGGCCTCATGGGCTGGGGTGATCAGGCCGTCGGCGACGCGGTCGCCACCGTGAAATCGAGCGACCTGGTGGTGATCGCGTCGCCGACGTTCAAGGCGACCTACAGCGGCATCCTGAAGCTGTTCCTCGACCAGTTCGAGACCGGCGACGGGATGGCCGGCGTGACCGCCATCCCGTTGATGCTCGGCGCGGGCCCCGCGCACTTCATGGCGCCGGAGCTGCTGCTGAAGCCGGTGCTCGTCGAGCTCGGCGCCACGACGCCCACGCAGGGGCTCTACCTCTCGGACAAGCACTACGCCGATGAGGGCGCGCTCGACGCGTGGCTCGCGCGCTGGGGGGCATCCGTCACCGCCGTCGCCGGCGGCATCCGCCCCGTCGCCGCAGGCGCCTGACCGCTACCGCACCCACGAGGAGACGGACATGACCATGGACATCGCAGCCGGGGCGACCTTCGATCCGCGGGCGTTCCGCGACACGCTCGGGCACTACGCGTCGGGGATCACCGTGATCAGCGGCATGACCGGCGGTGCGCCGACCGGCTTCACCTGCCAGTCGTTCTACAGCGTCTCGATGGAGCCGCCGCTGGTGTCGTTCAGCGTCATGACGACCTCGACCACGTACCCCGCGATCCGCGACGCGGGTCGGTTCGCGGTGAACGTGCTGGCCCACGACCAGGACGCCGTGTCGAGCCAGTTCGCCCGCAGCGGCACCGACAAGTGGGCCGGTGTCGAGTGGACGCCCAGCCACGCCGGCAACCCGCTCATCGCCGGGTCGCTCATGTGGCTCGACTGCGACCTCTGGGCCGAGCATGAGGCCGGCGACCACTACATCGTCATCGGGCGGGTGAACGCGATGAGCCCGGCCGAGTGGCACACGCGCGAACCGCTGCTGTTCTACAAGGGCACCTATCGACACCTGAGGGGCATGGAGTGATGACCGACACGCAGATCGCGCCGCCGCGCGTCCGGCCCGTGGCCGAGCAGTACGCCGTCATCGACCTCGAGCGCGCCGAGCCGGTGGTCGCGGGCACGGTGGTGCCGGGCGACCAGCGCGGTCGGACCCTGGGGTTCCCCACCGCGAACCTCGTGCTGCCCGCCGGCCTGCGCATCCGCGACGGCGTCTGGGCGGCCGACGTGGTGGTCGAGGGCGGGCGTCGCTTCGCCGCGGCGGTGTCGATCGGGCACCGCCCGACCTACTACGGACGCAGCGGCGTCCGGCTGCTCGAGGCGTTCCTGCTCGACTTCGCGGAGTCGCTCTACGGCACGCAGATCATCGTGACCCTGCGGAAGCACCTGCGCCCGCAGCGGCGGTTCCGCTCGTCGGAGGACCTCGTGCGCCAGCTGGAGCGCGACGTGGACGCCACGGCACGCTGGGCGAAGGCCGAGCGCATCGGCGAGACGGCGCGGCCGCGCCGCGGCGAGTGGGGTGCGTCCGAGCGCCGTCCGCGGGACACGGGCGCCGCCATCGCCGCGCGGCAGGAGCGTCGTCGCGATGCGATCGCCGAGGCGGCCCGGCAGGCGAAGAGCGACGGATGCCTCACGCACGAGGCCGTCTCGGAGCGCGCCGGAGTGCCCGTGGGACTGCTGCGCTGGTCGCATCCCACCGTCGGAGACCTCGCCGAGATGGCCGAGGGCGCCTGAGCGGATTCCCCCAACCCGCCAGGCCGGCCGGGGCGGCGGACGGAGCGCAGCGCCGCGTCACCTGCCGCCTCGGCCGTACAGGGCGCGGCGTAGGGTGGGTGCGGCATCCGCGACGAGAGGACCGCACCGTGAGCGTGCACGCACCCGCTTCCACCGAGGTCGTCGGCCTGTTCCGCGAGTTGCTCGGCGACGACGCGGTGCTCGCCGACTCGCGCGACCTCGAGCGCTACGCGCACGACGACGCCGAGTGGGCGCCGTACGCGACGCCGCTCGCCGTCGTGCTGCCGGGCACCGAGGCCGAGGTCGCGGCCGTGGTGCGGGAGGCGTCGGCTCGCGGCATCCGCGTGGTGCCCAGGGGGTCGGGCACGGGGCTCTCGGGCGGGGCGAACGCGGTCGACGGATGCATCGTGCTGTCGCTCGAGCGCATGACCGCGGTGCTCGAGGTGCACGCCGACGAGCGGTACGCGGTCGCCGAGGCGGGGGTGCTGAACGACGTGCTGCGCGCGACGGTGGCGAAGCACGGGCTCTGGTACCCGCCCGACCCGGCGAGCTCGGCGATCTCGACGATCGGCGGCAACGCCGCGACGAACGCGGGCGGCATCTGCTGCGTGAAGTACGGCGTGACGCGCGACTACATCCTGGGCATGACGGTCGTGCTGGCCGACGGATCGGTCGTGAAGCTCGGCCGGCGCACCGCGAAGGGCGTCGCGGGCTACGACCTGACCGGCCTGATGGTCGGGTCGGAGGGGACGCTCGGGGTGATCGTCGACGTGACGGTGCGCCTGCTGCCGCTCGCGCACCGCGAGCGACGTGCCGTGGTCGGGTCGTTCGCGTCGCTCACCGCTGCGGGCGAGGCGGTCGCGGCGGTCAGCCGGGCGGGCATCATCCCCTCGGCGCTCGAGATCGTCGACTCGGTCTGCCTGCGCGCCGTCGACGCCTGGCAGGACCTCGGGCTGCCGCACGACGCCGACACCCTGCTGCTCGCCCAGGTCGACGAGCCCGGCGCGACGGGCGAGGCGCTCGCCGACGGGATCCGCACCGCCATGGAGGGCGCGGGCGCACTGCGCGTCGACACCGCAGCGGATGCCGCCGAGGTCGACCGACTCTTCCTCGCCAGGCGGCTCGCCTACCCGTCGCTCGAACGCCTCGGTCCCGTGCTCACCGAGGACATCTGCGTGCCCAGGGGTGCGGTACCCGAGATGCTGGCGCGCATCCAGCGCGCGGCGGCCGACCACGACGTGACGATCGCGAACATCGCCCACGCCGGCGACGGCAACCTGCATCCGCTCATCATCGCGCCCGAGGGCGACGATGCGGCGAAGGTCCGCGCCAAGGCGGCGTTCGACCGCATCGTCGACGACTGCCTCGCCCTCGGCGGCACCACCACCGGCGAGCACGGGGTCGGGCTCCTCAAGCTGCCCGGCGCATCGGTCGAGCTCGGTGAGCGGGTCGTCGCGATGCACCGTGCCGTCAAGGACGCGCTCGATCCCGCCGGCATCCTGAACCCGGGCAAGGCGTTCCCGGGCTGACCGCGGCGCCTACCGCTCGAGCCACTCCAGCACGCCGCGGTTGAACGCCGCCGGCTGCTCGATGTTGGTCGCGTGGCCGTCCCGCTCGATGACCGCGGACGTGGCGAGCGGGTTCAGGGCGGCGGATGCCGCGGCGTGCTCGCTCGGCCAGAACTCGCTCTCGCGGCCGGCGACGAACAGCACGGGCACGTCGACGTCGGCGATCACCGCACGCCAGTCGCGCGTGGCGTGGTCGTGCAGCAGCGCGAGCTCGGCGTCGGTGAACGCCGGCTCGCCGCGGCCGCCGCGCAGGAGGTCCATCGCGACGACGACGCGGGCGATGCGTGCGAGGCCCTTCGACCCCGCCGAGTGGCGGCCGGGGTCGGGGATGCCCTCGGCGAAGAGCGTGTCCGCGTTGGAGGCGTCGTAGTCGTAGAAGCCGTGCGCCCAGCCGTCGTCGTTCAGCATCTTGGGCGTCTGGTCGACGATCACGATGTCGCGCACGCGCCCGGTGCCGAACTGCTCGACCATGGCCCAGATCGCGTTGCCGCCCATGGACTGCCCGACGAGCGTCACGTCGCGGAGGTCGAGCGTCTCGAGCAGGTCGTGGATGTCGGCGCCGTGGCGCGGCATGTCGTGCCCGGTCGTCGCGACCTCGGATGCCCCGTGGCCGCGCCGGTCGAACGCGATGACGCGGTACCCCGCGCGACCGAACGCGCGCACCTGGAAGCGCCAGCTGCGCGCTGCGGCCCTGAAGCCCGCGATCAGGACGATCGGGCGGCCCGAGGGGTCGCCGGACTCGTCGTAATGCAGGCGGACCCCGTCGGACGCGGTCAGTTCCGCCACGTCTACAGCGTGCCCTCGTGGCGCGGGTCGAGCGTGAAGACGACCGAGCGGCCGGTGATGACCTCGACCTCGATGCGCACGAAGTTGGGCTTGTCGGTCGGGATCCACGGCTTCAGCGGTGCGCCCTCGGCGTCGGCGATCTCGCCGGGCGTGGTGAGCGGCTTCGCGGTGCCGCGCACGACGATGCTCCACCCGCCGTCCTGGTCGAAGTGGTCGACCTCGAACGCGACCGCGTGGTTCGCGGTCACGTCGTCGAACTTGGTGCCGCCCGCGGTGCGGAACAGGATCGACCGCTCGCTCGCGTGGTAGTTCACGGGGAAGATGTCGGGGCGGTCGTCGACGCTCACCGCGAGCCGGCCCATCTCGTTGTTCCGCAGTCGCACCCAGCACTCCTGCTCGGAGAGGCTCGTCATCAGCGTGGTCGCATCATCCATGGGGCCATCCTCGCAGGCTGGCGGGCGGTGTCAACGATCGGTTCGGGGCGAGCGGACGCCCCGGGCATCCGAGCTCTAATCAACAGGTGTAGTGTAGATGGCGACGACGAGGTCGACACCCTTCGCGATGCCGACCCCCGCCAGCCCGGGGTCGACCGACTCCTGGGGTCCGCAACCAGGAAGGTAGTCATGGCACGCGTCAGTGGAAAGGTCGCACTCATCAGCGGTGGAGCCCGGGGCATGGGGGCGTCGCACGCCCGCCTGCTCGTGGACGAGGGCGCGAAGGTGGTGATCGGCGACATCCTCGACGAGGAGGGCGAGGCACTCGCGGCCGAACTCGGCGACGCGGTGCGCTACGTGCACCTCGACGTCACCGACTACGCCCAGTGGGAGGCGGCCGTCGCCGCGGCGGTCGAGGCGTTCGGGCGACTCGACATCGTCGTGAACAACGCGGGCATCGCCAACTTCGGCCTGATCGAGGACTACACGCTCGAGGCGTGGGACCTCATCGTGAAGATCAACCTCACCGGCGTCTTCTACGGCATCAAGTCGGCCGTCCCCGCACTCAAGGAGTCCGGCGCGGGCTCGATCATCAACGTCTCCTCGACCGCCGGCCTCCAGGGCTACGAGGCGCTGCCCGGCTACAACGCCGCGAAGTACGGCGTGCGCGGCCTCACCAAGAACGCGGCCCTCGACCTCGGGCGCTACAACATCCGCGTGAACTCGGTGCACCCGGGCGTCATCCGCACCCCGATGACCGAGGAGCTCGAGACCCCGCAGAGCCACGTCGCGCTGCACCGCGTGGGCGAGCCGATCGAGCTGTCGAACCTCATCCTCTTCCTCGCGAGCGACGAGTCGAGCTTCTCGACCGGCGCCGAGTTCGTCGCCGACGGCGGCGAGACCGCCGGCCTCGCGCACTACGACGACTGAGGGCGAGCGGATGCCCCGGGGCCGCGCCGCGCGCGCCGCGTGCTGCCCCGGGGCATCCGCCGTCTCGGTTCGTCACGCGGCGTCTCAGTGCGACCACTGCCCATCCGGCGGCATCCCTCCGGCTAGGCTGAGCGGGTGACGACGAGCACGCCGGGCGGGCCGGGCCTCGATCCACGTGCCGAGCGCACGAGACGGGCACTGGTCGATGCACTGAACCGGCTGCTCGAGACCACGGCGCTCGACGAGATCAGCGTCACCTCGCTGTGCCGCGAGGCGGGCGTGCACCGCACGACGTTCTACGGTCACCACGAGAGCGTGCACGACTTCGCCATCGAGCAGTACGGGTACGAGTTCGACGCCATCTCGGTCGTCGACGTCGACCCCTCGGAGGGCGACCCGAGCCAGGTGGCCGGGCGCTACGAGGACTCGCTGCGCTCCCTGCTCGAGCACGTCGCGTCGGAGCGGGCCGGGTACCGCGGCCTGCTGCGCTCGCGCTCTCGGTGGCTGTTCCACTCGGTGCTCGACGTGCGGATCCGGCACCGGGCGCTGATCGCGGTGCAGGTGTGGGCGGAGCGCGGCGTGGAGGGTGCGCCGACCGATCCGGGTGCGCAGGAGGAGGCCGCCGCGTACATCGCGGGCGGGCTCGTCGGGGCGATGGAGACCTGGGCGCTCGGCGACGACGACGACATCGCGGCCGCGACCGAGCGCTTCACCGCGCTGCTGCCGTCGTGGTGGCCGCACCCGACCGCCTGACGTTCGTTCGACCCGAGACCCGTCGAAATACTGCGCTTCGAGCGCTGAGAACGCAGTCTCTTGACGGGTCTTGGCCCGGTACCCGCGATCAGCGACCCCCGCCGCCGCCTCCGCCTCCGCCGCCGCCGGAGAATCCGCCGCCGCCCGAGCCGCCGCTCGAGCTCGACGACGCGGCCGCGACGCGCGCCGCGGCCGCGCCCTGCAGCGCGTGCGAGCCGGCCATGTTCATCGCGATGAGCGCGGCGTACGGCACGTGGTGGTGGCGCCGGTAGCCGAGGCGGTCGTCGGGCACCTCGCGTACGAGCGCGTCGAGCTCGCGCGCCCACGAGTCCTCGATGCCCCACAACTGCGCCCAGGGCAGCAGGTCCTCGTAGAGGTGCACCCGCTCCGCGGCATCCGTCGCCGCCGCCCGGCCCCGATCGGCCGCCGAGGCGATCGGCCGTCGCTCGGCGGTCTCGACGCCCTGCAGCACGCGCATGCGGTCCTTCTCGGCGAGTTCCATGTAGTCGCGCAGGCCGCGCAGGTGATCGCGCAGCGCCGCTCCGCGCTCGGTCAGCAGCGCGGGGCGCGACCCGATCATCAGCGCGAAGATGAACCCGAGCACGCCCACGACGAATCCGCCGATCACCCAGATGGTGGCGACCTCCGAGAACATGCCGATCACGAACACGACCCACAGCAGCACCGACGCCAACACGGCGCTCAGCGCGAACCAGCGCATCGCGCCGCGCGGCGGCAGCGCACGCAGGTCGCGCCGCAGCGCCTCGGCGGGCGCGTCGTCGTCGACCGCGATGAGCGCGCGTGCCTCCGAGAGGTCCATCTTCTTGTCGATCTCGCGGCGGGCGCCGGGCTGCATCGTCGGGAACATCGCGAGCAGCAGCTTCAGGTCGCGCGGCTCGAGGTCGCCCGGCACCTCGACGAGCTCTGCGTGCAGGTCCTTCGTCTCGCGCCCGCGCCAGTCGGGGTCTCCGGCCGTCTCGACGAACTGGATGCGACCGGCCAGCGCGAGCCGCAGGATCTGCGCCTGCAGACCCTGCTTCTGGCGGCCGATGATGTTCGCGCCGAGGATGGGGTCGACGCCCTCCGGCGGGCTGTACTCGGGCACGATGATGCCGCGGCCGGGGTGGTCGCGCCAGCGCGCGGCGCGCACCACGATCATGACGATGAGCAGCAGCACGACGAGGCCCGCGAGGATACCGGGCACCCAGGTGAAGAACACGTTGTCGCGTGCGCGCTCGGGCACCACGAACGTGCCCTGCTCGAACGCGATCGCCACGGTCACGCCGGAGTACGGCCCGAGGTCGGTCTCGGTGACGTCGAACGTGCCGGCAGCGGCATCCGACTCGATCTCGCACTGCTGGTCGCTGCCCTGCACGCCGCGGTAGCAGGCGGCGGCGCCCGTGAGCGCCTGGGTGAGCGCCGGGTCGACCACCAGGTGCATCGCCACGGTGCCGAACGGCTGCGGCCAGCCGGTGCCGTTGACGTCCCAGTAGAACTCGTCGACGCCCGTGTCGCCGAACGTGCCGACGACGTCGTGCTGGCGGTAGCTGATCACGTAGGTCTGCACGCCCTGCACGAACTCGTCGGTGCCCAGCGCGAGGTCGATGTACTCGCCCTCGCGGGTCGCCTCGGCCGCCACGGGCACGCCGGTCTCGTCGGTCACCACGATCTGCTCGGTGCGCAGGTCGACGCCGTCGTAGGTGTCGACGATGCTGCGGATGATGCCGCGGTTCTGGTCGAAGTCGGGGAACCGGGCGACGATCGTCTCGGTCACGTCGAGCACCGCGTGGCCGTCGGCATCGCGGCTGAGCGCGTAGTCGGCCGTGAACGAGTCGAACGTGAAGTCCTCGACCCCGGCGGGGGCCTGTGCGGCCGGCGCGGCCGCGCTGGCCTGCGTGTCGCTGCCGGCGGCGGTCGCGGCCATCGACGCGCCGCCCAGCACGACGGCGATCGCGGCGACGATCGCGATCGCCGGTGCGAGGTGGGTGAGTGCAGGAGGGAGCGAGCGGATGCCTCGAAGCTGCATGCGTCGAGTCTGCCAGTTCGTGCGTGCGGGGCATCGGGGTTCTCCCCGGGCGACCGGCGTGTGGACGGGTGAGCGCGCGAGCGGGGCATCCGCCACAATCGAAGCAGGACGGAACGGAGCGCGACGATGGCGGACGAGACGGGCGACGGACCCGCGGCGGGGTGGTACACCGAACCCGGCACGGGCCGGCAGCGTTGGTGGAACGGCAGCGTGTGGGGCTCGTACCAGGCGGTGCCGTCGGACTGGACGCCGCCGCGCGAGACCGTGCCCGGCAACGGCTTCGCGATCGCCGCGCTCGTGCTCGGCATCTGGGGGTTCCTCACGACGTGGATCCCGCTGTTCATCGGGCTGATCCTCGGCGCGGTGCCCGACCTGCTGGCGATCATCTTCGGCATCCTCGGCATCGTGCGCGCGCACCGCATCGGCGGCGCGGGCCTCGGGGTCGCGATCGCCGGCCTCGTGCTCGGCACGCTCGCGTTCGTCTCGATCTTCTTCGGCGCCGGCACGATCTGGTAGCGCGGCGCGCTTCCCGCCGTGCCCGGTCGGCGCATCGGCGGTCGGTCACTCGGCACGTGCCGAGCGAGCCGGCACGTCGAAAGCTACCCGGCACGTCGTGCACGACGTGCCCGCGCACGTTGCGCGTGCCAGGTCGCGCGGCACGTGCCGGATCGGGCGTGGTTGGGGGTCGGGTCGGGTCAGCGGCGCGGCACCGTCGAGCCGCGCTGCACGAGGCGCACGGGCAGGTACTCGGTGCCGCTGCCGATGTCGGCGCCGTCGATCGCGTCGAAGATGCGGCGAGCGGCCGTGCGCCCCAGCTGCTGCATGTTCGCATCGACGCTCGTGAGCTCGGGGCGCGAGTTCGTCGCGAGCACCTCCCAGTTGTCGTAGCCGATGACCGCCACGTCGTCGGGCACGGTGCGGCCGGCGTCGCGCAGCGCGTCGAGCACGCCGCGCGCGATCTGGTCCGACCCGCAGACGATGCCGTCGACGTCGGGGTGCCGCGTGAGCAGCAGTGACGCCGCGTCGCGGCCCCAGTGCTCCGACCAGTCGGAGAACATGACGTCGCCGACGAGCTCGAGCCCCGCGGCATCCGTCGCCTCGCGCACGCCCACCGCGCGATCCTGGGCCGCCGCGTACGCCGGGTCGCCGCTGATGTGGGCGATGCGGGTGCGGCCGAGGCCGATCAGGTGCTCGGTGGCCATGCGACCGCCGGCACGATTGTCGGGCGTGAGCGAGAGGTCGGTCGGGTCGTCGGAGGGCGCGTACGCGTAGACGACCGGCACCGGCAGGTCGTGGCCGAGCGAGGGGCGCGGGTCGGTCTGGCGGCCCACGACGATGATGCCGTCGACCCGACGGTTCAGCAGGGCGCGGATGTGGTGCTGCTCGCGGATGGCGTCGCCGCGCGCGTCGCACAGGAAGACGTTGACCTGCCCGGCGCCGAACGCGTCCTCGGCGCCCATGAGGATCGGGATGACGAACCGGCCCTCGAGGTCGCTCGTGAGCAGCCCGACGGTGCCCGTGCGGCCAGCGATGAGGCTGCGCGCGAGCGCGTTGGGCGTGAACGAGAGCTCCTCGGCTGCGTCCATCACGCGCTGCCGCGTGGCGGCCGCGACGTCGCCGCGGCCGTTGATCGCCTTCGAGGCGGTCGCGAGGGAGACCCCGGCGCGCTTCGCGACGTCGCCGAGGGTCGTCGCGCGACCTGTTCCGGTGCTGCGCGGCTTCGACTGCGTGCTGTCGGCCATCCGCACCTCCCCGTGTCGCTGCGAGCTTCGAAAAGGTTAGCGCGATTCGACTCTTGACGTGCGATGGATCGCGGGTCTACCGTACCGAAAGGGCTTTCGGAGTTTTCGTGATCCGAAGCGCTCGGGCAACGCACCGGAACCGCCCACTCGACGAAGAGAGTTCGAAGGAGAACAGCAATGAGGCTCACCCACCGCCGGCTGCGAGGCATCGCCGGCATGTTCATCGCCGGCGCGGTCGTCGTCGGCCTCGGCGCCTGCGCCGGAAGCGACGATCCCGGCACCAGCGCCGCCGAGGCCGGACCCGAGGGCATCGACGACGGCAGCACGCTCACCCTCTGGACGCGTGCGCCGCTCGAGAAGCAGGCCAACCTGCTCGTCGACGCCTACAACGAGACCCACGAGAACCAGGTGGAGCTCACCGTCGTGCCGAACGACGACTACGTCGCGAAGGTCGGCGCGGCCGCGGGCTCGGGCGGGCTGCCCGACCTGTTCGCCGCCGACATCGTCTACGTGCCCAACTGGGTCGAGCAGGGGCTCTTCCAGGACATCACCGACAACATCGACGGGCTCGACTTCAAGGACGAGATCAACAAGGGTCACCTCTCGGCCGGCACCTACGAGGGCGGCGAGTACGTGCTGCCGTTCGTGCTCGACCTCTCGATGCTGTTCTGGAACAAGGAACTGTTCGCGGAGGCCGGCCTCGACCCCGACGTCGCTCCGGCGAACATGGAGGAGTACGCCGAGGCCGCCAAGGCCGTGCAGGCGCTCGACAAGCCCGACACGTACGGCACCGCGACGGGCCTGGCCTGCGGCGGATGCCTCGTGTTCACCTGGTTCCCGAGCATCTGGGCCGACGGCCAAGAGGTCCTCTCCGACGACGGCACCGAGTCGCTGCTCGCGAGCGACACCGCGAAGTCGGTCTACGACACCTGGCGCGACCTCTGGGAGTCGGGCGCCGTGCTCCCGTCGTCGCAGGACGAGGCCGGCCCGACCTGGACCGCCGCGTTCACCGAGGGCAACGTCGGGCTCATGTTCTACCCGGCCACCCTGCTCTCGTCGACCCCGTTCGACGCAGGCGTCGCCGGCATCCCCGGCCCCGAGGGCGGCGCGTCCACCTTCGTCGGCGGTGACGGCATCGGCATCTCGAAGGACTCCGACAAGGCCGCCCAGGCGTGGAACTTCCTCAACTGGATGATGTCCGAGGAGGCACAGGTCGGCGTGCTCGCCGCGAACAACGACGTCGTCTCGCGCGGCGACCTCGCGGTCAACGAGTACTCCGAGGCCGACGAGCGACTGGTCACGATCAACGAGGTGGCCGCCCAGGGCGACACCCCGGTGGCGATCAACTTCCAGCAGGCGTTCAACGCGCCGAACAGCCCCTGGCTGACGATGGTGCGCAACGCCGTGCTCGAGGGCACCGACACGGTGGACGCCGACAACGAGGAGATCACCGCGATCCTGTCGCAGTGATCCGACGGAGGGCCGGCCGCGAGGTCGGCCGGCCCTCCGCCTCGCGGATGCCACGATGGCGAGCGGATGCCCCTGAGGCGATGCTTGCTCCGCACGGCGACGGCTCAGCGGCATCCGCCCGCTCGACGACGAGACCCACCGAGGACCCACCATGACGACCACCGCACCACCGGCCCGGGCGACGCGCCCGCGCTCCACGCCGCAGCGGCGGCGGCAGGCGCGCCAGGGCTGGCTGTACGCCCTCCCGACGACCCTGTTCGTGGCGCTGCTGTTCTTCGCGCCGCTGCTGCTCGTGTTCCAGATGTCGGCGTCCGACTGGCCGCTGCTGTCGGGCAACCAGGGGCTCAACTTCCCCGAGAACTACACGGACGCGGTGACGAACCGCTTCTTCATGGACTCGGTCTGGTTCACGCTGCTGTACACGGTGCTGACGACGGTGATCCTGCTCGCGCTGAGCCTCGGACTCGCGATGCTGGTGCAGGAGTCGAGTCGCTGGAAGGGGTTCCTGCGCACCTCGTTCCTCGTGCCGAGCGCGCTGGGGCTCGCATCCGCCTCGCTCCTCTTCTACGTGCTCTACTCGCCGTTCGCCGGCCCCTTCGCCGACCTCATGCAGGCGTGGGGCTTCACGTTCCTCGGCACGCCCGAGGGTGCGCTGTGGTCGACCATCTTCCTGATCGTGTGGCGGTTCGCCGGCTTCTACATGCTGCTGATGCTCGTCGGCCTGCAGGGCATCTCCGAGGACGTGTACGAGGCGGCGCGCATCGACGGGGCATCCCGCTTCCAGATCTTCCGCAGCATCACGCTGCCGCTGCTGCGGCCCACGCTCGCGCTCACGACGGTGCTCTGCGTCACCGGGTCACTGCTCGCGTTCGAGCAGTTCTACATCCTCACCAAGGGCGGGCCCGACAACTCGACGATCACGGTCGTGCAGCTCATCTACAACATCGCGTTCCAGGGGCAGAACGACCTCGGCGTCGCGGCCGCGCTGTCGGTCATCGTGCTCGCCGCGCTCGTGGTCGTGAACATCGTGCAGATCCGCGCGTTCGCCCGGAAGGAGGACTGACATGGCCATCGACACCGAGTCGCGCAGCGACCACACCCGGGCGATCGTCACCGGCGATGCATCCGCTCGCCCCAACCACCACGAGCGGCCGCGCAGCATCGGGGGCGTGCTCGTGCGCATGCCGTTCTGGCTGCTGACCGGGGCGCTCGCGCTGATCTTCCTCTACCCGCTGATCTGGACGGCCGTCTCGTCGGTCTCGCCGCACGCCGGCACGAACCAGGTCGACGGCTGGGGCCTCGGCAACTACGTCACGCTGGCGAACTACCAGGCCGGCATCTGGGTCTACCTGTTCAACTCGCTGTTCGTGTCGCTGCTGACCGTGCTGCTGACGCTCGTCGTGTCGCTGCTCGGCGGGTACGCGTTCGCGCGGTTCGACTTCCCGGGCAAGAACGTGCTGTTCCTCTCGACGCTCGCGATCCTGATGGTGCCGTACGCGACCCTGCTGATTCCGCTCTACGTGCTGCTGAACGCGGTCGGCTTGTCGAACTCGCTGGTCGGGGTCGCGCTCGTGCTGACGATGTTCCAGCTGCCGTTCGCGACGTTCATGATGCGCATCTCGTTCGAGGCGATCCCGCGCGAGATGGACGAGGCGGCGATGGTCGACGGATGCTCCACCTGGCGCGCGCTCTGGACCGTGCTCGTGCCCGCGGTGAAGCCGGGCCTGATCACGGTCGGGCTGTTCGCCTTCCTCGCTGCGTGGAACGACTTCATCGCCCCGCTGATCCTCATCACCGACACCAACCGGATGACCCTGCCGCTCGCGGTCTCGAACCTGCGCGTGCAGGTGCAGGGCGTCGTCGACTACGGGGCCACCGAGGCCGGCGTGGTCGTGCTCGCGCTGCCGTGCATCCTGCTCTTCCTGATCCTCCAACGCCACTACGTGCGCGGCTTCATGTCGGGCGCATTCAAGGGATGACGATGAACACCAGTACCAGCACGATCACCCGCGCCGTCCCGGTCGCGCCGAGCACGGGGGCGCTGCGCCCGCTGGGCGTCGACCAGGTCGCCATCACCGGCGGCGTCTGGGGGCGGCGGCAGGAGGTCAACGGCACCGCGACCCTCGCGCACATCGAGCACTGGCTCGAGCGCGAGGGCTGGCTCGCCAACTTCGACCGGGCCGCCGCCGGCACGCTGCCCGAGGGGCGTCGGGGCCGGGAGTTCTCCGACTCGGAGGTCTACAAGTACCTCGAGGCCGTGGCGTGGGAGCTCGGGCGGCGGTCGGATGCTGCGCTGGAGGCGCGGTTCCGGGCGGTGGTGGCGCGGGTCGCCGCCGCGCAGGAGCCGGACGGGTACGTGAACACCCGCTTCGGCCGGGGCGGGCAGGAGCCGCGCTGGTCGAACCTCGAGTGGGGGCACGAGCTGTACTGCATCGGCCACCTCTGCCAGGCGGCGGTCGCACGGGCGCGCACCGCCCCCGGGGCCGACGACGGGCTCGTGGAGATCGCGCGTCACGCGGCCGACCTCGTCTGCGAGGTGTTCGGGCCCGGTGGCGACGAGCGCATCTGCGGCCACGCCGAGATCGAGGTCGGGCTCGCCGAACTCGGCCGCGCGCTGGGGGAGCCGCGGTACGTCGAGCAGGCACGCCTGTTCGTCGACCGCCACGGCGCGGGCACGCTCGCCGACCACGAGTGGGGTCGGTCGTACTACCAGGACGACGAGCCGCTGCGCGAGGCCGCGGCGCTGCGCGGGCACGCCGTGCGCGCGAACTACCTCGCGTCGGGGGCTGCCGATGTGGCTGTGGAGTCGGGCGACTCCGGCCTGCTCGCCGCGCTCGACGGGCAGTGGTCGCGGACGCTCGAGCGGCGCACCTACGTGACCGGTGGCCAGGGCTCGCACCACCAGGATGAGGCATTCGGCGACGACTGGGAGCTGCCCGCCGACCGCGCCTACTCGGAGACCTGCGCCGGCATCGCGTCGATCATGTTCAGCTGGCGGCTGCTGCTCGCCGAGGGCGACGTGCGCTACGCCGACCTCATCGAGCGCACGCTCTTCAACGTCGTCGAGACGTCGCCGTCGGCCGAGGGCACCGCGTTCTACTACGCGAACACGCTGCACCAGCGCGTGCCGGGCGAGGCCGCCGACCCCGACGTGGTGTCGCCGCGGGCGCACTCGTCGCTGCGCGCGCCGTGGTTCGACGTGTCGTGCTGCCCGCCGAACACGGCGCGCACCTTCGCGAGCCTCGGGGCGTACCTGGCGACGACGGATGCCTCGGGCGTGCAGCTGCACCAGTACGCGCCCGCGATCGTGCGGGCTGCGCTCGACGACGGGCGCGAGGTGGCGTTCGACGTCGCCACGGAGTACCCGCGCGACGGGCTCGTGCGTGTGACCGTGACCGAGGCCTCGGATTCGCCGTGGCGGCTGTCGCTGCGCGTGCCGGCGTGGGTCGACGGGGCCGCGCGGCTGGTGGTGCGGCCGGCCGGCGGCGAGCTCGAGCAGGTGATGGAGGCGGCACCCGGCATGGTGTCCATCGAGCGCGCGTTCGCGCCCGGCGACGTGGTCGAGCTGGCCCTGCCCGTGACGCCGCGGTTCGTGCGGCCCGACCCGCGGGTCGACGCGGTGCGCGGCTGCGTGGTCGTGGAGCGCGGCCCGGAGGTGTTCGCCCTGGAGTCGGTCGACCTGGCCGGCACGCCGCTCGAGGCATCCGACTTCGCCGATCTCCGCGTCGATCCGTCGGTCGGTCCGCGGGCGGTCGGGGACGCCGGGGTCGAGGTCGAGGCGGTCGACGAGCGTCGCGGCGAGCGCGCCGCGGTGCCGCTCGTGCGGTACCACGAGTGGGCCGAGCGCGGCCCGTCGACCATGCGCGTCTGGGTGCCGGTCGTCGGCGCCTGAGCCGTCGCCGGGGTCGACCGGGCACGTGCCGGGCGACCGGGCACGTCGAAGGCGACTCGGCACGTCGTGCACGACGTGCCCGCGCACGTTGGGCGTGCCCGGTCCCGTGGCACGTGCCGGATCGGGCTGGGTTGGGCGTGCCGAGTCGCCCGGCACGTGCCGAACGAAAGTGGGTGCCGGGACGGGCGCGGGCGCGCGCCGGCGCGGTCAGTCGCGGAGCACGCCGTCGGGGTCGCGGATCTCCACGCGCGCGCGGCCGTCCGGGTTCGTGCCCGCGAGGTCGACGACACCGCCGAACACGCGGGACGCGCCGCCGCCGACGCGGGTCACGCCGGTGAAGTCGAGCACGAGGCATCCGTCGTCGTTCACCAGGGGGAGCAGGCGCGTCAGCACCTCCTCCATGCCGGCGAAGCGGATGTCGCCGCGCAGCAGCGCGACCGTCGCGCCGTCGCCGGGCGTGAGCGACGCGATCGGCGAGAGCGGCTCGCCGCGCGGGTCGAGCATGTGCAGGCCGTAGCGCTCGCTCATGGTGGTGAGCATCTCGACGCCGCGCACGCTGTTGCCGCGCTCGTCGAGGCGCGGGCTGAACGTGCCCACGCCGAACTGCTCGGGCTGCAGTGCCACGATGCCGCCGCCCACGCCGCTCTTCGCGGGCAGGCCGACGCGCAGCAGCCATTCGCCCGAGGCGTCGTACATGCCGCAGCTGGTCATCATCGAGGTGGTCCATCGGGCCGCGTCGCTGCTGATCACCCGCTCGCGCGTCAGCGGGTTGATGCCGCCGGTCGCGAGGGTCGCGGCCATGACGGCGAGGTCGCGCGCGGTCACCACGAGCGCGCACTGGCGGAAGTAGGCGTCGGTGGCGACGTCGACCGGTGCGGCGAGCGTGCCGGCAGCGTGCGTGAGGTAGGCGAGCGCGCGGTTGCGGTCGCCGGTGGCCGCCTCGGAGGCGTAGACGGACTCGTCGAGGTCGAGGCCCCGCCCGGCGAACCGGCTGAGCCCGCGGCGGATCTCACGGAACTTCTCCTCGGTCGTCTCGCCGCCCATGAGGGAGGTCGCGACGATGGCGCCTGCGTTGATCATGGGGTTGTCGGGGCGGCCGGATGCCTCGAGGCTGATGGCGTTGAACGGCTCGCCGCTCGGTTCGAGGCCGACGTGGCGTGTCATGGTCTCGAGTCCGAGCGCGTCGAGCGCGAGCGCGAACACGAACGGCTTCGACGCCGACTGGATCGTGAACTCGACCCGGCTGTCACCCGCCTCGTGCACCGAGCCGCGCGTGCTCGCCAGCGCGATCGCGATCGGCTCGGGGTCCACGTCGGCGAGCTCCGGGATGTAGTCGGCGACGGCGCCCTCGGTGTTCGGCCGGGCGGCGTCGAGCACGCCGGCGAGGGTGCGATGGACCGGGTCGGCCAGCCTCGGTTCGTCGTGGTCGTCTGCGTCGTACCCGGCGCCGCTGCGCCCATCGTCGGCCATGGCGTCAGCCTAGGCCCGTGCGCACCCGCGGGCCATGGGTGAATACTGGGAGCGCGCGCCGGGCGCCTCGGCCCGGATCGCAGCGCATCGGGCCCGACCGCCCGACAGGGGAGCACCGCCGGAACGAGGGGGACCGGATGTCTGCACCGATCGGCACCGAGGGCGTGCACGCGCTCCTCGTCACCCACGTCGACAACGCGGGCGTCTCGCGCGTGAAGGTGCTGCCGGGGCGTCGCATCGACACGGCCGGCGAGTCGGGCGTCAGCATCTCGAACAGCGTCGGCATGCTGTTCTCGGTCGACGACCACCTGAACTCCACGCCCGAGATCGACGCGATCGTCGGCGACCTGCGCGGCATCCCCGACGTGACCGCGCTCGCCATGCTCGACGCGGAGACCGGCCTCGCCTGGGCGCCGGCCGACCTGCGGGCGCTCGACGGCTCGGAGCATCCGACCTGCCAGCGCACCGCCCTGAAGCGCGTCGTCTCCGCCGCCGAGGACGACGGGCTCGCGTTCCGTATCGGCTTCGAACTGGAGTTCACGGTGTTCCGCGACCCCGGCGAGTCGGGCGACGCGGCCCTCGACGTGCCCGAGTACGCGAACGACGGCCCCGCCTACTCGACCCGCGCGTTCCTCGACCTCGAGCCGTGGCTGCTCGCGACCATGGCCGCGCTCGACGCCGCCGGGGTGCCGGTCGAGCAGGTGCATCCGGAGTTCGGCGACGGGCAGGTCGAGATCGCCCTCGCGCCCCGCGAGCCGCTGCGCGCCGTCGACGAGCTGGTGCTCGCGCGCATCGTGATCCTGCGCACCGCCGCCCAGCACGGGCTGCTCGTCTCGTTCGCGCCCGTGCCGATCGCGGGCGGGCCGTCGAGCGGATGCCACGTGCACCTGTCCGCCGCGCACGAGGGCCGCGCGCTCTGTTTCGACCCCGACACTGAGCACGGGTTCACGCCCGAGGCGGGCATGATGATCGCCGGCATCCTCGACCGGCTCGAGGAGGGCCTCGCGTTGCACGGCGGCAGCGTGCTCTCGTTCGACCGGCTGCAGCCGAACCACTGGGCGGGCGCGTACCGCTGCTGGGGGCCCGCGAACCGCGAGGCGGCGATCCGGGTGGTCGAGGGGCAGGCCGGGCGCGAGGCGGCGCTGGCGAACCTCGAGTTCAAGTGCACGGATGCCGCCGCCAACCCGTACCTCTCGGTCGCGGCGCTGCTCGCGTCGGCGCTCGACGGCATCGCGCGCCGGGCCGAGCCGCCCGAGCCGGTGCTCGTCGACCCGAGCACGCTGAGCGACGAGGAGCGTGACGAGCGCGGCATCGTTCGCCTGCCCGCCGACCTCGGCGCGGCGCTCGACCTGCTCGAGGGCAGCACCTTCTTCCACGACGTGTTCGGCACGACGCTGCTCGACGCGTACGTCGCGTCGCGGCGGCACGAGTGGGAGGCGTACGGGGGGCTCGACACGGCGGCGGTCGCCGAGATCGTGCGCTGGCGGTACTGAGCGCGTCACGGGCGCTCTTGCGCGCCCGGTGAACGCGCGTTTACCATGGTGAACATGCGTTCACCGATGGCGCCGGAGCCGCACGAGCTGTCGACGCGGGCCCGCATCCGGGCGGCCGCGATCGAGCGATTCGGGCGTGACGGCTTCGCCGTGGGCGTGCGCCAGATCGCGGACGACGCGGGCGTCAGCGCGGCATCCGTCATGAAGGTCTTCGGGTCGAAGGAGGCCCTGCGGGTCGCGTGCGACGCGTACGTGTTCCGCACCGTGCGCGAGGCCAAGCGCGACGTGCTCGTCGAGCCCGGCGCACCCGGCGCCTTCCTGGGGCAGCTCGCGCGCATCGACGAGTACCGGCCGCTCGTCGGGTACGTGCTGCGCAGCATCCAGGACGGCGGACCGCACGCCGCCGAGTTCGTCGACCACATGGTCGCCGACGCGCTGGAGTACATCGCCGACGGCGTCGCGGCGGGCACCATCGTGCCGAGCCGCGACGAGGAGGCGCGGGCCCGCTACCTGATGGGGGCGGTGTTCGGCGCGCTGATGCTCGACGCGCTGCGGCCCGGTGCGGCGGCAGACCCGGGCGAGCGGATGCTGGGTGCCATCGAGCGCACCGCGCTGCCCGCGCTCGAGCTCATGTCGGAGGGCTTCCTCACTGACCGGTCGATGCTCGACGCGTACCTCGAATACGTGCCCGACCCGCCGGTGGAGGGTGACACCCCCGAACCCTCCCTCCACTCCGACTGATCGAAGGCGATTCCATGACCACGACCTCCGGCTCCACCACGACACCCGACACCACCTCCACCGCGCGCGGCCCTGCCGACACTGGCCCTGCCGACACCGACCCCGCGATCGAAATCACCGGCCTGCGCAAGCGCTTCGGCCGCACCACGGCGCTCGACGGCCTCGACCTCACCGTCCGGCGCGGCGAGGTGCTGGGCCTCCTCGGCCCCAACGGCGCAGGCAAGTCCACGACCATCCGCATCCTGCTCGGGCTGCTGCGCTCCGACGGCGGCGAGGTACGCCTGCTCGGCGGCGACCCCTGGCGCGACGCGGTCGCGCTGCACCGACGCCTCGCGTATGTGCCGGGCGACGTCGAGCTCTGGCCGAACCTCACCGGCGGCGAGGCGATCGACGTGCTCGGGCGCCTGCGCGGCGGCATCCACCGCGGCCGGCGCGACGAGCTCTGCGAGCGCTTCGACCTCGACCCGGGCAAGAAGGGCCGCACCTACTCGAAGGGCAACCGGCAGAAGGTCGCGCTCATCGCGGCGCTCGCCAGCGACGTCGAGCTGCTGCTGCTCGACGAGCCGACCGCGGGCCTCGACCCGCTCATGGAGGCGGAGTTCCAGGGCTGCATCCGCGACGTGACGGCCGCCGGGCGCACCGTGCTGCTGTCGAGCCACATCCTCGCGCAGGTCGAGGTGCTCGCCGATCGCATCTCGATCATCCGCGAGGGGCGCAACGTCGAGACCGGATCGCTCGCAGAGCTCCGCCACCTCACCCGCACCAGCGTCGCCCTCGAGACGACCGCCGACGCGAGCGCGCTCGCCGCGCTCCCCGGCATCCACCACTTCCGCGTCGACGACGGGCTCGTGCGCTTCGACGTCGACGGCGAGGCGATGCCCGGCGTGGTCGCGCGCCTCGGCGGCCTCCAGGTGACCGGGCTCACGGCGACCCCGCCGACGCTCGAGCAACTGCTGCTCCGCCACTACGGCGACGGAGCGGGTGGCGATGGTGCAAACGGCAAGGGGCGAGCGGATGCCCCTGAGCCCGCGCCCGACCCCGCCCCCGGTGCCGCGGCCTCCAGCGCCGACGCGTCCGCCCCTGCGAGCGAAGCGACCCCGCGATGAGCACCGCCACCGCGCCCGCGCGGCGCGCCTCCGAGGCATCCGCCCCGCTCGACCCACCGCGACCGCTCGCCCGAACCGGCGCGTTGCTGCGGTTCATGCTGCGCCGCGACCGCATCCACTTCTTCGGCTGGACGCTCACGCTCACCGTCATGCTCGTGTACTTCTCGGGCGTGCTGCGGGCCGTGTTCCCGACGCCGGAGGACCTGCAGGCGATCGTGGGCTTCACCGCGAGCCCGGTCGGTGCGCTGCTCGGCGGGCCGGGGTTCGGGTACGACGACCTCACGCTCGACCGGTTCCTCGTCAGCCAGTACGGCCTGTACCTCATCACCGCGGCGGGCTTCATGAGCATCGTCACGGTCATGCGCCACACGCGGCACGAGGAGCAGGCCGGTCGCGCCGAGCTCGTGCGGGCGAGCGCCGTCGGCCGGTTCGCCCCGCTCACCGCCGCGCTGCTGGTCGCGGTGCTGATGAACCTGTTCGTCGCGGTGCTGTACGGCGTCGTGCTCACGGCGCAGGGGGCGGATGCGAGTGGATCGTTCCTCTTCGGAGCATCCGTCGCCGCCGCCGGCATCGCGTTCGCCGGCCTCGCCGCGACGACCGCGCAGCTCACTGCCTTCTCCCGGGGCGGCACGGGAATCGCCGGCGCCGCGCTGGGCGTCGCGTTCCTCGTGCGCGGTCTCGGCGACATGTCGAGCGCGCAGGGCGGCGACCTCGGCTGGCTGTCGTGGCTGTCGCCGATCGGCTGGTCGCAGCAGACCGCGCCGTTCGTGCTCGACCGGTGGTGGCCGCTCGCCCTCTCGCTCGCGTTCGCCGCGGCGTTCACGGTTGTCGGGTACGTGCTGACCGCCCGCCGCGACCTCGGCTCGGGGCTCGTCGCCGCGCGCCGCGGCAGCCCGGCGGCGGCGGCGTGGCTCGCGAGCCCGTTCGCCCTGGCGTTCCGGCTGCAGCACGCGGGGCTGGTCGGCTGGTCGCTCGCGCTGTTCGTCTCGGCGATCGCGTACGGCAGCTTCGCGCAGCCGCTCGTCGAGGGGTTCGTCGACGCGCCGCCCGAGCTCATCGCGATCATGGGCGCCGAGGACGACCTGCTCACCGGCTACCTCGGCCTCATGGGCGTGATGATGGCGTTCTTCGCGACGATCTACGCGATCGGCTCGGTGCAATCGCTGCGCTCGGAGGAGCTCGACGGGCGCGGCGAGGGCGTGCTCGCGGCCGCCGTGGGGCGAGTCGGCTGGATGACGTCGTGGCTCGTCGTGTCGGCGCTCGCCGTGGCCTGGCTGCAGCTCCTGTCGGGGGTGGGCCAGGCGATCGGCGCCTCGGCCTCGATCGGCGACTGGTCGCTGTTCGGGGACGTCGTGCTCGGCCACGTCGCCCACGTGCCCGCCGTGTGGGTCGTGCTCGCGGTCGCGGGGCTGCTCTACGGCTGGCTGCCGCGCTGGCTGCTCGCCGTCTGGGCGCTGTTCGGCTACTCGTTCATCGTCGCGATGTTCGGGCCGATCCTCGACCTGCCCGACCTCGCGTACGACGTCTCGCCGTTCGAGCACGTCGGCGAGTACCCGGGTGCCGAGTTGTCGGGCGTCGCGATGCTCGTGCTCACCGGCATCGCGGTGGTGGTCGCGGCGGCGGGCGTGGTCGGGTTCCGCAGGCGCGACCTCGTCAGCGACTGACCGGCACGACGAGAGCGAGCGGATGCCCCGGGGCATCCGCTCGCTCTGCACTGCTCGTGTCGCGCTACGCGCACCCGGGCGGTCGCGCTACGCGCCGACCAGCTCGCCTCGCTCGGCGGCGTCGGTGGTGCTCGCGACCGGGCGGCGCAGGATCGCGCCGTCGTCGGTGACGACCAACTCGGGGTCGGCGACCGGTGCGATGAGGTCGTTCGTCATGGTGCGGTCCTTTCGTGTGGTGTGGGCGGGTCGGGCTCGGGGGATTCGGACAGGGGGTGGGTCGAGCCCCGCCGGGTGGGGGGACCCGGCGGACCGAGACGTGCGCGGGGGAACGGCTCACGTCTCGACACGGCGTATGCAGGGGATGGCGGGCGCTGGGGGCGCCTCGCCGGGCCGGCGTATGCAGGGCGGCGTATGCAGGGGTGGGAGTCAGAGGAAGCGCACCGGCGGCCGGGCGCGACAGGCCGCGCTTGGGGGAAGCAGGGCCGATCGCCTCGACGACGCGCCGGTGCGCGACCGGCGTCGAACGCGGCGGAAGGGAGCGCCACGCAGCCTGCCAAGGGGGGATGCAGGCGGGGCGCTACGCCGCGTAGACCCGATCTCGGAAGTGGCGCAGCAGCGCACCCAGGGCGTCGACGTGCGACGCGCTGCGGGTGTGGATTGCCACGTGATCACTTCCCTCTCTGACCAGGCAGTGGGACTGGGGGAGAGTTCCCGACTGCCTGTGGTCTGACCATACCAAGCGATCCTGAGAGCGGGCTGTCAGTTCCGGATGCCGCGGGCGGCATGTGCGGGTGCCGGCGCGCGTCGGCTCCGGGGCATCCGCCCCTCGTCGCTGCCGAGGGAAGTGAGGGGAGCCGGGCTCAGCTGCGGTGGAACAGGTTCGCGATCGCGTGCCAGATGCGCAGACGGGTGTCGGGCGCGGTGTCGACCGATCCGGTCGGCTGGTGCACCGGGCCGGTCGTGGCGATCGCGCCGCCCCAGGCGCCGTTGGTCCACGGCGACGTGCCGCGGTGCGTGGGCTCGAACAGGCTGGTCTCTGCGCTCATGACGTCCTCCTCGACGCGGTTCCCCCTGAGCGGGTACCTTCCATTGTCTCGCGTTTCGGGGACGACGGGGTCAGGGCTCGCCCGTTCGTCCGGTCCTGCGCCCCGTACCGTGGAACGGTGACCTCGCCCCGCTCGTCCGACGCGCGTGGCGCGCCCGTGCGCGTCGGAGCGCGCGCCGTCTTCGCGATGACGGGGCTCACGCTGGCGACGCTCGGCGCGGTGCTGCCGCAGGCGATGAGCGCCCCGACGATCGCGCTCACCGCCGACGCGTTCGGCACCACCGTCGCCGAGGCGAGCTGGGTGCTGACCGCCGTGCTCGTCGTCGCAGTCGCGAGCACCCCGGTGATCGGCCGCATCGGCGACCGGTACGGGCCGCGCCGTGTGCTGATGCTGCTCGTCCCGGTCGTCGGCGTCGGGCTGGCGATGGCCGCCCTCGCACCCACGATCGGGTGGCTCATCGCTGCGCGTGCGATCCAGGGGCTCGGCGGGGGCATCTTCCCGTTGGCGTTCGCGATCGTGCCGCACGTGGTGCCGGCGCGGCACCGCCCCGCCGCGATCGGGCTCGTGACGGCGACCTGGGCGACCGGCACCGGGTTCGGCGTGGCCATCGCCGGGCTCCTCGTCGACGCCGTCGGCTTGCCGGCCCTGTCGTGGGTGCCGCTCGCGATCCTCGGGGCGGGGTGGCTGTGCGTGCTCGTCGCGCTCCCGCGCATCCCGACCCGCAGCGGCGTGCACGTCGGCGTGCACTCCGCGCTGCTGTTCTCCGGAGCGCTGACGGCCTTCCTGATCGCCGTGACCGAAGCGCCGACGTGGCCCCTGCCGGTGCTCGCGACCAGCGGATGCCTCCTGCTCGGCGCCGCACTCATCGTGCTCTGGCTCCGGCGCGAGCACCGCAGCCCCGACCCGCTGGTCGATCCGCGCACGCTCCGCCGGCGCTCGGTGTGGGCGACGCACCTGACCGCGGCGCTCCTCGGCGCGACGCTCCTCGGCAGCTTCGTGCTGCTGCCCGCCTACGCCGAGGCCCCCGCCGAAACGGGGCACGGGCTCGAGGAGTCCGTGACGGCGGCTGCGCTCCTGCTGCTGCCGGCGTCCCTCGCGATGCTCGTGGTCGGCCCGCTCGCGGGCGTGCTGCGGCGGCGCATCGGCACCGGTACCCCGGTGCCGCTCGGGGCGCTGGTGGCCGCCGCGGGCGGCCTTGTCATCTTCGCCGCGACGCGCGACTTCGCGGCGCTGCTCGTCGGCACCGTGCTGCTCGGCACCGGCATCGCCGTGAGCTCGGCGGGCATGATCAACGTGCTCATCGACGCGGTGCACGCCGATGAGGTCGGCGTCACGACCGGCGTGAACGTGGTCGCCCGGCAGATCGGGGGCGCGCTCGGTGCAGCCGGCGTCGCCGCGCTCCTCGCGGTGCGCGGCTTCCCGCCCGACGCCGCCGCGTTCGGCACCGCGTTCGCGTTCATCGCGGTGCTCGCGGCCGCGGGCGCCGTGGCGTCCCTCGCCATTCCGCGCCGCCGCTCGCCGTTCGCGCTCCGCGCGCGCTGACCCGGGCGCGCTGACCCGCGCTGCCCCGCCGCACGAAAACATGCAGAATCGCGCGCTTCTCCGCGAACGCATGCAGACACGCCGCGCTGCGCGCGCGATTGCATGTATTCGGGAGGGGCAGCCGGCCGCACGACGTCGGCCACGCCGGTCCGAGCGGGCGTGCGTCACCTCGCGACGCCGCCGCGCGGCATTCGCTCGCCCTACTTCTCGGCGCCCTCGCGCTGCTCGACCTCGCGCGAGTAGTCGGGCACCGAGTTCGTCCACTGCCGTGGCGGCCGCTCGTAGCCCGTCGAGGGCGGCCGCTCGGGGATCTCGAGCGTGCGGCCGGGCACCTGCTCCCACGGCACCTTCGACAGGATGTGCGCCATGACGTTGATGCGCGACCGACGCTTGTCGTCGCTCTCGATCTCGTACCAGGGCGCCTCGGCGATGTCGGTGTGGACGAACATGCGGTCCTTCGCGCGCGAGTAGTCCTCCCACTTCGTGATCGAGGCGAGGTCGGTCGTGCTGAGCTTCCACCGCCGCATCGGGTCGTCGAGGCGCGAGCGGAACCGCTCCTCCTGCACCACGTCGGAGACGCTGAACCAGTACTTCAGCAGGATGATGCCGTCGTCCACCAGCAACCGCTCGAAGATCGGCGCCTGCTGCAGGAACCGCTGGTACTCCTCGTTCGTGCAGTACCCCATGACCCGCTCGACGCCGGCCCGGTTGTACCAGGAACGGTCCATCAGCACGATCTCGCCGGCGGCCGGCAGGTGCGACACGTAGCGCTGGAAGTACCAGCGCGTCTTGTCGCGCTCGCTCGGCGCGGGCAGCGCCACGATGCGCGCCCGTCGCGGGTTGAGGTACTCCGACACGCGCTTGATCGCGGAGCCCTTGCCCGCGGCATCCCGCCCCTCGAAGATCACGACGACACGCGCCCCCGACTGCTGCACCCACTTCTGCATCTCGACGAGCTGCGCCTGCAGGTGCTTGAGCTCGCGCTTGTAGAGCTTCTTCGGCATCCGTTTGGTCATCGTGACCTCCCCGTGCCCGAAAGCCTAGGGGTGGATGCCTCGCCGGCGCAGCCCCTCGCACCCAGCGGGGTCACCCGGCGGTGTCGGCCAGGCCGAGGCGGCGCAGCACCGCGGGCATCTGCACGGCGACCGCCTGCCAGAGCGCTTCCTCGTCGGTGCCGTCGTAGTCGTGGGCGATGAAGTTGCGGGTGGCGCGGATGCCTCGCCAGTCGATCTCCGGGTGCTGCGCACGGAACTGTTCGGGCAGTCGGTCGGCAGCGGTCGAGAGGTCGAGGAGCACGGAGCGCGCGATGCGGCGCTGATCGTCGTCGTCGGGATCGAAGAAGTGCTCGCGCCCGCGAGCGACGACGCGTGCGGCGGTCACCCCGAACCGCCTGATGTCGTCGAGGAGCGCGTCTGTGCGCTTCGGGTCTCCGCGCCTCACAGGGGCACTGCCTCGGCGAGGATCTCCGGCATCGCCGATCCGCGGCCCCGGTCGGAGACCACGTCGACCGAGCGGCCCAGCAACTCCTCGGCTTCCGCCATGAACGCGGCGAGGTCGAAGAGGGAGGTGTCCGTGCTCGGGTGCACCAGCAGGTCGACGTCCGACTGGGCGTCGTCGTCGCCACGGGCGACGGAACCGAACACGCGAACGTCGCTGAGCCCCATGCGCTCGGCCAGCGCGAGCAACGCCGGCCGCGCGGCGCGCAGCTGCTCCGCCGCGCTCGGACGCAGCGCGGCCGCGAGCCGCTCGACCGTCTCGGGCGCGGGCTGTCGTCGGCCGGATTCGTATGCCGACACGTTGGGCTGAGGGACTCCGGCACGCTCGGCGAGCTGTCGCTGCGTGAGGCCCGCGGCGAGTCGCCGTGCGCGCAGTTCGGCGCCGGCTCCGGCCGTCTCCTTCATGACTCCACTATATCGGGGCGATATCGCATCCGGTGGCGTCGGCAGGGGCGATCGGCTCTGGCTGCCGTCGCACCCCCGCGGTACCCTCCTCGTGTGGACCTCCACCACGCGGATGCCCCCGCGGAGGCGGGCACCGCGCACCCCAGCCACGACGAGCGGATCGACGCCATCCGCCGCTCGCCGCTGGTTCGGCGCATCCGCGAGTCGGTCATCGGCGACGACCAGGTCGTGCCCGGGCCGTACGGACCGCGCCGCGTGACCTACGCGGACTACACCGCGTCGGGTCGCGCACTCACCTTCATCGAGGACTTCGTGCGCGACGAGGTGCTGCCGCGCTACGCGAACACGCACACCGAGTCGAGCGGCACCGGCCTGCAGACCACGCGGCTGCGCGAGGACGCCCGCGCGACGATCCGCGACGCGGTCGGTGGCGACGACGACACGGTCGTGATCTTCACGGGCGCCGGATCGACCGGTGCGATCGACAAGCTGGTGGGGATGCTCGGCTTGCGCGTGGCATCCGCCCTCGACGACCGGTACCACCTCACCGACGCCATTCCGGCTGACCAGCGTCCGGTCGTGTTCATCGGTCCGTTCGAGCACCACTCGAACGAGCTGCCGTGGCGCGAGTCGATTGCCGACGTCGTGACCATCCCGCAGGACGCCGACGGCCACATCGACCCGGCCGCGCTCGAGGCCGAGCTGGTGCGGTACGCCGACCGGCCGCTGAAGATCGGCTCGTTCTCGGCGGCGAGCAACGTGACTGGCATCGTGAGCGATACCCCGGGCATCTCGGCACTGCTGCACCGGCACGGCGCACTGTCGTTCTGGGACTTCGCCGCCGCGGCCCCGTACGTCGAAGTCGAGATGTACCAGGGCCCGCCCGCGACGGCCCTCGCGACCGGCGAGTACAAGGACGCGATCTTCCTCAGCCCGCACAAGTTCATCGGCGGCCCGTCGACCCCGGGCGTGCTGGTGCTGCGCCGCGAGCTCGCGACCAACCGCGTCCCCGATGTGCCGGGCGGCGGCACGGTGGCGTTCGTGAACCCGACCGAGCACGAGTACCTCGCCGACGTCGCCCATCGGGAAGAGGGCGGCACGCCGGCGATCGTCGAGTCGATCCGAGCCGGGCTGGTGTTCGGCCTGAAGCACGCGGTCGGCGTGCCCGCGATCCGCGCGCTCGAGGACGACTTCCTGCACCGTGCGATCGCCGCCTGGCACGACGAGCCCGCCATCGAGGTGCTCGGCAACCTCGACGCCGAGCGGCTGTCGATCGTGTCGTTCGTGGTGCGCGCCCCGAGCGGGCGCTACCTGCACCACAACTTCGTCGTCGCGCTGCTGAACGATCTGTTCGGCATCCAGTCGCGCGGCGGCTGCTCCTGCGCCGGCCCGTACGGCCACGAGCTGCTCGGCATCGACATCGAGCGCTCGCACGAGTTCGAGCGCGAGATCGCCCGCGGCTGCGAGGGCATCAAGCCCGGCTGGGTGCGCATCAACTTCAACTACTTCATCTCGCAAGGCGTGTTCGACTACCTCGTCGAGGCCGTGCGCCTCGTCGCCCGCGACGGCTGGCGGATGCTGCCCGACTACGCCTTCGACCCCGACTCCGGCCTCTGGCGCCACCGACGCGGCCCCGCCGAGCCGCCGCTGCGCCTGCGCGAGGTCTCCTACGACGCCGACGGCCGGCTGACGTACCCGCACCACGACGACCGTGCGCCCGAGTCGGCGCTCGCCGGGTACCTCGACGAGGCGCGGGAGCGGTTCGCGGCGGCGGGTGGCGAGGCCGGCTCGGGAGCGGCGGGGGTGACGGATGCGGCTGCGGCGACGCATCCGTTCGAAGAGGTGCAGGTGACGGATGCCGCTGCCCGGCCGCATCCGCCCGCCGATGCCGATCAGGCCGATGTCTCACCGGAGACGCTCTCCGCCGACTTCGAGCACCTGCGCTGGTTCGACCTCCCCGCGGTCTGCCTCACGAAGTGACCGCGTCCGCGGCGCGCTCGAGTCCGCGCGCCACGCGTCAAGGAACGAAGCTTCCACAAACCGTGAGGTGAGACGTCCATAAATCATGAGATGAGATCGCCACAAATCATGAGATAGAATCCCAACAAATCGTGAGATGAAATCTCCACAGATCGTGAGATGGCTGCTCGAGCTCGAGGCGAGGTGCACCGGTGGTCGCAACGTACCGTCCGCGCGTCGTCGACGCCCAGGTCGACCGCATGCTCGGCGCGGTCGGTGGTGTCCTCCTCGAAGGGCCACGTGCGTGCGGGAAGACGGCGACCGGCACCGCGCACTCGTCGTCAGCGGTGCGGCTCGATGTCGACGAGGATGAGCTGACGCTCGCCCGAATCGACCCGAGTCGGGTACTCGAGGGGAGTGCTCCGCGTCTCATCGACGAATGGCAACTCGAACCACGCATCTGGAACCACGTACGCCGAGCGATCGATGACCGTGGCGTGCCGGGGCAGTTCATCCTGGCCGGATCGGCGGTGCCGTCCGATGACGTGACGCGTCACTCGGGGGCGGGGCGGATCGGCCGCATCCGCATGCGGCCGATGTCGCTGCACGAGAGTGGGCACTCGACGGGGGAGGTCTCGCTCGCCGACCTCGCCACGTCTGGCGAGGCGAGCACCGCGGACTCCGCACTCGAACTGGAGGGTGTCGTCGACCGAATCGCGACCGGCGGATGGCCGGCGCTCCAGCGCACGTCCGCTGCCGATGCGCAGGAGGCCCTCGTTTCGTATCTGGACGATGTCACTCGAGTGGACCTGTCGCGTCTGGACGGGAGCCGGCAGCACGACCCTTCGCGAGTGCAACGGCTGCTGGCTTCGCTCGCCCGCAACACCGCGACCGAAGTGTCCAATGCGTCGCTGGCACGCGACACGGACGTCGACGTCGTAACCGTTCGCGAGTACCTCGCGGCACTCGAGCGCCTCATGGTGCTGGAGGATCAGCCCAGCTGGTCGCCGCACCTGCGCTCTCGCGACGTCGTCAGAAAGGCCCCGAAGCGTCACTTCACCGACCCGTCGCTGGCTGCGGCCGCCGTCCGTGCCTCGCCCGAGCGGCTACTCCAGGAACCGAATGCGCTCGGCCTGTTCTTCGAGTCGCTCGTGATTCGAGACCTCCGGGTCTACGCACAGTCATTCGGTGCGCGCGTCAGCCACTACCGCGACGGCTCGGGTCGCGAGGTCGATGCGATCGTCGAGTTGCGCGACGGTGGATGGATCGCGATCGAGGTCAAGCTGGGCACCGACCAGATCGACGCTGCGGCGGCGGGTCTCGATGCGTTCGTCCGTAAGGTCGACACGGAGCGATCCGGTCCGCCGCATGCTCGCGTGGTGATCACCGCGATCGGACGGCATGCGTACACCCGTCGGGACGGTGTCGCGGTCGTGCCGATCGGGGCGCTCGGGCCGTAGGGTTCCGGTGCTTCGGGGACCGGAGAATGTCGCCCGCAGCTCGTCAGCTCGGTCGGCGACCGGCCTCGGGATCGAGCGCCATCACCGGGCGACGGCCGCCGGGAGGTACGAACCGACACCGCCGCGCAGCATCGCGAAGCCGAAGGCACGGGCGTTCGGGTGGGCCGGCTCGCCAGACGCATCGATGAGCCCGAGGCGCACGAGCATGCGGTCGACCCGGGTGCGCCCGAACTCGCTCGTGGCGTAGCCGGTGCGGCCCGCGGCCCGGGCCTGGTCGAACGCGAACCGGCGCATCGGGTGGTCGCCGCGCGCGAGGTCGACCGCCCGTTCCGCAACGTCGATCGCGGCGCCGTCCCGGTAGCTCACGCCGGCCATCAACTGCTGTGCGAGCTCGTACCAGAGCGCCACCGGGTCGGACACGAACCGGTCGCGCACCGCGACGAGCGTGAGCAACCGGCAACGCTGCGTGCGCACCAGGTGCATGGCCTTGAGGTCCTCGCCCAGCTCGCCCGCTGCCTCTGCGTCGATGCCCTCGGGCCCTTCGGCCGTGCGGAGGAATGCCCGGATCTGCGTGGTGCTGCGCTCGACCTCGGCGACGTCGAGCACGGGCGGGTCGAGCGCGCCGAGCTCGACGAGGTCCATGCGCAGCGCACGGCGCGCGGCCGCGCTCGCGCCGTGGATCGCCTGCTCGAGCGGCTCCCAGCCCGGAGCCGAGCCCGGCTGCGCCAGCCGGGCACCCGCCCCGAACCGTGCCGCGAACTCGTGCTCCAGCGCGATGCGCCGCGAGAGGTCGCCGAGTTCGCCGTACGCCGCCTCGGACCCGCTGCGCGGCACCGTGCCCGCGCCGTCGACGAGGACGGCTGTCGGGGCCGAGGCATCCGTCGTCGCCGCATCGCGCACGCCCGCGGTGATGCGGTGGTGCCACGCGCCGGCCGTCGAGCCGAGCCGCGAGTCGCGGGACCGGTACTCGAACTCGAGCGTGCCGCCGAATCGCTCGAGCACGTGGTCGATGGTCCACTCGGGCAGGGCGCGCTGGAGCTCGGGGTCGGAGTGGTAGGCCGCGCCGTACCGACAGCTCGAGCACTGGCAGCCCTCGCCGTACCCTCCGAAGTCGTCGACAGGTGCGGGGTGGTGCGGGCGTGCCGGAGTGAGGATGCGCCGGCCCCAGGCATCCGCCTCCCGCCCCCACCACGGCGTGTGCAGGGTGCCGAACCGCCAGCTGCCGGTGCCGGTCCAGCCGAAGGCGAGCAGGATGGCGTCGGCGAGCGTCGCGAGGCCGCGCGAGGCGTCGACGGCGATCTCCCGCCAGGTCGGTTCGTCGGCGTCGAGGAGCTCGACGCGCACGGTCAGGCGGGGGCGGGGGAGGGTGTCGGATGCGGGCATGCGACCAGCGTCGTGGGTGGGGCGTCGGGCGGGGCCACGTGATCGGGCAGGCGCCCGCGGAGGGGCATGCGCCCGGCTGTGGAGGGGGCGCCGGGCCCCGGCCGCTCGCGCAGGAGGGCGCTGCGTCCCCTCCCCAAAACATGCAGATCTGGGCGTTCCGCGTCGAGAACATGCAGTCGTGAGGCGTGTCGCCCGTCGTTGCATGTTTTCGGGAGGGGCGGATGCCTCCGAGGCAACCGCCCGCACCCCGCCTACGTCAGTGCCAGCTCCCGCTTCGCCGCCTCGAGCCGGCCGAGGCGCTGCCACGTGTCGACGACCGTGTCTGGGTTGAGCGAGATCGACGAGATGCCCTGGGCCATGAGCCACTCGGCGAAGTCGGGGTGGTCGCTCGGGCCCTGGCCGCAGATGCCGACGTACTTGCCGCGGGAGACGCACGCCTCGATCGCCATGCTGAGCAGCTTCAGCACCGCCGGGTCGCGCTCGTCGAAGACGCGCGACATCTCGGCCGAGTCGCGGTCGACGCCGAGCGTGAGCTGGGTGAGGTCGTTCGAGCCGATCGAGAAGCCGTCGAAGTGGTTGAGGAACTCGTGGGCGAGCACGGCGTTGCTCGGCGCCTCGCACATCATCACGACCTGGAGGCCGTTCCGGCCGCGCACCAGCCCGTTCTCGGCGAGCGCCGCGATGACCGCCTCGGCCTCGGCGATGGTGCGCACGAACGGGATCATCAGCCTGATGTTCGTCAGCCCCATCTCGTCGCGCGCGAACTTCAGCGCCTCGCACTCGAGGTCGAAGCACTCGCGGAACGACGGCGCCACGTAGCGCGACGCACCGCGGAAGCCGATCATCGGGTTCTCCTCGTCGGGCTCGTAGCGCTCGCCGCCGAGCAGGTTGGCGTACTCGTTCGACTTGAAGTCCGACATGCGCACGATCACCGGGTTGGGGGCGAACGCGGCCGCGAGCGTGGAGACGCCCTCGGCGACGCGCTTGACGAAGAAGTCGCGCGCGCCGGAGTAGGCAGCGATGCGCGTGCGGATCTCGTCGGCGACCTCGGGCGCCTGGTCGTCGAGCTCGAGCAGCGCGCGCGGGTGGATGCCGATCTGCCGGTTGATGATGAACTCGAGGCGGGCGAGGCCGATGCCGTCGTTCGGGGTCTGGGCGAAGGTGAACGCCTGCTCCGGGGTGCCGACGTTCATCATGACCGAGGTGGAGAGCTCGGGGAGCTCGCCCAGGTCGCTGTACTCGACGTCGTAGTCGAGCACCCCGTCGTAGACGTACCCGGTCTCGCCCTCGCCGCAGGAGACGGTGACCTGCTGGCCGTCGACGAGCGCCAGCGTGGCATCCCCCGCCCCCACCACCGCGGGCACGCCGAGTTCGCGGGCGATGATGGCGGCGTGGCAGGTGCGCCCGCCGCGGTTGGTGACGATGGCGGATGCCGTCTTCATGACGGGCTCCCAATCGGGATCGGTCATGTCGGCGACCAGCACGTCGCCCGGCTGGAACTCGTGCATCTGGTCGACCGACGTGAGCACGCGTGCGGCGCCGGTGCCGATCTTGTGGCCGATCGCGCGTCCCTCGGCGACGACCGTGCCGCGCTCGCCGAGGGTGAACCGCTCGGTGCGGCCGGTGCGGCGGGCGACCACGGTCTCGGGGCGGGCCTGCACGATGTAGAGCTTCCCGTCGACGCCGTCCTTGGCCCACTCGATGTCCATGGGGCGGCCGTAGTGCTGCTCGATGCTGACGGCGTACCGGGCGAGCTGCTCGATCTCGGCGTCGGTGAGGCTGAAGCGCCGCGCCTCGGGCTTGGTGACGGGCACGAAGTCGACCGTGCGGCCGACGTGCGTCGACTTCGTGTAGATCATCTTCGTCGCCTTCGCGCCGACCGTGCGCTTGAGGATCGCCGGGCGACCGGCGTGCAGCGCCGGCTTGTAGACGACGAACTCGTCGGGGTTCACCGCGCCCTGCACGACGCCCTCGCCGAGTCCGTAGGCCGACGTGATGAGCACCGCGTCGGAGAAGCCCGACTCGGTGTCGATGGTGAACATGACGCCCGACGAGGCCAGGTCGCTGCGCACCATCCGCTGGATGCCGACCGACAGGGCGACGTCGAGGTGCGCGAAGCCGTGGTGCACGCGGTACGAGATGGCGCGGTCGTTGTAGAGCGACGCGAACACCTCGTGCACGGCGCGCAGGATCTGGTCGATGCCGCGGATGTTGAGGAACGTCTCCTGCTGCCCGGCGAACGACGCGTCGGGCAGGTCCTCGGCGGTCGCGCTCGATCGCACCGCCCAGGAGACCGGGTCGGCCGGGTCCTCGCCCTCGGTGAGCGTCGCGTACGCGTCGCGGATCTCCTGCTCGAGTTCGGGCTGCAGCGGCGTGTCGATGATGTCGGCACGGATGCTGCGGCCGGCGCGCGCCAGCGCCAGCGTGTCGGAGCTGTCGAGCTCGAGCAGGGTCGCAGCGATGCGGTCCTCGAGGCCGGTCTGCGCGAGGAAGGCGCGGAAGGCGTCGGCCGTGGTCGCGAACCCGCCGGGCACGTTGACGCCCGCGGCGCCGAGGTTGTGGATGAGCTCGCCGAGCGAGGCGTTCTTGCCGCCCACCCGTCCGATGTCGTCCATTCCGAGTTCGTCGAGCCAGAGGATGTTGGCGGTCACGGGGGCGTCCCTTCATGAGGCGTCAGTGCACCGGTGGTGTCCGGTCAGTCGAGAGTGCCTCACTCCTGCATCGTTTGTGTGCCGGATCTGCATGAAAGAATCGCAGTTCTTGACTGTGAACCGTTGAAATGACGCTCTTGGCGGTGCCAGCTACCTGAGGACCGAGTAATGTTTCCTGCAGATGACGCCGCCTGAGCGACTCTTGCCGGCCGTCATGCGCGCGCTACGAGCGATTCCATTGCTCGTTGAGCGCGTTGATCTGTTCGTTCGACACCGGAGTGCCGCTGTACCCGGCCTTCGTCTTCATGCTGAGCAGCACATCGAGCTGGCGCGCGAGAGTCGTGTCGACCTTCTCCAGCAGTCGCGTCGCGTCGCTGTGTCGCTGCCCGGCGCAGTACTCCCCGAGCTCATCCATGCAGATGACATCGGCGGCAGCGATCCCCGCATGCACGCACATCGTGACGTAGGCGTCGCGCAGGTCGGTGCCGTCGTTCATGAACTGCTCGATCAGCTCGGCGGCGTCACGGAAGGCGATCGCCTTCCCCCGCCGTCCGGTGCGTGCCGTACTCGTCGCGCGTGGGGTCATGCGGTCGTCATCATCCTTCGCCTCAGCCAGCTCGTGGGTCCGATCAGGACGATTCCCTCTCGAGCGATCTCGTGAAGGACGGGGTCGTTCGAGCCGTGTTCGTCGACTTCGCGTTCGCCGATGGTCAGCACACGTGTGTCGTTTCCAGTCCACTTTTCGGCCATTCGATGCAAGCGCATGACCTGGTCGCTCCACGCTTCGATGTCGCAGTCCTCGGCGTGGACGAGCAGAACGTCGATGTCACTGTCGACCTGCATCTCGCCCCGGGCAGCCGACCCGAACAGCGCTCCGAACACGGGGGCCTCGGCCCACTCCCCGAGTTCGGTCGAGATTGCGTCGATGAGTCGCTCGCGGGCGGTCGCGATGGCGATGATGGCCGGCGCGAGCAGGTGAGACCGGTTCAGCGCGTAGCTCTTCACGTTGCCCACGTGACGCACATCGACGATTCCTTGAGTGGCGAGTCGGTCGAGCGCATTGCGCACGCCCGTCAGCGACCGTTTCCGCCCGAGCAGGGAAACGAGCCGCGCAGCCGAGAACTCATGCTCGGCACGGGCGAGCACGCTGAGGCAGTCGCCGTCCACCGACGTCGTCACCGCTTCGAACGGATGTTGCAGTCGCATGGGACTCCCCACTGATCGCACAGAATTCCGGGCGATCAGACATAATTCTACTTGATCGAACAGAATTGTGGTGGATCCTCCCCCGCGCGAGACCGCGATCTTCATCGCGATGCGGAGCGGATGACTCGCTGCGGCCCTTGCACGTCGCGCCGACGCTGTTCGTGCGCTGTGCCGTCCGAGGGCCCAGCCCTGCGCCTGCGCTCCTACGCCAGCAGCGGCTCCAGCCGCTCGGCCGCTTCGCGCAGCACCGCGAGCAGCGGCGCCGGCTCCGCCGCGCGCGCGGGCGTCGTCGCGAGCGCGATCCCGGCGACCAGCGCACCGCGGTCGTCGCGGATCGGCACGGCGAGACAGGCGCGCCCGGGCACGATCGGCGACGACATCGACACGAACCCAGCGGATGCATCGAGCAGCAGCCCGCCCAGGGCCGAGACGTGGGGGTCGCGCGAGATGCGCACCTCGTCGCTCAGGGCGAAGTCGGGGTCGGCGTCGACGATCTGCAGGATGCCGCCGTCGTAGCGCACGAGGTGCACGCCGGCGCGGACGCGCCCGCGCAGGTCGTCGACCACCCGGCGCACCGCGCGCGGCGGTGGCGCGGTCGGCACGAGGGTCGCGAGCTGGGTGACCTTGCTGCCGAGGGCGAAGCCCGAGAGGTCGGGCAGGCGCACGAGGTACTCCTCCTGCACGAGCAGGTTGAGCAGGCGGTAGGCGGTGGCCCGGGGCATCCCGAGGCTGGTCGAGATCTGCTGGGCCGTCACCCCCGGGCCGAGCCGCGCGACCTCCTCGAGCACGTGCAGCGCGTGCTGGATCGCCTTCGGCTGCCGGGCCCGCAGTTCGACGCCGCTGGCCGGTGGCATGGCGGACGGAGCATCCGGCACCCGGTCAGGGCTCGCCACGGCGCCCGCCCCACACGTCGGCGATCGTCGGCACGTCGTAGACGCCCCGGATGCGCGGGTTCCGCCGGGCGAACAGCGCGCGGCCGGCGGCGAGCACCACGGTCGCGCCGAGCACACCGACCATCACCCACACCGCGCCGGCGCGCGCGCCGGTCGACTCGACGACGAGGTAGGCGACGAGGATCACCGCGACCCCGACGGCACCGGCCGCGGCGACGACCGTCGAGCGCCAGCCCGACTCGCCGATGCGCCAGAGGAACACCGGGGCGGCGACGCACGCGAGGAAGTACGCGACGAGGTAGCCGGTCGCGGCGCCGAGGAGCAGCCACTGCATCGTCGTCCAGAGCGCGGCGCCCAGCAGCACCGACACGATCGGCACGGCGGTGACGAACGTCATGCTGAGCGCGACTGCGGCGACCGGGGTGCCCGAGCGCCGCCTGGTGCGGCCGAGCGCGCGGGGCAGCAGCCCCTCGCGGGCGAGCGCGAAGAGCACGCGGGTCATCGCGGTCGCCGAGGCGATGAGGCACGCGAACAGCGACGCGGCGATCGAGAGTTCGAGCACCGCGCCGAGCCACGGCATGCCGAGTGAGGCGGTGACGCCGTCGACCGGGAAGAAGCCGTCGCCGCCGCGGAGGTCGGCGGAGTCGATGCCGGTGAGCTGCGCGTATCCGGTCAGCAGGTACAGGCCGGCCGACACGAACACGGTCCAGACGATCGCGCGCGGAATGGCCAGCAGGGGCCGCTTCGCCTCGCCGCCCAGGGTGGACGCCGACTCGAAGCCCACGAGCGCGGTCAGCGCGAGCGCGGTCGCGACGAGCAGCTCGGCGCCGGAGACGCCGCTCGGGTCGAAGACCGCGAAGGTGCGGTTCGCCATCATCGGGGCATCCGTCGCCCAGAGCACGCCGAGCAGCGCGACGGTGAGCAGCGCGATCACGCCGACCGAGACCACCTCGACGATGAGCGTCACGCGGGCCGAGCGCCGGATGCCGCGGACGAGGATGAACAGCGCGCCGGCGCCGAGCACCAGCATCAGCGCCACGGCCCAGAGCGCCGGTGCGCCGGCCGCTGGCAGCACGAAGTCGGCGAGCGAGAGCGTCGTGTAGACCGTGCCGACGAGCGCGAACATGGCGACGAAGCCGTAGCCGATGAGCTGCGCGACGCCGCCGACGAGCGCGGCCGACGACCCGAGGCCGCGGGCGATGTACGCCGAGACGCCGCCGGGCGCCGCCATGCGGCGGCTGAACTGGGTGATGGTGGATGCCACGAGCAGCGTCACGCCCGCGGCGAGCAGCATCGGCAGCAGCGACGCGGTGCCGGTGACCGCGGCGATGATCGCCGGGACCGTGAGGGCGGCACCGGCCGGCGCCACCGCCGAGACGGACTGGGCGAGCACCTCGACGGCGCCGACGCTGCGGCGGTCGAGGCCGGCGACGGGCGACTCGGCGTCGAGGCCCGGAACCGGTTCGGGGTTCGCGATCGCGCGTTCCAGGGCGGACATCGGCGGGCTCCTCGGGTGGTGCGGGGGTGGTGCGGGCGGTACGGGTGGGGCTGCGGGTCGAGCGGATGCTGCGCCGCGACCCTATCCCGCCCCCGTTTCCCAGATACGCCCCGCGTGTTTCAGCCCGGTGTCGCGCAAATGAGACAGCCCGGGGCATCCGTTCCCAGTTGGCGCCGACGAAGGTTCACGGGCATCCGACATGCATGCAACACGCGTTCGGGAGGCTGGCCGCACCAGCCCTGCTCCACACGCCCCGTCGAAAGGGATCCCCATGACCACCCAGGAAGGCTCGGCCCCCACGACCGAGACCACCGCACCGAAGAAGCTGAGCGGTTCGCTCGGCGTCGTCGCGATCGTCTTCATGGTCGTCGCCGCCGCGTCGCCGCTCACCGTCGTCGGCGGCTCGGTGCCGCTCGGCATCGCGTTCGGCAACGGCGTCGGCTTCCCGTCGCTGTTCGTGTTCTCCGGCATCGTGATGCTGCTGTTCTCGGTCGGCTTCGTCGCCATGACCCGGCACGTGCCGAAGCCCGGCGCGTTCTTCACCTACTCGGGCTACGGCCTCGGCCGCCCGATGGGCCTCGCAACGGCGTACCTCGCCTGGCTCACCTACACGACCGTGCAGGTCGCGGTGCACGCGTACGTCGGCACCATCATCGGCGCGTCGATCGCCGGCCTCGGCGGCCCCGACATCCCGTGGTGGGTGTGGGCGCTGGCGGTCGTCGCGATCGTCGGCGTGCTCGGCTACCGCCACATCGACCTGAGCTCGAAGGTGCTCGGCGTGCTGCTCGTGCTCGAGGTCGGCATCGCCCTCGTCATGTCGCTCGCGGTCACGTTCACCGGCGGCGCCGACGGCCTCTCGCTCGAGACCTTCGCCCCGAGCGAGATCGTCTCCGGCGCGCCCGGCGTCGGCCTCATGTTCGCGATCGCCGCGTTCATCGGCTTCGAGGCGACCGCGGTGTTCCGCGACGAGGCCCGCGAGCCCGGCCGCACCATCCCGCGCGCCACCTACGCGGCGGTCATCGCGATCACGCTGTTCTACGCGTTCGTCAGCTGGGCGGTCGTCATGGCGTGGGGCCCCGCGAACGTCGTCGACGCCGCGCTGGCCGACCCCGAGGGCCTGGTCATCGCGACCGCCGCCGCCTACCTCGGCCCGGTGGGCGAGGTCGCGATCAACGTGCTGATCATCACCGGCATGTTCGCCTGCGTGCTCTCGTTCCACAATGTGGTCACCCGCTACCAGCTGTCGATGTCGAACGCGGGCGTACTGCCCTCGAGCCTCGCCAACGTGCACCACAAGCACCTCTCGCCGCACACGTCGTCGCTCGTGCAGACCGGCACCGCCGCGGCGCTCATCGCACTGTTCGCGATCCTCGGCCTCGACCCGGTCGCGCAGGTCTTCACCTGGCTCGCCGGCATCGCGACGCTCGGCATCATCGTGCTCATGTCGATCACGTCGATCGCGGTCATCGCGTACTTCGCCCGCACCAAGAAGGACACCCGCGTCTGGAACACGCTCATCGCGCCGGTGCTCGGCCTCGTCGGCCTGGTGTTCTCGGCCGTGGTGATCGTCGTCGGCTACCCGATGCTCGTCGGCGACAACGACGCCGCGGGCAACCCGGTGTTCGGCGTCGTGACGTGGATCTGCCTCGGCATCATCGTCGCCTTCCCGGTCTTCGGCTACCTGCAGGCGGTCTACCTGCGCAAGGCCCAGCCCGCCACCTACCAGCGCATCACCGAGGCCATCGGCGCCGAGTGACGCAGGGCGGATGCCCCGGGCGGCCCGCCGCACGCCGGCCCACGCCCGCCCGGGGCATCCGCCCTCTGCCCGTACCGCAGCACCTCGCCGCATCCACCCACACCGACTCCGCGGGGCCCGATCCTCATACCCGGGCCCCGCGGCACACACGCACCACCCCCACGAACCACCGCCCCAGTGAGGAGCACCCCATGACCATCACCGAACACGGACTCCACGGCCACGGCCACGCCGCCGCAGCGGCCGCCACGGCGCATCCGCTCGCCGACCTGAGCGCCGCCGAGATCACCCGCGTGCGCGAGCTGCTCATCAACGAGCTCGCGCTCGCCGCATCGACCCGCTTCGCGTACGTCGGGCTCGAGGAGCCGCACAAGCGCGAGGTGCTCGACTGGGAGCGCGGCGGGCCGCTGCCCGAGCGTCGCGCCCGCGTGATGCTGCTCGACCTGGCCGACGGCCGCTCGAGCGACGTGCTCGTCTCGCTCACCGACGGATCGGTGCTGTCGACGACGGTGCTCGACGGTTCGGAGGGGCAGCTGCCCATCCTCGTCGAGGAGTTCGAAATGGTCGGCGACATCGTCGCGGAGGACCAGCGCTGGCACGACGCGCTCGCCGCGCGTGGCACGAGCCACGACCAGGTCGTGTGCGTGCCGCTGTCGGCCGGCCACTACGGGTACGAGGAGGAGGAGGGCACGCGGATGCTGCGCGTCTTCGCCTTCCGCATGGACCACCCGAAGGACCACCCGTGGGCGCACCCGGTCGACGGTCTCGCGGCGTACGTCGACGTGATCGCCCGCAAGATCACGCGGCTCGTCGACACCGAGACGTACCCGATCCCGGCCGAGCACGGCAACTTCGACGACCCCGAGCTGCAGGGTGCGCCGATGGAGTCGCTCAAGCCGATCGTCATCACCCAGCCCGAGGGCCCGAGCTTCGACGTCGACGGCGACGAGGTGTCGTGGGCGAACTGGAAGTTCCAGATCGGGTTCGACCCGCGCGAGGGGCTCATCCTGCGTCGCCTGCGCATCGTCGACGGCGAGGAGGAGCGCCCGGTGATCTACCGGGCGAGCGTCTCCGAGATGCTCGTGCCCTACGGCGACCCGCAGGCCACGCGGTTCTGGCAGAACTACTTCGACACGGGGGAGTACCTGTTCGGCCGGTTCACGAACTCGCTGCAGCTCGGTTGCGACTGCCTCGGCGAGATCCGCTACTTCGACGCGACGTTCGCCGATGAGCTGGGCAACCCGACGACCATCCAGAACGGCATCTGCATGCACGAGGAGGACTACGGCACGCTGTGGAAGCACAGCGACATGTTCACCGAGTCCGACGAGGTGCGCCGCGCCCGCCGCCTGGTGATCAGCTTCTTCACCACCGTCGGCAACTACGACTACGGCTTCTACTGGTACCTCTACCTCGACGGCACGATCGAGTGCGAGGCGAAGCTCACGGGCATCCTCTTCACCTCGGCCTACCCGGAGGAGGGCTACCCGTACGCCACGCAGGTCGCCCCGGGCCTCGGCGGGCCGAACCACCAGCACCTGTTCAACTTCCGCCTCGACATGATGGTCGACGGCCTGGCCAACGCGGTCGACGAGGTCGACGCGGTGCGGGTGCCGATCGGTCCGGGCAACGAGCACGGCAACGGCTTCACGTTCTCGCGTACGAGGCTCTCGACCGAAGCGGATGCTGCGCGCGAGGCCGATGCCTCGGTCGGACGTGCCTGGCACATCGTCAACACCGAGAAGCAGAACCGCCTCGGCCAGCCGACCGGCTACGTGCTGCACCCCACGCAGACGCCGACGCTGCTCGCCGACCCGTCGTCGTCGATCGCGTCGCGCGCGGAGTTCGCGACCAAGCACCTGTTCGTCACGCAGTACGACCCGGCCGAGAAGTACGCGGCGGGCGACTACGTGCACCAGAACCCCGGCGGCGACGGCCTCACCAAGTACCGGGCGGCGGACCGCTCGGTCGACGGGGAGGACATCGTGCTGTGGCACACGTTCGGCCCGACGCACTTCCCGCGCCCGGAGGACTGGCCCGTCATGCCCGTCGACCACGCGAAGTTCACGCTGAAGCCGTACGGCTTCTTCGACCGCAACCCGGTGCTGAATGTGCCGGCCAGCACGGCGCACGGCACCGGCTCGCACGCGACCGGGTCGGGTCACGCGGGCTGCGCGCACTGCGCGGGCGACGCGGGCGCGGCGTGCAGCTGCGGGCACTGACCCTCGGGTTCTCGCGTCTGTCGCTTTTCAGGAACCGTATTCAGGAACGGATGCCCCGATGACCGAGCTGCTCCACGCCGGCATGGTGATTCCCGCATCGATCGGCGTCTGCTGCTCGGTTGGCACCGGTGCCTGGTCGACCCCCGCTACGGGGTCGGCCGGGCGCCGGCGCGTCGTGCTTGCCGGTGCGATGGGTCGCGTGCTCGCCGTGGTCGCCGCCCTGCTCATGCTGGGTGCGATGGTCGACATGGCGTTCTTCGCCGGGTCGGTGCCCGGGTGGGCGGGCCGTTCGATCGCGTGGGCGGCTGCGATGGTCGCGGGTGCGATCGTCGTCGTGCTCACGGCGCGTGCCGCGGGCGGTGTCACGCAACTCGACCTGCATCGAGCGCTCGGGCTCGTGGTGACGGCCGCCCTGGTCGTGGCCCTCCACGCGGGCGCTCCAGACCTCGGCGTGACCGCCTCGAGCGCCCACGGGGGTCACGCGACGACCTCGTCGGCGCCGGTGATCGTCGCCGGTGCGGTGGCGTTCGCGGTGTACAGCGCATGGCACGCGGTGCGTGCGCACCGGGTCGGATCTCGCGTCCGAGCGCTCGACGCGGCCGCCATGGCCGGCATGACGCTCGCGATGCTCGTCGTGTCGATTCCGCTCGGGTGAGCTTGCCCCTTGCGCCCCTCCGTGGGGTGTGTTCGACTTCACCCGTCAGACCGATACCGAAGGGTGAATATGTCGAATCAGGATGTCAACGCTGTCGCGCAGGCGGTCATGGGGTGCACGCAGTTCGTCATGGGGCACAACGAGTCGAGCAAGTGGGGGATGGTGAAGGAGGCGTTCGCCATGCGCAGCGCGCTCGGCGACGTTCCGTCCGGGCCCGGTCAAGACCTGATCCGCGCTGCGAAGGCGCAGCTGTCGGGTGACGGCGACTCCGGTCCCTCCATCGACGCCACCGACAAGGAGCTCATGATCTCCGAGGGCAGGGCACACCTCGCCCCTGTCGTGCCCGTACTGCAGGCGCTCCCGGCGGATGCCGCGGCGAATGTGCGTGCCTGGTTGCTCGGCGTGGCCCAGAACGTGGCGGAGGCATCGAAGGACAAGGGCGGCTCCGACAAGGTCTCGCCGTCCGAGGCGGCTGCCATCGAGGAGCTCCGCACCATTCTGGGCGGGGAGTGAACTCGCCCCACTCCTGCCATGCTTGACCGATGGCCTAGCCCAACGACCTCATCGCGGTCCTCATCGACGCCGACAAAGTCTCGCCGACGCTGATCGGCGCCGTGCTCGACGAGATCGCGAAGTACGGCACGGCGTCGGTCAAGCGTGTCTACGGCGACTGGATCGTGAAGGTATAAGCGCCTTCGATTCGGGCCTTCACTTCGATACGGATGTCCGGGCCGTCAATCGCGGACGAGGGACTGTCAAAGCTCGGGTTGTTTCTGCGCCTGCTCCTCCGCAATCCGACCCAGCGATCGCTCGGCGGCCAGCGCAGCATCCATGCCAGCCTGGCGGGGGAGTTCGTTTCGCGGAGCTGGCCCGGGTTTGCTTGACATCTGAAGCGCAAGGGATCGTCCTCACTCGGTGGTGAGCCCTGCAGCCTGCACCGCGTCACGATACTGCAACATCGCATCGCGGAAGTCTGCAATTGCTGCCGGGTCGAGCAACGGCAGCCCGGCCGTGTAGCGGGTGCTGATGAGTTTTCGCCTCAACTGGCCCGACTCCAAGACGGCTTCCGCTCCATGTACGAAGGCAGTGAGGTAGTTCACTCGCCTGCGGACAAATGCGTGATCGGCATCGAACACTGCCAGTTCATTGGTCGACAAGGAGCGTCCCTCGTATCGCGGAGTGGGCAGACGGTGCCAGGCATATTCCGCGTAGTACCGGACGGGATTTGCGACCTCCACGTTCCTGAACAACGCGACGCTGCTGCGCTGCAGCAGTAGCTGGACATGAGACTCGTGCATGTCGGACAGTGCGGACAGCGCGGAGGGCATCCAGACCATGTTTGGCATGAACGAGTAGAGCCATGGGTCTGTGCCTGCTAAAGACCCATCGGGAAGCTCCCGCCAGATGTGACATGCAGTGAAGCCGCGCCAGGGCTTGCGGTTCGCATACGGATGCTCGGAAGATGCGTGAACCGTCAAAGGCAGCGGAAGCTTCTTGATGATCGAGTTATCGTCCCGTAGATATCCGTCCTCACGTGGCGCGCTCCATGACTCCGGGCCCTGGTCGTACCGCGCTGATCGATCGCGGATGCACCACGGCACAATCGTGGGCATTCGCGCGTAGCCCTGTGGCGACCACCAGATGGTGAGGCGCTGCAGAAGCGACTCGAGCAGATGCGTGAACTCGCCGGGTGGACCCTCTAGCGGCTCAGCCGCCATCCCCCGGGCGAGGTAGCCTGCGAGGCCAGTTCCGCGCGGAGCCCGAGCTGCGACCTTGCTGCTCGTGCCTAGTCTGTCGAGTTCCTTAACTAACTCGACGCCGCCATCAATCGCGCCTGAGTCTGCGATCTTCTGCTGAGCCACGGACACTGAACGGGCGCGCTTCGTGGCCGGATTCGCTGTTCCTCGATCGACGTCCTTATCGCCCATCCTCGGAAGTATTGCACGAGGGGCCGACGCATCGATGGCGCGCACCGCGTGGCGGCGGTGGCTGAATGGTGCAATGAAGAGGCAAGATGTGAGGTGGGGGCCATGAGGTCAGGTGCGACTGGGGGTCGCGGCTGACTCGTGCAGGCATTGCTGGGGAGTAGGCAGAGCAGTGAGTGACCGTCGCCGCAACATGCAAGCGAATCGTCGGCGCGACACAGCCCCGGAGCTCGCGCTGCGGTCGATGCTCCACGCTGCCGGGCACCGCTACCGCTGCGACCTACGAATGAAGTTCGAGGCAGGCGTAGTACGACCAGACATCGTGTTTACTCGGCGACGGATTGCTGTGTTCGTAGATGGCTGCTTCTGGCACTCATGTCCAGAGCATGGATCATCGCCGAGGGTGAACACGTCATACTGGGGGCCGAAGCTCGAGCGAAACGCTCAACGGGATGTACAGAACAATCAGATTCTCGAAGACAAGGGATGGCTCGTCATCCGAGTGTGGGAGCACGAAGGTGCGAGGGAAGCGGTGGAGCGGATTGAAGCAGCGTTGCGCACGAGAGCCTAGTGATACGGCACGACCGGGGCCGGGTTGGTGACCTCAGAGTCATCGTCGACCACAGCCCACAACGTGCCCTCAAGGGACGTGTGGAAAGGGTGCGACTCAGTCGTGGGTGCGATCCGAGCACTTACCACTTCGCCTGGAAGCGGTGTCGGAAGGCCAAGTTGCACGGCGATACGGCGGTGTAACGCATAATCCCCGCCCAGAATGATGTAGCCCTCCGGCCGAAGGTCAGTTCTAGCGCCACCATTCTCGCGAACTCGCCTCATGAAGTCATTCTGCTGGGCCACCGTGGCAATGGTGTTGCGACCGATCCTCTGGGCTGTCACTCGACGAAACAGTTCGTTGAGGCGCTTCTGGCCACTTAGTGACTGGTCGAAGATGGCACTGATGTCCTGCTCGCTGCATGAAAGGAGAACGTTTGGAGGAAGTGTGCCAGGGCGCTGAAGCCACCGAACAGCCGATCGCCCTGCCGGATTGAGCTGCACCTTTGCATCTCGATTTGCGGCAGTGCGTCGGTGCAGGTCCGAAGCCCGGACGACGCCGAGCGCGAACTCTCCGGCGGTATCGTCGGCGAAACCAACGACGAGCAGTTCGTCGAATGCCTCCGGAGGGATCATCCAACCGCCGAGTCTTTGGGAGAACTTGCAGTCGACGTCGTGCCCCGCAATGCGGAAGTCGAGCTTGTCGCCCTCGGCGATTACGTCGTCGAACTCGCGCCGCAAATTGATTTCGAAGAGCGTGCCGAAGTGTGTCCTTTCGGTCTTGTGCAGCTGTGCCCACGAGTAGCGGCCCGTTCGTTGCCCGTCATACAACTGATCGAGAGTACTGCGCATCATCTGAGCAGTGCGATCCCCCTGAGGGTCAGCCGTCTGCAGCTCCCGGAAGACTTCAACTAGCGCAGTGTCCGTCTCACCAGCGATGGGGTCGTACACCCACCCGTCGAGTTCGGGGAACGACATGATCTAGCTGACTCGGTTGCGCTTTGCGATCACGAACTCGTGCCGCGCATGAGCTTCCTGGCCGATGAAACCCTTGAATGCGCCCAGCTTGTACCGCACCACTCCGTCAGCACCTTGAAGAACCTCGAGCTCGAAATCGTGCCCCAACGCTGTGATCTTTCGCTCAATGGCGGACTGGGTGCCCTCATTGTGAGCTCGAATCAGCTCGTCGATGGACAGAGGATCGGTTGAGGCCGCAAGCGCGCGATAAACGGGGTCATGAAGATCAACAGTCCGCTCAAGATCCGCCCGCGGACTACCTTCATGCCGCAACGCAGCGTCTAGCGCGCGCCCGATGGCTTCGGCAACAGGAGGCGGGAAGGCGTTGCCGATCTGACGGTATTGTGCGGTCTTCCTGCCCTGGAATATCCAATGATCGTGGGGCTTCCATCCCTGAATGCGCGCTGTCATCTCCACCGTAAGCCGTGGATGACGTTCACGGGCAGACGGTGCACCGCGATCTGGTGCTTCATCAGCGACACCGCGACCGTCAACGTACAGGCGGCTCCAAGCCTGCTTGGCACGGGTTGGGCCGAGGTCGGCTCCACCGTGCTTCTTGCTGCCGCCAACGAGGGTAGGTCCGATGTCGGAGGCCAACTGTGCCCATTCGTGCGCGCCGCTCCATCCGCGCGCGCCCATCAAGTCCGCGAGAGCTTCGCCCACGGTTACTCGGCCCTCCGAACCAGACTCCGGGAAGCGGAAGTAAGCGTGATCCTCCGGGCGCATCGCCACGAGTACAAAGCGGGGGCGAAGCTGAGGGACGCCGAAATCGGCGGCATGAAGAAGCTTCCACTCGCCGACGTAACCCAACTCGTAAAGCCGGTCGATCACGCGCTGACGGTATGCCGAGAACCGTGCAGATGCGAGGCCGCGAACGTTCTCGAGCATCACGGCGCGTGGCTCGATGACGCCGACCTGTTCAATTGCCCAAGCGAATAGATCACGCTCATCGGACGAGCCGAGCTGCCGACCGGCGACAGAGAATGGCGGACACGGTACGCCTCCGGCAAAGAGCGTGACCCCTGCGTAGTCGTCGGGTCGCCATACCTCGCGATCCGCCACGTCGCCAACGGCTACGGGCGCCCCGAGGTTATCTCTCAGGGTCGAGGCTGCTGTGGCGTCGATCTCGATCGCGAGTGAGTGCTGGAAGCCTGCCTTGTGTAAACCCAGCGACTGGCCGCCGGCGCCCGCGCAGACTTCGACTACCGAGAACTGTTCTGACGCTTCGACCACACCCCGATACTAGGAGTGTCCAGCGACACCAGCTGAAGACGCACCGGCAAGGGGTTTGGTAGACGATCGGTGACGCCTGGAGAGGCTTGCTGTGCGGGGTGGACTGGAGCATGTCATTCCACCCAAGCGCCTCTCCTCCGTCGGTGCGTCCATTGGTATGGCACGGGTCGCCGACTGTTGCGTCCCTGCTTGCTCCCCGGTCGGGAGCGGGCGCCCCGAACGCGCGGCTGCTCGATATCCTGGCGCAATGGTGAGCACTCGCGCCCTCGAGGCATCCCCCGTTTCGCTCGGAGATCGGCTAAAGGACGACGTGCAGTTGTACTGCCCACTGTTTCAGCGCCGCTATGTGTGGGGGAAGTCCCAGATAGACCAGTTGTGGCGCGACATAGACACGATCATTGATGGGCAGTACTCGAAGCGATTCCTCGGTGCTCTCGTCTTCGATGATGAACGGTCGTCGACCGCCGGACAGGCTGGCCTCTACTGGATCATCGACGGGCAGCAGCGGATGACCACCATGGTGCTCACGATCGTCGCGCTAGCGTCTCACGCGAGGCGGTACGGCCAAGACGGGTTTGAGATTGCCGAGGATCTCTATAGGCAGTACATCGTAAGTCGGAAGCGGGAATCGAAGAATCAACCTAAGCTTCGGCCAACACTACGGGACACGCGGCAGTTCAACGACGTCCTGCGCTCGGCTTTCGGGGAGGGATTTGACCTCGACATTGACGTCGAGCGCGAAGCAGGTGAATCTGACGGCAGCCTTCTCGCTTCGTACAAGCTCATCCAGCGCCAGATTGAGACCCGCACTACGGCGGGAGCTGATGGCGGTGAACTCGACGACGATGGTGTGGTGGAACGAATCGAGACGCTCAGGGACACACTTCTGGACAGTCTCGAGTTCGTAGAGATCCGACTTGGTGATTCACATGACCCGAACGAGGTATTCGATCGGCTCAATGCTGAGGGAGTCAAGCTCGGAATCATCGACCTAGTTCGGAACGACGTCCTTAAGCGGCTTCGAGACGATGCGCGTACAGCCCTCCGTCTGTACAACGAGGAGTGGAAGCCGTTTGAGGAAGCATTTGCGTCGGACGCGGCGAAGGCAGGATACTTCTTCCCGTTCGCGCTTACCGTGGATCCGTCGATCACCAAGGCCGGGACCTTTAAGGCGTTATCAACCCGTTGGAGCTCGGGCGACTTCGTTGATGACCAGATGGACCCTCGCGACGAGATGCTCACGGTGATGCGAGATCTGAGGCGGCATCAACCGTCATACAACGCGATTCATTCAGGGCGACTGAACGTGCTGGACGACGAACTCGTGGAAGGCGTCCGGCGCCTGAACGTACTGAATCGGCCATCGTCCTCCTACCCGTACTTCATGCAGCTGCTTACTGCAGCCGAGTCTGATGAGGTGGACTTGCTGGACGCGCGCAAGTCTATCGACGTCGTGGAGTCATTCCTCGTGCGGCGGGCGCTCCTTGGAATCGAGCCAACCGGGTTGCATGCGATTTTCAAGCGACTGTGGGCCGATGCTGGAGCCAATCCGCACCTAGTGCGGAGGGAGATCACCTCGACGACTGTCATCTTCCCGGGTGATGAGGCGGTCAAGCGAGCTGTGGATACCGGGAATCTCTACGCTAGACGCGTCGCTAGTTACGCGCTCGCGGAGTACGAGCGGTCCTACACGAAGGGGGACGTGATTGCGACGTTCCCTCCGATGACGATTGACCATCTGCTCCCTCAGGACCTATCCGGCGATTGGGCGGATCTATTCAGCGACGAGGAGCACGGTCGCTGGTTGCACACGTGGGCGAACCTGGTCCCGCTCTCCAACGAGGCGAACGCAGGAAAGAGCTCCAGCGGATGGGCGTCGGCAAGGAGCCGGCTCTCGAACGAGACGGTGTTCGCGACGACAAAGCATGTATACGACCGTTACGATTCTTGGGACGAGGAGGCGCTCGCGAATCGGTCCGCTGAACTACAGGCTTGGGCGGTGGAGCGCTGGCCGTCGTTTGACGAACTGCTGTAGTCCTAGGCGGCCACCTGGGTTAGGCGAGGAGATAGGCCAGGCCAGTGACCGTGAACATGCCGAAGTCGACGGAGAGATTGTCGAACCGGCCTGAGTTTCGTTCCTAGCGGGAGCCTCCGGCGGGTGCGGTATAGCTGATTCGAGTCCAGAGTAGTACGCGTTCTCGACCTCGATCCGGGGTACGCATGTCGAGCTTGTCGTGAAGGCGCTGGTTGTTCCACCACCACATCCGCTCGAGGGTCGCGAGCTTCACCTGCTCGACGGTCCGCCACGGGCCTGTTGACGGATCAACTCGGTCTTGTAGAGGTTCTTGACCGCCTCGGCCATCGCGTAAACGAACGTATCGCCCACCGTTCCCGTCGACGGGTGCCGAGTTCAACGATCCGCTCGGTGTAGTCCATGGCGGTGTAGTTCGATCCGTGTTCGGCGTGTCGAGCGCTTGCAGTGGCAGGATCTCGGACCGCAGCGTGGCGGCGACGTTCCACTGTTCGCGTGTTCCGGCCGCGCCTTAGTGAGTATGCGAAAAGCGCGCTCACGCATCTCTGGCGAGTACGTCCTGTTCATCGTGTCTGATCAATGCTGGAAGAACGGAACGAAAGTCGGGCCGATTCTGAACTCGCGTGAGAGCCTGGACAGTCGCCGCGGGCGAGCCGCTGCCACTCGAAACCCCCGCGAAACGTCCCCGACCTACCCTGAACCCCATGACGGCCCCACCTCGCACCATCGCGGTGGAGCCGGCCAGGAGCCGGTTCCCCGCGGGCTCCACCGAGGACGCGATGCTCGCGGCCCTGAGCACGCAGCTCGGCACAGTCCTCGCCCCCGCGACCATCACGGTCGACCAGACGACCCGCTTCGAGGTCGAGGGCGCAGCCCCCGACCACACCACCTTCGTGCAGCTCGTCGGCAACACGGGCGAGTTCAAGTCGGCGCACCGCAACCGGGTCACCGCGAACCTGTTCAAGCTGGCGTGGATCAAGCGGGCGCTGTTCCCCGAGGCGCGGCTTGCGCTGTGCATCACGCCGACGGTCGCGAAGGCGTTCGCGGCGGGCGGGTGGACCACCGTCGCCACGCACGATCTCGGCGTCGAGGTGCTGCTGTTCGACGCCGACGCGGGCACGCTCACGCCGCTCGGCGACGCCTCGGCCTGAGTTCATGAACACGAAACACGGCGGCGAGACTCGCGAAACAACGCCCGCCTACAGTCGTACCCAGTTGGACCTCCGCAGGGCACATCGCACCGGCATCCGCCGCACCGATTCGCCCCGCACGCTCTCCACACACACCAGACCCATGGATTGAGTCGTGGAGGCTCCAATGCGTTCGATCGTCGTACTCTCCGGCAACCCCAGAGCCGGATCGAAGACCACCGCCACCGCCGTAGCGCTCGCCGAGGCGATCGCGACGGCAGCACAGACCACCCCCGAGATCACCGTCATCGAGCTCGCCGAGCTCGGCCCGGCCGTGCTCGAGTGGGGCAACGCCGACGCGGCGGCCGAGCGCGAGCGCGTGGCATCCGCCGACCTCGTCGTGGTCGCCACTCCCTCCTACAAGGGCAGCTACACGGGCCTGCTGAAGGCGTTCGTCGACGGCTACGGCCCGACCTCGCTCGCGGGCGTCGCGGCCATCCCCCTCACGGTCGCAGGCTCCCCGGCGCACGCGCACGTCACCGGCGAGTTCCACCTCACCCCGCTCATGCACGAGGTCGGCGCGTCCACCCCGCTCGGTGCGCTCGGCGTGCTCGAGGCGCAGGCTGCCGACCCCGAGGCCCGCGACGCGGTCGTCACGACCTGGGTGGGAGAGCGGATGCCCCTGATCCGCGCCCTCGCCACCGCGACCGCCCCCGTCGCCGAGGAGGTGCAGGCGTGACCGTGGTCGACCAGCCCCGCCCCACCGCCCACGACCCCCTGCGCCGCGCGCTCGGCCACATGGCCACCCCGGTGACCCTCGTCACCACCGTGCACAACGGCCGCCGGTACGGCTTCACCGCCAACAGCTTCACGTCGGTCTCCAGCAGCCCGCCGCTGGTCACCGTCTTCCTCGCCGACACGGCCGACTGCTACGGCGCGTTCGCGGCCACCGAGCGGGTGGCGGTGAACATCCTCGCCGAGGGGCAGGGCGACCTGGCCAAGCACTTCGCCACGAAGGGCGCCGACAAGTTCGCCGCGGTCGACCTGCACCCCGATCACGAGCACCTGCCGGTCGTGGCCGACGCGATGGCGACGATCCTCGGACGCGTCGAGCTGCGCCAGACCGCCGGCGACCACCTCATGCTGCTCATCGCGGTCGACGACGTGCTCTACAACGACCGCGAACCCCTCGTGTACCACAACCGCACCTTCAGAAAGCTGGTCTGAGATGGCCCCCCACGATCACACGGCACCCGCGATCCGCATCGACGGCGCCCGCAAGGTGTACGGCTCCGGCGCGACGCGCATGACCGCGCTGCACGACGTCGACCTCGACATCCCGGCGGGCCGGTTCGTCAGCGTCATCGGGCCGAGCGGATGCGGCAAGTCGACCCTGCTCCGACTCATCGCGAACCTCGAGTCGACGGATGCCGGCAGCGTCGAGGTGTTCGGCGAGTCGCCGGACTCGGCCTGCGACGGCAAGCACATCGGCTTCGTTCCCCAGACGCCCGCCCTGCTGCCGTGGCTGAACGTGCTGCACAACGTGACCCTGCCGCACCGCGTGAACCGTCGTGCTGCGCGCAAGCGCAAGGCAGGGGCATCCGCCGCCCGCCCCATGCCCGACATGGAGCAGCTGCTGCGCGACGTCGGCCTCGGCGACGCCATGCACAAGCTGCCGCCCGAGCTCTCGGGCGGCATGCAGCAGCGCGTCGCGATCGTGCGCGCGCTCGGACTGCAGCCCGATGTGCTGCTCATGGACGAGCCGTTCTCGGCGCTCGACGAGTTCACCCGCGAGCAGCTCCAGGAGCAGCTGCTCGACCTGTGGGACGACACCACGGCCACCGTCGTGTTCGTCACCCACTCGGTCACCGAGGCCGTGCGCCTCTCCGACCAGGTGGTCGTGATGGCCCCGCGGCCCGGCCGCATCGTCGACGTGATCGACGTCGACCTGCCCCGCCCGCGCAGCGCCGAGCTCATGACGAGCGACGCCTTCCACCACTACGAAGACCTCGTGCGCCAGCGACTGCAGTCGGCCTGGCACTCGCCCGACCTGCCCGCCGCGGCCTGAGCACGAAGGACCCCGAGCGAAGGATGACCGCCATCGACACCCCCACGCCCCGCACCGACCAGACGGATGCCCCTGAGGTGACGGATGCCCCTGAGCCGGCCGCGACCGCCGCCGACGCCCCCGCCGCCACCGTCGCGACGGGCACCGACCCCGCGACCGGCGCGCCGGCCGAGCAGGCCGCCTCCGAGGCATCCGCCACCGCCACAGAGGCCGCCGCGCGCCGCATGCCGAAGTTCCTCCGCCCGAGCCGCTGGGCGCCGATCACCGTCATGGTGCTCGTGCTCGGGGTGCTCTGGCAGATCGGCGCCGAGCAGATGCCGTACCTGCTGCCGCCGCTGCAGAACATCTGGAGCTCGCTCAGCGGCAACCCCCTCTTCTACATCGAGAACGCGTGGATCACGCTGCAGGAGGCGCTGATCGGCCTGGCCATCGCGTTCGTCTGCTCGTCGGTGCTCGCCATCGGCATCAGCGAGATCCCGCTCGTGCGCCGGGCCGTCATGCCCGTCGCGGTCGTGCTGAACGTCACGCCGCTCGTCGCGATCGCGCCGGCGCTGGTCGTGGCGTTCGGGTTCGGGCCCGAGCCGAAGCTCATCGTCACCGCGCTGATCTGCTTCTTCCCGATCCTCATCAACGTGGCCGTGGGGCTGCGCTCGGTGCCGACGCCGGTGCTGCAGTTCTACCGCACGGTGAACGCCTCCCGGCCCGAGATGCTCTGGCACGTGCGCATCCCGAGCTCGCTGCCGTACCTGTTCGCCGCGCTCAAGATCGTCTTCCCCTTGTCGATCGTCGGCGCGGTCGTCGCCGAGATGTTCGCCCCCGGCGCCGCCGAGGGCCTCGGCACCACCATCAGCCTGGCCAGCTCGAACAACCAGCTCCAGGTCATCTACGCCTCGATCTTCATCCTCGCGCTCATGGGCTCGGCCCTGCTCGCGATCGTCACCGCCGTCGAGCGGCGCGTGCTGCACTGGCACGACACGCACCGCCACGAACCGGAGTAGGCCCGCCCCGCTCCGGCGCCGGCCGCACAGCGGCCGGATCCATCCCGCACCACCCCATCACGCACCACTCACCGCACCACTCACCGCACCACTCACCGCACCACCCATCCCTGCACCGCACCCGCGTCGCCGCGTCCCGTGGTCGAACGCGCCCTTCGCGCACCCCGCGCACTTCCCCTGAAGGAGAACCCATGTCACGCACCGTCACCCGGCCGGTCGTCGCCCTCGCCGGCGCCGCAGCGGCCCTGCTCGCGTTCACGGCCTGCGCGGCCGAGGACACCTCGGCCACCGAAGCGGATGCCTCGGAGTCGACCGCGATCTCGGCCGAGCGCTGCGCCGAGAACGAGGCCGCAGGCGCCATCACGTTCCTGACCGGCTACCAGTACCAGGCGTCCGCGTCGATCCTCGACGTGGTCGCCGCCTCGGAGCTCGGCTACTTCGATGACCTCTGCCTCGACGTGGAGATCCAGCCGGGCACGGGCGACACGGGCCAGAACACGCAGCTCGTGGCATCCGACCAGGTGCAGTTCACCTCGGTCAGCCAGCAGAACCTGCTGCAGGCCTACGACACCGGCATCGAGCTCGTCGGCATCTCGTCGTACTCGAACGTCGGCCTCGAGATCCTCATGACCATGCCGGAGATCGAGGACCTCGCCGACCTCGACGGCACCATCCTCGGCCACAAGGGCGGCCTGCCGCCGGCCGTCGCGGCCATGCTCGAGGAGGCCGGCGCCGACGTCGACAGCATGCAGCAGGTCGTGGTCGGCTACGACCCGTCGATCCTGCCGCGCGGCCAGGTCGACTCGCTCACCGGCTTCATCTCGAACGAGCCGAACCTGCTCGCCGCCGCCGGAGAGGACGTCACGGTGTGGCGCCCCTACGACTACGGCGTGCCGTCGTCGCTCGGCGCGTTCGCCGCGAACCCCGAGTTCGCCGCCGAGCACCCGACCGTGGTCGAGGACTTCCTGCGCGCGACCTTCCACGCGTTCGAGTACTGCGAGACCGCCGCCGAGGAGTGCGTGGCCTTCACCGCCGACCTGTCGGGCGAGGGCTACGACGTCGACCACAACGTCAACATCTGGAACACCGAGGCCGAGATCGTGCGCGAGGCGCAGCCCGAGGGCACGAACCTCGGCGCGATCGACACCGACAACGTGCTCGCCATCGTCGCCATGCTGAACGACTTCTCGCTGCTCGAGAACGACATCAGCGATGACACGGCACTCGGCCTCTTCGACACCTCGTTCGTCGACGCGATCTTCGCCGACGGCGAGCTGGTCTGGCCGGCGCCGTAGGCGCACCAGGCGATCGGATGCCCCGGGCCGAACGCCCGACCGCACGCGACGGGCGCCTCGCGCGCACCGCGTGCCGGTCGGGCGGCCCCGGCCCCGGGGCATCCGCTCGCCCCCACCACCACGACACACGAGACGAAAGAGATCACGATGGGTGACCACAAGGACTACGGCGTCTTCCTGCCGAACGCGGCCGGCGGCTGGATGATCTCGAGCACCGCGCCGTACCCGCCCGCGAGCTACGACTACAACCGGCAGGTCGCGCGCCTGGCCGAGGACGCGGGCCTCGACTTCATCATGGCGATGGCGAAGTGGCGCGGATTCGGCGGCTCGACCGACCACTGGGGTGAGACGCTCGAGTCGATGACGATGATGGCCGGTCTCGCCGAGGCGACCGAGCGCGTCAAGATCTGGGCGACCGTGCACGCCAACATGCAGAACCCCGCCTTCGCGGCGAAGGTGTTCACCACGCTGCAGCAGATCAGCGGCGGGCGCGCGGGCATGAACATCGTCAACGGCGCCTACGCCGACGAGTTCCAGCAGATGGGCATCTGGGACGAGACGATGAGCCACGACGACCGCTACGCCATGACCGAGGAGTGGACCCAGGCCGTGCTGCGCCTGTGGTCGGAGCCGTCGGTGACCATGAACGGGCAGTTCTTCACCCTGACCGACTGCGAGTCGCGGCCGCTGCCCGACCCGCGGCCGACCATCATCTCCGCGGGCCGCTCCGACCGGGGCCGTGCCTTCCAGGCGCAGTACTCCGACGGCGCGTTCCTCGGCTCCGAGTCGATCGAGGGCATGCGCGACCTCTCGCGCGACGTGCACGAGCGCGCCGCGGCGAACGGCCGCACCGTGCGCACCTACTCGATGATGACCATCGTGCAGGGCGACACCGACGCCGAGGCCGAGGCGACCGCCGAGCGCTACGGCGAGGGCCTCGACCGCGAGGCGCTGTCGAACATGCGCCGCTCGTGGGGGTGGGACGCGCAGCGCGCCCTCTCCTGGGCCGAGGGCGCGAAGGGCGAGGAGGCCTTCCAGACCCCGTACGTCACCGGCTCGGCCGAGACGCTCTCGGAGAAGGTGCTCGACATCCTCGACCGGGCCGAGCTCGACGGGCTCATGCTGATCTTCCCCGACTACCTCGAGGGGCTGCCGCGCTTCGGCGAGTCGGTGCTGCCCGCGCTGCGGGCGGCGGAGTCGGGTGGGGCCGGGGCGGATGCCGCTGAGGCGGATGCTGCCGGGGCGGATGCCTCGCAGGCGCCGGCCGCCGACGCCGAGGTCGCGTCGTGACTGGCGTGGCTGGCGACGACCGGGCCGCTGACCACCGAGTCGCCGCCGACTCGCGGCTCGCCGACGGCGGGCTCGTTGATGACCGACCTGTCGACGCTCACGTCGCAGACCACCGGCTCGCCGCCCTCCGCCCCGACCGGGGCGCCGTGCTCGTGATCGACGTGCAGCGCTCGTTCGGCGACCCCGCCCATCTCGGCGACTACGGACTCGACGACGACGCACACGAGGCTGTCGCCGCCGCGGTGGAGCGGTGCGCCGACCTGGTCGCGCTCGCCCGCTCGGCCGGTGTGCCGGTGTACTGGGTCGAGCTGGCGACGCCGGCCGACGAGCCCTGGCGCGCGAGCAAGTGGCTGCGCACGGGCGAACTCGACGCGCCGATCGGTCCGGACGAGCCGTGCGTGATCGGCACGCCGGGCGCCGAGTGGTACGGGGTCGTGCCCGCCGACGGCGAGCCGCGATTCGGCAAGCGCGGATACAGCGGGTTCCTCGGCACGGGCCTCGCCGAGCGGCTCACCGCCGACGGCGTCGAGTGGGTGGCCGTCGCCGGCCTCACGACCGAGTGCTGCGTCGCCGCGACCGCGACCGACGCGCTGCAGCTCGGCTGGCCCGTGGTGCTCGCGGAGGACGCGACCGCCGCGTACTCGGCGGAGCTCCACGCCGCGGCGGTGGAGTCGCTGGCGCTGAACGTCGCCGTGATCGGCGACGTCGAGACCGTGGCCGAGGTGTGGGCGGGGGCTGCCGGCGAGGCATCCGTCGCTGCACCGGCCGAGTCGGCGTCCGACTACGGCGCGTGCGGCTGCGAGGCATCCGCCACCGACTCGACGGGCGCCGACGCGGCGGGCATCGGAGGAGTCGCGGGTTCGTCGGAGGCATCCATCACCGCACCGGCCGCAGGGGTCGGCGCATGAGCGGCGGCATGCACGTCGCGTTCGACCTGTCGTTCACGCACACCGAGGGGCGCTGGGCCAGGCCGGGCTCGTGGGTCGGGCGCACGTTCCCCGACGTGCGGATGTTCCAGGAGATCGCCGTCACCGCCGAGCGCGCCGGCATGCACCTGCTGTTCTTCGGCGACGGCAGCGGCATTCCCGACACGTGGGGCGGTTCGATCGCCCCGGCCGTCGAGTGGGGGGTGCAGTGGCCGCGGCAGGACATGAGCCCGTTCATCGCCGCGATGGCCGGCGCGACCCGCGACATCGGCTTCGGCCTGACGTATTCCTCGACGTTCATGCACCCGTTCTACGTGGCGCGGCTGCTGAACTCGCTCGACCACGTGACCGGCGGTCGCATCGCGTTCAACGTCGTCGCGTCGAGCCGCAGCGCCGACGCCGCGAACTACGGCTTCGACCAGCTGCTCGAGCACGGCCTGCGCTACGAGCGCATGGAGGAGTTCATCGACGTCTGCAGGGCGCTGTGGGACTCGGTGCCGCCCGAGGCGATCCTCATGGACCGGGAGACCGGGCGGTTCGCCGACCCCGCGCTTGTGCACGCGATCGACCACGACGGGCAGTTCTTCAAGGTGAAGGGTCCGCTCAGCTCGATGCCGAGTCCGCAGGGGCATCCGGTGCTCGTGCAGGCGGGCAACTCGCCGCGCGGCATCGCGACCTCGGCGAAGTTCGCCGACGTGATCTTCGGATTCGGCGGGCCGCTGTCGGCGCAGCAGCGGCACCGGCGGATGCTCGACGAGGCGCTCGTCTCGGAAGGCCGCGACCCGTCGGGCGTGGGCATCCTCTGGGCCACGCAGGTGATCGTCGGGCGCACGCACGACGAGGCGCTCGCGCGACGCGACGAGGTGGAGGAGTACTGGAGCGAGGACGCCGTGGGCGCCTACCTCTCGCACAACGCCGGGTACGACTTCTCGGGGCTGCCCGCGACGATCGTGCTCGGTGAGCTGGCGTCGTCGGTGGCGGCTGTGAACGCGACGCCGGGCGGCCTGGTGGGCAAGCTCGTCGACGAGTACGGCGTCGACCACGCGATGAGCCGCACGGAGTTCTTCGAGCACGGATGGCAGCACGCCACCGGGCTCGACCACACCGTGCTCGGCACGCCCGCCTCGATCGCGGATGCCCTCGAGGAGAACTTCGCCGACACCGGATCGCGGGGCGGCTACATGTTCACCACGCCGCTGCCGACGCCGTCGGGCCTCGCCGACATCGCCGAACTGCTCGTGCCCGAGCTCGCCCGCCGCGGGGTGCTCGCGCCGCGCACGTCAGGCGCGCTGCTGCGCGACAACCTGGCGGCGTGAGCTCGGTGGCGACGGCCGGGCAGGCTCCGGCCTGCCCGGCCGAGCCGGGCCTCGGCCAGGCGCTGCTCATCTGCGCGCTCATCGGCACCGCGCAGATGACGTGGGGCGTGGTCGTGCCCGTGCTGCCGCTGTTCGTCGACGAGCTGCACGTGCCGATCGTGCTGCTCGGGCCGATCATCGCCGCGTTCGCGATCGGACGGGTCATCGCCAACGTGCCCGCGGGCCTGGCGCTGCGCCGGCTGCCCGCGCGGCCGATGGTGCTGACGGTGCTCGTGCTGCTCGCGGCGGTGACCGCGGTGACCGGGTTCGTCGGGTCGGCCGAGTGGCTGATCGGGCTGCGGCTGGTCGCCGGGCTGCTGGGCGGGGCCGCGATCACGCTCGGGTTCGCCGTGCTGTTCGCGGGCGCGCCGGCCGCCCGGCGCGGTCGGGTGATCGCGCTCGCGACGATCGTGCAGATGGGCGCGGCTGCCGTCGGCTCGATGCTCGGCGGCGTGGCGGTCACGCTCGCCGGGGTGCCGGCGGCGTTCCTGGCGGCGGCGGTGCCGGTGCTCGTGGCCGTGGGCGTGGACCTCGTGCGCCCGGCGCGCGGGTACTGGGCCGCGCTCGCGGATCGGCCTGGTGGGGCGGGCGACGCAGGGGCGGCGGCGATCGAGCCCGGGGCATCCGTCGGCCCTGAGGCATCTGTCGCTTCGGGGGCACCCGCCGGTTCCGGGGCATCCGTCGGCCCTGAGGCATCCGTGCCCCGACCCGGCGACGCGCGGCGGGTGCTGGTCGCGCTCGCCGTGGTGTCGTTCGCGCTGTTCTTCGCGCGGTTCGCGGGGGAGCAGGGGCTCATTCCGGTGCTCGCCTACGAGCAGGGCGGCCTCACGCCGATGACCCTCGGCATCGCGTTCGCGCTCGGCACAGTCGCGAGCGCCGGCGCGCTGCCGCTCGTCGGGCGCTGGGTCGACGCGGGCGCGAAGGTGCCGGTCGTGATCGTCTCGACGCTGGGCGCAGGCGGTGTGATGCTGCTGTTCGGCGTGCTCGGCTCGCCGTGGTGGTTCGGCGCGGCGATCATCGGCTACGCCGTGGCGACGAGCCTCGCGAACGTGGTGCCGAGCGTCGTGACCGCCGAGACGTTCCCCGGCCGCTCGTCGGGCGCCGCGGTCGGCGTCACCCGAACCGCGGGCGACATCGGCGCCGCCGTCGGCCCGCTCGCGGTGTTCGCGCTGGCCGACCTCGCGGGCGCATGGGCCGGACTCGCGCTGCTCGCCCTCGTGCCCGTGCTCGCGATGGGCTGGTTCCTGGTGGTGCTGCGACGCCGCTGACCGCCCTCGCGCGGCCCGGGCCCACCATTCCCCCTCCCGAAAACATGCAGATCTGACTCATCCGCACCCAAAACATGCAGACACGCCGGGTTTCCGACCGAGTTGCATGTTTTCGGGAGAGGCCCGCGCGGGCGCAGCCGACCGGGCAGGTGCCGGGGCGCGGGCGCAGCCGACCGGGCACGTGCCGGGGCGGTGTCGGCAGACCGGGCAGGTGCCGGGGCGCGGGCGCAGCCGACCGGGCACGTGCCGGGAGCGTGGCCGGCCGACCGGTCGGGCCGCGTCAGCAGAACTCGCACTCGCCGCTCACCGGCAGCACCATGGTGCAGTTCGGGCAGACCGACTCGACGCGCTCCGGAACGACCGGGCGGGCGGGCTTCGCCGCACGAACGGTACGCGCAGCGCGCGAGGAGCCGCCGGTGGTCCGGGCGCGGGCGGCGGTGAGCGGGATGAGCTCGCCGACGCCCTTCGCGGTGCGGTGCGAGATGTAGTCGCCGTAGATGAACGCCGTCGCGTTGCCCTTGCGCGGCACCGCGGCGATGTACGCGCCGCTGGCCGGCACGTAGAACTCCGTGTCGTCGCGGCGCGCGAGGTAGCGGCGGACGGCGTCGAGGTGATCGTGGGGGAGCGGTCGCGCCTCGAGCGCCTCGTCGAACGTGAGGAACGTCTGCCGGCTCCGCCGGTCGTCGATGCCCTCGATCGTGTAGCCGAGCTCGGCCAGTCGCCCGGCGGCGCCGGTGCGGCCGCCGCTGAACACCTCGGGTCCGGGCGTCACGCCGAACTGGTAGCCGAACGCCACCCCGAAGATCGCCTTCGAGTCGTAGCGCCCGGCGTCGGTGACCAGGAAGTAGTCGCGGTCCTCGCCGAAGCCGTACTCGCCCAGGAACGCCTCGCGGCCGAGCCGGTCGAAGTCCTCGAGCGCGCGGTCGACGGCGGAACGGTCGGTGAGGTGGGTGTACGAGAACACCCGAGGACCCTACCCGAGCAAGCTGAGTGGCTCCGCAGTCGGTGTGGGCAGCGGATGCTACCGGTGGACGTGCGCGGGCTCGCCGGTGAGGTTCGTGATGTCGCGCTCGGTCGTGTGCAGCAGCCGCTCGGAGAGGTCGCGCAGCGCGCGGGCGACCGCGAGCTCGTCGCCGATCACCGTGCTCGACCTCGGCTGACCCGGCGCCCCGGCACGACGACGGGCGGCGGATGCCCCGAGGCATCCGCCGCCCGTCGCTCTGCGACTCAGAGCCCGAAGTGGGCCAGGATGTCGCCCACCACTTCCTCCCGGGCCTCGTCGGTCGCGAGCTGCTCGAGGCCGAAGCCGAAGAGCAGGGAGTGGTCGGTCGCGACCACCGCGCCGATCGGCGGGAAGCCCGTGCTGCGCTCCCAGTCGCCGAAGTTGCCCGGGCTGCCGTCGGGGGCGCCGATCACCGACCACGCGCCGAGGCCGGTCTCGAAGCCCTCGGCCTCGCTGACCGTGTCGACGCCGGTGACGAGCTTGGTGTCGTCGAGCACGACGCCGAGTCCGCCGAAGGCCGGGTCGGTCACGTAGCTCACGACGAGCTCGATCTCGCTGCCGGCATAGGCCGACAGGTCGAACGACACGGGCAGGAAGCCGCCGGAGACGCCGGTCAAGGCGTTCCACTCGCCGGTGTCGCCCGTGGGCGTGCACGGGAAGCCGGGCGTCAGGTAGTTCTCGAGGAACGGATGCTCGTCGAGCAGGAAGCCCGCGAAGCACTCGGCTGGCACGGCGGTCGACGTGTTGCCGTTCGCGTCGGGCAGCGTCGTCCAGTCGTCGGCGCCGACGGTGTGCACCTCGACGATGACGTTGTCGTAGCTCGCCTCGATGTTGAACCCGATCTGCGCCTCGAACCGCGGTGCGTCACCCGGCGCCAACGCCGTCAGGTCGAACGTGCGCGCCAGCCGCTGGTACCCGTCGTCGACGTGGCCGGCGAGCGCCAGCCACTCGCCCTCGACCGGCGCGTACGGGTCGGCGTAGGTCGCCACCGCCTCGCTCGCGAAGTCGGGGAAGTCGGCCACCGGCAGCACGTCGCTCGTCGCCACGAACTGGCCGGGTTCGTCGATCGGGTTGTCGGCGGTGGCCGGCCCGCCGAACTCGGCGGAGAGCCCCTCGAACGGCGGCGCGATGCCGGTGACCCCGGTCTGGGCGCCGGCATCGAGCCGCTGGTAGCCGCCGAGCCAGTACTGCGCGAAGTCGTCGGCCAGAATGAGGCACTCGCCGAAGAAATCGCTCGCGACATTGCACTCGGCCGTGGGGTCACCGTTCAGGCCGTAGTAGATGCCGCCCAGGCCGATGTCGTTGATGAACCCGTACCACTGCGCGGTCTCACCGGCGGTGGCGAGGTTGCCGCCCTCGTTCAGCCAGTCGCGCACCGCCAGCGTCAGGTACTGCTGGCGCTCGGCGACCGACGTGTCGGGCAACGGACCGAACGGCGTGTTCGTGATCTCGTCCTCCGGGTCCTGCGTCAGCCGGTTGTCGCCGAGGTACCAGATCGCCGCGCCGAAGTGCGAGAGCACGCCCAGCGGATGCGGCACGCCCTGCGCGTCGACATCCCAGACGGCGGATGCCACGCCGTTGGCGGCGAGTGCGTCCACGTGCGCATCGGCGTACTTCGGCGCCGTGACGCCGTCGTACGTCGGGTTCACGCCGGTGTAGTCCTCGTTGGCGAGCACCAGCACCGGGGCATCCGAGTCCTCCTCGAGCACGTAGGTGAAGTGCTCGCTCTCGACCGGACCGGCGTTGCCCGGGCCGACATCCTTGGCGTTCGCGGTGCCGGTGAACCACACCTCGACCTCGTCGCCCGGACTCGCGCCCGAGACCTCGGCGCGGTACTCGGCGTAGTAGTCGGCGTTCTCGAAGCCGTACCGATCTCCGCCGGTCCACTCGGTCACCTTCCGGTTCACGGGCTGGCCGCCGTTGATCGAGTACCACATCTTCTTCGCCGTGAGGGCGCGCTTGGCGGTCACCGCGACCGTCTGCGGGTCGCCGTACGAGACGTCGAACGAGTCGACCACGAAGTCGGCCGCGTCGAGGCCGACGACCGACACCGGGTCGTCCGGGTCGAGGGCCGACTCGGCCACCGCGAGCGCGAACGGCACGTTCTTCTCGTACTCCTCCTGGATGAGCTCCTCGTCGTCGGGGAAGTTGAAGCCGCTCTGGCAGTCGCCCGCCTCCCACTCGTCGTCGGGGTAGAGGTCGGAGACCGCCTGGCAGGTCGACATCTCGGGGGTGAAGCCGAGCGTGCCGAACGCCGCCTGCATGTGGGTGTCGGTGTCGCCGTTGGTCGTGTACAGCTCCGCCGAGATGTCGGGGTCGTAGCCCTCGACCGCCGGGTTCGCGTCGTCGCCGACCATCGCCTCGTAGATCACGTCGTCGGGCGACGGTGTCGAGACCTGCCACCCGATGCCGTAGAGCAGCAGCTCGGCGGCCGAGTGGTAGTTCACGAAGAACTCCGGCGTGATCTGGTCGAACAGGTCGATCAGCGCCTGCGTCTCGGGCTCGGAGGCCGGCTCCGCCCCGCGGTAGGTCTCGCTTGACGGGTTGGGCGACGAGCCCTCGTTGTCGTAGCCCCAGCGGGTCGGGTAGTTGCGGTTGAGGTCGACGCCGTCGCCGCCCTGGATGCCCGCGGTGCCGTTGATCTCGCGCAGGTTCTTGCGCCAGAGCCGGTTGGCCGGGTCCTCGTGCGTGAAGTCGTAGCCGTCGGGGTTCGCGACCGGGATGAACCACATCTCGGTCGAGTCGACGAGTTCGGTGATGCGGGCATCCGTGCCGTATCCGCTGACGACCTCGTCGAGCAGGCGCCGCACCATCTCGGGCGTGATCCACTCGCGCGCGTGCTGCGCGGCGGCGAACACGGTGGTCGGCCGGTCGCCCGGCGTCGCCTTCGCCGGGTTCTTCGTGACCCGCACGGCGGCGATCGGGGTGCCGTTGATCGTCTCGCCGAACTCGACGTACTCGGCGATGGTGGGGTTGTCGGATGCCTGCTGCTGCAGTTCCTCCTGGATGCCGCCCGCGCCGCCGTAGGTGCGGAACACGCCGGTCGGTTCGGAGAAGAGGCGCAGCCGCTGCTGCGGTGCCGCGACCGGCTTCGGCTCGAGGTCGAAGCCCTTCGCCGCGAGCTCGGCCGCCTGGTCGCCGCCGAGGATCACCTCGACGTCGACGCCGCCATCGTCGGCCGGCGTGGCGACCACGTCGTGCCGGTCGACGCCGAGCGCGATGATCGCCGCCAGGCCCTTCTCATCGACCGTGCCGGTGTAGACGGCCGGCAGGTCGTCGTCGGGTGGCGCCGCGACGCTCGGTGCCGCACTCACCCCCGTGATGACCAGCGCGGATGCGATCACGACGGCGATGCGGCGGAACATGGAACCCCCCTCGGTTCTGGCATGAACGTCGTCCACCTCAGGCCCCCCGGCCGGAACGCGGACGAGCGCCATGTTCCTCCCGGCCGACGCGTGAGGTCAAGGGTTCGGCGCGGGGCGCACGGTTTGCGCCGTGCAGGTGGCAGGAGCATGCGGAACCATGCGTCGGATGGCGAGAACGTGCGCGTGGCGCCGGACGCCGCGCATCTCACCGCCGCATCGCGAACCGAATCCCACGACCTTTCCGTCGGGGTCTTGACGGAAAAATCGGCCCCTTGTGCAATGACTGACGAAGCAACCCCGGGGGAGCGCCCACGGTATCCGACGCGATGACGATCGGGCCGGGCGCCGCTCGCCCATGGTCACGCGCGCCACCGCGGCGCGCGTGCGGTCGCGCGCCCGCGCGGCGACTTCGATGGAGAAGGAGCACATCTTGCGAAGCAGAACAGCGCATGCCGGGGCGGTGGCCGCGCTCGCGGCGGCCCTCCTGATCGGCGGGGGTCTCCCCGCGATCGCGGGTCCGCCCGAGGCGGCGGCCGCCGAGCCGACGGCCGGCACGTACACCAACCCCGTGAGCGCGGGCGTAGTCGACACGTTCCCCGACCCCGCGATGATCCGCGGCAAGGACGGCGCGTACTACGCCTACGGCACCACGAACCCGATCTTCAACAGCGCCGGGGAGGAGGGCGAGCACATCCTGCCGATCCTGCGCTCGACCGACATGGTCGACTGGGAGTACGTCGGCGACGTCTACCCCGAGGGTGCCGAACTCCCCTCGTACTGGGCGGGCGGAACGCGCCCGTGGGCGCCCGACATCCGCTACATCGACGGGCTCTACCACCTCACCTATTCGCTCTCGAACGGTGGTGTCGCGCTGCTCACGTCCGAGACGCCGACCGGCCCGTGGGTCGACGAGGGCCGGTACTTCGGCGGCGCGCAGGTCGCCGGATGCCCCACCGGCAACATCGACCAGGCGCTCTTCACCGACACCGACGGCACGCACTACCTGTACTGGGGCAGCTACGACGTGATCTGCGTCAGCGAGCTGAACGACGACGCGACCGAGCTCGTCGGCGAGGTCACCCAGATCGGGCAGGCCCGGCGCATGGAGGGCGGCTTCGTCGTGCAGCGCGACGGCTGGTACTACCTCATGTACTCGGATGCCGGATGCTGCGACGGTGCGTACAGCGGCTACACCGTGAAGGTGGGTCGCGCCGACAACCCGCGCGGGCCGTTCCTCGACGACCACGGCGTCGACCTCATGGAGCGCTCGAGTGCCGGCGGCTACGTGCTCGCATCGAACGGCAACGGCTTCGCCGGGCCCGGGCACAACGCGATCCAGACCGATCTCGCCGGGCAGGACTGGCTGGTGTACCACGCCATCCCGACCGCCGACCCCGACTTCCCGACGGTGCAGACCCGCGCCGGCAACCTCAACCTCTCGAAGCGGCCGCTCATGATCGACCGGCTCGACTGGATCGACGGCTGGCCCGTGGTGCGTGCCGGCGCAGGCGCCTCGAACGACGCGCAGGTCGCCCCGGTGACGGATGCCGCGCTCGGCAGCGCATTCGACGAGGGCATCCCCGCCGGGTGGAAGACCCGTGGCGGCGCGACCGCCGAGGCGGGCGACGAGACCGACGCGGGCGGCTTCGCCCGGGTCACCGCGACGGATGCCGGTGCGCTGATCACCTCCGACAAGGTGAGCGGCGACCTGCGCGTGCAGGCCGACCTGCGCCTCGCCGATGACGGCGACGGCGGTGCGGCGGGACTCGTCGCGGGCGTCCGCGGCCAGAACGGCGCCACGGCGTGGATCGACCGCGACGCCGGCGAGCTGCGGCTCGAGGTGCGCCACGGCGACGTGGTCGCGACCGATGCGGCCGCCTTGCCGGAGTCGTTCGACTCCGAGTCGTGGCACCAGGTCGCGATCGAGTGGCGCGGCGACGCCGTGACCGCCGAGGTCTCGGCCGACGGACTGCGCGACCCGCTCGCCGAGGCGGCCGTGTCCGCGCCGGCCGACGCCACGTCGAACGGTGCGATCGGGATCGCCGCCCACGGGGCATCCGTCGACGGTGACAACCTCAGTGCTGCGGCTCTCTACGAGCCCGTGACCGCACGCGTCGCCGACCCCCAGCCGGGGGCGCTGCTCGCCGAGTACTCCGACGAGTTCGACACGGCCGGTAACCCGGCCGACGCCGACGACGCGTGGAGCTGGGTGCGCGAGCGCTCGGGTCCCGCGGTGGCCGACGGCGAGCTCGTCTGGCCGACGCAGGCCGCGGAGCTGTTCCGCGACAACAACTCGGCGTCGGTGCTGCTGCGCGATGCGCCGCAGGGCGACTTCCTCGTCGAGACCAAGCTCACCTTCGACGGCACTCGCGGCAACCAGCAGGCGGGGCTCGTGCTCTACGAGAACGACGACCGCTACTTCAAGCTCACGCACACGGTGCTGCCGCTGAACCGGAAGGGCGGGCAGTTCCTCAACGAGGTCGAGTTCGGCAAGGAGGCCGAACGGCCCACCACGCCGACGCCGACCGCGGTGGCGAACGCGCCCATGTTCGGCGCCGCACCGGCCGAGACGACCTGGCTGCGGCTGTACGCGCAGGTCGACGAGGCGAACGACGAGTGGGACGTGCGCATGGCATCGAGCACCGACGGCGAGGACTGGCAGTGGGGCGGCGTCTGGTCGTTCCCGGTGCTGGGCGACCTGCGCATCGGGCTGGTGTCGATGAACGCCACCGGCGCCACGGCCGAGTTCGACTACGTGCGCACGTACGACATGGGCGGCGACGCCGTGGCGTACCCCGCGAGCTGGCCGCAGCCCATGCCCTACGGCACGGCCGACGACCGCGCCGAGCTCGCACCGAACGCCGAGAACTCGATGGTGCTCGACCTCGAGCTGCGGCCGCAGGACGAGGAGCTCGGGCGGGTCTGGATGCGGGACACCTACGTGAACCGCTTCGAGGTCGACGGGGAGACGCTCTACGTCGCCACCGGCACCACCCGTGCCGAGGGGCTCACGAAGGCGGCACCGTGGAACGACGGCATCTACGTCTGGACGGCGCCCGCGCTCGACGGACCGTGGACGCTCGCCGACACCAGTGGCATCCGCCCCGATGAGCCGACGGGCAAGGTCTGGTCGCCGGAGTTCGTCGACGAGAACACCGCCGGCCGCACGGTCGTCGCCGACTGGCAGGCGTGGAAGAACCCCGACGACCCGGCCACGCGCGCCGGCAACGCCTGGGCGCCGGAGCTGCACTACATCGACGGCGAGTGGTACCTCGTGGCGTGCATGGGCGACCAGAGCACGCTCACGGGGTCGTTCATCCTGAAGAGCGAGGGCGGGCCGGAGGGGCCCTACCGCAACATCGAGGCGAACCTCGACCACCCGCTGGGCGAACCCGTGCGTGCCGCGAACCCGCAGTACTACCACATCGACGGCGGGCTCTTCGATGACGGCGACACCACGTACCTGGTGCTGCACAACGACCTGTACTCCGAGATGTCGGCCGACATGGAGCACCTGGTCACGCCGACCGACCTGCCGACGTTCACGCAGCGGAAGTACTCGCCCGAGCCCTACCTCGAAGGGGCGACGGTCACCAAGGTGGGGGAGAAGTACTACCTGATGCACGCGGTGTGGGCCAACCGCGGCGGCTCGGCGTCTTCGCCGACCTGGTCGTACCTGCCGGGCACGGGCGTGAAGGACCAGTACGACGCGATCGTCGCGGTGTCCGACTCGTTCGAGGGGCCGTACTCGATGCGGACGACGCTCGGTGTCGGCGCCGGCCACAACAACATGTTCGTGGACGAGGACGGCACCGTGTGGGCCACGTTCTTCCGGAACCCGAACTTCGGGTACTGGTCGGATGCCTCGCGCATCGACGACGCGGCGGTGCCCGGCGTGGTCCGGCTGGAACAGTCCGGGCCGACGGGCAACCTGCTGACGGTGGCGCGCACCGGCAGCTGATCGCACCCCTCGCGCGCGGCGGGGCGTCCACCTGCGGGTGGGCGCCCCGCCGTTCGTCGTCGCCTGCGGCGGGAATCACCGGCGACGGGAATGCCTGCCACGCACGGGCGACAGGGAGCGTCGCATCCGTTTCTGCAAGGGCACCAACGCATCTGAGAAGTTTTTCTGTCGGGTTGTTGACGGAAAAATTCGCGGTTGAGAGTCTTGCACGCATGTCGACGACGACCGGAGTCCACGCCCTCGTGAGGCGGACCCATGAGGAGCGCGTGCTCGCCGCGCTCCGCACCCATGGTGCACTGAGCCGCGGCGACCTCGCGCGGCGGGTCGGGCTCAGCCGCACGACCCTCTCCGAGATCACCGCCCAGCTCCTCCAGCGCGGCGCGATCGTGGTCTCCGACACCGACGCCGCGACCCGCGCCGGCAGCGGACGCCCCGCCGAGCGCCTCGCGCTCGACCCCGAATCGGGACAGTTCCTCGGCGCCGACTTCGGTCACCGCCGCGTGCACGTCGCGGTGGCGGATGCCTCGCACGAGGTCATCGCGCAGGGCGTCGAGCGCTACGCCGACGACACGCCCTGGCCCGACCGGCTCGCCGCGGCGTTCGCGGTCATCGACCGCATCAGCCGCGAGACCGGCGTGCACTACGGCGCGCTGCAGGCGATCGGCATCGGCGTGCCCGGGCCCTACACCGGCGCCGGCGCCGGGGCCCCTGCCGTGCACTGGAAGCAGCGGCTCGCGCCCGAGGGCGTCGACGCGGCCTTCACCGAGCGCTTCGGCGCTCCAGTGATGGTCGACAACAACACCCGGCTCGCGGCGCTCGCCGAGGCGATCAACCGGCCCGATGCGGTCGACAACCTCGTCTACCTGCGCCTCTCCGACGGCGTCGGCGGCGGTCTCGTCGTGGCCGGGCGCCTGGTCACCGGATCGCGCGGCTTCGCCGGCGAGCTCGGCCACGTGACCGCGAACCCGTCGGGCGCCGAGTGCCGGTGCGGCAAGCGCGGATGCCTCGAGACGATCGCCTCCGTGCCCGCCATCCTCCGCGCGTGCGGCGACGCCGGCGCGCGCGTCGAGACCCTCGCCGACCTCGCGGAGGCGGTCGCCAAGGGCGACCCCGTCGTCGACACGGTGCTCCGCGAGGTCGGCTCCGCCGTCGGCCGCGTGCTCGGCGCCGCGGCCATGACGCTGAACCCCAGCGAGGTCGTGCTCGGCGGCGAGATCGTGCGCATCGCGCCCGTGCTCGTCGAGCAGGCCGCCGCGACCCTGCGGTACGAGCTCTACTCGATCCCGTCCGACCAGCCGCACATCGTGCGCGCCGCGCAACTGACCGACAGCGACGGCGCCCTGGGCGCGATCGCGGCCATCTTCCACCAGTCCCCACTGCTCGCCGGATACCCCGACCCCGCGGCATCCGCCGAGCACGCACCGCAGCAAAGGAGCGCACTGTGAACGCAACACCGACCAGGACGAGCGAGGTCGCGCCGTGGCGCGGGTGAGCAGCGTGGACGAGAACCCGAAGGCCGACGCCGGCGCCCAGCCCGCGGGCGGCACCGCGCCCGCGCCCGCCACCGCCACCGGCACCGAGGAGGCGGCGGTCGTCGTGGACGGCATGCGCACCAGCGCCATCACCTCGGCGGCGGACGACGCGACGGGCGGCCGCCGGGCGCCGCGCCGCGGCGGGCTGTCCAAGCGCGCGCGCCTGCTGATCCTGAACGCCGTCTCCATCGTCGGCGGCATCGGCATCTGGTGGATGCTCGCGCTGAACGGCTTCCAGCTGCCCACGCCGCCCGAGGTCGTCGAGAAGGCCATCCAGCTCTGGAACGCCGGCATCCTCCAGGAGGACATCCTCGCGAGCCTCGGCCGCGTGCTCGCCGGCTTCCTGCTCGGTTCGGCGGCCGCCATCCCGGTCGGCTTCCTCATGGGCTGGTACACCACCGCCCGGGGCCTGTTCGAGCCGTGGATCCAGTTCTTCCGCACCATCCCGCCGCTCGCGCTGCTGCCGCTCGTGCTCGTGCTGCTCGGCATCGGCGAGATCCCGAAGATCGTGGTCATCTTCCTCGCCGCGTTCCTCGCCTGCGTCATCTCGACGTACCAGGGCGTCGTGAGCGTCGACCGCACGCTCATCAACGCGGCCCGCGTGCTCGGCTCGAAGGACGGCACGATCTTCGTCCGCGTCGTCGTTCCCGCCTCGACGCCGTTCATTCTCGTCGGCATGCGCGTCGGCCTCGGCTCGGCGTGGGCCACCCTCGTCGCCGCCGAGCTGCTCGCCGCGCAGGCCGGCCTCGGTCGACGGATGCAGGAGGCCCAGATCTACTACGACCTCGCGACCATCTTCGTGGGCATCGTCCTCATCGGCATCCTCGGCCTCGTGATGGACCGCCTGCTGCTCTTCGCCGAAACCAAGCTGACCGGATGGCAGGAACGCCGATGACCGCCACGACCCCCACCACCACCGCGAAGATCTCGGTCCGCGAGGTCACGAAGACGTTCCCGCTGAAGGGCGAGGAGTTCGTCGCCCTCGACCGGGTGTCGCTCGACATCGCCGACAACGAGTTCGTCACCGTCGTCGGGCCCTCGGGCTGCGGCAAGTCGACGCTCATGAACGTGCTCGCCGGTCTCGAGACCCCGACCGGCGGCGAGGCGCTCGTCGACGGGAAGTCGGTCTCCGGCCCCGGTCGCGAGCGCGGCGTGATCTTCCAGCAGTACGCGCTGTTCCCCTGGCTCACGGTGCGCAAGAACGTCGAGTTCGGCCTGAAGGTCGCGGGCGTCGCGAAGGCCGAGCGCCGCGAGCGCGCCGAGCACTTCATCGAGATGGTCGGGCTGCAGCAGTTCGCGGATGCCCTGCCGAAGATGCTCTCCGGCGGCATGAAGCAGCGCTGCGCGATCGCCCGGGCCTACGCCGTGAACCCGTCGATCCTGCTCATGGACGAGCCGTTCGGTGCGCTCGACGCGCTCACCCGCGTGCGCCTCCAGGAGCAGCTGCTCGAGACCTGGAGCCAGGAGAAGCGCACCGTCATGTTCATCACGCACGACGTCGACGAGGCCGTGTTCCTCGCCAACCGCGTGATCGTGATGGCCGCCCGCCCGGGCCGCATCTTCGACGTGATCGACGTCGACCTGCCGTACCCGCGCACCGAGGACATGCGCCTCAGCCCCGAGTTCGCCGAACTGCGCAACCGCGTCTGGCACTCCGTCTACCACCAGAACCCCGGCAGCGATGCCGGAACCGCGTCGTCCGCACCGCGGACGGCCTGACACCAAGAGGAGCACACCACCACATGAGGAACCACAGGAAGCTCGCCGGCATCGTCGCCGCAGGCGCCGCCGTCGCACTCGCGCTGACCGGCTGCGCGTCGAACTCGTCCGGCACCGACAGCGGTGCGGAGGGCGGCGACGAGATGGAGACCATCCAGGTCAACTTCGGCTACATCCCCGACTTCAACGGCACCAGCCTGCTGGCCATCGCCGAGGACCAGGGGTACTGGGAGAAGTACGGCCTCGAGGTCGAGACCCCGTCGTTCACCAACGGTCCGCTGCAGATCCAGGCGCTCGGCACGGGCGACCTCGACTTCGGCTACATCGGGCCGGGCGCCTTCTGGCTGCCCGCCTCGGGCGAGGCGAAGATCGTCGCGATGAACACGCTCGGCCAGTCCGACCGCGTCGTCGGCCAGCCCGGCAACGACACCATCGAGGACCTCGCGGGCAAGACCGTCGCCGTGCCGGAGGGCACGTCGGGCGACATGATCCTCACGCTCGCGCTGCAGGAGGCGGGCATGACGAAGGACGATGTCGAGCTCGTGCCCATGGAGCCGTCCGCGATCGTCTCGGCGCTGGCATCCGGCCAGGTCGAGGGCGCCGGCTTCTGGTACCCCGCGCTCGCCACCGTGAAGGAGCAGGTGCCCGACCTCGTCGAGATCGCCCAGAACTCCGACTTCGAGGACACGGTCGCGTTCCCGACCGCCTTCGTGGCCGGCAACGACGTCGTCGAGAACGAGCCGGAGAAGGTGGAACGCGTGCTCAAGGCGCTGCGCGACGCCATCACCTTCCGCTACGAGAACCTCGATGAGGCCATCGAGCTGACCGCCGCGTACAACGCGCTCGACGTCGACGATGTCGCAGCGGATGCCTCGAACAACAAGGTGCTCTCGCTCGAGGAGCTCGACACCCTGACCGAGGACGGCACCGTCGACTCGTGGCTGACCGGCATGGTCGACTACTTCGTCGGCTCGGGCAAGCTCGAGGGCGACGTCGACACCTCGTTCTACACCGGCGACCTCTTCCTGCAGGCGGGCGAGTAATCCACGATGCCGAGCAACATCCTCTTCCTCATGACCGACCAGCACCGGGCGGACACGCTCGGGGCGTACGGGAACGCGTTGGCCGCGACCCCGGTGCTCGATGAGCTGGCCCGCACGGGCACGCGCTTCGACCGCTGGTACACGCCCACCGCGATCTGCACGCCGGCTCGCGCGAGCCTGCTGACCGGCCAGGCCCCCTTCCGGCACCGCGTACTCGCCAACCACGAGCGCAACGTCGGCTACCTGGAGGACCTCGACGAGGGCACGTTCACCTTCGTCGAGGCGCTCCGGGACGAGGGCTACAACACGGGACTCGTCGGCAAGTGGCACGCCGGCACCGAGAAGCGAGCCGCCGACTTCGGCTTCGACGGCCCCGAGCTTCCCGGGTGGCACAACCCCGTGGAGAACGAGGACTACCTCGGCTACCTGCGCGAGCGGGGCCTCCCGCCGTATGCGATCAGCGACCGCATCCGCGGCACCCTGCCGAACGGTGGGCCGGGCAACCTGCTGGCTGCCCGGCTCCACCAGCCGGTGGAGGCCACGTTCGAGCACTACCTCGCCACGCGCACCATCGAACTGCTGGAGCGCTACGCCGCCGACGGTGAGCGCGACGGCACGCCCTTCTTCCTCGAGCTGAACTTCTTCGGGCCGCACCTGCCGTACATCGTGCCCGACGAGTACTTCGACATGTTCGATCCCGCGGACATCGAGCTGCCGAAGTCGATCTCGGAGACGTTCGAGGGCAAGCCGCCGGTGCAGCGCAACTACAGCGCGCACTGGACCTTCGACACCATGCCGATCGAGGTGACGCGCAAGCTCATCGCGGTGTACTGGGGCTATGTGGCCCTCATCGACATGGAGATCGGCCGGGTCATGGAGGCGCTCGAGCGCCTCGGGCTCGCCGACGACACCGCCGTGTTCTTCACCTGCGACCACGGCGAGTTCACCGGCGCCCACCGGCTGCACGACAAGGGGCCGGCGATGTACGAGGACATCTACCGCACCCCGGGCATCCTCCGGATCCCGGGTGGGCCGGCCGGGCAGGTGCGAACCGAGTTCGTGAGCCTGCTCGACTGCACCGCCACCATCCTCGACCTCGCCGGCCTCGACCCCTCGCCCGCGGTCGACTCGCGCAGCCTGCTGCCGCTCGCCCGCGGCGAGCAGGTGGAGTGGGACGCCGACATCGTGTGCGAGTTCCACGGGCACCACTTCCCGTACCCGCAGCGGATGCTCCGCGAGGACCGCTACAAGCTGGTCGTGAACCCCGATTCGGTGAACGAGCTCTACGACCTCGAGCGCGACCCCGATGAGTTGCAGAACGTGTACGGGCACCCCGAGATGGCCGGCGTGCGCGGGCGCATGATGCAGCGGCTGTACACGGTGCTGCGCGAGCGCGGCGACAAGTTCTACCACTGGATGACCACGATGTACGACGTGGGCGACGTCGACTACGACCCGACGCAGAGCGGGCTGGACGAGACCACGTACCAGGCCGACGAGCGCGCGGCCGCCGCGGGGTTCGCTGCGGCGGGGGGCGAGGCGACGGATGCCCCGGAGCCGGGCGCCGTCGAGGTTCCGGCCGAGCCCGTGGCATCCGACCCCGAACCGGAACGGCGCACCGCATGACCGACGCCCGTCGCCCGAACATCGTGATGATCCTGACCGACGACCACGGGTCGCAGGCGATCGGCGCGTACGGGTCGCAGCTGAACGCGACGCCGCGCATCGACGAGATCGCGCGCGAGGGCTGGCGGTTCGACAACTGCTTCGCGACGAACGCGCTGTGCTCGCCGAGCCGGGCGTCGATCCTCACCGGCACGTACAGCCACGTGAACGGCGTCTCGACGCTCGTGACACCCATCGATGCGAGCCAGCCGACGTTCGTGTCGCAGCTCAAGGCGGCGGGGTACCGCACCGCGATGGTGGGCAAGTGGCACATGGGCGAGGGCGAGGGGTCGACGCCCGAGGCGTTCGATTACTGGGACATCCTCATCGGGCACGACGGTCAGGGGGAGTACTGGAACCCGCTGTTCCTGTCGGCCGAGGGCGAGCGCATCGCCGAAGGGTATGCGACGGATGTCATCACCGACCTGGCCCTCGACTGGGTCGAGCGGCTGCCCGGCGACGACCCGTGGTGCGTGCTGATCTACCACAAGGCGCCGCATCGGCCGTGGGAGCCGAAGCCCGAGGATGCCGAGCGGTTCCGCGACGCCGTGCCCGTGCCCGAGACGTTCTGGGACGACTACGCCACGCGTTCCTCGTCCACACGGCGCGCGCTCATGCGCCTGGCTGACAACCTCAACGAGGAGGACCTCAAGGTCGCTCCGCCCGAGGGGCTGTCGTACGAGGAGGCCGCGCTCTGGAAGTACCAGCGCTTCATGGAGGACTACCTCGCCTGCGTGGCATCCGTCGACGACAACGTCGGGCGCGTGATCGACTGGCTGCGCGCTCGGGGCGAGTTCGACGACACGTTGCTCATGTACGCCAGCGACCAGGGGTTCTTCCTCGGCGAGCACGGCTGGTTCGACAAGCGGTTCATGTACGAGGAGTCGCTGCGGATGCCGCTCGTCGTGAGCTACCCGAGGCGGCTGCCGGCGGGGCGCGTGCACGACGGCATCGTGACGAACGTTGACTTCGCGCAGACCCTGCTCGACGCCGCCGGGGTGTCGCACCACTCGCGCATGCAGGGGCGCAGCTTCTGGGGTGATCTCGTGGGCGAGCCCTCGTCGCCGCCCGCCTCGGGCATGTACTACCGGTACTGGGAGCACGACGACGGGTTCCACCACGCGCCCGCGCACTACGGCTACCGCACAGAGCGCTACAAGCTCGTCTACTACTACAACGACGGGCTCGGGCTGCCGGGCACGGGTCCGTTCACGTACCCGCCGGAGTGGGAGCTGTACGACCTCGAGGCCGACCCGGCCGAACTGCGGAACGTGGCGCACGATCCGTCGTATGCGGCCGTGCGCGAGGAGCTGGCGGCTGCGATGTGGCGGGAGCAGGAGCGGCTCGGGGATGCGCCGCACCCGAGCCAGCCGCGGCCGGCGGGGGTCGCGGTCGGCTGAGCCGTCGGCCCCACCCGAGAACATGCAGATCTGACGGGTTCTCCGCGAGGACATGCAGACACGCCGCGGCGGCGGCGCGATTGCATGTTTCCGGGTGGGGTGGGTGCGCGGGGCGTGGGGGCGGGCGAGGCGCGGGCATGCGGGGCGCGAGCGGGTGCGGCGGGCACGCCGGGGAGAAGTCCTGCATCGATGCGGCGGACGCCCTAGCATCGACGTACGCGGGTTCCCGCCCGCGGCAGCATCCGCCCCCACCACCGAGAGACCCGACCGAACGTCGCCCGACGCACGCAGCGCACCCTGGAGCCCGGTTGACCATGCCCGCCGAAGAGGAGCCCATCGCGCTCTTCCGCACGCCCGACGGGGCGGGTACACAGGTGCCGCGCAACGGGCAGGGCGGGCACGCCGGCCGCAACGGGCAGGGCGACGCACGTGTCGTGGGGCTGCACGGGCGGCGCGTCGAACCGGCGCCCTCGCCTGACGACGGACCCGCCTACTACCTCTGCTCGAGCGAGCCCGACGGGGCGTTCGAGTCGATCGTCGTCGCGACGGGGTCGGGGGAGCGACGCCGCTTCTTCACGACGCGCGACGGCGTGCGCATGACCGAGATCGACGAGGCGGCGTTCGCGTGGCTGCGCGACGGCGAATCGACGTCGATGCTCGAGATCGACGAGCGCGAGCTCGCCGCCGTCGAGACCGAGCTGCGGTTCGGACGGCCGGTGCGCGGGCGCGATCCGGTGGCCGAGTCGGGGGGTGCTGCAGAGCGAGCGGATGCCGCTGAGCCGTCGCCCGCCGACGTCCCGACCGTGCCCATCGCGACGGTGTCGCGTTCGCACGCGCGGGCCGACGCCGCGCCTCCGGCGCCCGTGCCGCCGCCTCCGCCGCCGGCTGCGCCGGCCACTGCTGCGCATACGGTCGAGGAGTCGGCGGATCCGGATGTCGCGGAGCCGGATGCTTCCGGCGAGACCGATGCGGCCGAGCCGGCCGTCGCGACGGACACCTCCACGACGACCCGCACCGCGCCGGCCGAGGGCGAGGTGCAGCCGGAGGCATCCGCCCCGCTCGTGCCCGAGGCGGAGACGCCGGCGCCGGCGGAGCACCACCACCACGCCGCGCCGACCACGTCGATGTCGCCCGTCGAGGCGACCGCGCAGGTGCAGCTCGCGAAGGGCATCGCGTTCGTCGCGCATCGCGAGCGGCTCGATCGGAGCGGCACGCCGTTCATCGATCATCCGGGGCGGGTGGCCGAGCGGTTCGATCCGCTGCTGGAGCCGATCGAGTCGGCCGCGGCGTGGCTGCACGACGTGCTCGAGGACACCCCGATCTCGGAGCGCGAGCTGTTCGAGGCCGGCGTGCTGCCCGAGATCATCGAGGTCGTGGTGCTGCTGACGCGCACGCCCGACGTGACGCCCGACGAGTACTACGCGAAGATCCGGGAGCATCCGGTCGCGCGGCGCGTGAAGCTCGCCGACATCGACGACAACACCGCGGCGTGGCGCACCCGGCGGCTCGACTTCGACATGCAGACACGCATGGCGCGCAAGTACCGGCACGCGCGGGAGGCGCTCGGGGCGGAGTAGGCGGGGCTGGCGGCGCTCGCGCGCTCGCGCATCGCATCCGTCGCTGGCGTGGACTCGTCGCGCCGTTGCCTTGTCGCGAAAACATGCAGATCTGCACGTTGGCAGCGAAAGCATGCAGACACGCCGGGGTCGGCGAACGACTGCATGTATTCGCGAGGTGGGCGGGTGGCGTGGGTCGCGCGCGTCTCGCGGATCCCGAGTGAGCGGGGCGTGCCGGCGGGGCGCGTCAGACCGCGTAGCCGGGCGAGCGGCGGATGCCCGGGATGCCGAGCCAGCGCTCGACGGTGCGGCGGGCGGTGGTGCCCGCGGGGAGCACGGGGGTGCGGGCCGGGCGCTCGGGTGTCGCGCGGTGGCGGCCGCGCTCGGTGTAGGTGCGTCCGCCGCGGGTGGCGGCGAGGTGGTCGCGCGCGGAGACCGGCGCGGTCTCGGGGCGGTGCTCGGTCGGCAGGTCGGTGGTGAGGGGACGGCGGGGAGTCGCTGCGGCGGTGCTCTCGGCGGTGCTGCCGCCGACGCTGCTCGCGGGTGCGGTGCGGGCGAGCTTGTGAACGGATGCTGCGGACATGGTGCTTCCCCCTGGGTCGGTGCGGCTGCCTGGTGCCGGGCCCGCGCGCTCGTGCGGTGCTGCTGGTGCTGGTTCCGCGCGGATCGCCGGGGCCTCGACCCCAGTCTTCGCCGGTCGCGCGCGGGGCGCGTCGGGAGCAGCGCGGGAGGTGGGTGGGGGACAGCACTGAGTCCTCCACAGGTCGCCGGGCGGAGCGACTCGCGCACGCTTGCGAATCCGGCGTCGATGGTCACCGAAAATGGTGTAGAAACCGCTTTTGACCGGCGGTTCCATGCGAGATCCGAGTGTCGGTGGTGCCTGTCATGATGCAGGTATGGAGGAACTCCGCGAGGTGCTCGACGAGGCCCGGGCCGTGCTGGCTGCCGGGCTCGACTTCGACGCGCCCGCACGGCTCCGTGATGACGACCTGCTCGCGCTCGCCGGGGAGGTCGAGGCGCTTCGGCGCGCGGTCGACGGGTTCGCCACCATCGTCGCGGGCGAGGTCGCGGAGCGGTCGCGCATCGAGCTCGGCTCGGGTCGCCTGTCGGCGCGCAAGGGTTGCCGCACGGTGGCCGAGCTGCTCGAGCGGGTGACGCAGGTCTCCGGGGCCGAGGCGCGGCGGCGCGTGCTCGTGGGGTCGGCGATCCGCGAGCGCGAGGGGCTCACGGGGCATCCGGCAGCTGCGGAGTTCCCGGTGCTCGCGGAGGCGGTGCGGGCGGGGGCGATCGGGGCGGATGCCGCGCACGTCGTCGTGCGGGAGCTGGCGCGACCCCGTCGTGTCGCCGCCGCCGAGCACGGGGCGGCCGCCGAGCGGTCGCTGGTCGACGAGGCGACGGGCGAGGGCGAAGGCGCGCCGATCCGCGCGACCGCCGACGAGCTGCGCACGCAGGCGCAGGCGTGGGCCGCGTTCCTCGACCAGGACGGCGACGAGCCTGCCGACGACCGCGCCATGCGCCGGCGCGGCGTGCGGCTCGGCCGTGCGCGCGACGGGCTCGTCACGCTCAGCGGCGAGCTGCTGCCCGAGGTCGCAGCCGGGCTCGGCCGACTGTTCGACGCGCACCTCGCGCCGCGCTCCGGCGGCGGATTCCTCACCGCGGAGGAGCGTGCCGACTGGGAGCACCAGGCCGAGGCGCGCACGCCCGACCAGCAACGTCACGACGTGCTCGCCACGATCGTCGACGTCGCGGCGCGGTCGGCCGACGGCCCGAGCATCGGCGGTGCACCGCCGACGGTGGTGGTGAGCGTCCGGGCATCCGACCTCGAGTCGTCGACCGGCCACGCGAACGCCGACGGCATCGACGTGCCGGTGTCGCTGCGAGCGGCGCGGCGCATGATCTGCACCGGCGGCATCCAGACCGTCGTGCTCGACGACGACGGCCGGGTGATGCAGCTCGGCTCGCCCGAGCGGTGCTTCACCCCGCACCAGCGTCGCGCCATCACGCTGCGCGACGGCGGCTGCCTCATTCCCGGCTGCTCGGTGCCGGCCTCGTGGTGCGAGGTGCACCACGTCGTGCCCGACGTCGCCGGCGGGCCCACGCACCCCGACAACGGCGTGCTGCTGTGCTGGTTCCACCATCGCTCGATCGAGACGTCCGGGTGGGGCATCCGGATGCAGCGCGGCTCGCCGCAGATCCGCGCGCCGAGGTGGCTCGACCCCGGCGGCGGCTGGCGTGCGGCGACCCGCTCGCCGACCCGATTGGCCGACCGGGTGGAGCAGCGGCGGAGGCAGCCGATGCTCGTGTAGGAGTGCGTGCGGTACGTGCCGCCGGCGCGCGGATGCGGTATCCGAAGTGCGTGTGGCGCGTGGGTGCGTGCCCGGCGCGTGGGTGCGGCGCGTGGCCGCGCGCGAGCGCGTGCCGGAAAGCCGGCGCTTCGGCGAGCCCCGGTGCAAGACTGGCGCATGGCCAGGAACTGGACCCCGCTCGCCCTCGTCTACCTCGCGCTCTCCATCGCCGGCCTCATCGGCACCTGGACGTTCAACGCGCTCGCGATCGTGCAGCTGCGCGACTTCTTCGGCGACTGGTTCGGCTCGGGTCCGGCCGTGTCCTCCCTGACCGTCGACCTGCTCGTCGTCGCCGTCGCCGGCAGCGTGCTCATCATCGTCGAGGCCCGGCGGCTCGGCATGCGATTCGGCTGGCTCTACGTCGTCGGCTCCGCGCTCACCGCGTTCGCCTTCACGTTCCCGCTCTTCCTCGCCACGCGCGAGCGCCGGCTGCAGGCCCGCCGACTCGAGGCAGCTGGGGATGCCGCCGGCCCCACCGCGCCGGGGAACATCGCGCCGGGGAACACCGCGCCGGGGAACACCGGTTCGCACGGATAGGCTCGCTTGCATGGCGAGCGCGGCACCCGACGACTGGAGCTTCCCCCGCCTGCACGACGGCCAGCGCGCGATCCTGCTCGACGTGCTGATCCACGGCGAACGCTCCCGCGCTGAGCTCGCCCGCCGCAACGCGCTCTCCCGCGCCAGCCTCGCCCGACTCACCCGTGAACTCGTCGAGTTCGGGTTCGTCGAGGAGGTCGCACCCGCCACACCGCCGAACGGTCGCGGTCGCCCGTCGGAGATGCTCCGCATCCGACCCGAATCGGCGCACTTCGTGGGCGTCAAGCTCACGGGCGAGGCACTCTACGCCGCGATCACGAACCTGCACGCCGAGGTGATCGTCACCGAGGAGCATCCGCTCGCCTCGAAGGAGATCGAGGATGTCGTCGCGCTGATCGCCGACGTCGTGTCCCGCGCCCGCGCCGCCCACCCGCGCCTCTCGGCGGTCGGCGTGTGCCTCGCCGGCGACGTGCACCTCGAACACGGCGCCGCGGTCGTCGTCGGGTCGCACTTCCTCGGCTGGGACCAGGTGCCGCTCGAGGCCCTCGTGCAGCAGGCGACCGGGCTGCCCGCCACCATCTCCAACGACGTGCAGGCGCTCACGCTCGCGCACCACTGGTTCGGCGCCGGCATCGGACTCGGCACGCTGGCCGTCATCGGCCTCGGTGCCGGCATCGGAGCGGGCCTGGTCGTCAACGACGAACTCGTGCGCGGCTCGCGCGGCCACCCCGGCAAGGTCGGCCACCTCCGGGTGACCGAGTCCGGTCCGTCGTGCGACCGCGGGCACGTCGGCTGCGCGAGCGCGTACGTGACGATCCCCGCGCTGATCCGCAACTCGGGCATCGACGGGTTCTGGGAGACCATCGACGCGGCACGGGCCGGTGAACCGCGGGCGGCCGAGGCGGTCGCGGGCGCCGCCCGGGCGCTCGGCATCGTGATCGCCCAGATCGCGAACCTGATCGACCCGCAGAAGGTGATCGTGAGCGGCGAGGGGCGCGAGGTGGCCAACGTCGACCGCGCCCACCTCGACGCCGTGGTCGCCGAGTACCTCGACCCGGCCATGGAGCCGTTCGAGCTCGACGTGCACGACTTCCGCTTCGCCGACTACGCGTGGGGCGCGGCCATCAGCGCGATCCGCCGGGTGGCCTGAGCGAGCATGGATGCCTCCGGCGACCGCAGTCCGTAGTGCGCGCCCGAGCGGCGGTCATGACCGAGCGGATGCCTCCGGCGAACCGCCGCCCCGAGACATCCGCTCGCCCTACCCCAGCCGCGACGGCACCCACTCGGCCTGCTTCAGCCACTGCGCCGTCTGGCCGCCCTCGTGCCCGTTGAACGCGTAGACCACGAGCTCGCGGTCGTCGCTGCGCAGCGCGTTGTACGAGGCGAACACGGTCGACGGCAGCACGACGTCGTCCATGAGCGCCACCGAGTAGAGCGCCGGCATGCTGATGCGTCGGGCGAAGTTCACGCCGTCGAAGTACGAGAGCGTCTCGAACACCTGCTCGTCGGTGCCGCGGTGCACGGCGAGGAACCGCACGAGCTCGGTGAACGGCTCGCGCGGCGTGAGCTCGGTCGACCGGCGGAAGTCTGCGAGGAACGGCACGTCGGGCATCACGGCGCGCGGCACGTCCGACAGGGCGGCGGCCGCGACGGCGATGCCGCCGCCCTGGCTGCCGCCGGTCACGGCGATGCGGTCGCGATCGACGCCGGGCAGGGCCGCCACCACGTCGAGCAGGCGCACGGCGTCGGTATAGACGCGGCGGTAGTAGTAGTCGTCGCGGTCGAGGATGCCCCGGGTCATGAAGCCCGCGACCGCCGGGCCCGAGCCGTGCGGGTCGGACGTGTGCCCGCCGGAGCCCCAGCCGCTGCCCTGGCCGCGGGTGTCCATGATGACGTGCACGTACCCGGCCGCCGCCCAGAACAGCCTCTCGCCGATCATGCCGCGCCCGCCGTTGTAGCCGACGTACTCGACGATGGCCGGGAGGTCGCCGGTCGCGCCGGTGGGGCGTACGATCCATGCGCGGATCGGATCGCCACCGAACCCGGGAAAGGTCAGATCTTCGATGCGCACGGCCTGGAACGGCGAGGCGACCTCGACAGCCGTTGCCGACGCAGCGTCGTCGCCGAGCGCCCGGGATTCGGCGAGCGTCCGCTCCCAGAACGCGTCGAAGTCAGCCGGATCGGGAACGTTCGCGCGGTACTCGCGGAGCTGGTCGAGGGGGAGGTCGGTGAGTGCCATGGCGGGGAATCATCCAATGTCTTGCGAATCAGGGGTTGACTTTTTGTTTCGAAGAGCGACAAAATAGCGACGAACGTCAGACTACTCGCCCGAGACGCAGTCTGGCATCGCACCACGGGGAACAGGTCGCGCCGCGATCTTTCCGACAACGTCGTCTGGAAAGGACACACGAGATGAGACTCACCACGCGCACAGCACGCGTCGCGGCCATGGCACTGGCCGGTGCATTCGCCGTCACCGGCCTCGCGGCCTGCTCGACGAGCGACGACGGCGGAAGCGCCGCCGACGGCGAGCCGGTCGAGATCGACTTCTGGGGCTGGGTGCCCGGCCTCGAGGACCTGGTCGCCCAGTGGAACGACGAGAACCCCGACATCCAGGTCTCGTTCCACCGCATGACCGGTGACGACGGCCAGAAGGTCGAGGCGGCGGTCGACGCCGGAGCCGGCCCCGACCTCGTGCAGCTCAGCACCCACAACCTGCCCGACTACGTGATCGCCGGCCGCGTGCAGGACATCACCGAGTACGTCGCCGACGACGAGTCGAACTACACCGCGAGCTCGTGGGCCTCCGTCAGCTTCGACGGCCAGGTCTACGGCGTGCCGCAGGGCATCGGCCCGGCCGCCACCATGTACCGCACCGACATCCTCGACGAGTACGGCATCGAGATGCCGACCACCTGGGACGAGTACGTCGACGCCGCACGCGAGCTGCACGAGGCGAACCCCGACGTGTACATCGCGAACATGTCGCCGAGCGAGATCGGCCAGTGGTCGCAGGAGATCCAGCAGGCCGAGTCGAGCTGGTACGGCATCGACGGCGACAGCTGGACCGTGGGCGTGAACGACGCCGGCAGCCAGCTGGTCGCCGAGCGCTGGCAGACCCTCCTCGACGAGGGCCTCGTCACGACCGAGCAGGTCTGGACCCCCGAGTACTGGGCGCTCGTGAACAACGGCACCATCGCCACGGTCACCTACGCGGCCTGGTTCCCGAGCCTGCTCGCCGAGAACGCCGCCGACACGTCGGGCCTCTGGGCCATCGCGCCGATGCCGAAGAACGCCGGCTCCGACAACTCGGGCGACTCCGGCGGCGCGGCGGTCGTCGTGCTTGCCGGCGCCGAGAACCCCGGCGCGGCGGCCGAGTTCGCCAGCTGGCTGAACGGGTCGGATGACACGCAGGAGGCGCTCATCACGGTCGGCGGCCTGTTCCCGTCGACCATCAACGGACTGGCATCCGACGCCCTGCTCACCGAGTCGGAGTTCTACGGCGGCCAGGTCATCAACGAGGTGTTCATCGAGTCGGCCGAGCAGACGCCCGCCACCTGGGTGGACGGCCCGAACTACGGCACCGCGCAGACCGCGATCACCGACGAGTTCGCCAAGGTCGTCAACGGCGACCTGACGTTCCTCGAGGCGCTCGACAACGCCCAGGCGATCACGGTCGCGGACCTCGAGGACCGCGGCCTCAACGTGAGCGAGTGACGAGCGGCTCCATGACCGCAGTCACTGCTCGTCCCACGGCTTCCCGGCGCCGCTTCACCGGCGCCGGGAAGCCCTGGGTGCCCTACCTCTTCGTCGCACCGTTCGTGCTGCTGTTCCTGGTGTTCCTCGTCTCGCCGATCATCGTGGCGGTCTGGAACAGCCTGTTCTCGCAGCAGTCGAGCGGCCTCGGCTTCGGCGGCACGACCACCGCGTTCGTCGGCCTCGACAACTTCGCGCGAGCGCTCTCCGACCAGGACTTCCTGGTGAGCTTCGGCCGGGTCGCGCTCTACGGCCTCGTGCAGGTGCCGGTGATGATGTTCATCGCCGCGACCCTCGCGCTCCTCTTCGACAGCGCGCTCGTGCGCGGCCGCCGGTTCTTCCAGTTCGCGGCGTTCCTGCCGTACGCGGTGCCCGGGGTGATCGCGGCGCTCCTCTGGGGGTTCCTCTACCAGCCCTCGGTGAGCCCGCTCATCCAGGCGCTGTCGAGCATCGGCGTCGACGCGAACCTCCTCGCACCGGGCACCGTGCTCTGGTCGATCGCCAACGTCAGCATCTGGTCGTACACCGGCATCAACATGATCATCATGTTCGCCGCGCTGCAGGCGATCCCGCGCGAGATCTACGAGGCCGCGCGCATCGACGGCGCGAGCGACCTGCGCATCGCGGTCGGCATCAAGCTGCCCATGATCGCGCCCGCCGTGCTGCTCACGACGCTCTCGTCGATCATCGGCACGCTCCAGCTGTTCAACGAGCCGCAGGTGCTGAAGAACGTCACCGCGAACATCTCCAGCGACTACACGCCGAACATGGCGATCTACGCGGCATCCACCCTCGGCAAGGACCCGAACCTCGCATCGGCGATGGCCGTCATCCTGGGCGTCGCCACGCTGATCGTCTCGGTCGTCGTCCTGCGCCTGAACAACCGCACCACGAAGCGAGCGAGCGATGGCCTCTGACACCCTCTCCGTGACCGCGGCGACGACGATGCCGGATGCCCCCGAGCCGGGCGCCGCACCTCGCGCACCGAAGCCGCCGAAGCGCCCGCGCGGCGCCACCACGTTCGTGAACGGCGACCGCGTGAGCCGCGTCGGCATGGTCATCACGACCGCCGCCCTGCTCATCCCGACCGCGTACTTCCTCGTGCCCGTGCTCTGGCTCGTCGTCGCGTCGACCAAGTCGACCGGCGACCTGTTCTCCACGCCCGGATTCGCGTTCGCCGACTTCCACCTCTGGGACAACCTGGTCGCGCTCAGCACCTACGACGACGGCATCTACTGGCGCTGGGCGTTCAACTCGGTGATCTACTCGGTCATCGGCTCGGCCCTGACGGCGTTCGTCTGCGCGCTGACCGGGTACGCGCTCGCCGTGTACCGATTCCGCGGCCGCAACGTGCTCATCGGCATCGTGCTCGGCAGCATGCTCATCCCGGGCACCGTGATCGCGCAGCCGACCTACGTGCTGCTCGTGAACCTCGGCCTGAACAACACGTACTGGGGCATCCTGCTGCCGGCCCTGGTGTTTCCGTTCGGCGTGCTGCTGTCGTTCATCTACGCGCAGTCGTCGGTGCCGATCGAGCTGATCGAGGCGGCCCGGCTCGACGGTGCGGGCGAGTTCCGCATCTTCGCCGGCATGGGCCTGCGCCTCATGTCGACCGGCCTGGTGACGGTGCTGCTGTTCGCGTTCCTCGGCAGCTGGAACAGCTACCTGCTGCCGCTGCTGGTGCTCACCGACCAGGAGCTCATGCCGCTCACGGTCGGCCTCACCGGCTGGAGCCAGGCGTCGATCACCATCCCGGGCCTGCAGGTGCTGACCGTCGTCGGCTCCCTGGTCTCGGTCATCCCGATCGCGATCGTGTTCCTCTCGCTCCAGCGCTACTGGAAGTCGGGCCTCACGGCCGGCGGCGTGCGCGGCTGAGCTCGGGGGAACACGATGGGTGAGCTGCGCTACGACGCACCGGCCGAGCGGTGGGTGGAGTGCCTGCCGCTCGGCAACGGGCGCCTGGGCGCGATGGTCGACGGCGCGCTGCCGCGCATGACGTTCCACCTGAACGACGGCACCGCCTGGTCGGGGTCGCCAGCCAGCGAACTGCGCGACGCGCCCGACGCGGCCACGGCGGCCGACGCGCTCGCCCGGTCGCGAGCAGCGATCGCCGACGGCGACGTGCGCGCCGCCGAGGCGGCCGTGCGCGGGCTGCAGTCGCGCTATTCGCAGGCCTTCCTGCCGTTCGCGGACCTCGTGCTCGAGATCGGCGGGGCGGATGCGACGGGGCCGGGGGGCTCGGCGGCCGGCACGGCGGGCGTGGGGGCGTCGGGGGCGGATGCCTCCGGCGCGGAGCCCGCCCTCGCCGGCAGCGCACCGTACCGGCGCCTGCTCGACCTGCCGTCCGGCGTGCACGCGGTGCGTGCGGGCGCGCTCACCGTGTCGTCGTTCGCGTCCGGCGTCGACGGGGTGCTCGTCATCGTCGTCGACGGGGCCGACCCGGCGCTCCTCGCCACCACTTCGGTCGCCCTCGACTCGCAGTTGCGGGTGCTCGAAGGGCTCGAGCGGGGCGACGAGCAGGCGCTGCTCCTCCGCATGCCGTCCGACGTCGCTCCCGGCCACGAGCCCGACCTGCCCGCCGCCGAGTGGGACGACGCTCCCGGCGCCGCGCTCGAGGGGGCCCTCGTCACCCGCCGCATCGACGCCGGGCACCGGGTCGCCTGGCTCGTCGCGACCGAGACCACGTACACGGCGCCCGGCCGTGCGCCCGCCGGCGACGCGGCATCCGCCGCCGATCGCGCCCGCGCCCGCATCGACCGGGCCGCAGCCCACGGCCTCGACGCCCTGCGCGATCGGCACGAGGCCGAGCACCGTGCCGCGATGGAGCGCGTGCGCATCGACCTCGGCGACGAGCCCGCGGGCGAACCCGCCACCGACGCACGGCTGCGCGCCGCCGCATCCGCTCCCGAGGGCGCCCTCGCCCACGACCCCGCGCTCGCCGCGCTCGTCGTCGACTACGGGCGGTACCTGCTCTGGTCGAGCGCTCGGCCCGGCGGGCTGCCGCCCAACCTGCAGGGCATCTGGAACGCCGAGATGCGTCCGCCGTGGAGCTCGAACTACACGGTCAACATCAACACCGAGATGAACCACTGGGCCTCGTTCACCGCGGCACTGCCCGAGACCGCCGCCCCGCTGCGCGAATTCGTGCGTGCCCTCGCGGAGCACGCCGTCGCCGCCACGCGCCGGCTCTACGACGCGCCGGGCTGGACCGTGCACCACAACACGGACGCGTGGGGCTTCGCGGCCCCAGCCGGTCGCGGCGGCGCGGACCCGCGCTGGGCCGCTTGGCCGATGGGCGGCGCCTGGCTCGCACGGCATCTCTGGGAGCCGGTCGCCTTCGGGGCGGCATCCGATGCCGAGCTCGCGGAGTCGTGGCCCGCGATCCGGGGCGCCGCCGAGTTCGCGCTGCACTGGCACCACCGCGACGCGCGCGGCGACTGGTCGACGGCACCCTCGACCTCGCCCGAGAACGCGTACCTCGCCGCCGACGGCGCGCCCGCGGCGCTCGACCGCGCGTCGGCCATGGACCTCGCGCTGCTCCGCGACCTCTTCGAGATCGTGGTGGCCGCGGCCGACCGGCTCGGCCTCGGCGACGACCCGGTCGCCGTCGACGCGCGCGACCGGCTCGCCGTGCTGCCCGACGCCCCCGCGATCGACGACGGGGGTCGCCTGCGAGAGTGGTCGGAGCCGCGCACCGAGGAGGATCCGCACCACCGGCACGTGAGCCACCTGTACGGCCTCTACCCGGGCGCGGGCGGGTGGGACGACGCCCACCGTGCCGCGGCCGCGGCCACGCTCGAGCGTCGCGGCGACGAGTCGACCGGCTGGTCGCTCGCCTGGAAGCTCGCGCTCTGGGCGCGACTCGGCCGCGGCGACAAGGTCGGCGACCTGCTCGAGCTGCTGCTGCGCCCCGCCGACGACGTGACCGGCGAGTGGGCGGGCGGGCTCTACCCGAACCTCCTCGCCGCGCACCCGCCATTCCAGATCGACGGCAACCTCGGCGCGGTCGCCGGCGTGCTCGAGGCGCTGGTGCAGAGCCACGACGGATGCATCGAGCTGCTGCCCGCCCCGCCGCCGGCGCTCACCCACGGCAGTGTCCGCGGCGTGGTCGCGCGACCCGGCATCGAGGTCGACGTCGACTGGGCGCACGGCGAGCTCGTGCGCGCGACCGTCCGCGCCCACCGCGGTGCGGCGGGCATCCGCGTCATCCGCCACCGGGGCATCTCGCGCAGCGTACGACTGCGCGACGGCGAGGCCGTGCGCCTCGAGGCGACCGCGTTCGGCGGCGCGACGTTCGCGCCCGAGCGGACGCGCGTGGGCTCCGCGGCATCCGCCCCGCCCTGACCCCGCCGCACCGACGTTCCCCGCCGCTCGCGGCCGCCGCGCCCCGGCACCCGCACCCGGCACCCGCTCCCACGAGAAAGACCCCGATGACCAGCTTCACCTCCCACTCCGCCGACCTGGCCGAGCACACGGCGTTCCCGTGGCTCGCCGACGGCCTCGCCTACGGCGGCGACTACAGCCCCGAGCAGTGGCCCGAGGCGGTGTGGGCCGAGGACGTCGCGCTGATGCAGCGGGCCGGGGTGAACCTCGTGAACCTGGGGGTGTTCAGCTGGGGGCTCGTCGAGGTGGCCGACGGCGAGTTCGACTGGGGCTGGCTCGACCGCATCATGGACCTGCTGCACGACGGCGGCATCGGCGTGAACCTCGCCACGCCGACCGCTGCACCGCCGACCTGGCTGCTGCAGGCGCATCCGGAGATCGCGACCGTCGACGCCGAGGGCCGGCGCACCGCGCAGGGCGGGCGGCTGGCGTGGTCGCCCAGTTCGGCGACGTTCCGACGGTATGCCCTGCGGATGGTGCGCGCGCTGGCCGAACGCTACGGCGACCACCCGGCCCTTCGCATGTGGCACGTGAGCAACGAGCTCGGCAACGAGAACGGCCGCTGCTACGGCGAGGAGACCGCGGTGGCCTGGCGCGAGTGGCTCACGGCGAAGTACGGCGAGGTCGCCGCGATGAACGATGCCTGGGGGAGCGCGTTCTGGGGGCACCGCTACACGTCGTTCGCGCAGGTCGAGCTGCCGCGGCACAACCGCACCCAGCACAACCCGGGGCTGCTGCTCGACTTCGAGCGGTTCACCTCCGACGCGCTGCTCGGGCACTACCTTGCCGAGCGCGCGGTGCTGCGCGAGGTGACGCCCGCGATTCCGGTGACGACGAACTTCATGGTGCAGGCGAACCCCGGCGTGGCCGACTACGCGCGCTGGGCGGAGGAGGTGGACCTCGTCGCCAACGACCACTACACGATCGGCGCCGACCCGCACCGCGAGGCCGACCTCGCGTTCTGCGCCGACCGGTCGCGCGGCATGGCGGGCGGCCGCCCCTGGCTGCTCATCGAGCACTCGACCGCGGCGGTCAACTGGCAGCCCGTGAACCGGGCGAAGGCCCCCGGCGAGATGGCCCGCAACACCCTCGCCCACATCGCGCGCGGCGCCGACGGGGCCATGTTCTTCCAGTGGCGGCAGTCGACCGCCGGGTCGGAGCAGTTCCACTCGGCGATGGTGCCGCACGCCGGCGCCGACTCGCAGGTGTACCGCGACGTCGTGGCGCTCGGCGCCACGCTGCGGGCGCTCGCCCCCGTGGTCGGCTCGCGCGTCGAGCGCGCGCAGGTCGCGATGCTGCTCGACCACGATGCGGCCGCCGCGTGGGCGAGCGGGCCGAAGCCCAGCTCGCTGGTCACCGCGGTCGACCTGCCGCGGGCCGTGCACCGCGCGCTGACCGAGCTCGGCATCGCCGTCGACGTGCTCCGGCCGGGTGACGCGCTCGACGGGTACCGGGCGCTCGTCGTGCCGACCCTGTTTCTGGCGACGGATGCCACGGCCGACGCCGTGCGCGACTTCGCCGCCTCGGGCGGCCACGTGCTCGTCACGTACCTGTCGGGCATCGTCGACGAGACGAACCGCGTGCGCGCGGGCGGCTACCCGGGTGCGTTCTGCGACCTCCTCGGCGTGCGAGTCGACGAGTTCTTCCCGCTGTTCGCGGGCGACACGGTCGCACTCGACGACGGGTCGACCGGGTCGCTGTGGAGCGAACGCGTCGAGGTGTCCGACGGCACCGAGGTGCTGGCCCGGCTCGCCGAGGGCGACCTCGCGGGCACGCCCGCCGTGACCCGGCGCGCGACCGGCGCGGGGAGTGCGACCTACCTGGCCACCCGGCTCGACCACCCCGGACTCGTGGCGCTCGTTCGTGCCTTCGCCGCGTACACCGGGGTGACCGCGGTCGCCACCGTCGACGGCCCCGGCATGGAGGTGGTGCGGCGCGTCCACGACGACGGGCGCTCGTTCCTGTTCGCCATCAACCACGCGGCATCCGACCGCACCGTCGCGGCGAACGGCCGCGACCTGACCGACGGCACCGCGACCGAGGGACGACTCGTCGTGCCCGCCGGCGCCGTGCGCGTGATCGAGGAGGACCCCCGATGAAGTTCACCGACGGGTTCTGGGCGCTGCGCCCCGGCGTCGACGCGCTCTACGCGCAGGAGGCGTACGACATCGCTCCGCGCGAGCACGCGCTCGAGGTCACCGCGCCCACCAAGGTCATCGACCGCCGCGGCGACACGCTCAACCGGCCGACCCTCACCGTCACCCTCACCTCGCCGCTGCCGGGCGTCATCGGCGTGCGGGTCGAGCACCACCGCGGCGCGCACGTGCGCGGCGGCTTCGACCTGCCCGGTGCCGAGCCCGGCCACGGCACGGTCGTCGTCGACGAGACCGGCGGGGCGCTCACCAGCGGCGACCTCACCGCCCGCGTCACGGCCGGCGCCCCGTGGTCGCTCGCGTTCGAGTCGGAGGGGCGAACGCTCACATCGAGCGGCAACAAGTCGCTCGGCTACCTGCGCCTCGCGCCCGACGCGCACGTCGAGCCCGCGCCGATCAACGAGACCGGCCGCAACGGCCAGCGGCACCACGCGCCCACCTACCTGCACGAGCAGCTCGCGCTCGGCGTGGGCGAGCACGTCTACGGGTTCGGCGAGCGATTCGGGCCGCTCGTGAAGAACGGGCAGTCGATCGACATCTGGAACGCCGACGGCGGCACCTCGAGCGAGCAGGCGTACAAGAACGTGCCGTTCTACGTCTCCGATCGAGGGTACGGCGTGCTCGTCGACGACCCCGGCCACGTGTCGTTCGAGGTCGGCACCGAGAGCGTCGAGCGGGTGCAGTTCTCCGTGTCGGGCGAGGCGCTGCAGTACTACGTGATCGCGGGCGACCCGACGACCGTGCTCGACCGGTACACGCGACTCACCGGCCGCCCGGCGCAGGTGCCGGCCTGGTCGTACGGCCTGTGGCTGTCGACGAGCTTCACGACCGACTACGACGAGGCAACCGTCACGAGCTTCATCGACGGCATGGCCGAGCGCGACATCCCGCTGTCGGTGTTCCACTTCGACTGCTTCTGGATGCGCGAGTTCAACTGGTCGGACTTCGAGTGGGATGCCCGCGTCTTCCCCGACCCCGAGGGCATGCTCGCCCGGCTGCACGACAAAGATCTGCGCGTCTGCGTGTGGATCAACCCCTACCTCGGCCAGCGCTCGCCGCTGTTCGCCGAGGCGCGGGAGCTCGGCTACCTCGTGCGGCGCCCCGACGGCAGCGTCTGGCAGTGGGACATGTGGCAGGCGGGCATGGCGCTCGTGGACTTCACGAACCCGGATGCCTCGGCCTGGTTCCAGTCCAAGCTGCGCGTGCTGCTCGACCAGGGCGTCGACTGCTTCAAGACCGACTTCGGCGAGCGCATCCCGATCGACGTCGTGTACGCCGACGGCCGCGACGCGGAGGCGATGCACAACCTCTACGCGCAGCGCTACAACGAGGCCGTGTTCGCGGTGCTCGAGGAGGAGCGCGGCGCGGGGGACGCGGTCGTGTTCGCGCGCGCTGCAACCGCGGGCGGCCAGCGGATGCCCGTGCACTGGGGCGGTGACTGCACGTCGACGTACGAGTCGATGGCCGAGACGCTGCGCGGCGGCCTGTCGCTCGCCATGTCGGGCTTCGGGTTCTGGAGCCACGACATCGGCGGATTCGAGGGCACGCCCGACCCCGGCGTGTTCAAGCGCTGGACCGCATTCGGCCTGCTCTCGAGCCACTCGCGCCTGCACGGCAGCGAGTCGTACCGGGTGCCGTGGGCGTTCGACGACGAGGCCGTCGAGGTCACCCGGCGCTTCACTCGACTGAAGCTCGAGCTCATGCCGATGCTGTACCAGGCGGGCCTCGCTGCCCACGAGCGAGGTGTCCCCGTCATGCGACCGATGCAGCTGGCGTACCCCGGCGACCCCGCGATGACCCACCTCGACCGGCAGTACCTGCTGGGCGACGACCTGCTCGTCGCACCCGTGTTCTCGGCCGGCGGCGAGGTCGACCTGTACCTGCCCGCGGGCGGCTGGACGCACCTGCTGACCGGCGAGCGCGTGACCGGCGGCGGCTGGCGGCGCGAGGTGCACGACATGCTGTCACTGCCGCTGTACGTGCGCGACGGCGCGGTGATCGCCCGCGGCGGACGCGACGACCGGCCCGACCACGACTACCTCGACGGGCTCGTGCTCGAGCTGTACCCGGGCGACGGGCCGGGGCGGCGCGAGGTGACCGTCACAACACCCGAGGACCGGGTCGGCACGTTCGCGGTCGAGTGGGGCGACGGGCGCGCGACCGCGACGGGCGACGTGCCTGACGGATGGAGCCTGCGGGTCGCGGGCGGTGCGTCGGTCGACGCGGCCGGGGGAGCGGCGGCGCTGACCTGGTGACCGTCGGCCGCGCCCCGGCCGTCGCGCCCTAGGCTGATCGCACCGGCACGCGGGGACGGGAGGTCGAACGGGCATGACGGCCTCCGACGAGCGCCCGATCGGGGCATCCGACGACCTCGCCCTGCGCACCGCGACCGAGCTCGTCGCCGGGTACGCCGCCCGCCGGTTCGACCCGGTCGACGTGCTCGAGGCCGTGCTCGCGCGAGTGGAGCGGCTCGAGCCGCGCCTCAATGCGTTCTACCGACTCGTGCCCGAGCAGGCTCGGGCTGCGGCAGCCGCGAGTGCGCGGCGGTGGGCGGCGGATGCCCCTCTCGGACCGCTCGACGGCGTGCCGATCACGATCAAGGAGAACGTCGCCACGGCGGGCACGCCCCAGCCGTCGGGCACCGCGGCGTGGGCCGACGCGCCGCCGGCGACCGCCGACGGGCCGATCGCGCGACTGCTCGCCGAGGATGGCGCGGTGCGCTTCGGCACGACCGTCATGCCCGACTTCGGGATGCTGTCGTCGGGCGTCTCGAGCCTGCACGGCGTCACCCGGAGCCCGTGGAACCCGGCCTGGACGGTCGGTGGCTCGAGCGGGGGTGCGGGCGCCGCCGCAGCGGCATCCCTCGGCCCCGTGCACTCGGGCAGCGACATCGGCGGGTCGGTGCGCCTGCCTGCGAGTTGGCTCGGGCTCGTCGGACACAAGCCGACGCACGGGCTCGTGCCCGTCGACCCGCCGTACCTGTGGCGGTGCATCGGGCCGCTCGCGCGCACCGTCGACGATGCGTCGCTGTTCCTCGAGGTCGCGACCGGCGACGATCCGCGCGACCATACACAGGTGCCGGTGGTGCACGACTGGGGTGCGGTGCGCATCGATCCGCGACAGGACCTGCGCGGGCTGCGGGTCGCCTGGCACCTCGACGCCGGGTGGGGTGCGCCGGTCGACCCCGAGGTCGCCGCGACGGTGCGCGGTGCGGTCGAGCGTTTCGGCGAGGCCGGCGCCGACGTGACCGAGATCGCGCCGTTCGCGACGCCCGAGATGCTCGACGCGCTCGACCTGTTCCTGCGCGCACGCTCGCTGCTCGACCTCGAGCGGATGCCTCCGGAGCGACGCGCGCGCGTGCTGCCGTTCATCCTCGACTGGACCGAGGGCGCCCGCGGGGCCGATGGGCTGGCGGTGCTCGACGCGTTCCAGCAGGTGCAGGCGCTTCGGGCGCGCACCGTGGCCGCGACCCTGCCCCACGACGTGGTGATCTCGCCCGTCTCGCCGGGCGCCGCGTTCCCCGCGGAGTGGCCGATGCCATCGAACGATCCGGCGACCTCGCTGCACCACATCGGGTTCACGGCGCCGTACAACGTCTCCGACCAGCCCGCGGTCTCGCTCAACGCGGGGTTCACGGCCGACGGACGACCGGTCGGCGTGCAGCTCGCCGGGCGCCGCTTCGACGACGTCGTGCTGCTGCGCATCGCGCGCTGGTTCGAGACCGCGCGCGGCGCGGCGGCGACGCCGGACTGGGCATCGATCGCCTGAGCGAGTCAGTGCGCGATGCGGGCGCCGTGCCCGTGCCCGTGGCCGTGGCCGCCGAACCAGCGGTCCCACAGGGCGCGCAGGCCGTGGTGCAGCGGTTCGGGCTCGGGCTCCGCGGCGAGACCGACGCCTCGGGCGGCCTCCAGCTCGCGACGGCGCACCGCCCAGGCCCGCTCGTGCAGGCGGCGCTCGTGCGCGGTGATGGCGCTGTCCATCAAGGGGATCTCGGACGTGTACATCGGGTGCTCTCGGGTTCGGGGGAGAACTGAGCGAAGCTCAGACTACTCCCGACGCCGTGGACCGCAATGTGGCGGTGGACGCTCGTCCGACGCTCCCGTCAGGTTCGCGGGCGGCAGGTCGCTTCGAGGCATCCGCTCGCTGGTTCGGCCCGTCGAAATCACATCGGCACGTGCTGGATCGCGGGCCCGCGTGACTTCGACGGGCCGAAGCGATCGGCACGTGCCGGTGCGTTCCGTAGTGCTGCCGGCAGCGGCAGAGGCGGATGCTGCGGATGCTGCGGATCAGCGGCGCACGGGGTCGCCGTCGGTGCCGCGAGCGAGGTCGGCCCGGGTCGCCGCGCCCTCCCAATCGCCCGGGTGCGTGCACGCTGCGGCACCCGTGCGCACGGCCGTCTCGAGCCGCGTCGCGACGGGTGCGCCGGCGACGAGCTCGGCCAGGTATCCGGCGACGAACGCGTCCCCGGCACCGACCGTGTCGACGACCGCGACGGGCACCGCCGCACTTCGCTGCACCTCCGGCTCGACGCCTGCACGGACCGAACGCACGAGCGCCCCGTCGGCACCGAGCTTGATCACGACCTCGGCCGGCCCGAGCGCAGCCACGCGCTCGGCCAGCTCCTCGGCGGACCCCGGACCGACGATCAGCGCCGCCTCGTCGTCGCCGGCGAACACGACGGAGGCCTGCGCCGCGATCGCGCGGTACCGCTCGGCGGCGGCCTCCGCATCGGCCCACAGGTTCGACCGGTGGTTCACGTCGAACGACACCGGCACGCCAGCGGCGACGGCCCGGGCCACCAGCGCGTCGACGGCACCGGAGGCGCTCGCCGAGAGCGCCGGCGTGATGCCCGTGACGTGCACGAGCGCGAACCCGCCCACGTCGACGGCGTCGAGGTCGGATGCCTCGAGGCGACTGCCCGCACTGCCCGCGCGGTAGTACGCGACATCGGTGCGTCCGGCGGCGGGCGTCGACTTGACCAGCAGACCGGTCGGCGCACCCGCGTCGACGGGGGCGACCACGTCGACTCCCTCGGCGCGCAGCTCGCGCACGACCCTGCGGCCGAAGCCGTCGTCGCCCACTCGGCCGAGCCAGGTCACGGGCGTGCCGAGCCGCGCGAGCCCGATCGCCACGTTGCCCTCGGCACCCCCGGTGCCGACGACCAGGTCGCCGACGGTCGCGAGCGACCCGATGTCGCGCGCCCGCAGCACCGCGAGGCCCTCGCCGATGGTCAGCACACGGCCGGATGCAACGGCCGACGCAGGCCCAGCGGCATCCGCTCGCCCTTCAGCCGCGACACCATCGGCAGCCATCAGACCCCCACCAACTCCATCGCGGCACGCGACCGCGCCTCGATCTCGTCCCAGTCACCCGCGGCGATCAGGTCGCGCGGCGCCATCCAGCTGCCGCTCACCGCGAAGACGTGCGGCGACGCCGCGTACTCCGCCGCGTTCGACGGGCTCACGCCGCCGCTCGGCAGGAAGCGCACCTGCGGGAACGGCCCGGCCAGCGCCGAGATCATCGGCAGTCCGCCGAGCATGCCGGCGGGGAAGAGCTTCAGGTGGTCGAGCCCCGCGCGCAGCGCGCGCTGCACCTCGGTCGCGGTCGCGACGCCCGGCACGATCGGCACGCCCAGCGACGCGCAGCGAGCGAGCACCTCGTCGTCGAGCCCCGGCGACACGATGAACCGCGCGCCCGCGTCGACGGCGCGGTCGACGTCGGCACCCGTCAGCACGGTGCCGGCCCCCACGAGGAAGCCGTCGGGCAGCGCAGCGGTCGCCTCGCGGATCGCGTCGATGCCCGCATCCGTGCGCATCGTGATCTCGGCGCAGCGGATGCCCCCGGCGGCGAGCGCCGCAACGAGCCCGGGAGCCTGTGCCGCGTCGTCGATCACTACGACCGGCACGATGCCGAGCCCAACGAGCATCATCGGCCGAGCCATCCGCCGTCCACGGGCAGCACGATACCCGAGACGTAGTCCGACGCCGGCGACGCCAGGAACACGGTCGCGCCGCCGAGATCCGACGCCCGCCCCCACCGCCCGGCCGGGATGCGCTCGAGGATCGACCGCGACCGGTCGGGGTCGTCCTGCAGCGCCTGCGTATTGTCCGTCGCGATGTATCCCGGCGCGATCGCGTTCACGTTCACGCCCTGCGACGCCCACTCGTTCGCGAGCGCCTTCGTGAGCCCGGCGATGCCCGACTTCGCCGACGTGTAGCCGGGCACGTTGATGCCGCCCTGGAAGCTCAGCAGGCTCGCCGTGAAGATCACCTTGCCCGACCCGCGCGCGAGCATCGGCGCCGCGACCTTCTGCGTCAGCGCGAACTGGCTCGACAGGTCGACCTCGATCACGCGGTCCCAGAGCTCGAGCGGATGCTCCGCCGCCGGCGCCCGCTCGATGGTGCCGGCGTTGTTCACGAGGATGTCCGGGGCGCGCTCCGCGAGCTCGTCGCCGAACGCGAGCACCGCGGCCCGGTCGGCGAAGTCGACGGCACGCGCCTCGAATCGGCGGCCGAGGCCCGTGACGGCCTGCTCGACACTGCTGCCGGATGCCGCGAGGGTGGCGCTCACGCCGATGACATCCGCGCCCGCCTCGGCGAGGGCCACGGCCATGCCGTAGCCGATGCCGCGCTTCGCGCCGGTGACGACCGCGAGCTTCCCGGTGAGGTCGAATGCGCTCATGCGACCGCTCCCTCGGCGGTGGCGGATGCCGGTTCGGCATCGCCTGAGCCCTCGACGCCCACCAGGATCTTCATGGCCTTGCCGGCCTCGAGGTCGGCGAACGCCGCCTGGGTCTCCTCCATGGGCACGACGCGCGTGATCATGAGGTCGGTCGGGATGACGCCGTCGGCGATGAGCTCGACCGCAGTCTCGAAGTCGGGGCGCTGATAGACGCGCGCGCCGAGGATGCGGAGCTCCCGCCAGAACACGCGCTGCAGGTCGATCTCGCGCGGGGTGGGGTGGATCGCCACGACCACGAGCGTGCCGCGCACCTTCGCGAGCGAGGTCGCGCCGAGCACGGCGGCCGCCGCACCCGAGACCTCGAAGACGACGTCGGCACCGGCGCCGCCGGTCCACTCCTCGACCCACGCGACCTGGTCGGTCTCGCGCGGGTCGATCGTGGTGAACCCGAGGCCCTCGATCTGGGCGCGGCGCGCGGGGTCGAGCTCGATGACCGCGACCTCCGCGCCGAAGTGGCGCGCGACCGTGGCGATCAGCACGCCGATCGGGCCGCCGCCGATGACGACCGCGCGGTCGCCGGGCGCGAGCTCGGAACGGCGCACGTCGTGCACGGCGACCGCGACGGGCTCGACCAGCGCGGCGGCGTCGAGCGCGATGCCCTCGGGCATGCGCACGAGCGTGTGGGCGGGCACGTTCCACAGCTCCTGGAGGGCGCCGGGGGAGTCGATGCCGATGAAGTCGAGGTGCTGGCAGATGTGGGTGTTGCCGGCGAGGCAGGCCGGGCAGGTGCCGTCCCAGTCGAGCGGCATGACCGTGACGAGGTCGCCCACGGCCCAGTCGTCGACGCCCTCGCCGACCGACTCGATGGTGCCGCTCATCTCGTGGCCGAACACCAGCGGCATGTCCACGCGCGCGTCCATGTTGCCGTGCACGATGTGCAGGTCGGTGCCGCAGAGGCCGACGTAGGCCACGCGGATGCGGACCTGGCCCGCACCGGGGGGAGCCGGCTCCGCCTCACTGGTCTCGAGGGTGTGTTCGCCGACGTACGCGACTGTGCGCATCAGGTGCTCCAGAATGTCCGATGAATGGGCGTCAGAATTGTATGATGTTTGCCCGGATCCTGCAATTTCGACCCTATCAGGATGCGGGCGTGCTGAAATTGATCTAATCTTTAGACGCACCCACGCTGCGGTGCCCACCCCGCGGAGACTCACGCGCGGTGGAGGGACACACGAAGGAGCACCTCGATGGAGAGCCGTGCGCTCCGCACCGGCCTGCCGCTTACCGAGATCGGCATGGGCGTCGCCCAGTTCGGCAACCTGAACCGCGAGACGAGCGACGAGGCATCCGCCGCCGCCGTCGACGCGGCCTGGGATGCCGGCATCCGCACCTTCGACACCGCGCCGCACTACGGGCTCGGGCTCTCCGAGCGCCGCCTCGGCGCCGCGCTCGCCGGTCGTCCGCGCGACGAGTACGTGCTCTCGACCAAGGTCGGGCGCCTGCTCGTGCCGAGCCCCGAGACCGCCGACCGTCAGGACGACCAGGGCTTCGTCGTGCCCGCCGACACGAAGCGCGTGTGGGACTTCTCGCGCGACGGCGTGCTGCGCTCGATCGAGCAGAGCCTCGAGCGCATCGGCACGGACCGCATCGACGTCGTCTACGTGCACGACCCCGACCACTACGGCGACGAGGCGCTCGACGGCGCCTTCCCCGCCCTCATCGAGCTGCGCGACCAGGGCGTCGTCGGCGCGATCGGCACCGGCATGAACCAGTCGGCCCTGCCCGCCCGGTTCGTGCGCGAGAGCGACCTCGACGTGGTCATGCTCGCGGGCCGCTACACGCTGTTCGAGCAGGACTCGCTCGACGACCTGCTGCCCGTCGCCGCCGAACGCGGCGTCGGCATCGTGGCCGCGGCCGTCTACAACTCCGGCCTCATGGCCGCGCCCACCGTGCCCGACGACGCGCACTACGACTACGGTCCCGCACCGGCCGACGTGATCGAGCGGGCCCGCGCCATCGCGGCGACCTGCGCCGAGTTCGGCGTCACCCTGCCGGAGGCCGCGATCGCGTTCCCCCTGCGGCATCCGGCCGTCGTCTCGGTCGTCGTCGGCACCCGCACCGACGCACACGTCGCGAGCACCCTCGAGCGCTACGGCGCAGACGTCCCCGACGACCTCTGGCCCGCACTCGCCGACCGCGGCCTGCTGCGCGCCGACGCACTGCACTCGCGAGCGGATGCCTCGGAGGCATCCGTCGCCACCACCGCCTCGAACGGAGCACCCACCGCATGACCACCATCACCGGCGTCACCGTGCACGACGTGCGCTTCCCGACCTCGCTCAGCATGGACGGCTCCGACGCCATGAACAAGGACGGCGACTACTCGGCCGCCTACGTCGTGCTCGAGACCGACGGCGACCTCGCCGGCTACGGCTTCACGTTCACGATCGGCCGCGGCAACGACCTGTGCGCCGAGGCGGCCCGTCAGCATGCCGCCCCGCTCGTCGGGCGCGACGTCGACGCCCTGCTCGACGACCTCGGCGGCGTCTACCGCGAGCTCGCCTCCGACTCGCAACTGCGCTGGCTCGGGCCCGAGAAGGGCGTCGTGCACCTCGGCATGGCCGCCGTGATGAACGCCCTCTGGGACATGGCCTCGCGCCGCGCCGGCGTGCCGCTCTGGCGCCTCCTCGCCGAGATGACGCCCGAGCAGCTCGTCGACGTGGCCGACCTGCGCTACCTCTCCGACGCCCTCACGCGCGACGAGGCGATCGCCCTGCTCGAAGAGATGGCCCCGACCCGCGCCGACCGCATCGCCGACCTCGAGGCCCGCGGCGGCTACCCCTGCTACACGACGAGCGCCGGCTGGCTCGGCTACAGCGACGAGAAGCTCCGCCGCCTGCTCCAGGAGGCGGTCGACGAGGGCTACGGCCACGTGAAGCTGAAGGTCGGTGCGAACCTCGACGACGACATCCGGCGCCTGCGCATCGCGCGCGAGGTCATCGGATGGGACGCGAAGCTCATGATCGACGCGAACCAGGTGTGGGACGTGCCGCAGGCCATCGAGTGGGTCGGCGCGCTCGCCGAGTTCCAGCCGCACTGGATCGAGGAGCCGACCAGCCCCGACGACGTGCTCGGCCACGCCGCCGTGCGCGAGGCCGTCTCGCCGATCGGCGTCGCCACCGGCGAGCACGGCATGAACCGCGTGCTGTTCAAGCAGCTGTTCCAGGCCGGCGCCATCGACTACTGCCAGCTCGACTCGGCGCGGCTCGCGAGCATCAACGAGATCCTCGCGGTGTACCTCATGGCGAAGAAGTTCGACGTGCCGGTGTGCCCGCACGCCGGCGGCGTCGGGCTCTGCGAGCTCGTGCAGCACCTGTCGATCTTCGACTACGTGGCCGTGTCGGGCTCGCTCGACGACCGCGTCACCGAGTTCGTCGACCACCTGCACGAGCACTTCGTCGACCCGTGCGTGGTCGAGCACGGCAACTACGTGCTGCCGTCGCAGCCGGGGTACAGCGCCGAGATGCTCGAGGCATCCGTCGCCGAGTACGCCTACCCCGACGGCGGCTACTGGGCCGGGGCGCGCGCCGTTGCGTGAGCGGTCGCGTGCGTCAGGGCGCGGGGTCGGATGCCTCGTCGCCGGCGTGCGCGGTCGCGAACTCCTCGACCCCGAGGATGTGCACGGCCATGCGGATGCGCGCCCGCTCCGGGTCGTGCGCCTTGAGCTCGGCGAGGATCGCCCGGTGCTCGCCCTGCGTCTCGCGCACGGTGCCGCGCTCGGTGATGGCGCGCCAGAGCCGGGCGCGGTGCGTGCGCCCGACGAGGCTGTCGATCATGCCCGCGAGCGCCGGGTTGCCGCTCGCCTGCGCGATGCGCCGATGGAACGCGGTGTCGGTGTCGATGAAGCGCTCGAGGTCCATGTCGGGGTCGCTGGCGAGGATGCCGTCGACCTCGTCGAGGATCGCGTCGAGCGCGGCGAGGTCCTCGTCGGTGAGGGCGGATGCCGCGAGGGCGGCGCTCTCCGCCTCGAGCACGCGCCGCACGGCCAGCAGGTGCCCGGCGTGCGCCGGGGTGTGCAGCTCGGCGAGGATGCCGAGCGGGCTGAGCAGCCGCTCCGGGTCGAGCGAGGTCACGTACGTGCCGTCGCCCTGGCGGGTCTCGAGCACGCCGAGGATGGCGAGCGCGCGCACCCCCTCGCGGAGCGACCCGCGCGAGACGCCGAGCTCGGTCGCGAGGTCGCGCTCGATCGGCAGCCGCGATCCGGGGCCGAGGCGCCCATCGGTGATCATGCCCTTGATGCCCGCGATGACCACGTCGGTCTGCGATCGGGCCGGAATGCCGGGCTGCTCATCCACCGTCGACGTCTCAGTCATCTGACCATTCTTGCACCACGACCCCGAGTTCGACCGAAAGGAACCACCCCGTGAACATCGCCCGCCTCGGCGCCCCCGGCGAGGAGATCCCCGTCCTCCAGCACGAGGGCACCAGCTACGACCTGCGCGGCCTGACCGCCGACGTCGACGGCGCCTTCCTCGCCGCCGACGGCATCGCCCGCGCCCGCGCCGCGCTCGACGCCGGTGAACTGCCGGTGCTGCCGGATGCCGCGGACCTGCGCGTCGGCGCCCCGATCGCGCGCCCCGGCAAGATCGTCTGCATCGGCCTCAATTACCGCGACCACGCGGAGGAGTCGGGCATGGCGATCCCCGCCGAGCCCGTCATCTTCATGAAGGACCCGTCGACCATGGTCGGCCCGTACGACGACGTGCTCATCCCGCGCAACTCGACCAAGACAGACTGGGAGGTCGAGCTCGGCGTCGTCATCGGCACGACCGCCCGCTACCTCGACTCGCCCGCCGACGCGCTCGCGCACGTCGCCGGGTACGCCACCTCGCACGACGTCTCCGAGCGCGAGTTCCAGCTCGAGCGCGGCGGCCAGTGGGACAAGGGCAAGAGCTGCGAGACGTTCAACCCCTTCGGGCCGGCGCTGGTGCCCGCATCCGAGGTGCCCGACCCCCAGGCGCTCGGGCTCCGCCTCTCGGTGAACGGCACCATGCACCAGGACGGCACGACCGCGACCATGATCTTCGACGTCGCGCACGTCATCTGGTACCTCAGCCAGTTCATGGTGCTGCACCCGGGCGACGTGCTGAACACCGGCACCCCCGCGGGCGTCGCGCTCGGCATCGAGGGCCAGCCGTACCTGCGCGAGGGCGACGTCGTGTCGCTCGAGATCGACGGGCTCGGCCGCCAGGAGCAGCGGATGGTGCAGGCATGAGCGCCGGCGACTTCACCGGGCTCGTCGCGGTCGTCACGGGCGGGGCGTCCGGCATCGGGCTCGCGACGGCCTCGGCGCTCGCCGCGGAGGGCGCGACCGTGGCGGTGCTCGACCTCAATGCGACCGGGCTGCCCGAGGGCCTCGCCGGGTACGCGGCGGACGTGCGCGATCGCGCGTCGGTGGACGCGGCGATCGCGCAGGTCGCGGCCGACCACGGCGGCATCGACGTGCTCGTGAACAACACCGGCGTGAGCTCGGTGGGCACCGTCGAGGAGGCATCCGATGACGAGTGGGCCCGCGTGCTCGACGTGAACGTCGTGGGCATGGCCCGGGTGAGCGCGGCCGCGCTGCCCTGGCTGCGGAAGTCGGAGCACGCGGCGATCGTGAACATGTGCTCCATCGCGGCGCTGAACGGCCTGCCCCAGCGAGCGGTCTACGGCGCCTCGAAGGGCGCGGTCATGGCGTTGACCTTCGCGATGGCGACCGATCACATCGCCGAGGGCGTGCGGGTCAACTGCGTGAGCCCGGCGACCGTGTACACGCCGTTCGTCGAGCGGATGCTGCAGGGATTCGACGACCCGGTGGCCGAGCGCGCCGCCCTCGACGCCCGTCAGGCGACCGGGCGAATGGTGACGCCGGAGGAGGTCGCGGCGGCCGTGCTGTACCTCGCGAACCCGCGCTCGGTCTCGATCGCGGGCATCTCGCTCGACGTGGATGCGGGCGTCACGCACCTGCGAGTTCGCCAGAAGGGCTGATCGCGGGAGAGAATCGACGGCGGGCCGGGGGAGACTCCCCGGCCCGCCGTCGTGTTCGGGGCGCCTGCACGCGCACCGGAGACGGCGGTCATCGGATGAGTGTTTGACCGTAGTGATGATACGTAGTATGTTTGCTCCCAGCAGAAGTTCCTGTCGCCTGTCACCGTCGACCCGCGGTGCCGGCACGCATTCCCAGAGATGAGAGGCATCGCAATGAAGCGGTTCGTAGCACCGGTCGCCATCGGAGTCGGGGCGGTTCTCGCCCTCTCCGCCTGTGGCGGCGCAGCAACCACCCCCAGCGGAGAGTCGGCCGAAGACGGCACGCTCGTGATCTGGAACTGGGGCAACTCCGACGACGCGGCAGCCGCGTACCAGGACGAGGTGCTCGCGGTCTTCGCCGAGCAGCACCCCGACGTCGAGGTCGAGATCGTCTCGCAGCCGTTCGACCAGTACTACACGCTCCTCGGCTCGGCGATCGAGGCCGGCACCGGCCCCGACCTCGCGCTGTTCAACGGCGGCACGCAGCTCAAGTCGCGCACCGACCAGCTCACCCCGGTCACCGACGAGCTCGCCGACATCCACGACCAGCTCGCCGGTTGGCCCGCCTTCGAGGACGGCGGCGAGACCTACTCCGCCCCGATGTTCCTCCAGGGCTTCCCGATCTACTACAACAAGGCGATCTTCGCCGAGGCGGGCCTCGACCCCGAGAACCCGCCGACCACCTGGGACGAGCTCGCGGACGCCTGCGACACCATCGCGAGCGAGACCGACGTCTCGTGCTTCGCGCTCGGCAACAAGGAGGGCCTCGGCATCGAGTTCTTCCTCTCGGGCTTCGGTTCGGGCATCTTCACCCCCGAGGAGTACGACGCCTGGATCGACGGCGAGCGCGACTGGGAGTCGGAGCACGCCACGCAGGTGCTGCAGCTCTGGGCCGACACGGCCGAGGACGGCTGGTACAACGACGGCGCGAACTCCACCGCGATGTTCAACGACTCGTTCGACCTGTTCTCGGGTGGCCAGGCCGCCATGGTCATCGGCCTCTCGTCCGGCATCGCCCACTGGAAGCAGTTCGACGACTTCCTCGGCGACGACCTCGGCTTCATGATGCCGGTGACGGTCAACGACGGCACCACGCTCGCGCTGCCCATCGAGGGTGGCATCGGCTACGGCGTGCTCAACGAGGACAAGCTCGACCTCGGCGTCGACTGGATCAAGGCGACCGTCGACCGCGACGCGCTGGCCAACTACTCGATCGCCGGCGGCCAGATCGTCTCCGACACGACCATCGAGCTCGACACCGACATCCAGTCGGCGCAGGACATCGTGGCCGAGCTGCCCGGCAGCAAGCCGCTCCTGCACACCTCGCTCGGCGGCGACACGCTCGACCTGCTCCACCGCGTCGGCCAGCAGTTGCTGATCGGCGAGATCACCGTCGAAGACGCTGCGAGCCAGCTGGCGGCATCGGAAGGCTGAACATGACCGCCCCCACGTCCACCCGGGCTGTGGTCCTCTCGGACCCCAGCCCGGGCTGGCCGCGGCGCACCCCCAAGGTGCCGCGGCGCAAGCGCAAGATCACCTCCGAGACGGTGACCCCGTACCTGCTGGTACTGCCGGTCCTGCTGATCCTCCTGGTGTTCCGGATCTACCCGTTGCTGCTCGGCATCAACTTCTCCTTCACGGGAGACCAGGAGCTCAACGGCGTCTTCGTCGGCTTCGACAACTACCTCTTCCTCCTGCAGGACGAGCGCTTCCAGGCATCCGCCCGCAACGTGCTCGTGGTGCTGCTGTTCGTGCCGATCGAGGTCCTCGTGGCCGGACTGCTCGCGACGTTCATCTTCATCAAGGTGCCGGGGCACCGCTTCTACCGCAGCGTCTACTTCCTGCCGGTCGTGCTCTCGCCGATCATCATCGGCGCGATCTTCAACATCGTCCTCGGCGCGAACGGCCCGCTGAACGCCATGGCCGACAGCGTCGGCCTGCCGACGGTCGACTACCTCGGCCAGACCATGACCGCGCTGCCGAGCGTGCTCGCGGTGCACATCTGGGCGACGTTCGGCATGGCGCTCGTCATCTTCCTGGCGGGCTTCTCGACCCTCGACCAGCAGCTGCTCGACGCGGCCAAGATCGACGGGGCGAACTTCCCGCAGACCATCTGGCACGTCATCATCCCGGGGCTCAGCCAGACCATCCAGTTCGTGTTCGTCACGACCACCATCGGCATGCTCACCGGCCTCTTCGGCCTGCTGTACACGATGACGGCCGGCGGCCCCGGTGCGGCGTCGTACCTGCCCGAGTTCCTCATCTGGAAGCTCAACGGCGAGGCGCGCCCGGCGTTGGCCTCCGCGGCATCCGTGTTCCTGCTGCTGATCGTGCTCGTGATCGGGCTCATCCAGATCCGCGTGCTCCGCCGCGCCACGAAGGAGTCGTGATGCGCGCCGAACGCATCTCGCGCTGGGTCATCGCCATCCCCATGGCGCTGCTGGCCATCGCGACCATCTACCCGATGGTGTACGCCGTCAACATCGCCCTGAAGGACCGCCGCGAGTACGTGCTCGACCGGCTGGGCGTCACGACGACGTTCAACATCCAGAACTTCGTCGACGCCTGGACCCAGGCGAACATGGGGCGCTACTACCTGAACTCGATCATCGTCACGGTCGCATCCGTCGCGATCATCCTGCTCCTCGCCTCGATGGCCGGGTACGCGATCGCCCACCTGACGTTCCGCGGCAACCGGGTCATGTTCTTGGTCATCCTCGGTACGATGATGATCCCGTTCCAGGTGATCATGGTGCCGTTCATCAAGCTGATGAGCGACATCGGCACGATCAACACCTACGCGGGGTTGATCATCGCCTACGTCTCGCAATTCCTGCCGTTCACGGTGTTCTTCATGGCCTCGTTCTATTCGGGCATACCGAAGGAGATCACCGAGGCGGCGCGTGTCGACGGCAACAACCTGTGGGGCGTCTGGGGCCGCATCATGCTGCCGCTCGGCAAGCCCGCGCTGCTGTCGATGGGCATCCTGAACGCGCTGTTCTGCTGGAACGACATCCTCATCGCACTGCTCGTGATGCAGTCGCCCGACCAACGTACGGTGATGGTGGGAGTGAGCGCGCTGCGCGGGCAGTACCCCGACAACGTGCCGACCTACCTCGCCGGCGTGCTGCTCGTGGTGCTGCCGCTCGTGGTGGTCTACCTCATCTTCCAGCGGCAGATCACGGCAGGTGTCACCGCGGGCGCGACGAAGGGCTAGGCCATGACGACCGACCGGATCGAGGTGTACGCGGGTCCGGAGGGCTCGGTGTACGGCGACGGCTCGCGCGGGTACCCCGTGCGCGACCTGCACTCGGCGATGCGCCTGGTGCGGCAGCGCCGGGCACCCGGGCAGCGGGCGGTCGTCTGGCTGATGGGTGGGGTGTACCGGCAGTCGGAGACCCTCGAGCTCGGGCCGGATGACTCGTTCACGACGTTCTCGGCACTCGACGATCAGGCGCCGCCGGTGTTCGAGGGTGCCGTGCCCGTGACCGGGTGGCGTGCCGTGCGGGTGAACGGGGTCGACGCGCTCGCCGCTGCGGCTCCGGCCGCGCGCGGCCGCGCGCTCTACGTCGGCGGCGAGCGGGCGCCGCGACCGTCGTTCCCGGCCGACGGAGGCTTCCTGCGCATGGAGTCGGTCGACGGGCTCGACCCGACCGCCGGGTTCGTCGAGACGCTGTTCGACGGCGCCGACCGGTTCACCTACGCCGCCGGTGACGTGCCCGAGCTCGCCGAGCCCGAGCGCGTCGAAGTCGTCGTGCCGCACTACTGGGTGCAGGAGCGCATGCCGATCACGTCGATCGATCGCGACCGGCGCGAGATCACCAGCTCGCTGCGCAGCATCTTCGCGCTGCGCGACGACGCCGCGCAGACGTTCGCCCGCTACCGCCTCGAGAACGTGGCCGAGGCGTTCGGGCACGTGCCGGGGGAGTGGTACCTCGACGCGACCGGGCTGCTCGCCGGCGCCGACGGGCCGCAGGTGCTCTACCTGCCGCGGGCCGACGAGACCGCCGATGACCTCGACGTGCGGATGCCCGTGCTCGACGTGTTCGTGCGACTGGCCGGCACCGGCGCCGACCCCGTGCGCGAGGTGCGCTTCGAGGGCGTCTCGTTCGCCTACGCCGACTTCGCCGAGGTGCCGCCCGCGGTGCCGCCGTTCGGCGTGCGCGAGGACCCGGTGCTGCCGACCGACGTGCCGTTCGCGGCCGACGTGCAGGCGGCGAGCACGGTGCCGGCGGCCGTGCAGTTCGACGGGGCGCGCTCGTGCGCGTTCGTCGACGGCTCGATCGCGCACGTCGGCGGCTACGGACTGAGCCTCGGGCCGGGCAGCCGCGGCACCCTCGTGAGCGGTTCGCGGTTCGTCGACCTGGGTGCGGGCGCGGTGCGCTCGGGCGGCTCGGTCGACGCGGCATCCGACGACTTCAATCGCTCGAACGAGGTCAGCGACAACGACATCGAGCGGGGCGGGCGCGTGTACCCGAGCTGCGTCGCGGTGCTCTTCCAGCACGGCGCGCACAACGTGATCGCGCACAACCGCATCGGCGACTTCTTCTACACCGGCATCTCGGTGGGCTGGATGTGGGACTACGAGGACAGCCCGTCGCAGGGCAACCTCGTCGTCGGCAACCACATCCACGACCTCGGCCAGGGGCTGCTGAACGACATGGGCGGCGTGTACCTGCTCGGCATCGCGCCCGGCACGGTCGTGCGCGGCAACCACATCCACGACGTGGAGTGCGCCAACTACGGCGGCTGGGGCATCTACCTCGACGAGGGCTCCTCGCACGTGGTGATCGAGGACAACGTGGTGCACCACGTGTCGAGCCAGTGCTACCACCACCACTACGGGCGCGAGTCGATCATCCGCCACAACGTGTTCGCCTACGGCGGGAACGGGCAGGTGTCGATCACGCGGCCCGAGCAGCTGGTGTCGTTCACGATGGAGCGCAACTTGCTGCTCGGCGCCGGTTCGCCGGGGTTCACCGGCACGCCGGGCCCGCGCGACCTGCGCGAGTACACGATCGTGAGCGACCTCAACCTGTTCTGGGACGAGTCGCCGGTCGCCGGTGCCGTGCTCGCGGCGAACGGCGAGAAGTCGCCGGGCGTCGACGGGCGGCTCGAGTGGGCGATCGTCGAGCCGATGGACGTCGAGTGGCGCGCGCTCGGACAGGACCGGCACTCGGTCGTCGCCGACCCGCGGTTCACGGGGGCGGCGTCGCGCGACCGCTCGGCCGAGTCCACAGAGGGGCGAACGGATGCCTCCGGCGAGCCCGGCACCCGCCGCGCGTTCGCCGTGGCCGACGACTCCCCGGCGCACGACCTCGGCATCCGCGTGCCCGACGTCTCCGGCGCGGGCCCGCGTCCCGTGGCCGACCGCCTGCACCCGCTCGCCGCGCGCACCCGCCGCGACCAGTTCGCCCGCGCCCAGGGCTGACGCGCCACTCTGAGACCCGTCGAATTCCTGCGTTCTCAGCGCGTGATGCGCAGCCCATTGACGGGTCTCGAGTTGCGCGAGCGGGCGTGCGTGCGACACCCGTCAAGAAACTGCGTTCTCAGCGCGTGAAGCGCAGCCTTTTGACGGGTCTTGAACTTCGTGCGTGGGCGTGTGTGCGAGACCCGTCACGAAGCTGCGTTCTCAGCGCGTGAAGCGCATTCTATTGACGGGTCTGGGGTTGCGAGGGGCGAGGGGCGCGGGGCGACAGGTCGGGCGAGCGGGCGGGCGTCAGGCCTCGCGGGGGATGCGGCGACGCTCCCAGGCGGTCGTGATGTGGTCGGACATGAGGCGCGCGGCCGCCTCGGCGTCGCCCGCGGCGATCGCGTCGAGGATCGCCTCGTGCTCGGCGAGCGTCTCGGCCGGGGCCTCGGGGCCGGGTGCGCCGTAGAAGCGGGAGTTGTCGCGGGCGCGCGCGACGAGCGTGCGCGCGATGCCCTCGGCGAGCCGGTTGCCCGAGATGTGCATGACCAGCACGTGGAAGTCGATGTCGGTCTGCGCGAAGCCCTCGGTGTCGTCGACCGTGCGGTGCATCTCGTCCATGGCCGCGCGCAGCGCGTCGAGGTCGGCATCGGTGCGCTGTGCGGCGCATCCGGCCGCCATGACCGACTCGAGCTGCGCGCGGATGACGGCGATCTCATCGAGGATGCCGAGCGTCGCGTCGTTCTCGACGAACGCGCCCAGCACCACCCGGTCGAGGATGTTCCATTCCGACGGGTCGGTGATCTCGGTGCCGCGACCCTGGGTGACGCGCACGAGTCCCTTCTCCTCGAGTCGCTTGACCGACTCGCGGATGACCGTGCGGCTCACGCCGAAGTGCTCGGTGAGCACCGACTCGGTCGGCAGCAGGTCGCCGGGCGCCACCTCGCCGGTGACGATCGCGCTGACGAGGTCGTGCACGACCACGACGCCGAGCCGGGCGTTCGGGGTGCGACGACTTCCCGCGCCGAGGATGTTCGGCGCGCTCGCGCTCGGAAGGCCGGCGGGGTTGGACATGGCTTGGATCCTAACGCTCGGTTTAGGCGCGGCCGGGAAGGCGCTCCCGCGAACGGGCTGCCTCGCCCCGGTGCCGGGGCGTCGCCCGCTTCGACGCGCTCCGTGACATCCGCTCCGTGAAGTTGTATGATGTATGTTGAATCCTACCGCGTGACGACATCAAGGACGATATGAAGATCACCGGGTATCGCACCCTCACCGCGCAGCACGAATGGCGGCGAGCCATCGGCGACGCCAACGGCCACATCCCCGATGCCGTCACCGACGTTCCCATCGTCATCCTCGAGACCGACGAGGGGCTCGAGGGCGTCGGCGTCGGCTCCCACGCCGACCTCGCGCGCCTGTTCCCGGCCATCGAGGGCGAGGACCCGCGCAGCGTCCAGGCGCTCTTCGACCGCATGCTCGCCCAGGTGTTCAAGTCGAGCCACGCCGGCGCGACCTACGGCGGCATCGCCACCCTCGACTCCGCGATCTGGGACCTCAAGGCCAAGGCCGCCGGCGAACCGCTCTGGCGCATGCTCGGCGGCCGCGACCGCTTCGTGCCGGGCTACGCGTCGGGCCTCGACATCGCCCTCGAGGACGACGACCTGCACGCGTTCTACGGCCAGTACGCCGAACGCGGCTACGTCGCCGGCAAGCTCAAGGGCGGGCTCGACCTCGACACCGACCTGCGCCGGCTCGGCATCATGCGCGATGCGCTGTCGGCCCACGCGGATGCCCCCGGGCTGATGATCGACTCGAACGAGTCGTGGCAGGTGAAGCAGGCCGTGCGCTACGTGTCGGCGATCGAGCAGCACTTCGACCTGGTCTGGGTCGAGGAGCCGCTGCGCCGCTGGGACGCGGTCGGCCACGCGCGCCTCAGCGACGCGATCCGCGCCGCCGTGGCGACCGGCGAGAACCTCACCGGCGTCGAGCAGTTCCGTCCGCTGTTCGAGGCCGGCGCACCCGACATCGTGCAGGCGGGATCGATCTGGGGCGTCACGCACTTCCAGCGGCTGTCGTTCGCCGCGGCGGTGCGCGACCTGCCGGTGAGCATCGTCGGCCACAACGCCAACCCCGCGGTCGTGCACGTGGCGACGGCGGTGCCGAACCACCTGACCACCGAGGTGCAGGCGCTCGACTACGCGCCGGGCGTGCACGTCGACCAGGAGGTCGCCGACGGCGGCATCGTGCTGGGCGACGAGCCCGGCGCGGGCATCCGCATCGACGAGGCCGCCATCGCCGCCGCACGCGAGGGCGCCGGCTGGGCGAACCCCGCGGGCCCCCACATGCGCCCGGCGCGCGCGGGCCTGCGCATGCTGCTCGACGGCGTCGAGCGCTGACGAACCCGCACCGAGACGAGAGAGACCAGGACCGATGGAGATCCGCCCCGGCCTGCACCGCGTGCAGGCGCCCCTCGAGGAGCGATTCGTCGCCCTCTACCTGCTGGTCGGCACGGATGCCGCGCTGCTCGTCGACACGGGAGTGCCGGCGTCGATCACCGAGACGCTGCTGCCGTACCTCGACGAGGCGGGCATCCCGCGAGAGCACCTGAAGTGGGCCGTGAACACCCACTGCGACTGGGACCACACGGGCGGCAACCGCGCCCTGAAGGAGGCCCTGCCGCACGTGCAGCTCATGGCCGGTGCCGACGACGTGCCGTTCGTCGAGGACGTCGAGGCGCTGATCGCCGGCCGCTACGGCGAGTTCACCCGCACCGACGGCTTCGTCGACCCGCCCGAGCTCACCGCGTCGATCCGCGACTGGGCGCAGCTCGTGCCGGTCGACCGCGCGCTCGCCGGCGGCGAGGAGTTCGACCTCGGCGGCCGCAGCGTCACGGTGCTGCACGTGCCGGGCCACAGCCCGGGCCACGTCGCCGTGCACGACCCGGCGAACCGCGCGCTGATGATCGGCGACGCCACGCTGGGCGCCACGGTCCCGTTCGCCGACGGCAGCCCCGCCTTCCCGCCGACCTACCGCGACACCGCCGACTACGTTGCGAGCATCGCGACCTTCCGCGACCTCGACGCCGACCTGCTGCTCACGGCGCACTACCCGGTCTACGAGGGCGCGGGCGTCGCCGCCTTCCTCGACGAGAGCGAGACATACACCGAGCGGGTCGACGAGATCCTCGCCCGCCACCTCAGGGCACAGGATGCCCCGAGCACGGCGCTCGAGCTCATCCGCGCCGCCGGCGCCGAGCTCGGCCCGTGGCCGCCCGAGGCCCTCGACTACTCGATCTTCCCGGTCACCGGGAACCTCGAGCGCATGCAGGCGCGCGGCCTCGCGGCATCCGCCACCGCCGCCGACGGACGACGACGCTGGAGCTGGACGGGGGACGCGGCGTGACCCGCAAGGTGCGCCTCGGCGCGGTCGGCGCCGGCTGGTGGGCGACCAGCAACCACTTCCCGATCTTCGCCGGGCGCGACGACGTGGAGCTCGTCGGCGTCTGCGGCATCGGCCCCGAGCTCGAGGCCGTGCGCGACCAGTTCGGCTTCGGCATGGCCACGCGCGACTACGACGAGCTGCTCGACCAGGGGCTCGACGCGGTGGTCGTGACCACCCCGCACGACCTGCACTTCGCGCAGGCGGTGCAGGCGGTCGACCGCGGCCTGCACGTGCTCGTCGAGAAGCCCGTGACGCTGCACGCCGAGGAGGGCTGGGAACTCGCGCGCCGCGTCGAGGAGGCGGGCGTGCACTTCCTCGCTCCCTACGGATGGAACTACAAGCCGTTCACCGTGGAGGCCCGGAATCTCGTCGAGGCGGGCCACCTGGGGGAGATCCAGCACGTGGTCTGCAACATGGCCTCGCCGACCACGGGCCTGTTCGCCGGTGACACCAACCACATCCGCGCGCTCTGGGACTCGCAGACCAGCGGCCCCGACCCGTCGACCTGGCAGTCGCCCGCCCGCGGCGGCGGGTACGCGCACGGCCAGGTCACCCACTCGAGCGCGCTGCTGTTCTGGCTGACCGAGCTGCGCGCGGCATCCGTGATGGCGAAGGTGTCGACCGCCGGCGCCGCCGTCGACCTGTACGACGCGGCCGTCATCACGTTCGACAACCACGCGCTCGGCTCGCTCTCGGGCGCGGCCACGGTGCCCGACGGTGACCCGTACCAGGTGGACCTGCGCATCTTCGGCACCGAGGGCATGCTGCTCGTCGACACCGAGCGCGAGCGGGTGAGCCTCCACCGCCACGACGGGCGGAAGTGGGACCTCGACATCGAGCCGGGCTCTGGCGCGTACGAGTGCATCGTGCCGCCGAACCGGTTCATCGACCTCATCACGGGAGCGAGCACCGAGAACAACTCGGATGCCACGGTTGCGGCGCGCTCCATCGAACTGATCGACGCCATGCTCCGGTCGTCCGCGGCCGGCGGCGCCGAGGTGCGCGTGCACGAGAACGAGACGGCGCATGCCGCGAAGGGAACACGATGACCGAGTCCACCGGAGTGCTCGCGGGCTACCGCGTGCTCGACTGCTCCATCGCCATGGCCGGGCCGTTCGCAGCCCAGCGCCTTGGCGACCTGGGCGCCGACGTCGTGAAGGTCGAGCCGACCACCGGCGAGTGGCAGCGCCACGCGGCCGCGGGCGGCGCGCAGGGCAACGAGATCAACGTCTCGTTCCTCTCCCTCAACCGCAACAAGCGCTCGGTCGCGCTCGACCTGAAGTCGGATGCCGGCAAGCAGGCCCTCCGCGCGCTGGTCGCCGACGCCGACGTGTTCCTGCAGAACTACCGCCCGGGCGTCGCCGCGCGCCTCGGCGTCGACTACGAGTCGCTCCGCGAGATCAACCCGTCGATCGTCTACGTGTCGATCTCGGGCTACGGCGAGGACGGCCCGTACCGCGACCGCCCGGGGCAGGACCTGCTGCTGCAGGCCATGTCGGGCGCCATGCTCTCGGCGGGCCGCCACGGCGACGAGCCGACACCGGCGGGCCAGTACCTCGCCGACGCGGTGACCGCGTCGACCGCGTTCGAGGGCGTGCTCGCCGCGCTGCTGCACCGCGAGCGCACCGGGGAGGGCCAGCTCGTCACGGTCAACATGCTCGACGCGCTCACCACCCTGCAGATGCAGGAGCTGTCGGTGTTCACGGTCGGCAAGAAGACCCAGGAGCGCTCGGCCGAGCCGCACGCGCACGTCTACATCCGCGCCCCGTACGGCGTGTTCGCCACCAGCGACGGCTTCGTCGCGCTCGCGTTCGCCGACCTGCACGAGCTCGGCCGCCTCATCGAGGAGCCCGCGTTCGAGGGCTGGAACTCCGAGGTCGAGGGCTGGACCCGCCGCGACGAGATCCACGCGAAGACCGCCGCCAAGCTCGCCGAGAAGCCCTCGAGCTACTGGATCGAGACGCTCGGCGCGGCCGGCATGTGGATCGGCCCCGTGCACGGCTACCAGGAGCTCGTCGACGACCCGCAGGTGGTGCACAACGGCACCTTCATCGAGTACGACCACCCGACCGAGGGCCACGTGAAGACCCCCGGGTTCCCGTACCGGTTCTCGAAGACCCCGCCCAGGCTCGTCCGCGGCGCCCCGCGCGTCGGCGAGCACACCCGCGAGGTGCTCGCGCAGGCCGGGTTCGGCGACGCCGCGATCGACGCGCTGCTCGCGTCGGGCGCAGCGAAGGAGACGACGGATGCCCCCGCCTCGGCCTCCGCTCCCGACCCGGCGGCCCCCGCGCACGCCGTGCCGCGCGCCGAGCCCGAACCGGCTTCCGCTCCCGAACCCGTCGAGGCGTGATGTACCGCGGACTCACCTGGGACCACCCGCGCGGCCGGCACACGCTCGAGCGAGCCGCCGAGGACGCGTTCGGCGGCGACGACTGCCGGCTCATCTCCTGGGACGTGCACCCGCTGGAGGGGTTCGAGTCCACGCCGATCGAGGAGCTCGCCGAGCGCTACGACGTGATCGTGCTCGACCACCCGCACCTCGGCGACGCCCTCGCGCACGGCTCGCTCCAGCCGCTCGACGAGCTGTTCGGTGCCGCGCTCGTCGACCGCCTCGCGGCCGGCTGCGTGGGCCCGAGCTTCACCTCGTACCGGCTCGACGGTCACCTCTGGGCGCTGCCGCTCGACGCGGCGACGCAGGTCGCGGTGCGCGTGCCCGAGCTGCTCGAGGCTGCGCCCGAGACCTGGGCCGAGGTCGAGGCGCTCGACGTGCCGGTGGCGCTCAGCCTCGCCGGACCACACGCGTTCCTGAGCTTCGCGTCGCTGTGCGTCGCGCTCGGGGAGGAGCCGCGGGTGGTGCCCGGCGAGGGTCTCGTCTCCGAGTCCGTCGGCGCGGAGGCGTTCGGCATCCTGGCGCGCCTCGCCGCGCACCAGCCCGCGGGCGCCGATGCCCAGAACCCGATCGGCCTGCTCGACCGCATGCAGCAGGCGCGCGACATCGCGTACATTCCGCTCGTCTACGGGTACGTCACCAACGCGACCGGCCCCGGCGCGCTCGCGTTCGAGGACGCACCCGCGGCGACCCCGGGTGGCCGTCGCGGCTCGACCATCGGTGGCACCGGCATCGCCCTCTCCGCGCGCTGCCACCCCGACGAGGCGCTCGTCGACCACCTCGCCGGGCTCCTCGACCCCGACCTGCAGGCCGGGTTCATCCCCGCCAACGACGGGCAGCCGAGCCTGCGCTCCGCGTGGACCGACGACGCCGTGAACGCGGCATCCGGCGACTTCTACCGCAACACGCTCGCGACGATCGACGACTCGTGGGTGCGCCCGCGCGTGCCCGGGTACATCCCGTTCCAGTCGCAGGCGTCGGCCGTGCTGCGCGAGGCACTGCTGGGCGGGGACGACCCCGCCGCATCCGTCGCCCGCATCAACACCATGTTCGACGCGCTGGCCGCTGCGCCGGCGCTTTCAGGAGGAACCCACCGATGATCGAGGTCACGAGCGAGCACGTGCTGCTCGAGGTCGACGGCCACGTCGCCACCATCACGCTCGCGCGTCCCGAGAAGCTCAACTCGGTCACGCAGGAGATGTCCGACGCGCTGGTCGAGGTCGTCGAGTGGGCGGATGCCGCCGACGAGATCCGCGCCATCGTGCTGACCGGGGCGGGGGAGCGCGCGTTCTGCGCCGGCAGCGACATCCGCTCCCTGGACAAGTACGCCACGCCGTGGGAGTTCCGCAACCGCACCGACTACTGCGACGCGATCCGAGCGGCCCGGAAGCCCGTGATCGCGGCGGTCAACGGGTACGCGTTCGGCGGCGGGCTCGAGACGGCGCTGTCCTGCGACATCCGCCTCGCCTCGACGACCGCGAGCTTCGCGGCCCCCGAGATCAAGCTCGGCTGGATCGGCGGCGGGGGCATGGCGACCTACCTCACCACCTCGATCGGCCCGTCGAATGCCGCGGTCATGCTCATGACCGGCGACCCCATCGACGCCGAGACCGCCGAGCGGTGGGGGCTCGTCACCGAGCTCGTCGAGCCCACCGGCCTCGTCGCCCGGGCGCAGGAGCTCGCCGCGACCATCTCGAGCCGCCCGCCGATCGCGGCGGAGACCGCGAAGGCGAACCTGCGCGCCGCGGTCAACATGACGCAGGAGGAGGCACTGCGGTACGAGCGCGACCTCCAGACCATCACCTTCGCCACGGCCGACGCCGACGAGGGGCGTGCCGCGTTCGCCGAGAAGCGCGCGGGCGTCTTCCACCGCCGCTAGGTTCGACCCGACGACCCCAGGAGCATCATGAGCACCACGACCAGCCCGGCAGCGTCCACCGCCGCCTGGCCGCCCGCCGCGACCGACCTGCTGCCCGACGACGGCACCGCCGGCACGCTCGCCGCGCGCGTGTGGGACCCGGCCGCCGGGGGCCCGAGCGTCGTCGCGATCCGCGCCGAGGGCGTCGTCGACGTGAGCGCCGCGTTCCCGACCATGCGCGCGCTGTGCGAGACGCCCGACCCGGCCGCGGCGCTCGCCGCCGCATCGGGCCCCCTGCTCGGCACGCTCGACGAGCTGGTCGCCAACACGCCGCCCGAGGCCCGCGACCCCGAGCGGCCGTGGCTGCTCTCGCCGATCGACCTGCAGGTCGTGAAGGCCGCGGGCGTGACCTTCCCGGTGTCGATGCTCGAGCGCGTGATCGAGGAGCGGGCGCGCGGCGACCAGGACGCCGCCGCGACGATCCGCGCCGAGATCCTCGGCACGATCGGCGGCTCGCTCGACGAGCTGAAGCCCGGCTCCGACGAGGCCGCCGCGCTCAAGGCCCTGCTGCTCGAGCGCGGCTGGTGGAGCCAGTACCTCGAGGTCGGCATCGGCCCCGACGCCGAGGTGTTCACCAAGGCGCCCGTGCTCGCGACGGTCGGCCCCGCGGTCGACGTCGGGGTGCACCCGGCCTCGCAGTGGAACAACCCCGAGCCGGAGGTCGTGCTCGTCGTGGCATCCGACGGCCGCATCGTGGGCGCCAGCCTCGGCAACGACGTGAACCTGCGCGACATCGAGGGCCGCAGCGCGCTGCTGCTCGGCAAGGCGAAGGACAACAACGCGTCGGCGTCGGTCGGCCCGTTCATCCGCTTCTTCGACGCCGGCTACGGGCTCGACGACCTGCGCGCTTCCGTGGTGTCGCTCGGCATCGACGGCGAGGAGGGCTACCGCCTCGACGGCACGAGCCCGCTCGCGCAGATCAGCCGCGACCCGGCCGACCTGGTCGCGCAGACGATCGGCGCGCACCACCGCTACCCCGACGGGTTCGTGCTGTTCCTCGGCACGATGTTCGCGCCGGTCGACGACCGCGACGAGCCCGGCCGCGGGTTCACCCACCGCGACGGTGACATCGTGCGCATCGCCGAGCCGCACCTCGGCGGGCTCGTGAACCGGGTGCGACCGACGGATGCCGCGGAGCCGTGGACGTTCGGCATCGACGACCTCTACCGCGGCCTCGCCCGCCGCGGGCTGCTGACCTGAACACGACCCTCGAGGAGCACCGATGACCAGCACCCAGATCGCACCCGCGACCCGCACCCTCTTCTCGACGAACCCCCGCACCGGTGAGGCGACCGACACGGGCATCGCCCCCTGCACCGCCGACGAGACCGCCGCGGTCATCGGCCGTGCCGCCGTCGCCTTCGCAGTGCTCGGCCGTTCGAGCCGCGAGTGGCGCGCGGGCCTCCTCGACGCCATCGCCGACGCCCTCGAGGCCGACCGCGAGACGCTCGTCGAGGCCGCCGACCGCGAGACCGGTCTCGGCAGCCCGCGCCTGCCCGGCGAGGTCGGCCGCGCCGCCTTCCAGTTCCGCCTGTTCGCCGAGGCGCTCCGCGAGGGCTCGTACCTCGAGGCGACCATCGACCACGCGGGCGACACCCCGCTCGGCCCGCAGCCCGAGATCCGCCGCATGCTCGTGCCGATCGGCCCGGTCGGGGTGTTCGGCTCGAGCAACTTCCCGTTCGCGTTCTCGGTCGCGGGCGGCGACACCGCCTCGGCGCTCGCCGGCGGCAACCCGGTCGTCGTGAAGGCGCACTCGTCGCACCTCGAGACCGCGAAGCGCTCGCACGCCGCGATCGCCCGCGCCGTCGCCGCCTACGGCGCCCCCGAGGGCACGGTCGGCATCGTCTACGGCACCGAGGCGGGCCGCACGCTCGTCGCCGACGCGCGCATCCGCGCCGTCGGCTTCACCGGGTCGCTGTCGGGCGGCAAGGCACTGCTCGACATCATCAACGCCCGCCCCGAGCCGATCCCGTTCTACGGCGAGCTGTCGAGCCTCAACCCGCTCGTCATCACGCCCGCGGCCGCAGCGGCGCGTGCCGATGCGATCGCCGAGGGTCTCTTCGGCTCCTTCACGCTCGGCGCGGGCCAGTTCTGCACCAAGCCCGGCATCGCCTTCGTGCCCCGCGGCGACGACGGCGACGCGCTCGTCGCAGGGCTCGCCGAGCGCGCCGGCGGGGCATCCGCCCAGACCCTCCTGAACGTCCGCATCTCGGGCTCGTTCGGCGAGATCCGCGACCGCATCCTCGCCGCCGGGGCCACCACGGTGGCCGAAGGAGCGGATGCCTCGGGCGACGGGTTCGCCGCCACCCCGGTCGTGCTCCAGGTCGACGCCTCCGACCTCACCGCCGAGCACGCCGAGGAGGCGTTCGGCCCGCTCATCGTGGTCGCCCGTTACGACGACCCGGCCGAGATCGGCGCCGCCCTCGACGCCGTGCCCGACTCGCTCACCGCGACCATCCACCACGAGGACGCCGACGGCGCCGTGGTCGATGAGCTCCTCGCCGACCTCGCTCCGCGCGCCGGCCGCATCGTGTTCAACGGGTACCCGACCGGCGTGCGCGTCTCGTGGGGGCAGCACCACGGCGGGACCTGGCCCTCGACCAACTCGCAGCACACCTCGGTGGGCGTGAGCGCCATCCGCCGGTTCCTCCGGCCGATCGCATACCAGGGCGCCCCGGCCTCGGCGCTGCCCGAGGAACTGCGCGAGGAGTACGCGGGTATTCCGCGTCGTATCGACGGCGTGCTGGTGGTGCCCGCCGAGGCGTAGCATCCGGAGCAGGCGCCCGTTCGGTCGACCCGAACTCCCGGGCGGGCGCCGCACTGTTGCATTAGAATGCAACACGGAGGTGGATGCATGTCGTCGACGATCGAAGCAGCACGGGATGCCGTCGGGTGGTCGCAGCGTGAGCTCGCGAGCCGACTCGGCGTCAATGTCTCGACCGTCTCGCGCATGGAGGAGTCGGAGCGACGGGGAACGATCCGACTCGACACGCTGCGTCGAGCGCTCGCCGCGATGGACCGGGAGCCTCGCCTGGAGGTCGTACCGGTGCGGCGAGAGGAGCGAGTGCTCATCGAGTTGCACCGCGCGCTCGCGGCGGAACTGCTACAGCGACCGGAAGCGGCGCTCGCGGTCGTGCCACGCAACCTCGACCGCATCCGCCCTCACGCGCGTGGCGAGGCGGTTCACTGGCTCGACCGCTGGGAGGAGCTCGCGGCCGGTCCGGTCGATGAACTGATCGACGCGATGCTCGCCGATACGACCGAGGGCCGAGAGCTGCGCCAGAACTCGCCCTTCGCGGGCGCGCTCACCGACGCCGCGCGCGTGGCGGCCATTCAGCGGGCGAGCGCGGCGTGAGGCGCGCAGACCTCGAGGAGATCATCCGGCGAGCGACCGAGGTGAGCCGCCAGGGCGAGGTCATCATCATCGGCAGCCAGGCGATCCTCGGTACGTGGGATGCCGACGAACTGCCGGAACGGGCGACGCTGTCGCGAGAGGCCGATGTGGTGCCCGTGCGAGACGACGCGCGAGGACTGGTCGCGCAGATGATCGACGTGGCGATCGGCGAGTGGTCCGAGTTCGATCGCGCCCATGGGTTCTATGGGCAAGGCGTCAGCCTGGCGACCGCGGTGCTCCCCGCCGGGTGGGAGGAGCGGATCGTGCGCGTCGAACCAGACGGGCCAGGCGGTGCCGCCGGGCTGTGCCTGGATCCCCTCGACCTGTGTGCAGCGAAGCTCGTCCGAGGCGAACCGAAAGACATGGACTTCGTGGGGGCGCTCGTCGACGCGGCGCTGATCGATCCGATAGTCCTCGCGACTCGGGTCGCCATGCTGCCGACGACGCACCGGGCGATCGCGGCGAAGCGGGCCGGCGCGTTCACCGCCGGCTGAGCTGCGATCTACGGAGTCCCGAGGTAGGCGCGGCGCGCGCTGCCGGAGGCGACCTCGGGCCAGTCGGCCTCGGTGACGAGGGCGCGCACGCGCGCGACCCAGTCGGCGAACGGGCCGCCGACGCCGAAGGTGGCACTCACGGGCCAGTCGCTGCCGAGCATCGTGCGCTCGGCGCCGAAGACCTCGAGCACGCGCGTGATGAACGCGTCGGCGTTGCGGGCGAACGCGTCGGCGTCGGCCGACTCGGCCGTGAGGCCCGAGAGCTTCGCGAACGTGTGCGGCCGTGACGCGAGCTCGCCGATGCCGGCCGACCAGGCGCGTCCCTCGGGCGAGTCGATACCGGCGTCGACGGGCGGCTTGCCGAGGTGGTCGAGCACGACGGTGACGCCCGGCGCCACCGCGAGCAGGTCGATGAGCGCGGGCAGCTGGGTGTGCCGGATGCACGCGTCGAACGTGAGCCCGCGGCGCCCGAGCTCGGCCAGCCCGTCGGCGCGGGCGGTGAACGTCTCGACCGGCTCGTTCTGCAGGTTGTCGCGCACGCCGACGACCTTCGGCAGCGCGGCGAGCGCGTCGAGGTGCTCGGCCAGGGCGTCCGCGTCCGACAGCAGGTCCGCGTCGGCGACGATCGCGACGAGTTCCGGCCAGTCGGCCCCGGCGACCCAGCGCGCCTCGGCCAGCGCGTCCGCGCGCGCGGCCCCCGCCTGCACGAACACCATGCCGGTCGTCGCCCCGTCGGCCCGATCGACGTCGGCGGGCAGCATCGGTCGATGGATCTCGAGCCCGTCGAGCCAGTCGTAGCGGTGGTGCGACGGATCCCACACGTGCACGTGCGCGTCGATCAGCCCCGACTCGGGGCGAGCGGATGCCCCGCTCACGCGGACGCCCCGGCCCGGGCGGCGCGCTGGCGCCCGAGGTCCCACACCACGTCGAGCGGCACGAAGCCCTCCTCACCCGCGCCGTCCCGGTAGAGCTCCACGAACGGTCCGATCGTGGCCTGCCAGCGTGCGTTCGCGGGCTCCTGGTCGAGCGCCGCCAGTGCGGCATCCCAGTCGTCGCACTCGACGAGGTGGAACATGCGGTCGCCCGAGCCCCAGATCGTCCACTCGTGGATGCCCACGCGGGCGAACGTGTCGACCAGGTCCTCGGGGATCGTGGCGTGCTCGGCACGATAGCCGTCGCGCACGGTCGAGTGGAGGGCGATTCGCATCGTCGTTGACGTCATAGATCCGATCTTCTCACGATTCCCGGCCGCTCTACCGCCCAGTGAGCCGCCCTGTGCCGCGATTGAGCCGATGACCGGTCAGGTTCGGATGTCCGCGACCGACCCGCCGAACAAGAACTCCGCGTGCAGCACGACCTTCCGCGGCGGGCTCTGCGAGTGCTCGGGCTCGAGCCGGCGGAGCATCAGGTCGGCGGCCTCCCTCGCGATCAGGTCGACCCGCTGCGCGACCATCGCCAGGGATGGGGAGGTCATGCGCGCGAGCATCGGCATGTCGAACCCGACGAAGGACATCTCCGTGGGGACCCGCAGGCCGGACTCGGCGAGCGCCGAGAGCGCGCCGACGCCGAGCATGTTGTTGGTGCAGAAGACGGCCGTCGGTCGGTCCTCGAGCAGGAGCATGCGCTGCATCGCGGCGCGCCCGGCCGTCACCGTCATGGGCGTGCGGCTGATGTACTCCTCCCGCACGGGGATGCCACGAGCAGCGAGCTGGCGGCGGACGCCTCGTTCGCGGCTGCGGAGCGTGGCGGCGAGATCGCTCCCGAGCAGCGCGATGCGGCGGTGGCCATGGTCGGCGAGATGCTGGATGGCCATCGCCGCAGCCTCCTCGTTGTCGATCACGACCTCGTCCGCGACGACGCCGTCGGCCGGCCAGTCCATGGTCACGATCGGCATGCCCTGGGCGGCGACGCCGCGGAGTCCGGGGGTCGCGCGCTCCGTCGGCACGGCGATGATGCCGTCGACCATGCGAGCGGCGAGGAACTCGACCGCCTCGTCGAGGCCCTCCTCGTGGGGATGGTCGGCGCAGATGAGCATGCTCACGCGGTGGTCGCGGAGCCTGCGTTCGATGCCCGCGAGGATCGAGAGGTGGAAGTCGCTCGTGAGGTCGGGCAGGAGTACGCCCACGCTGCGGGTGCGTCGTGAGCGCAGGTTCCGCGCGAACGCGTTGGGCCGGAACGAGAGGCGTTCGGCCGCGGCCTCGATGGCCCGGGCGTTTGCGGGCAGGACGTTCCCGCCGTTGTAGAACTTGGAGATCGTCGCGAGCGACAGCCCGGTCTCGTCCCTGAGGTCCTTGTAGGTGGCCACGTCGCCTCCTCGGCCGCCGTAGGTCGGATGAGTGTGCCGACACTACAGCATAGCGGGAGAGACGAAACGTTACGTCTCAAGCGGCGAAATTTGCGCGAAACGAATCGGCAGTACGCCTGCGATCCCAGTTATCACGGGGTCGAATGGAGATCGTTGCAGATTGGCGCTTGACTGAAACGCTTTGCGCATGGACACTGACTTGCGGAATAGATCTGATCTCTGGTGGTCCTGCCGGAGCACAGCACCTTCTTCAACGGAGAGGAAATGTCATGAATCGTCTCGTCGGAGCACCACTGGCGGCGGTCGGAGCCCTTGCACTGCTCGCGGGCTGCTCGGCCGGCGGCGGCGGCAGCACGCAGGAAGACGGCGTCACCACGCTCACCTTCTCGATGTGGGCCGGGTCCACACCCGAGACCGAGGCACTCGAGACCCTGGTCGCCCTGGTCGAGGAGGAGTACCCGGAGATCGAGCTCCAGCTCGAGACCGCCCCGTTCAACGACTACTGGACCCGTCTCGCCGCGCAGGCCAGCGGCGGCACCGAGGCGTGCATCCTCGGCGTGCAGTCGCCGCGCGCCGCGAGTATCGAGGAGTTGCTGCTCCCGCTCGACGACGACATGCTCGCCGACGCGGGCATCGACCTCGGCGAGTTCGAGGACGCGATCGTCGAGGGCACGCAGGTCGACGGCACGCAGCTCGCGGTGCCGTACGACCTCGGCCCGTGGATCATGTACTACAACGCCGAGATGTTCGCCGACGCGGGCGTGGACGAGCCGACCACGGACTGGACCGTGGCCGACTTCGAGGAGGCCGCCGCGGCGCTCTCGGGCGACGGCAAGTACGGCTTCGCCATCAACCCGTCGCTCGACAACGCCACGGTGTGGGCCCTCACGCTCGGTGGCAGCCAGGGTGTGGCCGCCGACGGCACGCTGCAGATGACCGACCCCGCGATGGTCGAGTCGGTCGAGTACCGACAGGGACTCGTCGCCGACGGAAGCTCACCCCAGCTGTCCGCCACGAGCGACACCTACAACGCACTCAACACGTTCATCTCGGGAGACGCGGCGATGGTCGTCGACGGCCCGTGGCAGATCGCGTACGTCGCCGAGCAGGTGCCGTTCGAGTTCGGCGTGGCGGTCGTCCCGGCCGGGCCGAACGGCACTTCGACCGCGGTCGCGGGCTCCGGCTACGGCGTGAGCGCGTCGTGCGAGTACCCCGAGGAGGCGCTGCAGGCGATCTCGGTACTCACCGGCCCCGAGGCGCAGACCGCCCTGGCCGAGCAGGGACGCGCGTTCCCCTCGCGCACGGCCGAGCAGCCGGCCTACTTCCAGGGCGCGTTCGAGATCGCCGAGGAGACGCTCACGGCGGCATCGGCCAGCGGTGAACCCCTCCGCTCCACCGTGAACTGGACGCAGGTCAACACCCTGTTCGCGCAGTACTCGGTCAGCGCGCTGAACGGTGACATGACCGCCGAGGACTTCCTCGGCACGGTGCAGTCGCAGACCGAGGCGGGCGCAGGGCAGTGACCTCGTCCACCACCGCCGGGGCGTCGACGACATCGTCGGCGCCCCGGCGGGCCCCCTCGCTCAAGCGGCGCGAGGCGCGCACGGCGTACGCGTTCCTCGCCCCGAGCGGCATCGGCTTCTTCGCCTTCACGCTCGGGCCGATCGTCGCATCGGTCGTCATCGCCTTCTTCGCCTGGCCGGTGTTCGGCGAACGCACGTTCGTGGGGTTCCAGAACTTCGTCACGATCTTCACGAGCGACCCGATGTTCTGGCGCACGGTCGGCAACACGCTGCTGTTCGTGCTGCTGTACGTGCCGCTGAACTTCGTGCTCGCGCTCGGCCTCGCCCTGTGGATCTCGCCCCGGATCCGCGGCCGCGGGCTCTACCGGCTGCTGTTCTTCCTGCCGGCGGTCACGCCGATCGTCGCGAACGCGCTGGTCTGGCGGCTGCTCGTGCAGCCGAACGGCGTCTTCGCCGACATCGCGTCGTGGTTCGGCGTCGAGCAGTTCAACCCGCTCGGCACCGAGGCCGGCGCCATGGCCGCGGTCGTCGTGATGTCGCTCTGGCAGGGGTTCGGCTACAACATGCTGGTCTTCTCGGCCGGGCTCGACTCGATCCCCGACCACCTCTACGAGGCGGCCTCGCTCGACGGAGCCAGCGCGCCGCGCCGGTTCTGGCACGTCACGCTGCCGATGCTGTCGCCGTCGCTGTTCTTCGCGGCGGTCATGACGCTCATCACGAGCTTCCAGGTCTTCGCGCAGCCGTACGTGCTGACCGGCGGCGGCCCGGGCGTGGCCACCACGACCATGGTCATGTACCTCTACCAGCGCGGCTTCCAGCTCTTCGACCTCGGCACCGCGTCGGCGGTGGCCACGGTCCTGTTCGCCATCATCGCTCTGATCACGGCGGTCCAGTTCCTGGGCCAGCGGAAGTGGGTGCACTATGAGTAGCGCGACCGCGCAACGCCCGGACACGACCCGGGCGATCGTCCAGCCGCGAGACCTGCACGACGAGTACGTGCCCCGACCGGCATCCGCTCGCAGACGCGCCCGCCTAGCCCGAGAGATCACCTCGCAGGTGCTGCTCACGCTCGTGCTGCTGCTGTTCCTGATGCCGTTCATCTGGATGCTCGCGACCGCGCTGAAGCCCGGCAACGAGGTGTTCGCCTCGCCGCCGTCGCTGTTCGGCAGCGAGATCCGCTGGTCGAACTTCGTGGAAGCGTGGACCTTCGTGCCGTTCGGCCGGTTCATGTGGAACGGCCTCGTGGTGTCGGTGCTCGGCACGCTGCTCGTCTGCATCACGAGCGTGTTCGCCGCGTACGCGTTCGCGCGCATGCGGTTCCGCGGGCGGAGCGGGCTGTTCGCCCTCTACCTCGTCACGCTGCTCGTGCCGCAGGAGGTCGTGGTCATCCCGATGTTCATCTTCATGCAGGAGCTCGGCTGGCAGAACAGCTACCAGGCGCTCATCCTGCCGTGGGCGTTCACCGCCTTCGGCACGTTCCTGCTGCGGCAGTTCTTCCTGACCGTGCCGCGCGAACTCGAGGAGGCCGCCACGGTCGACGGGGCGAGCCGGCTGCGCATCCTGCTGACCATCATCGTGCCCATCGCGAAGCCCGCGATCGGCGTGCTGGCGGTCTTCACCTTCATCAACTACTGGAACAGCTTCCTCTGGCCGCTGATCATCATCTCCACCCAGGACATGGCGACCGTGCCGATCGGGCTCAACAGCTTCCTCGGCCAGCAGGGCAACCAGTGGCAGCTGCTCATGGCGGCGTCGACCATCTCGATGCTGCCGACGGCGCTGATCGTCATCCTCCTCCAGCGACACCTCGTCAAGGGCATCGCCCTCTCCGGCCTCGGCGGCCGCTGATCCACCGCACCACTCGAAAGGAACCCATGACCGACACGACCTGGACCGACCTCGAGCGTCCGCTGCCCGACTGGTTCGGCCGCGCGAAGTTCGGCATCTTCATCCACTGGGGCGCCTACTCGGTGCCCGCGTGGGGCGAGCCCATCGGTGCGCTCGGCGAGATTCCGGACGACACCTGGTTCGCCCACAACCCGTACGCGGAGTGGTACTTCAACACCATCCGCATCCCGGGCAGCCCGGCGGCGGAGCACCACCGGGAGACGTACGGCGATGCGCCGTACGACGACTTCCTCGACCAGTGGGGGGCCGAGTCGTTCGACCCCGCCGACTGGGCGAAGCTGTTCGCTCGCGCGGGCGCGGAGTACGTGCTGCCGACCACCAAGCACCACGACGGCATCACCCTCTGGGACGCGCCCGGCACGGGCGATCGCAACACGGTGCGGCGCGGCCCGCAGCGCGACCTGATCGGTGCCATCGCGGACGCCGTGCGCGCCGAGGGCATCCGGTTCGGGGTGTACTACTCGGGCGGGCTCGACTGGTCGGTCACCGACTTCCCGCCGCACACCTCCGGCGAGGAGGTGCACAGCCTGCGCCCCAACGACGCCGCCTACCACTTCTACGCCGCGGCCCACGTGCGCGACCTCGTCGAGCGCTACCGGCCCGACGTGCTCTGGAACGACATCGAGTGGCCCGACGCGGGCAAGCACTACGCGCCCGGCGGGCTGCACGAGCTGTTCGCGGACTACTTCGCGGAGAACCCCGACGGCGTCGTGAACGACCGCTGGGGCGACACCTACTCCGACTACGCCACGACCGAGTACTCGGCGATGAGCGAGAACGAGACGAAGGACGTCTGGGAGAACAACCGCGGACTCGGCTACTCGTTCGGCTTCAACCGGATCGAGTCGACCGACGAGATCCTCGACACCATGCAGCTCGCGAAGCACTGGGTGGGCGTCGTCGCGAAGGGCGGACGCCTGCTGGTGAACGTGGGGCCGACGGCCGAGGGGCTGATCCCCGACCTGCAGCGAGCCACGCTCGAGGGCTTCGGCGACTGGAAGCGACCGCTGGTCGAGGCGGCCGCCGACGTGAGCGAGCGCTCGCCGCAGCCCGAATCGGATGCCTCGGGCTGGCGCCGCGAGTGGCGCACGCCGACCGAGCTGATCACGTTCGTCGACGCGCCGGGGGAGATCCGCGTCGACGGCGCCGGACTCGACGTGGGACGGGTGCGCGTCCTCTCGGGCGAGGCCTCGACCGAGGTCGACGGGGACGACCTCGTCGTGCGGGTCGCCGCAGTCCACGGCGGCCCCGCTGCGGTGGCGGTCGCCCGGCGCTGATCGGGCGGGACGACCCGGACGGCCGGGGACGGACCTGTCGCCCCGGCCGTTCGCATGCCGTCGATGCGCTGCCACGCGGCATCCGCTCGCCGACGACCGCACCGCGCGCCCCCCACTCGGGTGCTGGCCGCCCCCGACGCGCGGTGGATACGCTGGCGGCAGCACCCGTCATGCGACGCAGCAGGAGGTGGGATCCCGATGCCGGATCGCGGCCTGATCCTGATCGTGTCCGACGACGCCGGGGTCATCGGGCAGCTCTCCGTCGTGCTCGGCGAGGACGACTACCGGGTCGTCGCGAGCGACGGGGAGCCCGACCACCTGCGACGGGAGCTCGCGCGCGGGCCCGACCTCATCGTCGTCGACGCCGCGCTCGAGGACACCGATCCGTTCACGCTCGTCACCGAGCACCGGCGCACCGAGGAGGTGCGCGACATCCCGGTGATCTTCGTGGCCGGCGACGCCGACGTCGAGTCGCGGGTGCGCGGGCTGGAGGTGGGCGACGACCTCATCACGACCCCGTTCGACGCGCTCGAGGTGCTCGCCCGCATCGAGCGGCAGGTGACCGTGTCGAAGGTGCGCATGGCGTTGCGCGAGTCGGAGGCGAAGTTCCGCTCGGTCATGGAGTCGGCGATCGACGCGATCATCTCTGCGGATGCGCGCGGGATCATCCGCAGCTGGAACAGCGCCGCCCGCGCGCTCTTCGGCCACAGCGAGGACGAGGCGATCGGGCAGCGTCTCGAGATGATCATCCCCGAGCGGTTCCACGAGGGGCACCGCACCGGCATCGCCCGGGTGACCGGTGGCGGCGAGACGCACGTGATCGGCCAGACGGTCGAGCTCGCGGCGATCCGCGCCGACGGCAGCGAGTTCCCGGTCGAGCTCTCGCTCGCGACCTGGTTCCTCGACGAGGACCGCTACTACACGGGCATCATCCGCGACATCAGCGAGCGCAAGCAGGCCGAGCAGAAGTTCCGCTCGGTGACCGAGTCGGCGATCGACGCGATCATCTCGGCCGACCACCTCGGCAACATCGTGTCGTGGAACTCGGCTGCGACCCGCATCCTCGGCTACACGGAGGAAGAGGCGGTCGGCAAGCGGCTCGAGCTCATCATCCCGGCCGAGTACCACGAGCTGCACCGCACCGGCATCGCCCGCTACACCGAGACCGGCGAGGCGCACGTCATCGGCACGACCGTCGAGCTGGCCGCGGTGACGAAGGCGGGCGACGAGATCCCGATCGAGCTGTCGCTGTCGACGTGGACGGTGCGGGAGGACCGCTACTACACCGGCATCATCCGCGACATCGCCGAGCGCAAGGCGGCCGAGGAGGCGCTGAAGCGCAGCGAGCAGGAGCTGCGCGAGAAGGGCGAGGAGCTGCGCGGCAAGAACGACGCCCTCCAGGAGACGCTCGACCAGATCAGCCAGATGCAGAACCAGCTCATCCTGCAGGAGAAGATGGCGTCGCTCGGCAAGCTGAGCGCGGGCATGGCGCACGAGCTGAACAACCCGGCGTCGTCGGCGCAGCGCGGCGCCTCGCAGGCGATGGCCGTGTTCGCGAAGCTGCAGCAGGCGCAGCTCCAGCTCGGTCGGCTCGGCCTCTACGACAGCCAGATCGACAAGCTCAGCGAGCTCGACCACCTCGCCGAGGAAGGGGCGCGCGACCCGGCCCAGCTGTCGGCAGTCCAGCGCGGCGACCGCGAGGACGAGTTCGAAGACTGGCTCGAGGACCTCGGGGCGCGCTCGGTGGGTGACCTCGCCCCGGCGCTCGTCGCACTCGGCCTCACGACCGAGCAGCTCGACGAGCTCTGCGCGGCCTTCGCGCGCGACGAGCTCGCGGTGGTGGTCGAGTGGCTCGGCCTCAAGTACCTCATCTACAACCTGCTGTCGGAGATCGCGATCGGCACGCACCGCATCGTCGAGCTCGTCAAGGCGATGAAGACGTACACCTACATGGACCAGGCGCCCGTGCAGGACGTCGACGTGCGCCACGGCCTCGACAACACGCTGATCATCCTGCACAACAAGCTCAAGTCGGGCGTGGAGGTCGTCAAGGAGTACGACGACGAGCTGCCGGCGATCCAGGCGTATGCGAGCGAGCTCAACCAGGTCTGGACGAACCTCATCGACAACGCGATCGACGCGATGGGCGGGCAGGGCACGCTCACCGTGCGGGCCCGGCGCTCGGGCGACAGCGTCGAGGTGCAGTTCGAGGACGACGGGCCCGGCATCCCCGAACAGGTGCAGTCGAAGGTGTTCGACCCGTTCTTCACCACGAAGCCGCCCGGCGAGGGCACCGGGCTCGGCCTCAACATCTCGCGCAACATCATCGTGAAGAAGCACGGCGGGCAGTTCACCGTCGCGTCGCGCCCGGGGCGCACGTGCTTCACGGTGCGGCTGCCGCTCGACTTCGACCCGACGGCAGGGCAGGCGACGGATGCCCCTGAGCCGACCGGCGCCCCCGAGGCATCCGCCCGCCCCGACCAGCCGACGGAGGCGTGAGCATGGCCAAGCCCGTCATCCTCGCCGTCGATGACGAGCCGCAGGTGCTGAACGCCATCGCGCGCGACCTGCAGGCCCGGTACCGCACCGACTTCCGCGTCGCGCAGGCGTCGTCGGGGCAGGAGGCGCTCGAGGCGGTGCAGGAGTACCAGCGACGCGGCACGCCGATCGCGCTGTTCGTGGTCGACCAGCGGATGCCGGGCATGAGCGGCGTTGAGTTCCTCGCGAAGGCGCTCGTGCACGCGCCCCAGGCCCGGCGCGTGCTGCTGACCGCGTACGCCGACACCGACGCGGCGATCACGAGCATCAACGCGATCAACCTCGACTACTACCTCCTGAAGCCGTGGGACCCGCCCGAGGAGCGGCTGTACCCCGTGCTCGACGACATCCTGGGCGACTGGAAGGCGAGCGCCGCCCTGCCGTACGACGGCATCCGCGTGGCCGGCACCCGCTGGTCGCCCGCGTCGCACGCCGTGAAGGACCTGCTCGCGCGCAGCCAGACGCCGTACGAGTGGCTCGACATCGAGCGCAACGAGGGCGCGCGCGCCATGGTGGAGGCGCTCGGCGACGGCCACGCGAAGCTGCCGGTCGTGCTGCTGCCCGACGGGCTCGTCATGGTCGCGCCCGAGCTGCACGAGCTCGCCGAGCGGCTCGGCATCCGCGCCCCGGCGCTGCAGCCGTTCTACGACCTCATCGTCATCGGCGCAGGGCCGGCCGGGCTCGCCGCGGCGGTCTACGGGGCATCCGAGGGCCTGCGCACCGCCGTCGTCGAGCGCGAGGTGCCGGGCGGGCAGGCGGGCACGAGCTCGCGCATCGAGAACTACCTCGGGTTCCCGAACGGCATCTCGGGCGCCGACCTCGCCCGGCGGGCGGCGACGCAGGCGAAGCGCCTCGGCGCCGAGATCCTGAGCGCGCAGGAGGTCACCGCCGTGCGCGTCGAGGGCTCGTACAAGATCGTCACGCTCGACGACGGCAGCGAACTGCGCTGCCAGGCCCTCATCGTCGCGACCGGCGTGGAGGTCCGCCGGCTCGGCGTGCCCGGCGAGGAGCGACTGCTCGGCGGGTCGGTCTACTACGGCGCCGCGGCATCCGAGGCCGTCAGCTACACCGGATGCCGCGTGGTCGTCGTGGGCGGCGCCAACTCGGCCGGGCAGGGGGCCATGTACCTGTCGCGGTTCGCGGCCGAAGTGGTCGTGCTCGTGCGTGGCGAGTCGCTCGCGGCGAGCATGTCGCAGTACCTCATCGACCAGATCGAGGCGACGCCGAACATCACGGTGCGCCCGCACAGCGAGGTGCGCGGGCTCGCGGGCGAGGAGCGGCTCGAGTCGGTCACCGTGCACGACGCGGCGACGGATGCCTCGGTCGAGCTGCCCGCCGACGCGATGTTCGCGTTCATCGGCGCGGTGCCGGGTTCCGAGCTCGTGCGCGACATCGTCGAGGTGAACGAACAGGGCTTCGTCGTGACCGGCCCCGACCTCGTCGTCGACGGCCGCCGCCCGCGCGGCTGGACGCCGCAGCGCGACCCGATGGTGCTCGAGACGAGCGTGCCCGGCATCTTCGCCGCGGGCGACGTCCGGCATGACGTCGTGCGCCGCGTGGCGTCGGCCGTGGGGCAGGGCGCGGTCGCCGTGAGCCTCGTGCACAAGTACCTCGACACCGTCTGACGAGCGCGTCGCCGGTGCGTGCGAGCATGGTCGCATGCCCACGCCGCCCGCCTCCGCCCGGCCCGGCGGCGACTGGCGGGCCTCACTCGACGCGCTGCGCGACCCGGGCGACGCGATGCCGCGGGGGGGCCGAGCGGATGCCCGTGCCGAACGCGGTCCGTTCCGGGAGCTCGGCCTGCAGTTCGCGCCGCGACACCTGCTGCGGCGCTCGAGCGACCACTGGCAGGGGCCGCGCGACGAGCAGGCGTCCGACGCGGCATCCGTCGACCGCATCGCGGTGCGCCCGGTGGTGCGCGGCGCGCGCGGCGGGTGGGCCAAGGGCGACCTGACCTGGCAGAACATCGCCTACAAGGGCGAGGGCGCGGGCGTCGACCCCGCGCAGGCGCGCTGGTTCGCGCAGTTCGCGCTGCTGAAGGGCGGCAACCCGGGCACGTACAACCCGTACGGGTCGGCGTGGATCACGCTCGACGCCTACGAGAGCCCGCTGCTCTGGGCGATGCTCGCCGAGGCCGGGCGGCTCGGCATCACGCTGGCGGGCACAGATGCCGCGTCGCAGGTGCGGCTGCACCGGTCGGCGCGCGTCGTGCTCGACGCCCGGCTCGACGCGTCGGCGCTGACGCTGGCTCCCGCGCTCGAGCTCGACGGGGCGCCGGCGCCGATCGACGGCACCCGGCCCGTCGGCGACCACGGCGTGGTGCGGGTCGACCTCGACGCGGGCGTGCTCGACCTCGCCCCGCTCGCCGCGCCGCTCGGGGCCGCCGAGCACGACCTGCTCGAGCGGCCGTCGTCGGTCGCCGTGCCGGCCGACGACGTGCCGGAGTTCCTGCGCGGCCACTACCCGGGGCTCGCGCGACGCGTCGCGATCACGAGCGGCGACGAGAGCTTCGTGCCGCCCGAGATCCCGCCCGCGACCCTCGTGCTCGACGTGCGCTACGCGGACGACGGCGGGCTGAAGCTCGCCTGGCGGTGGGAGCACGCCGACGGCCGCGCGAGCGGGCTCGACGCCCCCGACGACGACTTCGCCGACCCGACGCGCGAGCGCGAGGGCGCGGTGCTCGGCGCCGTCGACGTGGTGCTCAGCGGGTCGGCGGCGGGCCGCATGGCGCTCGCGACCGGGTCGTCGGGCATCGCCGACGCGACCGACCGTGGCGGGCTGGAGCCCGCGATCATCCTGCGCGGCGACGACGCCGCCTCGTTCGATCTCGAGGTGCTGCCCGACCTCGCGTCGATCCGCGGGCTGCGCATCGAGCGCCGCGGCGACCCGGCCGCGGTGCGCGAGGTGACCGAGCCGCCGCACCTCGCGGTGACCCTCGTCGAGTCGCACAAGGCCGACTGGTTCGACCTCGGCGTGATCGTCACGGTCGGCGGGCGGAAGGTGCCGCTCATGCCGCTGTTCCGAGCGCTCTCCCTCGGGCGGAGGCGCCTCCGCCTGCCCGACCGCACCTACCTGCGGCTCGACCAGCCCGTGCTCGACGAGCTGCGGGAGCTCATCGCCGAGGCCGGCACGCTCGCCGAGTGGGAGACCGGCATGCGCGTGCCCGCGAGCCGGGCGAGCCTCGTCGCCGACTTCGAGGACCTCGCGCACGAGGCCGCGCCCGCGGTCGCCTGGCGCGAGCTGGTGCGCGGACTCGACGACGGCGAGGTCGAACCGCTCCCGCAGCCCGACGGCGTCGCGCTGCCGCTGCGGTCGTACCAGCTCGACGGGTTCCGGCGGCTGGCGTTCCTCTGGTCGCACGGCATCGGCGGCGTGCTCGCCGACGACATGGGGCTCGGCAAGACCGCGCAGTCGCTCGCGCTCATCGCGCACGCGACCGGTGCCGGGGGTGCGCCGGCGACGGATGCGACGGGCGCGCCGGGTTCGGCGGGGCCGTGGCTCGTGGTCACGCCCACCTCGGTCGCGTCGAACTGGGTCGCAGAGTCCGCGCGCTTCACGCCGGGGCTGCGGGTCGCCCGCGTCACCGAGACCGAACGCCGGCGGGGGAGGCCGCTCGCCGACGCCGTCGCCGGCGCTGACCTGGTCGTCACCACCTACGCCGTGCTGCGCCGCGACGACTCCGCGTTCGCCGCGATCGACTGGGCGGGCGTCGTGCTCGACGAGGCGCAGTTCGTGAAGAATGCCGCGACGAAGGCGCACGGCGCGGTCGAGCGCCTCCGCGCACCGTTCGTGCTCGCCGTCACGGGCACGCCGATCGAGAACGACCTCGGCGAGCTCTGGGCGATCCTCCGCCTCGTCGCCCCGGGGCTGTTCCCCTCGCGCCGCGCGTTCGACGAGCGCTACCGTCGGCCCATCGAGCAGGACGGCAACGCCGAGCGACGTGCGACGCTCCGTCGCCGCATCCGCCCGCTCGTGCTGCGCCGCACCAAGGAGCAGGTCGCACCCGAGCTGCCGCCCAAGCAGGAGCAGGTGCTGCGGGTCGCACTCGAACCCGCGCACCGTCGCCTCTACGACCAGACGCTCCAGCGCGAACGCCAGAAGCTGCTCGGCCTGCTCGAAGACCTCGACCGGCAGCGGTTCATCGTCTACCGGTCGCTCACGCTGCTGCGAATGCTCGCGCTCGACGCCACCCTCATCGACGCCGAGCGGCACGCGGGGATGCGATCGGCCAAGCTCGACGCGCTCTTCGAGCAGCTCGAGGACGTGCTCGCCGAGGGCCACCGCGCGCTCGTGTTCAGCCAGTTCACGTCGTTCCTCGACCGCGTCACCGCGCGGCTCGACGCCGAGGGTGTGCCGTTCGCCCGCCTCGACGGGTCGTCGTCGACCCGCGCGCGCGACGCGGCGGTCGAGCGGTTCCGCGCAGGCCGCGCATCCGTCTTCTGCATCTCGCTCAAGGCCGGTGGGTTCGGGCTCAACCTCACCGAGGCCGACTACGTGTTCCTGCTCGACCCGTGGTGGAACCCGGCGAGCGAGGCGCAGGCGATCGACCGCACGCACCGCATCGGGCAGGAGCGTCAGGTCATGGTCTACCGGCTCGTCGCCGAGGACACGATCGAGGAGAAGGTCATGGCGCTCAAGGAGCGCAAGGGCGAACTGGTCGCGTCGATCCTCGCCGACGCCGAAGGGGCGGATGCCGCGGCCGACGCCGCCGGTGCGCTCACCGTCGACGACCTGCGCGGCCTGCTCGACGAGTGAGCCGCCGGGCGGTGTGCGCCTCGGTCAGCCGAGCGTGATCGTCCAGTCCTCGTCGGCCTGCACCGTGACCACCGACGGACCCGCGGCGAGCGGCGCACTGCCGTCGAAGTTGCCGGTCACGTCGATGAGCGCCGAGCTCGAGAAGGCCTGCGCGGACTGCTGGCGCACCACGAACGGGTCCTCCGCGTCGTCGCCCGAGTGCGTCGCTGCGAGCGTCGCTGCATCGCCGCCGTACAGGTACACCGCGTCGTCCTCGCCTGAGACGGCCGAGGGCAGCTCGGGCGCGCTCGACAGCTGCGACACCGTGACCTGCCAGTCGCCGGTCGCCGTGATCTGCAGGGTGACGGCGGCGGATGCCTCGGAGACGCCGTAGGCCGTCGTGCCCTCGTAGTCCCCGTCGACGTCGACGAGCGGGTCGCCCGTCGCCGAGCCCGACGAGTCGAGCACCGTGACCTGGAAGGCGTCGTCACCGTCGTGCTCGGCCTGCACGACGGCGCCCGTCGCGTCGGCGGGCAGGGTGACCGTGCCGTCGCCCGTGCCGCTCTGGTTGACGTCGTCGAACGTGCCCCAGGTCGCGTCGGCCCACTCCTGCACGGTCTGCGTCGGAGTGGGGGTCGGCGTCGGGGACTCGCTCTCGGTCGGCGTGGGGGAGGCGCTCTCGGTCGGTGTGGCCGTCGGCTCGGGGGTGTCGCCGGTGCCGATCACGCCCGTCGTGTACAGCACGCCGAAGATCATCGCGATGACCAGCGCGGCCGCCGAGACGACCGTGCCGGCGGTCGAGACGCCCTTCTTCCGGTCCTTCTTCGTGAGCGCGACGATGCCGAGCACGAGGCCGATGACGCCCAGCACGATCGCGCCGATCCATGCGATCGGCCAGAACGCGAGCAGCACTGCGACGATGCCGATCACGAGGGCGGCGACGCCGAGGCCGCTCGCCTTCGTCGGCTCGTCGGGCGGGGTGCCGGTGCCGTCGCCGGGGGTGCCGGGGTCGGCGGGGCCGCCGGGGCCAGGTGCGCCGGCGCCTCCGGGGGCGGAACCCGGTGCGCCCGGCGAGCCGGGGCCCTGCGCGGGCGGGTACGGGCGGGTGGCGTCGTCGTCCGGGCTCGTCATGGCGGTTCCCCCTCGGTTCCGTGCGCCATGTTGCCAGCGTCGTCCGCTTCTGGCAACGCCCCGGCGGCGGGTCGCGGGTTCCCGTGCGGGCGCGCGGGCGGGAGGATGGTGCCGTGAAGGACCGCGCGAACCTGCTGGTGGGGGCCCAGTTCGTGCTGCTCGCGCTCCTGCTGCTGCCGGGCCCGGCGCTCAGGGGCGGGCCGTGGATCGTCGCCGTCGCGGCCGTCATCGGCGTCATCGGGGCGGCGCTCGCCGTGGCCGGGGCGGCCGTGCTCGGGCGCGACCTCGTGCCGTGGGTCGCACCGCGCGAGGGTGCGCCGCTGCGCAGGGATGGCGTGTTCCGCTTCACGCGGAACCCGATCTACCTCGGGCTCATCCTCGCCACTGCCGGCTGGGTGCTCTGGCGTGCCCGTGTCGAGCTCGTGGTGGTCTGGGTGCTGCTGGTCGTCGTCCTGGTCGTGAAGGCGCACGTCGAGCAGCGTGCCCTCGTCGCCGCGTTCGGCGACGACTACCGTCGCTACGCCGACCGCACCCCGCTGCTGCTCTGGGGCCGCGGCATCCGCTGACGCCGCCTGCCGTCCGCCGTCCGCCCGCCCGGCACCCATCCTCAAGGGGCGCCCCCGCCCCTCGGTTCCACGCGTTCGGCCCGTCGAAGTCACACGGGCCCGGGTTCCAGCACGGGCCGGTGTGACTTCGACGGGCCGAACCGCAATCGAACCGAACCGAGCCGAACCGGGCCGAGGCGCGCAGCGCAGCTCAGGCGAGCGACTCGACGCGCGAGCGGGCGTCGCCGATCGCGTCGTCGATCTCGTCGGCCGCGTCCTCGGCGGCGTCGGGGTCGTCGGCCACGACGGCCTCCGCGAGTCGGTCGATGCCCGCGTCGATCGCGTCGAGGTCGGCCTCCCACACCCCCGCGAGCTCCTCGGGCGTGCCGATCGCCCGCAACTCGTCGAGCTGCACCGCGAGCCGCACGGTCTCGGCGGCGAGTCGCTCGAAGCGCGCGTCCTCGATGTCGCGCTCGAGCGCATCGATGTCGCGCTCCATGCGGTCGAGGCGTCGCTCCGCCTCGCGGGCGAACGCGACCGGGTCGACCGGATCCGCCGGCTCGTCGGGTGCGGGTTCGTCCGCGTCCGGCTCGGTCGCCGCTTCGTCGCCAGCGGCATCCGACCCCTCATCTGACTCCGAGCCGCCGACCGCATCCGATCCGCCCTCCGCGTCGGCGTCGCCCGACCCGTCCGCCACCACGTCGCCGCTGCTCCCGGCCGTGAGCAGCGCCGCGGTCGTGACGCCGCCGACCAGCAGCACGGCCGCCGCGACCGCCGCCGCGACGAGCCACCACCGCGTGCGCGCGTCGCGCGCTCCGTCGGCTGCCGGCGTCCCGCCATCGGCCGGCATCGTGTCGCCTGAGGGTGCAGCCGCCGGGGCGGGGGCATCGCCGAGCACCTCGGTCGGGTGCTCGGGGAACACCGCGGTCGGCTGCTCGCCCAGATCCTCGGTCGGGAGGTCGCCCGGGTCCCCGGGTGTGCTCTGCCCGATCGCTTCGGTCGCGCCCTCGCCACGGACCTCGGCCGACCCCTCGCCGATCACCTCCGTCGGCTGCTCGTCGCCCGGCGTCGTGCCCGCGTCGCCCCCGTCACCCGCCGCGGGCGCGTCGGCGCCGGGCGCGCGCGGTTGCGTCCGCTCGGTCCACGCGTCGCCGTCCCAGAAGCGGCGCTGCGAGGCATCCGCCGGATCGTCGTACCAGCCCGCCGGTGGCTGCGGGGGAGTGTGCACGCGACCAGCCTAGGCGTGGTCGAGATTCCGGCACGTGCCGGGTGACCCGGCACGCCCGACGTGCGCCGGCCAGCCGTGCACGACGTGCCGCGGTGTCGAGCACGTGCCGGCAGAGCGGGCACGTGCCCGGAACGCTCGACTCGTTCCGGGCCGAACGAGCGGGCACGTGCCGAGAACGCACGAGCGGATGCAACGCGCGAGCCGCTCTCCACAGGTCGCACGAGATCTCAGATCGAACCCCCACGGCTCTGGGACAGTTGACCCACTCATGACGGCGGGCGACGGCGGCCGTCGGCGCCACGATCGCGAGGAGCATCCGCCCCATGACCTCCACCCCCGGCACCGAGACCACGCTGTTCGGCACCCCGCGCGAGCGCGTCGGCGGCGGCTGGATCGCCGCGTTCGCCACCGCCTGGCTCGGCCTCTGGATGGCCCAGCTCACGCCCGTGCAGCTGCTGCTGCCGACCCAGGTCGACGCGCTCGTCGCGACCGACACCTGGCAGGACAGCGTGCTCGCGTTCGGCATCGTCTCGGGCATCTCGTCGATCGCCGCGATCATCGCGTACCCCGTCACGGGCGCGCTCTCCGACCGCACCACCTCGCGCTTCGGCCGCCGGCGCCCCTGGATCGCGGGCGGCGCGCTCCTGTTCGCCTGCTCCCTCCTCGCGCTCGGCGTGCAGACGACCCTCGTCGGCGTCGCGATCTGGTGGTCGCTCGCGATCACCGGATTCTGCGCGCTGTCGGCCGCGATGACCGCGATGATCTCCGACCAGGTGCCGGTGTACCAGCGCGGCTTCGTCTCCGGCGTGATCTCGGCGCCGCAGGGCGTGGGCATCATCGGTGGCATCCTGCTCGTGACGACCCTGTTCACCGGGGCCGTCGCAGGCTACGCTGCGCTCGCGGTGCTGCTCGCCGTGCTCGTCGTGCCGCTGTTGCTGACCGCGCCCGACGCCGTGCTGCCCCGAACCGAGCGCCAGCCGTTCACGTTCGCCGGCATGCTGCAGGGCTTCTGGATCAGCCCGCGCCGCTTCCCCGACTTCGGCTGGACGCTGCTCAGCCGCGTGCTCGTCAACATCGGCAACGCCATCATCACGGGTCTGCTGCTCTACTTCCTCATCTACTCGTACGGCGACACCCCGGCGCAGGCGGAGGACGACCTGCTGCTGCTCACGCTCGTCTACACGGCGTGCTCGATCGCGGCGGCGCTCGTCGGCGGGCGGCTCTCCGACCGGTTCGAGCGGCGGAAGCCGTTCGTCTTCGCGGCATCCGCCCTGCAGGCAGGCGGCGCGCTGCTGCTGCTCGCGTCGACCGACTTCGCGGTCATCATGGTCGCCGGCGCGGTGCTCGGTACGGGCTACGGATGCTTCCTCGCCGTCGACCAGGCCCTCGCGACGCAGGTGCTGCCCGACGAGCACTCGCGCGGCAAGGACCTCGGCATCATGAACATCGCGTCGGTGGTGCCGCAGGCGATCGGGCCGATGATCGGCGCCCTGATCGTCACCGCGGCGGGCGGCTTCTGGGCGCTCTTCATCGCGTCGGGTGTGATCGCCACCCTCGGTGCGCTCGCGGTGCTGCCGATCCGCATCGCGCGCTGACGCCTAGGGCCGGCGCGGCCCGCGGGGCGGCCGCGGCTCGCGCGGCGGGTCGATGCCGAGCAGCAGGCGCGTGCGGCGACGTTCGACGACGATGCCCACGGTGCCGATCGTCCAGAGCGGCAGCTGGGTGAGGAACGCGACGCGGAACGCCTCGAGGCTGTACGTGTCGGGCGTGCCGGCTCCCTGCAGGTCCATCGCCACGCCGATGGCGAGGATCGCGGCGAGGCCGGCGATGAATCCGCCGGCGTTGATGATGCCGGTCGCGGTGCTGAGCCGGTGGCTCGGCGTGAACGCGCGAGCGTGGTCGAACGACACGAGCGACGCCGGCCCGCCGAGCCCGATCGCGACGGCGAGCAGGAGGAGCAGCCAGAGCGGTGCCGCGACTGGCCAGGCGATCACGGTGAGCCAGACGACGACCTGCGCGCCGATGATCGGCAGTACGAGCATGCGCGAACGGCGCAGCGGATGCCGGTGGGACAGCGCCCCGACCACCGGCCCCGCCGCGAGGCCGGCGATCACGATGACCGACATCACGGTCGACGCCGCGGCCGGCGAGAGTCCCTCGCCGACGGTGAGGAACGGGTACCCCCAGAGCAGGATGAACGCGTTGACCGACAGTGGCGGCGTGAAGTGCGACCAGAAGCCGAGCCGCGTACCCGGGTGCCGCCACGACTCGGCGAAGCCCTGCCGGAGGTCGGCGCTCGAGACGACCTTCCGCTGCACCTCGACGCCCGGCGGCCGGTCGTTCAGGATCGCGAGCATCAGCACGGCGAAGAGCAGGCACGTGCCGGCGAGGGCGCCGAAGGCGACGGTCCAGGTGGTGGCGCGCAGCAGCACGGCGAGCGGGATGACCGAGACGAGCTGTCCGAGCTGTCCGATGATGCCCGTGAGCTGCACGACGAGCGGTGCCTGGCGCTCGGAGAACCACGCGGCGACCACGCGCAGCACGCCGGGGAAGATCGCAGCGTCGCCGGCGCCGATCAGCACGCGCGCGAGGATCGCCACGCCCACGTCGGTCGCGAACGCCATGATGACCTGCCCGGAGGCCATCACGAGCATCCCGAGCACCATCACGGGCTTGCTGCCGAAGCGGTCGAGCAGCAGGCCGACGGGCACCTGCATGCCCGAGTACACGGCGAGCTGGATGACGGCGAACAGCGACAGCGTCGAGGCGTCCGCGTCGAATCGCACCGCGGTATCGACGCCGACCGCCGCGAGCGAGGTGCGGTTCGCGACCGCGAGCACGTACGCGCCCACGCCGACGGCCCAGACGACCCACAGCCACCAGCGGCGGACGGCCGGGGTCGGGGGCGGTGCAGTGGTCACGGTGCCTTCAGGGTGCGCAGCGGGCGGGATCGCGTCGCCGCGGTGCGCCGCGGGCTCCAGCGTAGACCTCCGAGAGCCGACACATTGTTCTAGTGATACCCAAACAATCTGCTAGCGTGGAGGCATGCTCATCCGCATCGATCCCGGCAGTGACGTGCCCCTCTTCGCACAGGTCGCCGCCTCGGTGCGCGCCGAGGTCGCGGCCGGCCGTGCGCAGGCGGGCGACCGCCTCCCCGCCGCGCGCGAGGTCGCCGAGTCCCTCGACATCAACCTGCACACCGTGCTGCGCGCGTACCAGGACCTGCGCGACGAGGGCCTCGTCGACCTGCGTCGCGGTCGCGGCGCCGTGCTCACCCCCGCCGTCGCCGGGCTCGCCGAGCTGCGCGACGACATCGCCCGCCTCGCCGAGCGTGCACGCGCGCTCGGCCTCAGCCCCGACGCACTCGCGTCCCTCGTGAAGGAGTCCCTCCGATGACCACGCCCCGCCAGGCCCGCTCCGAGACGACGGAGCCGATGCGCCGCGCCCGCACCCGGTTCCTCATCGTGACGATCGCGGTGCCGGCCCTGCTCGTCGCCGGCGCCGTCGCGCTGCAGCTCGCCTGGCTGCCCGAGCTGCCGGCGACCGTCGCGACCCACTGGAGCGGCAGCGAGCCCGACGGCTTCGGCCCGGCCTGGACCTACCCGGCGCTCACCGTCGCCATCGGCCTGGGTGTGCCCGCGCTGCTCGCCGCGGTCACGGTGCCGCAGGCCGTGCCCGACGGGTTCGGCACGACCACGCGGCTGCTCGGCGCGGTCATGCTGGGCGTCTCCACGCTCATCGCGGTGTCGCTGACCTGGGCGGTCGGCATGCAGCGAGGCCTCGACGACGGTGCGGATGCGGCGGGCATCGGCGTCCCGATGCTGGTCGCCGCCGCGGCCGGAGTGGTCGCCGGCGTCGTCGGCTGGTTCGTGCAGCCGAAGACGGAGCTGCCCGAGACGGAGGTCGAGCCGGGGGAGGCCATCGAGCTCGTGCCGGGCGAGCGCGCGGTGTGGGTGCGCACGACCGCGGTCGCGACCCCCGCGCTGGTCGCGATCATCGCCGCGGTCGTGCTCGTCGCGGGCGCCGCCGTCGTGCTCGGGGTGACGAGCAGCTCGGCCACCTGGGGGCTCTGGATCGCCGCGGGCGCGCTCGCGCTCGCCGCCGTCACGCTCGCCTTCCGGGTGCGGGTCGACGCCACGGGCCTCACCGCGCGCTCGCTGCTCGGGGTCATCCGGTTCCGCGTGCCGCTCGAGCAGGTGCGCCGCGCCGAGGTCGTGCAGGTGCGCGCCATGGCCGAGTTCGGCGGCATCGGCATCCGGCTCGCGCCGGACGGCCGCTTCGGCATCGTGCTGCACAGCGGCACCGCGCTGCAGGTGCACCGCGACGGCGGCCGCGTCTTCGTCGTCACGGTGGAGGACGCCGCGACGGCCGCCGGGCTGCTCTCGGCGCTGCAGCGGGCCAGGTAGGGAGGGGCCGGTCAGACCCAGCCGCGACGCACGGCCTCGGCGCCGAGCTGGATCGCCGTCGCGCCCGAGGCGCACGCCGTCGTCAGCGAGATCGGTGCGCCGCGCGTGCCGATCTTCTCGGCGATGCCGGCGGCAATGAAGCCGAGCAGCGTATGGTGATAGGCATCGTCGTCGTTGGTCTTGCGCGCCGCCGCGATCATGCGGTCATAGGCGTCCGTGCCGACGGCCGGCGCGTCGCGGTAGATCTTCTTGCGGTACGGCCATTCCATCTCGGCCGGCGGCATCGCGGCGAAGAGCGGACCGGGGAAATCGCCCGGCGACCCGATATTGGCGTCGGCAATCGCTTCCTCGGCGGCGAGGATGCCGGCGCGCATGGTGATGTCCATCGCCGTATCGCCGTCCTGCCAGAGATAGTCGATGGCGCCGGCGATGGTGGTGCGCATGTTCTGGGTCGGGAAGCGCGAGATCGGCTTGATGCCCGAGCGGCCGGCGATCAGGCCGGCCCAGGAATCGGTCACGCCCTGTCCGAGCGAGGAGATCATGCCGTAGCCGGTGACGGCCACGACCGGCCGTCCGAGGTGGTCCCTGGTCTCGCCCATCGCTCGCGTTCCTCAGTCTACTGCTTCGACCACACCCATGCCTTCGCCGCGCCAGACGCCGATCGTGTTGACGGCGATCCGCGACGGCTGGGCCGGGGCCGGGCGCTCGAAACCGCTTTCGTCAGCCGGCGGGTAGAACCCGCCGCGCGAAAGCGCCATCGCTGCCAGCCCGGCAAGCACCGGAAAGGTTGCCCCGGCCATGTTGCCGAGCAGCGAGCCCGGCGCCCGCACGGTATCGACCCGGCCGGCCGCGATCAATTGCTCCAGCAGCGCCCGTTCCTCGGCCGTGGCGGCGGCGACGCCGGTGGCGCCGCTCAGCATGGCGACCGGCGGTGTGCCTTCCGGCACCAGCTCGTCGAACTGCCGCGCCATCTTGGCGGTCACGTCGCCCGGGCGCCGGCGGCTCTGGTCGGTGGCGACGCCGGTCAGCCGGGCATAGGGCTTGCGGCCGCGCGCTTCCGCGTGTTCGCGCGCCTCC